>Ga0180218_1000062_pt1 | contig 211540 bp, 203 predicted proteins | sample eDN3rd37CKraftBY_FD_151334 | JGI IMG/M metagenome (GOLD analysis project Ga0180218, IMG submission 151334) | Enriched backyard soil microbial communities from Emeryville, California, USA - eDNA 3rd pass 37_C Kraft BY (version 2) (version 2) | ecosystem: Environmental > Terrestrial > Soil >... | reverse complement strand
CGTCCTCATAATATTCGTTGATCACGCTCGTCTGCGTGATGATCGTCCCGTCATGGTCGAGCACCGGCACCTGCCCGTCGGGATTGAGCGCCACGAACCACGGCTCATGCTGCTCGAACTTGTGCAGATCGACATAGACGCTCTCATAATCGAGCCCCTTCTCGACCAGCGGAATCATGCTCTTCAGCGAATTGGCAACAGGTTCGGCATGATAATATTTCAGCATGAGTGTCTCCTGAAAATATGGCTGCGTTACAGCCGGGAAAGATGACGGGCGGAGGCGCGGGAGCGGCCATGAATTTCAAGGGGCTGGAGATACGCCATCTGGCGATCCTCGATATGCTGCTGGGCGAGCGGCATGTCGGCCGCGCGGCGCAGAATCTGAACCTGTCGCAGCCCGCGGTCAGCAATTCGCTCGCCTGGTTGCGCCGTCATTTCGACGATCCGCTGCTCGTCCGTGTCGGCAACAGCCTGCGCCTCACGCCGTTCGCCGAAAGCCTGCGCGCGCCGGTGCGGGCGTTGCTGCTCGAATTCCAGTCGATCGCGGCGACGCGGCCGCGCTTCGTGGCGGAGGAGGCGACCAGCCATTTGCGCATCCTGATGTCCGAATATGTCGCGGGCATCCTGCTCGGCCCGCTGCTTGCCGCGATCGCCCGCGCCGCCCCGCGCATGACCGTCGAGTGCGTCGGCGTCGAAAGCGACGTGAACGAGTTCCAGCGCGGCAAGGTGGACCTGATGGTCCTGCCCTGGGAGATCATGTACGAGCATCATGGGCGCGAGCCGCTGTTCCGCGATCGCTGGGTCTGCCTCGGCTGCGCGCGGGCGGGGGGCTGGCCCGAGACGATCGATCGCGACACCTATATCCGTGCGCGTCATCTGTTGCCCGTCCAGCCGCAATCGATCACCGCCGATCTGCAGGCGCTGGGCATCGAGCGCGACGTGGCGGCCTGTGTCCCCTATGCATTGATTCCCGATATCATCGTCGGCACGCCCTGGCTGGCGACGGTGCCGTTCGGCCTGTTGGGCGAGGGCGATCGATCGCATCTCCATGTTTCGGACCTGCCTTTTCCGATGAAGCCGCAACTGTTCGGCCAGCAATGGCATGTCGAGGCGGAGCGGGACCCCCAGACGATCTGGCTGCGCGGGATCGTGCGCGATGTGGCGAATGCGCTCCATCTCGTCGAGCCGGTCGGCCCCGAAGATCATGGGAAATAGGCAATCAGCCTGAACTCGATGCTCTCGCGGACATGGGCATCGGGGAAGCTCGTGTCGTGAAAGGCGGTATGCGGCGTGCGCATCGCGCGCGCCGGGTCCGAATCGTGGAACTTGAAGACCAGCGCCTCGTCGCGCGTCATGTTCGAGAAATACCACCAGCTATGCGCGGGATTGTGCGTGAAGATCGCGGCGGCGGGCGCCTTGTCCTCATCGGGCATGTCGCCCAGCATGGCTTCTTCGCTCGGCAGCGCATCGACGATGAACATCGTGTTGGCGGTGCCTTCCGCCTTGCCGACGCTGCGTGCGTCGCACACCGCCAGCGGCCAGTCCTGGGGCGGGGGCGAGAAGGTGCGCCACAGGCTGACCGCGAGAAAGCGGCCATAGCCCTTTCCCTCGGGGAAATGCTTTTCATAGACCATGCGCGCCATCCGTTCGGCGCGATCGGGCATCATGTCGACATGCGCTTCGCCCGCCGGCGGCTGCACGCCGCCACGATGCGTATAGCCCGTAGAAGGCGTAGCATGATGCGTCAGATCGCCTGACGTGCGCACCATCCAGCCCAGCGGCGCGACCTCGGCCGCACCGGTGAGCGCTTTCAGCGTCGCGGCCGCCTCGGCGGGGTAAAGCCGCTCGACCTCCTCCTTGTCGAAGAAATCGCGCACCTGGCTCGGCGCATGGGCGAGCACGAAGCCGTGCGTGTCGAGCGTGAAGCTGTCGGCGATCGGCCGTCCGTCCTGGATCTTTACCGGATAGGCTTCGTAACGGCCCGTATTATGCTCGACACCGGGGGCGACGAAGCGACGGTTGAGATGCGATCCGGGCGCAAGATAGCAGATCTCGGCATCGACGGTGCGCGCTTCGCGCTCGATATCCAGGACGCTCATCTCGCTCTCCTCATGCCGGTCATGCGCGCAGCCTTGCGCTTTGCGGCACGGCATTCAAGCCGCTCCCGGCTGATGGCCGCCATTCCGTCCAGTGATGACCCGCGGGGTGTGGCACCCGAATGAGAGATATCAAATATTGTGATTGGCCGAACCGCACATTCGCCGCGAAGGTGAGGGCATGGAGGACGCAATGGCGACACAGACTGTTTCACGCGTGGCGGGGGGCGAGGCCGCCGTCATCGGCAAGCTGAACTACTCGCTGCGGTCGGCCGATCGGCCGCGTTACCACGCGAACGACACCACACGCGACGTGCTGCACCTCGATACGCGCGAGACGGTGATCCACAATGGCCGCCTTCTGCCGGTGGCGCCGACGTTGGAAGCCGAAGGCTTCAAGCTGGTGCGCGCGACCACCGCCGTCACCGATTTCCGCGATGATCGGCAGACCGGCGGCATCTATGCCGAAGAGGTGCGCGATATCGTCCAGCGCGAAAGCGGCGCCGACAAGGTGGTCATCACCGGCCCGGGCGTGCTCCGCTTCGCCGAAAAGTCCACCGAATCCGGCGAGCGCAGCAATTCGCGCCCGGCGCGCTTCATCCATAACGACGTGAGCGGGCCGACCGCGCGGGCGATGGCGGCGCGGGTTCTGGGCGGCGAGGCGGAACTGGCGAACTATCGCGGTTTCACGCTCTTCAACCTGTGGCGCACGTTCAGCGCCCCGCCGCAGGACGTGCCGCTCGCCATGCTCGATGGGCGCACGCTCGACGCGGGCGATCTCATCGCCGCCGACGCGGTGTTCGACGAGCGCGACAAGCCCGAATGGAGCTTCGAAGGCTTTCTGGTGCACCATGATCCGCGCCAGCGCTGGGTCTATTTCCCCGACATGGATGCAGGCGAGGCGCTGCTGTTCACGACTTTCACCTATCGCGACGGCCAGCCCTTCTGCGTGCCGCATTCGGGCTTCGACGATCCGACCTGCCCGGCGGACGCTGGCCCACGCGCCAGCATCGAGATGCGGGCGATCGCCTTTTTTCGATAGGAGGCTTAGCGTTTTGCGGCGGCGAAAGCGCCGGAGCGAGCCGATTGGGCGGTGAGTCGCGCAATTGGAGGGGAACATCTTCGGCGCCGCAGCATTGAACGCTGCGGCGGGGTTGCCGGTTGACGGCGGTCCGCCCTGTTGCGTACCGGCCCCGCCATCAACCCCCCATCCCCCGATGGTGGGGCCATTCGCACAAAAGAGGCGGGGCTCCCCATCCTTGCACATATTATTTTCGGCGGTCCCCATTCCGGGTTTTGGTGAGTCCGCCGTCGCGCCGTTTCCAGCCGTTTCCCGCACCACGTGAACGCCCTGATATGTGTCCTATACGTCTTCGGTCCGCCATACTCCCCACCGAATGAGGGTTAAACAAATCTTAGGTCCCCCCTCCTAGGCTCTCGCGCTGCATTCGAATTTTTTGGTAAGAAGATGGGCTTCGATCCAGCGACCCTGCTCGCCGTGGCAGGCATCGCGCTGAGTATATTCGCGCTCGCGATGCTGGCCATTGGAGCAACCGCGCTAGCGGACAAACGGTGGTGGGTCGCAGCGTTCGCGATGGGCGCGATCGGCTTCGGTCTGATGATCGTCTCGCCGGAGAACCCACTCTTGTGGCCGCGCGATTTGGCCAACGTCGTCTTCATGCTTGCCTACGGCTTCTGCCACGCCGGCGCGAGGAGTTTGGCGAGCCGCCGGCCCGTCTTGCCTGTCATGGTGGGAGGCGCGGTCGTCTGGCTCGCGCTGACCAAGGGGTTGCACATTTCGGCGGAACTTCGGGTGCCGTTCGCGTCAGTGCTGGTCTGCGGCTACGCGACGCTTATCGCGGCCGAGCTTTTGCGCGGCTCCACAGTCGTGGAGAAGGCCCGGCGTCTCGCGGGTTGGCTGTGCGTTCTCCATGCATGTTTTTTTGCCGCGCGGGCGATTCTGGGGCCTACGCTCGGGCTGCTTGCCAACAACAGTCTGCATACGACCTTGAGCGCCTGGGCGGCCATATTGGCGTTCGAGACGATCATTTTCTCCGCGGGCCTGGCGATGCTGATCTTGGCCGCCTTGCGTGACAAGGAAGCCACGGTCGATCGGCACCTGGCGCTCACCGATAGTCTTACAGGCGTCGGAAATCGCCGCGCGTTCGAAATCCAGGCGCGCGCATTGCTTACTGATGTGCCGCATCGAGGCCCGCGACCGATTCTGCTCATGATGGACCTGGACGGGTTCAAGACCGTTAACGACGGACTCGGGCACGCCGCAGGGGACCGTTTGCTTGTCGAGGTCGCGAGCGCGGCGCGCCACTGTCTTACCGATCCAGACCAATTCTGGCGTGTTGGCGGCGACGAGTTTGTAGCATTGCTGTGCGGATCGGCGGCGGCTCGCGCGCCGTTGATCGCCCAGTCGATCCGCGCGGCTGTAAAGGACGTATCCCGCATCAGCGCGGCTGCAATCGGCATTTCAGTGACCATCGGCCTGATTCGAGCGAGGGACGGCGTCACGCTGGCGCAGCTTCTCGAAGAAGCCGACACAGCGCTTTATGCAGGAAAAAATCAGGGACGCGATTGCGTCGTGATCGGCGAAGTTCAAGTCGCCGAAGCGCTCAACTCTCAGGATAATAGCTGGCGGGATCGGCCGCCGTCGTTATCGAGCCAGCGCGTGACTTCCGAAATCGGCCAGCCCGTGGCATCGATCTCCACCTTGAACCCCGATGCCTTTACGCGACCTTCGAATATGGGGGAAGAGGTCGCTTCGGGCCCATCGCGTCTCGATCATCGCAAAGCGTAAATACGCTTCAAGCCACATCTGTTTTGACTTGGGTATGGCACGCACTCGCTTCGCCATGAAGGCATCAATGATCTACAAGGCCACGGAAAACCTGCGCGCCATGCAGAATCAGCCTTTCGCTGGAAAGGCAGACATTATTCGAGCGAATGAAATAACTGCATTCAGGGCGGGGATTCCATGAAGAGATTCGCACATTCAGTCGAAGGGCACGGGGGCGTGGATCTCAAGAAGAGCTTCCTTCAAACGACAATTCCAGTTGCGAGGATTGAAACGAAGGACGCCAGGGCGGCGTGCCTCTCAGCGCGCAGGAACGACGCGATGCGTTGCCCGGTAATTTCACGGACTTCGTCCTGCGCCTCCAGCTTGCGAGTTGATCCGGGGGTTGGCCAGCAAACAGGTGCTGGCGGGTCGGGCCTACGATGCTGACAGCGTGTGTGATCTCATCGCCGAACAAGGCGGCGAACCCGTTATTCCGCCGTGGGTTAAGTTCGGGTAGTGGTATCATAATCCGCGTGTCGGGGTTCAAGCCCCGCCTCCGCTACCATCTGCATTATGCATGGCTTGGAAGATGGTGCCCGAAAATCGGCACACCACGCTGTATTTTACAGATATTTAGGACAGGCTCGCTAACCCTTGACCGCGATGGGGGCGCATCGGAAATTCAGGTCACTTGGGGGCAGGACGGGGGAGTCGCAACTGGATGCGGCGATAGCGTGGACGACGCGCCTTGCGCCGTTGCATGTCTGGACGATAACCCTGTCGGCGATCATCGTGACGGGGTGTGCGGATTATGCGGATGAATCCGCCGTCTGGTACGGGCCGGTCTACCTCCTGATAACCTGTCTGCCAGCCTGGGCGGTCGGCTGGCGTTCGGCCCATCTGGCTGGCTTGCTGTGCGTCGGCATGTCGCTGTTCGCGAACGGACTCAGCGTCTATCCGCACGGGCCGGCGGCGTTCGCCTCGAATCTGGCGATGCGGCTGCTGACGGTTAGCATCATCGTGTTCCTCGTCGCGGGGTTCCGGCGGTCCTATGATCGCGAATGGCGCCGCGCGCGTCGCGATGAACTGACCGGCGCGTTGAACAAGCAGGCTTTCTACGAGCGGACGGCCAGCCTGCGCGACAGCACCGCCTGGGGCTTGCTCGCCTATCTCGATCTGGACGGATTCAAGGCGATCAACGATCGACACGGCCATGCCGCCGGCGATTCGATCCTGCGCGTCTTTGCGGACACCGTGCGCGACCATATCCGGGCCCGGGATGCCTTTGGCCGGATCGGCGGCGACGAGTTCCTACTGTTCCTGACCGCCGACAGCGAAGCCGAAGGCCATCGCGCCGCGGGGCAGCTCCACGCGAGGATGAATGCGATACTCGAGGATATGCCGCATCCGGTGAGTTGCAGCATGGGCGTGCTGCTGCTCGCCCCAGGCATGGGCGGCGTGACCGCGGCGGATGTCGAGCTTGCCGATCGGCTGATGTATCAGGCCAAGCGGCTCGGCTCAGGCTTACGGATCGTCACCAGAAGCGGGTTGGGCGACGATGTGATAACGGTCGTGACGGAGCCGCAGGCAGAGGCCGTGACGGTGTCCGCGCCAGCCCAGAAGCGCGCCTGGCCGTCCGGGAAGGCGCGGTGATTGCCTCATGTCTTCGGCATGGACGAGCCCGCCCACCGGCCAGAGCGCTTTCCCTCCCGCTGAAGGCGCCAACTATCTCCGCTACAGCGGATATGCTTCATGTTGAGTGGATCACACCCTAGCCCTCGATAAAATCGAGATAGGAGACCACGTCATTGCTCGTCTGGAGGAAAAGGCCGGCCTGCACCTCGGCGGACTGAGCAGCGGCGAGGGCGAGGGCCTGAGCGAGGCTGCCGTAGAGCAAGGTGGAGGCGCCGCCGCCGACTTCTTCGCCGAGATGATAGAGCCTTACCGGCACATTTTCGGAAATGGTGCGCATGGCCGGGACGGGACGAAGACGCGGCCGGAACGTCAGGCGTGCGCCACCGCCGCCGGTGCGTCCGCCTGCTCGCGCAAGATGTCGAACGCCGCGCCCGCCACCTCGTTCAGGCCGACATCACCCTTTTCGAGCGCACCGAACATGCGGGCGATCATCCGCGGTTCCCAGAATTTCTTGATATGCGTCGCCGTCGCCTCGGCAGCCCTGCCGGGCTCCTGCGCCGCCAGGTTGAGCGCGATCCTGTTCGCCGTGTAAACGAGTCGTTCGGCGTTGCTCATCAGGCCGGGCTGGCTCATTCGGCGGGCTCCAGTTCGGTGGCGATGCGCCGGTTGCGCCGGCTGAATTCGGCATAATCCTCCTGCCACTGCGACGGGCCGTTAGCGGGCGACACCTGCACCGCCGTCACCTTATATTCGGGGCAATCGGTCGCCCAGTCGGTGTAGTCGGTGGTGACGACGTTCGCCAGAACCTGCGGGTGGTGGAAGGTCGTGTAGACGACGCCCGGCGCGACGCGATCGGTGATTTTCGCGCGCAGGCTCGTTTCGCCGGTACGGCTCTTGAGCGCGACGAGGTCGCCTTCGCGTATGCCGCGATTTTCAGCATCGAGCGGATGGATTTCCAGCACGTCCTCAGGATGCCAGGCGGTATTGCCCGTGCGCCGTGTCTGCGCGCCGACATTATACTGGCTGAGGATACGCCCCGTCGTCAGCAGCAGCGGGAAGCGCGGGCCGCTCTTCTCGTCGGTCGCGATATATTCGGTGACGACGAACTTGCCCTTGCCGCGCGCGAAGGTGTCGACGTGCATGATTGGCATGCCTTCGGGGTTGGCTTCGGTCGCCGGCCACTGGATCGAGCCCAGCCGATCCAGCGCCTCGAACGAGATTTTCGCGAAGGTCGGCGTCAGCCGGGCGATCTCGTCCATCACCTGTGAGGGATGGGTGTAGGTCCAGCCGAGCCCCATCGCATTGGCGATGAGCTGCACGATCTCCCAGTCGGCATAGCCGTTCTTGGGGCTCATCACCTGCCGCACGAGCTGGACGCGCCGTTCGGCGTTGGTGAAGGTGCCGTCCTTTTCGAGGAAGGTCGAGCCGGGCAGGAAGACGTGTGCGAAATTCGCGGTTTCGTTCAGGAACAGGTCCTGCACGACGATACATTCCATCGCCCTCAGACCCTCGGCGACATGCTGCGAATTGGGATCGGACTGGACGACGTCCTCGGCCTGGACGAACAGCCCCTTGAAGCCGCCCTCGATCGCCTCGTCGAACATGTTGTTGATGCGCAGGCCGGGCTCGGGATCGAGCGCGACGCCCCAATCCTTTTCGAACGCCTGCCGCGTCGCATCGTCCGAAACGTGGCGGTAGCCCGAAAATTCGTGCGGGAAGCTGCCCATATCGCACGAGCCCTGCACGTTGTTCTGACCGCGCAGCGGGTTAAGGCCGACGCCCTCGCGCCCGACATTGCCCGTCGCCATGGCGAGGTTCGCGATCGCGATCACCGCCGAGGAGCCCTGGCTGTGCTCGGTGATGCCGAGGCCGTAATAGATGGCCGCGTTGCCCCCGGTCGCGTAGAGGCGGGCGGCGGCGCGCAGATCGGCGGCAGGCACCTTGCACAGCGCCTCGATCGCCTCGGGCGAGCGGCTGGGATCGGAGACGAAGCGCGCCCAATCCTCGAACGCGTCCCATTCGCAGCGCTCGCGGACGAACGCCTCGTCCACCAGCCCTTCGGTGACGATCACATGCGCCATGGCGGTGAGCACCGCGACGTTGGTGCCCGGCGTCAGGGGCAGGTGATAATCGGCCTTGATATGGGGCGAGAGAACGAGATCGATCCGGCGCGGATCGGCGACGATCAGCTTCGCGCCCTGCCGCAGCCGGCGCTTCATCATCGATCCGAAGACGGGATGCGCATCGGTCGGGTTCGCGCCGATCACGAAGATCACGTCGGCATGCATCACGCTGTCAAACGTCTGCGTGCCCGCCGACGTGCCGAGCGTGGTGCCGAGGCCATAGCCCGTGGGGCTGTGGCAGACACGCGCGCAAGTATCGACATTATTGTTGCCGAAGCCCTGGCGGACGAGCTTCTGGACGAGGAACGCCTCCTCATTGGTGCAGCGCGACGAGGCGATCCCGCCGATCGAGCGGGGGCCGTATTTCGCCTGGATGCGCTTGAACTCGCTGGCGGTATAGGCGATCGCCTCTTCCCACGACACCTCGCGCCACGGCTCGTCGATCGACGTGCGGATCATCGGGTTCAGGATGCGATCCTGATGGTTGGCATAGCCCCAGGCGAAACGCCCCTTGACGCAGCTATGCCCGTGATTGGCCTTGCCGTCCTTCCACGGCACCATGCGCACCAGTTCCTCGCCGCGCATTTCGGCGCGGAAGGTGCAGCCGACGCCGCAATAGGCGCAGGTGGTGACGATCGCATGTTCGGGCGTGCCCTTTTCGACCACCGTCCGCTCGATCAGCGAGGCGGTGGGGCAGGCCTGGACACAGGCGCCGCACGACACGCATTCGGAACCCAGGAAATCCTCGTTCTGGCTGGCCGAGACTTTCGAATCGAAGCCGCGCCCCTGGATAGTCAGTGCCAGCGTGCCCTGCACCTCGTCGCAGGCGCGCACGCACCGCGAACAGACGATGCATTTGGAGGGATCGAAATCGAAATAGGGGTTCGACAGGTCCTTGGGCTGACCCATATTGGTCGCGCCGTCATAGCCGTAGCGCACGTCGCGCAGGCCCACCGCGCCCGCCATATCCTGCAACTCGCAATCGCCATTGGCGCCGCAGGTCAGGCAGTCGAGAGGGTGATCGGAGATATACAATTCCATCACCCCGCGACGAAGCTGCGTCAGCCGGTCGGTCTGGGTGCGCACCACCATTCCCTCCGCCACCGGCGTCGTGCAGGAGGCGGGATAGCCCGCGCGCCCGTCGATCTCGACGAGGCATAGGCGGCAGGAGCCGAAGCTCTCCATATTGTCGGTCGCGCAGAGCTTCGGGATGCTCGTGCCCATCAGGGCGGCGGCGCGCATGATCGACGTGCCTTCGGGCACGCGGGCTTCCTGTCCGTCGATCGTCAACGTCACCATCTTGTCCGTCACCAGCGCCGGAGCGGGGGTGCCGAGGTCAATTTCGCCGGTCCAGGCCATCCTACTTACTCCGCGGCATTGGCGAGCGGTGCGGGCTCGCCGCCGAAATCTTCGGGAAAGAAGTCCATCGCACTCAGCACGGGATATGGGGTGAACCCGCCCAAAGCGCAAAGAGAACCATATTTCATCGTATCGCACAGGTCGCGCACGATCGCCGTCTCCGCCTCGAGGCTGGTCAGCTGGCGGGTGGGCGCGCGCGAATAGAGCGCCTTGGCGAGCCCGGGCGAAACCGTTTCCGGCGCAGGCGCGCGGCCGGCGTCGCGCGCCGCGATCAGCCGGTCGATCGTCTCGACTCCGCGCGTCGAGCCGATCCGGCAGGGCGTGCACTTGCCGCAGCTTTCGACCGCGCAGAACTCCATCGCGAACCGCGCCATATGCGCCATGTCGACGGTATCGTCGAACACGGTGATGCCGGCATGGCCGATCAGCCCGCCCTTCGCGGCGAAGGTTTCATAATCGAACGGCATGTCGAACATAGATGGGGGGAAATAGGCGCCCAACGGGCCACCCACCTGCACCGCGCGCACCGGCCGGCCGCTTGCGGTGCCGCCGCCAATCTCGTGGACGAGCTGGGCGAGGGTGATGCCGAAGCCCACCTCATAGAGGCCGCCATTGCGGACATTGCCCGCGATCTGGATCGGCATCGTGCCGCGCGACCGGCCGAAGCCGACCGCCGCATAGGCCTCCGCACCCTCGCTCAGGACGAAGGGGACGGCGGCGAGCGAGAGGACGTTGTTAATGACGGTCGGCCGCCCGAACAGGCCGACATGCGCGGGGAGCGGGGGCTTGGCGCGCACCTGGCCGCGCTTGCCCTCGATCGAATCGAGCAGCGCCGTCTCCTCGCCGCAGACATAGGCGCCAGCGCCGACGCGCACCTCCAGCGTGAAGGGGGCGACGATCGCCGCCGACCGCTCGATCGCGCGCTGCATAACGTCGATCGCCAGCGGATATTCGGAGCGGATGTAGATATAGCCGTGCCCCGCGCCGACGGCGTGGCCGGCGATCGCCATGCCCTCGATCAGGCAATAGGGATCACCCTCCATCAGCATGCGATCGGCAAAGGTGCCGCTGTCGCCCTCGTCTGCGTTGCAGACAATGAACTTCTCGGGCGCGCTCGTATCGAGCACCGTCTGCCATTTGATCCCGGTCGGGAAGCCCGCGCCGCCACGGCCGCGTAGCCCTGAATCCTTGACTGCGCTCACCACCTCCTGCGGGCTCATCGCGCGGGCGGCCTTCAGGCCCTTCCAACCGCCGTGCGTCTCATAGTCGGAGAGGCTCAGCGGGTCGGTGATCCCGCAGCGCGCGAAGGTGAAGCGCTGCTGATCGACGAAGAAGGGCAGGGCGGCGACGTCACCCAGCCGGTTGGGATGGCTGCCGTCGAGGACCGCCGCGACATCGTCGGGGCCGACGGGACCGTAGCCGATGCGCCCTTCATCGGCCTCGATCTCGACCAGCGGCTCGATCGCGAACAGGCCGCGGCTGCCGGTGCGCACGACATCGCAGCCGCGCGCGACGAGGGCGGCTGCCACGGCATCCGCGCCGAGCGCCACCGAGGCCATATCGGCGGAGACATAAGCGCGGGTCATGCCGCCACCTCGCTCGCGATACGGTCCAGCGCCGCGGCGTCGACCTTCGCCACCGGCCTGCCGTCGACCATCGCATTGGGGCCGATCGCGCACAGGCCGAGACAATAGACCGGCTCCAGCGTCACGCGCCCGTCGGCGCGTGTGGTGCCCATCGGCGTGCCCAGCCGCTCGGCTGCCGCCGTCTCGATCGCGGCGCCGCCACGCGACTGGCAGGCCTCCGCACGGCAGATCTTGACGATGTGCCGCCCCGCCGGCGCGCGGCGATAATCATGATAGAAGGTGATGACGCCATGCACCTCCGCGCGCGTGACGTTGAGCGCCTTCGCAATCATCGGCACCGCGGCGTCGGGCACATAGCCGACCGCGTCCTGCACCGCATGGAGCAGCGGCAGCAGCGCGCCGCGCTCATCCTTATGGCGCTGGATCGCCTTTTCGATTGCGGCAATCTCCCCCGCCGTGAGGGGGGCGTCGGCCGCCAAGGTCTCGCTCATTCCTGATCCGTCTTTCTGACCGCGTCCGGCGCGGTGCTTCTTCCTTAGCCTCTACTCCCGGCAGGTGAGGCGTCAAATATGCAAAGCCTATAAACGATAGATATGGTCTATCAGGTAGGCCCGAGCAAGCGCTCCTCCGCCAGCATCGTGGCGACCCGGCAAGCCGCGCGGGCAAGTGCGGAGCGAGGCTCCCGATCGAGCACGACGAGGCCGATCATATTGGGCGGAGCGGGATCGATAAATTCTATCAAGCGGATCGGCGCCCCCGCTGGCACCAGCGCCGCATAGCTGTGCGGCAGGATCGAGGAGAGCCCACCCGCCTCGACCAGCGAGAGCAAGGTGACATAGGAATCGGCCGTCGCGCGCGGCTCGATCACCAGGTCCAGCGAGGCGAGATGCGCGTCGAGGATGCGCCGGTTCTGCATGTTGGGATGAAGCAGGCAGAGCGGCTCGCCCGCCACCTCGCGCCACGTGACGCGGCCGCGCTCGCCCAGCGAGGCGTCGGCGCGCGTGGCGAACATATAATGCTCCTCGTAGAGCGGCACGCTCAACACCTGCGCGGGCGGCTCGTTCGAAAGATAGGTGAGGCCGGCGTCCAGCTCATATTCGATCAACGCCTGCTCGATCTGCCGCGAGGTGAGCGAGCGGATATTGGCGCGGACATGCGGATGCGCCGCGACGATCGCGCGCACCAGATGGCCGACCGCCGGCATCGCCGCCGGAATCACACCCAGCCGCAACACGCCCCTGAGTGGCCCGCCCTCGTCGGCGACCGCGTGGCGCAACCCGTCATAATCGGCGAGCAACCGTTGCGCCCAGGGAAGCAGCGCGTGGCCTTCCGCCGTCAGCCCGACGAAGCGCCGGTCGCGCATGATCAGCCGCTTGCCGAGCTGCGCCTCGAGCGCGGCGATTCCCGAGGAGAGAGTCGGCTGGGCGACGTTGCACGCCTCCGCCGCGCGCGCGAAATGCTTGGCCTGGGCCAGCGCGACGAAATAATCGAGAAAGCGTATCTGCATCGGCGGTGCGCGGTCCCTTCGCGGAAGCGGTCTGTCCCACGCCCGGCGAGGGCGTTCAAGAGGCCCTTGCAAAGTAGGAAAAGACACGGCACAGTTCGCTATCTGTTCCACCTTCGGCAAGGATATGATGGATAGCCTGGCGCCCCTGTTGCTCTGTCTCGCGATGCTTGCCGTGGGGATCGGCGCAGGATGGGCCTTGTGGGGACGTACGCTGGCCGCCGCGCAACGTGAGCGGACGCGGCTGGATGAACGCGTGCGCGCCGGCGAAGCCGCCCTGAGCCTTGCGGAGGAACGTGCGCGCGAGCTGCCGCCGCTGCGCCTGATGCTCGACGGGATTCGCGACGAACGCGACGCCGCCCAGCGCGATCTCGCCGCCGCGCGGGCAAGTGCGGCCCGCGTGCCGGTGCTGGAGGAGGCGCTGGCGGCCGAACGGCGCACGGCGGCCGAACTTGCGGCGGCCAAGGCGGCGTTCGAACGCGGTGAAGAGGAGCGTGCACGGGCGCATGACGCGCAGATCGCCCAGCTCAAGGAGATGGAAGCCAAGCTGGAGGCGCGCTTCGGCGAGCTGGCGGGCAAGGCGCTGACCGAAGCACAGGGCCATTTCCTCAAGCGCGCCGAGGAGCGCTTTGCGCAGGCGGGCAAGGAGGGCGAGGACAAGCTCAAGCTATTGCTCGCGCCGGTCGAGACGACGCTCAAGCGCTATGAAGAGGGGCTGGCGAAGGTCGAGAAGGAGCGTGTGGGCAGCTATGCCGAACTGCGCGAGGCGGTGACGCAACTCACCCAGGGCAACGAACATGTACGGCGCGAGGCGTCGCGGCTCGCGAACGTCCTGCGATCGAGCCCCAAGGCGCGCGGGCGTTGGGGCGAGGAACAGTTACGCACAATTCTCGAATCGGCGGGGCTGGCCGAGAATGTCGATTTCGCACTGCAATCCTCGGTTAGCGATGGCGAGCGGCAGTTGCGCCCAGACTGCGTCATCAACCTGCCCGGGGGACGCTGCATCGTCGTCGACGTCAAATGTCCGCTGGTTGCCTTCGAACAGGCCTATGACGAGGAGGATGAGACACGTCGGGCGGAGCTGCTGCTCCAGCACGCCAATGCGATGAAGAGCTATGCCGCCGATCTGGCGCGCAAGGGCTATTGGCGGCAGTTCGATCTTTCGCCCGACTTCGTCATCATGTTCATTCCGGGCGAGCATTTTCTCGCCGCCGCCGCCGAACGCGCGCCCGACCTGATCGAGACGGCCTATCGCGGCGGCGTCATCATCGCCTCGACCATCAACATGCTGGCCCTCGCCAAGGTAATGGCGGGCATGTGGCGGCAGGAGGCGCTGCACGAGCAGGCGCAGGCGATCGGCGCGCTCGGCAAGGAACTTTATGCCCGCCTCGCGACGATGGGCAATCATGTCCAGAAGCTCGGCCGCAACCTTGGGCAGGCGACGAGCGCCTATAATGATTTCGTCGGCAGCCTCGAAAGTCAGGTGCTGACGCAGGCGAAGCGTTTTGAGGCGCTCAAGGTCGAAACGAGCGGCAAGTCGATCGAACCGCTGCCGATCGTGGATGCCGCGGTGCGGCCGCTGACGAAGCTGGCGATCACCGACGATACGGCCGAAGCGGCGGAATAGGGCGAGGTGTCCTGAGACTTAGGCGTAATTGTAGCCTGTCTGTCTGAAGTTGACGCGCCGTGGCTCTCCAAATCTCCTTTGTCATTCCCGCGAATACGGGAATTCATAAGTACTTGGTTGCGCGTATTTTATACAAACGGCGTAAATGGATTCCCGTATTCGCGGGAATGATAGGGTTTCAGCGAAGACTGCATCTGCACCGTCATTCCGACGAAAGTCGGAATCCCTCGATGCGGTGGGGCTGATAAGAAGGTGACGTGTCCGTGGCCCGGCTTTTGCCGGTATGACGGGTCGGGGTAGTTTGGTGCGCGTGCCGCTGCGTCGTCCTTTTTATGAAGGCGACAATGCACGCAGGCTCCGTTGCCACTTCCCTTTCAGAAGTGGCGCATAGGGTCAGAAAGGGATGCATGGGGATTGTCGCCATCGCGGCATGCGCGAGAGACAGGCTGGGGCTGTCCGAATCTTCCCCCGCAGCCCGGCTAGCTCTTGCCGAACAGGCCCTTCGCCATGCCGGCGATGTCGTTGAGCGGGTTGCCGTCACCGTCCTTGTCGAGGCCGCTGAGAAGGCCGCCCGCGCCGCCGAGTTTCGACAGCAGCCCTTCGACGCCGCCGTCGCCGAATTGCGCGGCAAGGGCGGGGAGGAGCGCCTGGAGCTTGTCGACGGACAGCCCGGTTTCGGCGGCGGCATCGGCCGCCGCGCTGGCCGCGTCCTGGCCGCCGCCGGCCAGTCGCGACAGCAGCGCCTCGCCGCCGGTTCTCACCTCGTCATGCGAGAGGCCGATCTGTGAGGCGAGCGCGCCCAGATCGATCTTGTCAGCCTGTCCCAGCAATCCGTCGAGAATGCCCATTGCTGTCCCTTTCGATCACCGCGCCGGCGAAGACCGGCGGCGGCGAAACGATATCAGCAAGCGGGCGGTGCGCGGAAGCGCTCAGGCGGCCTTGGGCGCCGCCTCGCGCACGCTTTCGTCGACATGGTCGGCGAACTGCGCGAAATTAGCGATGAACTGGTCCACCAGCTTGCGCGCGGTCGCGTCGTAAGCGTCCTTGTCCTCCCACGTCTGGCGCGGATCGAGGATCTTCGAGTCGACGCCGGCGACCGCGACGGGCACCTGGAAACCGAAATTCGGATCGGTGCGGAATTCGGCGGCGTTGAGGCTGCCGTCGAGCGCGGCATTGAGCAGCGCGCGGGTCGCCTTGATCGGCATGCGCGAGCCGGTGCCATATTGCCCGCCCGTCCAGCCGGTGTTGACCAGCCAGCAATCGACATTGCCCTCAGCGATCCGCTTCTTCAGCAGATTGCCGTAGACTGACGGGTGGCGCGGCATGAAGGGCGCGCCGAAGCAGGTGGAGAAGGTCGCTTCCGGCTCGGTCACGCCCATTTCGGTGCCCGCGACGCGTGCGGTATAGCCCGAAAGGAAATGGTACATCGCCTGATCGGGCGTCAGCTTCGCGATCGGCGGCAGCACGCCATAGGCGTCGGCGGTCAGCATGATGAGGTTGCGCGGCACGGGGCCCATATTGTCGGCCGACGCATTGGGGATGAAATTAATCGGATAGGAGCCGCGGCTGTTCTCGGCCAGGCTCGGATCGTCGAGGTCGATCTCCCGCGTTTCGGGATCGATCACGACATTCTCGAGCACGGTGCCGAAACGTTTCGTCGTCGCGTATATCTCCGGCTCGGCCTCGGCCGACAGGCGGATCATCTTGGCGTAGCAGCCGCCCTCGAAATTGAAGACCGCGGTGTCGGACCAGCCATGCTCGTCATCGCCGATCAGCGTGCGGCTGGCGTCGGCCGACAACGTCGTCTTGCCAGTGCCCGACAGGCCGAAAAAGATCGCGGTGTCGCCCTTCGACCCGATATTGGCCGAGCAGTGCATCGGCATGATACCCGCCACCGGCAGCTTGTAGTTAAGAATGCCGAATACCGATTTCTTCATCTCGCCGGCATATTCGGTGCCGCCGATCAGGATCAGCTTCTCGGTGAGGTTCACGGCAATCACCGTCTCGCTGCGGCAGCCGTGGCGCGCCGGATCGGCGCGGAAGCTCGGCAGGTTGATGATCGTATATTCGGGCTTGAAGCCGGGCAGCGCATCCGCCTCCGGCCGCACGAGGAGCGTGCGGATGAAAAGGCTGTGCCACGCATATTCGGTGACAACGCGCACCTGGACGCGATGCTCGGGCTGCGAACCGCCATAGAGATCCTGGACGAAGAGCGTGTCCTTCTCAGCCAGCGCGCGGAGGAAATCGGCCTTGAGCGTCGCGAACTGCTCCGGCGTGATGCTCTTGTTCGTATTGCCCCACCAGACCGTGTCCTCGGTCTCCGCATCGCGCACGAAAAACTTGTCCTTGGCGGCGCGGCCCGTGTGCTTGCCGGTCGCGACGACGAGCGGACCGTCCTTCGCGAGGAGCCCTTCCTTGCGGCGCACCGACTCTTCGACGAGCGGGGCTTCGAGCAGATTCCAATGCAGCGACGCCTTCACGTCGAAGCCCTGAGCAGCAAGGTCATAGGTGGGAGCGCGGTGGGACACGGAATTCTCCTCGTCGAATCTCAAACAGGAACATGGCCGTCGCGGGGAATGCGTCGTCCTTGTACTCCATCGCGCGCATATAGGCTAAGCACCGGAGCCGTCAAAGGCTGGTTGCGGTATCAACGGAACGGTTGCCGCGCGCCCGCGATTCCGCTAGTCCGTCTCGACACTTAAGGAGCCTCCAGGACCATGACGGCTTCGATCGCGCTCGTCGACGACGATCGCAACATTCTCACATCGGTTTCGATCGCGCTACAGTCCGAGGGCTTTGCGGTGCGCGTTTATTCGGACAGCGAAACGGCGCTCAAGGCCCTGCTTGAAAATCCCCCCGATCTGGCCGTGCTCGACATCAAGATGCCGCGCATGGACGGGATCGAGCTGCTGCGCCGGCTGCGTGAGAAAAGCGCGATTCCAACGATATTCCTGACGTCCAAGGACGATGAGCTGGACGAGGCGCTGGGCCTCGCGATGGGCGCGGATGATTATATCACCAAGCCCTTCTCGCAACGGCTGCTGATCGCCCGCATCCGCGCGATCCTGCGCCGGACCGAAGCGCGCGCCGCGCCCGAGCCGCAACCCGACGAGCCGCCCGCCGAGCGAATCGTGCGCGGACGGCTGGAGATGGACCCCGCGCGCCATCGCGTGCAATGGGCGGGACAGGAGGTGACGCTGACCGTCACCGAATTCATGATCCTGGAGGCGCTGGCGCAGCGGCCCGGCTTCGTCAAATCGCGCGATCAATTGATGGACACCGCCTATCAGGACGACGTCTATGTCGACGATCGCACGATCGACAGCCACATCAAGCGGCTGCGGCGCAAGTTCCGCGCGGTCGATCCCGAATTCCGGGCGATCGAGACGCTCTATGGGGTGGGTTACCGCTTTGCGGAGGAGTGATCGCCCTGAATTCGGGCTGCGCTGGTCGCTCACCAGCCGCATCCTCGCGGTCAATATCTTCGCGCTCGCGCTGTTAGCGGGGGGATTCTTCTATCTCGACAGCTATCGCGCGCGGCTGATCGACGCGCGGCTCGCCGAATCGGGAACGCAGGTGGAGCTGATCGCCGACGCGCTGGCGGTCGCGCCGCCCGAACGGCGTCCGCGCCTCGCCGCCCGAATGGGGGCGACGACGGGGATGCGGCTGCGCGTCTATCGGCCGGGCGAGGGGCCGCCGCTGATCGATAGCTGGCGCGAAGGCCCCGCCACCTATGACCTGCGCGATCCGCGACTCGAACCATGGCAGCGCAAGGCCGCGCGCTTCCTGGATCGCATGATCGATACCGTGGCCGGCGCCGACAAGCCCGAGCTTTATGAAGAGCCCGCGCAGGACCGGTTCGGTGCGTGGCCCGAGGTGGTGGCCGCCGGGAAAACCGAACGCGCGCAGCTTCTCTATCGCCGCGCGCCCGATCGCACGCCGATGATCTCCGCCGCGCTGCCGCTTTCGGACGACAGCCGACAGGTGATCCTCGCTACCGCGAATGCACGCGACATCGTCCATACCGTCCGGGCGGAGCGGTTTCGCCTCGGCGTCGTCCTTGCGCTGGTGGTCTCGGCATCGATCCTGCTCTCGCTCTTCCTCGCGCGCACGATCGCACGACCGCTGCGGCGTCTCGCGCGTGCGGCGCACCGCGTTCGCCTCGGCCGCGCGCGCGAGGTGGTGGTGCCGCGCCTCCCGTCGCGCCGCGACGAGATCGGGTTGCTTGCCCGCGCGCTATCGGACATGAGCACCACGCTCCGCCAGCGGATCGACGCGACCGAGGCGTTCGCGGCCGACGTGACCCACGAGTTGAAAAACCCGCTCGCTTCGCTGCGGTCGGCGGTCGAGAGCCTCGGGCGGATCAGTGATCCCGCGCTCCAGGCACGGCTGCTCGACGTGGTGCGTGACGATGTGCGCCGGCTCGACCGGCTGATCACCGATATCGCCGAGGCCTCACGGCTCGATGCCGAGCTGTCGCGCGCGCGCTTCGAAACGATCGATCTCGGTGCGATGATCGAGGGGCTGATCGCACATCGTGACGCGCGCCTTGCCAGCGACGACGTTCGCCTCGCCTTTGCGCGGCCGCACGCCGGCATCGCGGTGGTTCTGGGGGATGGGTCGCGCCTCACCCGGATGATCGAAAATCTGGTGGACAACGCCATCTCCTTCTCGCCGCCGGGCGGGCTCGTCCAGATCGCCGCGACGCGCGACGGCGATCAGGTGGTGGTGCGGATCGACGACGAAGGCCCCGGCGTGCCCCCCGAGGCGCGCGAGGCGATCTTCCGCCGCTTCCATAGCATCCGGCCCGAGGGGGAGGCGTTCGGGCGGCACAGCGGGCTTGGCCTCGCTATCGCCAAGGCGATCGTCGAGGCGCATAATGGCACGATCAGTGTCGAGGATCGCGACGATGCGCCCTCGGGCGCGCGCTTCGTGATCCGCCTGCCGGCGGCGGAGCCATGAGCATGGCCGATCCCCAGTCGGAAACCGTCCATGCGACCGCCGTCGCTATCGACGCGGCAGGCGAAGTACGGGCGGTCCTCCTCCAGGGCCGCCCTGGCGCGGGCAAGTCAGACCTCGCGTTGCGCCTGATCGATCGCGGCGCGCGGCTCGTCAGCGATGACTATACGATGCTGCGGCGCAGCGGAGATCGCCTGCTAGCAAGCGCGCCGGCCACTATCGCCGGACGGATCGAAGTGCGCGGCATCGGTATCCTCGCTTTCCCCGCGTTGGCCGAAGCGCCGGTCGCGCTGACGATCCTGCTCGACAAGGAAGCGCCGCGCATGCCCGACGATCCCTGGCCGACGCGGTCTTTCGTCGGTATCGACGTGCCGGCGCTCGCGCTCGCCGCGCACGAGGCATCGGCGCCGATCAAGGTGGAGCTGGCGCTGCGTGCGCTCGCCGGGGAGATCGAACGGTCATGACGACGCGCAGCCGGCCGAAACGCATCCTGATCGTCACCGGCCTGTCGGGCGCGGGCAAGTCGACCGCGCTCAACACGTTTGAGGATATGGGCTGGGAGGTCGTCGACAACCTGCCCTTGTCGCTGCTCGACCGGTTGCTCGGCACCGCACCCGCCGAAGGAGCGCCGGACGACGATCGTCCGCTTGCGCTCGGCATAGACAGCCGGACGCGCGGCTTCGACGCCGCCTCGATCGTCCAGCGCATCCGCCCGCCGCATGCGCGGGGCGGGCAGGTGATCGAGATATTGTTCCTCGATTGCGATACCGCCGAGTTGCTGCGCCGTTATTCGGAGACGCGCCGCCGCCATCCCCTCGCGCTCGACCGGCCGGCGATCGACGGGATCGCGCGCGAGCGCGAATTGATGGCGCCGCTGCGTCACGCGGCCAATCATCTGATCGACACCAGCGACAGCAACACCAATACCTTGCGCTACGATCTGCGCGCCCGCTTCAGCGCGGTGGTGGACGATCGGCCGACGCTCTCGGTCATGTCTTTCGGCTATGCGCGGGGCGTGCCGCGCGGCGCTGATCTCGTCTTCGACATGCGGTTCCTGCGCAATCCGCATTGGGAGGATTCGCTGCGCCCGCTCACGGGTCTCGATCCGCGCGTCGGCGCCTATGTCGCGGCTGATCCTGCTTATGAGGAGGCAGTGTCGCGGATTGAGGATCTGCTGCTCCTGCTGCTCCCCCGCTATGCGGCGGAGGGCAAGAGCTATGTCACCGTCGCCTTCGGCTGCACCGGCGGCCGGCATCGTTCGGTGCACATTGCCGAGCGGGTCGCCGCCCGGTTGCGCAAAGCAGCATTTTCGCCCAGGGTCCTTCACCGGGACCTCGCCACGCCCCCTTCTGACTCGCTGGAAGGGGCGCAACCGGGTGCGGGCAGGGAGCTTCGGGTGGAGTGATGATTGGATTGGTGCTGGTGACTCATGGCCGGCTCGCGGCCGAGTTCGTGGTCGCGATGGAGCATGTCGTGGGTCCGCAGGAGGCGATCGAGGCGATCTGTATCGGCCCCGACGACGATATGGAGGCGCGCCGCGCGGACATCGCCCAGGCGGTCGCCAGCGTCGATTGCGGCGCGGGCGTCATCCTGCTCACCGATCTGTTCGGCGGCACCCCATCCAACCTCGCCATCTCGCTGATGGAGCCCGGCCGGGTCGAGGTGATTGCGGGGGTCAACCTGCCGATGCTCATACGTCTGGAGGGGGCACGCAAGATGATGAAGGTGAAAGCCGCCGTCGCCGCCGCGCGTGATGCGGGGCGCAAATATATCTCGGTCGCCTCCGAAGTGCTCGGGGAGAGCGCGTGAGCGGGGGCACGGTGCAACGCGAGGTGCGGATCACCAACAAGCGCGGACTGCACGCGCGCGCCAGCGCACGCTTCGTCACGCTCGCCAGCGGTCAGGCTGCCGAGATCGAGGTGGAGAAGGACGGCACGCGCGTCGCGGGCACGTCGATCATGGGGCTGATGATGCTTGGCGCGGCGATGGGCGACAGCATTACGATCCACGCCTCGGGCCAGGAAGCGGAGAGCGCGCTCACGCTGCTGTGCGAGCTGGTGGAGACGAAGTTCGGCGAGGATTGAGCGTCCGCCATGCCCCGCCTCATCACCGCTTTCTCCAATCCGCTCGTCAAGCGCGTCCGCTCCTTACGCGAAAAGCGCCATCGCCGCGAGGAAGGGCTGTTCCTGGCCGAGGGGCTGCGCATCCTCACCGAAGCGCGTGATGCGGGGCGGCTGCCCGAATATCTCTTCTTCGCCGCCGAATCGGCACGTCATCCGCTCGTCCTCGCGCTGGTCGAGGCGGTCGAGGCGGCGGGGGGTGAGGCGATCGAGACGAGCCGCGACATCCTCCACAAGCTATCGGGCAAGGACAATCCGCAGGCGGTGATCGGGGTTTATCGCGAGTTCGCGACCGCGCTCGACGCGCTCGACCGCGGCGACGCGTCGATCTGGATCGTCGCGCAGAGCCTGCGCGATCCGGGCAATCTCGGCACGATATTGCGGACCGGCGACGCGGTCGGCGCGGGCGGATTGCTCCTTGTCGACGAGTGCGTCGATCCTTTCTCGGTCGAGGCGGTGCGCGCGAGCATGGGGGCGCTCTTCACCCAGAAGATCGCGCTTGCCCGCTGGGAGGAGTTCCTGCCTTGGCTGCGCGGCGGCCCTGGCCAACTCGTCGGCCTCAGCCTCGACACCGATATCGATTATCAGACGCCGCGCTATGAGGCGCCGACCTTCCTCCTCGTCGGCAATGAGGCGCAGGGACTGCCGAAGGCTTATGCGGATGCCTGTGATCTGCTGGTCAAGATGCCGATGTGCGGCAAGGCCGACAGCCTCAACGCCGCGGTCGCGACGGCGGTGATGGCCTATGAAGTGCTAAACCAGCGGCGGCGCTGAAAATCACCATTCTTCGTCCTTCCAGCTTTGCGGCACCTTTACATAGTCGGACCGGGGAATTGCCAAACGCGCGATGGCAATGGAAGCGGATTGAACGCGGACCTTGGGCGGCACGGACGAGGCGGCGTGGACAAATTTGAGCCAGTATCTGGTAGTGGCGAGGTGGACCATGCCGAGGAAGCTGCTGGCGAGCTGGTCATACCGGTTGGCGATGGCATGATTGATCTTGAGATGGCCGAACATGCGCTCGATGCGGTTGCGCTGCTTGTAGAGCGCCCGGTCATGCTCGATCTTCACCCGACGGTTTGATCGAGCGGGGATGACGGATTCGATATTCCGCTTCGCAAGGTCGGTACGGATGGCGTTGGCATCGTAGCCCTTGTCGGCAAGCAAGGCACCGGGCGCACGCTCCGGCAGGCCGATCAGGACACCACACGCCTTGCAGTCTGCCGCTTCGCCACCCATCAGATGGAAGGCAAGTGGTCGGCCCGAAGGCATCAGCCAGGCAGTGAAGCTTACTGGTGAACCCGCCCCGCGAGCGGCCAAGAGCGCGATGAGCCCCCCTTTTCCGCCCGCTGCCCAGATGTGGGCGCGGACAGTGGTGCTATCCATGCTGTAGTGGCCGGTGTCCGACATTCCGCCTCGGTGAGATCGCCCGGCTCAAGCTTGCCTCCAAAAAACAGGCCTGAATCAATCCAAGCGCACTGCGTCAATGAGCAGCCTTTGGAGACCGGTCACCGCGGACAAACAGGAAGATCGGCTCCGCATCGACTACACCGCTTCGCTGGCCATGGCATGCTGATGTCATAGCTTGCGCGGCGAGTGACAGAAAACCATTGTCCACGCCGCCTAGGCAGGATTGACACAACGCCGCGTTTCGAAAACGCGGCGTTGTCCGTATCATTCATCCGGTACAATCAGAAATTGTAGCGAACCTGCCCTGTAATAAGGCGAGGGTCGCCAGCAGAGCCCAGTTCATTTCCGGACGAGCTGCTAAAGTTACGGTAATAATAATAAGTCTTGTTGGTCAAATTCGTTACGGATACTGAAAACTCAAGCTTTTCATTTGCTTCTGGTACAAAAGAGAGCTTAGCGCCCCATAATGAATATTTTCCTTGTGCTTGACTTGAATCCGCTAACAGCAGAACGGTCCTGCTCTTGTAGGTCCAGTCTACGCGGGGCGTGAAAATGCCGAAGCCGGGCATGTCGACATCGTATTGGGCGCCGGCGCTCGCCGACCAATCCGGCACATAGGGCAGGGGCGTGCCTGGGCGGTGATCGAGGCCGGAGCGCAGGGAAGCCGCCACCGCCTCAGGCGTAACCGATGTGAACCGGGCATGATTGTAACCGACCGATGCATTGAGCCGCAACCCGTCGACAGGTACGGCTTGGACGTCGAGATCGAAGCCATAGATCTCCGCGTCGCCGCCATTTTCTGTCGTGCGGAAAGAATCCGGCGGCAACAGCACGGTAATCTGGACGCCCTTATAGTCCGAATAGAAGCCTGCGAGATTGAAGGTGAGCTTGCGGTTAAACAGCGTCGATTTCAGGCCGGCCTCGTAGGTGGTGAGAAATTCAGGATCATAGGCCGGGATGCCGCGGACCGTATCCGGGGTTCCGAAGCCGCCGCTCTTGAAGCCCTTGGAATAGCTCGCATAGAGGAACAGGTCTTCGTTCACCTTGTAGTTGATGCCGAGTCGAGGCGTGAACGACGTCCATGCATCGCTCGCGGTCTGTAGCGGGATGAAGATGTCGGCGGGCGGCGGCAGTTCCGGCTTGATGATCATCGCTGTGTAGGTCTTCTTGTCCCGGTTGATACGCGCGCCCGCGACGAGGGCGAGGGAATCGTTGACGTTGAAGGTCACCTGGCCGAATGCCGCATAGCTTTCGGCGTCCATCGTGTAGAATTGATTCTGGTCCTGCGCGTGAGCCGGATTCCCGGTCACCTCATATACGCCGTGATGCGACAGGCCGAAGCGCGTGGACTCTGCCTTTTCACGGAAATAGAAAGCGCCAAGGACATATTCGAGGCGGTGATCGCCCAGAGAACCGCTGAGTTCCAACTCCTGGCTGAACTGCCGGCTGTCGTTGGTGGAACTGGCCTGGTTGGTCGGATAGGGCGTGCCATCTCCCGCCACCTGGATGAACGATTGAAGATCGCGATAGGCCGTGATGGTCTTGACGCGTAGCGCGGGTGAAACCTCCAACACGTTGATTAGCGAAAGCCCCCAGATATCGGCGTTGTCACTGTTCGGGGCGGTTTCGTAGGTGACTCGATTCGAGGCGGTTGCCCACTGGTTCCCCAGACCTGAACCGGGTGGCAGGCCCAGGCCGGGATTGAGCACCGGCGCAGCAAATTCGTTGAACCGTGACGGATTCGGGAAGGTGTTGACTTGGCGTATCAACTGGCCGTTAATGCCATTTTGACGCTGATAGGTATAGTCGCCGGTCAACTGAGTGGTGAGATTGCTCGACACCTGAGCGAGCACCGAAGCGCGGCCAATGACACGGCCTTCCTTACCGTAACGCTCATGCGTGGTCGGGTTCACCTGCCAGCCGTTGAAGTTGAACGAGGCCAGCGAGACCTTTGCGCCGACGACGCCGTCGACCAACGCTCCGTTCACGCTGCCGACTACATCGCGGCGACCATAATCACCGACCCGGAAGGTAAGCTTGCCATGTGCGCCGGCGTCCAGGCTTGGCTGGGTCGTGATGACGTTGATCGCGCCGCCAAGGGTGTTCCGACCGAACAGCGTACCCTGCGGCCCTTTCAGAATCTCGATGCGTTCAATATCGGCCACCGACATCAGGCCGCCGACCGTGCGAGCGATATAGACGCCGTCGACATAGACGCCCACTGCCGGGTCCGTCGGGATCTGGAAGTCACCGGTGCCGACACCGCGGATGAAGGCGGAGATGGCGGTGCTGCCGCCTGCCGGCCGCTTGGTGGGACTGATCTCCACGTTCGGAGCGTAGCGGGTGAGGTCGTTGAGATTGCTGATGCCTCGGGTTTCGAGGCTTTTTGCGGAGAAAGCAGAGATAGTGACCGGGGTGTCCTGGAGATTCTCCTCGCGACGTTCCGCCGTTACCACGATGACTTCGACGCCGCTCGTTGGGTCCACGGCAGATGCCGAACTGGGGGCCGGCGCGACCTGCGCGAACGCCGGTGCGGCCGTGCTCACGCAAAGCGCGGCCATGCTGACCTCCACCGGCTGGTATAATGTCCTTAGCCTCATTCTTCCCTCCCTTTTTTGACGTGAACATCCCCGTGCTCGTTGCGCGAAACTTATAGGGGTAGCTTAGTCTGTCAAGTCAGTTGTATGACTAACAAGCCTAGGTGCAGAATTATTCCAGATCATACAAAAGCTTAGTCGCGATCCGGTCTGCTAATTTGATCTAGAAACGTCCCCACCTGGTTTCGAACCCCGGCTTCGTCCCATTTTCGGTTGTCAACCTGGTGGACATGCAGCCGCAGCAGAGGAACGCCGGCCTTCTCGAAAGCGTCGTCCAAGAACGGCCAGGCGGTGCCGAGCACGATCGCTCCGTCGATGCCGGCGAGCTTGGCCTCCTTCGCGAACCAGCCGCTCGGCCAGGGTTCCATGCTCATATATTGCGTGAACACGGCGTATCTTGCCGAGAGTGTCCGCAATGGATCCTCGCCGTAGCGCAGATAGGCGTCTGCCGCGTAACCGAGATACATCGACCATACGAACACCGCGCCATGCGACGCCATGAAGCGCTCGTAGAAATCGACGTTGAACCACAAACCCTGCCCCAGCCAGGCGAGGCGCAGCCGCTCGTCCGGGTACGCCGCGAGGCCAGCATCGACGCGCGCGGCGATTTCATCGTAAAACATCTTGGCGGCGTCACGCGCCCAGGCAGTTCCGCGGTGCCATTGCGGCATCATCACGCTGGTGAAGGTGTCGCTAACTCCGATCGGCGCGGGCCGCGTGCCTGACACGAGATCGCGGGCGGCCCGGAACCACTCCTCCGTCTCGTTCACGAGATCGAGCACTTCTTGGAGCCGGTCGAGGTCCAGCTTGCGACCCGTAAGGGCCTCGAGCCGGGAGATCAGTTCGCGGGTCTGTGCGACGTGGAGATCGAGGATGGGAGCTTCGATCAGCCGGTCCCAGTCGCGTGGCCCATATTTCCACCATTCGGCGGGACCACCCTGCTGGGTCGCGCGTTCGAATGTGAAGAGATCGCACCCATAGGCCTCTGCCCAGAGTTCATAGATCTTGAGCTGATTGTCGTCGCGCGGATCGCCGATGATGATGTCGGGGCGGGGCAATCCGCCCCATGGCGCATTCGCGGGATCGGTTTCGAATGCAGAGGCCAACCCGAGCGAGAAATACTGATCCTGATCGTCGGGCAGCCCGCGCGCGCGTAACGCATCGAAATATTCCGGCGCCTTGCGCTTTGCGGAGACGATCGACGACCACCATTGGACGGTCACGAACGGGATATCCATCGCGCGCAATATTTCGAGCGGTGCCTCGGCGGCGATCAGCGCGAACGGTTCGCCATTTGCGACGCGCACCTGCGTGTCGGCGAACCACTGGCGATGATACTGGTAGCCCAGCCGGCTGGAAGGAAGGTCGACGCCGCGGCTCATACCAGCGCCCTCGCCGCGTCGATCGCCGCCGCGACCTCCCGGCCGAACGTCCCGGCTGCGGTGCAGGCATAGGGCAGGTCGTCCATCAGGATAAGCGGCAAGGGGGCGACAGAGTCCCGCTGCCGGGGAATGTCCCAGCGTGGCGCGGGATCGTCCCTGCGGACCAGGGCAACGAGGGCGTCGGCCCCAGATTCGCGGGCTCGCGCGGCGGTATAGTCGGCCCGCGCGCGAGTGGTGAATTTTGCGGAAGCAGGCGTTCCGGAGCGATAGCGCTCGATCAGCATGGCGAGGGGGTCCGAGGCAGACTGCTGGACCGGCGCATCGCAGATCCTGTCGCCCCAATCGTGGTCCTCGCCGACGATGATCATGCCGTTTGCCTCGATTTCCCGGTAATATTCATCGTGGTCCTGAGCGCTTCCGGTGAGGAATATGGGCGTGTCGGCGATCGGTTTCGTATCCGCCGCCGCTTCCAAGACAGCAGGAAGCAAAGATCCGAACCGCTCCGGCGACAGGATTGCGAATGCGCGGTAGATGACGAGCATATCCGATCCACGCACGCGCCGCTCCCGCCGCAGGTCGCGCAGTCGCACCAACTGAGCGCGCAGAACATTGCGCTCCTTGATCGCCTCGACGAGCGCTTCCTCGCTGCAGTCCTGGAGGGCGTCGCGCAGCTGTGCGGCGCGGACCATGTTGTACTCGGCGGTCGGCGCACCTGGAAGATGAAGCAGATCGAAGAAGCGAAGGGGTGCACGCCCCCGGTTCCAATCCGGCAATAGGCGCTGGAACGCCTCCAGAGCATAATAAAGGCGAAAGTGGGACGCATTGTCATTGGAAATCACGATTGCGTCGAACGCATCCGGCTCCGCGTTGACGAGCTGCTGAAAGATCGAGCGGATCGATGCGTCCACGCCGTTCCCCAGATAGCGGTCTGCGTCAGGCGTCGGCTGTTCGGGATCGCCGCGCAGCCGCCGCGCCGAAAAGCCGCAAGCGGCAAGGAGCTCGACGGGCACATCGGCGCCGACGACCGCAGCGGTCCGCTCGCTACCGCTCGCTTCGCTCTGTGCTATCGTGTCGCGCAGGCGCGAGATATGGGCTGTAAGCAAGCCCATCAGACTGCTTCCGCGCGCCGGATATCGCGTTCCACGCTGCGCGCGGCGAGAAAGAGCAGCGTCGATCCAACCACGGTGAAGATCGCGCAGACAATGAATGCCCCCTTGAGCGAATCGTCACCCATGCTGGGCCGCAGCGCATCGCTGACGGCGCCGGCAAGCAATGGTCCGCCGCCGATCGCTATCAAAGAGGCAGCGAAGCCCTGGATCGACGAAGACATCGCACGCATCCGGGGCCGCGAGACGCTCTGGTTGGCGGCAATGATCGGGCCGAACTTGAATGCCACGCAGAATGCAACCGCGCCCATCCCGAAGAGCGTCACCGAAGTCGATTGGACGACGATTGTCAGGATCATCGCCGGCCCGGCCAGGAACGTCGCGATTGCCGGCCAGAGCAGCTTCCACTTGTCACCGTGACGGTTGGACCTCTGGAGCAGATACGCTCCGCTCAGTCCCCCGGCGATCCCGAGCAATCCGGTGGCAACTCCGAACGAGGCCCCGGCGCTGCCGGCCGACATGTCGTGGATGCGGCGCAGATAGGCGGGAGCCCAGGTCGTGAAGCCGATGATGCCGATCTGTGAAACCACATAGCCGGCCGCGGTCAGCAGGAAGGTGGGGGTGTTGAACAGGTAGCGCAGTGTCTCGCGGAGCGAAGGTGCGTCGCGGCCATGCCTCTCGACACCCTTACGTGCGGCTTCGCGCGCCTTGTCGCGGAAGGTCAGCCACACCAGCGCGCCGACGACAAGTCCCGGCACGCCTGCCACCACGAACGCATGGCGCCATCCGTAATGCTGATCGAACCAGCCGACGATCGGGTAGCAGAACAGGGCTGCGAGTGGCCCGCCCAGCATGAGTATCGCCATCACCCGTGCTCGCGTATCCTTGGTCGACTGATCAGACAGGATCGAGTGCAACACCGGCGTCGTGGCCTCGCCGATACCCACGCCGATGCGGGCTAGCGCAAGTTGCAGGCCGTTCTGCACGAGGCCACAGAGCAGGGTCATCCCGCTCCACAACGCGGCTGACAAGGTGATGATGATCCGGCGATCGCCCTTGTCCGCCCAACGCGCGGCGGGAAATCCGAGCACCGTGTGGAAAAATGAAAAGCCGAAGCCGGCGATCAACGCCAGAACCGTATCGGAGAGAGCGAAGTCTTTCTTGATCGACTCGAGCAGGAGATTGAGGATGTTCCTGTCCACATACATGAACATGTAGAGGAGGGTGAACAGACCGATCGTATAGGCGTTTCGCAGGGTGCTGCCGCCGCCCGGCAGCACGGCGTTTGCGATCGTGCCGGGCATTTCTTCCGACCTCATATGCTCTCTCCCAGAACCGGTTCAGCCGGGCACCCGTGTTATGAATTTTGGAGTCAGATACGCTTGGATCGCCTCTGCACCGCCTTCCGAGCCATAGCCGGAATCCTTGATCCCGCCGAACGGCACCTCTGGCAGCGCGAGGCCGATATGATTGACGCTGATCATCCCGGTCTCGACTTCATCGCACAGGCGATTGACGGTCGCCTCGTCGCGCGAAAAGGCATAAGCTCCGAGGCCGACTGGCAGCCGGTTCGCCTCTGCGATCGCCTCGTCCAGCGTGTCGAAGCTCGAAAGAAGCGCTATCGGGCCGAAAGGCTCGTCGTTCATGATCTTCATATCCGGGGTCACCTGCGAAAGGATCGTCGGCTCGAAATAATATCCGTGATTGCCGATGCGGCGCCCGCCCGTTTCGATCCTGGCACCGGACTCAACCGCCTCGGCGATTAGCGCCTCGACGGATCGTAGCCGCTTTTCATTGACGAGCGGCCCCATCTGGGTCGCCCCGTCGAGGCCGTCGCCGACCTTCACGCCCCGGGCACCTTCGACGAAGGCTTTGCGGAATTCGTCATAGACGGGCGATTCCACCAGGAAGCGATTGGGCGAGATACATGTCTGGCCCGCCGCACGAAACTTGAAGGCGGTGAAGGTCTTGGCGAGCTTTGCCACGTCCGTGTCGCGGGTGATGATCACCGGCGCGTGGCCACCGAGCTCCATCGTGACGCGTTTCATGTGAAGGCCGGCCATCGCTGCGAGTTGCTTCCCGACCACGACCGACCCGGTGAAGCTGACCTTGCGGATCACCGGGTGGGGGATGCAATAGTCGCTGATCTCGGCCGGGATGCCATAGACCAGGCCGACGACGCCCGCCGGAAGGCCGGCGTCGTGCAGAGCTTGGACGAGCGCGGCCGGCCCGCTGGGCGTCTCCTCGGGGCCTTTGATCAGGATCGAACATCCGGCGGCGAGTGCCGCGGCCATCTTGCGGATCGTCTGATTGATCGGGAAGTTCCAAGGCGTGAGGCCAAGGACGGGGCCTACCGGCTCCTGCACCACCAGCTGAGACACACCATGGATTCGGGCCGGGATGATGCGGCCATAGGTGCGCTGCGCCTCGCCGGCGAACCATTCGAGTATGTCGCCTGCGAGCAGCGTTTCGGCCCGCGCCTCGTGCAGCGGCTTTCCCTGCTCCAGCGTTACGTTGCGCGCTATGTCCTCCGCGCGTTCGCGGATCAGCACCGCGGCTTTGCGCAGCACCGCGGCCTTTTCCAGCGCACCGTTCTTGCGCCACCGCTGGAAGCCGGCCTCGGCTGCGGCCAGCGCTTTGTCCAGATCGGCCGTACCGGCACGAGCAACCTTGCCGATGATTTCGCCGGTCGAGGGATTCTCGACCTCGATCGTCCGCTTGGACGTCGCCTGAGTCCATTCGCCGTCGATGAAAAGGAGAGTATCGGGGTAGCTCATGGTGGAATCCTTCAGCAAAGCCGGGTTTCGATGAAGCGCGCAATGATCCCACGCACCTCTTCATCGTCGGTCGGTCTCGGAATTGCGCAATAGGGGATGCCAGCCGCCTCCACGGCACGCGATTGTTCGGACGGGCCGTTCGCCATCGATGGCTCGACGACGATTGCAGCATCGCACCGGTGGCGACGGGCGATATCGATAATGCGTTCGGGGCCCCAGCTGAACAGCATCATGTGACGTGCCGCGAGCGCGCGCAGCGGGTCCGCCGGATCGAATTTGCGCCAATAGAGATCGGGCACGTTGGAATAGGAGCAGCAGACGGCGACCGCGCCGTAGCGTTCTTCTATTTCGGCATGCCAGGGCGGAACCTGAACGCTGTAATATAGCCGGAACCGCTCGTCGGCATAGGCGCCGACGCCGTCCACAACCCGTGCTGCCGTCTCGTCACGATAATCGCGGATGAGATCGATCCCGCGCTGGGTGCCGCGATGCCACATCGCCTGATACATGCTGATCTGGTCGCGGATGTGGACGGGGCAGCGTGGCGCCTGCGCGATGAGTTGCTGGGCTTCTGCCCAAAGCGCCATCTGCGTGTTGATCCTGGCCATCGTCTCGGCGAGTGCGCCTCCGGCCAGGCTTCGTCCGGTCATAGCCTCGATCCGGCCGATCAGATCGCGTTCAACGGCGACCCGATAGTCGAGCCGATCGGCATCCAGCATCGTTTCCCAGTCCTCGCGCAGCCTGACCCACCATTGCTGTGGTAGCGGTTCGAATGGGGGGGCGGGAAAGCTGAAGTCCATGACGAGCGAATCGCATCCTTCGCGCTCCGCCCAGAGCTCGCACACCCGCGTTTCCATGTCGCTTCGCGTGCTTGCGCAGATCAGAGTCGGGTGCGGCAGACCGCCCCAAGGGGCGTCCGCGGGGCTGAGGCTCGCCGCGAGCGCGAAGCCGAAGAAATGATCGCCGGGATATCCGGCTTCATTCAGCAGCTCCGTCATTCGCTCGCGCTTTCCCTGCGCGAGGATCAGATAGTTCCAATAGTTGATCGCCAGCACAGGCACGCCGAGCGCGATGAACAGTTCCTCGCATTCGTCGCCATTACAGATCGCGAACGGCCCGCCCTGAGCCACGCTCTCGCGCGTGTCCTTGACCCATTGACGTTGAATCGCGCGCACCGCATCAACAGCGCGCATCCGCTCCATCACGGCTGGAAGGCTCATGCCGCCCATGCCCGGCAAAGATCCGCGACGGCGTCGGCGATCGCCCCGGTATCGACGCGATAGGGTTGCCCGGCCAGCATCACATGAGGACCTGCGCAGACGGCCGTCTGAGAAGGCCCTTCCCAGAGCATCCCGTCGTCATGAGCATAGACGAAGTTCAGGAGCGCGTGCGCCCCGGATCGTTTGAAACGCTGCGCGACCACATCCGTCCATTCGCGTAGCGGGACGACGAAGTCTGCGTTGCGCGCATAATGCTCCGCCACCGCGTCGAACGGATCGCCATCGCCGATCTGTTGTTCCAACAGGCGTGCGCTCCAGGGATGGCACTCGCCGACGATGATCGCCCCGGCCATCTCGGCGGCGGCATAGACTATATCCTGGTCCTGGCCGCTGCCGCTCAGGAACAGCGGAACGCCAGGCAGGGGAGGGGACTCCGTCACGTTCGTCACCTGTTCGAGGAAATCGGCGCTGTGCATCCAGCGCGCGATCGCAATGGCGCGGATCGCATCGAGGCCGGACAGGCGCGGCTCCGGCCGTTCGCGAAGTCCGGCGATGCGCATCATTTCGGCTGCGCGGCGGTTATAGCGGCGAACCGCGTCCGCTAGCGCCGTGGAATCGAACGCGCTTCCCGACCAGCTTTCGAGCGTGCGCCGCAGCTTTAGGACCTGGGCACGATTGAAGTCGCGAGCAGCATCGGACTGGCCCACCGCCCGGTCGAGAATGTGCACCGAAGGTGGATTGCTGATCGCGCGGAGCCGCTCGACGAGCTGGAGGATATATTTGCGCGAATTGGAAACGACAAAATGATCGACGAAATCATATCGCCCGCCAGCGATCAGGTGGACCCAGCTGTTCGCGAACTCAAGCAAGTCGGAACGCACGTCGCTGGGACCGCGAGGCATCGACCTCGGTTGGCCGCCTTGTGGATCGCCGTAGAGGCGAAAAGGAAGGAAGCCGGCAGCTTCGATCAGCGCCGTGGGCACGTCATCGGCAAAATAGCCGACGACCCGCCTTCCGGACTGCCTCCATTGACGCGCATATTGGCTTCGATCCCGGTAGGCGTCTGAGATGGTCAAGTCTGTCAAGCGCTTCGGGCCGCAAGTGCCTCGGCGGGGACCCAGCAGCCGTGAAATGCCGCCCGGGTGCGCAAGGGCAGCTTGGCAATGCCGACGGGTCCGGCAGCGAGGTTTTGTGCATCGAGTACCACCAGATCGCTGCGGTTCTCGTCGTAACGACTGACCACCAGCAGGATCCAGCCATCACCTTCAGGCGCGTCCGGAAAGCGTGGTACGAATTGCGGTTCCATAGGCGCGGCGCGTGGCCCTGCCCACCAGCTGTCGACCAGCTTGCCCGTGGTCATGTCGAACCGGCCGATCGTGTTGAACGCTTGGCCGCTTCGCCGCGTCGTGGATTCCGCCTCCCGCTCCGCATCGGTGTAAAGCACCCAGCCGTGTTGGTAAGGCAGCATCTGGTAGCGATCGTCGACGCGCGGATATTCGCATTGCGATGCGAAGAACTCGGTCGTCTCGAACGTGTCCGGCCCATCGAGATCGATCGTCCAGCGCGACAGATGGGGTCGCGCGCGATCAGGCTCATAAGCTTTTCCGGTCACATCGCTGAAGAAGGGGAAGGACTGGATTTCGCTGATGCAGCAGTCGATCTTAATGATCGACCCGTCAGTCCACGCGTTCATGACATGGTACGCCCACATCGGCGGGCCTTTGAACCAGCGGATATCCGATCCGTCGCCGTCCCGCCGCATCACGCCCAGATAGGTCGGCAGGCTCTCGTCCCAGCCGAAGATCGGCCCGCCCGCTCGCATGCGTTCATCATCCGGCGTCGTGGGCATGACAGGGAAGATCACATGCTCCTTTGTCACCGCAACATCGTGGATCATGCTGGCATAGGGCGGCGTGATCTCGAATTCGCGTGTGATGTTGCCCTGCTTGTTGACAATCCAATAGGCGATCTGCGGCGACACGCCGCCGCGGCAGTGAAAGCCGTGGGCAAATAATTCGCCGGTCTGGGCGTCGATCTCCGGGTGCGCGGTAGACGTCTTGCTCTTCAGCGTGCCGCCCCAGTCCCAGCGGCCGATGGTTTCGAGCGTGTCCGGATCGACTTCCATCGGCCGGCTGTCTTCCTTGAGTGCAAACAGCCGACCGGCGTGCCAGAAAGCGGTAGTGTTCGCCGTGCTGCGCTCGGACCCCGCGACCGAGGGATCGTCGAAATAGGGATTGCGATATCCGCCGAACAGCGAGCGCCGGGCCTTACGTTCGGCGACGAAGCGCTCGGTACGAACAAAGCGGGTTCGGAAATCGACATGCCCCTTGTCGAACCGGAACATGCTGATCACGCCGTCGCCGTCGATGAACACGCCTTCGCGGAGCGGCGGATACTGATGCTCTGGCCCGCAACGATAGTAGGTGCCGCTTATCGAGGCGGGAATCTCGCCTTCGACAACGAGATCATAGACTTCGGCATCGGTGCGAACCGGCCAGTCGAATCCCTGGAATGTTGGGGTGTCGGGAAATGGGTGGGTCATAAATCATCCTGCCCGCATTCGTGTGCGGATTGTTGCTGCGTCGGATTTCAGTCATACGTATGAAAAGAGTGTTGTCAATCGTTTCCGGCGCCCGCTACTTCAAGGACAATCTTGCCCGTGACCCCGCCGCTTTCGATCAGCCTGTGGGCCTCCGCCGCGTTTGAAAGCGGAAGAACCCTGTCGATATGGGGGACATAGGTTCCATCCCGAACCATCGGCCAGTAATCGCGTCTGACGCCGGCCACGATCTCCTCCTTCTTCGAGAGCGGCAGCCCGCGCAGCGTGGTTCCACGGACCACGGCCTGTTTGGACAGCAGCTTCGCCAAATCGAGCTCTCCCTTGCGACCGCCCTGCAGGCCGATCACCACAAGCCGTCCATTGGCGCGGAGGGCGTCGACGTTCCTGCCGAGATAGGCCGCGCCCATGATGTCCAGGATCACGTCCGCGCCGCCCAGTTCGCGCATCGCGGCGACGAAATCCTGTTCACGATAGTTGATCAGTATATCTGCGCCGAGTGCCTGGGCCTTTGCGAGCTTGGGCTCGCTGCCCGCAGTGCAGGCGACTCGTGCACCCATCGATTTGGCGATCTGAATGGCCGCGGTGCCGATCCCCCCGCCGCCGCCATGGATCAGGATGGTCTCGCCGCCACTCAAGCCCGCAGCGATCACCAGATTGTAGTAGATCGTGCACAAGGCTTCGGGCAGCGCCGCCGCGGTGATCAGGTCCATGCCTTGGGGGACCGGCAGCAATTGCGATGCGCTCACGGCAACCTTGCCGGCATAACCGCCTCCGGCAAGTAGCGCGCACACGCGATCGCCGACCGACCAGCCTTCGATCTCGGTTGAAAGTGCGGAAATCGTACCGGCGACTTCAAGTCCGATGATCGGCGATGCCCCAGGGGGCGGTGGATAATGGCCCTGGCGCTGCAAGATATCGGCGCGGTTCACGCCGGCGGCTGCGACATCGATCAAAACCTGACCTTTCTCCAGCGCCGGATTATCGATTGTGGTGACTTCCAATACCTCGGGCCCGCCGGGCGAGATGGCAACTATCGCTTGCATGCTGACTCCAGATCGCGTTTCCAGCATGAACTGCAGTCCGGGCCGGCGAAAATCAAGTCAGTCGTCCGAATCAATTCAGCGGTTGATGAGTCGCAAATGTGGCATGGGGAAAACGAATGGCGCGACCAACGATGAAAAACGTCAAGACAGAGCATGCGTTTCTGGACGCAGCCGAAGCGTTGTTCGCCGAACATGGCTTCGAAGGAACGCGTGTTCGCGCGATAGCGGAGGCAGCGAATGCCAATCTTGGAGCGCTGCATTATTATTGGGGAAGCAAGGAGGCACTATTCGCTGCGGTATGGGAGCGGCGTATGGCCGGTCTCGTCACACAGCGGAAGAAGATTCTGGAAGAGCTTACTGCTCTTCCGGATAAGGAGATCAAAACAGAGACAATCTTAACGACGTGGATTGAAGCCGCTTTAGGAGCCAACCTGAGCGAGCACCAACCAAGCGAAGCATTCCAACGACTCTTCGGCAGAGCAATTACAGATCCATCACCGGAAGTTCGAAGGATCGTGAGCGATTATTTAGACGAAAGTAGCAAAATGCTGGTCCGGTTGTTGAAACGGGCTTGCCCGGAGCTTTCGGATACGGAGATTTTCTGGCGTCTCCACGGGCTTCTGGGGAGTGTCCTCTATGCGCATATCGGCCGCATCCGGCTGGATCGGATCGCAAGCGAACTCAAGCCAGAGAAGGATTTAAGGGTTGGTGCTGGTGAACTCGCGAAATTCGTGATTGCCGGATTCAACGCGCCCGGAGAGCGGGGTGTTTGAAGTCATACGATTGACTGATCGGGATTTTCGGCTAAGACGAAGCGGCGAATCTCGAGGATATTCCATTGAGCACGAATCAGCCAGAAGCGGCGATGATACCCACCGCGGTCCCCGAAGGCCCGCTTGCCGGCCTCGTGGTTCTCGACATGTCGACGATGATGGCCGGACCACACACCGCGATGATGCTGGCCGATTTTGGCGCTACGGTGATCAAGGTCGAGGGCCCCGGTGGCGATCCTTCACGGGGTTCGCCCAATAAGGTCAACGGCACCTCCGTCTATTGGCGTGTGCTGGGCCGCAACAAGTTCGCCGTGACGCTGAATCTCAAGCATCCGAAGGGGAGGGCACTACTCCTGCGGCTGGTGGAACGCGCGGATGCGTTGATCGAGAATATGCGGCCCGGCAAACTTGAGGCGCTGGATCTCGCGCCCACTACATTGCACGAGGCCAACCCCCGTTTGGTAATCCTGCGCGTGACGGGATGGGGGCAGACTGGTCCCTATTCCAAGCGCGCTACGTTTGGCACGCAGGCCGAGGCGATGAGCGGCTTCACCTTCGCAAATGGCCACCCCGACGGTCCACCGACGCTGCCGCCTCAGACGATCGCGGACGGCTCGGCGGGGTATCTCGGCGCGTTTGCGCTGATGGCGGCGCTGTGGCGGCGCGAACAGAATCCGAACGGCCGGGGGCAAGTGATCGATGCGTCACTGTTCGAATCGCTCTTCTGCATGTTCGGCCCCGCCGTTTCGGCGTATGACCAACTCGGTCTCGTGCCGCAGCGTCGCGGAAGCCGGGCGGCCGTCTCCGCGCCCAGAAACATCTACAAATGCCGCGATGACAAATATGTCGCCATTTCATGCGCCGCCGAACAGATCGCCAGGCGCCTGTTCGACATATTGGGCCGGCCCGAACTCTATAGCGACGGCCCCTATGGCACGCCTGAGGGCCGCGCGGCGAACATCGATGCGCTCGACGCGCTGATCCAGGAATGGATGGACCAGCACGATGCCGCGGAGGTGGTCGAGATTTTCGACAAGGGCGGCGCGACGGCTTCGCCGATCTATTCGATTCCGGAGATTCTGGAAGATCCCCAGTTCAAGAGCCGCGGGCTGGTGGCAGAGGTACCGAGCACGGATGTCGGGCCGATCAAGATGCAGAACGTATTTCCCAAGATGAGTGAAACTCCGGGACGTATCGCCTGGTCAGGGCGACCGCTGGGCGCGGACAACAGATTATGGTTCGTCGAGCAGCTCGGGATTCCGGCGGAAGAATTCGATCAGCTTATCGAAGAAGGCGTTATTTGAGCCGCATTCCGCCAATCAAGCCTGGCATCAGTCCCGCTACCGCGCCGGTCGAACAGCGCCTGATGGCCGCGCGTGGCGAGGTTTCGCATCTGTACCGCGTGCTGCTGAACAGCCCCGCAGCGGCTGACGGATGGGAGCATTTCCTCACTATCGTGCGGCAGCGGTTGTCGCTGTCACCACGGCTTCGGGAGTTGATAATTCTGCGCATCGCTGTCTTCAACAAGGCGCCCTATGAATTCGAGTCGCATGTGCCGCACGCTCTGAATGCGGGACTCGGCGAAGCGCAGATCGCCGCGTTGCGCAATTGCCGGACGGACGGCCTCGACGACACCGATTGCCTTGTCCTCGAACTCACCGACGCGATGACCCGCGATGTTCGCGTCGACGACGCTTTGTTCGCGCGTGTTGCAGCGAATTTTGACAAGGCGGGACTCGTCGACCTGATCGTGACGATCGCGGCGTATAACATGGTGTCGCGTTTCCTCGGCGCGGCAGGCATCGAATGATCATGCTCGATCTGGCCATCGTGACGCTGCGGGGAGAGCCGGACGCTGATGCGCTAAATTTCGGAGAGTCCGATGTCCATTGGTGCGCAGGGGAGAGCAAGCTGCTCACTTATGGACGGGGATCGGGGAACGCCGGGGCGGAGATCCACGCGCTCGAACTGAAGGCGACATTGCCCGGCGCCTCGGCGGGCGCCTTGCCGACGCATCACTATGTCGTATGGACCGATATCGCCGAAGGTTGGGAAGAGGAACTGGACGCCTGGTATGCGGGCGAACACATGCCCGGCCTCGCCTCGGTCCCCGGCACCGTCCGCGCGCGCCGTTTTCGCTGTGTGGACGGCCGCGGCCCGCGCAGCTTCGCCGCTTATGACCTCGTCGGGCCGGATGTGCTGGGGAGTTCCCCCTGGCTCGCGGTACGCGGCACGGAATGGAGCAGCCGAGTACGCCCGCAATTCCGCAATACCCGCCGATGGATGTGCCGCACGCTGCGGCACGACGCGCTATGGTGCTGACCGACCATCGATTGCCCGCGGGAAGCTGGGACACGCATTGCCACGTCTTCGGCCCGGCGTTCGAATATCCATGGGCGGAACGACGGACCTACACGCCGGAGGAGGTGCCGCGCGAAACCGTATTCGCGATGCACGATGCGATCGGCGCGGAGCGGGCGGTGATCGTCCATCCCGCATGCCACGGATTTGACATGGGCGTGACGCTGGATGCGATCGCCGCCACGGATGGCCGGTACCGTGGGATCGCGCTGGTCGACGAGAGCATGCGCGATGCCGAACTCAAGCGGCTGCACGCGGGCGGTATCCGAGGAATCCGGTTCAACTACGCTCCTTCGCTGGGGCAGGCGCCGAGTCGCGAAACCGTGATGGCACTGGCGAAGCGCATCGCACCGCTCGGGTGGCATATCCTGTTCCATTTCGATCCCGCCGCGATCGAAGGGTTCGAACCATTGGCGGCTGAGTTGCCGGTGCCGTTCGTGATCGATCATCTGGGCCGGATCCGCGCGGAGCACGGACTCGATCAGGCGCCGTTCCGTGCGTTGCTGCGTCTGGCGCGGAACGAGCGGTGCTGGATCAAGATCTCCGGTGCCGATCGCGCATCGTCGCAGGATCACGGCTATGACGACAGTATCCCCTTTGCGCACGCACTGATCGAGGCGATTCCGCAGCGAATCCTGTGGGGCACCGATTTTCCCCACCCCAACATCATCGGTTCGATGCCACAGGAGGGCGATCTTGTTGCGCTGCTGCGCAAATTCGTGCCCGACGAGGCGTTGCGTCACGCGATCCTCACCGAAAATCCGCTGCCACTCTACGGGAATTGACAATGACGCTTCCGGCCACCCGCCCACTCTCGGGCATTCGCGTGTGTGATTTTACGCAGGTATTTGCAGGCCCCTTCTGCACGCACCACCTGGTGCTGCTCGGTGCGGACGTCGAGAAGATCGAGCCGGTTGGGGCAGGCGATATCCTGCGCAAATACAAGCAGGGCGGCGATCCGATGGGCGGCCTTTCGGGCAGTTTCATTTCGATCAACGCCGGCAAGAAGTCGATCCTCCTCGATCTCAAGAGCGAGAAGGGGCGCGAGATCGCCGAAAAGATGGTCGCGGAAGCCGATGTAGTCACCGAGAATTTCCGTCCCGGGGTAATGAATCGCCTCGGCTTTTCCTGGGAACGCTGTCGCGAGATCAATCCTCGCATCATTTTCGCGTCGATATCCGGCTATGGCTCGGAAGGGCCGATGCGCCACTTCCCCGCCTACGACCACAATATGCAGGCTATGTCGGGAATGATGTCGCTCAATGGCGACGAGGGCGATCCCTATATGAAAGTCGGGTTCCCGCTGATCGACAGTTTCACGGGTTTCACGGCCGCCTTCGCTATTCTGGCGGCGCTGCGCCAGCGCGATGCCACCGGCGAGGCGCAGCGTATCGACGTATCGATGCTTGACGCTTCGATGGTGCTGATGACGTCGATGGTCGTTCCCTACATGAATGCCGGGCGGCAGCCGCCGCGCACGGGCAACCGCGGTTACAGCGGCAGTCCGACCGCCGATATCTTCCGCTGCCGCGACGGCCAGCTGTCGCTGGGAGCGAACTGGCCCGCTCAGTATGAGGCGTTGTGCAAGGCGATCGGCGCGCCCGAACTCATCACCGATCCGCGCTTCATGACCAAGGAAGATCGGAGCGCCAACGATGGCGCCCTGCGGGTGTTGCTAGAGGCGAAGCTGGAGCAGAGGGACGGCGCCGAATGGGAGGACCTCCTGAACGGTGTGGGCGTCCCCACATCGAAGGTGCGCAGCGTCGGCGAGGCGCTCGAGCTGCCGCAGCTTGGGCTCCGGAATCTGTTCCAGCCGATTCCCGTGTCGCGCAAGGACGATCACGAAGTGAAGGTACTTAACAGCGGCTTCGTCGCGGACTGGAACGGCGTGGTGGATTCGGCGCCGTTGATGGGGGAGCACAGCGACGCGATCCTTTCGCGGCTCGGCTACGACGGCGATGCGATTGCCAGGCTGCGCCACGAGGGCGCCGTCGGCTGATTCCGAGATAGTTAGGAGGGGGTGGTGATGAAAAGATTCAGAAATATTGCGATCCTGTTGGCAGCGTCGTCGTTGCCGTTCTCGCTTGGGGGGGAAGCGACGGCTTCCCCCGTCAGCCAGGAGGTCCGCTTTGCGCCCGTGAAAATGCCGTCGGTGATGCTGGCGACTCCGAACGTCGACCTCGACGCCTGGCAAAATTTCAAGTCGCGAAATGGCCAGCCCTCGGTCGATCAGCATCTTACCGACCCGATCCTCACGGGCGCGATCGATCTGCACGCGCATTACGGTCCGGATACCTATCATCGCCAATGGGACGCTTTCGAGATCGCCCGGCTGGCGAAGGAGCGCGGCATGCGGGGGCTGGTGCTGAAGAGCCATTGGACCGAATCGGCGACCCTTGCCAATTTGATACGCAAATATGGCAATGTGCCCGGACTGGAGGTGTTCGGCGGCTTGGTCCTCAACACGACAGTGGGCGGGATCAACCCCCAGGCGGTCCGCTTCTTCGCCGAGGTGGAAGGCAAATACGCCAAGATCGTGTGGATGCCGACCCATGATTCCGAACATGAGGTCAAATTCCGCAAGGAGAAACGGCCCTACGTCCGCGTCTCTGTCGACGGTCACCTGTTGCCGCAGGTGCTGGAGGTATTGGACCTGATCAAGCACTATGATCTGACGCTCGCCACCGGCCATGTTACGGCAAAGGAGATGTTGCAGATCGTTTCCGCCGCGCACCAGCGAGGCATTACACGGATCATCATCACCCATCCGAATCTTGGCCCGATGTTCACCAGCCCGAGCACGGACGAAATGCGCCAGGCGGTTGCGATGAACGCTTATGTCGAGGTGGTGTCCAGCGAACTGCGTCGCGATCAGAAGGAGAGTTTCGTACAGCTGATCCGCACTCTCGGCCCCGCGCACATCGTGGTGGCCACGGACAGCGGCATCACCGGGACGCCGAACCACCCGGACGCGCTCGCGCAGTCGATAGCCTTCTTGCGTTCAAGCGGGTTCACCGAGAACGAACTCGACCTGATGTTTCGCAAGAATCCCGCCCGCGTGCTCGGCCTGCCCGATAGCTGAGCGGGTGGGAGCGGCTCGGCCTACCGGTCGAGCCCGTTCCTTTTCAGAAAGAGCGAGAGCTGGTCGGCGACCTGGACATTGTTCAGATCGGCGAACGGAATATGCGTGTTGCCGGTGATCCCGACGCTGGGCAGCACGAGCACTTCGGCGTGGCCGCCATGTGCGTTCACGATCCGGGCGAATTCCCGGCAGAGCGCCAGCGATGCCGACCAATTTTCGAACTTGTCGATATTGTCGCCCCAGACGAGTTGGATCGGAATCCGGGTGAGTTTCTTGAATTGCTCCAGCGGGACATGGACGGGGCCGAAGGGGCCTGGTTCTCCCTGTGGGCCTTCGCCGTCGGGGAAGACGAAGCCCGGCGTCTCGTAAGCCACGATCGCCTTGACGTTATCGGAACGGAGCGCAGTCAGAAACGCGCGAAAGCCGCCCGCCGAATTGGTCACGAGTACCGTGGGTCCGATCCGGTCCACCGCCTTTGCGGCGGCTTCTGCCTGCATCAGCGCATTGGCGACTGTATCAAACTCCTGATAGCGCGCCCGGACCGCCTGATTCCACGCTTCCGGATCGTCCTTGGGGAATTGCACCCCGGGAAACCAGTTCGGATATTGCTTGCCGAAACGCCAGGAGATGAAGTTGTGCTCGTCGCGTCCGAAGGCCGGCTTCATCTCATAGGCCTCGCAGCCCCAGTTCGCCCGGCCAACGCGTGGCCCATCCCAAATATAGACGGGATAACGACGCCGCAGGAAGATCGACTGAAATCCCTCTCCCCCATCCCAGCGATGCTCCCATACCTCGGCCGAGGAGCTGTGCCAGAGGAAAAGCGAGGTCTTCCGAGCATGTACCGGAATTTGATATTCGACGAACCCGTGATCGCACGACAGCGATTTTTCCCCCAGTGTTCCGATCGTCTTGCCGCCGGCGGCGAACGAACCCTGCCGCTCGAGCATGATCGGCCCGGGTGAGCGCGGGCTAGCGTTCCCGGCCGTGATGTAAAAAGTCGCTCCAAGCGCCAGAAGCGCACCGCACCATTTCTTCATGGTCCTTAACTCCCCCACTCACATTATCGCCGTCGGTACTCACCCGGCGTGCACAGTCCGGTGATGCAGCGCGGCGGCTGCTCCGATGATCGCGTCGCGGCCTTTCGGCGTCTCGGGATCGGCCCGTACCATCTCGGTGGGAATGCCCCGAGCCTCGAACTGATCGCGCAACGCAGGGTAGTCCCAGCCCAGCCGCAGATCCTTGCTGTCCATCCAGCACAGGACAGCGTCGATGCGTCCCGTGTCCAACTTTCCGGCCAGATGGCCAAGTCGCCGGTCCCGCGGATGGGCGAGCGCTGATGGCAGCGACGCGTAATGATCGGCGAGAGCTTCGAGCGGGTTTCCGGAAAGGTCTGGCCCGTCCCTCAGGTCGAACCTGCCCGAACCATCCTCTTCATCCGCGACGGTCCAGCCGGACGCTTCGACATGTTGGTGCACCGAATTGCCCTGCAGCGGCTTTGAAGCCACCAGCAACAGGCGTGCACCGTTCGCCGCCTTCCTTTCAGGTTCCTCGCCGGTAAGCATCGCTTCGAATGCACTCGCGCCGGTGATCGCGCCCGAACGACGCAGCTCAGCGATCCGATTCAGGAACGCGCGCCGCACGGCTCGGTCGGCAGCTGCCTGCCGAAGTCTCTCGGGATCGATCCCGCGCTGCGCCACGCGTTCGAGGAATGCGGCGAGCCGATACATGCAGTCCCGATTATAGGCAGCAACCGATTCGCCCTCCATCGCGATCATGTCAAACAGGTGGATCGGCACCGCGCCGGGCCAGACGCCGACGCGCAGCGTTTCCCGCAGGAAATAATGCGCATGGTCCAGCGCCCGGGTGCAGACCAGCGCCGACAGGCCCGGCGGATCTCCACGCATCATGCGGAGGAAGACAGTCCGCGTGTCCGCCTCCTCCTTGTCGTCGATCCACCGGTCCTCCAGTTCGGGGTCGCGATATTCGCCCATCTGCAACAGGGGGATTGGCAGCAGATCTAGTGATTCGGCCAGCTCCTCCGGAAAATGGGTGCCCGCATAGGCAACCGATTTGCCACCCGACTCATGGTGCCTTGCGAGGCGGTTCCTCAATGATTCTGGCATCTCGTGCATATACTCCCGAGCGGTCGTCATACAAATGACTTATCTATTTACACGTCTGACTAAGATCGATAGGCACGAATGGCAATCCTTGAACGACCGCCACTGGGCGATCGAATTTCGAGGCTCGACACAGACAGACGTTCGGCGGACCAGACGATGAACGAAACACAGGCCTCAGCGCAGGCGAAGCCCGCCCGGCAGGATATTTCCCAGCTTGCCGTCACCAAATCGCTCCGCGCCTATCAGCGCAGTTGGTTCAACGGCCTGAAGGAACGTGTCGCGGCGGGAGCTCCGTTCGCGATCGGCGCCGCGACCACGCCGCACGAGATATTCGAGGCGCTGGACATCGAATTCGTTGCGGACGTCTGGTATTCCGCAGTTGTTTCGGCGCGCCGCCAGTCGAGCTTCTACTCCGATATATTGACCAGGCGCGGCTTCCATGAAGGCTTGTCGCGCTATTCGGCATTGACGCTCGCGACGGTAATCGCCGACGACGATGCGGATCGACCTTGGGGAGGGCTTCCGAAAGCGGGTCTCGTCACCGGTAATGTCCATGATCGCAGCGGCCAAGTTCTCGCCGAGCATTGGGGCGTGCCCTATGTCGGCTTTGAAGTCCCGGCGTTTCGCACGCTCTACCCCAATTGGTGGGATATGTCTCACTACGCCTGGGAGGAGCTGGACGGCAGCGAACGCATCGATTTCATGGTTGGGCAGATCGAGAAGCTGATCGCGGCATCCGAGGAATTGACCGGCCGCAAGCTCGATCGTGACCGCCTTCGCGAAATCCTCGATCGCGTCAACGCGCAGGAAGAACTGTTCGAGGATGTTCGTGGGCTAATCCGCACCGCCTCGAAGCTGCCTGCTCGGCTCGACGAGGTGATGGGACAGGTAATGGGAATCCAGTGGCATCGCGGCACGCAATGGGCGCTCGATCAGGCCACGGCGTTTCGCGACGAGGTCCGCGATCGCGTTGATCGCGCCGACTGGGTTTGTCCCGACGAGCGGGTACGGCTGATGTATGTCGGCGCGGGGCTGTGGCAGCAGTTGGATTTCTTTGCCTCCTTCGAACGGAGTTATGGCGCCACCTTCGTGCGCTCCAATTATCTGTCCTTCGCGATCGATGGCTATCAGCGCTACGGCACCTCCGATCCGGTACGTGCGCTCGCGAGCCGCTATGTCAGCTTCAACCGGCAAATGCACACCCCGCCGATGGCGGGGGCCTGGGCCGCATGGGAAGCGAAGACGCACAACATCCAGGGCGCCGTCCAGATCGAGGCCGGTCGCGGCATGAAATTCATTACGCGAACGCTTGAGGAGGCAGGAATTCCGGTTTTGCAGTTTCCCGTCGATCCCGTGAACGCGAAAACCTGGGACGAGGAGCGGCTACGCGGCATCATGACCGATTTTCTCGAAAATCGTCTGGGTGCGAAGCGGCTGGCGGCATGAAACCTCTCGAAGGGCTGCGGGTTGCCGATTTTTCGCACATTCTCGCCGGGCCGCTCGCTACGCATTTCCTCACGCTGCAGGGTGCGGATGTCGTGAAGATCGAGGCCAAGGGGCGCGGGGACAACCTGCGCTATTATGGCCCTGATCGCCGATATGATGGAATGGCGCCTGCCTTCATCAACGTGAACGCGGGAAAGCGGTCGATCGCGCTCGATCTGAAATCCAAAGGCGGACGCGAAGTCGCCCGCCGGTTGATCGCGCAGGCCGACGTGGTCGTGGAGAATTTCCGGCCCGGCGTAATGAACCGGCTCGGCTTTGATTATGACGCATGCTGCGAGCTGCGGCCGGGCATCATCTTCTGCTCAGTGTCAGGCTATGGCCAGACGGGTCCCTATCGTGATTATCCGGCGGTCGACAATATCGTGCAGGGAACGAGCGGGATGATGTCGGTCAGCGGATCACCGGGCGATGGACCAATCCGCGTCGGCTATCCTGCGGTCGATACCTATACCGGAACCCTGGCCGCGATGGCGATCATCAGCGCGCTGCTGCGCCGCGAGCGCAGCGGCAAGGGCCAATATATCGATATCGCCATGATGGACGCCTCGATCGTGCTGCAATCGGCGCTTGCGGTTCCCTATATGGTGATGGGGCATTTGCTGCCACGTTCAGGGAATACAGGCTACAGCAATCTGCCGACCGCAGGTGTCTTCGATACGAAGGGTGGCGGCAAGCTCTCGATCGGCGCCATCCAGCAAAACCAGTTCGAGGCGCTGGCCAAGGGGCTTGGGCATGTTGAACTGCTTTCGGACCCACTCACTGCGACACAGGAAGCGCGCGCCAATCCGGACAATCGCGATCGGATCCGCGCCCGGCTGCAGCAGATATTCCTCGAACGCACCAACGAGGAATGGGAGCGGATGCTGTTCGAGGCCGGCGCGCCAGCGGGCGTCGTCCGCGGCCTCGATGAGGCTGTCGACCATCCATCGCTCGATTCGCGGGGCCTGAAATTGCCGATCCGCATCGATGGCCTTCCTGACCGTCAGGATGTGCATGTGCTGAACGCGGGTTTCGTCGTGGACGTAGATCAACCCGGGACTGATCGCCCCCCACCGCGCGTAGGAGAGCATGGCGACGCCGTTCTTGGCGAACTGGGATACGATGATGCGGCAATCGCGGCGTTGCGTGAGGAAGGCGCCGTCGGATGACAAGTCGCGCCGATTTTCCGCTCGTCCATCCCAATCGTGTCCGCTTCGTCGAAGTGGATCGCCAGGGAATTCTCCACAACTCTCATTATCTCGCCTATTTCGGCATTGCGCTGAACGAATATTACCGCAAACTCGGCTATGATCGCGTGAGGAAGGGTGCGGAGCAGGGCACGGGGCTGCATGTCGTGAGTGCATCCGTGCAATATCGGGCACCGCTCATGTTCGACGAGATGGTCGATCTTTGTGCAGGTATTTCTCGCATCGGCCGCACTAGTCTCACCTTCCAATATGCAATCTTCAAACAGGATCGCGAGGAACCTGCCGCCACGGGCGAGCAGATATGGGTCCACACGCATCAAGCCATGCACAAGCCCGTGCCGTGGCCCGAGGATTTCGTGTCGATGGTCGAGGCGTTCGAACGTAAGCCGGTGGAACGTTGAACGCACTCGGATTGGGGTCGTCCAGGATGCATGGGCTTTGCCGATAGCCCTGAGCCGAGACTGCTATGCGCGCCAGATCGTGCGGATGGATGCCAAGCTCCATAGTGCGGTAGCGCTTTAAAAAAATAATCCATATCTTTGAACGATATTGGGGAGAGGCTGCGATGGAGGTCCCAGCACGTGATGCGGGGAGGGAGTGGACCCGCCGCGCGGTCATCGGAACGATGGTGACGCTCGCCGCGGCACCGGGACGAGCGCGTAGTACATATCGCGAAGGCTATCTTGACGTGCCCGGCGGGCGGCTGTGGCATTGGGACACGGGCGGCGGCGGCGCCCCCCTGATCTTCGTCCATCCGGGCACTGGCGGGCATGAGAGCTGGATTCACCAGCGGGGGGTGTTCGCGCGAGCTGGCTTCCGCACTATCGCTTATTCGCGCTGGGGATATGCCCCATCCGATCCTGCTCCTGCATCGGCGCAGCCGGAGCCCGAGGATCTGCTCGCCGTGCTTGATGCGACGGGAATAGAACGTGCGCATGTGGTCGGTGTGGCGGCGGGCGCCGGAATCGTCGGCCCCTTCGTCGGATCCTATCCGAACCGTGTGCTGCGTGCAGCGCTGTTCAGCAGCCTGCTTGGGATCGAGGACCAGGAAATCGATGCGATGACTGCGCGCCTCCGCTCGCCTGGCTTGTCGGCTATGCCGTCCGAATTCCGTGAACTCGGTCCGTCCTACCGGGCAGCGTCGCCCGAAGGCGTCGCCCGCTGGCTTGAGATCGAGCACGGCCGTGCCGCTCCGCCATCTCCGCAATTACGCGGCAAGACAACGCTCGCGTTGCTCACGGCATCGCGGCGTCCGCTACTGCTAGCGACCGGAGATGCAGATCAATTCGCCCCGCCTGCGGTGATGCGCGCGGCCGCGGCGCGGCTCCCCAATGCGCGTTACCGCACCGTTGAGGATTCAGGGCATGCACCCTTCTGGGAACAGCCGGCGCAGTTCAATCGGCTGCTGCTCGACTTCCTGCGGTAATTGGACGAGCTGCCCGCCTGGCACCGGATCGCCGATCTTGACCTTCATCACATCACAACCGCGAAGCTGACCGTCGATCGCAAGATCGAAGAGCGCCCGATCCCGCACACGCCTTCCTACTCTGGTTTCGCGATATACTCGTCTGCCACGGCCTTAAATGTGGTTGCGGCCCTCAGAGTTGCGTCGAGCCGATCAATGCGCTTTTTCTAAGGCGGGTCAATACTAGGCGCAATCAGCTTTCGAGCTTCCGCTCCGCGTTCGCGGGACGTCCTTCAATGCCACATCGGGATAGCGGCCAAGCGACAGCCTTCTCTCCTTGCCCGCGACCAATATTCAGACACCACAGATTCCCGCCGGATGGCTACCCCAGAAGGAGTAGCCCCCGCTCATCGGATAGCTTGATCGGTTTCGCGCCGATCTCGTCAACGGGCGAGACCAGAGCGGATTGTGTCAATATGCGGGCAGGGGCTTCAGCTGGTCCGCAGGGGGCGAGATCAGCGTGTCCTGCCTGCAATGGGGACTGGGGCGGCGATGGCTTTGAATTTGGCGGCGACGATATGTCCATCGACGATGGCTGGACCAGGGCGGAGCTGAACGCCGAAGCCTATGATGCTAATTTCCGCGACGCGCAGATTGCCGGCTCTAAGTGATTGGTTTCACTGGAAGAAGGTGGTGGACGCACTAAGTTGGGGACTCATTTGATCCACTCGGCAACTGTGGCGACGAGAGCGATAGCGGCGAGATAGTTTTGGGCGTGTCGGTCATATCTGGTTGCGATGCGGCGCCAGTTTTTAAGGCGCCCAAAGAGCCTCTCGATGACGTTTCGTCTGCGATAGATCCGGCGGTCGAGAGGATATGGCGTCCGACGCGAGGCGGTGGATGGGATGACGGCCTTGACGTTTCGCGCGGCCAGCCAGTGACGCAGGCTGTCGGCATCATAGGCTTTATCGGCGAGCAACCGCTTTGGTGGAACGACCGCACCGAGCAACGGGATGGCCATAGTGATGTCGGCGACATTGCCTGGTGTCAGGGTGATGGCGACCGGTCGGCCGCGATCATCGGCCAGGCAATGGATCTTGCAGGTCCGCCCGCCCCGCGAGCGGCCGATCGCTTCTTCATGCTCCCCCTTTTTGAGCCTGCTGCCGAACGGTGGGCTTTGACGTGGCTGCTGTCGATCGACAGTTCCTGGGGCACCGGCCCGGACGCGGCGATCTTCTCGAACAGACGTTGCCAGATGCGCCGCTGGGACCAGCGATTATAACGATTATAGATCGTGGTCGGCGGGCCATAGGCTGCAGGCACATCACGCCAACGGCATCCCGTCTTGAGCACATGCAGAATGCCCGAGATCACCGTTCGATCGTCGACCCTCGGCTTACCCGGCTTGCCGCGCGGAAGATGGGGCTCGATCGCCATCCATGCCTCATCCGACAGCCAGAACAGATGACGGGACGAAACCCTCTCCTGCAAAAACTCACAAAGACAGGATATTTATCTCACAATATCAATATAATGTATAAGTTCTCAACCTAGGGCTCGAACCTAGGACCCGCTGATTAAGAGCGTCACTTAAGCTCTTGTTATATAGCGTCATTTCGCTTCAAATTGCGTCTTGGGTATCACAAATTCGTATCTCGGACCCGCTGATTCCGGGGCGTATCGCTTCATGTCCAAGCATACAATTTCGGGCATCCGATGCCCCCATGTTACCCACACGGAAGATCGTCGAAAATCTGGGTATCAGAGGGAAGGGAGGTTGCGCGTTGTCGAGCGCGCACACCCTTATATCGCTTGAGTGCCTATGCGTCAGGAAAAATAGTGCCGGCAGGCTTATCAATCAGATCCGTTCGGGCTGAAGGCCAGCATCGCGGAGCCTTCCCGCTATCTTTCTCATCTTCGCGAATTCGGTTCCCCATGCGGGCTTCAGATCGAGCTTCTCGCAAAACTCTTTGCCTGAAACGCCTTCAAGCAAATCGGCATATTTGATCACCTGCAAGTGGAGCTCGGCTACGTAGCCGTTACGCGGCGCGCTATCGATGGCGCGCTTGATCCGTTCAAAGACTCCGGGGTTGCTCATGGTCGTCTCCTTGGCTGCGTGAGAGGCTTAGCCATTCCTCTAGCAATTTGCAATAAGCTTTATGCAATATGCATAATGCGATCAGCAGGTAGGGATCACGAAATTGCGTTAGACCGAAAAGCTAGAATCAGTGTCGCGCCATCTGGTGCGCGCATCGGTGCCGGGGTGCGATCCAAAACACCCCCCGGTCGTAGGGGACATGGTCATAATGTATCGTTCTGCACTTTCCCGATGCGGGCCGTCCCAGTGTCAGGATTTCCTTTGAGATTGGCTGATTTCCATGATTATTGAGGTGTCATTCGAAAGGATGACACGTGCAAAAGGCCCTGACTGACAAGACCATAGAGGCCCTAAAGCCTCAACCGAAACGCTACGAGGTCCACGACCTCCGTTGCCCCGGTTTGACGCTCCGTGTTTCGCCGACTGGTCACAAATCCTTTTACATCAGATTTCGATACGGCTTGGCGCAAAAGCACCCAATGCTTGGTGTCTATCCGCGCATGTCACTTGCGACCGCGCGCGAGAAGGCGAACGACTGGTTGCGCCAGGCCGATGAGGGCATTGATCCCAGCAAACGCAAACGGTCGTCCAACATGAAGGTGGAGGCTGTTTGCCGCCAGTTCGTGCAGCTTCATGCACAGGCCCGAAACAAAAGCTGGCGTGAATCGGAGCGCATCCTTGAACGCGAGTTCATCGAGACATTCGGGCAGCGCGATATCCGCGAGATAAAGCGGTTTGACGTATTGGAGATATTGGACGCCGCTGTCGCGCGGGGATCAACCTACCAAGCCAACAGGATTTTGGCGACAATCCGGAAATTGTATAACTGGTGCATAGAACGCGGAATTGTCGAATCCAGCCCGATTATCGGGATGAAAGCGCCGACGAAGGAGATTTCGCGCGAACGGGTATTAGACGATGATGAATTGAAGGCGTTGCTCCGCGCGTGCCGCAATGATGCCTACCCATTCCGCCAGTATGTCCCTCTGCTTCTCGCTACTGCTACGCGCCGCGCGGAGCTGGCAGAAATGCGCTGGAGCGAGATCGAGGGCGACAAATGGGTCATACCCGCCGATCGGGCGAAGAACGGCAAGCCACACGTGGTCCCGCTTAGCACATTCGCACAGGAGGTGCTCGCCGAGGTGCCGCGCTTTCTCGACTGTGATTTTGTCTTCACCACGACGCATCGATCTCCTGTCAGCGGGTTCTCCAAGATGGTTCGGAGGCTGTCGGAGGGCTCCAACACATCGGGGTGGCGGCTGCACGATCTGAGGCGCACCGCTGCGTCCGGTATGGCACGTCTTCGGGTGGCTCCGCATGTTATCGAGCGCGTGCTCAACCACATTTCTGGCACAATTTCGGGCGTCGCTGCCGTCTACAATCGCTACGGATACGACGATGAAAAGACGGATGCGCTGGAGCAATGGGGTGTCCGTCTTGCAGAGCTGAATATGCTGGATTGATCGCGTATTGCAAAATGCGATACAAAATGATATTTGGCTCTCACAAGGAGAATGCAAATGCCCCGCGCCGCCCAACGCAAGGATCATCCCCTTTCGATGCGCCTGCCCGATGCCGATCTGGCGATCATTGATCGCGCAGCGCAGTTGCGTGGGCGTTCGCGCACGGAGTTCATGCGCGACGCAGCCGTTCGTGCGGCTGAAGAGGCCATCATGGATACCAACCTGTTGCGTGTCAGCCCTGAGGCTTTCGACGCCTTTGTTGCGATGCTGGATGCGCCCCCCCAACCTACCCCTGCGTTGGTCGAGTTGTTTAGGCGTACCGCGCCGTGGGAAACGGCGGCTAAGAAGTAAGGCGAAATAGCCTTGGGAATTTCCGCGCCTGAGCCGTTGAATGACGGGCATGATCTATCGCAGTTCACATGTGGAAAGCCCTCACTCGACAACTGGTTGAAGCACAGGGCGCTCTCCAACCATAAACGGGGCTTCACGGCGGTCATGGTCGTCCACGAGGCAGGGCGCGTGGTCGGCTATTACGGGCTTGCGCCTACTGCCATAGTGCCGACTGCGATGCCGCGTTCGATCCGCACCGGACAGCCGCCTGATCCGATACCTTGTCTGCTACTCGGACAGTTGGCTACCGATACCGAGTGGGCAGGGCGCGGTATCGGCTCGGGGCTGCTGAAGCATGCTCTGGAGCGCTGCATTGAGGCGGCGAGGCTCGTTGGCGGCCGCGCGCTTATCGTGAACGCGGTGGACGCAGAGGCGGCGGCATTTTGGCAGCGTAGAGGGTTCCTGCCGTCGAAGGATGATCCGATGATCCTGTTCCGCTCAATCGCTGACATCGCTGCCTCCCTCGCAGTTGTAGAGGGGATGGAATGACCGAAGACGAAGGATTGAGCCAATTTGTGGCTCAAGCAGCGTGCCTTTTTGACGACACGGCAATGGCCGAAATTGCAAAGATGCTTAGGATAACCAATCCGAATGCCTTGCTTGAATTGCAGCAGGAACTAATCGCGGCATGTGCTCACTATCGAGAGGTCATTGCGACACTGCCATGTGACCTACCAGATGCGCCCATCAACATGTCGCTGACCAAGCGCGGGGATTGGCTTGAAACCAATATCATCAACCCTGCGGAGCGACTGATTGCTGGACTGGCCGTTCAAAACAGGCCGACGTTTTCGACGTGGCCATACCCACTAAGCCCGCCCAAGTTTCGCGACAATGCCAGCCTGCTCTCGGAGCTTCATGATTTGCTGGAGCATGCGACCCTGTTGCGCGATTCGTTGCGGGGTCAGCAAGCTGATGATGCAGGTCACAGCCAGGAATTGCGGGCAGAGGTGTTCATTTCAGTCGTAGAAATGCTCCGGAAATACCCTCTTGGCGTTGCAGAAAGTCGCGGCGTTTATGTGCCCGAGGAAAGGCGCCGAATTGGCTCGTATGTTGATGCAGTTCGCTTCATTTTCCGCAAGATAGCGGGCGTCGAGGAAAATTTGGACCGTCTGATCAGACAGGAGATTCGTCTTACCAAATAGCAACATTGGCACATCGGAACCGGTTTCCCGTTCACAGGTGCCGACGCCGCTGTAGTTTCTCTTCGCCGACCGAGAATATTTCGTTGCCGTCAATCACGACAACGAAAGGAAATCGCTATGACGGCACCACCACCAGACAAGCTATTGCTCACGCGGCAAGACCTGCCGCGCCTTGGCCTCAATCTCTCTCCATCCACTTTGCTGCGGCTTGAAGCTGCAGGCCAGTTCCCCAAGCGGGTTCGGATCGGCGCGCATTCGGTGGCATGGCTAGCATCTGAAATCCATGAACATATTGCCAAGCTCGCGGCTGAGCGGAGGACATCATGATGCGTCTTGTCCAGTGCGTTTACACTGATCTTAGAACCGGTGAGACGTGGACCCGCATCTTTCATTTCCGTGCGAGCACAGGGGAGCGATACGATGCATTGAAGGCAGAAATCGAAGCTCCCCCTTTGCCCGATCCGGCACGCTCGACGTGGGGAGGTGCCAAGCCATGAACAAGCGGAAAAATAGGTCGGTGCGTGTCCAATTTGACCAACCCGCAAGTGTGCTGGGCATGATGGAATGGTTCGCAGGTCAGGATATTCCTGTCCTGCCGATCCACGGCATTGTTGATGGTCGTTGCACATGTGGCGACGGTGAATGCTCAAGCTGCGGCAAACATCCGATCAGTTCACTGGTTACCCACGGCGTCAAAGATGCAACAACCGACATGAGAGCGATCAGGCGTTGGCATCGCAAACACCCGGACATGAATTATGCCGTGGCGACTAACGGGCTGGCGGTTATCGACTGCGACAGCAAGGAGGCTTTGCGGGCGTTCCGGTCGGGTTATCGCCCTCCGCCCACCTTCACCGTTAAGACAGCGCGGGGGTTCCACTTCTATTATCAGGGAGACATGCCCGCGCGGAACGGTGTGCGCAGCAAGCTCGATGTAAAAAGCGGTCCCGGCTCCTATGTCGTCGGGCCGGGTTCGCGCCATGCTTCCGGTTCGATCTATGCGGTGTGGGAAGACGAACCCATTGCCGATCTGCCGCAGAACATCGCGGACATATCCGAACGGCCCGAAGAACCGTCCGGCGAAGGCGGGCCGATCCCGGTCGGGATGCGCAACTCGACGCTGACGCAGTTCGCCGGTTACATGCACGCACGCAACGTGCCGAAGGCGGCGCTGCTCGACGCTCTGAAGGCGCTTAATCGCGGCATGTCCGAAAAGCCGTTGCCGGATCGTGAGGTTCGGCAAATCGCCCGCAGCGTGTCGCGTTATCGGGTCAAACCGTTGCCCGGTATTCAGCCATTTTCAGAAGTGGCCGACGAAGAGCTGGAATGGCTTTGGTATCCCTATATCTGCCTCGGGACGATTGGTCTGCTCGATGGCGATCCGGGCGACGGCAAGAGTCAATTCACCGGCTGGCTCGTATCGGAGGTCAGTAACGGCAGGGCGCTGCCCAATGGCATCAAACTGCCACCCGAGAACTGCTTCCTATTCAACTTCGAAGACCTGCCCGGTGCGGTCATCAAGAAGCGGCTTGAAGCCAACGGGGCCGATCTCGAACGGGTGTTCATTCAGACGGCAACCTTTAAGCTGACGCCGGAAATGGCCGACTGGCTGGACGGAGAAATCGCCAAGGCCAAGCCCCGCCTTGTGATCCTCGATCCTATACAGGCGTTCATTACCGGGGACGTGGACGCCAGCAACAACGTTGATGTCCGCGAGTTTATGGAACGATTGAAGGATATTGCCGAACGCCGCCGCTGCGCCATCATCGTGGTTCGGCACTTCGGCAAGGGCCAGCACGATAAGGCAATGAAGAAGGGTATCGGGGCAACCGATTTTGTCGGCATATCCCGCAACCAGTTTGGCCTAGCCCGGCGGCGGGACGATGTGCGCGGCTTCATAGTTTTCCACATGAAGACCAACTTCGAGCGCGGCGACGCAATGCTGTTCACGATGGGCGATGCCGATGGACGAAAGGGCCAGCAGCCGAAGATCGGCTTTGAGCGCTTCGAAAAGATCGACGTGGATGCCTTCTTTGCCGAAAAGCCCACGACCAGAGGCCCGGAACAGGATGAGCGGGAGGTTGCCAAGCAATTCCTATCGGATGCGTTGGCGGATGGCCCCAAGGCTGCAACGGCGCTCAAGTCCCAAGCTGAAGCACGGGCGATCAGTGCATCCACGCTTGATCGGGCAAGAAAGGAACTCAAGGTGATTTCGTTCAAAAAGGGTAAAATCTGGTACTGGTCGCTTCCGCCGGATTAATCCAACTATTCAAGTTTCCAAGTTTTCATCGCCGGGGAGGGGCGAGATGTTGCATCACGCAATTTCGTGCCGACCCAGCGCTTTTTATGATGCTCCCGGCGTTGAAAACATGAAAACCTGGAATGTTGGATTGGGCGGGGTGGGGGAGGCACCGGGCTGACCGATGCCCCGAACGCGCCTCAAACGGTCGGCGTTGCGGACAAAGCCTTGCGGGCTTCCGCCAGCGCCTTCGAGCCCGGCGTCCACTGCCACGGCTGCCTTGCGACATGCTCCTTGCCCAATGTCGGGTAGAGCTTGGTCTGCTTCGCGGCGAGCCGCAGCAACATCCGGGCGTCACGGGGCGGCAGTTTCAATTCGCGGGCGAGCTGGTCGAGCGTGACCAATTCGATTTTGGGGTCGACTGGTGTCTTAGCTCCGGATGCGGGCTTGGCCGCGGTATCGCCCTTGGTCAGCACGGTGATCGGCTTTGTGGGTTCGGTCGTCGTCATGTCGGTCATCTCCTTTGGTTTGGGACCAACATTTCCATTAAGATGGGTTCGGAAGGTGTGTCAGGAGAAATCCTAGAAATCCCAGTCGATTTCCATGAGCGGGATCGAAAACGACGCTTTCCCATCGGTGAAGAAATATTCGTCGTCGTCGCTGCCGATCTCGAATGTGTATCGGTGGCCGTCCACGTCGATATGAATGATCTCTTCGGGCGTGTGGATCACGTCGATCTTTGCGCCGGGGAATAGCGCCTGCGCGTGGGATAATAGATGCGACCAGTCGAGCGGCTCGTCGTTGGACATGATGGCCTCCTTTCGTTGACCATCTTCCCAATAAGATCATGGGCGGAGCCGTGTCAGGAATATTCCCACTCGAAACCCGCTGATTCTGTGCCGGGTGCCGGTGCGCCAAACCGCGCTATTCGGGCAGGACCCGCTGATTGGATATGAGGCTAGATGACGCGCGAGGATCTCGGTTTTGCGGGTCTCGGACCCGCCCAGCTTTGGCGCTGGGTATCCGTAGGGTATCAGACCTGATCGATCGTCGTTACAAGAACCGAGATCGAGGTGGGGGCGTAGAAATGTCGGAAAGATTATTTGTCGCTGTTTTAGGGCATCGTGATGCGGGAAAGTCGACGACCTGGAACACGCTATTCGGGGGAACAGTCCGAACAGGCAAGCACCCACGGAATCTAGAACTTTTCGCCGGGGAATGCTGCGATGTGTTTCTCGTTAGCGGCTCGCCCGAAGAGCGCGACGAGTATGCCGGAGACATTTTAGCGGATACCGATTGCCGAATTGTGCTGTGCTCAGCGCAATACATAGATGCCGTTCGAGCCACTTTTTCCTATGTGATTGAGGCCGGTTTCGATCTCTACATTCAATGGCTCAACCCTGGCTTCAGAGATTCTGGTGAAAGCTATGATCGCCTCGGCTTGGTGCCGCAGCTACTCGCGCAGGGGGCAACATTCTCGATCCGCAATGGCAAGACCGCCCCGCGTTTGCGAACGGACGAATTGCGGCAATTCATTTACGGCTGGGCGAAAGCCCGAAATCTCACATTTTCCTGCTGAAGGTTATCAGAGATTGTCGAAGTCCCCTCGAAGCGGAAAGCAGCCGGGTATCGCAGAAAGTCCTCTCTCTCCAATGGAAATGGGGATACCGGGCTTTGGACCGGCTGATATTCCGGAAAAGCCACTTTCCAAGTTTGAAGGCGATCATGAGCTGGCTTTGTCACATGCACTGGAGCGGCTCCATTGCTTTGTTGCCGCACGCGATCCACTTTCGCTGCTTTCGCTTTTCGGCCGCCAGCATTTGATTGAAGCCGCACAAAGCGAGCGTGATGAGTCCGAGCTTGTTATTCAATCGGAAGCTGAGTTGCTCCAGACTCTGGCGCTTAAGTTCGACCATTGGGGGGTGGTCCCAACCTCTCCCAATAATTTTCAACGCTGTCACAAAATACTTCGGGATTGCCTTCATCACTATGCTGCGTCTATGCAAGACGCACCCGATGATATCGAGTTCATTGTTTCTTATAAAGTAAGAATACAAACGCTCTTCTATAGAAATTCATTTTCGAGCGAAGTGGGCGCAATCATCGTTCCAGATTTGTTGTCGAAGATCGACCCAACAACGGAATCGACGCTAGGATACAAACTGTCAGATCTGGCGCGAGCTGCGTTTGATCTTCTGCGTCTTGTAGGGGAGCGGATGGAGAATTTCCGGGTTCGAATTGGCGCCATTCTCCGTGGTGACGATGTTGAGACGAAGATAAAGGAGTTCGCAGCGCATTCAGCGGCGGTGAACCGAGTGATCGCTAGGACCGAAGGGTGGTTCGTCACAAACAACTGGCCTTCAGACGCCGCCTTTCAAGCGTCCGAAGTTGGATGGTCTCCCGTTTTCACATTCTCCCGCAAGGGGCTGGTCGATTGCTATGGAGAAGCCGTAGCCTCTGCGCTCTTTGAACTTGGGATTCGTCCCGGTGAACTCTCAAATTTTAACCTGCGGCAAGCATTCTTAAGCAGTCCGATCCGTCAACGTCCGTTCGTCCGCCTAGACGATAATCACCTCTTTGTACCCAACCCTGGGCTAATTGTCAGCTTCATTTTTGAAATGCTGGAGTATGTAATTCGTGCTCATCCCAAACTGCTTGATGCCTACCATAGGGCGCGCGCTAACTATCTACCAGAAGCCATTGAAGAACTCGTTAGAGAAGCTTTGCCGTCAGCCAAGATATACCGAGAAGTAAAGTGGCATGACCCTATGACTGATACGCGCTATGAAAATGATGTATTGGCAGCGGCGGGGCATCACGTATTCATATTTGAGGCAAAAGCCGGGAAGATAAAGCCCGCAGCGCGGCGGGGTGGTCTCTCAAGCATCAAGAAAAATCTGAAAGAACTGTTCATTGAGCCTGCTCGACAAGCTGCAAGGCTGGAAGACTCATTGCGCTCTGGGCAGGTGAAATCGGGAACGCTGGTTGATCGAGATGGAAATCCCGTCGAAGTCGATACTGGGCGTCCAGTCATAGTTCGAAAGATCAGTGTTTGCTTGGAACATTTCGCGGGTCTAACCGCCACGCGCCATAGCTATTCGGAGCTCGGTTTGTTGGCGAAGGGAGAACCTTGGGCGCCAATTTTGTCGCTCGGTGAGTTGCATATGATCGGTACGCATCTCGATGCTGAACCTGCCTACTTTCACTATCTTAGCCGACGCCAGACGATCGAAGAGCAATTCGATTTTATGGGCGACGAACAGGACTTGCTCTCCGTGTACTTGGCAAATCGCTTTTGTCTTGATGAAAAAGCTTTGGCAGGTGTGCGTGTAATGTTTTTTGGAGCTGATGAACTAGCTCGTGAGCGGAAAACTCCGGCGTCAAACCGTAAGCGCTTCGACATACCCGGAATTAAGCTGCCATATTTGTGGCAGCGAATTGCCACGGAAATTTACGAGAGCGGCAACCAACACCGTTTCGACATGCTAGGGTCTAAACCCAATCAGCATATTGAAAATTGGTCGATGTATTGATTCAAGGGCCTCCAGCAGAGGAGGCGTGGGAATGTCGCGTTCGTTGTTTTGGTTGTCCAATGATGCGTGGGCTGCGATTGAGCCGCACCTGCCGAAGAACCAGCCTGGAGCCCGGAGGGTTGATGACCGGCGGGTGATCTCCGGCATCGTCCACATGCTTAAGTGCGGTGGCCGGTGGGCGGACTGCCCTGCCGAATACGGCCCGGCGACGACGGTCTACAACCGCTGGAACCGATGGAGCCGCCGAGGCATATGGACCCGCATCCTGGCAGCACTGACCGAAGAGGGCTGGATTGCGGAGACGGGCCAGATCGACAGCAGCTACATCAAGGCTCACCGCAGCGCCAGTGGCGCAAAAGGGGGGCGCGAGCCAATGCCATTGGCATCTCGCGTGGCGGCCGGACGACTAAGATCCACGCGCTTGTCGATGTTCTCGGGCGACCGCTCCGCCTTATTCTGACACCAGGCAACACATCGGACGTGAAGGGCGCAGACCTGCTGATCGGCGAAACCATCGACATGAAGCGCGTGATCGCCGACCGTGGCTACGACGCAAACCGCATCAGGACGACCTTGCGCGAGCAGGGAACGATCCCCGTGATCCCCGGTCGCCGTAACCGCAAGCGTCCGATCCAGTATGACGAACGCCGCTACAAGGACCGCTGGCGGGTAGAGGCTATGTTTTGCCGCCTCAAGGACTTCCGTCGCATCGCTACCCGCTATGATAAGCTCGCCCGAAACTTCCTCTCAGCCGTGAGCCTTGCGGCTGCCGTCGCGTTCTGGCTTTGAGAACGTTATGCTTCTTAAACCGAGGAAAGAACCATGGCCGTCAAACGAATTATCGCCAATATCGCTGCGCCCCATCCTGATGCTGCTCGGTCATTCTATTGTGACATATTGGGCCTCGAAGCCGTCATGGATCATGGCTGGATTATTACGTTTGCTGCGCCGGCGATAGATGGCAGGCCGCAGGTCAGCATTGCCAGCGAAGGAGGTTCTGGAACGGCTGTTCCTGATCTCTCTGTCGAAGTCGACAACCTCGAAGAAGTCCAGCAGCGCGCCGAGAAAGCCGGGCTGAAAGTCGAGTATGGTCCGACGGACGAGCCTTGGGGCGTCAGACGCTTCTATGTCCGCGACCCGTTCGGACGCCTTATCAACGTCCTGAGACACTCATAAGTCGCATAGATGTCGTCGATTGAGTCTGAGCCCTAGAAGTCATACTTAATCAGCATCCATCAGACCTCAAGGGGCTCGAGCTGCGGGCGGCTCGTTGGAATCGAGGGTTGAGCACCAAGGAGGATATCGCATTTGTACGGCGTGCTATTGGGTCACGAGTTTTTGGCCTCGCTCTCGCTCATGTGAAGAAGTCTCCTATTTCTAGCGTCGATCTCAGTCTTTTTAGCCGTGAGGTGCTCCAATCAGTTCCGATTACGGACCGCCCAAGTGACTTTCTGCTGGTCATTCGTTCACAGAAAAAATCCGCTGCTACTTACGATGGCGTTCACTTCGGGCGGTTGGCGCACGTATAGTTCGGCCAGCCAAGATCCATCTCCTTCACTTATCCTGTTGATCCTAACAGCGGAACTTTGAATTTTACTTACCGAAATCGCCGATCGTTCCGCGCAGCATGTCATGGTAGAGTTCGGAGGCATCGCGTATCGCTTGCTTGAGTTCTTGTACCTTCGCGTATCGATTTGGCCCTCGCGGGCGGCCATACCGCATATCGCCTTCGACAAACCTACGAAGCTTGCGCACCTTCCGGCGAGTACGGGACAAGGCATCCTCGCTCTGGCTGGCGTAGGTGAGCCTGTGCGCCTTGCGCGAGGCGAATATGCCGTCAACGAGAAATAGCTGTTCGCACCGCGCGCCAGTCAGCGGGCAAAGAAGGTAGCAGCGATAACCACCGTAGGGGCATGGCAAGCATTCGATCGCCGCGCGCTGGTCGGCTACATCACCGGCAATGCGCATTGATGCCTCGCCAGCGTCGCTCAGGTCGATGAAAATTCGAACGCTGAGCGCCTCTAGGCCCTGATTTCGCCAGTGCAATGTGTCATATGTGCATTCACCGGGCTGCAGCAGCCCAGCGCGCCGCAATATACGCAGGTCAATTGCAGGATATTGCTCAACGGCCCCGCGATGAATGCTGCGCCGCCGCCCGGAGTTGATGCCGCCCATGATGGCCTCTTTGTGTCGCTGATGTTGGCCATTATACGAAATAGTCTGGCGAAGATCAGGCCGAACCCCGGCTGTGCAGCCTAGCTATACAGCTAATCGAGTAGCCGCCCCGGCGTGACGCCCAAGGCGGTGGCGAGCTTGTCCACCACGGTAATCGTTGGGTTGCGCGCACCCCGCTCAAGGTCGCTGATATAAGTGCGGTGTAATCCCGCTTCGTCCGCGAAGGCTTCCTGCGACCATCCTTTTTCCTGCCGCAGCAGGCGTAGATTCCTCGCAAGGCGCTCCCGAATATCCATGCCGTGACATGGACAGTCATGTAGTCAATCAGTCTACAGACAATCGGTGACAATTCACTTTGCCAGACCGCCGTCACTTTCTTATCGATGTCACTGATCGACTACAAAACGAGGTGGCAAATGTATCAACGGACGCTTCCATGCCGCTAGGCACGCTTCACACGGTGCGAGGCGTCATAGATCGGCGACCGGGCTATCGGTTCTTCATCGTCGTACACGACGGCGGAGAATGGGAACTCGAAGCAAGCCGTCGCTTTTCGCGATATCTCGATTGTCCCGTGACGATCGAAGGTGTTCGCACGGGCTTCAACCGACTGGAGGTGGTCAGGATCAAACGTGACGGAGAGGATTGGCCATCGAGCCAGAGCTGGACGCGGTGGTTCAATCGCTGGCGGAAGAAACAGCTAGAGTGAATGTGTCTGCGCTTGCGATAATGTGAAGCGGCTCTGCGTCACCAAGCACTTGCGTCAAAGTGCCCAGTCAATTGCAATGGTATTGGCCTGTTCGAGAACAAGGTCCACCGCTGCCTTTTGCAAATCTGGCGGATAACCGTAACGCGCAAGCAGCTTCCGCACTTCAATGCGCATTTTTGCGCGGACACTTTCCTTCTGCGTCCAATCGACGGTCACCGTGCTGCGAATTGTTTTGACCAGCAGTTGAGCAAGGGTGCGGAGCGTTTCGCGCTCCATCAAATCCCGTGCTGACCCATTCTCAGCCAAGGCATCGTAAAAGGCCAGTTCCTCGGGCGCCATACCCAGTTCTTCACCCCGCTTGGCCGACGCGGACACCTCACGGGCCAGCGAAATCAGCTCGTCAATCACCTGCAAGCTATCGACGGCCCGGTTGTGGTAACGGGTCAGCACATCGTCCAGCCTCTCGCTGAGCTTGCGCGCCTCGACAATGTTCAGCCGTTCACGCGCCTTGATGTTGCCCTGCAAGAGCCGCCGCAGCGTCTCAACCGCCAAGTTTGGCTGCTTCGTCTGCTTCACTTCCATGAGGAAATCATCGGACAGGATAGCAAGATCGGGCTGCTCAAGCCCGGCATCCTTGAACACGTCCAGAATACCATCGGACATGACCGCCTGCGACATGAGCTGGCGGATTTCCTGCTCAATTGCCTGCCTGCCGCGCCCGCCCTTGCCGGACGTGTATTTGATGAGGTTGGCGCGCAGAGCGACGATCAGCGCCACCTCCTGCCGCATGGCAGAGGCGCGCTCGTCACCGGCTGCGATGGCGAAGGCTGCTTCGGCCTGCGTCGCAAGGTCGATAAACTCTGCCCGGTGATCGCTGGACAGGATTTGCTCTAGGCACTGTTTGAGGATGGTAAGGCGCGCGGCTGGATCAGCACCGAAGAAGGCCTGCCAATTGACCTTGCCGAGCAAAGCGAGCGCGGATTCAACCTTGGTCAGAAGCTGGCGCACTGCCTCATCCATGTTGAGGCTGACCTGTTCCTGATCGCGGGCACTATACTGCGCCAGTGCAGCCCGCAATTCGGCCCCGATGCCGAGATAATCGACGATCAGCCCGCCCGGCTTTGCACCGAACACACGATTGACCCGCGCAATGGCTTGCATGAGTCCATGCCCTCGCATCGGCTTGTCGATGTAGAGCGTGTGCAGCGAGGGCGCGTCAAAGCCGGTCAGCCACATGTCGCGCACAATCACCAGATCGAAGCCGGACGATGGATTTTTGAAGCGGTCTGCCAACTCCTCCAGCCGCGACTTGGTGCGGATATGCGGCTGCATGGTCTGCGGATCAGCATTGTTGCCGGTGATGACCACCTTCATCATGCCATCGGCATCGTCATTCGGATCAGCTCTAACCCATGCGGGGCGCAACCGGGCGATTTCATCGTAAAGGGCAACCGCAACCTGACGGCTGATCGCCACGACCATGCCCTTGCCGCCGCCCATTGCCTCCTTGCGTTCCTCGAAATGGGAAACGATGTCGGCGGCAATCGTCTCAATCCGCTCCTTGGAGCCGACAATTTCCTCAAACCGACTGAACTTCGCTTTCAACTGTTCGGCGGCGCGCGCGTCACTGCCTTCGGTCAGCTCTTCGGCCAGCGCGTCCAGCTCTTCGCGTTGCTCCTCATCGAGCCGGAGCATCAGTTTGGCGAGCCGAGCGGAATAGTGGATCGGAACCGTTGCCTTGTCGATGACCGATTGGGTCATGTCGTAAGTGTCGATCACATCGCCAAACACAGCCGCCGTGCTACGATCCCTTTCGTCAATCGGCGTGCCGGTGAAGCCGATGAAGGTCGCGTTGGGCAGCGCTTGGCGGAGATATTCGGCGAAACCGACTTCCTCACGCACTTCATCGCCGCGCGTCACAAAGCGGCGGTTGAGGCCATATTGCGAGCGGTGCGCTTCATCCGCGATCACGATTACATTACTGCGATTGGTGAGCAGCGGGTGCTCGCCTTCATCGCCGCGAAACCTTTGGATCGTGGTGAACACGAGCCCGCCAATATCGACCTTGAGCAGTTCTCGCACCGCCGCCACTGTTTCAGCGTTGCGAGGATCGCCGCGAATGGCGCTTCCATGTGCAGCGAAGGTCTTGAAGAGCTGATCGTCGAGATCGTTGCGATCCGTCACCACAACAATAGTCGGATTCTTGAGCTTCTTCGCTAGTTGGAGTTGGCGGACATAGAACAGCATGGTCAGCGATTTGCCGCTCCCTTGCGTGTGCCACACTACGCCGCCCTTGCGATGCCCGCCTTCGCCCGCCGCCTTGACCGTCGAGGCGAGCGCCCGCCGCACGGCATGGAACTGGTGATAGCCCGCCAGCTTCTTCGATTTGACTACGCCATCGGCCATTTCAAAGGCCGTGTAATCGAATGCCAGGTCCAGCAGCCGCGCAGGATCGAAGGCACCCTTGATGAGCACTTCCAGCTCAGCCCGGCCAAAGTCATCATGCTTATCGCCGTCGATGGTCCGCCACGGCTGGAAGCGGTCAAGCCCGGCAGTCAGCGAGCCGATGCGGGCTTCCATCCCGTCGCTGATGACCAGAGCCGCGTTGAAGCGGAACAGCTCCGGTGCCTTGTTCTTGTAATTCTGAAGCTGCTCATGTGCCCGGTCCATCGTGGCGTTTTCATCGGCGGGATTTTTCAGCTCCAGCACCGCCAGCGGCAGACCGTTAACGAACAGGACGATGTCAGGCCTGATCGTGTGACGCTCAGCTTGCACCACAAACTGGTTGGCAGCGATGAAACTGTTGTTGTCGGGCTTCTTCTGGTCGATCAGGCGCAAGCGAACAGTCCGACTTTCGCCATTCTCGTTCAACTCCACCGGCACGCCGAACACCAGCAGCTCGTGGAATGCCCGGTTGTTCTCTAAAAGGTTTTGCGTTGGCGCGGCCAGCACGGCGCGCACCGCCGCTTCGATCATTGTTGAGGTCGCATCGGAGTTGAGCGTGGCGAGTGCGTCGCGGAGCTGCCCTTCCAGCACAGTTTGCCGATAATTTGTGCGGGCGCTCATCGGGCCATCGGGGGCCAGATAATCGCCGGGCAGCACCCGCCAGCCAGAAAGGTCAAGCCAGCTCATCGCCGCAAGCTCAACCGCACCCTCGTTGAAGCGGTTGGGAGTGGAGGGACCGCTGGTTGACCAGTTCATGCGGCGGCTTCCTGTTCCCCATCGGCGGGGTTGGTCAGCCGCCATTCGGTGAGCGCCGCCTCATATTGCGTTGGGTCCAGCGTGAAGAGAATGCGGCTGGGTTCAAAGCTGGACCCAGCGATTTCCACCAGCTCATATTCGCTGTCGAGATTGTCGTTGAACGCGGTTTCCAGCTCATATGACGGGCCGGTTGGCTCTTCCACCTCTTCGGATGGACGGCTCCACGCCACATCGAGCAGGAACGACACCAGCGCATCGCACAAGCCGCCCAGCATATAGGCGTGCTGCCGCTGCAACACCGCCCAATCGAGCGCGCCGCCATGGCGCATGTTGGGAATATTGCTGAGGCGGGCGAGCGCGGTGGTCGTTTCTTCGATACCCTTGATGAGCGCGGTCAGCTCCTCATGGATTTTGTCGCCGTCCGGGTGATCAGTCATCGTGAAGTCGAAGGCTTCGATAACCTTGGTCATGCGACCGGGCAGGCCATCGCGGCCAAACTCGATATTTAGGGACAGCCCGATGGACGCTTGCGCCGCCTCAAAGATGGTGCGGACGCTGGCAAGGCAAGTGTTGGGCAGTTGCTCGATGCTCTGTTCCAGAGCCCGGACGTGCAATTCAAGGTTCCCAGCCCGCTCAGGGTGTTGCTCGATGAGGTTGCGAAGGAGCTGGAGCTGATAGGCCATGCTTCCTCCTATGCCGCCGCGATCACGGTTTCAGCGTCCGCCACGCGCAATTCGCCAGACAAGAGTTTGGGCAGCAATTCATCCCGAAGGCCGGTGAGAGATGCAGTTTCCTCAGCCAATTGCACGATCCGAGAGAATGTCGTTTCCATGATGACAACAAACGCATCATGGACCGCCTGCGAAGGCTTTGTCATGGCGATGGTTCGCAGGACGCCTTTGCTTATTTCCTGAAATGTCGATCCGTTAGCATTCGACTTGATGAGCTTCATGTTTTCGTGGCACCAAGCCCAAGCGTAGAATGGCGATAGTGTCCTTGACACGAATGCCGCAATACCCTGATTGATGCTTACTGGCAGAGCGTTGAAGGCGAGATAGCCTACAGGCGCACGCGATGACATCAGCAGGGACATTTCTGGTATCTCGCCAGAACTACAAACATCGAAGCCCTGTTCGGTTAACGAGCGGTCGGTTTTGGTCAGAAGTGGTCCCGGCAGGCCAGACATGTCCTTGGGCGTCGCCCACGCATGAGGACCATCCCAGTATTCGGCTCGCTTTGTGGACGGCGTGTTTCCGGCCACGATGGAAAACAGCTCGCCAACTGTGCTTTGCATCCACCCTTTCGGCAATCCATCGTCCTCGAAGCTATCCGAGAAAAGCGCCGCTATTTCAGCGGGCAGGCCGGTGTCGCGGCCTTCGGCTTTGGCGTGAACAGGGCCAAAATCGACAAACCAGCTCTTGAACAGCGCCCGCGCCAGGTCCTCCAGCGTCGCGGCCATCTGGCGGTTCAGGTCAACTTTTGCATCAAGGCTGGCGAGGAAATGAGCGATCCTCGTTTGCTCGCTCAACGGCGGAAACTTGACGGGAGTAAACCCGAAGGCATCGCGCGTTGTGGACGGTATAGGCGAGCCGTCATCGATGTTGTTCACGTCGTAATCGAGAAGCCAATAATAGGCCCATCGCAAATCCATCGGGACCAGCGGTTTCAGATAGTATGCAGTGTCGATTACCCAGAAAGGATGATCCGCAAAGTGAACACCCCGGTATGCCCCCTTGCGACCGACGATCACACCCGGTCCGGGCTGCAATGGAGTGTCATGCCAGCCGATTGGACCGTTGGTGCCGTAAACGCGAGCCACATTCGGCTGGTCAGTATAGGCAGTCATTGCCTTGCCGTATTTCAATTCGGCGATGTCGCCCCAAGTCGTTGCCAGCCAATCACCAGCCATAGCCAACCTTTTTCAGTTGGCTGCGGATTTCCATGTCGAGCACATTGCCGCGCTCCATCTGTGTTTTCAGTGTCGCGGTCAGGCGGGCCATCTTGTCCGCGAACGGCTCGTCATCGTCCGCCCGCGCCGCCTGCTCCACATACATGCCGGGGGTGAGCACAAACCGCTTGGCGGCGATGTCTTTAATCTTCACCGACTTGGCGAAGCCCGGCACGTCCTCATACTGGCCGTTCTTTTCGCGCCACGCATGATAGGTGCCCGCGATGGTGGCTATATCGTCAGGTGTGCCATTCGTGCCGTCCGTCAGCTCCTTGAGCGTGCGGGTTTTCATCGTGCCCATGTTGCGGGCATCAATAAACAGCACGTCCCCGCGCCGGTCGCGGAACCTTTTATCCTTGGTCAGGCCGTTCGATTTGTCGCGGGCGACGAACCACAGGCATACGGGAATCTGCGTGGTCGAAAAGAGCTGGCCGGGCAGCGCCACGATGCAGTCAATCACATCCTTTTCGATCAGCCGCTGGCGGATTTCGCCTTCGCCCGATTGCTGGCTGGACAGCGAGCCGTTGGCCAGCACGAAGCCCGCGATGCCGTCCGGTGCCAGATGATGGAAAATGTGCTGAATCCAAGCAAAATTGGCATTGCCAGCAGGTGGGGTACCGAATTGCCAGCGCTGATCGCCCTGCAACTTTTCCTGCCCCCAATCGCTCTGATTGAAGGGCGGGTTGGCCAAAATGTATTTGGCCATGATGCTGGGGTGCATATCTTCGTGGAAGCTGTCCGCCCACTTGCTGCCGAGGTTCGCCTCGATGCCCCGGATGGCGAGGTTCATCTTGGCCAGCCGCCATGTCGTGGGGTTGGACTCCTGCCCATAAATCGAAATGTCGTTGCGCCCGCCCTCATGCGCTTCAATGAACTGTTCGGACTGCACGAACATGCCGCCTGATCCGCAGCACGGGTCATACACCCGGCCCTTGAACGGCTCGATCATCGCCACCAGCAGCCGCACGACGCATCCGGCAGTGTAATATTGCCCGCCGCGCTTGCCTTCCGCGATGGCAAACTGGCCAAGGAAATATTCATAGACCCGGCCAAGCACGTCCTGCCCATGATGCTCATCGCGGAACGCCAGATCGGAGAACAGCTTGACCACTTCGGCCAGCTTGGTCTGGTCCAGCTCTGGCCGGGCATAGTTCTTTGTCAGCACCCCTTTCAGCGTGGGGTTCTCGCTCTCAATGGCGATCATTGCTGTATCGATCAACTCGCCAATGGTTGGCTTAGTGCTGGTGGCGTTTTCCTTAAGATACTCCCACCGTGCGTGTTCCGGCACCCAGAATACGCTTTCGGCTGCATACCAATCCCGCTCATCGGCAAGGAAGGCGCTTTCCGGGTCAGCCTCGGCTTCTGCCTTGCGCTCGTTGAAGCGGTCAGAAATGTATTTGAGGAAAATCAGCCCAAGCGCGACATGCTTGTATTCCGCCGCATCCATGTTGCCGCGAAGCTTGTCAGCCGCTGCCCACAGGGGGGCTTCAAACGCACGAGGATTGGACTTCTCCGGCTCGACCACGACTTTTTTAGGTCGTCCACGAGCCATACGAATCCCCCTGTTATTGTCTCATGATCTGCTCCTTATCCAAAGAGCATACGATCGTCTACATCGGAGCTGCGAAAAAGCGAGGGTCACCAGGGGGTCAGGGCGAGGCGTTGCCATCTGATACCCCAGTGGGACCCCGCGACAGATCACCGCCGCGCTCTCGCATCTAAGTCATTGAAAAATGGTGGACGCACTAGGGCTCGAACCTAGGACCCGCTGATTAAGAGTCAGCTGCTCTACCAACTGAGCTATGCGTCCATTTCGCGTGGGGCGAGGTCTCGGAGTGCCCGGTTTCGCCAAGCGAGGCGCGCCGTTAGCATGGCGTTGCGGCGGATGTAAAGGGGCTCTTCGCGCATTTAGCCGGGGAGGCGCGAATTGCGGTCGATCGCCATCAGGAGGCCGAGGCAGAGCAGCACCGTCATCATCGCCGATCCACCGAACGAAACCAGCGGGAGGGGAATGCCGACGACGGGTGCGAGCCCCATCACCATCATCAGGTTGATCGCGAAATAGAAGAAGATTGTCGTCGCGAGGCCCGCCGCCGCGAGCTGACCGAAGCGGGTCTTGGCGCGGAGCGAGACGCGGATTCCCCAATTCACAACGAGAAGGAAGGCGGCGATGAGAAAGAGGCCGCCCATGAGGCCCCATTCCTCCGCCATCGTCGCGAAGACGAAATCGGTATGCCCCTCGGGCAGATAATCGAGATGGCTCTGCGTGCCATTCAGGAAGCCCTTGCCGAAAAGGCCGCCCGATCCGATCGCGATCTTCGATTGGCTGATATGATAACCCGTGCCGAGCGGGTCGCTTTCCGGATTGAGAAATATTAGCACGCGGTTGCGCTGATAATCGTGCATCAGCCCGAGGGCGAGCGGCATGCCCGCGGCGAAGAGCGCGAGCCCGCCGACATAGAGACGGAGCGGCAGGCCGGCCAGAAAGGTGATGGTGATGCCACCCGCCACAATCATCATGGCGGTGCCGAGATCGGGCTGGAGCAGGACCAGCGCCGCGGGCAAACCGATCAGGATTGCCGCCGGCCAGATCGCGGTGAAGCGGCGGGATTCCGACGCGGGAAGCTGCTCGTAAAATGTGGCGAGGACGAGGACGATCACCGGTTTCATCAGCTCGGAAGGCTGGATGCGTATGAACCCCAGATCGAGCCAGCGCTGGCTGCCGCCGCCGACGATGCCGAACAGCTCGACCACTAGCAGCATTACGAGCAATATGCCGTAAATCGGAAAGGAAACGGCCTTGATATAACCCTCTGGCACACGGGAGAGCAGGATGGCGCCCAGCAGGAAGACGATGAAGCGCACGCCCTGCGGCTCGGCCCAGGGCTTCAGGCTGCCGCCTGCCGCCGAATAGAGAATGACCAGCCCGAACACGCCGATCGCGACGACGAGCAGGATCAAGCGCCATGGTATTAGCGCGATCGGGGCGGGGATGAGCGAATCACGCATGGTCCGCACTCCCTGCGTTGCGCATGAATGAGGCGGCGCGCTCAGGCATCGTCGTCCGCGTCCCCCGGACTTGCGATGCTGTTCCCCTCGGCCGCTTTGGCGGCGCGCCAGGCGACGGCCTTCGCATTCATCCGCGTAACGATGTCGCCACCCCAGTCCGCCTCGAGCGCGAGCAGTCGGTCCATCGCCTTATTCTTGTCGTAGAGCCAAGTGATCGTATCGCGCGCGATCGGCGCTGCGACGCTGGCGCCCCAGCCGCCATGCTCGACGATCACGGCGGCGGCATAGCGCGGGCTGGCGACCGGCGCGAAGCAGATGAACAATGAATGGTCGCGATATTTCCACGGCAGCGCCGAATTGGAGAGGACACCGCGCCTGCGCTCGGCCATCGTGATCCGGCGGACCTGCGCCGTTCCTGTCTTGCCGGCGAGGAGAACGCCGTCGACGGGAAGGCGGGCGACGCCGGCGGTGCCGCCGCCATTGACGACGCTGCTCATCGCGTTGCGCACAAATTCGAGATGCTCGGCGCTGACATCGAGCGGTGGCGCGGTCTTCCGCGTCTTTTGGACCATATTGGGAAGGATCGCGCGGCCGCTGGCGATACGCGCCACCATCACGGCGAGCTGAAGCGGATTGACCAGCATATAGCCCTGGCCGATCGACGTGTTGACCGTGTCATAGGTCGACCAGCTCTTATGATATTTCCGCTCCATCCAGGCCGGGTCCGGCACGGTGCCGTAGCGCTGCGTGGTGACGGGCAGGGGAAATTCAGCGCCTAGCCCCAGCTTGCGCGCCATCGGCGCGAGTGCGTTGATGCCCGCCACAACGCCGAAATGATAGAAATAGATGTCGCAACTCACCTTGATGGCGTTAGCGAGATTGATCGGGCCGTGGCCGCCACGCTTGGAGCAGTGGAAAAAGCTGTTGCCGACGCGATAGGCGCCCGTGCAGTTCACCTTCGCATCGGGATCGATACCCGCCTCCAGCAGACCCAGCGCCGTCATCGGCTTGGAGGTGGAACCCGGCGGATAAAGGCCCTGGAGCACCTTGTTGACGAGGGGCAGGTGATCGTCCGCCGACAGCATGTTCCATTCGCTGTGGCTGATGCCGTCGGAAAAGCTGTTCGGATCGTAAGAGGGCATCGAGGCCATGGCGAGCAGGTCGCCCGTCTGGCAATCGATCACCACCACCGCGCCGCTGTTCGACCCCAGCCGCCGCGCCGCATATTCCTGAAGGCCGGCATCGATCGTCAGATGGAGCGTGCCGCCGGGCGTATCGGGCCGCGTTTCCAGATCGCGGACCAGCTTGCCCCGCGCCGTCACCTCTTCGCGCCGTGCGCCCGGTTTACCGCGCAGGATGGATTCCATTGTTCTTTCAAGGCCGTCCTTGCCGACCTTGAAACCCGGCGTGATAAGCAGCGGATCGTGCGTTTCCTCATATTGCTTGGGGGACGCCGCGCCGACATAGCCGGTGAGATGGCCTACCGCCGCGCCAGCGGGATAGAAGCGCGCATTGCCGCTGGTGGGTGCGACGCCGGGCTCCTCCGCCATGCGCACCGTGACCGCGGCATAATGTTCATAATCGATGTTCTCCGCGACGGGGACGGGTTGGTAGCGCGCGGCCTTGTCGAGATCGTCATTGATGCGCTGCATCTCCTCCTCGTCGAGCGCGAGCATTTCGCGCAGGCTGGCGAGGACGGGGCCGCGATCGCGAAGCTGCTCGGGAATCAGATCGACGCGGAAGCTGGTGCGGTTGTTCGCGATCGGCCGGCCGTGGCGATCGACGATCCAGCCCCGGCGCGGCGGGATCAGGATGAGCTGCACGCGGTTGCTTTCCGCCAGAAGGCGATAGCGCTCATTCTCGGCGATCGAGAGCCACGCCATGCGCGTCGCCAGCACGCCGCCGACGGCAACCTGCATGCCGCCGAGCAACATCGCACGGCGGGTGAAGGTGAAGCCTTGGGTCTGCTCGGTAATGATCCGGTTCGCGCGTTTCATCGCCTTGGCTGTCCTAACGCGCCAGGCGGAACCGGTCGAGCCTCGCGGCAATGCGCATCGCCATCGGCATCAGCAGGATCGAGAGCAGCAGTTGCGGCACCATCGTCTGAAGGCCCGCCACTGGTGCGACGATCGCCGCGGCCAGCCAGCCGGCGGCGATGCAGAAAGTGAGGATCAGCGCCGCGACGAGCAAATCGTGCCAATAATCATGCCATACCGCCCGATTGTCGCTAAGATCGAGCGCGAGCAGCGCCATCGTCCACACCGCCATCGCCGAACCGAGCGGCTGTCCGCTCATCAGATCGTCGAACAAACCAAGCGGAAGGCCGATCCAGGCCTGCCACATTTCAGGACGCAGCAAGCGCCAGGCGAGCAGCATCAGGAGGCCGAAGGGCGGCAGCAGCGGCGTGTCGCTGACGAAGGGTAGCACCGCGAGCGCCGACGCCGCCATCGTCGTCGCGATCGGGACGACGCGTGCGCGCAGCGGCAGCAGCGTGCGCGTTTCCGCCGCCTCGATTCGGCTCATGGCCCCGTCACCGCAGGTGGAGGAGGAGGGAGGTCGGGCTCGAATATCTTCAGAACGACGGCGTAATCGAGACGTGCCGGATCGGCGAGCGGCCAGCCGATCGCAGTTTCGCGATGTACCTCCGTCACCACGGCGATCGGGATGTTGGGCGGATAGACGCCCCCCGTTCCCGATGTCGCGATCAGATCGCCCCGGCGGAAGGGCGCAACCCCGGCAGTGAGGACGCGCAGGTCGATCCGCCCGTCGCCATGACCGGTGGCGAGCACGGGCAGCCCGTTGCGCACCAGCCGGGCCGGGACGGTGCTGCTCGCGTCGGTCAGCAGCAGCACGCGCGACGAGATTTGTCCCGTCTCGATAACCCGGCCGATCAATCCTTCAGCCGATCGGACGGGCTGGCCTTGGCGGACGCCCGAGGAGGCGCCGGCGGCAAGGGTGACGAGCCGCCGCGCGCTCGACGCGGAGGACCCGACAACCTGCGTCACGACCACCTTGTCGGGTGTCGCCTCGACGAGATGGGCGAGCCTTTTCAGCCGCCTGTTCTCGAAGCGCAGAATGCGCGCCTCGGTAAGCTTGGCGCGAGACAGCGCGAGCTCGCGACGCAATTCGGCATTCTGCGTGCCGGCATTCCAATAAGCGGCGATCTCCCCGCCCGCATTGCCGATGGCGCGTACCACCGCCCGGCCGCCATTGGTCAACGGTGCGGCGAGATCGGTGGCGACGCCGCGCAAGGTGGAGAAGCCCTGGGGATCGAAATGGGACGCGACTATCAGGCCGATGCCGACGAGCAGCCCCGTGACCGCCGCGACATAGCCCGCGAACAGTCCCAATTGCGCCTTGCGGGAAAATCCGGGGCGCCGATGCCGGGGCGGCGCCATGCTCCGCTAACCGTTCGTCAGGCGGTTTGGAGCACGCCGCGGAAGATCGGATCTTCCAATGCCCGGCCGGTGCCGAGCGCGACGCAGGTTAAGGGATCCTCGGCCACGGTGACGGGCAGGCCCGTCTCCTCGCGCAGCACCTCGTCTATGCCCTGGAGCAGCGCACCGCCCCCGGTCAGCACGATACCCTGATCGACAATGTCGGCCGCGAGCTCGGGCGCGGTATTCTCCAGCGCGATGCGAACTCCCTCGACGATGGTGCCGACGGGTTCGGACAGCGCCTCGGCGATCTGCGCCTGATTGATCGTGATTTCCTTGGGCACGCCGTTGACGAGATCGCGGCCCTTGATGTGGAGCGACAGGCCCTTGCCGTCGGCGGGCATCTTGGCGATCCCCATCTCCTTCTTGATCCGCTCCGCCGTCGATTCGCCGATCAGCAGATTGTGGTTGCGGCGGACGTAGGAGGAGATCGACTCGTCCATCTTGTCGCCGCCCACCCGCACCGAGGTGGTGTAGGCAAGGCCGCGCAGCGACAGCACCGCGACCTCGGTCGTCCCGCCGCCGATGTCGACGACCATCGATCCGATCGGCTCCGTCACCGGCATGTCCGCGCCGATCGCGGCGGCCATCGGCTCCTCGATCAGCCATACCTGGCTCGCGCCCGCGTTCGACGCCGCATCGCGAATCGCGCGCCGCTCCACCGAGGTGGAACCCGACGGCACACAGATCACGATTTCGGGGAAGCGCGGAAAGCGGCGATGGCCATGCACCTTGGTGATGAAGTGCTTGATCATCTGCTCGGCGACGTCGATGTCGGCGATCACGCCGTCGCGAAGCGGGCGGATCGCCTCGATCTGATGCGGGGTCTTGCCCATCATCAGCTTCGCATCCTCGCCGACCGCCTTGACGCGCTTCACGCCGTTGATCGTCTCGATGGCGACCACTGACGGCTCGTTGAGCACGATGCCACGCCCGCGCAGATAGACGACGGTGTTCGCGGTGCCGAGATCGATGGCCATGTCATGCGACATGAATTTGAAATAGCGCTGCCAGAACATCGGATCGGTGTGCCCCATCTAGAGATAGAGAGTCTGCGCCGCGATCGCTCCCCCCAGGCTTCGCAACGAATATGGGATTGTCCGCTCGCAGGATGCAGCCGCTTGGTCTAGAGCTTATGGCATGTCAATACGCCGTCTGCCAGAGCATCTGGTGAATCGTATCGCCGCCGGTGAAGTGGTCGAAAGGCCCGCCAGCGCGTTGAAGGAACTGGTTGAAAACGCGATTGATGCCGGCGCCACCCGTATCGCTGTCTCACTGTCGGACGGCGGGCTTGCCCGCATCGAGGTGATCGACGACGGCTGCGGGATGGGTCGCGACGAGATCGCGCTCGCGCTGGAGCGGCATGCCACCTCCAAATTGCCCGACGATGCGATCGAGGCGGTGGCGACTTTGGGCTTTCGCGGCGAGGCCCTGCCTTCGATCGCCAGTGTCGCGCGGCTGACGGTGGAAAGCCGGGTGCGTAGCGCCGATGGCTGGTCGCGCACCATCGACAATGGCAAGCTGGAAGGCGAGGGGCCTGCCGCCCTGCCGCCGGGCACGCGCATCCGCGTCGAGGGGCTGTTCGACAAGGTGCCCGCGCGCCGGAAATTCCTGCGCTCCCCGCGTTCCGAATATGCGGCCTGCATCGATGTCGTGAAGCGGCTCGCCATGGCGCGGCCCGAAATCGGCTTCTCGGTCGAGCATGACGGCCGCCGCGCATTGTTCGCCGCCCTCGGCGAGACGCAGGCCGAGCGGGTCGCGGGGCTTACCGACCGCGCGCTGGCCGAGAACAGCGTCGCGATCGACTATGCGCGCGAGGCGGTCCGGCTGGGCGGTGTCGCGGGGCTGCCGACCTTCAATCGCGGCGTCGCCGATCATCAGTTCCTGTTCGTCAACGGCCGCCCGGTGCGCGACCGGCTGCTCGTCGGCGCGGTGCGCGGCGCTTATCAGGACATGCTGGCGCGCGACCGGCACCCGGTCGTGGCGCTGTTCATCGACCTGCCGGGCGATCAGGTGGACGTGAATGTCCACCCCGCCAAGACCGAGGTGCGTTTTCGCGATCCGGGTCTCGTGCGCAGCCTCATCATCGGCGGCCTGCGCGCCGCGCTCGATTCGGCGGGGCATCGCAGCGTCCAGCACGCATCGCCCGCCGCACTCGGCCGCTGGCAGGCGGAACCGATGCGCTCGCCCTCCTTCCCCGCGCCGTCGCCCGCGCAGCACAGCGTCTGGGAACATGCCACCGCCTTCGCCGCCCCGCCGCCGATGGCGCGCGCGGAGCCGGCCGCGCCGGTGCCCGCCGATCAGCCTTCCTATCCGCTCGGCGTAGCGCGAGGGCAGGTGGCGGCGACCTATATCGTCGCGGAAGCCGAAGACGGGCTGGTGATCGTCGATCAGCATGCCGCGCATGAGCGCCTCGTCCTCGAACGGATGCGCCGGGCGGTGGCCGATGGCGGCGTCGCGCGGCAGGCATTGCTGTTGCCCGAAGTGATCGAACTGGACGAACCGGCCTGCGACCGGCTGGAGGCGCGTGCTGCCGAACTCGCCGAGATGGGGCTGGAACTGGAGCGGTTCGGCGCGAAGGCGGTGCTCGTCCGCGCGACGCCTGCTTTGCTCGGCGCGGCGGAGGCGCGCGGCCTCGTCACCGATCTTGCCGACGAACTGGCCGCCTATGACGAGGCGCTGTCGCTCAAGGAACGGCTCGATCATGTCGCCGCGACGATGGCCTGCCACGGCTCGGTCCGCGCGGGGCGGCTCCTCTCGGTTGCCGAGATGAACGCGCTGCTGCGCGAGATGGAGGTGACGCCGCATTCGGGCCAATGCAATCATGGCCGCCCGACTTGGGTGAAGCTCGGCCATGGCGATATTGAGAAGCTGTTCGGGCGGAAATAGCGGGGCGCCGATGGAGGGAAGCATTGTCGCGGTTGCCTGCTCTTCGGCCCATCTTTTTTCGAAGATAGTTGTTCCCGCCATCACTCTGCTGGCCGGCCTGGGCGTGGAGGGGGATGCACATCTCGGGGCGACGGTGAAGCACCGATCACGTGTTGCGATCGATCCCGCGCAGCCCAATTTGCGTCAGGTCCACCTCATCCAGGCGGAATTGTTCGAGGAATTGCGTGGGCGCGGCTTTGATGTTCCGCCCGGTGCGATGGGCGAGAACATCACGACGCGGGCGATACCGCTGCTCGATCTGCCGAGGGGGACGCGCTTGCGGCTGGGGGGGAGGGCGGTCGTCGAAATCACCGGGCTACGCAATCCCTGCGCGCAACTCGATCGCTATCAGAACGGCCTGATGCGCGCCGTCCTCGATCGAGGCGCAGCGGGCGAGTTGATCCGCAAAGCGGGCGTTATGGGCGTCGTGGTGAACAGCGGTCGGGTCGCGACGGGGGATGATGTCGTAGTCGAGATCCCGCCACCGCCGCATTGCCGGCTGGAGCCGGTTTGAGACTCAGCCCGGCTGGATTGGAGCGCGGAAGACGAAGAAGGCACCCGCCGCGATCAGCGTGAAGCCGATCGCGTGGTTGAATGTGATCCGCTGCCCCAGATAGAGGATCGAGAAGGCGGCGAAGACGGTGAGCGTCACGACCTCCTGGATCGCCTTCAACTGCGCGGCCGAATAGACGTTGCTGCCATAGCGATTGGCCGGCACGGCAAGGCAATATTCGATAAGCGCGATGCCCCAGCTTACCAGAATCACCAGCAGCAGCGGGCGATCCTTGAACTTCAGATGGCCGTACCAGGCGAACGTCATGAAGATGTTCGATCCGATCAGCAGCAGGACGGGCAGGAGCCGGGGGAGGAAGCTGAGCATGCGCTTCCGTCCTCCGGCTTTATTGCGCCGTCAAGCGGATCGTTGGCGGCCCCCTATCAGCCCGCTACGGCTTGATCGACCGGCGCGCGGCCGCGCTTGACCATCAGCTTGTTGAGCGCGTTCACATAAGCGCGTGCCGCCGAGACGAGCGTGTCATGATGCGCGCCGCGCCCGCGCGCGGTGCGACCGTCCTCGGAGAGGAGCACCGACGTTTCCGCCTGCGCGTCCGTGCCGCCGGTGACGGCGTGGACCTCGTAGCGCTCAAGCGCCGACTTGTCGTGCGGCACCAATTGGCGGATCGCGTTGAAGAGTGCATCGACCGGGCCGTTGCCCCGCGTCGCGGCGGTATGATCTTCGCCGTCTATCTCCAGCGTCAGGATCGCGCGCGCCGGGCCGGTGCCGCAGTGGATCTCGACTTCCTTCACCTGAATGCGATCATGTCCGCGCACCACCTCGTCATCGACCAGCGCGACGATATCCTCATCGAATATCTTCTTCTTCGCGTCGGCCAGCGCCTTGAAGCGGACGAAGGCGTCCTGGAACTCGTTCTCGCCCAGCTGGTAGCCCAGCTCCGCCAGTTTCTGGCGGAAGGCGGCGCGGCCCGAATGCTTGCCCATGACGATTTTCGATTCGGTCATACCGACCGATTCGGGGGTCATGATCTCATAGGTTTCGCGATTCTTGAGCATGCCGTCCTGGTGGATGCCCGATTCATGGCTGAACGCGTTCGCGCCGACGATCGCCTTGTTCGGCTGCACCTGGAAACCCGTGATCGCTGACACCAGCCGCGAGGAGCGGGTGATTTCGGTTGTCACGATGTTGGTGCGATAGGGCATCACATCGTGGCGCACCTTCAGCGCCATCGCAATTTCCTCCACCGCCGAATTACCCGCGCGCTCGCCAATGCCGTTGATCGTCGATTCAACCTGGCGGGCGCCGTTGGCGATCGCCGCCAGCGCGTTGGCGACGGCCAGGCCCAGATCGTTATGGCAATGCGTCGAGAAGATCGCGCGATCGCTGTCGGGCACCCGCGAGATCATGTCGCGGAACAGCGCGCCGTAGGTTTCGGGCGTGGCATAGCCCACCGTATCGGGCAGATTGATCGTGGTCGCGCCCGCGCGGATCGCCGTCTCGATCGCGCGTGCCAGGAATTCGGGTTCCGACCGCGTCGCATCCTCGCACGAGAACTCGATATTGTCGCACAGGTTGCGCGCATGACCCACCGTCGCGCGGATCACCTCGATCACCTCTTCGGGCGACTTGTTGAGCTTGACCTTCATGTGGAGAGGGGATGTGGCGATGACGATATGGATGCGCGGATGCCGGGCATGGCGCAGCGCCGCCCAGGCGCGATCGATATCGCCGAAAGCGGCGCGCGCCAGGCTGGCGACGGTCGCCCGCTCGCATTGCTTGGCCACTTCGGTGACGGCCTCGAAATCGCCTTCGGAGGCGATGGCGAAGCCGGCTTCGATGATGTCGACGCCCAGCGTCTCCAACTGGTGGGCGACCTGCAGCTTCTCCTCGAGATTCATCGAGCAGCCCGGCGATTGCTCGCCGTCGCGCAGGGTGGTGTCGAAAATCAGTACGGTATTATTGCTCACGGTTCCGCTCCTTGCGGGCTGGCCTGTTCCGGTGTTTCGTCTGCGGTTCCCTTAGGCGCCGTGGCTCCAAGGCCGATTTCGCGGCCCGAGCGAAAGTGCGCGCCTAAGGGCGCGTAAGTCGAAGCAGGGAAAGGCTGCGGAGCAACTGCATGCCGGCCCCTTATCGAAAGGGCCGGCAATTGTCCATCCCCGGCGTCCCTATTTTTGCCCGTCAAAGGCGACGTTGATCTTCAAATCGACTGCGTCGGGCACCATTGGAATGCCGTAGGAAACGCCGAAATCGCTGCGCTTGATCGTGGTCTTGGCGGCGAAGCCGAGCGCGGGCGCACCCGTCATCGGATGATTGCCGGCGCCGATGAAGCGCGCGTCGAGCACCACCGGCCGGGTCACGCCCTTGATCGTGAGATTGCCGGCGATCTTCGCGGTTTCACCGTTCACCGTGACGCTGGTCGAGCGAAAGGTCGCGGTCGGATATTTGGCGGCGTCGAAGAAATCGGCATTTAGCAGATGCTCATTGAGTGCAGCGCTGGTGGTTGTCACCTTCGCGATCGGCACCTCGATAGAAACCGATGCCGCCGACGGGTTGGCGGGATCAAGCGTCATTTTGCCCGTGATGTCGCCGAAGATACCGAAATATTGGCTGAAGCCGAGGTGGTTGACCTCGAACAGGACCTGGGTGTGCGCCGGATCGACGGTGTAGATGCCGGCCTTGACGCGGGCGACGTCATGCGTGCCGGGGGCGGGCGCGTTCTGCGCGGCGAGGGGTAAGGCGGCCAGCGCCGTCGCGGCGAGGGCCGTGGCGATCAATGCAGTGCGCATGCTAGTCTCCGGATGCGGGAACGAGCCGGCATTAACCCGTTCCCGCTCCGGAAAGTCAAACCAATCGTCAGTTCTTGGCTTTGTCGACCAGCTTGTTCTTGGCGATCCACGGCATCATCGCGCGCAGTTCGGCACCCGTCTTTTCGATCTGATGCTCGCCTTGCAGCTTGCGGGCGGCCTTCATCTCCGGGTTGCCGGCGCGATTGTCGAGGATGAAGCGCTGGACGAACTTGCCCTTCTGGATGTCTTCCAGAACGCGCTTCATCTCGGCCTTGGTGTCGGCGGTGATGACGCGCGGGCCGGTGTGATAATCGCCATATTCGGCGGTGTTCGAGATCGAGTAGCGCATGTTGGCGATGCCACCCTCATACATCAGATCGACGATCAGCTTCACCTCGTGCAGGCACTCGAAATAAGCCATTTCGGGGGCGTAGCCGGCTTCCACCAGCGTTTCGAAGCCGGCCATGATGAGGTGCGAGAGGCCGCCGCACAGCACCGCCTGCTCGCCGAACAGGTCGGTTTCGCACTCTTCCTTGAAGGTCGTCTCGATCACGCCCGAGCGGCCGCCGCCGATCGCGCTGGCATAGGAGAGGGCGACGTCATGCGCGTTGCCGCTCGCGTCCTGGGCGATGGCGATCAGGCAGGGTACGCCGCCGCCGCGCTGATATTCGGAGCGGACCGTGTGGCCGGGGCCTTTCGGCGCGATCATGAACACGTCGATGTCGGCGCGCGGCTCTATCAGGCCGAAATGGATGTTGAGGCCATGCGCAAAGGCGAGCGCCGCGCCGGGCTTCATATTGTCCTTGAGGTCATTCTCCCAGATTGCGGCCTGATGCTCGTCAGGGGCGAGGATCATGATAATGTCGGCCCACTTCGCCGCATCGGCGTTGGTCAGCACCTTGAAGCCGGCATCCTGGGCCTTCTTCGCGGTGGCCGATCCCTGGCGCAGCGCGATCGCCACTTCGGCGACACCCGAGTCGCGGAGATTCTGGGCATGGGCATGGCCCTGGCTGCCATAGCCGAGGATCGCGACCTTCTTGCCTTTGATGAGGCCGATATCGGCATCCCGATCATAATAAACGCGCATAATGCTGTTTCCCTGATTTGTAGCGATGGGCCCGGCTGGCCGGCCGGAGCGGGTGAAGTTTTCAGGCGGTCTGATGACCTCTGGCGATGGCGGCGACGCCGGTACGGGCGACCTCGATCAGGCCGACCTCGCGCATTAGTTCGAGGAACTTGTCGATCTTCTCGCTGCCGCCCGTCACCTCGAACACGAAGCTGGATATCGTCGCATCGACGACGCGCGCGCGATAGACCTCGGCAAGGCGCAGCGCCTCGATCCGGCTTTCGCCCGTGCCCGCCACTTTCACCAGCGCCAGCTCGCGCTCGACATGCGGACCAAGCTCGGTGAGGTCGATCACCTTGTGGACGGGCACCAGCCGGTCGAGCTGCGAGATGATCTGGTCGATCATGTCGGGTGGCCCGTCGGTGACGATGGTGATGCGACTGACCGATTCGTCCTCGGTCACTTCGGCGACCGTCAGACTGCCGATATTATAGCCGCGCGCCGAAAACATGCCCGCGATCCGCGCGAGGATGCCCGCCTCATTGTCGACGAGGACGGAGAGCGTGTGGCGCTCGGCGCGTTCTGCCTTGATATGCATAATGCTCACTGGCCCGTTGGTCCCCGGGCTGGGCCCGGGTGACGGATTGCGTGAAAAGCGTCTTGCTGGCGCGCGACGCGGAACGGAAAACTGGCGTGCGCTTACACGAGCGCTTTCGCCTCGTCATCCATTTCGCCCGATACCTCGTTCGCCTGGAGGATCATCTCGGTATGGGCGGCGCCGCTCGGGATCATCGGGAAGCAGTTGGCGAGCTTCGCGACGCGGCAATCGACCATCACCGGCCCGTCCGCCGCCAGCATCGCGGCGATGCCATCGTCCAGTTCGTCGGGCTTCTCGATCCGGAGGCCCGTCCAGCCATAGGCTTCGGCAAGCTTGACGAAATCGGGCAGCGCCTCGCTGTAGCTCTCCGAATAGCGGCCGCTATAGGTGAGATCCTGCCACTGGCGGACCATCCCCATATATTCGTTGTTGAGGATGAAGACCTTGATTGGCAGGCGATATTGCGCCGCCGTCGACATCTCCTGAATGTTCATGAGGATCGATGCCTCGCCCGCGATATCGATCACCAGCGCGCCGGGATTGCCGACCTGCGCGCCGATCGCGGCGGGCATGCCATAGCCCATCGTGCCGAGGCCGCCGCTCGTCAACCAGCGATTCGGCTCCTCGAAACCGAAATGCTGCGCGGCCCACATCTGGTGCTGGCCGACCTCGGTGGAGATGATCGGCTTCTTCGCGTGCGTCGCCTCCCACAGCCGCCGGATCGCGAGTTGCGGCATGATCTCCTTGTCCGAGGAGGGGAAGGAGAGCGACTTGCGCTCGCGCCAGCCCTCTATCTCGTGGAGCCAAGGCGTCAGGTCCTGCGGACGATATTGGCGCGCCTTCCACAGCTTGATCATGTCTTCGATCGCACGGCCGACATCGCCGATGATCGGCAGATCGACGCGCACCGTCTTGTTGACCGACGAACGATCGATATCGATGTGGATCTTCTTCGATTCGGGCGAGAAGGCGTCGAGCCTCCCCGTCACGCGATCGTCGAAGCGCGAGCCGAGCGCGACGATCAGGTCCGCCCGGTTCATCGCCATATTCGCCTCATAGGTGCCGTGCATGCCGAGCATGCCCAGCCATTGCGGCGAGGAGGCGGGGAAGGCGCCGAGGCCCATCAGCGTCGAAGTGACCGGCGCGCCGGTGAGCCGCGCCAAGTCGCGCAGCAACTGGCTCGCCGCCGGCCCCGAATTGATAATGCCCCCGCCGGTGTAGAGAATCGGCCGCTCCGCCGCGGCGATCATCTCGACCGCCGCCTCGATCAGCGCCGGATCGGCCTTGACCTGCGGCTTGTAGCCCTGATGCGGGAGGACAGCGCCCGGCTTGCGATAGGTGGCCGTCGCGATCTGGACGTCCTTGGGCAGATCGATGACGACCGGGCCGGGGCGGCCCGAGGTTGCGATATGGAACGCCTCATGGACGATGTCGCCGAGCTTCGCCGGGTCCTTCACCAGATAATTATGCTTGGTGCAGTGGCGCGTGATCCCGATCGTGTCGCATTCCTGGAACGCGTCCGATCCGATCAGCGCGGTGGGGACCTGCCCGGTGACGACGACGATCGGGATCGAATCCATCAGCGCGTCGGCGATGCCGGTGATCGCATTGGTCGCGCCTGGGCCTGACGTGACGAGGACGACGCCGGGCTTGCCGGTCGATCGGGCATAGCCTTCGGCGGCGTGGACCGCGCCGCCTTCCTGGCGGACGAGGATGTGGCGGATTTTCTTCTGCTTGAAGATCGCGTCGTAGATGGGGAGGACGGCGCCGCCCGGATAGCCGAACACGACCTCGACGCCGAGATCGGTCAGCGCCTCGATCAGAATGTCCGCACCAGAGATTTCGGCAACCATGGTTCTCACCTTTCCGTGGACGCCCACGCCGTCCGGCTGGGCGGCGGACCTGCTAAAGGCAATAAGTTATCCTGTCAACACCCAATATTGTAATTTAGTTACCAAATGAGGTATAGTTTCGTGATTGAGTTGCGTGGGCTCGCACGGCCAGTAGGGCGGAAGCTGGTGGGCAAGCCAAGTGTATTGGCGTTTGGCGTAGCGGCGGGTGGCGGCCTGGCCCGCGGCGAGCATTGTGTCGCGGTCTTGCTCTCCGCGTAGCCAGCCGGTGATTTCGGGTACGCCTATTGCGCGCATCGCCGGTAAGGCGGGATCGAGCCCCCGCGCCAGCAGTGCTTCAACCTCTTCGATCGCGCCACCTTCCAGCATTGCAGTGAAGCGGGTGTCGCAGGCCGCATAGAGCCGATCGCGTGGGGGGAGGAGAATGAGCGGAGCGAGGCGCACATCCTCGGCAATCCCGCCGCTTCGTTTAGCCTGCCATGCAGCGAGCGGCCGTCCGGTCGAGCGCACCACCTCCAGCGCGCGCGCCACTCGTGTTGTGTCCGCCGGATTGAGGCGGCGGGCTGCTTCCGGGTCGAGCAGGGCGAGCGCGGCATGCGTCTCTGCAACGGGTAGCGCGCGGATTTCGGCGCGGATCGCAGGATCGATCTCCGGCACGGGGGCAATCCCGTCGAGCAGGGTCTTGAGATAGAGGCCTGTGCCGCCGACGAGGATCGGCAGCCGTCCTTCGGCATGGATTTCAGCGATTGTAGCGCGCGCGTCCGCCGCCCAACGCGCGGCCGAGCAGGCTTCGGCGCCGTCGATATAGCCGAACAGGCGATGCGGCGCGCGCGCCTCCTCCTCGGCGGAAGGGCGCGCCGAAAGGATGCGGAGGTCGTGATAGACTTGCGACGCATCGGCGTTGACGAGTGTCCCGCCGGCTGCTTCGGCCAGCGCGAGCGCCAAAGCCGACTTGCCGCTGGCGGTCGGCCCTGCGATGAGCGCCACCATTGGTTTTGGGGAATGAGACGTGTTCATTGCGACGGTGATAGCAGGCGGCCTCGATGACGGCGATATTTCGGCGACGGCGGATCGTATCCGGGAGGCCGGCGCCGCCCCCGGCGAGACACGCTGGATCGAGCGGGGCGAGGCGTTCGACGTGGCGTTCACGGGCGACGCGGCGGCGGTGCGGCAGGCGCTGGAAGCTGTTGCGACCACGCATGACGTGATCGTCCAGCCGGAGGCCGGGCGCGCCAAGCGGTTGCTGATCTCCGACATGGATTCGACGATGATTACGGTTGAGTGCATCGATGAACTCGCCGACTATGCCGGGATCAAGGCCCAGGTCGCCGAGGTGACGGAACGCGCGATGCGCGGCGAACTCGATTTTGAGGCGGCGCTGGACAGCCGCGTCGCACTGCTGCGCGATCTTGACGCGGCGGTGATCGAGCAATGCCATGTCGAGCGGGTGCGCATCATGCCCGGCGCCAAGGCGCTGGTTCGCACGATGCGCGATCATGGCGCGCGGACTTTGCTTGTCTCGGGTGGTTTCACTCTGTTCGCGGACCGGGTAGCGGCGGAGATCGGCTTCGATCGCGCGCTCGCCAACACGCTCGACGTTGCGAACGGCCGGCTGGCGGGGACCGTCGCGCGGCCGATCGTCGGCGCGGCGGCGAAGCGCGAGGCGCTGCTCGCCGAGGCGGAGGCGATGGGAATCCCGCTTGCCGCCACACTGGCGGTGGGCGACGGCGCCAACGACATCGCGATGATCGAGACGGCGGGGCTGGGCGTCGCCTATCATGCCAAGCCGCGCACGGCAGCGGCGGCCGATGCCCGCATCGCCGTTGGGGATCTCAGCGCGCTGCTTTATGCACAGGGCTATCCGCGTTCAGCGTGGAGCGAATGAGAGCTGGCACACGCGTTGGCATAGCTTTCGTCACCCTATCATCATTCCGGCGAATGCCGGAATCCATGGCCGCGACTGTTTCGATAAGAGAGCGAGCGGCATCCGTGGACCCCGACTTTCGTCGGGGTGACGCGAACGGCGCCATTGCCGCGATGCGCGTCGTCAGGCCGAGCGGTGCCCTATCCGCCCTGCCCGGAGCGCGTCATGTCCGCGCCGATCGCGGCGAGGGCGAAGGCTATGGCCGGGCCGTCGCCCGCGAAGGCGAGGTGGATGCCGTCAGGGGCGATCGCGCTGACCGATGCGGCGATCTTTCCGGCATCAGGATGATGGAACGAAACCGCGCGGCCGATCGGTGGGCGCGCATTGGTTTCGAGAAAGGCGCCACGCGCTGAAATCTGGCGCAGGGTGGCAGGAGCGGGCCGCCCGTCCCACAGGATGCAGAGCCGCCGTCGCCGCCAGCGGGATGCCATGGACGGTTCAGCAGAAATATCCGGGCATGCGGCCATGAAAGCCTCGTCTCGGTTGCCGACCTATCCCGTTAGGAATCAGGCTACCAAGAAAAGGTTAAGATTAGGGCGCCGCCGTAACGAAGCAGTCCTGCCCGGCTGCCTTCGACGCGACGCAGGCGCGGGTCGCTGCGGCCCGGTCGACGAAAGGCCCGGCCTGCAAGCGGGTGATTGCACCAGCCTCGACATAATAAGGCTGTATGTTGCCCAGCGGCGCGAGGCGGCCCGCCATGTGCTGCCACGCCTCCTTCGCCTTGCCCTGATTGCTGAACGCTCCAAACTGGACGCGCCAGCGGCCGCCTTGCACCGGCGACAGCAGCGGCGCGGCGTGCGTGGCGACCTGAACCGGCGCGGGCGGCGGAGGCGGAGCGGGCTGTGCCGGCAGTGACGGCGGCAATTCGGTGGTGCGGATCGGCGGCGTCACCTTGGCGGGCGAAGGAGGCGTGGACGCGGGAAGAATGCCGGCGGCGGCATTCCCTTCCATCTGCCGCGCCAACGCTTGGCCCTTCTCGCGCTGATCGGCGGGAATATACTGGTCCATCTCGGCAAGGCTGGTCTTCGCCTGGGGCAGGCCCGAGGCGGCGGCGCGCGTCATCCGGGCATAGGCGCCCACCCAATCCTTGGGCAGCGGATCGCCGTTGAACATCGCGGTGGCGACGACATAGAGGGCGCGGGGATCGCCATGATCCGCCGCCTTTTGCAGCCAGGGCATCGCGCCCTTCCGATCGCCATTCTGGAAGAGCATCAAGCCGTAGGTCGCTTCCGCCTGCTGATGTCCCTGCCGGGCAGCTTTCAGATAGAGATCCATCGCCATTTTCTGATCGGCGGTGACGCCCCGGCCGAGGCGATAGGCCTGCGCCAGATTGAACTGGGCGTCGGCATTGCCCCCCTCGGCGAGAGGTCGCCAGATGGTAATCGCGCTATCGTAATTGCCCGCGCGCCAGGCATCCACACCCATCTTCACCCGCTCGCCAGCCATACCGCCCGTCGCCGGCGGCGTTGCGCCCTGGGCGGGATACAGGGCGCCGGCCGCCAGGATTGCCGCCATCCAGCCGTTGCGCATCGTCCCCATCCAATCCCCCTTTTTCCGGCCTTTACTATAACGTGGGCGCGACGAACTGTCGTGCCAAAACGGGAATAGGCAAACCGGCAGGCGCGCTCGCCACGGCATTAACCAGTCTTTAGCGCGCTTATGGCAACGTGTCCGAAACGGTGCAGAGAGCATCGGGGGCAAGGGGCATATATGCGCGTTCTGGCTTTGGCATCGCAGAAGGGCGGGTCCGGAAAGACGACGCTTTCGGGGCATCTGGCCGTGCAGGCCCAACAGGCCGGCGCCGGTCCGGTGGTGCTGATCGACATCGATCCGCAAGGCTCGCTCGCCGACTGGTGGAACGAGCGGGCGGCCGACATGCCCGCCTTCGCCCATACCACTGTCGCGCGTTTGGCGTCGGATCTCGAAATGCTGCGCCAGCAGGGCTTTCGGCTAGCGGTGATCGACACGCCGCCGGCGATCACGATGGCGATACAGAGCGTCATTCAAGTTGCCGAGCTCATCGTCATCCCGACGCGGCCCAGCCCGCACGATCTGCGCGCTGTAGGGGCGACGGTCGATCTGTGCGATCGGGCGGGCAAGCCCTTGCTGTTCGTCGTCAACGGCGCCACCGCCAAGGCCAAGATCACTTATGAGGCGGCGATCGCGCTGTCGCAGCATGGCACTGTCGCACCCGTCACGCTCCACCACCGCACCGATTTCGCGGCCTCGATGATCGACGGGCGCACGGTGATGGAGGTCGATCCGAAAAGCCGTTCGGCGGGCGAGGTGGCGGCGCTTTGGGCCTATGTGTCCGATAGGCTCGAGAAGAATTTCCGCCGGACGGTGTTCAGCGCGCCGGGTGTCGCCAGCGCGGCGATTCCGGCGCGGTCCTCGGGCGGCTTCGGCCGTCGTGTCGTGTCGTGAGTGCGTGCCGATGAGCGGTCTCAAGCCTTTCGCCTCGCTTTCTTCGGGCCTGCTGGCGCGCAAGGGGCAGGCCCGGCCAGCGATGCGTCCCTACGGGTTTGCGCCCGAAGGCGGCTATGACGATCTCGGCTGGAATGACATGGGGACGGCCCCCGGGGCTGTGGCCGAGGCGCCGGCTGTGCATCGGCAGCAGGCCGACATAGCCGAAGGGCTCGGCATTTCGCGCGAGGAGGCGGAGGCCCCGATCGTCCGGCTGGCCGTCAAGCCGGAGCGGGCGACGACGCCCGCGCTGCGTGAGATGACACCCGCGAAGGGGCGGATCGCCTTCACGCTGCGCCTCGATCCCGATCGCCATGCCCGGTTACGGGCGGCATGCGCGCGTGAGCAGCGATCCGGTCAGGCGATCGTTACCGACGCGCTCGATGCCTTCCTTGCCGACGTAGAGGCCGCAGGCCGGCGCAAGCGGTGAATGTCGGCGTGAGGAAGACCTTCCTGCTCCTTCGCGTCGCTGCTTCGGTGCTGGTGCTGGGCGCGCTGACGGCGGGATGCACGGCGGGTTCGGATCGGCCGGCGACCCTGTCTTCGGCCCTCCCACGCACCGGCGAACAGGCGGTGAAAGCTGCGGCGGCGGCTCAAAAGGCATTGGATGACCATGATGCCATCCAGGCTGTCGAGAAGGCCGAACAGGCAGTCGCGCTCCAGCCGCGCGATGCCGCCTATCGCGCGTTGCTCGGCCGGTCCTATCTGGCGGCGGGCCGTTTCCTTTCCGCCGCGACCAGCCTGCGTGATTCGCGCCGGCTCGATCCGGCCCAGCCAAGGGTCGGCCTCAACCTTGCCTTGGCCGAGATCGCGCTGGGCGACCAGGTGGATGCGCAGGCGTTGTTGCATGATCTGAAGGGCAAGGTGGGTGAGGGCGATCGCGGGCTCGCGCTGGCGCTGGCCGGCGATCCCGATGGTGCGGTTGCGGTGCTGGAGAGTGTCGCGCGGATGCCGGGCGCCGATGCGCGCGTGCGGCAGAATCTCGCGCTGGCTTATGCGCTCGCCGGCCGCTGGGCCGAGGCGCGCGCGGTGGCGGCGCAGGATTTGACCGGCGAGGCGCTTGACCGGCGGATGCGCGATTGGGCGCGGTTCAGCCAGCCGCGCGCGGCATGGCAACAGGTTGCCGCTCTTCTCGATGTCCAGCCGGCGCTCGATCCCGGCCAGCCGGTGGCGCTGGCTCTCGCGGCCGATTCAACAGCGGTGGCCGCCGCTGCCCTGCTGCCCGTCGCGAAGGAATCCGTGCCGATTGTCGGCATTCCCGCTCCGGCGGCTGTCGCGATCGTTCGGCCGCCGCCGCCGCCAGCGGTTTCGGAGGTGGCGTTGCCTAAGGGGCGTTTCGTCGTTCAACTTGGAGCTTATTCCAGTCTGGCCCGGATCGGAGCCGGTTGGCGCCAGAAAACCGAGCGCTTTGCCGACCTCGCGCACTATGCGCCGTCGAGCAGCGCCTTTCTGCATCATGGAACGATGCTTCATCGGTTGACGGTTGACGGTTTTGCGACCCAAGAGGCGGCATCCTCCCTCTGCGATCGGATCAAGGCGGAAGGCGGCGACTGTTTCGTCCGCGCCGCCGCCGGCGAGCGTCCGGTTCGGCTAGCGCTGGCCTCCCGCTGAATCTCTGGCATCAGCCGATCGGCTGGCCGCCCTTGATCGTCCGCAACACCTTGCCCTGTACCGGCAGCCCGTCGAATGGGCTGTTGCCTTCGGGGGCGGCCATCCGATCAGCATCGATGCGCCAGGGGGCATCGGGATCGACGAGGATCAGGTCCGCCTCCGCGCCCCGCGCCAGTGTGCCGCCGGGGACGCCGAGCAGTGCTGCCGGATTGGTCGAAAGCAGAGCGAACAGGCGCGGCAGATCGATCACGCCATCACGCACCAATGTCAGCGAAAGCGTCAGCAGCGTTTCCGCCCCCGCCATGCCCGGCGCGGCGTCGGCATAGGGCAGGCGCTTCGCCTCCGGCCCCTGCGGATCGTGCGCGGAGCAGAGCACGTCGATCGTGCCGTCGCGCACCGCCTCGATCGCCGCCAGCCGGTCGCTCTCGTCGCGCAGCGGCGGCGATAGGCGGGCGAAGGTGCGGAACGGGCCGATCGCGCTGTCGCCCAGCAGCAGATGCGCGGGACTGATGCCGCAACTCACCCGCACGCCACGCCGTTTCGCCGCGCGGACGAGATCGAAGGCGCGCGCGGTGGTGAGCTGGTGGAAATGGAGGCGCGCGCCGGTTTCCTCGGCGAGCATGATGTCGCGCGCGACGACGATCGCCTCGGCGATCGCGGGCGAGGAGGCGAGGCCGAGGCGCGTCGCCGTTTCGCCATCGGTCGCCACCGCATTGCCGACCAGCCCGCCATCCTCGGCATGGCTGATGACCAGCATGTCGAGCGCCGAGGCATAGGCCAGCAGCCGGTACATCACGCCCGAATGGGCGATCCAGCCGCGCCCTGTGGCGACTGCGCAGGCGCCGGCCACCTTCATCAGGCCGATTTCCGCCAGCTCGTGTCCGGCAAGGCCGCGCGTCGCCGCCCCGATCGGGTGGATCCAGACATCGGGCTTGCCCGCGCGCGCCGCGTGCTGAACGAGCGCCGCGTCATCGAGCGCGGGCGACTGATCGGGCATCAGCGCGGCGCGGGTGATGCCGCCGGCGGTGAAGGCGGGCAGATCGACCGCGAAGGTGCCGAGATCGACGATACCGGGCGCGGCGAGCGCGCCCTTCGCGTTGATCCGTTGCGCATCCGCCGCATCAATCGCGCCGGTCGCGGCGATCCGCCGGTCGCGGATCAGGACGCCGCCTTCCGACAGCGTGCCCGCCACCGGATCGACGAGGCGGGCGTTGACGATCGCGAGAGCGGGGGACGCGGCGGCGCTCATGCCCAGCCCTCCACGCCGCGCTGGCGGCGCGTTAGTATGTCGAGGCAGGCCATGCGGACCGCGACGCCCATCTCGACCTGCTCGGTGATCGCCGACCGGGCGGGATCGTCGGCCACCGAACTCGCAATCTCGACGCCCCGGTTCATCGGGCCGGGGTGCATCACCAGCGCGTCGGGCGCGGCCAGCGCCAGACGTTCGGGGGTGAGGCCGTAGAGCGCATGATATTCGCGCGGAGAGGGGACGAAGCCGCCTTCCATCCGCTCGCGCTGGAGGCGGAGCATCATCACCACGTCGGCGCCCTCGATCCCTTTCGCGAAATCGGTGAAGGGCGTCGCGCCCATCCGCTCGATCGCGGGGGGGAGCAGGGCCGCCGGGCCGACGACGCGGACCTCGGCGCCCAGCGCGGTCAGCGCCAATATGTTGGATCGCGCGACGCGGCTGTGCAGCACGTCGCCGCAGATCGCGACGCGCAATCCCTCGATCCGTCCCTTGCGGCGGCGGATGGTGAGCGCGTCGAGCAGGGCCTGCGTCGGATGTTCGTGCCGCCCGTCGCCGGCGTTGAGCACGGGGCAGTCCACCTTGTCGGCGATGAGTTGGACCGCGCCCGACGCCTCGTGCCGGATGACGATCATGTCGGCGCGCATCGCGTTCAGCGTCATCGCCGTGTCGATCAGCGTCTCGCCCTTTTTCACCGACGATTGCGCCGCGTGCATGTTGGCGACGTCGGCGCCCAGCCTTTTGCCCGCAATCTCGAACGACAGCAAAGTACGCGTCGAATTTTCGAAGAAGGCGTTGATCTGGGTGAGGCCCGACAGGCGATCGTCATGCTTGGCGGTGGCGCGGTTGAGCGCGATCCACTGTTCCGCCTCGTCGAGCAGGAAGCTGATCTCCCAAGGCTTCAGCGCGGCGATTCCGGTGAGGTGGCGATGCGGGAACGGATGCACCCCTTCGGGGGTGGTGCGCGATGTGGGGACCGGGTGAGTCATCAAAGCGCCGCTGTAGCGGGCGAGTTCGCCAAGCTCAAGCGCGCGTCAACGCGTCGATTGCGCCTTGCAGGATATAGGCCGCCGCCATCTTGTCGACCAGCACGGCGCGGCGCGCGCGGCTGGCGTCGGCGGCGAGCAGGGTGCGGGTGACGGCCTGGGTCGACCAGCGTTCGTCCCACAGGAGGGTTGGGAGGGCCAAAACGCCAATGTTTCGGGCGAAAGCGCGGGTGGACTGGCTGCGCGGGCTTTCGCTGCCGTCGAGGTTGAGAGGGAGGCCGATGACGAGGCCGGCCACCGCCTGATCGGCGATAATGACACGCAGTTGCGCGAGATCGGCCGAGAATTTGCGGCGTGCGATCGTCTGGGAGGGACTCGCGATCGTCCAGCCCGCGTCGCAGAGCGCGACCCCGATCGTTTTGGTGCCGACATCCAGCCCCGCGAGCCGTCCGCCGCCGGGCAGCGCGGCGCGAAAGGCGGCGGTATCGGTGAAGATCATCGCGCTTGTGCCGCGAGGAAGGTGCGGGTCCGCTCCTCCGCGTCGGCGCGTATGTTCGCCCAGAACAAGGCGTAATCGAACACATGGAAATTGCCGCCGGGCAGGATGTAGCTGCGGAAACCCTCCGGCGGCGGCCCGATCAGCAGGAAGCCCCGCGTATCGCAACGCGCGGACACCCGGCCGGGGACAAGATCCGCCCCGTTCAGCCCCAGCCAGGGCACCAGCGCGCCAAGATTCGCCGAGGCCGGCGCCTCCGTAGCAGGCGTTCCCGTCAGCGGATTGGTGCAGAGCATCGCCGTGCCCTTGCGCGGCTTGCCGGTGAAGCCCGTTTCGGCGTCATAGAGATCGGTGACGAGATGGGTGTCGGCAGGCTCGGCGAAACTCTGCCACGAGAGGATGCAGTTCGCCTGCCCCGGCTTCGTGCAGGCGGCAAGGCCCAGCGCAGGCAGGTCCGCCTCGATCGAGATCGGCCAGCCGATCGCATAGACGGCGACGATCCGCTTCGCGAGCGGCGTGCCCGCGACCTTCTCATGCAACAGGCGCAGGAGGTGGAGCGAACCCTGGCTATGCCCCGCGAGCAGAATGGGTTGGGAGACGGGAATCGAGGCGAGGAAGGTGTCGAACGCGCGGGCGACATCGCGATAGGCGAAATCGAGCGCGGCCTTCGCGGCGGCTTCACCGGTCAGGAAGGCGCCCGCGGTCGCCTGACGGTAACGCGGCGCCCAGACGGCGCCGACGCCGTTGAAGGCGCTCGCCTGACTGGCCGTGAACAGGCGTAGCCGGCCGTTCGACTCCTTGTCGTCGATCGGGCCGTTCCAGTGATCGCGGCTGAGATAGGTGGTCGGCGGCACGTAGAAAACCGCGACGGCAGGCGTCGCCGTCGGCCGCGCGCCCTTCGGCGTCCAGCGAGACGGATCGTCGGCGAGGCCCGGGCGCGCGATCCAGGCGGCGGCTTTGCCATAATCGGGCGCATCTGCATCGGCCGGCGGCTGGAACGCCACCGACGGCACGAAGGTCGCGCGCAGCAACCGATCCTGAAACAGATTCCAGCCAAGCGCGGCAGCGAGGGTCAGCATGATCAAGCCTGCAATGACGTAGAGGAAGCGTCGTGCCGCCAATGTGGTCGCTCCGATTGTGCAGTGCAACATACCTGCGATGCTGCCGGTGAGTAGGGGCAAGCGCGCCGTTGCGCAAATACGGAAAAGGCGGTTCGTTGCGGTTGCATGTCCTTACCGCATCGGGAATGAAGAGAGGAGTGGGAGAGAGAGCGATGGACCGGACCGAGGACCAGGATTGGCCGCTCAGGACGTGGGCGCTCGCCCTGCTGGGCGCGATAGTGGCGCTGGCTATCCATTTCATCGCCGATCAGGCGGGCCATTTCACCGACAAGCCGCACCTCCTGGCGCTGGCGACCTTCCTCGGTATCGGCGGCATCGCCTTCGCCTTTACGCTGGAGCGCGAGCGGATCGGCTGGTCCGCCGTGTTCGCGCTCGTTGCGGGCGCGGTCGTCGCCTCGGTCATCTTCTGGAACGGCGGGCCGAACGACTGGAACGCGAGCGACGGCTGGCGGATCGTCTGCGCCGCGCTGGCGGTGGCGATCGCGGCCCCGCTCTTTCAGGCAGCGCGCGCGGAAGGGCGCTGGCATCTGCCATATGAGCAGGTTCACGATCAGGCGTGGACCAACGTCATCCTGTGGTTCGCGGCGTGGCTGTTCGTCGGGATCGTCTGGCTGCTGGCCTTTCTCCTGGGCGCGCTGTTCGCGCTGATCGGCATCGATCTGGTTGAGAAGGCGTTGCGCGAGGGGGTGGTGGCGAGCGCGCTCACCGGCGCGAGTTTCGGCGGTGCGGTCGGCCTGCTGCGCGACCGGGGACGCATCGTCGGCCTGCTCCAGCGCGTCGCGCGGGCCGTGCTCGCCGTGCTCGCGCCGGTGCTTGGCGCGGGATTGATCCTGTTCCTGCTGTCGCTGCCCTTCACCGGCCTTGCCCCCCTGTGGGACGCGACCAAATCGACGACGCCGATCCTGCTCGGCTGCATCGTCGGCGCGCTGATCCTCGCCAATGCCGTGATCGGCGATTCGCCCGAGGATGAGGCGCGGCACCCGGCGCTGCGATTCGGCGCGATGGCGCTCGGGGTCGCCATGCTGCCGCTCGGGGCGATCGCGGCGATCTCGGTCGCCTTGCGGATCGGCCAATATGGCCTGACGCCGAGCCGGCTCTGGGCGGTGCTGTTCGTGTTCGTCGCCTGCTTCTATGGCCTTGGCTATTGGTGGGCGCTCGCCCGGCGGCGGCTGGGCTGGGCAGGGGCGGTGCGCGGCGTCAATCTGGCGCTCGCGATCGGCCTGTGCGCGCTGGCGCTGCTGCTCTCGACGCCTCTGGTGAGCTTCGGGGCGCTCTCGGCACGCGATCAGGTCGCACGGCTCCAATCGGGGCGGACGAGCGTCGGCCAGTTCGACTGGGCGGCGATGGCGTTCGATTTCGGCCCGGCGGGCCGCCGCATGCTCGGCCGCCTGAAGGCGCAAGGGGCGACAGCGGCGATACGCCGGAAAGCGACGACGGCGCTGGCGGCGAAGGATCGCTGGACATTGGCGGGCGAGCAGAAGCAGGCGGAGACGCGGGCCGATTTCGTGCGCGACGTGACGATCCTGCCGAAGCGCGTTCCCTTGCCGCAGGACCTGCTTGCCGCGGTGGGGCGCGCCGGCGGATGCGGGGCGAAGGCGGAGCGCGCGATCTGCTTCCTTTATTATCGCCCCGGCTCGGACGAGGCGGCGCTGGTGAGTCTTTCCGGGAGCTGCGACACCTGCCTGCCGATCGTGACCGCCTTGTCGCGTCGGCCGGATGGCTGGAAACAGGGCTATGAGGTCGGGCAGCCGCCCGCGACAGACAAGGCGCGCGCCAGGCGATTGCGCGAGGCGGCCCGTCGCGGCGAGATCGAACTGCGCACGGTCGAACGGCGGCAGATTTTCGTCGGCGGAGAACCGCTGGGCGACACCTTCCCCTGAGCGTGCCGCTTGATGCCGGACGGCGTGGCTGCTAGCCGCGCCACCATGTCTGTCGATGCACATACCGTCCGCAGGATCGCCAGCCTCGCGCGCATCGCCGTCACCGACGGCGAGGTCGAGGCGATGGTGCCCGAGTTCAACAACATTCTCGGCTGGATCGAGCAACTGAGCGAGGTGGACACCGATGGCGTCGCCCCGCTGGCGGCGGTGATCCCGAACAGCCTGCGCCTGCGCGACGATATCGTCACCGATGGCGATCGGCGCGACGAGGTGCTGAAAAATGCGCCGCAGGCCGAACATGGCTTTTTCGCGGTGCCGAAGGTGATCGAATAGTGAGCGACCTGACAGATTTCGGCGTGACCGCGCTGCGCGACGGCTTCCGCAAGGGCGATTTTTCCGCGCGCGAGGCGGCGGACGCGTTCATAGGCGCGATGGAGGCGGGGCGGCCGCTCAATGCGTTTCTGGTCGAAACACCCGATCATGCGATCGCCGCCGCCGAGGAGGCCGATCGCGGCCGTGCGGTGGGCGAGCTGCGGGCGCTTTCGGGCGTGCCGCTGGGCATCAAGGACCTGTTCTGCACCGCCGGCTATCAGACGACGGCGGCAAGCCATATCCTCGAAGGCTTCGTCCCCACCTATGAATCGACGGTGACGGCGAAGCTGTTCGGCGCGGGCGCGGGCATGCTCGGCAAGCTGAACCTCGATCAGTTCGCGATGGGATCGTCGAACGAGACGAGCGCCTATGGCAATGTAATCTCGCCCTGGCGGCGCGCGGGAGATAGCGCGCCGATCGCGCCGGGTGGTTCGTCGGGTGGCTCCTCGGCGGCGATCGCGGCGCGTCTGGCACCCGCCGCCACGGGCACCGATACCGGCGGTTCGATCCGTCAGCCCGCCGCCTTCACCGGCATTTCGGGGATCAAACCCACTTATGGGCGCTGCTCGCGCTGGGGCATCGTCGCCTTTGCCTCCTCGCTCGATCAGGCGGGGGCGATGGCGCGCGACGTGCGCGATTGTGCGATCCTGCTGGAAGCGATGAGCGGTTTCGATGCGAAGGACGCGACCTCGCTCGACGTTGCCGTGCCGCGCTGGGAGGCGAATTTATCAAGCAATCTCAATGGCAAGAAGGTTGGTATTCCCAAGGAATATCGGGTCGACGGCATGCCCGCCGAAATCGAGGCGCTGTGGGAGCGCGGCATCGGCTTCCTGCGCGACGCGGGTGCGGAGATCGTCGACGTCTCGCTGCCGCATACGCGACAGGCGCTGCCCGCTTATTATATCATCGCGCCGGCCGAGGCTTCCTCGAACCTCGCGCGCTATGACGGCGTGCGCTACGGGCTGCGCGTCCTGCCCGATGGCGCCAATCTGCAGGACATGTATGCCGCGACGCGCGCCGAGGGCTTCGGGCCGGAGGTGAAGCGCCGCATCCTGATCGGCACCTACGTCCTCTCCGCCGGCTTTTACGACGCTTATTATACCAAGGCGCAGAAGGTGCGCGCGCTGATCGCCCGCGATTTCGAGGCGGCGTGGGCAAGCTGCGACCTGCTGCTGACGCCGACCGCGCCGTCGGCCGCCTTCGCGCTGGGCGAAAAGACGGCCGATCCGATCGCCATGTATCTGAACGATGTCTTCACCGTGCCGGCCTCGCTCGCGGGCCTGCCCGCGATGTCGGTGCCGGGAGGGCTCGACGCGCAGGGCCTGCCGCTGGGCCTCCAGATCATCGGCAAGCCGCTCGACGAGCAGAGCGTGCTCGACGCGGGCCTCGCGATCGAGGAGCGGGCGGGCTTCTCCGCGCGCGCGGAGACATGGTGGTGAGCGGGGACGTGACAATGGCCCAGGCGGCATCCACCTATCGTATCCAGGGCGCGACGGGCGAATGGGAGGTCGTGATCGGCCTTGAGGTCCACGCCCAGATCACCTCGAACGCGAAGCTCTTCTCGGGCGCGTCGACCACCTTCGGGGCCGAGCCGAACGCGAATGTCTCGCTCGTCGATGCGGCGATGCCGGGGATGCTGCCGGTGCCGAACGCCGAATGCATCCGGCAGGCGGTGCGCACCGGCCTCGCGCTGGGGGCCGAGATTCATCGCTGGTCGCGTTTCGACCGCAAGAATTATTTCTACGCCGATCTGCCGCAGGGTTATCAGATAAGCCAGCTTTATCACCCGCTTGTGGGCGAAGGCTCGCTCGTTATCGAGGCGGATGAGAAAGCCGGTATCCCGACGCCCAAGACGATCGGGATCGAGCGACTGCATGTCGAGCAGGATGCCGGCAAGCTGATCCATGACCAGCATCCGACGCGCTCTTATGTCGATCTCAACCGGTCGGGCGTGGCGCTGATGGAAATCGTGTCGAGGCCGGACATGCGTTCTCCTGCCGAAGCAGGGGCTTATGTGCGAAAGCTCCGATCGATCCTGCGCTATGTCGGCTCGTGCGACGGCAATATGGAAGAAGGCTCGATGCGCGCCGACGTGAACGTCTCTGTGCGCCGTCCGGGCGAGCCGTTCGGCACGCGGACCGAGACGAAGAACGTCAATTCGGTCCGCTTCGTCATGGCGGCGATCGAGCATGAGGCGAATCGCCAGGTCGATGTGATCGAAGGCGGCGGGGCGATCGTGCAGGAAACGCGGCTGTTCGATCCCGACAAGGGCGTCACCCGATCGATGCGGTCGAAGGAAGATGCGCACGATTATCGCTACTTCCCCGATCCCGACCTGCTGCCGCTCGAACTCAGCGAGGCATTCGTCGAGGAATGTCGCGCGGGCCTGCCCGAACTGCCCGACGCCAAGCGGGCGCGTTATGAAGGCGTGCTGGGCCTCACCCCCTATGCGGCGGGCGTGCTGACCGCCGATGTCGCGGTCGCGCGCTGGTTCGAGGCGCTGCTGGCGGCAACCGGCAAGGACGGGGCGGAGGTTGCGAAGGCGGCGTCCAACTGGCTGATCTCCGATCTGTTCGGTGCGCTCAACCGGCTCGGCAAGTCGATCGACGAAAGCCCGGTCAGCCCCGCGCAAGGCGCCGAACTGCTCGGCCTCGTCGCCGACGGCACGCTGTCTGGGAGCCTTGCCAAGCAGGTGTTCGAGATCATGCTCGAAACCGGCGACGATCCGGCCAGGATCGTCGAGGAGCGCGGCCTCAAGCAGACCACCGACACCGGCGCGATCGAGGCGGTGATCGCCGAGGTGCTGGCCGCCAATGCCGAGAAGGTCGCCGAATATCGCGGCGGCAAGGACAAGCTGTTCGGCTTCTTCGTCGGCCAGACGATGAAGGCGATGGCGGGCAAGGCCAATCCCGGCGTGGTGAACGATCTGCTGAAAAAGGCGCTGGGGTGATCGGACCGCCGGTGGTTCGCTTCGACTTGCCCTCGGCTCCCGCCCTGCTATAGACCCGCCCGACCGGCGGCCCGGCGGGCGTGGCGGAACTGGTAGACGCGCTGGATTTAGGTTCCAGTATCGTAAGATGTGGGGGTTCGAGTCCCTTCGCCCGCACCAGCTCCGCAACGGCGCGTTTGCGGGGTGCCCCGACCAATTTCACGAGAAGGCCTGAAAATGCCGATGCAGACTGTCGAGACTTTGAACGAGGGGCTGAAGCGCGGCTACACGCTCACCATCGCCGCAAAGGATATTCTGGAGCGGGTCGACGCCGAAGTCCGGCAGGTCGCGCCGCAGATTCGCATGCCCGGCTTCCGCCCCGGCAAGGTGCCGGCGAACCTGATCCGCAAGATGCACGGCCCGGCACTGGAGCAGGACGCGCTCAACAAGGCGGTGCAGGAAGGCGTGCAGGAGTTGCTCGCCGAGCAGAAGCTGCGCCCCGCAATGCAGCCCGCCGTCGAGCTGGACGAAAGCTATGCCCCCGGCAAGGACGCCGAGGTCAAGGTGTCGCTCGAAGTGCTGCCCGACGTGCCCGAGCCATCGATCGAGGGTCTGAAGCTCGAGCGGCTGACCGTCGATGCGAGCGAAGAGGAAATCGACGCCGCGGTCGGCCGGATCGCCGCCCAGCAGAAGAGCTTCGATCCCGCGCTGGAGGGCCATCCGGCTGTCGAGGGCGACCTCGTCGTCATGGATTATGTCGGCAAGGTCGACGGCGAGCCGTTCGAGGGCGGCACCGGCGAGGGCATGTCGATCGAGCTGGGCTCGGGCCGCCTGATTCCCGGTTTCGAGAGCGGGCTGGAGGGCGTCAAGGCGGGCGAGAGCCGCACGCTGAACGTCACCTTCCCCGAGGATTACGGCGTCGATTATCTCAAGGGTAAGCCCGCGACCTTCGACGTCACCGTCACCGAAGTGAAGACGCCGAAGGAAGCCGTGGCGGACGAGGAGTTCGCCAAGTCGCTCGGCCTCGAAAGCCTGGAGCAGCTTCGCAACCTGCTGAAGGATCAGGTGTCGCAGGAACTCAACAACCTGACCCGCACCTATATGAAGCGCAAGCTGCTCGACCAGCTTGCCGCCGCGCACGACTTTCCGGTGCCGCCCTCGATGGTCGACGCCGAGTTCGGCCAGATCTGGGCGCAGCTCGAGCATGAGGCGAGCCATGAGGAGGACCCTGAGGCCGCCCGCGCCGAGATGGAGAAGGAGCGCGACGATTATCGCGCGATCGCCGAGCGGCGCGTGCGCCTCGGCCTGCTTCTCTCCGAAATCGGCCAGAAGAACGGCGTCGAGGTGACGCAGGCGGAGATGCAGCGCCTCGTCCTGCAGGCGGCGCAGCAATATAATCCGAAGGATCGCGAACGCTTCGTCCAATATGTCCAGCAGGACGCGATGGCGGCGGCCCAGCTGCGTGCGCCGCTCTATGAGGACAAGGTGGTCGACTGGCTGTTCGACAAGGCCGAGATCACCGATCGCGCGGTGACGCGCGAGGAACTGGAAGCGGCGATCGAGGCCGAAGAGGACGGTTCGCCCAAGCCGCACGTCCATGGCCCCGATTGCGATCATGACCACGATCATGAGCCGAAGGCGAAAAAGCCGGCCGCGAAGAAGGCCAAGGCCGCCAGCGCATCCGACGAAAAGCCGGTGAAGAAGGCCCCGGCAAAGAAGGCCGACAAGGCTGATGCTGATAAGGCCGAGGCGACGGCGGAGGCCAAGCCCGCCGCGAAGAAGCCGGCGGCCAAGAAGGCTTCGGACGACGAGGCTGCCGCCAAGCCGGCGAAGAAGGCGCCCGCCAAGAAGAAGGCCTGAGCGCCGCCTGATACCGAACGGGAAGAAAGGCCGCTGGATGCAAGTCCGGCGGCCTTTTTGATGCGGGCCTTTTTGATGCGGGCAGCCTTTTTGATGGGCGCGTCAGGCCGGACAACTCACGGCGCGGGCCGTTGCGCGCGTCCGATACCAGAGAGCCGCGTAAAGGAAGGCGGAGAAGGGTATCAGCCAGACGATCCGGCCTTGGTAGCGGCTCTGCGGATCGGAGATGCTGCCGCCTAGAAAGGCGTTCGCCAGCAGCGCGACGATCAGGAGAGTAATCCAGCCCGCCACATCCGATTGCCAGACGGTCGCGTCCGGCTCCTCGGCATCGTCGTATCTTCGCCAGTACAGGCAGGCGAACAGGCCCAGGATCGGCAGCGCGCCGATGACGGCCAGATAATGAACGGCGGTGATCACGCGGGTCGGCCAGAGATTCCGGCCGCTCAGCGTATCGCGCATGGCATTGCGCAGGCGTTCAGGCACCGCCTGCCAGCAGTCCGCATCCTGCCAGCATCCATAGTTCAGCCAGTTGCTGTCGAACAGCGCGGCCTGGAGCGCCATATTGTAGAGGATCATCCCGGTTTGCGCGGCCGGATAGGTGCGCCATACCGCGAACGCGAAGGCGGTATCCTCGCGCGACATGGCGGCGCGGGCCGGGGCGTCGGCGAGCAGGAAGACGCCCTTTCCGGGCTCATGCGACCAGAGGAAATCGAGGCTGGTGTCGGGTATATGGTCCGCGAAGGCGCACACGGCGAACTGCCCGTGGCAATGATCGCGAACATACCAGCGGCCCGGCCCGTCGCCGATGAAGCGCGCGGTGAGCAGCGGCACCAGTTGCGGCGGCGCGCCGAACGCCTGCTTGACGACGGCGGAGGTGATCGTCGTCGATACAAGACCCATCGCCGCGATCGCGATGGCCAGCCCCAGCGCATAGCGCGAGCGCCGGCGGGGCAACGCCCGCAAGAGGCCGAGGCCGGCCGCCGCGACGCCCATCGCGAAGAGGATGACCATGTGGGTGAGATGCGAGATCGCCGAGGCGACGAGCAGCGCGAGGAGGAACAGCTGTTCCCAGCGGCCGAACGCCTCGCGTTTGAAGGCGAGCAGGAGGAAGGCCAGAATGCCTTGCCCGGCCAGCGCGTCCGCCAGCAGATAGCTGTCGTAGAAAGGCGCCGTCGTGAGCACGGCGACGAACGCCACCGTGGCAAGGCGGAATCCCGGCCGATCAAGCCCGTAGCTGCGCAGGCTGAGCAGGATGAGCAGATAGGTCAGGACGCCATAGGCAAGGACGACCAGCCAGAAATCGCTGGCGAGATAGCCAAGATACAGCGCCGCCCCGAAATAGGGCGAGCGGCCGGACATGACCTTGCCCGATCCGATATCGTTGCCCCCGCCGATCTGGTTGGTGGTGTCGGTGGTCTTGTCGTTCGCGTCCGTCGCGCCCGCATGTGTCTGAAGCCGCGACAGGCTCTCTCGATAATGATCGGTCCATTCGGTGCTCAGGCGTTTGCCCGACGCCATGTAGACGGCGATGTCGGCCGCGCGCACATAAGAGGTGGTGTCGGGGAAGAAGAAGGGCTGCCCGTTCAGAAGCGCCGGCCAGATGAGCGCGATGACGCAGAGAATGTCGCGCAGGACGCGCAGCGGCCGGGGGAGGGGTGACGTCTCGCCATCGTGCATCCGCATGCGATCCGGTTCCTGTCCCGCTCGTTCCACAGGCGTTTTGCGGTCGCCCCGCGATTACACATGCTTGGTGACACGCCGGATCACAATAGATAATGCCGGGGCAGGGGGCCGCGCGCCATCGCGGCCGGCGGGCGTGGAGTGAAAACCTGGTGGCGACCGGCGAATCGGGTGGAGAAACGGACGCGTGCAACGCGCGGATCGCCGTGATCCTCCCCTGCTTCAACGAGGAGTTGTCGATCGCCCCGACGGTGGCGGCGTTTCGCGCCGCTCTCCCCGATGCGGCCATTTATGTCTACGACAATAACAGCGTCGACCGGACGATCGAAAAGGCGCGCGAGGCGGGGGCGATCGTCCGCAGCGAACGGATGCAGGGCAAGGGCCATGTCGTCCGCCGCATGTTCGCCGATATCGAGGCCGACATCTATGTCATGGCCGACGGCGACGCGACCTATGACGCCGCCGCCGCGCCGACGCTCGTGCGCCGGCTGGTCGAGGAACAGCTCGACATGGTCGTCGGCGCGCGCCAGTCGGAGATCGAGGCCGCCTATCGACGCGGGCACCGGATGGGCAATGCGGTGCTGACCGGACTGCTCACGCGGCTGTTCGGGCGGAGCTTCAGCGATATCCTGTCGGGCTATCGCGTCTTTTCGCGGCGCTTCGTGAAGAGCTTTCCGGTGCTTTCCTCGGGCTTCGAGATCGAAACGGAGATCAGCGTCCATGCGCTCGAACTGCGCATGCCGGTGGCCGAGCATGTCACGGCCTATGCCGCCCGGCCCGAGGGATCGGTATCGAAGCTGTCGACCTGGCGCGACGGCTGGCGCATCCTCAACACGATCCTGACGCTATTCCGGGTCGAGCGGCCGATGCTGTTCTTCGGCGCGATCGGCGGCGTGCTCGCGCTGCTGGCGCTGATTCTGGCGGAACCGCTTATCGTCACTTATGCCCAAACGGGGCTCGTGCCGCGCCTGCCGACTGCGGTGCTGGTGACGGGGCTGATGATTCTCGCCTTCCTGAACGGTTTTTGCGGGCTCATCCTCGATACGGTGGTGCGCGGCCGGCGCGAGGTGCGCCGGCTGGCCTATCTGGCCCTGCCCGGCGTCGCGTTCCAAGGGGCCTTGAACTCGCCGGTGCGAAGTTCGATGTAAGGCGGGCAAGCGAACAGAAAGGCCGTTGCACTTTATGAATCACGATCACGCCGACATCGCCGCCGGCCTCGTTCCCATCGTCATCGAGCAGTCGAATCGCGGAGAACGCAGTTTCGACATCTACTCGCGACTCCTGCGCGAGCGGATCGTGTTCGTCACGGGCGCGGTCGAGGATCATATGGCCTCGCTCATCACCGCCCAGTTGCTCTTCCTCGAGTCCGAGAACCCGAAGAAGGACATCTTCATGTATATCAACTCGCCGGGCGGCGTTGTGACGGCGGGCCTCGCGATCCATGACACGATGCAATATATCCGGCCCCGCGTCGGCACGGTCTGCATCGGCCAGGCGGCGTCGATGGGCAGTTTCCTGCTCGCGGCGGGCGAGCCGGGGATGCGCGTCGCGCTCACCAATTCGCGGATCATGGTCCACCAGCCTTCGGGCGGCGCGCAGGGCATGGCGGCCGATATCGAGATTCAGGCGCGCGAAATCCTGCGCATGCGCCACCGGCTGAACTCGCTCTACGCCAAATATACCGGGCAGCCGATCGAGGAGATCGAAAAGGCAATGGACCGCGACAAGTTCCTCGAAGCGGACGAGGCCAAGGCGTTCGGGCTGATCGACGAGGTGTTCGACAAGCGCCCGGCGCCTTCCGAGGAACAGGCGGCAGCGTGATCGGAAACCTTGCCCGGGGTTCGGGCGTAAACTGCTTCTACACCGGCCGATGGCATATTCGCCATTGCCGGGCGGCGAGTAGCGTGTCTAGGATGCCGCATTGCGGGATGGCCGGCGTAGAGGCCGAAGGATAAGCGACATGACCAAGCTCAGCGGCGGTGATTCGAAGAGCACTCTCTATTGCTCCTTCTGCGGGAAATCGCAGCATGAGGTGCGCAAGCTCATTGCCGGGCCGACCGTGTTCATCTGCGATGAGTGCGTCGAGCTGTGCAACGACATCATCCGCGAGGAAACCAAATCGGCCCTCGTATCGAAGAAGGACGGCGGCGTGCCCACGCCGCAGGAAATCTGCAACGTCCTCGACGATTATGTGATCGGCCAGTTCCAGGCGAAGCGCGTCCTCTCGGTCGCCGTGCACAACCATTACAAGCGGCTGAACCACGGCACGAAGGGCGCGGATGTCGAGCTGGCGAAGTCGAACATCCTGCTCGTCGGCCCAACCGGCTGCGGCAAGACTTTGCTCGCGCAGACGCTGGCGCGCATCCTCGACGTGCCGTTCACCATGGCGGACGCGACGACGCTCACCGAGGCGGGCTATGTCGGCGAGGATGTCGAGAATATCATCCTGAAGCTGCTCCAGGCATCCGACTATAATGTCGAGCGGGCACAGCGCGGCATCGTCTATATCGACGAGATCGACAAGATCAGCCGCAAGGCGGACAATCCTTCGATCACGCGCGACGTGTCGGGCGAGGGGGTCCAGCAGGCTTTGCTCAAGCTGATGGAAGGCACCACCGCCAGCGTGCCGCCGCAGGGCGGGCGCAAGCATCCGCAGCAGGAGTTCCTGCAGGTCGACACGACCAACATCCTGTTCATCTGCGGCGGCGCCTTTTCGGGGCTGGAGAAGATCATCGCCGATCGTCTCCAGGGCAAGTCGATCGGCTTCGGCGCCTTCGTGGCGGCGCCCGAGGAGCGGCGGACCGGCGAGGTGCTGCGCCATTGCGAGCCGGCCGATCTGCTCAAGTTCGGGCTGATTCCGGAGTTCGTCGGCCGCCTTCCCGTCATCGCGACGCTGGAGGATCTGGACGAGGCGGCGCTGGTCAAGATCCTGGCCGAACCGAAGAACGCGCTGGTCAAGCAGTATCAGAAGCTGTTCGAGATGGAGGACGTGCAACTCGGCTTCACCGAGGAAGCGCTGGTCGCGATCGCGCGCAAGGCGATCGACCGCAAGACCGGCGCACGCGGCCTGCGCTCGATCCTTGAGGGCATATTGCTCGATACGATGTTCGAATTGCCCGCGATGGACGGCGTCAATGAGATCATGATCGACAAGGACGTCGTCGATGGCCGCAAGGAGCCGGTTCGCGTCTTCGCCAAGAAGGGCAAGGAAGCCCCCGGCGCCGCCTGATCGGGCCGCGCCCCGGGGCAGCCGGGCCTAACTGGCGAGCGGATCGGCCGCGCCTTTTGTGGCAGACTGGCGCGTCCTTGCGCCGCGCAGCCTCGCCGCGATGACGTCACCCACGCGCAGCGCGTTCGCCGCGATCGTCAGCGACGGATTGGCGCCGCCGCTGCTCGGCATGAACGATCCGTCGACCACGTAGAGATTGTCGATATCGTGCGTGCGGCAATTTCGGTCGAGCACGCTTGTCGCGGGATCATCGCCGAATCGGCAGCCGCCGGTGGGGTGGCCCAGATCGAGCATCGCCTCGCCGAACAGGTGCATCCGGCGAAACCCCGCCAGCCGGCTATCGAGCAGACGGCGAACGAGCCGCGCGCGGGCGGCGGCCTCCGGCGGGTGCTGATAGTGCAGTTCGATGCGGGTGGGGTCGCTGCGGCCGGGCAGGACCTGATTCTCCGGCGCGGCGGGGTCCTCCAGGATGACGGTAAAGATGGTCGCCGGCCCCAGCCACCACGATCCAATCTTCGCCGGAACGCGCAGCAGCGGTTTCAGCGGGCGCATCCGGCGCCAGCGGCTGCGCTCGAACCACTGATAGAGGAAGACCAGGATATTGCCGTAGCTGGCCGAAAGCCCGGTCGATTGCATCATGCCCAGCCGGAGGCCGTCGCAGGTATAAAAGTCGCGCAGGCCGATCGTCTTGCGCGGTCCCCGCGTCGACGCCGCGCGGCGCGGCCAGAGGGCGAACCAGTCCGAATGGTGGAACATCAGGTTGCGCCCCACCTGACCCGACCGGTTGGCAAGCCCGTTCGGCGATTTCGGCGTCGCCGACAGCAGCAGCAGCGCGGCGCTGCGATAGGTGCCCGCCGCGAGTATCACCACACGGCCATGCGCCCTGCCGATGCCGTTCGCCTCGCGATACTCAACACCGATCGCCCGCCTGCCGCGGGTGAGGACGCGTATTGCCTCGCACCCGGCCCGCACCGTCGCGCCATGATCGCGCACGGCGGGCAGGATGCACAGGTGGCGCGCATCGCTCTTGCAACTGCGCGCGCAGATGGTCCCGAGGCATTCGGCGCAGCGTGGCGCATAACCGATGCCGACATGCAGCCTGTAGGGGTGAAGCCCCGCCGCGCGGAAATCGCGTATGAACAGCTCATCCTGCGCGCTCGCGCGGGCGGGCGCGGGGAGGGCGATCGGATCGCCCAGCGGATCGCCGGTGCCGGTGACGCGATAGAGCCGTTCCGCCCGCTCATAATAAGGCAGTAATTCGTCATAGCCGACCGGCCAGCCGCCGCCCGGATGGGGGAGTCCTGGCACGCTTTCGAAATCGCACCGTTCGAAGCGCTCGAGCGCGCCGGCGAAGAGCAATGTCGAGCCGCCGACGCCGCAGCCGAGCGGCGCGAACAGCTCGCGCCGGCTGCCGTCGATCGTCACCGAGATCCGGTCGGGCCAGCGCCCCGCGCCCAGCCGCCTGTCGGGCACGTCGGACAGTGCGTTGTCGGCGTCCTCGCGGGGGCCGTCCAGACCCTTTTCGAGGAACAGCACCCGGAAACCTTCGGCCGCGAGGGCATGACCTATGGTGGCGCCGCCCATGCCCGTGCCGACGATGATCGCGTCCCACGGCGCGTCGGCGCCGTCCGCTTGCCGTCGGGCAGGGGGCATCGCATCATTCACCGGCCCGTCCTCGCGCCCGTGATCAGCAGAGCCTGTGGATAAGATGTTCTTCTCGGCACCGCAACGATGCTTTGCGAACGCATCCATTGCGGTTTGCCCGCCAGCGGCCATATAGGCAGGAACAGTATCGGGCTCCGAAGCCTGTGGAGTTAAGATGACCGAATTTCTTCCCGTTCTTCCCCTGCGCGACATCGTTGTATTTCCGCAGATGATCGTTCCGTTGTTCGTGGGCCGCGACAAGTCCGTCGCGGCGCTGGAGAGCGCGATGGCGGCGGACAAGGCGATCTTCCTTGTGGCGCAGCTCGATCCGGCCGAGGACGATCCCGATCGCGATGCTCTCTATGATCTCGGCGTCGTCGCGACGGTGCTCCAACTCCTGAAGCTGCCGGACGGCACGGTCCGCGTGCTGGTGGAAGGGCGGCAGCGCGCGCGTCTCGACACGCTCGACACGTCGGGCGATCATCTCTCGGCCAGCGTCTCGCTCGTCGAGGACGGCGAGGCGGAGGGCGAGGAAGTCGCCGCACTGATGCGTTCGGTGATCGAACAGTTCGAAAATTATGCGCGGCTCAACAAGAAGATGCCCGCCGAAACCGCCGTGCAGCTCGGCCAGATCGAGGATGCGGCGCGCCTCGCGGACGCGGTTGCGGCCAATGTGAACATCAAGGTGCCCGACAAGCAGGCCCTGCTCGTCGAGCTTGATCCCGCGCGCCGGCTCGAAATGGCGTTCGCTTTCATGGAAGGCGAACTGGGCGTGCTCCAGGTCGAGAAGAAGATCAGGAGCCGCGTCAAGCGCCAGATGGAGAAGACGCAGCGCGAATATTATCTGAACGAGCAATTGAAGGCGATCCAGCGCGAGCTGGGCACCGAAAGCGAGGAGGGCGGCGACGAACTCGCCGAGCTGACCCAGCGCATCGCCAAGCTCAAGCTGTCGAAGGAAGCGCGCGCCAAGGCGACGAGCGAGCTGAAGAAGCTCAAGACGATGGCGCCGATGTCGGCCGAGGCGACCGTCGTGCGCAACTATCTCGACGTCCTGCTCGGCCTGCCCTGGGGCAAGAAGTCGAAGCTCAAGAAGGATATCGCCGAGGCGCAGCGCGTCCTCGACCAGGATCATTACGGGCTGGAGAAGGTCAAGGACCGGATCGTCGAGCATCTGGCCGTCCAGGCGCGCACTAATAAGCTCAAGGGGCCGATCCTCTGCCTCGTCGGCCCGCCCGGCGTCGGCAAGACGTCGCTCGGCCGCTCGATCGCCAAGGCGACCGGGCGCGAGTTCGTGCGCCAGTCGCTGGGCGGCGTGCGCGACGAGGCCGAGATTCGCGGCCACCGGCGCACCTATATCGGATCGCTGCCGGGGAAGATCGTCACCAACCTCAAGAAAGCGGGCGCGTCCAACCCGCTCTTCCTGCTCGACGAGATCGACAAGCTGGGTCAGGATTTCCGGGGCGATCCGGCATCGGCTTTGCTCGAAGTGCTCGATCCCGAGCAGAACAACCGGTTCCAGGACCATTATCTGGAGATCGATATCGATCTTTCCGACGTCATGTTCGTGACGACGGCGAACTCGCTCAACCTGCCGCAGCCGCTGCTCGACCGGATGGAGATCATCCGCCTCGAAGGCTATACCGAGGATGAGAAGGTCGAGATCGCCAAATCCCACCTGATCGCCAAGCAGATCGAGGCGCATGGCCTGAAACCCGACGAGTTCGTCCTCACCGAGGCGGGCTTGCGCGACCTGATCCGCTATTACACGCGCGAGGCGGGCGTCCGCACGCTGGAACGCGAGATCGCGAAGCTCGCGCGCAAGGCGCTGCGCCGTATCCTCGAAGGGCAGGTGCAGAAGGTGGAGATCACGCCGGAGAACCTGTCCGAATTTTCGGGCGTGCGGAAATTCCGCTTCGGCGTCGGCGAGGAGGAGGACCAGATCGGCGCCGTCACCGGCCTTGCCTGGACCGAGGTGGGCGGCGAGCTGCTGACGATCGAGGCCGTCACCGTGCCCGGCAAGGGGCAGATTCGCACCACCGGCAAGCTGGGCGAAGTGATGCAGGAATCGGTGCAGACCGCCTTGTCCTTCGTCAAGGCGCGCAGCCCCAGCTACGGGATCAAGCCCAGCCTGTTCGCGCGCAAGGATATCCATATCCACCTGCCCGAAGGCGCGGTGCCGAAGGACGGACCCTCGGCGGGCATCGGCATCGTCACCGCGATCGTCTCGACGCTGACCGGCGTGCCGGTGCGTCGCGATTTCGCGATGACGGGCGAGGTGACGCTGCGCGGCCGGGTGCTGCCGATCGGCGGCCTGAAGGAGAAGCTGCTGGCGGCGCTGCGCGGTGGGATCACGCATGTCCTTATCCCGCAGGAGAATGAGAAGGACCTGGTGGAACTGCCGGCCAACATCCGCGAGGGCCTGACGATCACGCCCGTGTCGCATGTCGACGAGGTGCTCGCGCTCGCCCTGGCCGAGCCGCTGAACGCGATCGACTGGAGCGATGCGGACGAGTTCGCGGCCGAGCCGCCGGCCCATATCTCGGGCGGTTCGGCCGAGTCGGAGGGGGCCCCGATCCATCATTGACCCCTGATTTGGCGCAATTTGGGGCAAAAAAGGCGCTTTCCCTTTGACAGGGGCAGGCGCCCGCGCCTTAGATGCGCCCTCCGGCATGCGCCGCGAGTCACTGGTTTCTTACTTTCGTAAGGGGGTTCCGCAGGCATGAACAAGCAAGAGCTTATCGGCGCTGTCGCCGAAACGACCGGCCTCAGCAAGAATGACGCGGGCAAGGCGGTCGAGGGTGTGTTCGAGGCGATCAGCACCGCGCTCAAGAAGGGCGATGAGGTCCGCCTCGTCGGCTTCGGCACCTTCTCCGTCAGCAAGCGCAAGGCATCGACGGGCCGCAATCCGCGCACCGGCGAGCCGATGAAGATCAAGGCTTCGAGCCAGCCGAAGTTCAAGGCCGGCAAAGGCCTAAAAGACGCCGTAAATTAAGGATTCCGGGCCGGCGCCGTGGGGCGCCGGTTCGCTATCCCGCCCCTCGCGCTTTTGCATGGAGTTCGGGGTGGACAAGAACGGGGCGAACGCTTAATCGCCCCGCATCGGGATCGCATTGCCGGTTCCGCTTCCTTCCTGATCGGCCGCTCCCGCGCGGAAAACGGCCAGGATGGGCGCGTAGCTCAGTGGTAGAGCACACCCTTCACACGGGTGGGGTCGTAGGTTCAATCCCTACCGCGCCCACCAGACGGCCCGGCGCATGCCGGCCATCGATCTGGTTCTGTCCGTTTGCATCAGCTTTCTTTTACAACCAGTCATTCTGACGAAAGTCGGAATCCATGGACGGCGAGTCGATCCCTAAGAAAGCCAGCCGAGTCCATGGACCCCGGCTTTCGCCGGGTGACGGATAGAAGGTCGGTGGCTTAATGGTATCCGATCCGAATCCCGGAGAGGGAATATGCCGGCCGAAGCGCTGCTCTTCGATTTTGACGGGGTGATCGCCGACAGCGAAGCGCTGTCGAACACCGTCCTTGCCGAGTTCGTGACCGGCCTCGGTCTGCCGATGACGCGGGACGAGGCGATCGACCGCTATATGGGCAAGCGCTGGGCCGAGGCGATCGTCGCCATCGAGCGCGATCTGGGCCACCCTGTTCCGCCCTCCTTTGTCGCCGATCTCACCACGGCGATACATGATCGCTGCCATTCGGACCTGCGCGAAGTGGCGGGCGTTTCGGCTTTCCTCGAAGCGATGTCCGCCTTGCCGCGGGCGATCGCATCGTCCAGTACGCCCGCCAGCCTGGCGCTCTGTCTCCGCCTGTTGGGCCTGTCGCACTGGTTCGGCGGCCATGTGTACAGCGCGGAACTGGTCGAGCGCGGCAAGCCGCATCCCGACATCTATCTCCATGCCGCCAGCCGGCTCGGTGTGGCGCCGGCCGCCTGCATCGTCGTCGAGGACAGCACGACCGGGGTCCGCGCGGGCTGCGCCGCCGGCATGACGGTGATCGGCCTGTGCGCCGGCTCGCATATCCGCCCCGGCCATGACGCGCGGCTGCGCGAGGCGGGCGCGCACCATGTCGCGGCCTCCTGGGCCGAGGCGGAACGTCTGATCGTGCGGATGATGTGACCGCCGGCCGGAGCCGAACGCTCAGGCGGGTTCCAGCAACCGTGTGGCCTGCGCGCGGGCTTCGTCGGTGACTTCGGCGCCCGAGAGCATGCGGGCGATCTCCTCGCGCCGTTCGGCGTCGGTGAGCGCGTGGACGCTGGTGCGGGTGACGAGGCCGTCATGGCTTTTGGCGATCAGCCAGTGGCGGCCGGCGCGCGCGGCGACCTGCGGGCTGTGCGTGACGACCAGCAATTGCGCCTTTTCGGCCAGCCGGGCGAGGCGTTCGCCGATCGCGCTCGCCACCGCGCCGCCAACACCCCGGTCGATCTCGTCGAAGATCATTGTCGTCGCGCCACCTTCTTCGGCCAGCGCCACCTTGAGCGCGAGGATGAAGCGAGACAGCTCGCCGCCGCTGGCGATGCGGATCAGTGGCGCGAAGGGCGCGCCGGGATTGGTCGATATCTCGAACTCGACGCGATCGCGGCCAGCGGCGCCCCATTGGGTTTCGGGCAGCGGCTCGACGATCGTGCGGAAGCGTGCGGCGTCGAGCTTGAGCGGTGCAAGCTCGGCGGCGACGGCGGCGTCGAGGCGCTGGGCGGCCTCGGCCCGGCCGGCGGAGAGCGCCGCTGCCGCTTCTTCATAAGTGGCGCGCCGGGCGGCGACCTCCTTCTGGAGCAGCGCCAGCCCTTCGCCGCCGGCTTCGATCCGCGCGAGCCGTTCGCCTAGCTCCCGCGCGAGATCGGCGAGCTGATCGGGTTCGACGCGATGTTTGCGGGCGATCGCGCGCAGGTCGAACAAACGCGTTTCCACCGCGTCGAGGCGCGCGGGATCATGAGCCAGCGCTTCGCCGGCGGCGGCGAGATGATCCTCCGCCTCGGCCATTTCGATCACGGCCCGGTCGAGCGCGGCGAGCGCGTCGGCGAGCAGGGGATGCTCGGCCGCGATCCGGTCGAGCCGGCGCGCGGCCTGCCGCAACTGCGCCGAGCCGCCCTCCGATCCGTCGAGAAAGGCGGTGACGGCGGTCAGGTCATCGGCGAGCCGCGCGCCCTTCTGCATCGTCGCGCGCTCCTCGGCGAGCGCCTGTTCCTCGCCCTCCTCGGGGCCGAGCGCCGCCAGCTCGGCAACGGCATGGTCGAGCCATTCGCGATCGCGCGCGGCATTGTCGAGATCGGCCGCCGCCGCCTGTAGCCGGGCTTCGGCAGCCGCCCATTCGCGCCACGCCTCGGTGACGGTGGCGGTGTCGAGGCGACCGAACGAATCGAGCAGCGCGCGATGGCCGCGCGGGTTGAGCAGGCCGCGATCGTCATGCTGGCCGTGGATTTCGACGAGAAGGCCCGCCAGCTCGCGCAGCAGCGTCGCCGAGGCCGGCTGGTCGTTGACCGTCGCGCGGCTGCCGCCGTCGGCCTTGACGATGCGGCGGACGAGAAGCGGCTCGCCTGGTTCGGCGTCCAGCCCGTTTTCGGCGAGGAGGACGAGCGCGGGGTGGTGCGAGGGCAGGTCGAACGTTGCCGTGACGACCGCCTGCACCGCGCCCTGCCGCACGAGGCCACTATCCGCGCGCGCACCGAGCGCAAGGCCGAGCGCGTCGAGCAGGATCGATTTGCCCGCACCCGTTTCGCCCGTCAGCGCGCCGAGCCCGCCCACGAAATCGAGGTCGAGCGCCTCGATCAGCACGACATCGCGTATGGAAAGGGCCGAAAGCATCGATGGGCGGGCGCCTGGTTGAGGAATCGTCGGCCCGAGCTTGGTTCAGCGCAGCCGCCGCGACAAGCCCCGTCCGCCGATCAGGCGGGGTGCTTGCGCATCAGTTCGTAGGCGCGCTCATACCATTTGGAGCCCGGATAGTTGGCGCCGAGCACCGCCGCTGCCTTCTTCGCTTCCTCGGGAACACCGAGCGCGAGATAGGATTCGGTGAGCCGCATCAGCGCCTCTGGGGTGTGGCTGCTCGTCTGATATTCGTCGATCACCTTGCGGAACCGGATCACCGCGGCCAGCCAGTCGCGACGCCGTTGATAGAAGCGGCCAATCTCCATCTCCTTGCCGGCGAGATGGTCACGCACCAGATCGACCTTCAGCCGCGCATCGGCGGCATAAGGGGTATCGGGATAGCGGCGAATCAGCTCGTTCAACGCATCGAGCGCCTGCTGCGTCACCTTCTGGTCGCGCGTGACGTCCTGCACTTGCTCATAATAATCGACGGCGATCAGATAGAGCGCGTAGGGCGCGTCGCGATTGCCCGGATGGATCGACAGGAAGCGCTGCGCCGAGGAGATCGAATCATTGTAACTGCGCGCCAGATAATAGCTGAACGCGCTCATCAACTGCGCGCGACGCGCCCAGATCGAGTAGGGGTGCTGCCGCTCCACCTCGTCGAACAATGCGGCGGCGATCTTGTACTGGCCGCGATCCAGCCGCTCCTTGGCGGCATTGTAAAGCGTGTCGACGTCGCGCGCGACATAGCGGGTGTCGCTCTTCTTCCCCGTGGTGGCGCAGCCGGCCAGGGGGAGGAGCATGGCGGCGGCGATCAGCGTGGCGATCGGGCGGAAAGCGGGGATACGCAGCATAGGTGGCCTGTTAGCGCACCCGGCGGCGCAGGGAAACGATATATTCGGTACGCCGGCGTTCGCGGACGAACGGTCGCGTGGCTCAAAGCGGCATCAGCGCCGCGACGATCCAGCGTCCTTCGCCACGCAGCACGCCCCAGGCGCGTGCGGCGGCGCGGCTGTCCATCGCCTCGACGCCGACGCCTCCTGCCTCGATCGCCTGGCGCAGCGCGGCGGGCAGGGCGCGCATCGTGGCGCCGGTGCCCAGCAGCAGAAATTCGGGCGGCGGGGAGAGCGCGAGAAATGGCGCGAAGGTGGCGGCATTCAGTTCGTCGAACGCAGGCGCGTCCCAAGAATGCGCCTCGCTGGGCGTGATCCACAGGCCCGTCGGGTAAAGCGTGTCGCCGATCTTGAAGCCCGTACCCGAAAAGCCGGTGACGACCGGGCCGGACGGCGCCGGCTCGCGCTGCATCATCGGGCCCGTGCGGGCCGGCATCGCCTCAGGCCTGCTCGCGCCCGCCGACCCGCTCCCCATCGGTGCGCGTCTTGGCGGGTACGAAGCTGTTGGGGCCGACCTTCAGCCAGATCAGCATCGGGGCCGCGACATAGATGGACGAATAGGTGCCGATGACGATGCCGAGCAGGATCGCGGCGGTGAGCCCGAAGATATTTTCCGGCCCCATGAACAGCAGGATCGCGAGCGCAAGCATCATCGTCACCGACGTCATGATCGTGCGCGCCAGCGTCTCGTTCACCGCGCCGTTGAGCAGGGCGACGATATCCATCTTGCGATATTTTCGGAGGTCCTCGCGTATTCGGTCATAGACCACGATCGTATCGTTCAGCGAATAGCCGACGATCGTGAGGACCGCCGCGACGATGTTGAGATCGAACTGGAGCTGCGTCAGCGCGAAGAAGCCCAGCGTCAACATGACGTCGTGGAACAACGACAACAGCGCGCTGATGCCGAATTGCCATTCGAACCGGAACCAGATGTAGATCGCAATGCCCAGCATCGCGAGGCCGGTGGCCCAGGCGCCCGTGGTGAACAATTCCTCCGAAACCTTGCCCGACACCGTTTCCACCGCATCGAAACGGGCGTTGGGGTGGACGGCGAGAATCGCCTGCTTCACCCGCTCCGCCGCCTGGTTGGCGGCCGCGTCGCCGCCTTCGGGCAGCGGCATCCGGATCGAGACGTCCTTGTTGCCGAACTGCTGGATAGTCGCCTCGCCGAGGTTGAGCGCCTCGATCCGCTTGCGTAGCTCGTCGATCTTCACCTGCTCGGAAAAGCCGACGCGGATCATCTGCCCGCCGACGAAATCGACGCCCAGGTTGAAACCGCGTGTCGCGATCAGCGCGATCGAGGCGGCGATAAGCAGGATCGAGATGCCGGTGGTGACGAAGCGCCAGCGCAGGAAATCGAAATTGGTGTTGTCGGGGACGAGCTTCAGCAAGCGCATGATACTATCCTCAGATCACCAGCACGGTGGGGCGGCGCCGGTGGACCCAGCGTGCGACCATCAGGCGCGTGACGGTGACGGCAGTGAAGACCGAGGTGATGACGCCGATCGACAGCACCACCGCGAAGCCCTTGATGGGACCCGATCCGAAAAAGAACATGAAGGCCGCGGCGATCACGTTGGTGATGTTGGCATCGAAAATGGCGCGGCTGGCCTCGGTATAGCCGTTCTCGATCGACTGCCGGAGCGATCGGCCCTTGCGCTGCTCCTCACGTATGCGCTCGTTTATGAGCACGTTGGCGTCGACGGCGGCGCCGATGGTGAGCACGAAGCCGGCTATGCCAGGCAATGTCAGCGTCGCGCCCATGATCGCCATCACGCCCAGGATCAGGAAGGCGTTCAGGACGAGCGCGATATTCGCGTAGATGCCGAAGCGGCCATAAGTGACGAGCATGAAGGCGACCACCGCGACGATCGCGACCACCGAGGCGATCGCGCCGGCGCGGATCGAATCGGCGCCGAGATCGGGGCCGACGGTGCGTTCCTCGATCACCTTCAGCGCCACCGGCAGCTTGCCCGACCGGAGTGCCACCGCCAGCTCGTTCGCGCTGTCGACGGTGAAGTTGCCCGAAATCTGCGCCTGCCCGCCGAGGATCGGCTCGTTGATGCGTGGCGCCGAAAGCACCTTGCCGTCGAGGATCATCGCGAAAGGCTTGCCGACATTCTCCTGCGTCAGCCGGGCGAATTTGCGCCCGCCCGAGCTGTTGAAGCGGATCGAGACGACGGGCTGGCCTTGCTGGTCATAGGCCAAAGTGGCGTCGATCAACTCGTCGCCGCTGATCCCGCCCAGACGCTTGACCGCGAGATTGCCCGTGCCGCCCCGATTGGAGCCGTTCTGTCCTTCGGCGAAAGGATAGATTTCGCTGCCCGGAGGCGCGCGACCGGCGGCGACGGCGGCCGGATCGGCGGTGAGATCGACCAGCTTGAAATCGAGCTTCGCGGTCTTGCCGAGCAGCGACTTGAGCGCGTCGGGATTCTGGAGGCCCGGCACCTGCACGACGATGCGGTCGCTGCCTTCGCGGATGATCGTCGGCTCCTTGGTGCCGATTTCGTCGATCCGCTTGCGCACCACCTCGGTCGCGACGTTCATCGCGTCGTCGGTGGCCTTGGCGAGACCCGCCTTGGTGGGGGTCATGACGATGCGCGTCGAATCGACCACCGTAACGTTCCAGTCACGCTGGCCGGTGACGCCCACCGCGTTGGTGAGCCGGCGCGCGCGTTCGACGGCCGTGTCGAGCTGCGAGACGTCGCGGACGAAGAAGCTGAGCCGGCCGCCGTTGGTCGAAATATCGCCGATGTCGACGCGGGGCTCGCCGCGCCGCATCTCGGTGCGGACTTCCTCTTCCTTCTTCAGCACTTCCTGCTTGATAAGGTCGTTAATGTCGGCCTCAAGCAGGATGTGGCTGCCCCCCGACAGGTCGAGGCCCAGGTTGAAGCGGGGCATCGAGGCGACGACCGGAATCCGCTGCTGTACCGCCTCGGGCATCAGGCTCGGAATGGAGAAGATGACGCCGGCCAGCAGGACGAGGATGATCGACCAGGTCTTCAGAGGGGGGAAATCGAGCATCGCCCCGCCTTAATCGTTGGCGGGCTTAGCGCCGCCGAGCGGCATGACATCAGCGAGCGTGGACTTGAGCACGCGGACGCGGACATTGGCGGCGATCTCCACCTCAATCTCCGCCTCGCCGGCCTTCACCACCTTGCCGATCAGTCCGCCGCCCGTGACCACCTGATCGCCTTTCTTCACCGCCTCCAGCTTGGCGCGATGCTCCTTCTGTCGCTTCTGCTGCGGGCGCAGGATCAGGAAATAGAAGATCAGGCCGAGAAGGATGAGCTGGCCGAAGAACATGAAGCCACCGAAGCCGCCGGTTGTGGCGCCGCCTGCGGTCTGGGCAAAGGCTGGAGTTGCGAACATGAAGATCGGTTTTCCCGGGTGCTGATCGCCGGAAAATACCGGCCGTTTCGAAGGCGCGCGCCTAACATGCGCAGTGGAAGACCGCAACCGGACTCGGCCGCGAAGCGCCGCCTTTCATTTCGTCGACGCTGGGTGCTTGCCTTCGGGCGGACTCGGCCCTAAAGCGCGCAGCCTTGGTCGGGGCGTAGCGCAGCCTGGTAGCGCATCAGACTGGGGGTCTGGGGGTCGCAGGTTCGAATCCTGTCGCCCCGACCAGCAAAAAATCCCCCAAATGCCGCAGCGGGAGGCCCGAACGGCATGAAGCAGGTGTCAAGGTGAGCATCGATCGTCCGGTTCTCCTGCCCCCCGGCGGCGAGAAGAAAGTGCTGCTGCACAGTTGCTGCGCGCCCTGTTCGGGCGAGGTGATGGAGGCGATGACCGCCTCGGGCATCGATTACACAATCTTCTTCTACAATCCGAACATCCATCCCAAGCGCGAATATCTGCTGCGCAAGGAGGAGAATATCCGCTTCGCCGAGAAGCATGACATTCCCTTCGTCGATGCCGATTACGACACGCAGAACTGGTTCGCGCGCGCCCGTGGGCTGGAGCATGAGCCTGAGCGTGGTTTGCGCTGCACCGCCTGTTTCGACATGCGGTTCGAGCGGACGGCGCTTTATGCCCATGAGCATGGCTTTCCGGTGATGACCAGTTCGCTCGGCATCTCGCGCTGGAAGAATATGGCGCAGATCAACGATTGCGGCGAGCGCGCCGCCGCGCCCTATGAAGGGCTCAGCTACTGGACTTTCAACTGGCGCAAGGGCGGTGGCGCGGCCCGGATGATCGAGATTTCGAAGCGCGAGCATTTCTATCAGCAGGAATATTGCGGCTGCGTCTATTCGCTGCGCGACACCAACGCGCATCGCGTGTCGCAGGGGCGCGAGGAAATCCGCATCGGAGAGCTTTATTATGGCGAGGATGAGCCTCGCCGCACGCCGTCGGCCGATTGACCCCGGCCGCTCCGCCCGCCAAAGGGCTGCGCGAGCGAGGGGAAAGTTCATGACCAAGCAAGCGACGGGCGCCGCACCGCCGTCGACGCGCCGGATCCTGCTGGCGAGCCTTGTCGGCACCGCGGTTGAATTCTACGATTTCTATATTTATGCGACCGCCGCCGCCCTGGTGTTCGGTCCGCTCTTCTTCCCCTCGGAATCGGCTTCGGCGCAGCTTCTCGCGGCCTATGCCAGCTTCGGCCTCGCCTTCGTCGCCCGGCCGCTCGGCGCCAGCGTCTTCGGCCATTTCGGCGATCGCATCGGACGCAAGTCGACGCTCGTCGCCTCGCTGATGCTGATGGGCGGGTCCACCGTCGCGATCGCTTTCCTGCCCACCTATCAGAGCGTCGGCTGGGTTGCGCCCGCCTTGCTCTGCCTGCTGCGCTTCGGCCAGGGCTTCGGCCTTGGCGGCGAATGGGGCGGAGCGACGCTGCTCGCGGTCGAGAATGCGCCGGCGGGATGGCGCGCGCGCTTCGGCATGTTCCCGCAACTGGGGGCGCCGGTGGGCTTCATCGCGGCGAACGGCCTCTATCTCGTGCTCGGCGTCCTGCTCACGCCCGACCAGTTCCGCGAGTGGGGATGGCGTTTGCCCTTCCTGCTGAGTTCGCTGCTCGTGGGCCTCGGCCTCTGGGTGCGGCTCAAGCTTACCGAGACACCCGCCTTCGCCGCCGCGATCGCCGAGGAGGCGCCGCCACGCGTCCCGCTCGCCGCGCTGTTCCGGCATCATCTGACCGAGACGGTGGCGGGCACCTTCGCGGTCGTCGCCTGTTTCGCGCTCTTCTATCTCGCGACCGCCTTCGCGCTCGGCTACGGCACGACGGCGCTCGGCTATCCGCGCGAGACGTTCCTCGCGGTCCAGCTCGCCGCGATCCTGTTCATGGCGGGCGGGATCGTCGCCGCCGGCTGGTGCGCCGATCATGGCAAGCCGCGCAGCGTGCTGATCTGGGGCTGTTTCGGCACCGTCGGCGCCGGCCTGCTGCTCGCGCCGATGATGGGCAGCGGATCGCTGCTGCTCGTCTTCCTGTTCCTCGCTTTGGCGCTGTCCCTGATGGGATTCGTCTATGGCCCGCTCGGCGCGTGGCTGCCCAGCCTGTTCCCCGCGCGCGTGCGCTATACCGGCGTGTCGATGACGTTCAACGTCGGCGGCATCCTCGGCGGGGCGCTGGCGCCGCTGCTCGCGCAGGCATTGGCGGACAGGGGCGGGCTGCTGCCCGTCGGCCTCTATCTCGCCGCCGCGGCCTTCATCAGCCTCGTCTCGCTGCTGCTCCTGCGCGGGCGGGACGACGCACTGGGTTGAGCGGCCTCGCGCCGCTTGAGAAGCAAGGGAAGCTCGCCTAGATGAGCGCGATGATATCGACCAACGACATTCGCCGCTCCTTCCTCGATTATTTCGCGAAGGAGGGGCATGAACTGGTGCCGTCGGCGCCGCTGGTGCCGCACAACGATCCTACGTTGATGTTCGTCAATGCGGGGATGGTGCCGTTCAAGAATGTCTTCACCGGGCTGGAGACGCGGCCCTATTCCACCGCCACCTCCGCGCAGAAATGCGTGCGCGCCGGCGGCAAGCATAATGATCTCGATAATGTCGGCTACACCGCCCGGCACCATACCTTCTTCGAGATGCTGGGCAATTTCTCGTTCGGCGACTATTTCAAGGAACGCGCGATCAGCCTCGCATGGAACCTCATCACGAAGGAATGGGGCATCCCGGCCGATCGGCTGACCGTCACCGTCTATCATACCGACGATGTCGCCTTCGATCTGTGGAAGAAGATCGCGGGTCTGCCCGATGATCGGATCATCCGCATCGCGACTTCGGACAATTTCTGGGCGATGGGCGATACCGGACCCTGCGGCCCCTGTTCCGAAATCTTCTACGATCATGGCGCGCATATCCCCGGCGGGCCGCCCGGATCGCCCGACGAGGACGGTGATCGCTTCGTCGAGATCTGGAACCTCGTCTTCATGCAATATGATCAGGTGGAGAAGGGGCGGCGGATCGACCTGCCGCACCCTTCGATCGACACCGGCATGGGGATCGAGCGGATCGCCGCCGTCCTTCAGGGCGTCCACGACAATTATGACACCGATACGTTCCGCGCGCTGATCGAGGCGTCGGGCCAGCTCACCGGCACGCCCACCGGCGGGACGAACAAGGCGTCGCATCGGGTGATCGCCGATCATCTGCGCGCGTCGGGCTTTCTGGTGGCCGACGGCGTACTGCCGGCGAACGAGGGGCGCGGCTATGTGCTGCGCCGGATCATGCGCCGCGCGATGCGCCATGCGCATCTGCTGGGCGCGGCCGAGCCGCTGATGCACCGGCTGGTTCCAGCCCTGGTGGCGGAGATGGGCGTCGCTTATCCCGAGCTGGTGCGCGCCCAGCCGCTGATCGAGGAGACGCTGAAGCTGGAGGAAACGCGTTTCCTCCGCACGCTCTCCAACGGCCTGCGGCTGCTGGACGAGGCGACCGCCGGCCTTGCGCCGGGCGCGACGCTGCCGGGCGGGGTCGCGTTCAAGCTCTACGACACCTACGGCTTTCCCTACGACCTGACCGAAGATGCATTGCGCGCGGAGGGGCGGACGGTCGATCGCGAAGGCTTCGACGCGGCGATGGCCGAGCAACGCTCCGCCGCGCGCGCCGCGTGGAAGGGATCGGGCGAGAAGGCGTCGGGCGAGGTCTGGTTCGACATCGCCGAGGAACATGGCGGCACCGAATTCACCGGCTACACCGCCATTCAGGGCGAGGGGCAGGTGGTCGCCCTCGTCCGTGATGGCCAGCGGGTCGAGAGTGCGCGCGCGGGCGACGAGGTCGTCCTCCTCACCAATCAGACGCCTTTCTATGGCGAAAGCGGCGGCCAGATGGGCGATGTCGGCGCGATCACCGGCGACAACGGTTTCGCCGCCACCGTCACCGACACGTCGAAGCCGCTGGGGCGCCTGCACGCGCACAAGACGCGGATCGACGGCGGCGAGGTGCGTGTGGGCGATCGCGTCCATCTGGCGATCGACGCCGGACATCGCGCGCGCATCCGCGCCAACCATTCGGCGACACACCTGCTGCACGCGGCGCTCCGCAAATATCTCGGCAAGCATGTCACGCAGAAGGGCAGCCTCGTCGCAGAAGGGCATTTCCGCTTCGACTTCTCGCACCCCAAGGCGATGACGGCCGAAGAGATCGCGCTGGTCGAGGCGGAGGTGAACCGCCACATTCGCGAGAATGACGAGGTGTCCACCCGGCTAATGACGCCCGAGGACGCGATCGCGGCGGGCGCGATGGCGCTGTTCGGCGAGAAATATGGCGATGAGGTGCGCGTCCTGTCGATGGGGCGTGACGATGCCGCGGCTTATTCGGTCGAGCTGTGCGGCGGCACGCATGTCGCGGCGCTGGGCGACATCGCCTTGTTCAAGATCGTCTCGGAAAGCGCGGTTGCTTCTGGCGTGCGCCGGATCGAGGCGCTGACGGGCGAGGCCGCGCGGCAATGGCTCACCCAGCGCGAGGACAGGCTCAAGGAGGCCGCCGCCGCGCTCAAGGCCGCGCCCGAGGAGGTGCCTGCGCGCGTCGCGGCTTTGGTCGAGGATCGCCGTCGTCTTGAACGCGAACTGGCCGAGGCGAAGAAGGCGCTGGCGCTAGGCGGCGGCAAGGCCGGCAGCGGGCCCGAGACACCGCCAGCCGAGCAGGTCGACGGCGTCGCGTTCAGCGGACAGGTCGTCGACGGACTGGAGCCCAAGGCGTTGCGCGGCCTTGTCGACGAAGCCAAGGCGCGGCTCGGCAGCGGCATCGCCGCAATCGTCGTGACGAACGATGGCCGCGCGAGCATCGCCGTCGGCGTGACTGACGACCTCGCCGGCCGGTTCAGCGCGATCGATCTCGTGCGCGCGGGTGTCGAGGCGCTCGGCGGCAAGGGCGGCGGCGGCCGTCCCGACATGGCACAGGGCGGCGGCCCTGATGCTTCGGCGGCGACGGCGGCGATCGAGGCGGTCAAGGGCAGCATCGCGGGGCATCGGCAGGCGGCTGCTTAGGATTGCGCCGTTAAATGGTGAGGTGGCCAATGACGGCCACCTCGGCCTTCTCCTGGCTTCTCTTATAGCCCGTCACCCCGGCGAACGCCGGGGTCCATGGATTCGGTTCGCTTCCTTACCCGAACGAGCCGCCGTCCATGGATTCCGGCTTGCGCCGGAATGACGGGTAAGATGGGCTTGCCTGACTTTTCCGGCTTTTGCCGTTACTGTCCCGCCGGTATCCCCATGCTCCGTCGATAAGGAGGTGCAGATCATGCCTGTCGAACGACTGATCGACCATCCGATCCACCTTGGCCGCGGTGGCCGCGCGGTGCGCGAGCCGCGGTTCGAGGGCGGGATGGACTGGTACGCCGACTATGGCGCCCGCCATGCCGACGACGGCGCCGAAGGGCGGCTCGTGTCGGAATATCGCTTCACCGAAAGCTGGGAAGGCTGGGAGCGCCACCCCCATGGCGAGGAAGTCGTCTATTGCCTCGCCGGCACGCTGACCCTCTATCAGGAACAGGAGGATGGGCGGATCGAGCAGGTGGTGCTCCATCCCGGCGAATATGCGATCAATCCGCCCGGCGTCTGGCACACCGCTGATGTGGCCGGCGAGGTGAAGGCGTTGTTCATCACCGCCGGCGAGGGAACCGAGCACAAGCCGCGTTGAGCGCCCACGGGGGCCTTATTCCACCTCGCGCTGGCGACGGCCGCGAAAGAAATGCTCCTGGGGCAATTCGCCCAATTCCATGATGCGCGCACGCAGCTCGGCGCGCTTTTCGTGGATCGAGGCGATCACCGGCCCCATCGCCACGCCCAGCCCGACCAGCACCGCTTCGGAGAGTTGCAGCGACGCCTCCACCGTTTCGGGGACCGCGTCGGTCGCGCCGGCCTTGTAGAGTTCGGCGGCATGCTTGGGATCGCGTGCGCGCGCCACGATCGTCAGGTCGGGATAGAGGGCACGGACGCGGCGCACGGTCCGCACGATCTCCACCGGCTCGTCCATCGTCACGATCAGCGCGCTCGCGCCGTCGAGATTGAGCTTCTCGATCATGCCGGCATGGGTGATGTCGCCGAAGGTGATGCGATAACCCTCCTGCCGCGCCTGGACGACCGTATCGATATCCGAATCGATCGCCAGATAGGGGCGGCCATGGGTGTTGAGCATCTGCGCCACCATCCGGCCGACCCGGCCGAAGCCGATGATGATCGCATGGCCGCTGTCGGTTTCGGGCTCGGGGACCTGCCCCATGAAGGAGGCGCGCCGCGCCTCGACACGCAGCGCCAGGTCATGCCCCATTCGCGCGAGAAGCGGCGTGATGGTGAGGCCGATCGCGGTGACGATCTGCCAGAAAGCGGCGGTGGACGGCATGATGAGCTGCGCTTGCGCGGCGGCGGCGAGCACGATCAAGGTCGTTTCCGAAGGCGAGGACATCAGCAGCCCGGTTTCCGCCGCCAGCCCCGGCGTGCTGCCCGACAGGCGCAAGAGACCAGCGGTGACGATCGTCTTCGCGACGATCACGCCAACGACGGCGACGAGCAGCGTTCCCCAATTGGCGGCGACGACCTGCAGGTCGACACTCATCCCCACGGTTATGAGGAACATGCCGAGCGCGAGCCCCTTGAACGGCTCCATGATCGCCTCGACCTCGGTATGATAGTCGGTTTCCGCGATCAGCAGCCCGGCCAGCACCGCGCCAACGATTGGGGACAGGCCGGCGGTGGTCGTCGCGATGCTTGCGAGGATGACGACCAGCAGGCTGGCGGCGAGGAACAGTTCGGGGCTCTTGGTTCGCGCCGCCTGCGCGAAGAGGCGCGGCAGCAGGACGCTGCCCGCGACCATCATCACCGCGATCGTGAGCCCGCCCTGCCAAAGCGTCGTGATCAGCCCGTCCCAGCCGGCCTCCTGCGCATTGGGGGCGAGCGCGCCGAGCGCGAAGATGATCGGCACGATCGCCATATCCTCGAACAGCAGCATCGCGAAGGCGGTGCGCCCGACGGGGCTCGCTATCCCCGCCATCGGCAACACCAGCGCGGTGGACGAAAGCGCCAGCGCGAGGCCCATGCCGATCGCGCCGGCCCAGTTCTGCCCGATCAGGTGCAGCGCGAGCCCGATCAGCAGGCCCGAAAGCAGCAGCTCGGCCGCGCCCAGCCCGAAAACGGCGCCGCGCATCGACCACAGGCGCTTGAATGACAATTCCAGCCCGATCGAGAAGAGCAGCAGGACGATGCCGAACTCGGCGAACGGTTCGATCGATTTGGGATCGGTGATCGTGACATGGATCAGCCACGGCGCGCGATCGACCAGCGATCCCAGCCCCGAAGGCCCGGCGGCAAGGCCGACGAGAATGAAACCGATGACAGGATTGATCCGAAAACGCGCGAATGCGGGAATGACGAGCCCCGCCGCGCCCAGAATCACAAGCGCGTCGCTCAAAGCCGTTGAATGAATCGGGATGGCCATCGCCTGCATATTTCAGAAGAGGGTAGGGGGTGACTACCCGTTGCAGCGCGATTTTCGAGGCGGGTGGCTGTTTTCGGCCACCACGTCTTGTCATTGCCGCCGAAGGAGAATGGAACCGCATACCGCGCCCGGTCAGGACGATCGCGTTATTGTCCATCACACGAAGGGGGCTGTGCGAGGACCAGACCTCACCCCAAAAAACTCACCCGCCGCCGGGTGCCTTGGTGCCGATCGGCTGCGCCTCACCGCCATGCGCGTCGACATGCGGGCCGCGCGTCCAGTCGATCTGATAGAGGTCGAAGCGGCGGTCGGCGAGATTGCGCACGGTGCCTTCGGCGCGCGCCCAGGTGAGATCGGCCAGATTGACGTCGCTGATCGTCAGCGTCTCGACATTCTCGGTCGCCTCCGCGGCGATGCCGTCGCGTGCGAAGGGGAAGTCGCAAGGCGTCAGGATGCAGCTTTGCGCGTACTGGATGTCCATATTGTCGACATTGGGCAGGTTGCCGACATTGCCCGACATCACCACGAAGCACTGGTTTTCCACCGCGCGCGCCTGGCAGCAATAGCGCACGCGCAGATAGCCCTGGCGGCTGTCGGTGCAGAAAGGGACGAAGATGATCCGCGCGCCTTCGTCCACCAGCCGGCGCGCCAGTTCGGGAAATTCGGAATCGTAGCAGATCATCACGCCGATCGGGCCGCAATCGGTCTGGATCACCTCCACCGAATCGCCGCCCTTGATCTTCCACCAATAGCGTTCGTTCGGCGTGGGGTGGATCTTCTCCTGCCCGTGCACCGATCCGTCGCGCAGGCAGACATAGGCGACGTTCTGGATGTCCCCATCTTCAGTTCGCGTCGGATGAGAGCCGCCTATGATATTGATATTATAGGACAGTGCCATGCGGGAGAGTGCATCGACCAAGGGCTGCGTATGTTCGGTCAGCCGGTCGATCGCTTCGGCGGGAGAGAGCTTCCGTTTCTCAAACGATAGAAGGGAAAGCGTGAAAAGCTCTGGAAAAACGACGAAATCGGATTGATAGTCCGCCGCCACATCGACGAAATATTCGATCTGCTGAAGGAACTCGTCGAAATCCTTCACCGCGCGCGCCTGGAGCTGGACGGTGGCGAGGCGGACGCTCTCGATATCGCGCGGCACACGAAAGGCGGGCGGCTCGTCGGGGTCGACATAGGGATTGCGCCAGACCATCCGCACCGCGAACGCGGCCGACTTCTTGTCCTCGGGCAGGTAGCGGGGCAGCACGCCATGCGGTTCGAAGCCGTTGGCGAGCTGGAAGCCGATCACCGGATCGCGGAGCTTGCCCTCGATGACGAGCCGCAGATATTCCTCGGGCGATCCCACCTTGCGCCGCGCGCGCGCATAGCCTGGCATGCGGCCGGCGAAGACGATGCCCTTGAGTTCCAGCCGTTCGGCCAGCATCCGCCGCGCTTCATAGAGGCGCTTGCCAATCCGCAGCCCGCGCAACTCGGCATCGACGCACATCTCATAGCCGTACAGCCAGTCGCCATTGGGATCGTGACGGGTGCCGTAGCCGTTGCCGCTGATCTGTTCCCAGTCGTGCGGCCCGAAGGCAAGGCTTTCCTCGACGCGCGATGCGGCGCAATAGCCGACGATGCGGCCGTCATAGACCGCGACGAACTGGCCGCCGGGGAAATTGTTGATCTGCCCGCGCACCATGCCCCTGCTATAGGGCGTCATCCCCGGATAGGTGCGCGCGACGAGTGCGACGATCCCGGGCACGTCGGCGGGGCGGGCGGGGCGAACGTCTAGGCGCGCGCGGGCTTTTTCGGACATCATCTCTTCCTTGACGCGCGCCGGTGAATGGGCGGAGCCGAGGCCCCGCCCATCCCGCCGATCAGCGCCAGCCGTCCATGGCCTTTTCGAGGTTGGTGACGATCGTGGCGAAGAATTGCTCGGTCGTCATCCAGGGCTGGTCGGGGCCGATCAGGATCGCGAGATCCTTGGTCATCCCGCCATTTTCCACCGTCTCGATGCAGACCCGTTCCAGCGTCTCGGCGAAGCGCACGACGTCGGGCGTCCCATCGAACTTGCCGCGGAACTTGAGGCCGCCCGTCCAGGCGAAGATCGAGGCGATCGGGTTGGTGGACGTGGCCTTGCCCTGCTGGTGCATGCGATAGTGGCGCGTCACCGTGCCGTGCGCGGCTTCGGCCTCCACCGTCTTGCCGTCGGGCGTCATCAGGACCGAGGTCATCAGGCCGAGACTGCCGAAGCCCTGCGCCACCTGGTCCGACTGCACATCGCCGTCATAATTCTTGCAGGCCCAGACGAACTTGCCGTTCCACTTGAGTGCCGAGGCGACCATGTCGTCGATCAGGCGATGCTGATATTCGATGCCGGCTTCCTTGAAGCGCTGCTCGAACCCCTCGGTTTCGAACACTTCCTGGAACAGGTCCTTGAAGCGGCCGTCATAGGCCTTGATGATCGTGTTCTTGGTCGAAAGATAGAGCGGCCAGCGGCGATCGAGCGCATAGTTCATGCTGGCGCGCGCGAAATCGCGGATCGAATCGTCGAGATTGTACATCGACATGGCGACGCCCGAGCCCGGGAAGTCGAACACCTCGCGATCGATCACCTGCCCGTCCTTGCCTTCCCAGACGAGGCGCAGCTTGCCAGGGCCGGGCACGAGGAAATCGGTCGCGCGATACTGGTCGCCATAGGCGTGGCGGCCGACGACGATCGGATCGGTCCAGCCCGGGATCAGCCGCGGCACATTCTTGATGACGATCGGCTCGCGGAAGATCGTGCCGCCCAGGATGTTGCGGATCGTGCCGTTCGGCGACTTCCACATATGCTTGAGGTTGAATTCCTTCACCCGCGCTTCGTCGGGGGTGATCGTCGCGCACTTCACACCCACGCCATATTTCTGGATCGCCCTGGCGCTGTCGATCGTGATCTGGTCGTCGGTCTCGTCGCGCTTCTCGACGGCGAGGTCGTAATATTCGAGGTCGATGTCGAGATAGGGGAGGATCAGGCGCTCACGAATCCATTGCCAGATGATCCGGGTCATCTCGTCGCCGTCGATCTCGACGACGGGGGTCTTCACCTTGATCTTGGCCATGGGCGTCTCTGCTTTCTATAAGAGGAATGAAGAATCGTGATGGCGCATAGGCGAAAGCGGGGGCATCGATCAACGTTGCGGGAACCGGGCCGTCGGCCGCGCATTGTCAGTGGCTTCTCCCCACCCTAGAATGATGGACATGGATTTATTCGATAAGCAGCCCTCGCCGGAGGTTGGCGCGGGCAACGCGGCCGTTCGCTGGCGCTTCCCTTCGGTGCATCCGGAGGGGCGCAAATTCGGCGTCATCGCGGCCGCCATCGCGCTGCTGGCCTTTCTCCTGCTGCCGCAATGGATCGGCTGGATATTGGTGGGCCTGACGATCTGGGTGCTCGCTTTCTTCCGCGATCCGGTCCGCGTCTTTCCGCGTGGCACCGGCTATATCGTCGCGCCCGCCGACGGGCTGGTGACGATGATCGCGACGGTGCCGCCGCCGCGCGAGTTGGCCGGGCCGGACGGGCTGGGCGACGAGCCGATGACGCGCGTCTCGATCTTCATGAGCGTGTTCGACGTCCACATCAATCGCACGCCGATCGGGGGGACGATCCGCCGCATCGTCTATATTTCGGGCAAGTTCCTGAGCGCCGACCTCGACAAGGCGAGCGAGGAGAATGAGCGGCAGCATATCCTTGTCGAGGGGCCGGACGGCACGCGCATCGGCTTCACCCAGATCGCCGGGCTGGTCGCGCGGCGGATCGTACCTTTCGTCAAGCCGGGCGACATCGTCACCGGCGGCCAGCGTGTCGGCCTGATCCGCTTCGGCAGCCGCGTCGACGTCTATCTGCCCGCCGGCACCGCGCCGCGCATCGCGCTCGGCCAGCGCGCGATCGCGGGCGAAACCGTGCTCGCGCGCCTCGGCGATGGCGAGCGGGTGGGCGGCATCCCCTCGTGATCGCTTGCGCGCCGGCCGCCGGAAAGGTAGCGGCATGATCTCCCCGCAGCCCGATCGGCGGGGCATTTCGCTGCGCGCGCTGGCACCCAACGCCGTCACCGCGCTTGCGCTCTGCTTCGGCCTCACCGGTATCCGCTTCGCAATCGGCGGCGAGTGGGAGAAAGCGGTGGCGGTCATCATCGTCGCCGGCGTGCTCGACGGCCTCGACGGCCGCATCGCCCGCCTGTTGCGTGGCGAGAGCCGGTTTGGCGCCGAGCTGGATTCGCTGTCCGACGTGATCGCCTTCGGCGTTTCGCCGGCCATCATCGTCTATCTCTGGTCGCTTCGCTGGCTGCCCGATTATGGCTGGCTCGTCGCGCTTGCCCATGCCGTCTGCTGCGCACTGCGCCTTGCCCGGTTCAACGCCAATATCGACGTGGAGGAGCAGCCGCACAAATCAGCGGGGTTCCTGACCGGCGTGCCCGCGCCGATGGGGGCGGGCCTGCTCTTGCTGCCACTCTATCTGTGGCTGTGGACCGGCGCCGGCATCTTCCAGCATTATGCGCTGGTCGCGCCGTGGACAGCCTTCGTCGCCTTCCTGATGATCTCCAACTTCGCCACCTTCAGTTGGTCGGCCGCGCGCCCGCGTCCGGGGGTCAGGCTGGCTTTTCTGGTCGGCGTGGCCTTGCTGGGCACCGCCGCGATCGTCGCGCCCTGGACGACGCTGTCGATCGTGGCAATCTTCTATATTGCGAGCCTGCCGTTCAGCATCCGCAATTATGCGCGCGTCAGGCGGCTGCGCGGAGCGGCGAGCGCTCCCGCCGCGCCGGCGAGCGAAGCGGAGCTGGACGGCCTCTGAGCAAGGCGTGCCGCACGGGATGCAACCGGAGGTTCGCCGCCGGCGTCCTTCCCAGTGCGCGGGCGATCTTCCCGAAATCGGCGGCGATCGAACCCGCGATGACGGCGGCCGCGTAAAGGCCGGCCATGCAGAACAGCAGGCCCACAAGCATATGAAGCATCATTGTCGCCTCCCTTGATTCCCAAATCGCCGATTCGCCAATCGGCACCGTTTGGCTTTGATGTTCATGTTTTGTTCTGATGTCAAGGGTTGATTCACCGGAAGGTTGCGGCTAGGGGCGGCGACATTCCACATCCGGGGCGACATAGCCCGGTGTCGTCGGGCGGTTCGGCCGCTCGCGATTCCTGCCCCGGAGAGGTTCAACCGGAAGGAGATATCCCATGGCGGTACCCACCGTCTCGATGCAGGCATTGCTTGAGGCCGGCGCGCATTTCGGCCACCAGACGCACCGCTGGAACCCGAAGATGAAGCCTTACATCTTCGGCGAGCGCAACGGCATCCACATCATCGATCTGTCGCAGACCGTGCCGCTCTTCGCGCGCGCGCTCGACTTCGTCGACCAGACCGTCGCGCGCGGCGGCAAGGTGCTGTTCGTCGGCACCAAGCGCCAGGCGCAGGAGCCGATCGCCGAGGCGGCGCGCCGCTCGGGCCAGCATTATGTCAACCATCGCTGGCTGGGCGGCATGCTCACAAACTGGAAAACGATTTCCGGCTCGATCCGGCGCTACAAGGCGCTGGAGGAGCAGCTTTCGGGCGACACGCACGGCCTTACCAAGAAGGAAGTGCTCCAGCTGACGCGCGAGCGCGACAAGTTCGAGCTGTCGCTGGGCGGCATCCGCGACATGGGCGGCATCCCGGACGTCATGTTCGTGATCGACGCGAACAAGGAAGAGCTGGCGATCAAGGAAGCCAATACGCTCGGCATCCCCGTCGTCGCGGTTCTCGATTCGAACGTCAGCCCCGATGGGGTCGCCTTCCCGATCCCGGCGAACGACGATGCCAGCCGGGCGATCCGCCTCTATTGCGATGCGATCGCCGATGCGGCGACGCGGGGCAGCCAGGGTGGCCGCGCGGCGCGTGGCGAGGATCTGGGCGCGATGGACGAGCCGCCGGCGGAGGCGGCTCTGACGGCCTGATCGCTCGGGCTTCAACCGAAATTCACGTCCGGCCATGGCGCCGGACGTGCCATTTGAAAGGATAGGGACATGGCGGGAATCACTGCCGCGGCCGTCAAGGATCTGCGCGACCGTACCGGCGCGGGCATGATGGATTGCAAGAAGGCGCTGGGCGAAACGAACGGCGATCTCGAGGCGGCGGTCGATTGGCTGCGGACCAAGGGTCTCGCGGCGGCGGCGAAGAAGGCGGGCCGTCAGGCGGCCGAGGGCCTTGTCGGCGTCGCGGTCGAGGGCACGCGCGGCGCCGCGGTCGAGGTCAACAGCGAGACGGACTTCGTCGCCAAGAACGATCAATTCCAGGATTTCGTGCGCAAGGTGGCCGGTATCGCGCTCACCACCGGTGCCGATGTCGAAGCGCTTGCCGCCGCGGCTTACCCGGATGGCGGCACGGTGGCGGAGAAGCTGACCAACAATATCGCGACGATCGGCGAGAATCAGGCGCTGCGCCGCGCCGCCTTGCTCGAGGTGAAGGAGGGCGCCGTCGTCGCCTATGTCCATAACGCCGCCGCGCCGGGCCTCGGCAAGATTGGCGTGCTCGTCGCGCTGGAGAGCACGGCGCCGGCCGGCACGCTGGAAACGCTGGGCAAGCAGCTTGCGATGCATGTTGCCGCCGCGAATCCGCTGGCGCTGACCGCCGACGCGCTCGATCCCGCGCTCGTCGAGCGTGAACGGGCGATCGCGATCGAGAAAGCGAGTGAATCGGGCAAGCCCGCCAATATCGTCGAAAAGATGGTGGAAGGCGGCATCGCGAAGTTCCGCAAGGAAAATGCGCTGCTCTCGCAGCTCTTCGTGATGGACAACAAGACGCCGATCCAGGACGTCGTCGCGGCCGCCGCTAAGGAAGCCGGCGCGCCGATTGCGCTCAGCGCGTTCGTTCGCTTCCAGCTCGGCGAAGGCATCGAGCGCAAGGACAGCGACTTCGCGGCCGAGGTCGCCGCCGCCGCCGGTACGGCGGGCTGACGCTCTTTTCGTCCGGCGCCCGCCTTCCCATGGGGGAGGGCGGGCGTTCGACGAGCCGCTGCAAGCCTCCCTTGGCAGGGGCGCGAGGCCCCACTAAGGTGCGCGCCGCTCCTGTTCACCTCGCATGGAAGATCGCCCGGCGATGCACCGCCCACGCTTCAATCGTATCCTTCTGAAGCTTTCGGGTGAGGTGCTGATGGGCTCCGGCACCTTCGGCATCGATCCCGAGACGGTGGCGCGCGTCGCCGGCGAGATCGCCGGGGCCGCGAAGGACCATGAGCTTTGCCTCGTCGTCGGCGGGGGCAACATCTTCCGTGGGCTCGCCGCCGCCGCAAAGGGCTTCGATCGCACCAGCGCCGACTATATGGGCATGCTGGCGACGGTGATGAACGCGCTTGCCGTCCAGAATGCGCTTGAGAAGATCGGCGTCGACACGCGCGTCCAGTCCGCGATCCCGATGGCCAGCGTGTGCGAGCCCTATATCCGTCGCAAGGCCGTGCGCCATATGGAGAAGGGGCGGATCGTCATCTTCGCGGCGGGCACGGGCAATCCCTATTTCACCACCGACAGCGCCGCCGCGCTCCGCGCCGCCGAGATGGGCTGCGACGCGCTGTTCAAGGGCACCTCGGTCGATGGCGTCTATGATGCCGATCCCAAGAAGGTGCCGGGCGCGACCCGCTATGAGAGCGTCAGCTTCAACCGCGTCCTGTCCGACGACCTGAAGGTGATGGACGCGAGCGCGATCGCGCTGTGCCGCGACAATGATATTCCGATCGTCGTCTTCAACATCCGCGAGCAGGGCAATCTCGCCCGCGTGCTGGCCGGGGAAGGCGTGGCGACGATCGTTCGCAACGAGGGAGATCCGATACATGCCAGCCTATGACAAGGCCGATCTGGAGCGCCGGATGAACGGCGCGGTCGAATCGCTCCGGCACGATCTGACCGGCCTGCGCACCGGGCGGGCCACCACCTCGCTGCTCGATCCCGTGACCGTCGAGGTCTACGGCGCGCAGATGCCGCTCAATCAGGTGGCGACGATCACCGTGCCCGAGCCGCGCCTGCTCTCGGTGCAGGTATGGGACAAATCGAGCGTCGGCCCCGCCGACAAGGCGATCCGCGCCGCCGGGCTCGGCCTCAATCCGATCGTCGACGGGCAGACGCTGCGTATTCCGATCCCCGACCTGACCGAGGAGCGCCGCAAGGAGCTTGCGAAGCTCGCCGGCCAATATGCCGAAAAGGCGCGCGTCGCCGTCCGCAACGTCCGCCGCGACGGCATGGACGCGTTGAAGACCGACGAGAAGAAGGGCCTCTTCGGCGAGGATGAACGCAAGCGCCACGAAACCGAGGTGCAGAAGGCCACCGACGCGACGATCGCCGAGATCGACGCCGCCGCGCAGGCGAAGGAAAAGGAAATCCTCGGCAAGTGAGCGTGATGTCCGCCAGACCTGCGGAGCAGAGCGGCGGGACGGGGCTTGTGCCCCGGCATGTCGCGATCATCATGGATGGCAATGGCCGATGGGCGAAGGCGCGTTGTCTGCCGCGCATTGCTGGCCACCGGCGCGGGGCGGAGGCGGTTCGCGCGACGATCCGCGCCGCCGGCGATTTTGGCATCGAGGTGCTCACGCTCTACGCCTTTTCGTCGGAGAATTGGCGGCGCCCGGCGGACGAAGTGTCCGATCTCATGGCGTTGCTGCGCCATTATCTGCGCGGCGAGATCGACGAGCTGGCGGCGAACGGCATCCGTCTCAAGATCATTGGCGATTACAGCCGCTTCGCTCCCGATCTTGTCAATCTGCTCGATGAAGCGACGGCGCGCACCGCGGCGAACAGCCGCACCACGCTGGTGCTCGCGCTGAACTATGGCGCGCAGGACGAACTGGTCCGCGCCGCGCGCTCGCTCGCACTCGACGCCGCCGAGGGGCGGCTCGATCCACGGACGATCGATGGCGATATGATCGCGGCGCGGCTCGACACGCATGACCTGCCGCCGCTCGACCTCCTGATCCGCACCTCGGGCGAGCGGCGGCTTTCCAATTTCCTCCTCTGGCAGGCGGCCTATGCCGAACTGCTTTTCGTCGACACGCTCTGGCCCGATTTCGGACGCGAGGCGCTGGAAAGCGCGCTCATCGATTTCGCGGGGCGCGAACGGCGCTACGGCGGCCGGTGAACGACATAACGGGCGGAACGGGCTCGGTGCGCCGCTCGGACCTTCGGATACGGGTGATCGCCGGAATCGCGATGATCCTGGTCGCGCTGGGCGGGCTGTGGTTCGGCGGGCTGGCCTTCTGGGCGCTCGTCAGCGCCGCCTCGCTGCTGATGATGGCCGAATGGGCCGGGCTGATGAAGGCGCCGCGCTGGAAGACGGCGGTCGCGCTGCTGTTCGCGGCGGCGGCGCTGTCGCTTGGCGGCGGCCTCGCGGCGGACCAGGCGCTGTGGCGCGCGCCGGCGGCCGATCCGCCGGCCATGATCGTCACCGTCGTCGGGGGCGCCGCGATCCTGCTGGGCCTCGTGACGCTGAGCGGCCGGCTCGGCTGGGGGCTGCTCTATGCCGTTCTGCCCGCTATCGGCCTCGTCTATCTGCGCGATCAGCATGGGCTTTGGCTGACCTTGTGGACATTGGCGGTGGTGTGGGCGACCGATATCGGCGCCTATTTCGCGGGCCGGTCGATCGGCGGGCCGAAGCTCGCGCCGCGCCTCAGCCCGAACAAGACTTGGGCGGGGCTGATCGGCGGTGTCATTGCCGCCGATATCGTCGGGGCGCTGATTGCGATCGCGGCCGGCCTGCCACTGCGGCTTTGCTTCCTCGGCGGCGTCATGGCGGTGCTGGCGCAGATTGGCGATCTTTACGAAAGTTGGCTGAAACGGCGTGCAGGCGTGAAGGATTCGGGTGCTATACTGCCCGGCCATGGTGGCGTGCTCGATCGACTCGACGGCGTCGTTCCGGTCGCGGTGCTGGTCGCGGTGTTGGCGGCGGCGGGAGCGTTATGAAGCGGGTTTCGATCCTGGGAGCGACGGGTTCGGTCGGCACCTCCACGCTCGATCTGGTCGAGCGGGAGCCTGACGCATTCGAAGTGGTGGCGCTCACCGCGCATCGCGACGTCGTTGGCCTTGCCGATGCGGCGCGGCGCACCGACGCGAAGCTGGCGGTAATCGGCGACGCGGCGCTCCACGGCCCGCTCCGCGAGGCGCTGGCCGGGACGGGGATCGAGTGCGCGGCGGGTCCCGGCGCGATCGTCGAAGCGGCGGCGCGCGAGGCCGACTGGACGATGGCGGCGATCGTCGGCTGCGCCGGTCTGCCGGCCGTGATGGCCGCGATCGAGCGGGGCGGGGCGGTGGCGCTCGCCAACAAGGAGGCGCTGGTTTCCGCCGGACCGGTGATGACGGCGGCGATGCGCACTCATAAAGCGACGCTGCTGCCCGTCGATTCGGAGCATAATGCGATCTTCCAATGCTTCGCCCATCACGCGCCCGAAAGCGTGCGGCGGATCATCCTGACGGCGAGCGGCGGACCGTTTCGAAGCTGGACGCGCGAGGCGATGGCGACCGTCACCCCGGCCGAGGCGGTTAAGCATCCCAACTGGTCGATGGGCGCAAAAATTTCAGTCGATTCAGCGACGATGATGAACAAGGGGCTCGAACTGATCGAGGCCGATCATCTGTTTCCCGTCGGCCACCAGCGGATCGAGATACTGGTCCATGCCCAGTCGGTCGTCCATTCGATGGTCGAATATGTCGATGGGTCGATCCTCGCCCAACTCGGTACGCCCGACATGCGCACGCCGATCGCGCATGCGCTCGCCTGGCCGCAGCGGATGGCCGCGCCGTGCGAGCCACTGGATTTCGCGCGCGTTGGCCGGCTCGATTTCGAGGCGCCCGATCCGGTGCGCTTCCCAGCGCTGGCGCTGGCGCGGGCGGCGGTGGAGGCGGGCGGCGCGCGTCCCGCCATTCTGAATGCCGCGAATGAGGAAGCGGTCGCCGCATTCCTCGCGCGGCGCTTGGGCTTTCTCGATATCACCGCTATCGTCGAGGATGTCCTCGGCCGTTATGATCCGCCCGCGCCGACGTCGCTCGATGACGTGTTCGCGATCGACGGGGTGGCGCGCCGGCTGGCGGGCGAGGCGATGGAGGCGTTTGCGGCATGATCGAGCAACCGGGCATCCTGATGACCGTGCTTGCCTTCGTGCTCGCCATCGGCCCGCTGATCTTCTTTCATGAGTTGGGCCATTATCTCGCCGGTCGCTGGTTCGGTATCCACGCCGACGCCTTCTCGATCGGCTTCGGACGCGAGATCGCGGGGTGGACCGACCGGCGCGGCACGCGCTGGAAGATCGGCTGGCTTCCGCTCGGCGGTTATGTGCGCTTCGCCGGCGACATGAACCCCGCGAGCCAGCCGACCGCCGAGTGGCTCAGCCTGCCCGCCGAGGAACGTGCGCGCACCTTCCAGGCGAAGCCGATGTGGCAGCGCTTCATCGTCGTCGCGGCGGGGCCGCTCACCAATTTCCTGCTCGCCATCCTGATCTTCGCCGCCTTCTTCTGGGCGTTCGGCGAGCCGCGCACCCCGCCGGTGGCGACGATGGTGCTGCCGGGATCGGCGGCGGAGTCGGCGGGCATCCGGCCGGGCGACCGCATCACCCGGATAGACGGCGAGGGGATCGGCCGGTTCGAGGATATCGCCCGGATCGTCAGCATCCATCCCGACGAGCCGCTGCGTGTCGCTGTCGTGCGCGGCGGCGCGACTCTGGTGCTGCGCGTGACTCCGCAGCGGATCACCGAGACCGATCGCTTCGGAAACCGCTTCGAGATCGGTCGCATCGGCATCGCGCCGGGCGCGCAGGTGGTGGAAAGGCTGAGCGCGCCGGGCGTGCTCGCCGCCGCCGTCGCGCATACGCGCGATGTCGTGGTGACGATGGTCGACACGCTGGGGCAGGTGGTGACGGGGCGGCGCTCGGTGTCCGATCTCGGCGGGCCCGCGAAGATCGCGCAGTTCGCCGGGCAGCAGATGACGGTAGGCTGGCTGCCCTTTGCCGAGTTCATCGCGATGATCTCGATTAATCTCGGATTCATCAACTTGTTGCCAATCCCGCTGCTCGATGGCGGGCATCTGTTCTTTTATCTCCTGGAAGGCATCAGGCGGCGCCCGCTGGGACCGAGAACGCAGGAATGGGCGTTCCGCGTCGGCATCGCCATCCTCTTGCCTTTCATCATCTTCGTGACATTCAATGATTTCGGAGTCTGGCAGCGGCTTGCTGGCTTGATCGGTTGAGCACGATCGGGCAGGGCATCCGCTGGATTTCGCGTCGACCCTCGGGGGGTGGCGCCGTACAAGGTAGAGGGCGGGACACGCGCGTGACAGCAAAGCCACCACATCATGCCGGCCGCCGGCTCGCATCGGCGCTTCTTCTGGGCACGATCCTCGGTGGCTTCGCCGTGCCCGTCCTGGCGCAGCAGCCCGCCGCCGCCGGTGCGGCCGCCACGGCCACGCCTCCGCCGGCGTTGCAAGGCAAGGTGCTGGGGACGATCAAGTCGATCCAGGTGACGGGCTCGCAGCGGCTCGAGCCCGATACGGTGCGATCCTATATCTCGCTGCGCGCCGGCGAGCCCTACACGCGCGAGACGCTCGATCAGGCGCTGAAGGACCTGTACGCGACCGAGCTGTTCGCCGACGTCGAGATCAAGGACAATCAGGGCGCGCTTACCATCCAGGTGCGCGAGAACCCGGTGATCAACCGCATCGTGCTGGAAGGCAACAAGCGGCTTAAGGAAGACAAGATTCGGCCGGAAATCCATCTCGCCCCCAGGCAGATTTTCACCCGGTCGAAAGCGCGCGCGGACGTCGCGCGGATCATTGAGCTGTATCGCCGCCAGGGCCGCTTCGCCGCGACGGTCGAGCCCAAGATGGTCCGGCTGGACCAGAATCGCGTCGATATCATCTTCGAGATTCACGAGGGTGCGAAGTCCAAGGTCCAGAAGATCAACATCATCGGCAACAAAAAGTTTTCCGATGGTGAGCTTCGCTCCGAAATGGCGACGAAGGAATCTTCCTTCTGGCGCATCTTCTCCTCGGGCACGAGCTACGATCCCGACAAGCTGGCCTATGACCAGCAGAAGCTGCGCCAATTCTATCTGACGAACGGCTATGCCGATTTCCGCGTCATCTCCGCAGTGGCCGAGCTGACGCCCGACAAGCGCGATTTCATCATCACCTATGTGGTGGAGGAGGGCGATCGCTACAAATTCGGCGACGTCACCGCCGAAAGCGAAATCCGCGACATCAAGCCCGACTTCGTCAAGAGCCTCATCCATATCAAGAAGGGCGACTGGTACAACGCCAAGCTCGTCGAGGACACGGTCGATTCGATCACAGAGACGACCGGCCTTCTGGGCTATACGCCCGACGTGGTGCCAGACTTTGTCCGCGACAAGGACAAGCTGACGATGTCGGTGGACTTCAAGGTGAAGAACGCACCGCGCCGCTATGTCGAGGCGATCGTCATCAACGGCAATACGCACACCAAGGACAAGGTGGCGCGTCGCGAATTCCGCCTCACCGAGGGCGATGCGTTCAACAGCTTCCGCGTGAAGCGCTCGCGCGATCGCATCCAGTCGCTCGGCTTCTTCCAGGACAAATTGGAGATCGAGCAGAAGCCGGGATCGGCCCCCGACCGCGTGATCCTCGAGGCCAATCTCGAAGAGAAATCGACTGGCGAGTTGCAGGTGTCTGCCGGCTTCTCCAGCCTTGAGAAGTTCATCGTCAGCCTGTCGATCACCGAGCGCAACTTCATGGGCAAGGGCCAGGAAGTCCGCGCGAGCGTCGATTATTCGACCTATTCGAAATCGATCAATCTCGGCTTCACCGAACCCTATCTGTTCGACAAGAATATCGCGATTGGCGGCGACGTGTTCCGCCGCGACTATAACTCGTTCAACTTCATCAACGACGACCGCAACACCACTTATGAGCAGGTGACGACGGGCTTCCAGATCCGTCTCGGCGTGCCCCTCACCGAATTCACCAGCCTCGCGCTGCGTTATGGCCTCAGCTATGACGACGTGTCGCTGGACAAGAATACCTTCTACACGCTCAACGCAGACGGCAATCTGGTCTGCGATCCCATTCTGGCCGGTCGCTATCTATGCGATGCGGTTGGGACGCGGACGACCTCGTCGGTGGGCTACAGCCTCGTTTTCGACAATCTCAACAACCGTATCCACCCGTCCTCGGGCAAGCGCGCTATTTTCAGCCAGGATTTCGCCGGCCTGGGCGGCAGCGTGAAATATCTGCGCACCCGGTTCGAGGCACGCCAATATTGGAATCTCGGCAGCGGCTTCATCTTCAATATCGGGGCCGAGGGCGGCTATATCCTGCCGTGGGGCAAGCAGCGTTACGACGACGAAGGCGGCCCGATCGACAAGGTGCGGTTGACCGATCGCTTCTTCCTGGGCGAGCCGCAGATCAGGGGCTTCGACATTCGCGGCGTTGGTCCCCGCGTCCAGCGTATCCCCTATATCAACACCTATGATGAAGACGGCAACATCACCGGCCAGACGCTGAGCACCAGCCGCAAGCAATATACCGACGACTCGCTCGGTGGTCGGGCCTATTATCTCGGCCATCTGGAGCTGGAACTGCCGCTTGGTTCGGGCGCGCGCGAGATGGGCCTGCGTCCGTCGATCTTCGTCGACGCGGGCGCCGTGTTCGGCACCAAGAAGCCCAAGCTTATCGACACTGACAAGGAGTTCCCCAAGGACGAGAATGGCATTCGCCAGCCGAAGGCCATTCCGATCCGCGATAGTAAGGGGCGCCAGATTTACATCGTTCCGACGACGACCGATGATGATGGCAACTATATTTATGACCATGCCGGCGCATCGACGCTTTGCCAAAACGGCTATTCCTCTTCCGGCAACATTACCGATTGTACTGGCGCCTCGATCAATACGGCGGCCGCCAATACGGTCCAGCCATTCGAGGAACGCTTCGTCGGCAACAGCGCCTCGCCGCGTGTTTCGGTGGGCATCGGCGTGAACTGGAATTCGCCGTTCGGTCCGTTCCGGATCGACGTCGCCAAGGCGCTTATCAAGGAACCGGGGGACGATACCAAGCTCTTCACTTTCAACGTAGGGACACAATTCTGATGAAGATTCTTTTCAAGGCCGCGGCGCTCGCCTCGGCGGTCGCGGTGCCCGCGCTCGTGGCGCTTCCGGTTCAGGCGCAGGTCGCCGCCGGCCAGAATACGGCGGTGGTCGATCTCCAGGGCGCGGTTGCCGAATCGGCCGCGTTCAAGACGGCGACGTCGCAGATCCAGACCACCTACAAGGCGCAGATCGACGCCTATAATGCGCGCGCCAAGGCGCTGCAGACCGAGTTGCAGCCGCTCCAGACCGAGTTGCAGCAGCTTGAGGCCAACAGCGCAACGCCCAAGGCGACGCTGGAAGCCAAGGTGAACGCCTATCGCACGCGCGCGCAGTCCGCGCAGGCTGAACTGGCGCGTCTCGCCGCCTCCTTCGCCAAGCCAACCGCTTATGCGCGTGAGCAGGTCGAGGACAAGCTGGAGCAGGCGATCAAGTCCGCGATGGTGGCCAAGAAGGTCAATCTCGTCGTCAATCCGGACTCGATCGTGGCGGTCAATCCGGCCGCGAACCTGACACCGGACGTCGTTGCCCAGCTCAATACGCTGGTGAAGACCGTCTCGATCACCCCGCCGGCCAACTGGCAGCCCGGCCAGCCGCGCCAGCAGGCGGCTGCTCCCGCAGCGCCGGCTGCGGCGGGCGCCGCGCCGCAGGGCCGTTGAGCCCGGCGGATGGGGGATGCGGTGAGCGCGGAGGGCGCCGTCGGCCCGCTCGATATCAAGCGGGTGATGGCGGCGCTGCCGCATCGCTATCCGATGCTGCTGGTCGATCGTGTCGAGGAACTGATCCTCGACCGGTCGATCGCGGCGATCAAGGCGGTGACGATCAACGAGGGCTTCTTCGCCGGCCATTTTCCCGGCCGGCCGATCATGCCCGGCGTGCTGATCGTCGAGGCGCTGGCGCAGGCGGCGGGCGTGCTAGCCGTCGAATCGCTCGGCCTCGCCGGATCGGGCAAGCTCGTCTATTTCATGGCGATCGACGAGGCGAAGTTCCGCGCGCCGGTGGAGCCCGGCGTGCTGCTGCGTCTTGAGGTCGAGTTCGTTCAGAAGCGTGCGACGGTCTGCAAATTCGCCGGCCGCGCGCTGGTGGATGGCAAGGTTGCGGCGCAGGCAAACTTCACCGCGATGATCGCCGACCCGCCGGCCTGAGGGGATAGGCGGCCGCACTCTCTTCGCCATTCCCGCGCAGGCGGCAATCCATAAACCCGTGCGCCGCACTTCCGGCGATAGCGCCTATGGATTCCTGTCTGCGCGGGAGTGACGGAAAGGGTTTTACGAGGGGCCTCGTCAGGTCGCCCGCAGGAAGGCCGCGAGGTCGTCCTGCGTGTTGATGTTGCTGGGCAGCGTGTCGAGCGCCACCGTGCGCGCGCCGGTTTGGGCGATCCAGCTTCGCATCGCCCGATCGCCGCCCTGTTCAAGCCAGGCCACAAGCGCGGGCGCGCGCGCCACTTCCCAAAGGCCGAGCAGCGGTTGGCCGCGTATTACCGCCGGTGCGGGGGCGAGCCGGTGGACGAGATCGCGCGGCAGATCGGGCAGGTCGCAGCCGCTGGTGAGCACGAGTTCATGGCCCGCCGCCTGGGCGTGGAGCAGCGCCCCGGCGAGCGCGCCTAGCGGCCCCAGCCCCGGAACCGGCGCGTCGGCCGCCGTCTCAATTCCTGCGCGCTGGCGACCGACGAGGACGATCGCGTCGCACTGGCCCGCCAGCCGTTCGGCGACATGCTCGATCATGGGCCGGCCGTCGATCAGCGCTTCGGCCTTGTCGCTGCCGAAGCGCCGCGCCGCGCCGCCCGCGAAGATCGCGCCGAGAATGGTCATGCGGCGGCCGCCGCGTTCGCCCCGAAGGTGCGGCGGGCGAAGGCGAGCAGCGCGCGGACCTGGCTGCTGATCGAGGTCCGCGCGCCGCCGATCTGGCCGAGATAGAGCGGCGGCACCGCGATCGGCAGCCGCACCAGCAGTCCTTCGTCCAGCTCCGCTTCGACCAGTTGCAGCGGCGCATGGCCCACGCCGATGCCGCGCAACGTCAGGTCCTTGATGACGTCGGCCTGCTGCGCGCGCGCCGCCGCCTGCACCTCGCCGCAACCCAGTTCGCCAAGGATACGCAGCAGCAGCGCTTCGAAGGGTGTGCCCACCAGCGGCAGGACGAAGCTATGTTGCCGCAATATCTCCGGCGTGATCCGCGCCTCGCGCGCCAGCGGATGATCGCGCCCGACGAACAGGCCGCAATCCACCTTGCGCAGGATTTCGACATCGGGCTCGGTGCTGTCGGCGACCGAGACGAAGGCGACGTCCGCCTCGGTCATCGCACTCCGCCGTTTCATCACCTCGCCGGTCAGGCCGAGCACCTCGATCGCGATTTCGGGATTGGCGGCGGTGAAGTCTGCGAGGATCGGGCGGACGAGATGCTCCATCACATAGGGATGGCCGGTGACGCGCACGGGGCGCGCCTTCTCCTCGTTGCGCGCCTTGCCCAGCTTCGCGCTCAACAGCCGCGCCTCGCCGATCAGGCCCGGCGCATGTTCGAGGAGAATCTGGCCGAGCATGGTGAGTTCGGACTTGCGGCCCGGCGCACGCTCCAGCAACTCGCCGCAGCATTGGTCCTCCAGCGCCTTGATGTGCCGGCTGATCCCCGGCTGCGAGATGCCCAGCCGCTCGCCGGCTTTTGCGAAGCTTCCTGTCTCGACTACCTCCAGGAACACTTCGAGTTGTCGAAAGGTCGAATTCAGCATGCTCGCCTCATCGGAAACGCGCGGGCGCTGTGCAACAGCGGCGGATGCGCGGCCAGTAAAAGATAGCCTATAGGGAATGTCTTCATAACCTGTCGCACTCTGGCCACACCTTCGCGGCCGGCTAGGCAGGCGGGCGCTTTTGGGGCAGACCGGATCGGGTCCAGGGGAGACAGGCATTGAACAGCTTCGATTATATCGTCGTCGGCGCCGGCTCGTCCGGCTGCGTGGTCGCGGCGCGGCTGGCGGAGGACCCCGCCGTCAGCGTGCTGGTGATCGAGGCCGGCGGATCGGAAAAGAAGCCGATCATGCAGATGCCGCTCGCCTGGTTCAACGCGATGCGCTCGCCCGCGCTCAACTGGGGCTATATGACCGAGCCCGAGCCTTTTGCCGACGATCGCCGCATCCCCGCGCCGCGCGGCCGCGTCGTCGGCGGCTGCTCCTCGATCAACGGCATGATGTATTCGCGCGGCAGCCCGCACGATTATGACCAATGGTCGCAGATGGGCGCGCGCGGCTGGAGCTTCGAGGAGGTGCTGCCCTATTTCCGCCGGTCGGAGAAGAACTGGCGCGGCGAATCGGCGCATCATGGCGGGCAGGGGCCGCTGACGGTCGCGCGGCACGTTGCCGACGACACGCTCTATCCCGCGGTGATCGAGGCGGCCTCGGCGCTCGGCTATCATCAGATCGACGATTTCCATGGCGACGAGCAGGAGGGCTTCAGCGTCCCCGACTTCACCGTGCATCAGGGCCGGCGGGGCAGCACCGCGGCGCGCTTTCTGCGGCCGGCGCTGACGCGCCCCAACATCCAGCTCGTCACCGAAGCGCTCACGACGCGTGTGATCGTCGAGGGCACGCGCGTCGTCGGCATCGAATATCTGCGCGACGGCAAGCGCGAGGAGGTGCGCGCAAACCGCGAGGTGATCCTATCTGCGGGCGCGTTCAATTCGCCGCATCTCCTGCTGCTGTCGGGCATCGGCCCGGCGGAGGAACTGCGCGAGCAGGGCATCGAGGTGGTGCGCGATCTGCCGGGTGTCGGACGCAATCTTCAGGAGCATGCCTCGGTCGGCCTGATCTTCGAGGCGGCGGTCGATACCTTCGACCGCGAACTGCGCCTCGATCGCATGATCCTGTCGGTGCTGCGCTGGCAATTGAGCGGCACCGGGCCGGTCGCGGGCCTGCCGGTCGGCGCGCAGGGCTTCCTGCGGACGCGCGAAGGGCTGGACCGGCCCGACGATCAACTGCTCATCAGCCCCGTGGCGATGGATGCCGGCCTGTGGTTCCCCGGCTGGCGCAAGCGGCGGGGCGATTTCTTCTCGGTATCGAACGTGCTGCTGCACCCCGAGAGCCGGGGCACGGTCACGCTGCGTTCGGCCGATCCGCGCGAAAAGCCGAAGATCCTGTTCAACCTGCTTCAGGCCGAGGCCGACCGGGCCTCGTTCCGCCGCTTTATCCGCTTCACGCGCCAGCTCTTTGAGCAACCCGCGCTGGCGCGGATCACGCGGCGCGAAGTGATCCCCGGTCCGGCGGTGGAGAGTGATGAGGCGATCGATGCCTATGTCCGCAAGGGCATCGGCACGGCGATGCATCCCACCAGCAGTTGCGCGATGGGCGCCGGCCCGATGGCGGTGGTGGACGAGGCGCTGCGCGTACACGGCCTGTCGGGACTGCGCGTGGTCGATTGCTCGATCATGCCGACGATCGTCGGCGGCAACACGAACGCGCCCGCGATCATGATCGCCGAAAAAGCGGCCGATCTCATCAAGGCGGACCGGGGCGAGGCGCTCGCCGCCTGACTGTTGCTTTTCTGCCATAGTCGGCGCGAAAAGTTGAAGAAGAATCAATGAATGCCGCGTTGGGCCATGGGGGACGGCAACCCGCCGTGGCCAAGCACAACCCACGCTGATAGGCGGCGGACGGGAGAGCCCGCGCTCGCGGGAACATAACCATCACAGCATGTCTAGATAACCGATAAGGCGCTCGGCACGGCCGACCCGCGCCTCTAGGTCCGCTCGAAATGTCGTGGGCAGCCGCCCGCGGCCAGGGAGGTAGTTTGTAATGAAGACCAGCGTATTTTCTCGCGCATCCACCATCGCGCTCGGCATCGTGCTGGGCAGCGTCGCGGCAACCGGCGCCTTCGCGCAGGACGCGGCGCCCGCAGCCTCCGATGACGGCATCCAGGATATTGTCGTCACCGCGCAGCGCCGCGAAGAGACGGTGCAGAAGTCCTCGCTGACGATCCAGGTGCTCAGCAGCGACGAACTGGCGCGCAAGGGCGTCACGCAGGCGCGCGACCTCGTCCAGCTCGTTCCCGGCCTCCAGATCGCGAACGGCGGCAACCAGACGCAGACCTATATTCGCGGCATCGGCGATTTTTCGAGCACCGCCCTCGGCCAGTCGGCGGTCGCGTACAATTTCGACGGCGTTTATATCGGCGACCAGGTGAGCGTCAGTCCGCTCTTCTACGACGTGTCGCGCGTCGAGGTGCTGAAGGGTCCGCAGGGCACGCTCTATGGCCGCAATTCCTCGGGCGGCGCGATCAACATCGTCACCAACCGGCCGACCGACGAGCTGGGCGGCCAGATTTCGGTCGAATTCGGCAATTATGACTCGATCCGCACGACCGGCGCGATCAACCTGCCGCTGACCGAGACGCTCGCGGTGCGCGGCGCGTTCAACTATGTCGACCGCGACGGCTATCTCTCCGACGGCACCGACGACGACAAGCAGCAGAGCGGCCGTCTCCAACTCCTCTGGAAGCCCACCGAACGCGTCTCGATCCTCGTCTCGGGCGATATCGAGCATGTCGGCGGCTATGGCCCCGGCGCGGTGCTGCTCCCGCGTCAGGACGGCACGGGCAAGTTCACCGGCGCGGTGGACCCGATCAACAATGCGGCGCTGATCGCCGGCGCCGGCGGGCTGGGCGGCTTCGTCCGGGTGCCGGGTTCGGGCATTCCCGAAACCGCGATCACCGATGCGCATGGCCCGATCAGCGCGCGCGACAATCTGCAGCGGAACATCATGGCCGAGATCAACGTCGATCTGGGCTTCGCGGACCTGACCTTCATTCCGGCCTACCGCACGTCGAACAACAAATATTTCGGCAATCTGCCGGGCTTCCCGTTCATCGACAATGAGAAGACGCATCAGCAGAGCTATGAGCTGCGCCTGTCGAAGAACACCGACACGATCAAGGCGGTCGCCGGCATCTTCTATCTGGACCTCGACCAGAAGGTGAACCAGGCGGCGGTGATCTCCTCGGTCATCCCGACGCTCACCTCGACGATTGATCCCAAGCTCGGCACCAAGAGCTACGCCGCCTTCGCGCAGGCGACGCTCAGCCTGACCGACAGCCTGCGCCTGATCGCCGGCGGCCGTTACACGCATGAGGACCGGACGATCGAAGGCTCGCGCGTCACGCTCGCGACCACGCAGGACTATGAAGGCGATGCGAACTTCAATTCGTTCACCTTCCGTGCCGGCGCCGAATATGACCTGACGCCGCGCAACATGCTCTATGCGACGGTCAGCAAGGGCTTCAAGTCGGGCGGGTTCAACACCTTCGCGCCGACGGCGGACCGGTCGAACGTCTATCGCCCGGAGACGCTCTATTCGTACACGGTCGGTGTGCGTAACCGCTTCTTCGACAATCGCGTGCAGTTCAACGTCGAGGGCTTCTACTGGGATTACAAGAACAGCCAGCAGTCGCACCTCGCCTTCGATCCGCTGGGCAACCAGCAGTTCCTGACGTTCAACGCGGCGTCGGCGACCAGCTATGGCGTCGATGCGGACCTGGCGTTCCGGCCCACGCCGAACGATCGGTTCACCGCGACGGTCGCCTACCTCCACACGAAGTTCGACGACTTCACCTATGCGATCCCGGTCGGCAACTATCGGGAGGGCAGCGTCGGCTGCCCGGTCACGCTCGGCGCCACCGAAGCGACGATCGATTGCTCGGGCATGCCGCTGCCGCGCGCGCCGAAATGGTCGGGCACGGCGGGCTATCAGCACAGCTTCGATCTGGCGGACGGCAGCTCGATCGTGGCGGGCGGCGACATGAGCTTCGGCTCGCGGCGCTACTCGGCGGTCGATTATATCGCGGCTGAGCATCTGAAGGGCTATGTGCGGTTCAACGCGAACCTCACCTACAACCTGCCGGACGACCAGTTCAGCATCACGGCCTTCGTGAAGAATATCGGCAACCGCGCCACCTATCTGGGCGGCGTCGAGGCGCCGTTGTCGCCCGGCTACGTCTACACCGTGGTTGACGCACCGCGCACCTACGGCATCCGCCTGATCGGCAAGTTCTGATCCGGCGACAAGGCAGACAAGAGAGGGGCGGCACTTCGGTGTCGCCCCTTTTTGTTTGAAGAGCGCGCTTCTCGCGTCGGGAAGATGTCAGCGTTGCGCAACGCGACCGCTGCGTTCGAGCTTGCCCCAGCCGACGCGGGGGCCGCGCAGCGCCTGCGCGATCGCCTTCAGGACGACATAATACATGACCTGCCGATAGCCGATGCGCTGCGGGACGAGCAGGGCGAGCAGTCCCCAGCGCTCCCGCCGCTCCAACGCGAAAGCGACGACGCCCGACAGCAGGTCGATCGCGGTGAAAACCAGCCAATAGGTCAGCATCTTGTCGATATCGGTATGCGTCTGCGCCCAGCCATGCGCCTGCACGCGCAGCCAGGTCGCCAGCATGCTCATCACCAAAGCGAGATCGATGATCGGCGAGATCGCCGCGAAGACGATCTGGAAGAGCACCGCCTGCGGCAGCCCGATCCAGGCAAGGCCGCGCGGACGGCCCTCGCGCATCAGTCCGCGATGCTTCCACAGGCATTGCAGGGTGCCGAACGCCCAGCGGAAACGCTGTCGGGCGAGTGCGCGGAAGCTTTCGGGCGCTTCGGTCCAGGCGATCGCATATTGATCGTACAGGACGGTCCAGCCGGCGCGCTGGATCGTGATCGTCAGATCCTGATCCTCGGCCAGCGTTTCGTCGGGATAGCCGCCCACGTCGATCAGCGTCTGTCGTCGCCAGGCGCCCACCGCGCCGGGCACGACGGTCATTGCGTCCAGGTGCGCCAGCGCGCGCCGCTCCAGATTCTGCGCGGTGATATATTCGAGCGCCTGCCAGCGCGTGACGAGATTGACGCGATTACCCACCTTGGCGTTGCCCGCCACCGCCCCGACCTTCGGATCGGTAAACCAGCGCGCCAGCCGGGCAATCGTGTTCGCTTCGAATTGGGTGTCGGCGTCGAGCGCGATGACGATCTCCGCCCCGGCGAGCGCGAGCCCATGATTGAGCGCGCGCGCCTTGCCGCCATTGTCGAGCGTCAGCAGCCGCACGCGCGGATCGCCGGCGAAGGCTTCACGCACCACCGCCCCGGTGCGGTCCTTCGATCCGTCGTCGATCACGATCACCTCGACGCGGACATCGCTGCTCGCCAGCACGCGGCGCACCGCGCGTTCGATGACGCGTTCTTCATTGTAGGCGGGTATCAGGACGGTAACGAAACGGTCCGGATCGACCGACGGAAAAACCTGCCGTCCCTCCCGGCGCGCCTGCCATATGGCAAGCGCGGACAACGCGACGGCGCGCAGGATGCCGAGCGAGATCGCGATCGTGAAGAGCCAGCGCAGCGCGATCACGATCCAGCCGAGCAGGGTGAACAGCGCGAGGTCCGCCGCCGCCGCCATCCGGTCGCTCTTGGAGATGGGGGGCAGCACCGCCGCCCGGCTCAGCCCCGCCAGCGTCGATACCGGCACGAAGCGATAGCCGCGCGCGCGCAGCTCGTGGATGATGGTCGGCAGCGCCGCGACGGTCTGCGCCCGGTTGCCGCCCGAATCGTGCAGCAGGACGACCTGGCCGCTGCGCTGGGGATTGGACGCCTCCACGCCGGCGATCGTGCGATCGATGATCGCCTGCACGCCTGGCCGTTTCCAGTCGTCGGGATCGACATGAAGACCGACTGAGAGATAGCCGAGCTTCTGCGCTTCGGTGACGGGCACGAGTTCGTCGGCCGTGGTCGGCTCGGCGTCCCCGAAATAGGGCGCGCGGAACAGGCGTAGCGAATGGCCGGTGAACGCCTGGAAGAGCCGCTGTGTCGCATTCAGCTCCAGCGCCGTCTGCCGCGCGGTCGCATTGGCGAGATTGGGGTGCGTATAGGTGTGGCTGCCCACCTCATGCCCGTCGCGCACCAGCCGCTGGAGCAGGCCGTGCTCGGTCAGCGCATTCTCGCCGATGATGAAGAAGGTGGCGGGCACATGCTCGGCCTTCAATATGTCGAGGATCTTCGGGGTCCAGACCGGATCGGGCCCGTCGTCGAAAGTCAGTGCGACCAGGCCGGGGCGATAGCCTGTCCGTTCGATCTGGTAGGGAGAGGGCAGGCGCAGGAAGCGTTCGTCGACGATCGTGCCGTTGCGCGCGGTCGTCAGGATGCGCTCTCCCGCGACCGGCAGCGCGCCGACGCGCAATATCTCGCCATTGCCCTCGATATCGACATTGGTGCCCGCCGGGATCAGCGAGATGCCGGCGGCGGACGGCAGGATGCGGTGGCGGCGGCCGAACATCGTCCAGAGCGATGGGTCCTCGGTGCCCAGCCGCCACAGCGCGACGGAGGTGATCCCCATCCGGTCGAGCGCGGCGATCTGATTGTGCGCGGTCGCGGCGTCGGCCAGCCACACATCATGATGGATGCCGCCTTCGTCATAGGCGAAGGCGCTGTTGCCGCTGGCCTTGTCGAACTGCGGCACCGTTCCCGACTCGCGCGCGGCGAGCCACGCTTCCTCGACCGAGTCAGCCTCCGTTTCGCCGCCCTTGGCCCAGTCATAGGCGTAGGAGGCGATGGCGACGACCAGCTTGTCGCGCGGAATCTGGCGCGTGGCGCGGGCGACGATCGCCTCGAACCATTTCTGCGAGGCGATCGGGCCGGGATCGCCGCCCTGATAATGCTCGTCATAGGCCATCAGGAACAGGCGGTCGGCCACCTTTGCATAGGCCGCGAGGTTCCAGTCGGGATCGTCGGCGGGAACCGCGATCGCGATGATCCAGCCGCGCGACGCGAACCGGGCATGCGCCTCGGCCAGGAAACGGCGATAATCGCCCTGGGCCGAGGAGGGCAGGTCCTCGAAATCGAAGAAGGCGCCATCGGCATGATTGGCGGCGAGCATCGCCTCCACCTGATCGAGCGTCTTTCGCCGCGCCGCCGGATCGTGGAGCAGGGCGGCCATGCCCTTGCCGTCCCACACGCCGCCCAGCGCATTCTGGACCATCGGCAGCAGCTTGGGCCGGTGCACGGCATGGTCGAGGATGGCCTTGCCCCGCACGTCGGGAAACAACGTGACGTGATGCGTGGGCCCGGTAATCGAAATCCAGCCGGGGACCAGCCAGTCCAGCTCGTTGACGTGACGCAGCAGCGAGGCGGCGCTGGCGTCGTCCCACGGGGCGTGGAAGGCGATGGCGAGCGGCTGTGCGCCCTGCTTCGGCTGGCCCACCCACAGGCGATCCGCATAGCGCAGGGCGCGGCGCAGCGATCGGCTTTGATGGCTGACGAAGCCGTCGTGCCGACTGAGGCCGTGCATCGGCGGCCGTTCGACCGCGAAAGGCAGTTCGGGTTGCGGCGCGACCGCCATGATCGAGGCCGCGAAAATCCCGCCCGCAAGCAGCACCAGCAGAATGAACGCTGCCACCGCTAGCGCGAAACGCCGCCGTCGCCGTCCCGATGCGTCGAAGAAGATCGGACGGTCAACCATCCGGGCCGGCCGAAAACAGAAGATGGGTCATGCCTGTGGTGTTGGAGCCCCGAACAATCGTGCGTTTCCGACAATAAGCCTGCCGCACCGTGCCGCTTAGTGAATAATATGACAGGTTTGCGCCGGCTGGACCGGCAGGGGGAGGCATGGCAGGAAGCGCCATGGCCAACGATCGGCGATTGAAGATCACGCCCCGGCTCTATTGCGGAGAGGAGATCGCGATGGGGCCGGGCAAGGCGGCCTTGCTGGAAGCGATCGTGCGCACCGGTTCGATCTCGGCAGCCGGCCGCGCGCTGGGGATGAGCTACAGGCGGACGTGGCTGCTGGTGGACGTGATGAACCGCTGCTGGGCCGAGCCGCTCGTCGCGACGGCGACCGGCGGCTCGCATGGCGGCGGCGCCACCGTCACGCCGTTCGGGCGTGAGGTGCTGGCGGCCTATCGGTGCTGGCAGGCGCAACTGGCGGCGGCCGATGGCGAAACCGATGCCCTTCTGGCGAAGCTCGCGCCCGAGCCGCGTCCGTCGCAGGGCGGTTGATCGTTCAGGCGACGAGCGCGGGCACGCCGCAGCGCACCCCGTTCACGCGAACATCCGCCTGCCCGATATGAATGCCGAGCAGGCCGGTGAGCGCATTGACGAGTGTGTCGAGCGCTGGCGCCGCCACGCCGAGGCTGTTGCCGACAAGCGCGCCGACCGGCCCCGTCCCGATCGAGAGCCCGCCAACCTTTACCGACAGATCGAGATTGCGGACCAGCGATCCGGCAATCCCCTGAACGAGGCTGCCCGACGAGACGGTCTTCAGCCGATGGCCGGCAATATCGGTGCTGTCGAAGGAGACGCCCTGCCAATCCTGGTTGGACAAGTCGACGCGCGCCTGGCCCGCAACGGTTATGAGCGGCAGCGTGACGATCTTCGCCGGCCGTTCGGCGACCGCGGTTTTGTGATTGCTTAGATCGGCGGTGTCGATGTCCGCGATCGAGACATGGCCGGGCGCGGGGCGCACGAGCAGCGATACCGACTGCGGCTTGCGCGCCTTGCAGTCGATCGCCGACAGCTTCGCCTCGGCCTCGGCCAGTTCGATGAACAGCGGCAGTCGCACCGATGCGATGCCGAGCAAATTGCCGGCGGGCAGAACGCGGGCGTCGAGATAGAGGCGCGTCTGCGCGGTCCGGATCACCGGCTCGCCCTTCGCCGTCACCGTCACCCAGGGCGAGGTGGCCATTCTGTCGCCGATCGCCAGCGTGGCGGTGACGTTCGTCAGCCCCGGCACGGTCGCGCCGAGATCGAGCTGAACCTGGCGGTCGCCATTGGCGAGCCCGAGCGTCGTGCGCAGCATGTCGAAGGCGTTGACCCGGATCGCCTGGCCCGATGCGGCATGATCCTGCGCGCCGATCGGGCCGAGATCGATCAGCGACCCGAGCGTGACGTCGGCGGTGCCGGTCAGGCTTCCCGCCAGTTTGCGCAAGGCCGATCCGGCCGATGCCGATCCGTCCGCATCGAGCGCGCTCGCCAGCGCCTGGATGACGTCGCCCGTCGTCATGTCCGCCGCGAGCACTTCGTCATAGGAGGCGGCTTCCAGATGGAGGCGCGTGGCGAGCGCATCGGTGAAGGTAAGCAGGTCGACATCGGTGTCGAGCAGCGCATCATAATCCATCACCGACAGGTTGATGCTGGAACCGGTAAGCGCGCCAAGCAGCGCATTGGCGAGGCCCCCTTGCAGCGCGAGAAGGCGCGATCCGATCGAGAAGCTGGCCAGATTCGCGCGCGCGGCGGTGGCGCTGCGGCTGATGCGCGTGCTTTTGCGGCCGAGCGCCAGCGCGAAATAGAGCGGCGCCTCGCTGGTGATCGTGACGCGCGCGGCATCGGCGCCCGTCGTCGCATCGGTGAAGCGGTCGTCCACCGGAATCTTCGGATCGGGCCGATAGATGCCGGGGCGGACCGTCAGCGTATAAGGCTGCTTCCAGCCGTTGAGGCGCACCGTCGCGTCGGCGGCCGCGAAGGGGGTGTCGAGCTGGGCGGCGGCCGACAGCGCAGCGGCATCGGCGATGCCCTGGAGCCGCCTCGTCTCGAAATAGACCGAACCGAGATCGACCGCGAAGGCGAGGCAGCCGATGCTGGCAAGCAGCGATCCCGCCGCGATCGCCGTCACCGCACCGCGCCGATCGCCTCGCAGTGAAGGCCATCGCATCACAGGCCCCCCAACCGGACGGCGGCGTTGCGCCGGATCGTCGACGGCGGCATCGGCACCAACGGAAACTGGAAGAACACGTCGTGCCGCGCGTCATAGTTCAGCGCAACCTCGATCGCGTCTTCCGTTTCGTGCACCTGCACCGTCGAGCGGGCGGGATCGATTCCGGCGAGATCCTGGATTTCCGAGAGCACCGCCGCGCGGGCGAGCGTGTCGCGTTCGGTGGCGGTCAGGCCGGCGATCGCGGCGCGCGCCGCATCATTGGCGACCTGCTGGAGTGAATGCGCGCGCCAGAAATAGCCGCCATAAGCGAATATCCCCATCAGCATCAGCAGGAAGAGCGGGGCGACGAGTGCGAATTCGACCGCCGAAGTACCCTTTTCCGCGTCCCGCAACGCCCGCCTGCACCGCGTTCCCCCGGCAGCCATTTTCATCCTCCACTCGATATCCGGAGAATAGGTGGCAAATCTGTGGGAGGTGTTTGCCGTCATATTCGCAATTACCGCGATCAATTCCTCCGAATCGGCCGAACATCTCCCCTGGCGATGGGGTTTTCTCCGAAATGGCCGAAAGTGTCCTCGGCGCGGCAAGCTTTGGTCAACCATCGGCTTCCAGATTTTTAGTATCGAAAACGAAGCTGGAGGGGATGCCATGCTACAGTCGCAACAGATGGAAAGCGTCACATCGGCCGATTTCGTTCGCCGATTCGGCCGGTGGCAGGATCAAGTGGCGACGGGGCCGCTCGTCGTTACCCATCATGGCCGCGCGCGTCTCGTCGCCGTGTCGATGGAGCGCTATCAGGCGCTGACCGAGGGGGAAGAAATCGCGGGGGACGACGGCCACGACGTGCGGCTCGCGACACTTGTCGAGCGGATGGATGAAGGCTTCATCGCCTTCGACGCGCAACTGCATTTCGTGGACGCCAATCCGGTCGCCTGCGCGCATCTGCGGACGAGTGCGGCGGCGCTGAGAGGGCAGGCGCTGGGGGAGGCGCAGGCCGATTTCTTCCGGACTCTCGCGCATTCGCACCTGCTGCGGGCGGCACGATCGGGCGAGGCGGCCGCTTTCGACGCGCCTTCGCTCGCCTATCCGGGCAATTGGCTGCGTTTCCGCACCTTTCCCTACGGCAGCGGCGCGGCCTGCCTGTTCCGCAATGTCACCGAGGAGAAGGAGGCGCGCCGGCGGGCTCAGGCCGAGACGGCGCTTGCCGCCGCAATCGAGGCGCATGGGGTGATCGGCTACGCCCGGATCAGCCCCCGCGCTACCTTCCTCGATGTCGACCGGCCCTTGGCGGCGCTCGCGGGCTTCGATCCGGCGAGCCTGCGCGGCGTGCGGCTGACCGACATCATGCCGCTCAACCGCCGCGTCGCCGCCGCGTGCGAGATAGAGGCGGTGCTCACTGACGGAGGCGCCCGCGCCTTCGACGGCGCGCTGATGGTCAATCGCGGCGACGAGATCGAAGTCCGCATCAGCCTTGCCTCGATCGACGGCACGCCGGCGAACGATGGCGCTGTTGTCGTGGTGACGTTGCGATAGGTGGGGCTGATGATTGGGGCCGCACCGCTTTCGCCCAAATCAGACATTCGCCCGAGCAGGCATGTGCACCTTTATCAAGCTGATGCATGAAGGCATTCGCATTGTTCCAGAAAAATCCATATTGTCGATCAAAGACGTCACTCTGAATCGTTAGGATGTTCTGTGGGGCTGGTCGTTATTACGGGCGGTAATAGAGGTATCGGGCTGGAACTCGCCCGGCTGTTTGTCGCAGATGGTCGAGATGTGGTGCTCGGTATCAGGGATATTGCCACCGCCCCTCCATTACCGGCGCAGGTGCTGCCTCTCGACGTCAGCGATGACATGTCGGTGGCGGAGTTCGCCAGCCAACTCGGCGATCAGCCCATAGACCTTCTCATCAACAATGCTGGGGTGATTGGCCCCGAACGCCAATCGAGCCTGGATATGGATTATGCAGGCTTCCTGGAAACCCTCAATGTAAACACGATCGGTCCCCTGCGGGTTACTCAGGCGCTGCTCGGAAACTTGCGGAAGTCCGCAGCGGCCAAACTCGTGATCCTCACCAGCCGCATGGGTTCACTGACCTACGCGAAGTCGGATCGGATCGCCTATCGAGCCTCGAAGGCGGCCGCCAACAAAGTCGTGCAATGCCTTGCCACGGATTTGGAACCGATGGGAATCGCCGTCGCGGCCATCCATCCCGGTTGGGTCCGGACCGACTTGGGTGGCCCATCCGCCGATATCGCACCCGACGAAAGTGTGCGTGGCATCAAGGCGGTCATCGAAACGCTGTCACTCGCGCTGAGTGGGCGCTTCTGGAACTACGATGGAAGCGAATTGGCGTGGTAGGCAAATAAACGTAAACGCCCGTCGGTTCCTCACCGCTTTCTGCCCCTGGGGAAACCCATGCCTATAAAGTGGGGACATAAAAAAAGGGCGCCCGGCACGGACCGGACACCCTTTTTTGCCTGATTCCCGAAAGGTTCAGCCTTCCGCGGACTCTTCCGCTTCGGCTTCGGGCTCCGCCTGGGCGATTTCGCCCGGCTCGGCGTTGGGATCATAGTCTTCGGTGAAGCCGGCTTCATCGCGCTCGAACATCGACGCCATGACGTCGACGCCCTGCGTCTGGAGATCGGCTTCCTCGGGCGAGCGGGCGACGTTGACCTTCACCGTCACCGACACTTCGGGATGAAGCGCGATCTTCACCTCATGAATGCCGATATTCTTGATCGGACGATCGAGGACCACCTGGCTGCGGAGCACCTTCGCGCCTTCGCCATCGAGCGCCTCGACGATGTCGCGGGCCGAAACCGAGCCGTAGAGCGCGCCGACGTTCGACGCCTGACGGATCAGCGTGATCGACTTGCCGTCGACCGATGTCGCTTCCTTCTCGGCGCCTTCTCGGCGCTTGGCGTTCTCCGCCTCGATCTGGGCGCGGTTCGCCTCGAATATCTTGCGGTTGGCTTCGTTCGCACGCAGCGCCTTCTTGCGTGGCAGCAGATAGTTGCGGGCAAAACCCGCCTTCACCGAGACGACGTCGCCAATGGCGCCGAGCTTCTCGACACGTTCGAGCAGGATCACGTCCATGTGCCCGGCCTCCTTATTTCACGATGTAGGGAAGCAGCCCGATGTGACGGGCGCGCTTGATCGCCTTGGCGAGTTCGCGCTGCTTCTTGGCCGAAACGGCGGTGATGCGGGAAGGAACGATCTTGCCGCGCTCGGACACGAAGCCCTGGAGCAGACGAACGTCCTTATAATCGATCCGGGGAGCGTCCTTCGCGGAGAAGGGGCAGCTCTTGCGGCGGCGGAAGAAGGGGCGTGCCATCTTTCTGTTCTCCTTCAGGCGGCGTCGCGGTCGTCGCGGTCGCGGCGCGGGCGATCCTCGCGGCCGCCGTCGCGGTCGCCACGATTGCCGCGGCGATTGTCGCGCTCGTTACGGCGCATCATGGCCGACGGGCCCTGCTCGTGCGCATCGACGCGGATCGTCATGAAGCGGACGATATCCTCGTTTATCGAAGTCTGGCGCTCCAGTTCGGCGACCACACCGGCGGGCGCGTCGATCTCGAGCATCACATAATGCGCCTTGCGGTTCTTCGCGATGCGATAGGCGAGGGTGCGCAGACCCCAGGTCTCGGTCTTCACGACCTTGCCATTGCCTTCCTCGATGATCTTGGTGGCGGCTTCCGCCAGCGCGTCAACCTGGGCTTGCGCCAGATCCTGACGCGCGAGAAACACATGCTCGTAGAGAGCCATTCGCGCTGTCCTTTCATGCCGATCGCTGACGCCGCCCCATGCGGACGCCCCTCCGGCTTTCTTGAAGGGCGTGCCCATGGCGCAATCGCGGGCAAAAGGCAAGCCGTTGCAAGGCGCGTACCGCCCGGTTTAAGACGGCTCCGTCCTTTTGGGGAGTAGCCAGCCGCCCGGCTCGTCGGGCGGGCTCGCGCGTCAACATGCTTGGTGGAGACACCATGGCGCGCAAGGGAAGGGGCCGCCGGCCTGGTCGGCGGTGCCATCCGGGCGAGACCAATGGCATCGGGCTTCCGCACGGCCGGGCGGAAGTGCGATCGCTGTTGGATCGTCCGCACCGGCCCGGAGACACTGCCCACCATGGAAGCCTTCCTGACCTCCACCGCCATCGTCGCGCTCGCCGAAATCGGCGACAAAACGCAGTTGCTCGCGATCGTACTGGCGACGCGCTTTCGTCGCCCGGTGCCGATCATCCTCGGCATTCTTGGCGCGACGATCGCCAACCATTTCCTTGCGGCCTTCGCGGGCGTGGAGATCGCCTCGCTGCTCGACGGCCAGTGGTTCCGCTATCTGGTCGCCGCTTCCTTCATCCTGATGGCGGCGTGGACGCTGATCCCTGACAAGCTTGACGAGGAGGAGGAGAAGCCCTCGCGCTTCGGCCCGCTCCTCACCACCCTCGTCGCCTTCTTCTTCGTCGAGATGGGGGACAAGACACAGATCGCGACGATCGCGCTCGGCGCGCGTTTCCATGATGTCGTCGCGGTCGCCTCGGGCACCACCTTGGGCATGATGCTCGCCAACGTGCCGGCGGTCTTCCTCGGCGATGCGCTGGTGAAGCGCGTGTCGCTGCGGCTGGTGCATGGCATCGCCGCGCTGCTGTTCCTCGTCATCGGCCTGTGGATGCTGGCGGAGACGGCAGGCTGGATCGGTTGACGGTGCGAGGGCTTGCCACGGCGCGCGGCTCTTCCTAGTCCGCGACGATACCGTCGCAATCAGGGGCCAGAGATGCGCGCATTCCTTTTTCCCGGGCAGGGAAGCCAGACCGTCGGCATGGGCGCCGCGCTCGCCGAGGCGAGCGCCGCCGCGCGCGAGACGTTTCAGGAAGTGGACGACGCACTCGGCCAGCACCTCTTCCGGCTGATGCGCGAAGGGCCGGCGGACGAGTTGACGCTGACCGAGAACGCCCAGCCTGCGATCATGGCGAACTCGATCGCGGCGCTGCGCGTGCTGGAGCGCGAGGGCGGCGTCCGTCTTGCCGACAAGATGGCCTTCGTCGCCGGCCACAGCCTGGGTGAATATAGCGCGCTGTGTGCCGCCGGTGCGCTGGAGCTTGCGGAGACGGCGCGCCTGCTGAAGCTGCGCGGTCAGGCGATGCAGGCGGCGGTGCCCGTCGGCGTCGGCGCGATGGCGGTGCTGCTCGGCCTCGATTTCGACGAGGCGAAGGCGGTTGCCGAAGAAGCGGCGGAGGGCGAGGTCTGCACCGCCGCGAACGACAATGCGCCGGGGCAGGTCGTCGTCTCGGGCCACAAGGACGCGATCGACCGGGCGGTGGAAATCGCCAAGGCGCGCGGCGCGAAACGGGCGATGCTGCTGCCCGTCTCTGCCCCCTTTCATTGTCCGCTGATGCAGCCTGCCGCCGATGCGATGGCCGATGCGCTCGCCGGTGCGAAGCTCGTAGCGCCGCTGGTGCCGCTCTATGCCAATGTCACCGCCGCGCCGGTTGCCGATCCGGTGACGATCCGTGCGCTGTTGGTCGAGCAGGTGACGGGCACGGTGCGTTGGCGCGAGAGCATTGCCGCGATGGCGGCGGCTGGCGTCGATCGGTTCGCCGAGTTCGGCGGCAAGGTGGTCGGCCCGATGGTGAAGCGAATCGCAGCCGATGCGGACGCGGTCAGCATCGTTTCGATGGCGGACGTCGAGGCGCTCGCCAAGACTCTCTGATTCGGGCCAGTGGAGACGCTCATATGTTCGATCTGAATGGGATGACCGCGCTGGTGACGGGCGCTTCGGGCGGCCTCGGCTCGGCGATTGCCAACGCTTTGGCGGAGCAGGGCGCGCGCGTCGCGCTGTCGGGCACGCGCGAGGCGGCGCTGAACGAGGTGGCGGCCGGGCTCGGCGGCGATCCGGTGGTGCTGCCCTGCAACCTCGCCGATGCCGAGGCGGTGGACGGCCTCGTGCCGCGCGCGCTCGATGCGCTGGGGGGCAAGCTCGACATTCTCGTCAACAATGCCGGGATCACGCGCGACAATCTGGCGATGCGGATGAAGGATGAGGAGTGGCAGCAGGTGCTTGCCGTCAACCTTGAGGCCGCCTTCCGCCTGATCCGCGCGTCGCTGAAGCCGATGATGAAGGCGCGATTCGGCCGTATCGTCTCGATCACCTCGGTCGTCGGCGTGACGGGCAATCCCGGCCAGGCCAATTATGCCGCGTCGAAGGCGGGGCTGATCGGCATGTCGAAGGCGCTGGCGCAGGAAGTAGCGAGCCGCGCGATTACCGTGAACTGCGTCGCGCCGGGCTTCATCGTCTCGGCAATGACCGACGCGCTGCCCGATGCGCAGAAGGAGGCTCTCACCGCCCGCATCCCCACCGGCCGCCTCGGCGCGGGCGAGGACGTCGCGGCGGCGGTGGCCTATCTGGCGAGCCGCGAGGCAGGCTACGTCACCGGCCAGACGCTGCATGTCAATGGCGGCATGGCGATGCTCTAAAGCGAGAGAAAAACGAGGAGCGGTTAAGCCCCTTCCCTTCAGTGGAGGGGGTGGGGTGGGGGCTTTCCACCTGCTCCGACGCGCCTTGTTAGACGCCCCCACCTTTGAAGGGGAGGGGTGGAGGGCGCCACGATATGCCTCGCAAACCATAACGACACGCTGGCAATCAGCATGCCCGCCGCTACGTCCGCGAAATAATGGCCGCCGTCGACGGGCGTCGCGAGCAGGACGAGCGCTTCGAACGCCAGCCCCGGCCAGCGCAGCGCCCGATTCTGCCAGAAGGCCCACCCGTAGAGCGTCGCCAGTGCGGCATGGAAGCTGGGGAAGGTGATGATCCCCTTGAGCGTGGCGAGATCGATCAGCCGGTCGCTGCCATCCCTCAGCCCGGTGAAATCGGCCATGTGGAGGAAGGGTACGGAAGGATTGATGTGCGGGAAGTCCGCCGGCGTCAGCCCGAAATAGGCGTAGCATCCGGCGGCCGGTATCAGCCCCGAAATCAGCACGGCAGCGAGCCCCGCAAGACTGGTCGCCCAGACGAAGCGCCGCAATTCTTCGGTCCGGCCCGTGAAGCCCAACAGGAGCAGCACCGCCGCAAGCTGCGGCATCAGCGTGTCATAGGCGACGCGTAAGATCCCGGCTACTCCCGGCGCGGAATCGAGCAACGCGAGCCAGCGCCGCCAGTCGAGCCCGAACAGCGCGTCCATTGCGGCGAGGCGGCTGTCCTGCAGCGGCCCGCCCAGGCTGGCGGCGAGATAGGAAAGCGGTCCTGCTATCATCGTGAAGATGATAAGCTGCGCCAGCGCCTCGCACGCCGCCCCGATGCGCGGCGCGGGGCGGACGATTCGATAGAAACGGGCGATCAGGTGGAGCAGGATGGCGGCGAGGCCGGGCATCGGGATGGACGACCAGCGTATCGCGAATCCGGCGAGATACAGCCCTGGGAGCGTTGCCGCGCCCAGCAGCGCGAGCAGCCGCCACGCGCGCATTTCATCGGCGGTAAGGTCGGCTCCGGCCATGGCCCGCGCGATACAGGGCCAGTCCTAACGAACGGCTAACCCTGCGCCGAGGCTTGCAACCTACCCGCCCTCCGTTTAGGGCAAACGGCCAATCAAACAAATCAAGTCCAGTGAGAAGGTTTCCCATATGAGCGAGATCGCCGAGCGCGTGAAGAAGATCGTCGTCGAGCATCTTGGCGTCGAAGCCGACAAGGTTACCGAGGAAGCGAGCTTCATCGACGATCTGGGCGCCGACAGCCTCGACATCGTCGAGCTGGTTATGGCGTTCGAGGAAGAGTTCGGCGTCGAGATTCCCGACGACGCGGCGGAAAAGATCGCCACCGTCAAGGATGCGATCACCTATATCGACAGCCACAAGGGCTGATCGTCCGCCTGACGGATCGGGTCCGGGTTCGTTCGGGCCAAAAGGATTGAGCGGCCCTCCGGCCCCGGCTTTCGTGCAAGGGCCGGGGGGCCTGTTCATGTTCGGGAGATTGCCATGCGTCGTGTCGTCGTAACCGGATTGGGGCTCGTCACGCCACTCGGCGCCGATGTCGAGACGAGCTGGGCGAATATTCTTGCGTCCAAATCGGGCGCGGGGCCGATCACGCGCTTCGATGCCTCCGATCAGCTTTGCCGGATCGCCTGCGAGGTGAAGCCGAAGGACCATCCTTACGGTTTCGATGCGTCGCTCCGCGTCGATCACAAGGTGCAGCGGCAGGTCGATCCGTTCATCGTCTATGGCATAGACGCGGCGGGGCAGGCGCTTGAGGATGCCGGCCTCACCGAGATGCCGGAATCGGAGCGGCTGCGCACGGGCTGCTCGATCGGCGCGGGCATCGGCGGCCTTCCCGGTATCGAGAGCGAGTCGATCGTCCTCCACGAAAAGGGACCGCGCCGGGTCAGCCCGCATTTCGTCCATGGCCGGCTCATCAATCTCATCGCCGGGCAGGTGTCGATCAAATATGGCCTGATGGGGCCGAATCATGCGGTCGTCACCGCCTGTTCGACCGGCGCCCATTCGATCGGCGACGCCGCGCGGATGATCGCGATGGACGATGCCGACGTGATGCTCGCGGGCGGCGCGGAGGGGGCCATCTGCCCGCTCGGCATCGCCGGCTTCGCGCAGGCGCGGGCGCTGTCGACCAATTTCAACGACACGCCGGAAAAGGCCAGCCGGCCTTATGATCGCGATCGCGACGGCTTCGTAATGGGCGAGGGCGCGGGCGTCGTCGTGCTCGAAGAATATGAGCATGCGAAGGCGCGGGGCGCGAAAATCTATGCCGAGGTCGTCGGCTATGGCCTGTCGGGCGACGCCTATCACGTCACCGCGCCGCATCCTGAAGGCTCGGGCGCTTTCCGCTCGATGGAGATGGCGATCCGCAAATCGGGCCTGTCGGTCGCGGATATCGATTATATCAACGCGCACGGCACCTCGACCCCGCTGGGCGACGAGCTGGAGTTGGGCGCCGTCCGCCGCCTGTTCGGCAATGCGATCGAGACGGTGTCGATGTCGTCGACCAAATCGGCGATCGGCCATTTGCTCGGCGGCGCCGGCGCGGTCGAATCGATCTTCTGCATTCTCGCCTTGCGCGATCAGATCGTGCCGCCCACGCTCAACCTCGATAATCCGAGCGAGGGCGTCCAGGGCGTCGATCTCGTGCCTCATGTCGCCAAGAAGCGGAAGGTCCGCGCGGTGCTGAACAACAGCTTCGGTTTCGGTGGTACCAATGCCAGCCTGGTGATGGTCGCCGTCTGATCAGGGAAGCGGCCCCATGGCGCGCAGGAGGAGGAAAGGCCGCTCCAGTCGTCTAGGCTGCCTGGTCGCCCTGTTGCTGATCGGTGTGGTCGCGGTTGGCGGCTTTGTCGGCTGGAACTGGGCGGGGCCGGGACCTTCGCCCAGGCCGGTCACGCTGACGATCCGGGAGGGCGCGACGCTGCGGTCTTCCGCGCGGGAACTGGAAAAAGCGGGCGCGATCCGTTCGGCGCCGCTTTTCCTGCGTCTCGCGCGCGTGTTCGGATCGCAAAAGCCGATCCGCGCGGGCGAATATGAGGTGCCCGCCGGCGCCAGCGCCTCGTCGATCCTCGCCTTGCTCCAGTCGGGGCTCACCAAGCAGCGCTTCGTGACGATCCCGGAGGGGATGCCTTCGATCCTCGTCTACGAAAAGCTGATGGCCGAGCCGTTGCTGACGGGGCCCCTCGCGGTGCCGACAGAGGGTAGCGTGCTGCCTGATTCGTACAGCTTCGTGCGTGGCGACACCCGTGCATCGGTGCTGAAGCGCATGCAGCAGGCGATGACGAAGACGCTCAGCGAGCTATGGGCGAAGCGCAAACCGACGACGGTGGCGAAAACCCCGCGTGAGGCGATCATCCTCGCCTCGATCGTCGAGAAGGAAACCGCGCTCCCGTCCGAGCGGCGGCAGGTCGCGGCGGTCTATTCGAACCGGCTGCGCGCGGGCATGCTGCTCCAGGCGGACCCGACCGTCATCTATCCGGTGACGAAGGGCAAGCCGCTCGGCCGGCGTATCCTGCGTTCCGAATTGCAGGCCGACAATGGCTACAACACCTATGTGCGCACCGGACTGCCCGAAGGCCCGATCACCAATCCGGGCCGCGCCTCGATCGCCGCGGTTCTCGATCCGGCCGACAGTCCCGCGCTCTATTTCGTGGCGGACGGCAAGGGGGGGCATGTCTTCGCGAACACGCTCGACCAGCATAACGCCAATGTCCGCCGCTATTATGCGCTCCGTCGTGAACGCGGCGAGATGTAGGCGGCTGCCCGTCCCAAGTTTGGCTGTCATTCCCGCGAGGGCGGGAATCCATAGGCACTGTCGGTGCAAATTAGGCGAACCGCCGCGTATAATGACGGAAGAAGCCTTACAGCCGCAGCCCTTCCTCTTCAGGAAGACCGAGGACGAGGTTGAGGTTCTGCACCGCCGCGCCGGCCGCGCCCTTGCCGAGATTGTCGAGCGCCGCCACGAGCCGCGCCTGTCCCGTCCGATCATTGCCGAACACGAACAGATCGAGCCGGTCCGTGCCGGCGCACCGCTCGATCGTCAGGGCTGACAGGTCCTCGCTCACAAGGCGCACAAGAGCATTGTCGGCATAGGCGTCGCCGATCGCCTCGCGGATCGTCGCCAGCGTGCCGTTCAGCAGATGCAGGTGCAGCGGCACCTCCACCAGCATGCCACGATAGGTGCGCGCCACCGCCGGCAGGAAAGCGGGTGCATGGTCGAGGCCCGCATGACGCTGCATCTCGGGCACATGCTTGTGCGCCATCGTCAGCCCATAAATGCGAAAGGCGGTGTCGGCCGCATCCGGCGCATCGGCATTTTCGAACGCGGCGATCATCGCCTTGCCGCCGCCCGAATAGCCCGACGTGGCGTTGACCGACAGCGCCAGCCCCGCCGGCACGATTCCGGCGCGCACCAGCGGCCGCACCAGCGCGAGAAAGCCGGTGGGATAGCAGCCGGGATTCGACACGCGCTTCGCCCCGGTCAGCCGCTGGCGGCCGTCGGGCTCCAGTTCGGCGAAACCGTAGGCCCAGTCGGCGGCGGTGCGGTGCGCGGTGGAGGCGTCGATCACCCGCGTCGCGGGATTGTCGATCAGCGCCACCGCCTCGCGCGCGGCATCGTCGGGCAGGCACAGGATGACCGCGTCGGCCTCGTTCAGCGCGTCGGCGCGCGCCGCGCTGTCCTTGCGCCGTTCCTCGGGCAGGGTGACGAGCGTGATGTCGCGCCGCCCGGCGAGCCGTTCACGGATTTCGAGGCCGGTCGTGCCCGCCCCGCCATCGATGAATATCCGTGCCGCCATCATATCCTCCTGCGCGCGATCACCGGCTCGGCGTGCGTCCCGGCAAGCCGCGCGACGATGTCCGCCAAGGGCTCGATCGCCACCGCCATCCAGTGCGCATTGGCATGTACCATATTTTCCGGATCGACCATGATGCCGACATGGCCGGGGAAGAAGATCAGGTCGCCCCGGCGCAGCGCTTCGCCCGTCGCGATCGGGGCGCCCAGCGCCTGCTGCTGATCGCTGTCGCGCGGCGCGGCGATACCGGCGAGGCCGAGCGCAAGTTGGACGAGCCCGGAGCAATCGACGCCGCCGCCGCCGCGCCCGCCCCAGACGTAGGGCGTGCCGACAAGACGCTCGGCCACCGCGACGGGGTCGCGCTCGGGAATGGGAAGGCTCCCGGCGTGGCGGCGATGCACATAGCCGGTCAGCGTTTCGACGAAATCGCCTTGCTGAGTGCCGGCGAAGCGCGCGCCGATCGGCCATATCGCGACCACCGGCGCCTTGATGTCGGCCGCCGCGAACACCGGCGCGCGCGGCGCTGTGACGACATGACTCGCCTCGATCGGCGCGCCCAGCGCCTCGGCCGCGATATAGCCGACATAATGGTCGTGCAGGCCGTAGCCCCACGCCCAGCCATCGGTGACGTCGAGCAGCGCGAACGCCTCCCCATGGAGAAGCTGCGACACGGCCGGCGCGTCGGCACTCGGCGCGTCGCGCAGCATCGCAGCGGGCGCCGCGCACCCCGCCGGCTCGGGCACGACATAGCGCGAGGCGAACAGCCGATCGCTCAGCGCTATGTCGGCGATATCGCGGCGGATGGCGTTTATGCGCCCGTCGAGCCGTATCGAGGGCCCAAGGAGGCGCGCGCGCCTAACTGGCGGTGGCGCGAGGCTTGCGGGCGGTGCCGTCAGACTTTCCGCCGCCAATGAGGCTGCCAAACCGCTCAAGGAAATCAGCTCCGCTATCCGTTTGCGCAACGAAGATGTTGCGCCGGTCCGTTTCGTCCCGTTCGCGGCGCAGATAGCCGAGCGTGCCGAGCGTATTCAAGGCGCGCGTGATGACGGGCTTCGAAACGCCCAGCAAATGGGCGAGGCCGCGCACCGTATGCGGCCCCGGCGTGAGATAGACGGCGAGGAGCAACGCCATCTGCCGGTTGGTGAGATCGGGCTGGCCCGACCGCACATAGCCGACCAGCGCATGCATCCAGGTGGACAGCATGCCATCCATGGGAGCCTGTGCCTCCTTCGGGCGGGATTCGCGGGGCTTTCGCATCTCAGCCGTAACAACCCCCGGCGGGGCGGCTGGTTCCTTAGCCGAAGCGCGTGCGCAACATCTCCCATGCGGCGCGCAGGCCAAGCGCCTCGCCGCCCTTCGGACGCCCCGGTTTTGCGGCGCCGCGCCATGCGAAAGTATCGAGGTGCGCCCAGGGAATCGTGGCCGTCACGAACTTCTGGAGGAAGAGCGCGGCGGTGACCGCGCCGGCCATGCCGCCGGTGCCGGCATTGTTCACGTCGGCGACGTTCGACTCGAGCATCTCGCCATAAGGCGCCCAGAGCGGCATCCGCCACACCGCATCGCCGACTCGCATGCCGGACGCGCAGAGGTCGTCGGCCAGGGCATCGTCGCTCGCGAACAAAGCGGGCAGATCGGGGCCGAGCGCCACGCGCGCTGCGCCGGTGAGCGTCGCGAAATCGAGCAGCAGGATCGGGTCCTCCTCGCACGCGCGGGTCAGGGCGTCGGCCAGAATCAGCCGCCCTTCCGCATCGGTATTGCCGATTTCGACCGACAGGCCCTTGCGGCTGTTCAATATGTCGCCGGGGCGGAAGGCGTCGCCCGATACCGCATTTTCGACCGCCGGGATCAGCAGGTGAAGCCGGACGGGCAATTGCGCGGTCATCACCAGCCGCGCGAGCGCCAGCGCATGCGCCGCGCCGCCCATATCCTTCTTCATCGTCAGCATCGCCGAGGAAGGCTTGATATCGAGGCCGCCCGAATCGAAGCAGACGCCCTTGCCGACGATCGCGATGCGGGGATGGGCGGGGTTGCCCCATTCGATCTCGACCAGACGGGGGCCGCGCGCGTGGGTGGCGGCGCGCCCGACCGCCGTGATGAGGGGATAGTCCTCCGCCAGCGCGTCGCCCTGCGTGACGCGGAAGGTGGCGCCCACCTCATTGGCGACCGCCTCCGCCGCCGCCGCCAGCTCGGCCGGGCCGAGATCGCCTGCGGGCGTATCGACAAGATCGCGTACCAGCGCCACCGCCTCGGCCAGCCGCACGGTCTCGGCGATCTTTGCCGGCTCGGAAGTGAGCAGGATGCGTTGCGGGATCGGATCGGGCGCGCGCAAATAGCGATCGAAGCGGTGATGGGCGAGCAGCCAGCCGAGCGCGCCGAGGCCGGGTTCTCCATCGGCCAGCCGATAGCTGCCCTCGGGCAGGCGGCCAACCGCGCCGGCGAGATCCCATGGCCCGGCTTCTTCGGGCACGCCTATCACGGCGGCGAAGCTGTCCGGCTTGTCGCCCGGCAGCAGCGCGAAATCGCCGGGCTTGCCCTTGAACAGCGAGGTGGCGACTGCGGTGCGGACCCGTTCGGGCTGTTCGCCAAGCCAGCTATCGAGCCCGTCCTTGCGGAGAATGTGGAGGAGATGCGCGGGCTGCCCGCGATCGGCGACGAGGAGAGCGGAAAAATCAGTCATCGGACATATACCCCAGAACCGGCCGCCCGTTCCGTCATGCCCGCTGAAGCGGCACCCCGAACAGATCATGCGCGTCGGCATCCTCGATCGACACGGGAACGATATCGCCGGGCTTGAGATGGCCCGCGCCGCGTAGCTGGACCTCGCCGTCTATCTCGGGCGCGTCGGCCTTGGATCGGCCGGTGGCGCCGCCCTCTTCGTCGACCAGATCGATGATGACGTCGAGCGTGCGGCCGATCTTCGCCCGCAGCTTGGCGGCCGAGATCGCGGCGGTCTTCTCCATCAGCCGGGCGTAGCGTTCCTCCTTCACCTCTTCGGGCACGGGATCGGGAAGCGCGTTTGCCGCCGCACCCGTCACCGGCTCGAACCGGAAGGCGCCGACGCGGTCGAGCTGCGCTTCGTCCAGCCAGTCGAGCAGATATTGGAAATCGGCCTCCGTCTCGCCGGGGAAGCCGACGACGAAGGAGGAACGGATCGCGATGTCCGGGCAGATGGCGCGCCAGTTGCGCAGCCGCTCCAGCACCTTCGCGTCATTGGCGGGGCGCTTCATCGCCTTCAGCACCGAGGGGGAGGCGTGCTGGAACGGGATGTCGAGATAGGGGAGGACAAGCCCCTCCGCCATCAGCGGGATCACCTGATCGACGTGCGGATAGGGATAGACATAATGGAGCCGCACCCAGGCGCCGAGCTTGCCCAGTTCGCGCGCCAGGTCGGTCATGTGTGCGCGCGCCTCGCCGCCCTTCCACGACCAGCTCTTGTGGCGCAGGTCGACGCCATAGGCGGAGGTGTCCTGGCTGATGATCAGCAATTCGCGCGTGCCGGCGGCGACCAGCTTCTCCGCCTCGCGCAGGATCGCGTCGGGCCGGCGCGAGACGAGATCGCCCCGGATCGACGGGATGATGCAGAAGGCGCAGCGATGATTGCAGCCCTCCGAAATCTTCACATAGCTATAGTGGCGCGGCGTCAGCTTCAGCCCCGCCTCGGGCACCAGATCGACGAAGGGGGAGGGCGGCACCGGCGCGGCCTCATGCACTGCGCCGACCACCGCTTCATATTGCTGTGGGCCGGTGACGGCGAGCACGTCGGGAAAGCGCGCGCGGATCGCATCGGCTTCCTTGCCCATGCACCCGGTGACGATCACCCGGCCATTCTCGGCAATCGCCTCGCCGATCGCTTCGAGGCTCTCTTCCTTCGCCGAATCGAGGAAGCCGCAGGTGTTGACGAGCACGACGTCCGCCCCCGCATAATCGGGCGACAGGCCGTAGCCGTCGGAGCGCAGCTTCGTCAGGATGCGTTCGCTGTCGACCAGCGCCTTCGGGCAGCCGAGCGAAACCATGCCGATCCTGGGCGGTGTAGGGAGCGTCGTTGTCATGAACGGCGCGCCCATAGCCGATTCCCGCGCCTTTTGCGAGAGGCGCGTTCAACCCTTCTTCGGCAGGCGGGTGAGCGGATCGACCGGCTTCGCGCCGTCGCGTATCTCGAAGTGCAGTTCGGGCCGGTCGGTAAGGCCCGACTGGCCGGCGCGCGCGATGATCTGGCCGCGCTTCACCGCCTGCCCGCGCGTGACGAGCAACTCGCCGGCATGGCCGTAGGCCGTGGTCCAGCGGTCGCTGTGGCGAATCAGGATCAGCCCGCCATAAGCGGCGATGCCGGTGCCCGCATAAGCGACGACGCCGTCGGCCGCGGCCTCAATGGGCGTGCCGACCGGGGCGGCGATGTCGATGCCGTCATTGCGCCGGCCGAGGCCGAACGAGCCGAAATCGCGGACGACCTTGCCCGATACCGGCCAGATGAAGTGGCCATCGAACGGCCGCGCGGCGGCGACCGCGACATCGGGCGCCAGCGGCTTCTCGCGCGGGCTTGTCTGATGGGGCCGTTCGGGCGCGGCATTCTCGGCGATGGCGGGCTCGCCGCCGGTGATGAGGTCGCCGATGTCGAGCTGGAAGGCGCGGGCGCGTTCCTCCAGCGTCATCGTCGCGACTTCCTGCGTGCTCGGCAGCAGCAGGCGCTGGCCGGTCCGCAGGATATAGGGCTCTTCCAGCTTGTTGAGCGCGGCGATGCGCGACCATTCGACGCCATAAGCGCGCGCGATGGCGATGCCCGTCTCGCCGGCACGGACCTGATGCCAGCGCCCTGCGGGGATGCGCAGTTTTTGGCCGATGCGGATGATGAAGGGGGGTGCGAGATGATTTTCCCGCGCGATCGCTTCGGACGCTGCGCCGGTCTTGTTCGACACACGCCGGAGCGTGTCGCCCGCGACCACGGTATAGGTGCCGCCCGCGCTCTCGCGGGCATTGGGCACGACGCGCTTCGCCTCGAATGGCGGCGGCGCGCTTTCTGCGACGGGGACCTGTTCGACCGGAAGGCGCGGCGGCGTCGGCTGGGGCGGAGCGGGAGGCGGGGCCGGCGGTCGGTGCGCGGGAACGCAGGCGGTGGCAAGGCAGAGAAGGGCGAGGAGCGGCGTCGACCGGAGCATGCGGCCGATGGTTAGCAGAATTTGGCGCGGGTTGAAGGGCGTGGCGATGCGAAGGGCTCAACCGGGAAGGAGCCGGTCGATCCCGCCCATATAGGGGAGCAGTGCCTCGGGCACGCGCACCGATCCGTCCGCCTCCTGGTAATTTTCGAGAATGGCGACGAGCGTGCGGCCGACGGCGAGGCCCGATCCGTTCAGCGTATGGACGAAACGGGTGCCTTTCTTGTCCCCCGCCGGTCGATAGCGCGCGTTCATCCGTCGCGCCTGGAAATCGCCGCAGTTGGAGATGCTGCTGATCTCGCGATACCGGTTCTGCCCGGGCAGCCATACTTCCAGATCGAAGGTCTTGCGCGCGGAGAAACCCATGTCGCCCGCTGAAAGCAGCATGCGGCGATAGGGCAGGCGCAGCAGTTCCAGAATCGCCTCGGCGCTGTCGATCATATGCTCATGCTCGGCCGCCGATTGCTCGGGTGTCGCGATCGTCACCAGTTCCACCTTGTCGAACTGGTGCTGGCGGATCATGCCGCGCGTGTCGCGTCCCGCCGCGCCCGCCTCGGAGCGGAAGCAGGGGGTGAGCGCAGTGAAGCGCAGCGGCAGGGCCGCCTCGTCGAGTATCTGCTCCCGGACGAGATTGGTGAGGCTCACCTCGGCGGTGGGGATCAGCCACCGTCCGTCGGTCGTCTGGAACAGGTCCTCGCGGAATTTGGGGAGCTGCCCCGTGCCGAACGCCGCCTCGTCGCGCACCAGCAGCGGCGGCGCGACCTCGGTATAGCCGTGCGCCTCGGTTTGCCGGTCGAGCATGAACTGGCCCAGCGCACGATTGAGCCGGGCCATCTGGCCGCGCAGGACGGCGAAGCGCGCGCCGGAAATCGCCGCCGCGCTTTCGAAGTCGAGGCCCAGCGCGGGTGCGAAATCGGCGTGCTCGCGTGGCGTGAAATCGAAGGAGCGGGGCGTGCCCCAGCGATCGACTTCGACGTTCGCCGCCTCGTCCAGCCCGTCGGGCACGTCCTCGGCGGGCAGGTTGGGCAGCGCGCTCAGCAACTTGCCCAGCGCCGCGTCGACTTGCGTCTCTTCCTCCTGAAGGGCGGGCATCCGCTCCTTGAGCGCCGCGACCTCGGCCATCAGCGCCTGCGCCGTCGCCTCGTCGCCCGTGGCCTTTGCCTTGCCGATCGCCTGCGAGGACTGATTGCGTTGTGCCTGCGCGGTTTGAAGCTCGGTCGCCAGCGCACGGCGGCGTTCGTCCAGCGCGAGGATTTCCGCGGCATGCGGCGCGGCGCCCCGGCGGGCGAGGGCGGCGTCGAAGGCGACGCTGTCGTCGCGGATGAGGCGTATATCGTGCATGGTTGCCGGCTATGGCGCTGGTGTCGGACCGACGCAAGCCCGCCCGGCGAGCGGCTCGCGGGACGAGTCGAGCCGTTACCAAGGTGAAACGAGCCATGGGCGCGGTTCATCGTTGAACCGGCGCGGTTCATCGCGAGGTAAGGCGCGATCAGGCATGTTGTGGGTTAAGCAGGGGTTGAGGGTAAATCCCGCTGAGGAGAGTTTGCACGTTATGACGAAATCCATTTTCTATCTTGGCGCGGCCGCGCTGGCGATGACCGCCGTTCCTGCCTTCGCGCAGGACAGCGCGGCACCGGCGGCTGGCGCGGCTTCGTCGGCGGCGGGCGCGTCGGTAAAGGTCGGCGCCACCGTCTATGATACGCAGGGCGGCACGGTCGGCACGGTCGATTCGGTCAACGGTAATGTCGCCGTCGTGGCGACCGGCAAGAACAAGGTCGGTATCCCGCTCTCGTCGTTCGGCACGGGCGACAAGGGCCCCCGCATCGCGATGACGCGCGATCAGCTCGATCAGGCCGCGGCCGGCGCCAAGGCCGAGCAGAAGGCCGCCGTCGCCGCCGGTGCGAACGTCGTCGATTCGCAGGGCGTGCAGATCGGCACGATCGATTCGGTCGACGCGCAATATGCGGTGCTCGACATGTCGGGGACGAAGGTGAAGCTTCCCTTGTCCGCCTTTGCCGCGCGCGACAGCGGCCTGATGGTTGGCATGACCAAGGCGCAGCTCGAGGCGGCGGCCAATGCCGCGGCGCCTGCTGCCCCTGCCGGTAGCGAATCGGGCGCGGGTGCGAGCGAGGGCACGAGCACGGAAGCCGCGCCTGCGCAGTAACCTTCCTGCTTCAGGAAATCATGGTCGGCCGCGAGGGCAACGCCTTCGCGGCCGATTGCGTAGGTAATTCACACGAGCGCAATGTTAGTGCGGTTAACGGGAAATTGCGGCCGTCATGGACGGCGGTGGTCGAGGCCGGCGAAAGGTGTAACGATTCTGACGTCGATTCCGCCGCTTGCGCGTATCTCGGCGCATGGTATAGGCCGCGCGGGGACGGGCGTTGCCGGACGGCCTCAAGGCCGAAACCGGGCAGCCCCGCGGGAGCGGAGACAGGTATATGGCCACGGTGTTGAACATCGTTCCTGACAGGCAAGACAACCAGATGATCGACGGCGACTATCGTCCCTCGCCGGACGAGGAATTCATGAACGCCCAGCAGCTCGCCTATTTCCGGCGCAAGCTGCAGGATTGGAAGGATGCGATCCTTCGCGAGGCGCAGGGCACGCTGGCCCAGCTTCAGGCTGATTCGCTGCGCGAGCCGGACGTTACCGACCGCGCTTCAAGCGAAACCGACTGGTCGATCGAATTGCGGACGCGCGATCGCCAGCGCAAGCTGATCGCCAAGATCGACGCCGCGTTACGCCGGATCGAAGAAGGCGAATATGGCTATTGCGAGGTGAGCGGCGAGCCCATCTCGCTGGCACGGCTCGAAGCCCGGCCGATCGCAACGATGACGCTGGAGGCGCAGGAGCGCCATGAGCGCAACGAGAAGGTATCCCGCGAGGAATAGCGGGAGGGGGATCAGCCCGTCGATGGAAAGTGAGTAGGGGCCGTTGCGCCGCCCGGCCGATTGCGGGCGGCGGTGCCGGCCCCGAGGGTTACAGCCGGTTGATGGCTTCCTTCAGCCGTAGTTTCTGCTTCTTCAGCGCAGTGAGCACCGAATTGTCCGGTGCGGGCCGTCGACTCTCCGCCGCGATCTTGGCGTCGATGCCGGCATGCTTGGCGATCAATGCGGAAGAATGGCTTGTTTCCATAATGGAAGTCTCCTTTCATGTCCGATTGGGATAGCCAGTAAACCACGCATTCCGGATAAAGTCGCCCCCAATTTCGGGCCGATACGACAAGGCGCATGCCGTGCTGCGGCGATCCGTGAAGGATAAGCGGGCTGCTTGAGAAATGACGGCGGGTCTCCTACCACGAGGCGGGAGGAGCCGTGGCATGGAACAGGAAGAGATCGCCCGGCAGATCGAGATTCTTCGTCAGGAACATCGTGATCTCGATGCGGCGATCGAGGCGCTACGCATTCATCCCGGTCCCGACCAGCTTCGCCTCGCGCGGCTCAAGAAGCACAAGTTGCGGCTGCGCGACGAAATTTCGCAGCTCGAAGATCAACTCATTCCCGACATCATCGCCTGAATAGGAAAAGCCGGCCCGATCGCGCGGGCCGGCCTCCTGTTTTGCCGGGCTAATGGTCAGACGTTGGGCTGTTCGCCTTCGCCCGCCGGCGTGTTGCCTTCAATCACCGGCGACGGCTCGACGCCGTCGATCGCGATGCGGCGCGGCTTCTTATGCTCCGGAATTTCGCGGACGAGATCGATGTTGAGCAAGCCGTTGTCATAGCTGGCGCCCGTCACCTTGATGGTGTCGGCAAGCTGGAAACGGCGCTCGAACGCGCGCTTGGCGATACCCCGATGAATGAACTCGCGTGTCCCGGCATCCGACTGATCGGCGCGGCCGACGATGATGAGCATATTCTCCTGCACCGTCAGGTCCAGCTCGTCGCGGGAGAAACCGGCAACCGCCATCGAAATGCGGTACGTGCCGTCGCCCAGCTTTTCGATATTGTATGGGGGATAGGCGTCGGCCTCGCCGCGGGTGGCGAAATCGACGAGACGGTTGAGATTTTCGAACCCAACCGAGGAGCGCAGCAAGGGCGCGAAATCAACAGTACGCATGAGGCAATCCTTTCAAAGGCATTGGACATGAAAGCCCGCGGAAAACCGCCGGGCGGATGCCGGCCGCATCCCTGAAAGGCAACGCCGCCGACAGTGATTCAGGTAGGAAAAGTCCGCGCCTCTTCAAGGGCTCGCGCGGCTCTGGCGTCCGATTATTGCACGCATATTCACCCTCTTTTGCCGTTCCGCCTCGTTCGGCGCTGTGGCATGGCGTAGCGCATGCAGCCGCTCGCTTCCTCCCGTCCTCTCACCACGCGATTGCTCGATTCGCTTTATGTCGAGACGATGCTGTTGGCGGACGAGGTGCGGGCCTATTTCGACGAACATGGCCGCGCCGATCGCGAGCGGCTTCCCCCCATGGGTCGCGTCATCTTCTCCTGCGAGTCGCTGAAGGCTACGACGCGGCTGATGCATGTCATCGCCTGGCTGCTGACCCGCCGCGCAATCGAGGCGGGGGAGATCGACGCGTCCGCCGGCGAAACGGTGGGGCGGCTCGGACATGTGGCGGAGAGCGAGCCGCATATCGTCGCCGGCCTGCCCGAGACGGCGCGGCTCCTCGTCGAGGCGAGCGCGGACCTGCATGCCCGTGTACGCCGGCTCGATCAGGAAATGACGCCCGAGCCGTCGAGCCCTGCGCGTGCGCTGATCGCGCGGCTGGAGCGGGCATTCTAGCCAGGTCCAGAATGCCGGAATCCACGGACGGCGGCTCGATCAACGATGAAGTGGGCCGAGTCCATGGGCCCCGACTTTCGTCGGGGTGACGGAACAGGCTGTCCGAACGGTTCCTGTGCGCGATTTCTCGTCGGACATCATGCGGTGAGGTGAGTCGATCCTTCGACGGGATGCTCTTTCTTGGCGGTGAACGGGGCTGTAGAGGGAATCATGTCTTGTTCCCGCCGCGCATCCGCTGATTTCTGCCCTCCATCCGGACGAGCGCGCTCGTGAAGCCGATCGTTCGGTCGGCGCGCGGGTGGGGCGTAATCCTTCTTCTCCTGATCGTGGTCGCCGCGGTGGGCATCGGCCGTGCGCTGAAAAGCGAGGAAGCGGTCGCGAAGCCGGCGCTGGTGCGCGCGCCGATCCTGTCGGGAACCGTCGGCCAGCATCTGATCGACTATGCGGTGCTCGACCGGCAGTTCCAGCGGCTTGCCCAGGAGAAAGACATGGTCGGCCTCGCGGTCGCCATCGTCGAGAACGGGCAACTCAGCTTCGTCAAGGGCTATGGGGTCACAGAGGCGGGCGGCGACGATCCGGTGACACCCAAGACGGTGTTCCGCTGGGCGTCGCTGTCGAAGGGCGTCGCGGCGACGCTGGTCGCTTCGCTTGCCGAGGAGAAGAAGCTGTCGCTTTCCGATCCGGTTGGCCGTTATGCGCCCTCGCTCAAGCTGCCGGGCGGTGCCGAGCGGACCGCCACGATCGCCGATCTGCTGTCGCACCGGCTGGGGCTGGTGAAGAATGCCTATGACGACAAGCTGGAGGCGGGCGTCGATCCGCACCTGATCCGCACCGAACTGGGCGGGCTGGAACCCTATTGCAAGCCGGGCACCTGCCACGCTTATCAGAATGTCGCTTATGACGCGGCGAGCGAGATCGTCCAGACGGTGACGCATCAATCCTATGCCACGCAGGCGAAGAAGCGGCTCTTCGCCCCGCTCGGCATGGATGGCGCCAGCCTGACGCGCGAGGGGCTGGAATCATCGCCAAGCTGGGCGCGGCCGCATCGCGGGCGGCATGAAATGACCGTCGACGACGCTTATTATCGCGTGCCTGCCGCGGGGGGCATGAACTCCTCGATCTTCGACCTCGGCCTATGGATGCGCGCCCAGATGGGGCTGGTGCCCGCTGTGGTGCGGCCGCATGTCCTGGAGGTGATCCATACGCCGCTGGTCGATACCGACGGCACGCGGCGGCGGATCGGCGCCTATGATCGCGCGATGAGCGACGCCTGGTATGGCATGGGCTGGCGCGAATTTCATTATCACGACCATTTCGTTGTCGGCCATCGCGGGGCGGTGGCGGGCTATCGCTCGCTGATCCTCTTCGATCCGGAGAAGAAAGCGGGCATCGCGATGCTCTGGAATTCCGAAAGTTCGAAACCCATCCCGGCGCAGATGGAAGTGCTCGACATGCTCTATGGCCTGCCGGATCATGATTGGCTGGGCTATGGCAAGGAAACCAAGCTCGCCATGGACAAACGCGACGAACGGACTAGATCGGCACGATGACTGACGCACCCCGTACACTCTATGAAAAAATCTGGGACGCCCATGTCGTCGAGCGCCGCGATGACGGGACATGCCTCCTCTATGTCGACCGCCATCTCGTCCATGAGGTGACGAGCCCGCAGGCGTTCGAGGCGCTGCGCCTCGCCGGCCGCAAGGTGCGCCGGCCCGATCTGACGCTCGCCGTGCCGGACCATAATCTGCCGACGACCGCGCGTCGTCGCGCGGACGGCAGCCGCGTGCCGATCGCCGATCCGGCCTCGGCGCAGCAGCTTGCCGCGCTGGAGCGCAACGCACCTGAGTTCGGCATCCGCTATTTCGACGAGTCGGCGCCCGAGCAGGGCATCGTCCATGTCATCGGGCCCGAGCAGGGCTTCTCGCTGCCCGGCACGACGATCGTGTGCGGCGACAGCCATACCGCCGCGCATGGCGGCCTGGGCGCGCTGGCGTTCGGGATCGGCACGTCGGAGGTGGAGCATGTGCTCGCCACGCAGACATTGCAGCTCACCCGGTCGAAGACGATGGAAGTGCGCGTCGACGGCACGCTCGGCCCGGGCGTGACACCGAAGGACGTGATCCTGGCGATCATCGGCAAGATCGGCGCGGCCGGCGGCAACGGCTATGTCATCGAATATACCGGTTCCGTCTTCCGCGACATGTCGATCGAAGGGCGGCTGACCGTCTCCAACATGTCGATCGAGGCGGGCGCGCGCGCCGGCCTGATCGCGCCCGACGAGAAGACCTATGCCTATCTGAAGGGCCGCCCGATGGCGCCGCAGGGGGCGGATTGGGACAAGGCGCTGGCTTGGTGGAAGACTCTGCCGACCGATCCGGGTGCGCGCTACGATCGGGTGGTGACGCTCGACGCGGCCGAGATCGCGCCGACGTTGACCTGGGGGACGAGCCCCGAGGATGTCGTGCCGATCACCGGTGTCGTTCCCGATCCGATGAGCTTCGCTGATCCTTCAAAGCAGGAAGCGGCGAAAAAGTCGCTCGCATATATGGGGCTCGAACCCGGCACGCGGATGCAGGACGTCATGGTGGAGAATATCTTCATCGGATCGTGCACCAATAGCCGGATCGAGGATCTGCGCGCGGCGGCCGCAATCGCCAAGGGGCGGCATATCGCGTCCAACATCCGGCAGGCCCTGGTCGTCCCCGGTTCGGGACTGGTCAAGCGGCAGGCGGAGGCCGAAGGGCTCGACCGCATCTTTCTCGACGCCGGTTTCGAATGGCGCGAGCCGGGCTGCTCGATGTGCCTCGGCATGAATCCCGACAAGGTGCCGCCGGGTGAGCGCTGTGCGTCCACATCGAACCGCAACTTTGTCGGCAGGCAGGGGCCGGGCGCGCGCACGCATCTCGTCTCGCCGGCGATGGCGGCGGCGGCGGCGGTGACGGGGCGCCTCACCGACGTGCGCGAATTCATGGCGGCGGAAACGCGCGAACTGGCGGGGGAAGGGGCATGAAGGCCGTGCTGTTGGTGCTGCTCGCAGGGGCGGCGATCGCGGGGATAGCGGCGATAACCGCCTCGCCGCCGCGCGCCTCGGCCAATCCGCCGATAACACCGGGAGCGAAGTGATGGAGTCGATTCGCGCCGTATCGGGGCGCGCCTATCCGCTGGGCCGCAAGAATGTGGATACCGATGTCATCATCCCCGCCGAATATCTGAAGACGATCACCCGCAAGGGGCTGGGCGTCGGCGCGTTCGAGACGATCCGGGCCGAACCGGGCAATGTGTTCGACGATCCGGCCTATGTCGGCGCGCCGATCATCATCGCGGGTGATAATTTCGGCTGCGGATCGAGCCGCGAGCATGCCGCCTGGGCGCTCAACGACATGGGCGTCAAGGCGGTGATCGCGCCGAGCTTCTCCGATATCTTTTCGGGCAACGCCTTCAAGAACGGCATCGTCACGGTGGTGCTGCCGCAGGCGGCCGTCGATCGGCTGCTGGAGGTGGCGAAGACCGATCCGATCACGATCGATCTCGAAACGAAGACGGTGACGACGCCGTTTCAGGATCGGTTCTCGTTCGAGATGGACCCGTTCCGCCGCGATTGCCTGATGCAGGGCTTGGACGAAATCGGCCTGACGCTGGCGCGCGACGCGGCGATTTCCCGCTTCGAGACGGGAATGGCCGAGGCGCGGCCGTGGCTTGCGGAGGCGACGGCCTGATATCATGCCCGCGCGCGTTGCTTCGCGGCGTGCGCTTGCCTATCTGATGAACGAGACAGCAATTCGGCTGTTACCCGGAGACTCGCCCCCATGACGACATTCGATGAACGCGAGCGTGGCTTCGAGCAGAAGTTCGCCCACGATCAGGATATGGCCTTCCGCGTCACCGCGCGTCGCAACCGGCTCATCGGCGCCTGGGCCGCGGAACTGATGGGCCTCACCGCCGAAGAGACCGATGCCTATGCCAAGGCGGTGGTTCAGGCCGATTTCGAGGAAGCGGGCGATGAGGATGTCATCCGCAAATTGCTCGGCGATCTCACCTCGGCGGGCGTTACCGTCGACGATTCCCGCATTCGCGCCGCGCTCGAGGAAAAGACGATCGAGGCGCGCCGGCAGCTCCTGGAGGCCAAGTAGTCGTCATGGCGATGGCCGCGGCCGATATCGAGGCGCTGATCCGGGCCGCCATTCCCGATGCGGCGGTCGAAGTGACCGATCTGGCGGGCGATGGCGATCATTATGCCGCGCGCGTGACGAGCGAGAGCTTTCGCGGCCTGCCGCGCGTGCGCCAGCATCAACGCGTCTATGAGGCGCTTGGCGGCCGCATGGGCGGGGCGCTCCATGCGCTCCAGCTCACCACCGCCACGCCCGATTGAGGAGTGCTCGAACGATGACAGACGACACACAGGCCCGTATCTCGGAAGCGGTCAAGGCCGCCGACGTGTTGCTGTTCATGAAAGGCACGCCGCTCTTTCCGCAATGCGGCTTCTCCAGCCGGGCGGTGGCGATACTCGATCATCTCGGCGTCGATTATGCGACGATCGACGTGCTCCAGGACCAGGCGATCCGGCAGGGCATCAAGCAATATTCCGACTGGCCGACGATCCCGCAGCTCTATGTGAAGGGCGAGTTCGTCGGCGGATCGGACATCATGATGGAAATGTACGAAGCCGGCGAGCTGGCCGAGCTGTTCGAGTCGAAAGGCGTCGCCCGCAGCGCCTGACGCTCGGGCGGGACCTTGTCTGACCGCTATGTTCGTGCCCGCATGACGCGCCCTAGGACGCGCCATATTTCCTGTTCCACGGCTCCGCGCCAAGCTCGTCGAAGCGGCGGAGCGCGCGGGCCTTGCCGAGGCGCAGCATCGCCCATTGGTAGCGGCGCAGATAACGCCTGAACTCCGGCTCGTTCAGCCTCTCCTGCCGCTCGATCATCGCCTTCACATAGCCCGTCAGCATCGCCAGCCCGCCGACAATGCGCGGGCGGAAGCGGGCGCGGTTGAGCGCGGTGGCGAGGACGAAGACGGGTGAGGAGCCCATGAACCAGTGGCCGCGCCCCCAGCGTTGACGGCCGGTGATGATTCCCCGGTCGCTCGACCCCATCGGCCTCAGATGCAGGAAGCGCAAATCCTCCCGGTCGGTGGAGAAGGCTTTCCAGCCCGTCATCCGCGCCTTGTAGCAATCGATCCCGTCCCACAGCACGCCGCGCACCAGCCCGCCGATGTCGCGGAAACAGGCGGTGCGCCAGAATTTGGTCATGCCGAGCGAGACATCGTCGCCGATCTGCTCGCTGATGAGTTCGCCCGCGAAGCTTTTGTCGCGATTGGCCGGGCCGGGGAAATAAGCCTTGCCCGAAACGGTGCCGATGCGAGGATCGGCCTCCATCATCTCGATCAGCCCCTCGAAGTAGCGGGGCGGCAGATCGAGATCCATGTCGAGCTTGCCAAGATAGGCATAGTCCGCCTGATCGATCGTATCGAGGCCGACATAGAAAGCCTCGACGACGCCGCCGCCGACGCGACGGCCATGGCCGTGATCGCGCTGCACGATCGAGATGAAGGGAAAACGCGCGGCATATTCGGCGAGGATGCGGGGCGTGTCGTCGGTCGATCCGTCATCCACGATCACCCATTTCGCGGGTGGCACCGTCTGCGACACGACCGAATCGAGCGTGCGGCGCATGAACTCCGCTTCGTCCCGCACCGGGGTGACGAGGCAATAGCGCCGTGAGGGTGTTTCCGTCATGGATTGATCCCGTTAAGGTGCGCGACAAGTTCGGGGCCGTTGCGCCGCGCGTCATGCGCCGCGACCACGCGCTCGCGCCCCACAGCCCCCATCTGCGCGAGCGTTTCGGGGGAGGCGGTGAGCGCCGCGATCATCGCGTCGACCAGCGGATCGACCGTGCCCGCCGGGATCAGCCAGCCGCAACGCGTGTCCACCAGCTCGGGCGTGCCCGCGATCGCGCTGGCGATGACGGGGCGTTCGAGCGCCAGCGCCTCCATGATGACGACCGGCAGTCCCTCGCCAAAGCTGGGCAGCACGAAGGCGCGCGATTCAAGAAGATGGCGGCGCACCGTCGCGGCGTCGCAATTGCCGGCGAGCGTAATCCGGTTGCCCAGCCCGGCGGCGGTGATCGCCTGCTCGATCTCGCCGCGCAATTCGCCGTCGCCGCAGATCGTCAGGTGGAAATCATGGCCGCGCGCCGCGACGATCGCCGCCGCCTCGATCAGCAGCGGCAGGCCCTTTTGGGCGCTGAGCCGGCAGACGGTGACGAGGCGCGGCGCGGCGGGTGGGGGGACGATGTCGTCGCCGCGCGCTAGGAAGGCGTCGTCGACGCCGCAGCGGACCACCCTGATCTTCGGCCAATGTTTGGGCGCGCTCCAGCGCATCGCCTGACTGCGGCCGAAATGGCTGATCGTCACCACCATCCGGGCCTCGGCCACCTTGCCGCCGAGGTCGAGCGCCTGCGGCTCGTCAAACTCCTTCGGCCCGTGGATCGTGAAGCTGTAGGGTGGCCCGCCCAGCCTTCGGGTCAGCCGCGCCACCGCCGCCGGATTGGTGCCGAAATGGGCATGGAGATGCTCGATCCCGTGCGCCGATAGCCGCCGCCGCAGCCAGCACGCCTCGACCAGATAGGCAAGGTGACGGATGACACGCCCCGGCGCGCCTCCCGACATGGAAAGCGTAACGCGCAGCGCACCGAAGAAGCGAGCGGGGCGGGTGAGGGCGGTCAGCGCGGTCGCCCAGAGGAGCGTCACCGCGCCTTGCCGGAGGATGACGGTCGTGCGTTCCAGTTCCGCCTTGTCGGCAGCATCGGCGACGGGGCCGCCGGGACGGATCGAATAACGCTCGACCGGGTCGCCTGCCATCTCGATCGCCAGTATCTCGCGGCGGATGAAGCTGTGGCTGACGGCGGGATAGCGGTTGGTGAGATAGGCGAGCCGCATCGTCACCCTGCCTCCCCGCTAACGATCGCTATCGGCACATCATTTCCCCCGTTCGGCGCCGTCATAGGCGAAAGCATAGGCGCGGCGCTATCGCTTCATTGCGCCGCCTTCACTATCGCCGCCCAGCCTGCCTCGTCGATCACCTCGATACCGAGTTCGGCCGCTTTCTTGAGTTTCGATCCCGCGCCCGGCCCCGCGACCACCAGATCGGTTTTCGCCGAAACCGATCCCGCCGCCTTCGCGCCCAGCGCCTCGGCCTGCGCCTTGGCCTCGTCACGCGACATGGTTTCAAGACTGCCGGTGAACACCACCGTCTTGCCGGTGACGGACGAGGCGCGGGTTTCGTGGATCACATCCTCGGGCGCCACGTTCGCGGCGAGGATCGCGTCCACCACCTCGCGATTGTGCGGCTCTTCGAAGAAGTCGAGCAGCGCGTTCGCGATCTCGGGGCCTATGCCGGCAGTATCGATCGCGGCGACCACCGCCTTGTTCCGGCGCAGCGCGAACTTGCGCTCCGGCTCGGCCGGCGTCGGCTGGATCGCCGCGCGTTCCTCCACCGCGGTTTCCAGCGTCTTGCGGAGAGTGTCCCAGGAGCGATAGCGCCGCGCCAGATCGCGCGCGGTCACTTCGCCGACATGGCGGATGCCGAGCGCGAACAGGAAACGATCGAGCGGCGGCTGCCGCCGCGCGTCGATCGCGGCGAGCAGATTGTCGACCGAGGTTTCGGCCCAACGCTCGCGCTCCAGCAGCACGTCGCGCTTCTCGTGCAGGCGGAAAATGTCGGCGGGCGAGCGGATGATGCCGTCCTTGAAGAAGCTCTCGATATGCGTCAGCCCCAGCCCTTCGATGTCGAGCGCGCGGCGGCTGACGAAATGGCGCAGCCGCTCCACCCGCTGCGCCGGGCAGATCAGCCCGCCGGTGCAGCGGACATCGACCTCGCCTTCCTCACGCACGGCTTCCGAGCCGCATTCGGGGCAGGTGTCGGGAAAGACATAAGACTCGCCGGATTCGTTCCGGCTCAGATTTTCGACGATCTGCGGGATTACGTCGCCGGCGCGTTGCACCACCACCCGGTCGCCGGGGCGCACGCCCAGCCGCGCGATCTCGTCGGCATTGTGCAGCGTTGCGTTGGTGACGGTGACGCCGCCGACGGTGATCGGCTCCAGACGCGCGACGGGGGTGAGCTTGCCCGTGCGGCCCACCTGTATCTCGATCGCGTTCAGCGTCGTCTGCGCACGCTCGGGCGGGAATTTGTGTGCCAGCGCCCAGCGCGGCGCGCGCGCCACCTGCCCGAGGCGGGCTTGCCAGTCGATCCGGTTCACCTTGTAGACGACGCCGTCGATATCGAACGGCAGGTCCGCGCGCCGCGCCTCGATCGCGCGATAATGGGCCAGCAACGCTTCGGGTGTCTCGAAGCGTTGGAGATCGGCGGAGACGGGCACGCCCCAATCGGCGATCGCCTGCATCACCGCGCTTTGCGTCTCGCCGGGCAGCGCCGACGTCTCGCCCCAGCCATGCGCGAGGAAGCGCAGCGGCCGCGATGCCGTGACCGCCGCATCCTTCTGGCGGAGCGAGCCGGCGGCGGCGTTGCGGGGATTGGCGAACTGCCGCGCCTTGCTCTCGTCGCCCAGCTCGGCGGCGGCTCCACGCAGCCGCCGGTTGAGCGCCATGAAATCGGCCTTGGCCATATAGACCTCGCCGCGAATCTCGAAGATGGCGGGGGCGTCGCCGGCAAGCCGCTGCGGTATGTCCGCGATCGTCGCGACATTGGCGGTCACGTCTTCGCCCACCGCCCCGTCGCCGCGCGTCGTCGCCTGGACAAGGCGACCTTCGTCGTAGCGCAGGGAGCAGGAGAGCCCGTCGATCTTGGGCTCGGCGGTGACGGCCAGCGTCTCCTCGTCGCCCAGTTTGAGGAAGCGGCGGACGCGGCCGAGAAAGTCGGTGACATCCTCGTCCGAAAAGCCGTTATCGAGGCTGAGCATCGGCCGCGCGTGCGCCACCTTGGCGAGATGGCCCGAAGGCGCGGCGCCGACGATCCGGCTGGGTGAATCGGCGCGGACCAGATCGGGATGCGCGGCCTCCAGCTCGGCATTGCGGCGCATCAGCGCGTCGAAGTCGGCATCCGAAATCTCGGGTGCATCCTCGCCATGATAGAGCGCGTTGTGGCGCGCGATCTCGTGCGCGAGCCAGGCAAGCTCGTCGGCGGGGTTCTCGAAACGGTCGGGCGCGGTCATGCACTACCGCTAGGCAAGCCGCGTGAACGGATCAAGGGAGCGCGGCGCGTCGCCGCGAGGGCGCGGTTTCGCGCAAGCCCATCGCAACAATCCCGGCGACGAGCGCCAGCCCGACCATGATCCACAGCGGCGCCGCGAGGCCGACATTGTCCGCCGCGAAACCCGCGATGAAGGGCGCGAGCACCCCGCCCAGCACCTCGCTCGCCCCCATGCAGAGGCCGAGAACGGTGGCCGCGTGGCGCGGATCGACGCTCTCCGAAGGGACCGTGGCCATGAACAGCGGAAAGATGCCGTTGACGCCCCAGCCGACGAAGAAGATTGCCGCCAATATCCAGAGCGAGCCGCCGAAATACATCGCGCCCAGCGGGAGGATCATGCCGATGAAGGGCATGGCGATCATCACCGGGCGGCGGCCGATCCGGTCCGACAAGCCCGAAATCGCGAAGCTGCCGATCGTCGCCGATATGCCGAGCGTTCCCATCAGCCAGCCCATCGCATCGGGCGACAGCTTGCGGACATTGGTGAGATAGAGCGGCATGAACGCCCAGCACGTCACGAGATAGGCGACGAGTAATATGCCGAGCACGACGCAGATCAGGATATTCCGCTCCTTCAGCGCATCGACCATCGTGTAGCGTTCGTCGCTCGCCGCCAGGACGGGGCGGGGCGGGGGCGCCTGTTCGCGGATCAGCCACCAGAGCAGGCAGGCGGAGAGCAGCCCCGGAATACCGGCAAGGTAGAAGGCCGAGCGCCAGCCGAAGGACGTGGCGAACGCGACGAGCAGCACCGGCGCGACGAAGGAGCCCAGCAGGTTCGATCCGAAATTCTGCGCGATGCCTTGCGCGAGCCCACGCCGCTCCGGGCTGACGCCCTCGGCGACCATCGCATGGCTGATCGGCATCACTCCGCCCTCGGCAACCCCCATCAGCAGCCGCGCGCCGAGCAGCATCAGGAAAGAGGAGGCAATGCCCGTCAGGAAGGAGCAGACCGAAAAGCAGACGGTGGCCGCGATCAGCAGCAGCTTGCGCTTGCCGAGCGAATCCGAAAGCTTGCCCATCCCGAAGGCCGCGAGCGCCCAGGTGAGCGAGAGCGCCCCCGCGAGCAGGCCCACCTCGGTATTGCTGAGCTTCAGGTCCGGCTGGACGAAGGGCATCAGGAAATTGAGCGCGTTGCGATCGAAGAAGACGATGCCGAAATTGAGACTCAGTAGCGCCACCAGCATCATCTGATAGCCGGTCGTCTGCGTTACGGCCCTGTCGGTTTGGGCCACCGCCGTTGCGTTCATTCGCACCCCCTCCGTCGCCGCGTGCCTTGCTCTTTGGCTTCTTCAGCGCGTGCGTGAAGAGGCCGGCCGGTATCGCCGCGTTGTTCGCACGCATCTTTGCCACAGCGGCGTGCAAGCACAAGAGGATCCGCCTGCCGTCGCCCTCTTGACACTCCTGCCTCTACATAGCGATCGATCGCGCGGAAGATTGAAGGACGAATCACCATGATGAAGATCGCGACCGTTGCTCTGGCTGCGACCTTGTTGCTTGCGGGCTGCAATACGATCTCGGGCATCGGCAAGGATACCGCGTCGGTGGGCAAGGCCGTCTCCCACGCGGCCGACGGAGCCAAGTAGATCGCGCTCCACCCTCCCTTTCGGGAGCGGGCATGAGGGGCAGGCTCAAACGGTTGCTGCTTGACATGCAGCGTTCCTCGCTTTTCGGATTCGGCACGCGCAACCGCCTGCTGCGTCTGTTGGGCCTCGACGTGCATCCGCGCGCTCGTATCTCACCCGACATCTATTTCGGCAGCGGCGGCAAGGTCCGGATCGGCAGCGACAGCTTTGTCGGGCATGGTGGCTTTTTCGATGGTAACGCTCCGATCGAGATCGCCGAGGCAGTGCGGATCGGACCCTATGTCCGGCTGCTGACCGGCACGCATGAAATCGCTCCCGACATACTACGCAACGATTTCGCCGTCCCCAATATCCGGCAGCCGATCCGGATCGAGCGCGGCTGCTGGCTTGGCATGAACGTCAGCGTCATGCCCGGCATCGTCATCCGGGAAGGCTGCGTCATCGGCGCCAATGCGCTCGTCACGCGCAGCACCGAACCCAACGGCCTCTATCTCGGCGTGCCGGCGCGTCGCGTGCGCGACCTGCCGGTCGGGGGAGATCAGGCGGCGGGCTCGGGGGAGAGATAGACTAAATTCTCGCCCCGAATCAGCATTTCCATCCGACGCTCCCCCATCGCCCTTTGCAGCGGAAAGCTCGTTCCCCGGCCGGGCATCATCCAGTCATGGATTTCGACGAAGATCAGCTTCGCCGCGTCCACCCACTCCAGATTTTCGGCGAAAAGATCGGATTCGAAGCCCTCAATATCGATCTTGGCGATGAAGAGGGCGGCATTGGGCACCGAATCCACGATGTCGCGTATCGTCACGATGTCGATCCCGTCGCCCGACTGGCTGCGAGCGCTGCGGACCGACCAGGCTTTGCCCGCCGGATTTTCGAGTTGAATGCGTCCCGGCTTCGCCCCTATCGCTGCCTCGCGCACCTCGACCCGAGGCAGCGCGGCGGTATTGCGGCGGCAGCATTCGGCATTGTCGGGCTCGGGCTCGATCGCGATCACCGCCGCCTGTGGAAAAAGCCGGGCGAACCAGAGCGACGCCGCGCCGATATTCGCGCCCGCGTCGATGATCAGCGGCGTGCGCCCACCGGCGATCAGCGCCTCATAATGCGCCCGTATCTCGGGCCAGCGCCTTATGCCCGACAGATCATATTCACGCGAGACGAACACCTGCCGCAGCACTTCGGTGTCGGTGCTGCGTGGCCGGACCTCGACAGGGCCGACGCCCGGGATCGTCCAACGATGCTTCTTTCCGCCGCGCCAGTGGCGAAGCAGCACGCCGGGGCCGAGATGCCGCGCATCCCTGATATTCGAATATAGGCCGTGGAGCAGCGACTGGACGCTCATCGACAGGGGCCTCCCGGTAGCCGCAGGGTCAGGATCGATCCAAGCGGAGATAAAGGTCATGCGTCGCGGAGGCGAGCGCACCGAAGGTCAGGTTGGCGAGTTCGGGCGCGCCATTCGGCCGTTCCGCCGTGGCGAGTGCCTCGGCTGTCAAGGGCCCGCTATAGGTCGTCACCCATTCGCGCCCCACTTCGCGCGCCAGTGCGTCGGCGAAAGGCGCCGAGGGCGTGAGAACCGGGCGTGCATGGCTCAAGGCGTGGATCATCGAGCCCGAATGCAGATAATCGCGAAAGGGCAGCACGACGATGTCGGCCGCTGCCGTCAACATCGCGAATTGCCGATCGTCGAGCTTGTCCAGCCTTATGTCGATGCGCGGATCGGCGGCGGCCGAAGCGTGAATCCGTTCGGCGAAGGCCGGCGCGTCGCAATGTCCGGCGATCAGGAGGCGTCGGCGCGGATCGGGGTCAGCGATGAAGGCGGCGATCAATTCCTCGACACCTTTATAAGGCCGCACCATGCCCAGAAAGGCATAGAGTTCGGCCTGCTCGGCAAGCCCCATCTCGTTCCGACACATCGCCGGCGGGGGTAGGGGCGAATGCGGCGGATAGGCGGGGTGCCAGCCGGCAACGCCCGGCTTGTTCGCCAGCTCCGGAATCGCCGCGCGGACGAGGGGCAGGGTGGAGGGACTCAATGTGACGAACCCGTCCGCCAACCGCGCCAGGCGTCGCTTGATGAGTGGCCAGAGCCGCTTGCGTATGCCGCCGAGCTCGTGCGGATCGAGATTGTGGACCATCCAGACGATCCGCACGCCCTGCCGCTTCAGCCGGCTGAGTGCGCGTAGCGTCGACAGCGTCCGATAGGCGAGCCGGGTGGGGCCGCCGCCCTTCCAGAATATCTGCTCAGGCCAATGGACGTGGAGGATATCGATGCGGCGGGGAAGTCGGCGCGGATCGTCGACATCGACCAGCAGGCATCCTTTTTCGGCCAGGCTCTCGCAAAAATGGGCGATGAAGGGATTCCAGCGGAAGGACGGCCCCGGCCACGAGCCGACCACGATGGGCCGCACCGCGAGATCCTGGTCAGCCAGCTTCATGGACGGCCCGTGTCGGCGTGGCATTTCCCTTGCCGGCGAGGCGCAATGCATGATGGATTGGGGTTTTCCCGTCCATCAGTCGCAGGTAGAGGCGTGCATGGCGGCTGAGGCCTGCAAGATTGCCCTGCCGCGCATCTTGGACGACGTATCGGAACAGAGGCCACAGCAAGGCGGCGCGAACCGAGGCACGGAACGGCCCGCGCGGCAGCGTCGTGATCCGGCCGAGTAGGGGATTGTCTACGTCCAGCCGATCGCGCGCATAGCTATATTCGTCGAATACACGGCCCAGCGCGCGCGCGTCGGCTGCAGCGATCGCCTCGATCCCGGCTCTGGTAGCGATCGTGGCGGCGCTCGCCATGTCGGCGGCGGCAAGGTCCCACAGTTTCTTGCGCGCCATGACGGCGCATCGCCGCAACAGCGCGCTCACCTCGTCCCGGGGAGACAACACAACTCTCACCGCCGATCGTGGCAGGTAATCGGCCAGCGCATTGGCGCGGTAAAAACTTTCGAGCACCTTGGCATCGAACGCCTTCTGACGCTCCCATATCTGCTCGCCGTCGATCGCGTGCGCGGCAGTGCCCCGCACCTCGCCATGCTGGCGCTGATGGAAAAGGATATGCGGCACATGGACGCCCGCCGTTTGGCGCGACAGGCGCAGGATCATCTCATAATCCTGTGCGCGGATGAGGCCAGTGTCGAACGACCCCACCGCTTCGTAACAGGCGCGCCGTACCAGCAAAGCAGGCTGGAAGATGAAGCAGCGTTCGAGCAGCGCGAAATGGATGTCGTCTGCCTCAAAGATCGGCGGCGGCGCGGCGGTGAAGCGGCGCGCGCCGTCGATATCGGTGAAATTGTCATAGTCGCCAAACGCGAAGCCCGCTTCGGGATGGGCTGCCAGTGCTGCGCACAATTTCGCGAGCGCATCGGGTTCGGCGACATCATCATCGTCGAAAATCCAGATCGCCGCGCCGGTCGCCTGAGACAGCGCGAGGTTAAGCGCGCTCGATTTGCCGCCATTTTCCTTGGCGAGATACTCGATCCGTCCCGCCCAGCGCGCCACCACTGCGGCAGTGTCGTCTATCGATCCATCGTCGACGACGATGATCTGACGCGGCGGCGTCGTCTGTTCGACCAGCGCCTCCAGGCATTCGCCGAGATAGCGGGCGCGATTATAGGTCGGCACGATCGCCGTCACGTCCTGCATGAGGCCTCTCATGGCGCCGTTGCCGTCTTTGCGTTCCATTGGCGTATTTCGGGCGGACAATCGCCGAAGCGGCGGAGCAGATAATCGCGCAGGCCGCGCCGGAACGCTGCCGGTGGCCCGTCCTCGATCCGCATCAGCCGGCTTGGCCACCAGCCCGATCCTTTGCCCGCCAATTCGCGCGCCTGCCACAGGCAGCGCCGGAAAAGGCGCAGCCGCTCGATCGGCGAGCAATGCTTGTCCGCGAACAGCAGCCGGTTGCGCGTCAGGAAATAGGTTTGCAGCGGCGAATAGCGCCCGCCGATCGAGGCCGACCCGATATGGCGGATCGCCGCGTCGCGCACCATTAGCAGCGGAAAGCCAGCCTTCTCCGCGCGGCGGCACCAGTCGGTATCGTCGAAATTGAGGTAGAAGCGATCGTCGAGAAGGCCGATCGTCTCGAAATGGTGGCGGTGCGCGAAGATCGCCGCGCCGCTGATATAGGCCGTTTCGATCAGCGGCCGATCGAGGCGGCTGCCGAGTTCGCCTGCTGGAATCCAGGCGGGGATGCCGGTCTTGGGGTCGCGTGCGGCGGCGTGGAAGTCATAGTCGCGCGTGCTGCTGCCGCGATGGATCGGGCCGAGGATAGGGCGGCGCGCCTCTGCTGAAAAGGCGGCGCTGACGGCGAGCAAGCGCGCCAGCGTGTCCGGTTCGACGAAGGCGTCATTGTTCAGGATGAAGATGTGCTCGTGCCCGACAGTGAGCGCTTCGCGAAGGCCCAGATTGTTGCCGCCAGTCCAGCCGCCGTTCGTCGCTGCCTCGATCAGCGTCACGTCGGGGCCAAGCCCGCGCAGATGCTCGCGCGAGTCATCGGTCGAGGCGTTGTCGACCAGATATAGATGCCAGGATGCGCCTTCGCTCGCCCGCAGCGCGTGGAGACAATCAAGCGTGTGGCGCCATCCGTTCCAGTTGATCGTGACGACGGCGATGCTGCTCGTGGCGGGGGCGTCGGTCATGCTTTGCGGCCTGTCCCTCATCGTGCAAGAATACCCGCCGGGCGCAGGGCTGCCAATGCTTCCATTGCATCGCAGCATGAACCTGGCGCATGGATGCTTCCGGTCGGCGTACAGGCGCGCGAACGTCGGCGGCGCCCCGCAACCGAACGAACGGGAGGCCCGAATCATAATGGCGGTGCGTCGTTCGCTCGCATGGATGGCTTTCGGTCAGGGCGGTTTTTTCTGCCTCCAGTTTCTGGGTTCGGTCGTCGTCGCGCGGCTGCTCTCGCCTTATGAGATCGGCGTTTTCGCGATCGCGATGGCGGTAGTGGGGCTGGTCAGCGTCGTTCAGGCGATCGGCCTCAACAACCTGCTGGTGCGCGAACGCGATCTGACACCCGATCTGGTCGCCTCGGCCGCCGCCGCCAACATCGCGATCTGCCTGCTGCTCGCCGTGACGATCGCGGTGCTCGGCTATTTGGGCGAAGCGCTGTTCAAGGAGCCGGGCGTGCGCCATGTGCTGCTGGTGCTCGCCGTCGTGCCGATCATCGGACATTTCGCATTCGTTCCCGGTGCAATGCTGGAGCGGGAGGGAAATTTCCGCACGATCGCCCTGCTCAAGATGGTGTCCACCGCGATCGGCGTCGGCATCACCATCACGCTCGCACTCAAGGGCTATAGTTATATGAGCCTCGCCTACAGCCAGGTGGCGACGGCCTTGCTTACCAACGTCGCGACGAACGTCGTCGCGCGCCGTCATGTCACCTTCCGCCTGTCGCTGGCGCACTGGTCGAAGGTGTGGCGCTTCGGCCTGCAGATCTTCGCGATATCGGGCGCCAGCCGGATCGCGAACCGGACGATGGAGGTGTCGCTCGGCAGTATACTGGGTCTGGGCCAGCTCGGCCTCTTCTCGCGCGCGTCGAACAATCACAACATGCTGTGGGACAATATCCATGGCGTCGTCGGCCGGGTCGTCTTCGTCGATTTTTCGCAGCGCGCACATGAGGGCGCGCCGCTCGGCGATCGCTATCTGCGTGTGCTGGAACTGATGTCAGGCCTGCTCTGGCCGGTCTTCGCACTCGTTGCGGTGCTTGCCGGCCCGCTTATCGTTCACATCTACGGCCCGCCCTGGGCCGGAGCAGCGCCGCCGCTCGCCTTGCTTTGCATCGCCAGCATCGTCCTCGTCTCGACGACGATGAGTTGGGAGGTGTTCGTGGTCTGCCACGAAACCGCGCGGCAGGTCCGGTTCGAATTCATTCGCACGCTTCTCGGTACGGGACTGTTCATCGCCGGCTGCTTCATCAGTCTTGAAGCCGCCGCCGCCTCGCGCATCCTCGATGCGCTGTTCGCGCAATTCCTCTACCGTCCCCATCTCGAACGGATGACGGGGACGAGCCGTCACGCCTTCAGCGCCATCTATCTCAGGAGCGCGATCGCCACGCTGGTCGCCGTCGCGCCGTCGCTGGCGTTGATGATCCTGTGGCGTTTTTCCGCCCAGACGCCGGTCGCGCTGCTCGTGCTCTCGGTCGGCGGCGGCGGCCTGCTGTGGCTGCTCGCGCTGCGCGGCCTGCACCATGCGCTCTATGGGGAGATCATGACGGTGCTGACACGGCTACGGCAACGGGCGATCGCCGTATGATGCCTGCGCGGATCGATGTCCTGATCCCGGCTTATAATGCCGAGGCGACGATCCGTAGCGCGGTGGAGAGCATCCAGCGTCAGCAGGGCGTCGATATCGCGATCCACGTCGTCGATGACGGGTCCAACGATTCCACGCCGCGTATTCTGGCCGAAATGGCGACGGCCGATCCGCGCCTGAAGGTCCACAGCAAGCCGAATGGCGGCATCGTCGATGCGCTTAACACCGGTCTCGATCAGTGTGAGGGGGAGTTCGTCGCGCGTCACGATGCTGACGACATCGCTTATCCCGAGCGGCTGGCGGTGCAGCTTGCCTATCTCGCCTCATATCATGAGGTGAGCGCGGTCGGCGCGGCGGTGCGGCATATCGACGGTGCAGGGCGGATGATCGGCTCGATCGCCCGGCTGGAGTCGCCCGACAACGCCGATCCCTTCTATGTGCCGTCGCGTGAGCCCTATCTCATCCATCCTTTCCTGATGGTTCGCCGGGCGGCGATCGAGACGGCGGGACGTTATCGTTATGTCCACCACGCCGAGGATACCGATCTTTACTGGCGATTGAGCGAGCGCGGACGACTCCACAATCTGCCCGACATATTGGGCGAATATCGGCTGCACGACGCCAGCATTTCGGGCAGCTCGATCGTCAACGGACGGATCATGGCGGTGAATTCGCAGCTCGCGGGTCTGTCTGCGCGCCGGCGCCGCTGCGGCAATGGCGACATACATTTCCCCAAGGAGACGCTGGCTGCCTATAAGCGCGCCGGTTCGCTCCCCGCAATGATCGAGGTGGCGGCAGGACTGCTCGATAAAAGCGAGCGGGCGGACCTCGAAGAGGCTGCCGCCGCCAAGTTGCTCGAACTGACGAGCTATCGTCCTTATGAGCTGGATGCGGAGGATTGTGCGTTCATCGGGCACGTCGCGCGCCGGGGCTTTGCGCATCTGTCGGCCGAGAACCGCGCCTTGCAGGTTCGGCGTATCAGCGGCGCCGCCGCGCGTCTCGCGGCGAAGGGGGAGATTCGCGCCGCACTCGCGCTGGTGCCGACGGGCCTTTATCCTGCCTTCGCCGCGCGCTTCCTCTCCCGTGTGGCATTGCCGGAGAGGCTGCGCGGCGCTCTGCGCGGCGCGAGCGCGAAGGCCGCGCCGGTCAAGTGACCGGCCTTACTGGCCGGTGCCGAAATCCTTCTTGAACGCCGCCGCGCTGAGTGGCTGCCGCCCCGACGAAATCTCGCCGTTGAAGTCGCCCGCATTGTAATCCCAATAGGTATGATAGGCGACGTTGTTGGCGCGGATGAAGGCAGCGACATTGTTGATGAAGGTGGGATCGTCGCCAAAGCCATGGCCATCAGGCCGCGTGCCGGTGCCCCATTCGGGCAGTGCCATCGGTTTGCCGTGGCGGGTCGCGAAATCCTTCAGCCAGTCCAGCCCATAAGGCTGCGAGGCGACCGCCTTCCAGCGTACTTCGGGGTCGGTGCTGTTGGTGGCCCAGGACTGGTTGTATAAATCAAGGCCGATGATATCGACGACATCGTCGCCGGGATAGACCTTGTCGGGCGCGATCTGCTGCTGGCCCTGGGCCGGGTTCCAGACGATCTTGAAACGCTGGCCGGGCACGCTGCGGAACGCCTGGACGATCCGTCGGAAATAGGCCTTGAAGCTTTCGGGGTCCTGCGCTGCGGCCCAAGGATACCAGCCGCCGTTGAACTCCCAGCCGATCCGGAGATAGGCGTCGGGATAGCCCTTGGCCACCAGCAGCTTGCCCAGCGCCACGAAATGTTGGTCATAGGCGCCGGTCGCGCCTTCGCGCAACGTGGTACCCGATCCGTTGCTCATTAGCATCGGCACCGATTGCGACAGGTGGTAATTCTTGCCCTGCCAGCAGCCCAGCGCCCAGTTGACTGAACTCAGCATGTGCGACCAGTCGGTCAGTTCAGTGAATTCGGTCACGCCATCGGCGTGGCGGCCGAGCAGTGCCTCGAAGGGGGCCATGCGCCCAGCGCCCGTGCAGCCCGCGCCGCGATAGGTGAAAACTTCGGCCGTTTTGGCGAGGGCCGGACCGGTCCAGAGCGCCGCCAGAGCAATCGCGATCGAAATGTGCCGTAAGGGCGTGGTGTGCCGCAGGGTACGCATACTCGGGTCTCCTGTTTCAACGGTGCCGCTCGGAACGCAACACGAAAGCGGCTCTGCCGGGTACGGAACGAGTTGGGTCGTTCCCATCGGACCAGATGCAAAGGATGGCGGCCAGGATAACGAGCGGCGGGAACAGGAGGTTGCCGCCGCCAAGCTGGAAATTCACGAACAGAAACAAAGAGACGATGGCGATCGGCCGTCGCCACAGGCTCGCCAGAAAGAAGGTCATGAAGCTGAGCAGGCCGAAAACACCATATTCGACGAACAGCTTCAGCGCCGCGTTGCCGCCGCCCATCGCGAAGAAATGCGCCCGCTCCAGCGCGCCCGGGCCGAGGCCGATCAGCACGCGCGTCTCGCCCCACACCGATGCGATCACGTCGAACTGCGTCATATAGCGGGCATGCGCGCTCGATCCGGTGGCGGAGAGCTCGTCGGTGCGGCCTGCCAGTGCGCCGAACTGATCGGGGAAGGCGAGGGCGCCGATGAGGATCAGCGCCAGCGCCAGCGCCGCGAAGGCCAGCATTCGCCAGATATCGCGGCGGTCGAAAAGCGGATAGAGGACGCAGGCGATCGATAGCGCCAGCAGACCGGTTCCTGCATAGGTGAACAGATAGGCGATCCCGTAGAGCGGCAGGAAGCGCCATTCGCGCCGGATGAAGAAGTCCACCAGCATACCGAGCGCCAGAAGCTGCGAAAATATGCTTGGCTCCAGAAGGAAGAAGCCATTCGAGCGCAGGACCGACGATCCATATGCGACGACCGGATGATAATTATAGAGCGGCTCGGCGAGGATCGGCCGGAGCGAAGGCACGGCGAGCATGAACGAGAACAGCCGCACGCCCGCGAATTGGGCGAGGTACTGGATAATGCCCAGCACCGCGGTCAGCCGGACATAGAAGATGAAAATCGTGAATGTCTGCGATCCGTCGAAGCGCGCGGTCGGCCGTATCGTCAGTCCCGCATAGAGGATCAGGATACCTAGAAGTGAGGCTAGGCTGAATCCCTCGATACGTGGATCGGGCGCATTGACCGCGAACAGCGCGCTTATCACCGCGACGACCGCGAAGGCGCCGTAGAAGCCGAGCGACAGTGGCCGGAACTCGGCGCGCTCGGTCGCCAGCATCCAGCCCACGAGCGCCAGGAACAGCGGAAAACACAAGAAGAGCGGACTGCCGCCGAAATAGACGCAGAAGCGTTGCAGGCAGATGCAGCCGATCAATCCCAGATGGACGAACAGCAGGCTGGCGAGCCGGTCGCCCCCCCGCCTTGACGCGGTGGTCGGCATCGCGCTGTCCATATATCGGAGCGTCAGCGCGGGTTCGGTGCTTCTCATTGGAGCGGCGCCGGCAGCGAGACATGCGCGTCGACCGAGGCGGTGACGGGCGCTTCGGCCTTGCGGCCCTGCGGACCCAGCCGACGGAGGAAACGCGTCAGCCTGAGTTCGATCCAGTGCTGGCTGTAATGGGCGAGGATCAGCGCCGGCGGCAGCGAAACCACGGCGAGCAGCAGTTGCGCCGCGTCGCCCACCGCCGCGAATGTACCGCTCGCCTTCAGCGCCTGCTTGGCGAACGCCATGACGAGCGGGTGCGAGAGATAGAAGCTGTAGCTGATCGTGCCGAGCCACTGGAAGATTTCGGTGCGCAGCAGCCGGCAGAAGGGTCCTTGCTGCGAGGCGATCCCCAGCAGGGCGAAGGTGCCGACCAGCCCGGTCGCCAGCGTCAGCGGCAGCATCGCCGTCCAGTCGCCGAACGGCATCGCCGCGGGGCTCAGCGTCATGATGTCGCCGCCGCGCGCGAGGTCGATCGCCCGCCAACCCAGGAGGAACAGGAGGAGTGCAAGCGCCGGAAATCGCACGAAACGTTGCAGGCGCGCACCGTCGAGCATCCCGCTCGCGATCAGCACGCCCGCCGGCATCAGGATCGCGCGCGGGAAGAAGGCGAGGAGGACCGCGCCGACGATGATCGCCACCGCGATCCACGCCCTGCCCGCCTGCGCGCGGAGCGCCCAGCAGCCGGCGCACAGCGCGTAGAAGGTGAGTTCATAGCCCAGCGACCAAGCGGCCGGATTGACCTGCGGCAGCGCGATGAAGGGGGGCGGGGCGACGAAGTTCAGCACCCAGTCGCCCAGCGGCGGCAGCCACCCGCCCGTGCCGAGCGCGAACAGGGTGATCGCCACCAAGGTGCACCAGAGCAGCGGATAGATGCGCGTCGCCCGATCCCACAGGAACGCGCGGATCGACGCCGCCCGGCCGAGCGCGCCGACGATCACATAGCCGCTGATGCCGAAGAACAACTCGACGCCGAATTTCAGCGAGTTGAGGAAATAGACGTCGAAGCCGCTCCCGGCGACCGCGGCGAAGGTCGGCAGGCCCGAATGGGCGATATGGTAGACGAAGACCATCATCGCGAAGAGGCCCCGCGCGCCGTGGATCGTCGGATTGAAGGAACCTCGGCGTGGCGTCATGCGGAATACCACGAAAAAATCGCCCTAAACGGCCTGGTGGCGAACTGGTTGCGAGCCGATCGAGGTGTTGGGGCGTGTTTTGCGGCAACCTGTGCTATCTTGTCGACCGGGAGCGGGTGAGTCGATATATGCGTAGACGAAAGGCCAAAACCATGGAGAGGCGGGACATAATGGCCATGGCCGATCGATCCGGGGTGCCGATGGAGGCCGGGTTCGTTACCGATTTGGTAAATACTCATTCTTACCACGGCAGAATGGATTCTTCGCATCCCGATCATCCGGCGGACGGCCGGGAGCCATTGGCGATCGACGATGTCGCCCCGCGCGATGCTCAGCTTCCTCCTTCGCTCTACAATCGGGCAATCGATCTTCGCTATTGGGGCGCGGCGCTCGTCGGCGGCGGCCTGATCTGGGCGGCGTTGTTCAAGCTGCTCTGACACGGCCGCTCACGCGCCATAATTCGCATAGCTGCGATATTCATGGTCCACATCGTCATAGGCGAAGGCGCCCACCGCCTTCATATTCACCTGCGTCATGACGACGCCCGCCGGGCGCACACCCACCGAGACGAGCCGCTTGATCGCCGCGCGCACCGCCGGCACGGGCGTATGGTTCCAGCGCACCACCATGATCGCCTGGTCGACATGATCCATCAGGAAGCGCGATTCGGCGGCGGCAAGCGCCGGCGCGGTATCGATAACCACCAGATCGAACACGCCGTCCAGCCGCTCCATCAGCGTCCGTAGCTGCTCCTCGCTGTTCATCTGCCCCGGCGCGAAGGCCTGACGCAGCGCGGGGAGCACCCACAGGCCGCTATGTTCGTCGCGCAGCAGTGCATCCTTCACCGAGACATTACCCGAAAGGACGTCGAGCAACCCGTGGCTGGGTGACAGGCCCAATGTGGAGGCGATGCTCGGCCGCCTGATATCGCCGTCGATCAGCAGCGTGCGTCGTCCGCTCGCCGCCGCGACCCGCGCCAGCCAGACCGCGAGCGTCGATTTCCCTTCGCCCGGACGCGCCGAGGTGAGGCCCACCACGCGCGTCCGCGCCGGGCCGCCGTCCTTTTCGATATCGAGCAGCAGACTGCGCGTCGCCTCGGCGATCAGCGAGAGCGGCCGTTCGAGGACGAAATCGGCGGTCGGTATGTCCTTCTCCCCCGCCCGTGCAGTGGACTTGATCGAGGGGATGTTGACGATGTGCGGCAGGCCGAGATTTTCCTCCGCCTCGCGCGAGGAAACGATCCGCTTGTCGAAGATGTGGAGCAGCCACACCACCCCTGCCGCGAGCAGAGCGGCGAGCATCGCGCCCAGCGCGAGATTCAGCTTATGGTTCGGAAAGCTTGGCGCCTTGGGCGGCAGCGCGGGGGAGATGATCCGCGCGTCGGGATCGGCCACCACGGCCTGGCTTGCCACCATCGTCTGCCGTTGCAGCATCGTCGCATAATTGGTGCGCAGCGCCTCGGCCTTGCGCTCCAACTCGTTGAGTTTCACCGACGCTGCTTCGTTCGCCGCCAGTGTCGCCCGTGCCTGGCTGGCAATGCCGCTCGCCGCATTCTCGCGCTGTTGAGCGACCTGCACGCGCGCTTCCAGATTGGACATGACGCGCGAGATTTCGGCCTGGATCGCTTCGTCGACATCAGCCAGCTCGCGTTTCGCCTTGATGACGTCGGGATGCTCGGGGCGGTATTTCGCCTCCAACTCGGCCAGCTTCGCGCTCACCTGTGCGCGCTGCCCGCGAAGCTGGCTGACGACGGAGGAACTCAACGCCTCGCCGACATCGTCGCCCTTCGATCCGCGCGCCAGTTGTGATCGGGCGGTGTTGAGGCGTGACCGCTCCTCCGCCAGCGCCGTCTGCGCCGCAGCCTCCTGCTGCTTGTAGACCGATTGCTCCTGCTCGGTCAGCGTAACGCCGTCCGCGCTCAGGAGACCATTGGCGCGGCGATATTGCGCGACGGCGGCTTCGGCGGACTCGACCTGCCCGCGCAGCTTGTCCAATTCGTGGCGCAAGTCGACATTGGCGTTGCGGGCGGCCGAAAGGCGCGTGTCGCTCTTGGCGATGGTATATTGATAGGCGAATGCGTTGGCGACTTTCGCGGCGAGGGTCGGGTCCTGCGATGTGAAGGAAACCGCCAGCACATTGGTATTGCCGGGCCGGTCCACCTTCACGCGGCTCGACACCGTGTCGAACACCGCCGCCTTGGCGCGCGCGGGCGGCAGGTTCGTCACTTCCTGCGGGAAACGGGGATCGCGCGCGGTCAGCGCCGCGATCACCAGATCGACCACCTCGTTCGATTTCAGGATCTGGACTTCGGTGTTGACCGCCGCGTCCTCGGCCGTCGTCTCGGGCAGGATACTGTTGTCCTTCGGCTGGACGTTCAGCACGCGCGAGTTGACGAGCAGGTCGGCGGTCGCGGTGAATTGGGGCGTCTGCCGATAGGTGTAGATTGCGATCCCGCCCAGAACGACGACGAATACCGCGAGAAAGGGCCATTTCCGCCGCCGGAGGATCGAAAGGATGCGCCGAAGCCGGTCGTCCTGCGCCGGCCGATCGAGGGGCGGGGGCGTGTAGCGGCGGATCGCGCCGCCCCGGGTTTCGAGCTTGACGGGAAGATTCTCGTTCATGCTCACATCCTCAAACCGATGCCTACGAGCACGCGATTACGGTCGAACGACTTGTACCGGTCGATGCCCGAAGAGGAGAGGTCGAGCCGATCATAGCTCAGACGCAGCGAAAGATTGCGGTTCAATTTATAATCGGCGCTCGCGCCGACGGTGAAGCGGCGGTCATGCCGGTCTATGCCGTTGAAGCGGTCACGCTCATATTCCGCATGGGCGGTCAGGATCAGCGATCGCAGCAGTTCGTGGTCGATCTGCACGCCACCGACAAGCTGGGTATAGCCGCTCGACGTCGGAATGCCCGAATCCTTGACGCTGCGCTGCGCCGTAACGGTGACAGTCGTGAGCTGGCTCGGGAAGAACAGCACCTTCGAATTGATCGCCAGCCCTGAGAAGCTGCGAAACTGTGCACCGTGATAATCGGCGTGGACATAGCCGACGCCCACCTCGCCGCGCACCAGCACGGGCAGTTCGAAACGGACGCCACCCAGCAGTTCATAGGCTTTCGAACCGCGATCGGCGCCGATCGTGCTGTCCAGCCGATAGTCGGTCGTGTCGTAGGTTCCCTGCACGAAATAGGCGAGGGCGGGCGACTGGAGGATTTCGGCCCTCGCGCGCAGCCTTTTCAGGTCGTTGTCGCGATAATCCTGATCCAGCGGCATACCGTCGGGCAGCGTCGCATCGAAATAGTTTGAATGGGTGATGCCCGCCTCGCCGGAGATCAGGACATTGGCGAAGCGCTGCGAAACGCCGATCCCGGCGGTCTTGGTCTGATAGCGCACCGGCCGCTCGGTCAGAGTGAAGGCATCCTGCGATTCACGCGATTCGCGCGCATCCTTGAAGCGGCCGATGACGCGGACGCGCGTGCTGTCGCCCAGTTGCTGAATGCCATAGACCGAAAGATCGACATCCTCCTCATTTTCGGAGGTGCGATGCATGTAGCGATCTATCTGGCCGCTGGCGGTCAGCGTCAGTGACGTGCGCGACCAGTTCGACTGGAGCTGCGCGGTCGGCGCGACGCGGACGAACGAATCGTCCACCTTATCGGTCGGCAGCGTCAGGACATTGTCGTTATACTCGCTCGACACCTCCACCGAGGGGTTGAGCGTGAAGCTGCCGACCGGAATGCCCGTCGGCTGATAGCCGGGAACGACGCGATCGCGCACCGCGACATAGCGGCCGAAGGTGAGCAGGCTCTCGTCGGGCGGCAGCATCTGCGCCTGCGCCGTCCCCGCGCTGCCGATGACGAGCGAGCCCCAGAGGAGGAAGAAAGAGTGGCGCGCCATCAGAAGAATCGCTCGAGCACCCGGACGGTGTCACCGGGCATTACCGGCAGATCGGGGGTCAGCCGGTATTTCTGTTCGCCCGCCTCGCCACGATGCTGGATCGCGACCGTCTTGTGATTGGCGCGATAGGTGAAGCCCCCGGCCGTGGCGACGGCGGCATTCACCGTCATGCCGACGCGATAGGGATATTGGCCCGCCTTGTTCACCTCGCCCAATATGTAGAAGGGCCGATATTCCTCGATCACCGCGGTCACGCGCGGATTGTTGAGCGCGCCGGCGGCCAGCTTCGCGGTCAGAGCGGCCTGGAACTCGGCGAGCGTGAGCCCACTCGCCTTGACCGCGCCGACCAGCGGGAAGGAAACGTCGCCGTCGCTGCGCACGATATATTCGCCCGTCAGCGCGTCCTCGCCATAAACGGTGATCTTGATCTTGTCGTCGGGCGCCAGGTGATAAACCGGGATCGGCCGGCTGGCCTGCGGATTGTCCACCGTCGCCGCGCCGCCCGCGCAGCCGGTGCAGAGCAGAAAGGCGATCATCCCCGACAACAAGGTGGCGCGTTTCATTCCTGTTCTCCCTTGTGGTGCCAGCCAGTTCCGCGCGCGATCGGCCTGCGCGACCGGGCGATAACGCCCGAAACGAATTTTCGTCCAAACCCGCAGCCCCATGCCAGATGCATGGTTGCGATCGCGGGCGCCGCGAACAGCGTACAGGGCGATGGCTTGCGGAGAAACAAGGTTAATGTCGCTCCCGATATGAGTGCCAGATAGGCCAGCGGAACCAGCAGGAACTCGGCCCGGATCGGCGCCGCCAGCAGCGATAATATGACCGCCAGCACCAGCAGTGGCGGCAGCATCTGGCGCGGTTTCAGCCGCTCGCCATGTTTCAGCCGTGTCATCGCGCGGCCCTGGCCGTAGCGATAATATTGGCGGAAGAGGCCGCCTAATGTCCGGCGCGGAAAATAGGTCATCGCGATGTCGGTGGCCAGCCAGATGCGGCCGTTCGCCCGGCGGACGCGGCAGTCGAACTCGGCATCCTCATTGGCGACGAAGCTTTCGTCATAGCCGCCGATCGCGCGGAAGATCGCCCGATCCATGCCGGCATGGTGGCCGTGATCGACGAAGCCCGATTGGCCGCCAACGCGATGCGCCGATCCGCCCGATCCGATCCGGCTGTTCTGCGCGGCGGCGATGCCACGCTGGAGGCAGGTCTCGCCCTGCGTGTCGAGGCGCACCGCGATCATCTCGGCGCCCGTCTCCGCAAAAGCGGCGAGGATGCGTGGCACATAATCGTCGGGGTAGAGCGCGTGCGCGTCGATCCTGACGAAGGTGTCCGCTCGCGGATCGGCGGCGGCGGCGGCGCGGTTGATGCCTGCCGCCTGAATGCGGTCGGGATTGTCGATCAGCCGGATACGTCCGTCCCGCCCCGCCGCGGCATCGACGATCATGCGCGTTCCGTCCGTGCTGCCGCCGTCGGCGATCACTATGTCGAGCACGATGTCGTCCGGGAGACGTGACAGTTGCTCCAGCAATATGCCGATCCGCGCGCGCTCGTTCAGCGTGGGGATGAGGATGGCGGCGCGGCGCTCCATCAGCCGGCCTCTTGCGACAGGGCCTGCCGGAACCGGTCCCGCGCGCTTTCCAGCGTCAGCGGCCGGACGCGCGCCTCGGCATGGCAGGCGAAGCATTCGATCATGTCGGGCTGGACGAGCCGGTCGAGCGTCTCGCCGAGGTCGATCCGGTCGAAATCGGCGATATGCGACGGCGGAAGGTAGAGCCGGAACACGTCGATATCGGAGGCGAGGATCGGCAGGCCGTAGCGCATCGCCTCCAGCATCGTCAGCGGCACGCCTTCCCAGCGCGAGGGCATCAGCAGAATGTCCGCCGCCGACAGGAAGAGGTCGGGTCGGTCGGTCCAGGGCACGATCCGGAAGCGGCCTCTCGCACGCGTGGCATGCTGCTCGATCTGCGGGCGGGCAGGGCCATCGCCGACGAATACGAAGCTCCAGTCACCCAGGCGATCCGGCGTCGCACGATCGATCGCCGCGAGCAGCCGGTCGATCCCCTTCTGTGCGTTTTCCAGCCGGCCCGGCAACAGCGCAATGCGCTGGGTCTCGGGCAGGTCGAGCATCCGCCGCGCCTCGGCCCGGCTGCTGCGCGGGGGAGGGGCGACGACATTGTGCGCCACCGTTACCGGCGCCCGCCCGCCCGCCGCCTTCACCTGCGCCGCCACCGCCTCGGAGGGCACGATAAAATGATCGGGCCGGCCATAGAGCGCACGGCGGAACCGGTCGCCGATCGCGGCGCGGCCCATCTCGGATAGCCGATGCGCCATCGGCAGATAGCTGACGAGGCGTATATTGCGTGGGATGACGCTCATCGGCACCGCCAGATTCTCGATCCGCCCTTGCAGCAGCAGGACGGTATCGGGCCCTTCGTCAGCGACGATACGGCGGACCGTGTCGCGATAGCGCCAGCGCAGGTGACGCATATAGGGCTCGCCGCGCCCTTTGACGAAAGGCAGTTCGGCTAACCGCAACGCTCCGTCGAACGGCTCCAGCCCCGCCCGGAATCGCTGATTCTCCGCCGGAAAGCGCACCGTCACGGCGAAGCTACGATCGTCGTCCAGCAATGCCGGCAGCAGTTGCAGGAACATCCGCTCATGCCCCCCGAAATCGGGGCTGTCGTGGAGGATGAGGAGCCTATGCGGCATGGGCGGCCGCCCTCTCGCGCCAGTTCGCCCGTGCTGCGCGATAGACGTCGCGCGTCATCGCGCCGATCGCGGGCCAGCCGGTGATGGCGTCGGCGATGTTGCGCGTCGGGCGTCGGCCGATCGAGGCTATGATCGCCCGGGCGAGCGCGGCGGCATCGCCCGGTGGGGTCAGCAGTCCCGCCTGGCCGTCGCGCCCGATCAACTCGGAGAAGGCGCCGAGGTCGCTCGCCACGATCCACTTGCCGCGTGACGCGACGAGAAAGAGCACGCCGCTCGCCTCGATCGCGCGATAGGGAAAGATGAACATGTCGGCGTCGTCGAGCAACGCCTCCATCTCCGCTTCGGTCTGGTGGCGGAAACGGAAATCGAGCAGCGACGGCGACAGGCCCAGCGCGGCGGCGCGGGCGCGGAGCGGCGCGACGTCGATCATCGGTTCGCCCGCGACGATCACCGACAGCCGCTCACGCGCTGTTGGCGCCAGCAGCCCCAGCGCCTCGATCAATATGTCGACGCCTTTATAATCCTGCACCTTGCCGAACTGGACGATCCGCCACGTGCCGGGCTTCGCCTCGCTGGCTTTCGGCCGGGGCGCAACGTGCAGCGGCCCGTGCGGCACGATCGCGATCCGCGCGGGATCGAGCCCCGTCGCAACCAGTGTGTCCTTCCCCTGTCGCGTGTGGACGATCAGCCGGTCGGGGATCGTCAGCGCCGCCGCGAAGCCGTGTTTTTGCGCCGCGCTCACCGCCTTGCCGTTAAACGGTGTCGTGTCATGGACGGTCAGCACCAGTGGATGATGGCGGCGCAGCCGGCGCATCGCCGACGCATCCACGAGCGGCAGGACGATCCACTGGAAATGGACGAGATCGACGGCGCGCGCGCGCGCGTGGCGCACCAGCGTGCGCATGCCGATGCCATGCTCGATCCCCTTCAGCGGCCGCATCATTCGGCCGTCGCGGCGGCGGGGTCCGTCGGTCCAGCGGTAGAAGAAGGTCGATCGGCCGAATCCGTCCAGCGCGTCCTCCTCGTCAGGGCGAAGGGCGCGCGTCGCCCAATGCGGGCGGATGCCCACCGACTCGAGCCCACGCGACAAGGCCCCATTATAGGGCCCCGTGAACAGTGAGGGATCGACGAGCAGCACGTCCCGCGGCCAATCGCCCCCGGCCTCCGGTTTCTCGATGACAGCCATATGTCCGGTCAGGTGCAGCCCCGGCGCGACAGCACGGCGGGCACCGTCTTTCCCAAGATGATGAGATCGAACGGCACCGATTTCGTCCGGCAATAGACCGTGTCGAGAACGACGCGACGCCGATAGCTCACATCATTGCGGCCGCTCACCTGCCACAGGCCGGTAATGCCCGGGCGCACCTGGCAATATAGCGAGAAATAACGACCGTAGCGCGGCACTTCGCTCTCCACGATCGGGCGCGGGCCGACCAGGCTCATATGACCGAGCAGCACGTTCAGCAGTTGCGGAATCTCGTCCAGGCTGGACTTGCGCAGGAAATGACCCAGCGGGGTGATGCGCGGATCGGTCCGCAATTTCTGGTCGCGCGCCCATTCCCGTGCGCTTTCCGCGTCGGTCGAGAGCAGGTGCGCCAGCCGCGCATCGGCATCCACCACCATCGTGCGGAACTTGAAGCAGGGAAAGGGCAGGCCGCCCCGGCCGATCCGGCGGTGGGCGAAGATCGGATGGCCGCCGTCCTGCGCCCAGATCGCCACCGCGATGATGACGAGTATCGGCGCCATGACGAGCAACGCGCAGAAAGCGATCAATATGTCGAGGCTGCGGCCCAGCGGTGCGTCGAAAGGGAGCCGCTTCGTTCCGGAAGAGGATTCGTCCCGAAAAGGATCGTCGATGATGTTCGAAGAGATGAAAGCGATATTTTCTCCTGCAACATTCGACACATAACGCAGTTCATCGGAAATTTGCCGGTGGCCACTCATGAGGACCATTCTCCCTCAAACTATAGCGGCGCTTTCGAACCTGTCCTGCCCGTTGCGTAATTTAACGCGTGGAGCCGGCCCTGCATCCGCATGGCTGAAGGTGGCCATGCACACACAGAAATAGTTTGCCATGCTGCTACATGGTCTTTGTCATTTGCTTCAGGCTTTTTCTGGATCGCGAAGGTAACACCGTCTCGACTTACCCACAACCATATTGATGCGGTGCAGCAATTCGATTCAACCGATCCACAGAACGGTTCCCGGCTCCTTTTCCGTTTTCATCGCGAAACGGCGTCTCCATTCACGCGCGCGCCCAAATCCGCCAAAGCGTCAGGGATGAAGATGCTGCGCGGCTTGCTGCCGCCGATATCCGCCGCGAAGCGCCTTCAATGCGATAATGGGCGCCTGCCGGCCCGATTCTTCCGCAATGCAGGCGGCGCTTCGCATGCTGCCTGTAAAGATGCGGAGCGCCTCGGCCAGTCGGCCGGCCTTCACCGCGTCGGTGAACGCACGATAGTGGTAGCAGCGGTCGATGACTCGCTTGTGACGCGCCACCAGCCTTTGCAGATCGCCGTCGCCGGCTTGCCGAGCCTCCTCCAGCCATCGCGCCTGTCGGTCGCGCAAAATGCCAAGGTCGTGCACCGTCTGCACCTGCGTCAGCGAATTGGCGCGCACGCTATAGCGATAGGTCGGCGCGGGCGACATCCACCAGCGCGCGCCCGCGCGGAAACAATCGGCATAAAGCGCGAAATCCTCCGCGAAACGGACACGTTCGTCGTAGCGGATCCGGTGCTCCGAGAGGAAGGCGCGCCTGAAGATCGGCTTCAGGAAGCCGAAATTCACGCCCGGATGGGATCGATCCGCCACGTTGCGCCGAACGAACTCGGCCAAGGTGAGTTCCCGGTCGGCGGCGAGGATTTCGGAGGGGATCATCGGGCGCGGCGCAGCGCCATCTTCGGGCACGAGCAGCAGATTGTCGCTGCACAGATCGGCGCCGCGTTGCCCGGCCAGCGCGACCAGCCTTTCAAGGCGATCGAGTTCGTAGGCGTCGTCGGAGTCGAGCAATGCGATCCAGCGTCCCCGCGCTTCGTCCAGCCCTTGATTGCGCGCCGCCGAGGGGCCGCCATTCCGTGCCCGCCGTACCAGCCGGACGCGCGGATCGGCCACGCCAATCCCAGCGACCAGCGCCGCCGTCCCATCGGTCGAGGCGTCGTCGATCACCAGTATCTCAATATCTTCGAGGGTCTGCCGCCGGGCGGAGTCGATCGCCTCAGGCAGGAAGGCCTCGGCATTGAAGGCCGGCATGAGTATCGAGACGAGCGGCGCATGTCCTGCCATCGCGGGATCGCCTGAGCCGCTCATGCCAGCCGCTCCGGAATGGGGCCGGGGCGATAGCCGCCTGTCTCGGCCAGCGTCAGCAGCACCCGCGCATCCGTCGCCACGTCGAACTTGCGCCCGAACCAGGCGGGGCTCGCCTGGAGGAAGGGCAGGTCCTCGGTGCCGAACAACTTGGGGCCGGGCCAGACGATCGCGCGGCCATAATGATGGGCGATGCGATCGCGATAGGGGCCGTTCTCGACCAGCGCCTGTGCGATCAGCTCATCGCTTAGCTGGCGAGTCTTGAGGTAGGCGGCGATGCGTTGCGTTTCGGGCGCGGCGGCGGCCCAGGCGCAGAAGGCGCGGGGCAGGATAACCCATTGCGAGCCCTTGTGCCCCATCGTGAAATCGCGCGGCGGCGGCTTGCGGCCCAGCGCGAAGGCGCGCACCGGCGTTTCGAAGATGCGGCGCGACTGGAGGTGCCAGTCGTCAGCGGGCAGGCTGTCGATCGATCGCATCTCGACATGCGCGACGTCGCCCGCCTCGACGATCTGCCGCTTCAACTCGCCCAGTGGCTTCAGCGGATAGCATTGGCCGCTCAGATTGATGAAGTGGCTCCAATCCTTGTCCACCGCCAGCGCGGTCTTCATCGCGTCGAGAAGGATGCGCGACAGCGACCATCCCCCCCAATTGGTAAAGCGGGACGGCAGTAGCCGGACGTTGGGCCTGCCCGCGACGATGCGGCGCACCTCGTCCATCACGCCCTTGCGATCGGCCTTCAGCCCCAGCCGGGATTTCAGGTCGACATGGATCAGGAACAGGTCGCCCGGATCATGTATCGCGCGCATCAGCCACTCGAACTGGGCCGGCTTGTGGTGCACCATGATGAAATACGCGAATTTCGGCATGTAATCTCCACACCGTTTCGCGGCGGGATATACGCGACCGCGAACGTCCTCGCCAGTTCGGGCCGTCCCGCCATGCCGGTCGTCCGGTCGGAAATTTCCGCTGAAAGCTGGCCGGTTGCCGACGCGGTCGCCGGAGAAAGAATCCGGACAGAGTCATCAAACCTCTTGGCCTAAGGGCGAGAATCGGATTAGGACAAAATCAACAATCGATCGTAAAAGGGAGAGAATCCTGATGAGGCGCCACGGCCTTGCTTCGCACATTGTCACCACGGCTTCCGCCATCGCCGCGGCTGCATCGCTGCTCCTCGCCGTTCCCGCCGCCGCGCAGCAGCCGCCGACCGATCTTACCGTCCTGCCGCCGGTCCCGACCAGCTACACGCCGAAGAAGACGCCGTGGGGCGATTATGATTTTCGCGGGACGTGGCCGATCGAGAATATCAACGGCGCGCGCATCCTGTTTCAGCGGCCCAAGGCGTTCGGCGACCGTTTCTGGGTGACCGATGCCGAGTTCGCCAAGCGACTGGCGGCGGCGAAGAAGGCCGATTCGGCCTATTCAGCCGATCTCAACTCGCGCGGCACGAAAGGCCTTGCCGACTGGCTTCAGCATTCGCTGTTCGGCCGCCGCACCTCGATGCTGGTCAGCCCCGCCGACGGCCAACTCCCGGCGCTGACGTCGCACGGTCAGGCGCTTTACAAGGCCGGCCGGTCGAGCTGGGTGCCGGGCCAGGAATATGATTGGGTCGATGATTTCGATACGTGGGACCGCTGCATCTCGCGCGGCTTTCCCGCCTCGATGTTCCCCTTCCGCTACAATAACGGCATCCGCATCTTCCAGTCGCCGGGCTACGTCGTGATCGTGCTCGAGATGCTCGGCACGCGGATCATCCCGCTCGGCAACCAGCCGGCATGGCCCGGCAATGTCGAGGCGTGGATGGGCGACAGCCGTGGCCATTGGGAAGGCAAGACGCTGGTCATCGAGACGACCAACATCAAGTCCGGCGACAGCGCGACCCACGATCCCCTCAAGCGCGCCGCATCCCCGGTCAACATGGCGACGCAGGGCGTGCCGCCGCTCAATACGATCCCGATGAGCAAGCAGGCCAAGGTGGTCGAGCGGCTGACGATGACGGGCCCGAACACGATCGTCCACGAACTGACTTATTCCGATCCCGAGGTGTTCACCGCCCCCTGGTCCACGCGCACCGAATGGACGCGCGACGACAGCTATCAGTTTTTCGAATATGCCTGTCACGAGGGCGACGTGCAGGTCCGCAACTATATCACCGCCTCGCGCGCGCATCGCGCCGCCGTCGCGGCGGGCACGGCCAAGGCCGATGAGAAGGACCCGCGCGAGCGTTTCGCGGTTCCGTTCGATCACGACCCCGCCGCCGAGTGAGCCGGCGGTGGGGTTGGCCTGAACCTTTTCTCCTCCTGCCATTCCGGCGAAAGCGGGAATCCATGGAAACGAGTCGAGCTCATGGGCCCGACTTTCGTCGGGGTGACGGGGCTCGTCCTGCGCGAGGGCATGGTCTTCACCATCGAACCGATGCTCAATCGCGGTCGATGGAATGTGCGAACCGAGGAGGATGGCTGGACCGTCGTGACGAAGGACGGCTCGCTTTCCGCCCAGTTTGAGCACACCGTCGCCGTCACGGCGTTGGGCGTGTCGGTCCTGACGCTGCGCCCCGACGAACGCGCATGCTCGGCAGGACCGCGGCTTGAGGATCAGGAGCCAGGGACGGAACGTCGCATATCCGGCGATTGGTGCCCCGAGGAGGACTCGAACCTCCGACCTGCGGTTTAGGAAACCGTTGCTCTGTCCGGCTGAGCTACCGGGGCGGCCGGCGGAGTCCTAGGTGCGCGCCCGGATGCGGTCAATCGCCAAGGCGGCTCAATTGTCGGTTCCGGGCGCGCGCACCGGGAAGGGCAGGGAGGCGATCTCGATCCCTTCCTCGGCAAGCGCCTGCGCCTGTTCGGCCGTGGCCTGGCCATGGATCGTCCGCGCCTCGCGTTCGCCCAGGTGGATCGCACGCGCCTCGTCGGCGAAGCGCGTGCCGACATAATCGGAATTTTCAAGCATCTTCGCCTGCACGTCGACAAGCGCCTTGAGCAACGCCTTCATCTTGTGCGCATCCGTATCGGCCGGCAGCATTGCCGCGCCCTCGGCCGTGGCGGCGACGGGCGCCGCTGACCGCTGGTTGCCCTTGGCCGCGACGCGCGGCGCCATCACCGCCTTGTTCACCTCGCAATCGCCGCAGATCGGGCAGGTGACGAGGCCGCGTGCGCGCTGCGCCTCATAGTCGCCGGTCGAACCGAACCAGGCCTCGAAGACGTGACCGTCGGTGGCGCACGACAGATCGAAGACGATCATCCGGCCACCGTCGCCGGCCCGATCCGCCGCCTGTGCTGGAGAACCGGAAGGCGCTCGCGCACCTGATCGACGCGGCCGAGATCGAGATCGATCAACCGCACGCCATGCGCATTGCCAATGTCGAGCAGCACCTCGCCCCAGGGATCGATCGCGAGCGAATGACCATAGGTGGCGCGCCCGTCGGCATGTTCGCCGCCCTGTGCCGCCGCGATCACGAAGGCTTCCGCCTCGATCGCCCGCGCGCGCAGCAGGACGTGCCAATGCGCCGCGCCCGTGGGCACGGTGAAGGCCGCCGGTACGCTCAGTATCACCGCGCCCGCCTCGCTCAGGGCGCTGAACAGGCCGGGGAAGCGCAGATCGTAGCAAATGGCGAGGCCCACGCGCCCCCACGGCGTTTCCGCCACCACCGCCGTCGTGCCCGCCGTGTAGGCGGCCGATTCCCGCCAGCTTTCGCCGTTCGGCAGGTCGACGTCGAAGAGGTGCATCTTATCATAGCGCGCCCGGATCGCCCCATCGCCATCGATCAGGAAGCCGCGATTGACGAGCTTTCCGTCGCCCTCGTCGCTGAGCAGCGCCAGCGAGCCGAGATGCACCCACAAGCCTGTGCGCGCTGCCGCGTCGCGGACGGTTGCGAGCACCGGGTCTTCGCTCTCGAGTTTCAGAGATCGCGCGGCGCGGACCCGATCGCGATCCAGCAGGCCGCTCATCTCGGGGGTGAAGAGCATGTGCGCGCCTTGCCCCGCCGCCATGTCGATCGCGCCGACGAGGTCGCGTGCATTGGCGGCCGGATCGATCCCCGTCCGGCTCTGGAAGACGCCCGCGCGCATCAGGCGAGCAGTGCGTCGAGCTTGCCCTCGCGTTCGAGGGCGGCGAGATCGTCGGACCCGCCGACATGACGATCGTTGATGAAGATTTGTGGTACGGTCGTGCCGCCATGGGAACGGCTCAACATCTCGGCGCGCTTCGGCCCGCCCATCGTGATGTCATATTCCTCATATTCCACGCCTTTGCCGGCCAGCAGCTTCTTCGCGCGCTGGCAATAAGGGCAGAGGAGCTTCGTATAGATTTCGACCTTGGCCATGTGAAACTCGTGCGTTGCAACCCATGCAAGGAGGTGTGACCGGTCGCATCAATTGTCAACGCCCCGCACGACGCGCGCCCAGCAGAGCAGGCCCACCTGTCCCGCTCCGGCACGTTTCAGCGCCCGTGCGCAGGCGTTGGCGGTAGCCCCCGTCGTATAGATATCGTCTATCAGCAGGACGGGCCGGCCCGCGAGCAGGGTTCGTCGGTTGGCGGCCACGGCGAAGGCGCCGCGCACCGCCTTCTTCCGCCCGGTCGGCCCCAGGCCGCGCAGTACCGGCGTCGCGCGCGTGCGGTGGAGCAGGTCGAGTTCCACGCGAAATCCGTGCCGCCGCGCCAGCGCTTGGGCGATCAGCGCAGCCTGGTTGTAACCGCGCCGCCAGATGCGCCAGCGGTGGAGCGGGACGGGAATCACGATCGGGTCCGGCTCGCCGTGCTCCACCAGCCGATCCAGCCGCCGTGCGATCGTCTCGGCCAGTCCCGGCCGCCCGCCATATTTGAGGCGCAGCGCAATGTGGCGGGCGATGTCGCCATAAGAGACAGCGGCGCGCGCGTGATCGAAGGCGGGCGGATCGGCGAGGCAGGCGCCGCATCGCGCCTCGGGGCCGCGATCGTGGAGGAAGGGCTCGCCACAGCAGGCGCAGCATGGCGCGCCGAGAAAATCGAGCGCGCTCCAGCAGGTGACACAGAAGCTGTGATCGGCCCGCGTCACCGCGCCGCAGCCGGGGCAACGCGGCGGCAGGGCCAGCGACAAAAGGCGCATGGCGAGCGTGGGAAGAAGGCGGACGGCGTGCATGCCGGCTTGTCTCGCGTCCGGCGCGGGCGCACAAGCCTCGCCATGCCTGCCCCTCAGGACGATATCGAGATTTACGATCGCGCGCTGCGCCGCCGCCGCCGCGATCGCGCCGCGCTTCACTTTGCCGATTTCGCCTTCGTGCGAAACGACATCGTCGAGGGATTGCTTGACCGCCTCGATTCGGTGAAGCGCGATTTCCGCCGGGCGCTCGATCTCGCCGCGGTCGACGGGAGCCTGGGCCGGGCGCTGCGCGCGCGGGGCATGAATGTCGTCTCGGCCGACAGCGGCTTCGCCTTCGCGCGGGAAAGCAGCGGGGTGCAGTGTGACGAGGACCGGCTGCCTTTCGCCGACGGAAGCTTCGATCTGGTCGTCTCGGCGGGCGGGCTCGACATGGTGAACGATCTGCCGGGCGCCCTGTCGCTGATCCGGCGCATACTCGTCCCCGACGGGTTGTTCCTCGCCGGTTTGGCGGGCGCGGGAAGTTTGGCGCGGCTGCGCGATGCGCTGCTCGCGGCCGACATGGCGGCAAGCGGTGGCGTGGCGCCGCGCCTCCATCCGCAGATCGACGTGCGCGCGGCGGGGGACCTTCTCTCCCGCGCGGGCTTCGCCTTGCCCGTTGCCGATTCGGAAACGCTGACGGTTCGCTATGGCGATCCGTTGCGTCTCATCGCCGATCTCAGGGGCATGGCGGCGACCAACTTGCTGCGACGCCGGCGCCCGCCCTTGTCACGCGCGCATATCGGGGCGCTGCTCAGCCGCTTCGCCGCCGACGCCGATGCCGATGGCCGCACCGCCGAGCGTTTCGAAATCCTCTACTTGACCGGCTGGTCGCCCGCGCCGCATCAGCCGAAGCCCGCGCCACGGGGCAGCGGCACGCGATCGCTGGCCGACGCCTTGCGGCCGGGTGGCGGGCCAAGCCGGTTGTAAAAGGACGGCGCGCCCGCTAAGGCGCGCGCTTCGCTTCCCCGGCTGGTCGGAAACCAGCCCTTATCGGAGCCTGCTGACGTGAAAAAAGACATTCATCCCGATTATCACATGATCAACGTGCAGATGACCGATGGCACGGTGTTCGCGACGCGCTCGGTGTGGGGCAAGGAGGGCGACACGCTCCAGCTCGACATCGATCCCACCGTCCATCCGGCGTGGACCGGCGGCAAGTCGACCCTGCTCGATACGGGTGGTCAGGTCGCGCGCTTCAACAAGCGTTTCGGCGGGCTCACGCTCGGCAAGAAGTAATCTAGCGCGCCGCGCGGGCTTCGCGCGGCGTTTCCCCGTGGGACACATAAAGACATCTTTATATTTGCCTTTGGCGGCCCGCGCGGATAGTGCGGGCCGCATTCGGTCGTGCCGGCTCGGTGCGGCCTTTCCCGTTTGTTTCAGGAGAGTGCCCCGTGGCTACCCGTTCCGCCGACAGCTTCACCGATTATGTGGTCCGCGATCTTTCGCTTGCTGATTTTGGTCGCAAGGAGGTGGAGATAGCGGAGACGGAGATGCCTGGATTGATGGCGCTTCGTGCTGAGTTTGGGGGATCGCGTCCTTTGGCGGGGGCGCGGATCACGGGC
>Ga0180218_1000060_pt1 | contig 215540 bp, 200 predicted proteins | sample eDN3rd37CKraftBY_FD_151334 | JGI IMG/M metagenome (GOLD analysis project Ga0180218, IMG submission 151334) | Enriched backyard soil microbial communities from Emeryville, California, USA - eDNA 3rd pass 37_C Kraft BY (version 2) (version 2) | ecosystem: Environmental > Terrestrial > Soil >... | reverse complement strand
GCGCCGCCTCCACCGCCGCGTTCAGCGCCAGGATGTTGGTCTGGAACGCGATCCCGTCGATCACCGACACGATCTCGGAAATCTTGCGCGAACTGGCCGAGATGTCCTGCATCGTCGCCACCACCTCCGACACCGCCGAGCCGCCGCGCTCGGCCACGTCCGAGGCGCTGGCCGCCAGCTGGTTGGCCTGGCGCGCGTTGTCGGCGTTCTGCTTGACCGTCGAGGCCAGCTGCTCCATCGACGCCGCGGTCTGCTCCAGCGAGGCCGCCTGCTCCTCGGTGCGGCTGGACAGGTCCGTGTTGCCGGCTGCGATCTCGCGCGACCCCACGTTGATCTCGTCCACCCCGCGGCGCACCGCCGCGACCGTGCGCGTCAGGCTTTCTTCCATGCGCCTGAGACCGGCGAACAACTGGCCGATCTCGTTGTTGTTGCGCACATCCACGCGCGCGGTCAGGTCGCCGGCGGCGATCTTGTCGAAATGCTGGCCCACTTCGCGCAGCGGCTGCAGCACGCGGCGGCGCAGGAACAGATAGGTCGAGAACACCAGCAACGCGGCCAGCACCCCGCCCGCGGCCACGGCCGCCAGCACGAAGCGATAGCGCGTCTCGGCCACTTCGTGGGCGTCGAGCAGCTCGCTGGCGCGCCAGAAGTCGAACGCGGCGATGGCGCCCGAGAAACGGCCTTCCAGCGCGTCAAGGACGTTCTGCGCGTGCGACCGGTAGCCGGTCATGTCGCCCTTCTCCAGCGCGGCGGCCAGCGGATGGAGTCCCTGGCCGACCAGCGCCTGGAAGGCGTCCTCGACCTCTTTCAGGCTTTCGGCGGCGCTGGCCGGCCGGGGCAGGCCCTTGTAATACTCGTACTCGGTCTCGGCGCGGTTGAGCGAAGCCTTGGCGCGCTGCAACAAGCCCGCCGCTTCGCTGCCCAAGCCCTGTTCGACCTGCACCGGCTGGCCCACGGCGCTCACGATCGCGCCATAGTGCGATGCCGCGGCGCGGCCCAGGCCATTGAGCGCGTCCTTGTAGCTGTTGACGACGCGATCCATCGCGTCGGCGACATCCTGGGTCTGCTTGACTCCCTGCAACGTGTCGTTGCTGACCCGCAGCGACAGCACGCCCAGGGCGGCGCCGACGACCAGCATGAAAGAGAAGAACGCCAGCACGCCCAACAGGCTGCCGCGTATCGACAGGTTCGCGAGGAACTTGCGCATGACAGGAACCACTCCTTGACTGCAAGCGTTGAACAAAACGGCGGGCGGCGCGCCGCCCGCGCACCGGCCCCGTCAGGACGCCACTTTCTCCACCAGCGCCATCTCGTCGCTGGTCATCAGCTTCTCGATGTCGACCAGGATGAGCATGCGTTCGTCCACCGTGCCCAGGCCGGTCAGGTACTCGGTGGACAGGGTGGCGCCGAACTCCGGCGCCGGGCGCACCTGGGCCGCGTTGAGCATCAGCACGTCCGACACCCCGTCGACCACGATGCCGACCACGCGGCGGTCCAGGTTGAGGATGATGACGACGGTCTGCTCGTTGTATTCGACGCTGCCCAGGTTGAACTTGATGCGCAGGTCCACGATCGGCACGATGATGCCGCGCAGGTTGGTCACGCCCTTGATGAAGGACGGCACATTCGCGATGCGCGTGACCGTGGCGGCGTCGTAGCCGCGGATTTCCTGCACTTTCAGGATATCGATGCCGTACTCTTCCTCGCCCAGCGTGAAGACCAGGAACTCGTTGCCCACGTCTTCGGCGCGCGTGGCCTGGGTGTGCGGTTTGGCTGCCATGGTATGTCTCTCCGTCAATTCAGAATGGCTTCGGGCTGGGACCACTTTTCCCGGTTGGCGCGCGCCAGCGCGAATACGTCCACGATCAGCGCCACGCTGCCGTCGCCCAGGATGGTGGCGGCCGAAATGCCGGGTACCTTGCGATAGTTCGATTCGAGGTTCTTCACCACCACCTGGTGCTGGCCGACGAGGTGGTCGACCAGCAGCGCGAAGCGGCGCTCCTCGGCCTGCATGATGACGGCGATGGCCTGGGTGGGATCGGCCTGCGCCTGGCCCACCGAGAACACCCGGTGCATTTCCACCAGCGGCAGGTACTCGCCGCGCACCTGCATCACGCGCTCGTTGCCGGCCACCGAATAGATCTGGTCGGCCTGCGGCTGCAAGGATTCGGTGACATGGTTCAGCGGCAGGATGAAGGTTTCCTCGCCCACCCGCACCGACATGCCGTCCAGGATGGCCAGCGTCAGCGGCAGCACGATGCGCGTGGTCGTCCCCTGCCCCGGCACGCTGGAGAGCTGCACGTGACCGCCCATGTCCTGGATGTTGCGGCGCACGACGTCCATGCCGACGCCGCGCCCGGAGATGTCCGTGACCTGGTCGGCAGTCGAGAAACCGGGCGCGAAGATCAATTGCCAGACTTCGTCGTCGGGCGAATTCTCGTTGACCGCCAGCCCCTGGGCCGCGGCCTTCCTGAGGATGCGTTCGCGGCTCAGGCCGCCGCCATCGTCGCTGACCTCGATGACGATGTTGCCGCCGTTGTGCTGCGCCGACAGCACCAGCTGGCCCACCGGTTCCTTGCCGGCCGCCATGCGCTTTTCCGGCGTTTCGATGCCGTGGTCCAGACTGTTGCGCACCAGGTGCGTCAAGGGGTCGATGATGCGCTCGATCAGGCTCTTGTCCAGTTCGGTGGCGCGCCCATAGGTCTGCAGCTCGATCTGCTTGCCCATCTTGCCGGCGATATCGCGCACCAGGCGCGGAAAGCGGCTGAACACGTAATCCATCGGCATCATGCGGATCGACATGACCGCTTCCTGCAGGTCGCGCGCGTTGCGCTCGAGCTGCTCCATGCCATTGAGCAGGCGGTCATGCAGCACCGGATCGAGCGTCGAGGCGGTCTGCGCCAGCATCGCCTGCGTGATCACCAGCTCGCCGACCAGGTTGATCACCTGGTCGACCTTCTCGACGCCGACGCGAATCGAGGTCGACTCCTTGTCGGCGTGCGCGGGCGCGATGCTCGGGCGCGCGGCGCGCGCCGGCTCGGCGGCCTGGGTCGCAACCGGGGCGGGAGCCGGCGTGGCGGCGGCATCCGGGGCGGCCGGCTCGGCCGCCTGCGCCGCCGCGTGGGCCGGCTCGGCCTCGCGGGCGATCTCCAACTGGTCCGCGTCGATGATGAAGCAGCACACCGCTTCGATGTCGTCCGGCGAGCAGGTCGTGTCGACCCACACCGTCAGCGTCTGGCCGGCGCGCTCGCTGGCGCGCACGTCGCCCAGATTGCCCATTTCCTCCAGCAGCGACTGGGCGTCCTTGTCCGACACCTTGCTGAATCGCACCCGCAATGGCAGGCCCGGCGCCGCGGGCATCGCGTCCGGCTGGGGCGCGGGTTCGGGTTCGGGCTCGGGCTCGGGCGCCGCCGCCGGCGCGGCGGTCGCGGGCGCTTGCCCGCCTTCCAGCGCCAGCTGGCGCAACACGGCGCAAATGCGCTCGAATACCGCGTCTTCGGGCTCTTCGGAGGCCCGGTAGGCGTCCAGTTGGCTTTTGAGCACGTCTTTCGTTTCCAGGAAAATGTCCACCATGTCGGCGCGCAGTCCCATCTCGCCGCGCCGGATCGCATCCAGCAGGTTTTCGAGCAAATGCGTGGTTCCGGCCAGCTTCTGGAAGCAGCCGAAAGTGGCCGCGCCGCCCTTGATGGAGTGCGCGGCGCGGAAAATCGCGTTGAGCTGCTCGATATCGGGCGCGCCCACGTCCAGCTCGAGCAGCAACTGCTCCATCTGCGCGAGCAGCTCGTCGGCTTCGTCGAAGAATGTTTCGTAGAACTGACTGAGGTCCAGACCTGAACTCATGACCCGTATGCTTCCTATAGAAACCGCTACGCGCCTGGCGCCACGCCAAGCAGCTCCGCCGCCAGATCGACCAGCACGTCCGGGTCGAGCGGCTTGTTGAGCCAACCGCATACGCCCAGATCGCGCGCGGCGGCCTTGCTGTCGCCATCGTCCTCGGTGGTCAGCACCAGCACGGGCAGGTCCTGGTAGCGGGCCTGCCCGCGCAGGCCCCTGATCAGGTCCAGCCCGCCCATGACGGGCATGTTCCAGTCGCTGACGACCAGGTCGACAGGCTGAGCCTGGGCCAGTTCGAGCGCCTGCCTGCCATCGCTGGCGGTCACGACCTGCCAGCCCGCCCCCGTCAACGCGGCCTGCACGATCATGCGCATCGTCGCCGAATCGTCCGCCACCAGAATTCTTGCCGTCATGCCTCTCCCTATCGCTACCTGGCGCCCCCGTCCGAGCCGCCGGCCGCCACCTGGCCGGCCAGCGCCGCGCCGACGCCCTGCGCGTCGCGCGCGCTGACGTCGGCCGCCGCGGCGTTCTCGCTCTCGATGCGCCGCTGGGTGGATGCATTGAGCACCACCAGACTGATACGTCTGTTAACGGCAGCAAACGGGTCATCTTTAACCAGGCTCATGCTCGAGGCCAGACCCTGGATGCGCAGCACCTTGCCCTCGTGCATGCCGCCGGCCACCAATTCCTGGCGCGACGCGTTGGCGCGATCGGCCGACAGCTCCCAGTTGCTATAGGCGCGCTCGCCGCGCGCGTACTGCGACGCGTCGGTATGGCCGGCAATGCTGACCTTGTTGGGCAGGTCGTTGAGCACCGGCCCCAGCTCGCGCAGGATGTCGCGCATGTACGGCTGCACATCGGCGCTGCCGGTGGCGAACATGGGGCGGTTCTGGTTGTCGACGATCTGGATGCGCAGGCCCTCGGTCGTCATGTCGATCAGCAGCTGCGGGCGGAAATTCTTCAGGACCGGGCTTTCCTCGATCAGGCTCTCCAGCCGGCCCTTCAGGCGCTCGAGGCGATGGCGGTCGCGCCGCTCGGCGTCGCCCATGGGCTGGGCCTCCACACGGTTGCCCTCGGCGCGCCGTACATCGCCCTGGCTGCGCAGCGGGTCCTGCCCGCCGCCGGGGATCGCGCTGGTCTCGGCCGAGCTGCTGGGGCCGCCCGTCAGGGCCACCCGCAGGGGCATGCGGAAATACTCGGCGATGCCCTTGAGTTCTTCGCGCGGCACGATGCTGATCAGCCACATGACGAGAAAGAACGCCATCATGGCCGTGATGAAGTCGGCGTAGGCGATCTTCCAGCTGCCGCCGTGGTGTCCGCCGCGGCGCACCTTGCGGCGCCGGACCACCACACGGTGATTGTTGACCGTGCTCATGCGGCGGCTCCGTCAGGCGCGGCCGGTGGCCGCGCTCTTGGCCTGGCGCACATGTTCTTCCAGTTCGCCGAACGAGGGGCGCACCGCCGAGAACAGCACCTTGCGGCCGAACTCCACCGCCAGCTGGGGCGGGTAGCCGTTCATGCTGGCCAGCAGCGTCACCTTGATGCATTCGAGCACCTTGACCGATTCGGAGGTGCGCCGTTCGATGCGGGCGGCCATCGGCGCCACGAAACCATAGGCCAGCAGCACGCCCAGGAAGGTGCCGACCATGGCCTTGGAGATCAGGTCGCCCAGGATCGCCGGCGGCTGGTCGACCGCGGCCAGCGCCTTGATCACGCCCAGCACGGCGGCCACGATGCCGAAGGCCGGCAAGGCATCGGCCACCTGCTGCAGCGCATGGGTGGGCACCTCGCGCTCGTGCCGGTAGGTCTCGATTTCCTCGTCCATCAGCGTTTCGATCTCGAACGAGCTCATGTTGCCGCTGATCATGATGCGCAGGTAGTCCGTGATGAACTCCATCAGCTTGGCGTCCTTCATGATGCGCGGATACTCGTTGAAGATCGGGCTGGACAGCGGATCCTCGATGTGCGATTCGATCGCCATCAGGCCTTCGCGGCGCGCCTTGTTCAGCAGCACGTACAGGAGCGCCATCAGCTCCATGTACACGTCCTTGCTGTAGGGCGAGCTGCGAAACGCCTCCGGCACCGCCTTGGCGACCAGGCCGAGCGACTTGCGGCTGTTGCCCGCCATGAAGGCGCCCACGGCCGCGCCGGCGATCAGCGTCAGCTCGAAAGGCTGGTAGAGCGCGCCCAGATGGCCGCCCAGGCCGATGAAACTGCCGACCACCGCCAGGATGACCACTGCATAACCGATAACAATCAACACATCAGGCCTCTGCCAACGAAGTCTAGAACCGACGCCAATGATCCCCCCAGACCCGTCGGGCAAAAACGCGGGTTATGGGGGGTTTTCTGGTGCTTTTGGCCTATTTGGAAGCTGGCGCGCTCAAGGCCGCGCCGGCGCGGCGAGCTGGCCGGCGCGCGCGCGGGCCGCCGCGCGCGTCTTGCCGGCCCGGGGCGGCGGCCGGCAGATGGCGCAGACGAAATCGGTCTGCGGATCGTGCGCGTGGGCGATGAAATGCCCGCCGCACTGGCGACAGCCCGACAGCTGCAGCATGCCGCCGTCGAAGAACCGCACCAGCATCCAGGCCCGCGTGAAGCTGAGCACCGGCTCGGCGGCATCGGCCGGCGCATGCTCCAGGTACAGGCGGTATGCGTCGATCACCGCCCGGATGCCCTGGCTGGAGGTGCGCTGGTTCAGGAACGTGTACACGTTGTAGAACAGCGAGGAATGGATGTTCGGCAGCCAGGTCATGAACCAGTCCACCGAGAACGGCAGCATGCCCTTGGGCGGCGAACAGCCGCGGATCTCGCGGTACAGCCGCGCCAGCCGGTCGTGGCTGAGGCCGGTCTCGGCCTGCAGCACCTGCAGACGCGCGCCCAGCGTGATCATCGAACTGGCGAGCAGGATCTCGTCGGCTTCCTGCGAAACACTCTTGGTGGCCATTGCGCCCTCTTGTCCCTATCTATCCAGCCGGCGGCTCAGGCCAGCTCTTCGACAGGCTGGCGCGCCAGCAGGATGGTGGCGTGCGCCTGTTGCAGGGCGCCGCCCAGCACGTCCTGCGTCAGGGCCGACAGGAGGCTGTAATCGTCGAAGCGAAATCGGCACAGCAGCGAACTGGAGCTGGCCAGCTTGACCAGTTGGGCCGGCGATAGCCGCATCAGGATATCGGCCACTTCATTGCTGAAACCCAGGCGGAACATCGACGCGGCATAGTCGTCGCGCAGCATGCGCTGCGCCAGCAACAAATAGGAAAGATTGACTTCCCGGATATCCGCGAGCAAGGAACTATCGGCTGTTTTCACACATGACTCCTGAGACTTAGGCAAGCCGGGGGCTGAACTCCAGGCGGCGCGCCCCGAGAACCCCGCGCCAGCCTGTTTTCGTCTTAATGCGAAATGTATCATTTCATCGCAATTTGCATGCAATTTACCATGGATGGTGTCATTTTCTATGACTTTTATGACGAAACATTGATATTTTGCAGATTATCTCCGGTAAAGTTACCGGCAAGTTACATAATTTGCATATCGATGTCGGCAATTTCGTAAATAAACGTGCAAAAAGTTGCGTTCTTCTCCGAATGAAAAGCGGGTATTTGCCGACAATCTCCCCTTGAAACGACAGGGTTGAACCGGTCCGCGCCCAGCGGCCTGACCGCCAGGCCACTGTCGCTACCCAGCAACACCCCACCCGTTCGCAGCTTTGTTCGCGCGAGACATCCGCAGACAGAACCTGAATGCCCAACCCCGAAGACAGCCTGGTCCAATATGCCCCGCTGGTGCGCAAACTGGCGCTGCAGCTGCTGGCGCGCCTGCCCTCCAGCGTGCAGCTGGACGACCTGGTGCAGGCCGGCATGATCGGCCTGCTCGACGCCGTGCGGCGCTACCAGGAAAGCCCTGACGCGCAGTTCGAGACCTACGCCACCGCGCGCATCCGCGGCGCCATGCTCGACGAGCTGCGCAGCCAGGACTGGCTGCCGCGCAGCGTGCGCAGCAAGAGCCGCCGCATCGAAACCGCCATCCAGCGCAAGGAACAGGAATTGATGCGCGCCCCCAGCGAAGGCGAAATCGCCGACGAGCTGGGCGTGCCGCTGGCCGAGTACCAGGGCATGCTGGCCGATGCGCACGGCGTGCAGATCCTGCACTACGAAGACTTCAACACCGACGGCGACAGCCCGTGGGCCGAAAGCAGCGCCGAACACGCCGACCCGCTCGACGCCCTGCTCGCCGGCGACCTGCGCCGCGCCCTCATCGACGCCATCGACGGCCTGCCCGAACGCGAGAAGCTGCTGCTGTCGCTGTGCTACGAACAAGGCCTGAACCTCAAGGAAATCGGCGCCGTGCTCAACGTCACCGAAGCGCGCGTGTGCCAGCTGCGCGCCCAGGCCACCGCCCGCATCCGCGCCCGCCTCAAGGAGCAATCCTGGGCCCGCCTGCCCGCCGCCCACCACCTGGCGCAGGTGGTGTAGGCGCGCGCCTGCGCCGCGCGCGCTCGTGTTTTCCGGCCGCGGCGTGGGCGCCTGTCCCGGCGGGAACCGATACCGTCCTGGCAGTCAACCGTGGCGTGCCTGTCCCAGCGGGGACAGGCACACGCTGCCGCGGCTGCCAGTTTCCATCCCGGGCCAGCCGCTCCGCGGCCAGGCTTTCCCGCATATTTCCGAACTTCACATTTTTTGCTTAAGTCCGTCGCAAACCTGCCGTAATCCAGGCAACAAAGGAAATCGCGGCGCTGTGCAAGCGAGAGTCCGATGTTACAGATGGGCGGCCTAGCTGCCCGGTTTGAAGAAGCCTTTCTCTCTTGGGAGCCTCAACATGGCTGCAGTCATCAATACCAACTACTTGTCGCTGGTTGCCCAGAACAACCTGAACAAGTCCCAATCGGCCCTGGGTAGCGCCATCGAGCGCCTGTCGTCGGGTCTGCGCATCAACAGCGCCAAGGACGACGCGGCCGGCCAGGCCATCGCCAACCGCTTCACCGCCAACGTCAAGGGCCTGACCCAGGCTGCCCGCAACGCCAACGACGGCATCTCGATCGCCCAAACGACCGAAGGCGCGCTGAACGAAATCAACAACAACCTGCAGCGCATCCGCGAACTGACGGTTCAGGCCTCCAACGGCACGAACTCGGCTTCGGACATCGACTCGATCCAGCAGGAAGTCAACCAGCGCCTGGAAGAAATCAACCGCATCGCCGAACAGACCGACTTCAACGGCATCAAGGTCCTGAAGTCCAACGCCACCGACATGACCCTGTCGATCCAGGTCGGCGCCAAGGACAACGAAACGATCGATATCAAGATCGACCGCAACTCGAACTGGAACCTGTATGACGCCGTGGGTACCGTCCCGGGCGGCACGGTCAACGGCGAGGCCCGTACCGTCAACGCGCTGGGCTTTGACGTGCTGTCGGCCGTCACGACCACCATCGCTTCCGACACCGTGACCTTCAACGCCGCCGTGGCGGCCGCTGAACAGGCCGCTGGCGCCGCCGCAGGCGACGGCAGCGTGGTCTCGTATGGCGATACCGCCAACCCGCAATACGCGGTCGTGGTGGACAATGCCGGCACGATGACCTCGTACGCCCTGACCTTCGACAAGGACGGCAAGGCCGCCCTGGGCGACCAGCTGGGTGCCGTCGCCTCGCAGGCTGCGGAAGCCGCCGTCGGTACCAACGACGTCGCTGCCGGCGACAACGTCTCCGTGTCTGGCGGCAACGCCGACGCGCTGGCCAAGCTGGACGCCGCCATGAAGGCCGTGGACGAGCAGCGCAGCTCGCTGGGCGCGATCCAGAACCGTTTCGAATCGACCGTTGCCAACCTGAACAACACGATCACGAACCTGTCGGCCGCCCGTTCGCGCATCGAAGATTCGGACTACGCGACCGAAGTGTCGAACATGACCAAGAACCAGATCCTGCAACAGGCTGGCACCTCGGTTCTGGCCCAGGCCAACCAAGTCCCGCAAAACGTCCTGTCGCTGCTGCGCTAAGCATCGGCATACCCCGGGCGGGCACAACCCGCCCCGGGGCCATGGCAGTACGTACGCCCGGCCGCCTCACCGCGCCGGGCGTTCTTGCGTCCGGCGCGCGCAAGAGCGCCTGTCCCCGCGGGGACAGGCGCCTGCTTACGCCCCGCCCTCGTCCGTTGGCCGATGTTCCGCGCCAAAGCACAAGGGCCCCGCGAGGGGCCCTTGCTTTGCCGTGCCGCGCGCCTTACTTCTTGCGCATCGGCGGCAGGTCGGTGCACACGCCTTCGGCGACTTCGGCGGCCATGCCGACCGATTCGCCCAGGGTGGGGTGCGGGTGGATGGTCTTGCCGATGTCGACCATGTCCGCGCCCATTTCGATGGCCAGGGCGATTTCGCTGATGAGATCGCCCGCGTGCGTGCCGACGATGCCGCCGCCGACGATGCGGTGGGTCTCGGCGTCGAACAGCAGCTTGGTGAAGCCCTCGTCGCGGCCGTTGGCGATGGCGCGGCCGGAGGCCGCCCATGGGAACAGGCCCTTCTCGACCTTGACGCCCTGCTTCTTCGCCTCGTCCTCGGTCAGGCCTACCCAGGCCACTTCCGGATCGGTGTAGGCCACCGACGGGATGACGCGCGCGTCGAAGAACGACTTCTCGCCATGGGCCGCCTCGGCCGCCACGTGGCCTTCGTGCACGGCCTTGTGCGCCAGCATGGGCTGGCCGACCACGTCGCCGATGGCGTAGATGTGCGGCACGTTGGTGCGCATCTGGCGGTCCACCTCGATGAAGCCGCGCTCGGTGACGGCCACGCCGGCGCGCTCGGCGCCGATCTTCCCGCCGTTGGGGCTGCGCCCCACGGCCTGCAGCACCAGGTCGTAACGCTGCGGCTCCTTGGGCGCGCCCTCGCCCTCGAAGCTGACGTAGATGCCGTCCTTGCGGGCCTCGGCGCCCACCGTCCTGGTCTTGAGCATGATGTTGTCAAAGCGCGGCGCGTTCATCTTCTGCCACACCTTGACCAGGTCGCGGTCGGCGCCCTGCATCAGGCCGTCGAGCATTTCCACCACGTCCAGGCGGGCGCCCAGCGTGGAGTACACCGTGCCCATTTCCAGGCCGATGATGCCCCCGCCGATGATCAGCATCTTCTTGGGAATGGCGCGCAACTGCAGCGCGCCGGTGGAGTCCACGATGCGCTCGTCCTCGGGCAGGAACGGCAGTTTCACCGACTGGCTGCCGGCGGCGATGATGGCCTGCTTGAAGCGGATGGTCTGCTTCTTGCCTTCGCCGTCGGTCACCGTGAGGTGGTGCGGGTCGGCGAACTCGCCCGTGCCGGTGACCACGCGCACCTTGCGCGCGCGGGCCATGCCGGCCAGGCCGCCGGTCAGCTTGGCGACCACGCTGTCCTTGTAGCCGCGCAGCTTGTCCAGGTCGACCTTGGGCTCGCCGAAGCTGATGCCGTGGGCGGCCAGCGCGCGCGCCTCGTCGATCACCGCGGCGTTGTGCAGCAGCGCCTTGGAGGGAATGCAACCCACGTTCAGGCACACGCCGCCCAGGGTGGCATAGCGCTCGACCATCACGGTGTCCATGCCCAGGTCGGCGGCGCGGAAGGCGGCCGAATAGCCGCCAGGGCCCGCGCCCAGCACCAGCATGTCGCATTCGAGGTCGGCCGAGCCGCTGTAGGCGGCCGCGGCCGGCGCGCTCGCCTTGGCGCCTTCGGCCTGCGGCGCGGCGGCCTGCGGCGCGTCGGCCTTGGACGCCTCGGCGGCCTGGGGCGCGGCGGCGGCCGCGCCGGCCGCCTCCACTTCCAGGATGACCGTGCCCTCGGCGATCTTGTCGCCCACCTTCACCTTGACCGACTTCACCACGCCCGCGGCCGAGGCCGGAATCTCCATCGACGCCTTGTCGGACTCCACCGTGATCAGGCTTTGCTCGGCCTTGATCGTGTCGCCCGCCGATACCAGCACCTCGATGACTTCCACCTCCTTGAAGTCGCCGATGTCGGGCACCTTGATTTCCACGATATTGCTCATCGATTGCCCCCGTTACAGCGCGATGCGGCGGAAGTCGGCCAGCAGCTGGCCGAGATAGGCGTTGAAGCGCGCCGCCGAGGCGCCGTCGATGACGCGGTGGTCATAGGACAGCGACAGCGGCAGGATCAGGCGCGGCACGAACTGCTTGCCGTCCCAGACCGGCTTGTGGGCCGAGCGCGACACCCCCAGGATGGCCACTTCGGGCGCGTTGATGATGGGCGTGAAATGCGTGCCGCCGATACCGCCCAGCGACGAGATCGAGAAGCACCCGCCCTGCATCTCGGCGGGCGAGACCTTGCCTTCGCGGGCCTTCCTGGCCAGTTCGGAGGTTTCGCGGGCCAGCTCCAGGATGCCCTTCCTGTCGGCGTCGCGCACCACCGGCACCACCAGCCCGTTGGGCGTGTCGGCCGCGAAGCCGATGTGGTAGTACTGCTTGAGCACCAGGTTGTCGCCGTCCAGCGAGGCGTTGAACTCGGGGAATTTCTTCAGCGCCGCGACGACCGCCTTGATCAGGAAGGCCAGCATGGTGACCTTGACGCCCGACTTCTCGTTCTCCTTGTTCAGCGCCACGCGCAGCGCTTCCAGGTCGGTGATGTCCGCTTCGTCGTTGTTGGTGACGTGCGGGATCATGACCCAGTTGCGGTGCAGGTTGGCGCCCGAGATCTTCTTGATGCGCGACAGCGGCTTGGCTTCGATGGGCCCGAACTTGGTGAAATCGACCTTGGGCCACGGCAGCAGGCCCAGCGCGGCGCCGTCGCCGCCGCCCGAGGCGCCGGCCGGCGCGCCGCTCGACAGCGCCTGCTTCACGTAGGCGCGCACATCCTCGGCCGTGATGCGGCCCTTGGCGGCCGAGCCGGTGACCCGGCTCAGGTTCACGCCCAGCTCGCGCGCGAACTTGCGCACCGACGGCGAGGCATGCGGCAATTGGCCGGGCTTGAGGTCTTCGTCCTGCAGCGCGGCGGCCGGCGCGGGCCGCTGCGCCGGGGCCGAAGCCGCGGCCGGGGCGGCGGGCTCGGCCGCGGCCGGCGCTGCGGCGGGCGCCTCGGCCTTGGCCGCCGGCGCGGCGGCCGGGGCGGCGGCGCCCTGGCCCTGCACCACGGCGATGACCGTGCCCATGGCGACCTTGTCGCCTACCTTGACCTTGAGCGACTGCACCACGCCGCCCGCCGAAGCGGGGATTTCCATCGAGGCCTTGTCGGACTCGACCGTGATCAGGCTTTGCTCGGCCTTGATGGTGTCGCCCTCGGCGACCAGCACCTCGATGACCTCGACTTCCTTGAAGTCGCCGATATCGGGCACCTTGACTTCGACCGGGCCGGCGGCGGCGGCCGGCGCCGCGGCCTGGGACGCCTCGGCCTTGGGGGCCTCTGCCTTCGGTGCGTCGGCCTTGGGCGCCTCGGCGGCCTTGGGAGCTTCGGCCTGGGGCGCGGCGGCGGCCTCGCCGGCCGCCTCCACTTCCAGGATGACCGTGCCCTCGGCGATCTTGTCGCCCACCTTCACCTTGACCGACTTCACCACGCCCGCGGCCGAGGCCGGAATCTCCATCGATGCCTTGTCGGACTCCACCGTGATCAGGCTTTGCTCGGCCTTGATCGTGTCGCCCGCCGATACCAGCACCTCGATGACTTCCACCTCCTTGAAGTCACCGATGTCGGGTACCTTGATTTCCACGATATTGCTCATGTCTGTTTACCCTCAGGCGTGATGCGGGTTGGCTTTGTTCGGGTTGATGCCGTACTTCTTGATGGCTTCGGCGACCTTGGCGGCCGGGATCTTGCCCTCGTCGGCCAGCGCGCGCAGCGCGGCCAGCACCACGAAATGGCGGTCGACCTCGAAGTGCTCGCGCAGCTTGTAGCGGAAGTCCGAACGGCCGAAACCGTCGGTTCCCAGCACCTTGTAGGTACGGTCCTTGGGCACGAACGGGCGGATCTGGTCGGCGAACAGCTTCATGTAGTCCGTCGAGGCGATGATCGGGCCTTCGCTCTTGGCCAGCTGCGCGGTCACGTACGGCACCTGCTGCTTGCCTTCCGGATGCAGCAGGTTGTGGCGCTCGGCGTCCAGGCCGTCGCGGCGCAGTTCGGTGAAGCTGGTCACGCTCCAGATGTCGGACGCCACGCCCCAGTCGGCTTCCAGCAATTCCTGGGCCGCCATCACTTCGCGCAGGATGGTGCCCGAGCCCATCAGCTGCACGCGCTGCTTGCCCTTGCCGTGCGACTTCAGCTTGTACATGCCGCGGATGATGCCTTCCTCGTCGCCGGCGGTCAGGCCCGGCTGCGGGTAGTTCTCGTTCATCACCGTCAGGTAGTAGTAGACGTTCTCCTGGTCTTCCACCATGCGCTTGAGGCCGTGCTGGATGATGACGGCCAGCTCGTGGGCGAAGGTCGGATCGTACGAGACGCAGTTCGGGATGGTCGAGGCCAGCAGGTGGCTGTGGCCGTCCTCGTGCTGCAGGCCCTCGCCGTTGAGCGTGGTGCGCCCGGCGGTGCCGCCCAGCAGGAAGCCGCGCGCCTGCATGTCGCCGGCCGCCCAGGCCAGGTCGCCCACGCGCTGGAACCCGAACATCGAGTAATAGATGTAGAACGGCACCATGATGCGGTTGTTGGTGGAGTACGACGTGGCCGCCGCGATCCACGAGCTCATCGCGCCCGCCTCGTTGATGCCTTCCTGCAGCAGCTGGCCGTCGGCCGACTCCTTGTAGTACATGACCTGGTCCTTGTCGACCGGGGTGTACTTCTGGCCTTCGGGCGCGTAGATGCCGATCTGGCGGAACAGCCCTTCCATGCCGAAGGTGCGCGACTCGTCGGCCAGGATGGGCACCACGCGCGGGCCGAGGTCCTTGTCGCGCAGGATCTGGTTGAGCACCCGCACGAAAGCCTGGGTGGTGGAGATCTCGCGGCCTTCCGCGGTGGGCTCGAGCACGGCCTTGAAGGCGTCCAGGGCCGGCGCCTTCAACTGCTCGTCGGCCTTGGCGCGGCGCTTGGGCAGGTAGCCGCCCAGCGCCTTGCGGCGCTCGTGCAGGTACTGCATTTCGGGCGAGTCGTCGGCCGGCTTGTAGTACGGCAGCTTTTCCAGCTGGTCGTCGGGAATCGGGATGCCGAAACGGTCGCGGAATTCGCGGATCGAATCGAGCTCCAGCTTCTTCTGCTGGTGGGTGGGGTTCTTGGCCTGGCCGACGTGGCCCATGCCGTAGCCCTTGATGGTCTTGGCCAGGATCACGGTGGGCTGGCCGGCGTGCCTAGTGGCCGCGTCGAACGCCGCGTACACCTTGTGGGGGTCATGGCCGCCGCGGTTCAGGCGCCAGATGTCCTCGTCGCTCATGCGCGCGACCATCTCCAGCAGCTTGGGATGCTTGCCGAAGAAGTTCTCGCGCACGTACTTGCCGTCGTTGGCCTTGTACGCCTGGTACTCGCCGTCGACCGCCTCTTCCATGATGCGGCGCAGGATGCCTTCCTTGTCGTGCGCCAGCAGCGGATCCCAGTAGCCGCCCCAGATCAGCTTGATGACGTTCCAGCCCGAGCCGCGGAAGTCGCCTTCCAGCTCCTGGATGATCTTGCCGTTGCCGCGCACCGGGCCGTCCAGGCGCTGCAGGTTGCAGTTGATGACGAAGATCAGGTTGTCCAGCTTCTCGCGCGCGGCCAGGGCGATGGCGCCCAGCGATTCGGGCTCGTCCATCTCGCCGTCGCCGCAGAACACCCAGACCTTGCGGTTGCTGGTGTCGGCGATGCCGCGGGCGTGCAGGTACTTCAGGAAGCGGGCCTGGTAGATGGCCATCAGCGGGCCCAGGCCCATCGACACCGTGGGGAACTGCCAGAAATCCGGCATCAGCTTGGGGTGCGGATAGGAAGACAGGCCCTTGCCGTCGACTTCCTGGCGGAAATGGTTGAGCTGGTCCTCGGTCAGGCGGCCTTCCAGGTAGGCGCGGCCGTACATGCCCGGCGAGGTGTGGCCCTGGAAGTACACCAGGTCGCCGCCGTGCGCTTCGGTCTCGCCGTGCCAGAAATGGTTCTGGCCGCAGCCGATCATGGTGGCCAGCGAGGCGAACGAGGCGATATGGCCGCCCAGGTCGCCGCCGTCGGGCGGATTGTGCTTGTTGGCGCGCACCACCATCGCCATGGCGTTCCAGCGCACGTACGAGCGGATGCGGGCTTCCAGTTCCAGGTTGCCGGGGTGGGCAGGCTCCAGCCCCGGCGGAATCGTATTCACGTAGGCGGTGTTCGGCGAGAACGGGATATGGGCGCCGGAACGGCGCGCCTCGTCGATCAGACGCTCCAGCAGGTAGTGCGCGCGCTGCGGTCCTTCACGGTCGAGGACGGCGGCCAATGCTTCCAGCCATTCCTGTGTCTCGAGGGTGTCTTCGTCATTGGCGGCCGCTAGGGCGCCAGCCTGGGCGAAAGAGGACATCGTGTGTCTCCTGTTGGGGTTTCTGGCCGCTTCCCGACTTATCAGTGTGCGGGGCGCAAGGGTTGCCGGATGCCGGATACCATGTTACGCGTGGGTTGCGGACGGCTGCATTGTGCCGAAGCCGGCATTCTAAGTAGCAAGATTAACCCGTCGCAAGGAAATTTTCATGTTGCGGTACGGCATTTCATAATACAAAATCATCCGTAGCAACGGTTATCACGGAAATCCCCTTCCCCGGCAAGCAACAAGCCGCAACAGGCTCTAAAATGCCGGCTCCAACGGCAAGAAGTCCATGTCCAGCCCGCCCAAGTCCAATATACCGATGTCGTTCCGTGACCACGCCCGCGCGCGCAGGCGTGGCGTGTACTGGCTGACGCCGGCGCTCGTGCTCGTCCTCTATATATGTGTGATGGGCGTGTTCTTCTGGCTGCAGCGCATCCACGACGACAGCGTCATGTTCGTCACCATCGACCAGGAGCTGCGCCAGCAGCGGCTGATCTGGGTGGTGCTGGCGCTGTCCTGCGTCATCGTGATCAGCCTGCTGATGCTGTGGCGCTATACGCGCTTTCGCTCCGAGGCCGAGGCCGCCCTGATCGCCGAGACGGGCTTTCGCCGCGCGATGGAGAACTCCATGTCCACCGGCATGCGGGTGCTGGATATGGAGGGACGCATCGCCTACGTCAATCCGGCCTTCTGCCGCATGATAGGCTGGAACGAGGCCGACCTGATCGGCCGCAGCCCCCCCTTCCCGTACTGGGTGCCCGGCCGCCACGAGCAGCACCAGCACACGCTGGAGGTGCTGATGTCGGGCAAGACGCCCAGCAGCGGGCTGGAGGTCGAGGCGCAGCGCCGCGACGGCTCGCGCTTCACGGCGCGCATGTACGTCTCGCCCCTGCTCGACCCCAACGGCGACCAGATCGGCTGGATGACGTCCATGACCGACATCACCGAACCCAAGCGCATCCGCGAGGCGCTGACCGCCGCGCACGAGCGTTTCATGACCGTGCTCGAAGGCCTGGACGACGCCATTTCGGTCACCGCCGACACCCACGACGGGCTGGAGCTGCTGTTCGCCAACCGCACCTACCGGCGCGTGTTCGGCGCCCAGACCGGCGGCCACGACGAACTGCTGGCCGGCCGGCGCGGCCGCTTCACCGACGAGTCGGTGGAGGTGTTCGCCCCGTCGGTGCAGCGCTGGTTCGAGGTGCACCACCGCATGCTGGCCTGGACCGACGGCCGCCGCGTGCGCATGCAGGTGGCGCGCGACATCACCGAGCGCCGCGTCCACGAGGAAGCCTCGCGCGTGCAGCAGGAGAAGATCCAGCTCACCAGCCGCCTGACCACCATGGGCGAGATGGCCTCGTCGCTGGCGCACGAGCTGAACCAGCCGCTGACCGCCATCGCCAACTACAGCATGGGCGCGGTGGCGCTGGTCAAGGCCGGCCACACCAGCCCCAACATGCTGCTGCCGGCGCTGGAGAAGGCCGCCTCGCAGGCCGAGCGCGCCGGCAAGATCATCAGCCGCATCCGCGAGTTCGTCAAACGCAGCGAACCGCGCCGCCAGCGGGTGGCGATCAGCCGCATCGTCGACAACGCCATCGGTTTCGCCGAGATCGACGCGCGCAAGCGCCGCATCCGCATCGAGCGCTTCGTGCCCTCGAACGCGCCCGACGTGCTGGCCGACCCCATCCTGATCGAGCAGGTGCTGCTGAACCTGCTCAAGAATGGCCTGGAGGCCATGGAGAAAAGCGAATCCGACGAGCTGAAAGTGGCCGTCATTCCGCACGAGCAACAGATCGAGGTGGCGGTGGTCGATCGCGGCCACGGGCTGCCCGAGCCGGAGCGCCTGTTCGAACCGTTCTTCAGCACCAAGTCGCAGGGACTGGGCATGGGGCTGAACATTTGCCGTACCATTATCGAGTCGCACCACGGCCGTCTGTGGGCGGATCCCAATCCTGCCGGCGGCACCATTTTCCGCTTTACACTGCCCTGCGCCACGCCCCAGTCGCAGGCACAGAACGACCAGTCCGAGGAGTTGCACGCATGAACACGCCCCACCTGTCGAGCACCGTATTCATAGTTGACGACGACGAAGCCGTGCGCGATTCCCTGCGCTGGCTGCTGGAAGCCAACGGCTACCGCGTACGCGCCTACGCCAGCGGCGAGAATTTCCTGGACGAGTACGACGCCAGCCAGATCGGCGTGCTGATCGCCGACGTGCGCATGCCGGGCATGAGCGGCCTGGAACTGCAGGAACAGCTGATCGCCCGCAACGCCCCGCTGCCCATCGTGTTCATCACCGGCCACGGCGACGTGCCGATGGCGGTATCGACCATGAAAAAAGGCGCGGTGGACTTCCTGGAGAAGCCGTTCAACGAATCCGACCTGCGCGAGATCGTAGCCCGCATGCTGGAGCAGGCCGTGCAGCGGATCAGCAAGTTCCAGGCGCAGAAAGATCACGAAGCCATGCTTGCCCGCCTGACGGCGCGCGAGCAACAGGTGCTGGAGCGCATCGTCGCCGGCCGCTTGAACAAGCAGATCGCCGACGACCTGGGCATCAGCATCAAGACCGTCGAGGCGCATCGCGCCAACATCATGGAAAAACTTGAAGTGACCACCGTAGCAGACCTGATGAAAGTGGCCCTGGCCAAACCCGAGGCCCACGCATGACCGCACGCATCATCGACGGCGCCGCCCTGTCGCAGCGCATTCGCGAAGAAGTCGCCCAGCGCGTGCAGGCGCTGGCGGCCAAGGGCGTACGTCCCGGCCTGGCGGTCGTGCTGGTGGGCGATGACCCCGCCTCGCAAGTCTACGTGCGCAACAAGGTCGCCGCCTGCGAGAAGGCCGGCCTGCATTCGGTCAGGGAGCAATACCCGGCCGACCTCACCGAGGCGCAGTTGCTTGAGCGCATCGACGCGCTCAACCGCGACCCGTCCATCCACGGCATCCTGGTGCAATTGCCGCTGCCCAGGCACATGGACGCGCACAAGGTGATCGAAGCCATCGCCGCCGAGAAGGACGTCGACGGCTTCCATATCAGCAATGCCGGCCTGCTCATGACCGGCCAGCCGCTGTTTCGCCCCTGCACGCCCTACGGCGTGATGAAGATGCTCGAATCCGAAGGCGTGGCCCTGCGCGGCGCCGAGGCGGTCATCGTGGGCGCGAGCAATATCGTCGGCAAGCCGATGGCCATGCTGCTGCTGCAGGCGGGCGCGACCATCACGATCTGCAACTCCAAGACCCGCGACCTGGGCGCCCAGACGCGCCGCGCCGACGTGCTGGTGGTGGCCACCGGCAAGCCCGGCATGATCGACGGCTCGATGATCAAGCCCGGCGCCGTGGTGATCGACGTCGGCATCAACCGCGGCGCCGACGGCAAGCTGTGCGGCGACGTCGACATGGCCTCGGCCCGCGAAGTGGCCGGCGCCATCTCGCCGGTGCCCGGCGGCGTCGGCCCCATGACCATCGCCATGCTGCTGGTCAATACGGTTGAAGCGGCCGAACGCGCTGCCGCGTAAGGCCCTGCCCCGCGCAGCCGGGCGCGCCGCGCCTGGCGCGCCCGCCTTGCAATCCGCCCGTCCGTCCCCACTCTCATGGCATGCGCGCCCTTCGGGCCGCGCCCGCTCGTCCACGGAATTCCCAAGCCCATGACCCAGAATCCCCTGCTTGCGCCGGTCGCCGACCTGGTCGACTACGCCGCCGTCAAACCCGAACACATCGTGCCGGCCGTCCAGGCCCTGCTGGATATCGCCCGCGCGGCGGTCGAACACGCGGCCGACCCGGCCCTGCCCGCCACCTGGGACGCCGTGGTGGCGCCGCTGGACAGCGCATCCGAGCGCCTGTGGCGCGCCTGGTCGGTGGCCGGCCACCTGAACGCGGTGGTCAATACGCCCGTGCTGCGCGAGGCCTACAACGCCGCGCTGCCGCTGGTCACCGAGTTCTCCACCTGGGTCGGCCTGCACGAAGGCCTGTACCGCCAGTACCAGCGCCTGCAGGCCGCCGAGGACTTCGCGGCCTGGCCGCCGGTGCGCCGCCGCGTGGTCGAACTGGCGCTGCGCGATTTCCGCCTCAGCGGCGTCGAGCTGCAAGGCGCCGCGCGCGAGCGCTACGCCGAGATCTCCGACCGCGAGGCCCAGGCCTCGCAGAAATTCTCCGAAAACGTGCTCGACGCGATCGACGCATGGTCGCTGCTGGTCGACGACCAGGCGCGCCTGGACGGCATCCCGGCCGACGTGCTGGCCGCGGCGCGCAAGGCGGCCGAGGACGATGGCGCCGCCGGCTGGAAGCTGACGCTGAAGATGCCCTGCTACCTGCCCGTCATGCAGTACGCGCGCGACCGCGCCCTGCGCGAGACCCTGTACCGCGCGTACGGCACCGTCGCGTCCGAGCATGGCGACGCCGCCTACGACAACTCGCCGCTGATCGAGGAGCTGCTGCAACTGCGCGCCGACGAAGCCGGACTGCTGCAGTACCCCACCTTCGCCGCCCTGCGCCTGCAGACCCGCATGGCGCGCAACGCCACCGAAGTGGTGGACTTCCTGCGCGACCTGGCGCGCCGCGCCAAGCCCTACGCCGAACGCGACCTGGCCGAATTGCAGGCCTTCGCCGCCGGCGAGCTGGGCCTGCCCGAACTGCAGCCCTGGGACGTGCCCTTCGCCGCCGAGCGGCTGCGCGAGTCGCGCTATGCCTACTCGGAAGACGAGATCAAGCAGTACTTCACCGAGCCGCGCGTGCTGGCGGGCCTGTTCGAGGTCATCGAAACGCTGTTCGACGTGCGCCTGCGCGAAGTGCCGGTGTCGTCCTGGCACGCCGACGTACGCGGCGTGCGGGTCGAAAGCCCGGACGGCGCGACGCTGGGGCATCTTTACCTCGACCTGTACGCGCGCGCCGGCAAGCAGAGCGGCGCCTGGGTCGACAGCGAGCGCAGCCGGCGCCGCGTGCAAGGCACGCTGCAGACGCCGGTGGCCTACCTGACCTGCAACTTCTCGCGCCCCAATGGGGGCAAGGCCGCGCTGCTCACGCACGATGACGTCATCACGCTGTTCCACGAAACCGGCCACGCGCTGCACGCCCTGCTGTCCGAAGTGGACGAGCCCGGCGCGGCGGCGTTCGCCAGCGTCGAATGGGACGCCATCGAACTGCCCTCGCAGTTCATGGAGAACTTCTGCTGGGAATGGAGCGTGGTGCAGAAGCTGTCGGCCCACGTCGAAACCGGCCAGCCGCTGCCGCGCGACCTCTACGACCGCCTGGTGGCCGCGCGCAACTTCCAAAGCGGCATGCAGACCGTGCGCCAGATCGAGTTCGCGCTGTTCGACATGATGCTGCACGACCGCCCGCAAGGCGCGCCCATCGCCGACGTGCTGGCGCTGCTGCAGCAGGTGCGCCAGGAAGTCGCGGTGCTGTTCCCGCCCGCCTGGCATCGCCTGCCGCACAGCTTCTCGCACCTGTTCGCGGGCGGCTACGGCGCCGGGTACTACAGCTACAAATGGGCCGAAGTGCTGTCGGCCGACGCGTACGAAGCCTTCGAGGAAGCCGCCCGCCAGGGCGAGCCGGCCGCCACCACGCTGGACGGCGCCACCGGCGCGCGCTTTCGCAGGGAAATCCTCGCCGTCGGCGGCGCCCGCCCCGCGGCCGAGTCCTTCCGCGCCTTCCGTGGCCGCGAACCCCGCATCGACGCCCTGCTGCGCCACAGCGGCATGCAAGCCTGACCTCTCGGGTGCCTGTCCCCGCATGAAGCCTGACCCCTCAGGTGCCTGTCCCCGCATGAAGCCTGACCTCTCAGGTGCCTGTCCCCGCATGGGGACTGGCACCTGCTGACTTCTGACGTCTGACGCCTCAGGTGCCTGTCCCCGCGGGGACAGGCACCTCTGCCAACGCTCCTCCCCGCGCGGACAGGCACCTCTGCCAACGCTCCCCCCCGCGCCCCTCCCGCCCCGACGCGGTAGAATCCCCAGGTCCTTCCCACTCCTGCGCGCGCCGCATCGGCGCCTGGCTGTATCTACCATGTACTCACCTCTTTCCGGCCGCGCGTGGCGCGGCCTGCTCCTGGCGATGTTGATGCTGCTGGCGGCTTGCAGCGAACGTTCGGCGGACTGGTCGCTGTACAACGTCAAGGGCCACCTGCCCGACCTGAAGTTCAACCTGCCGGGCGCGCACGGCAAGACCGTCAGCAGCGACGACCTCAAGGGCAAGACGGTATTGCTGTTCTTCGGCTACGCCAGCTGTCCCGACGTCTGCCCCACCACCATGGCACAACTGACGGCGGTGCTGCAGCAACTGGGCGAGCAGGCCCGGGACGTGCGCATCCTGTTCGTCAGCGTGGACCCGCACCGCGATACCCCGGACATCCTGCAGGCCTATGTCAACGCGTTCAACAACAACGCGATCGGCGTGACCGGCAACGAGAAGCAGATCGCCGACCTGGCGCGCCGCTACCGCGTGGCCTACCAGATCGAGAAGCCCAGGCCGGGCGACGACGCCGATATCTACGATGTCACCCACAGCCGCGGCGTCTATATCTTCGACAATCAGGGCAAGGCGCGCCTGCTGGCCTCCGATACGGACACCATCGACACCATGGTCAAGGACTTGCGCCAGCTCATCGCGCAGACCCAGTGATCCGGACCGCGCCCCAGGGCGCGGTTGTTGCTTTTGCGCCCCACCGCGCGGCAATCCCCCGCGATGGTACGTGTTGTTACAGCGCCGGGCGCACGGCCATGGGTATCATGGCCGCACCATTTCTCCACCACGAAGGAGCGCGCGTATGAGCATCATCATCATGATCATCGTCGGGTTTGTCGTCGGCCTGATCGCCCGGGCCATCATGCCGGGAGACCAGAACATGGGCTACATCATGACGACGATCCTGGGCATCATCGGATCGGTGGTCGCCGGTTTCCTGGGCCAGCAACTGGGCTGGTACGCACCGGGCGAACCCGCGGGCTGGATCGGTTCGGTCGTCGGCGCGATCATCGTGTTGTTCGTCGTGGGCCTGGTCGCCAAGAAGCGCGCCTGACCCCCGACGCCTCGCAAACAGACAGGCCGGCATCTTGCCGGCCTGTCTGTTTTTGGGCGCGAGCGCGCGATCAGCCAGCCTGCGCCGCCGCCACCGTGCGTTCGGACCAGCCGCCGCCCAGCGCCTTGTAGAGCTGGATCAGGTTCGACAGGCGCGCCAGCCGCGTCTCGACCAGCGTCTGCTGCGCCGTATACAGCGAACGCTGCGAATCCAGCACGCTGAGATAGTTGTCGATACCCTGCTGGTAGCGCTGCTGCGACAGGTCGTAGGCGCGCTGGTTGGCCTGCACCAGCAGTTCCTGCGACCGGATCTGCTCCTGCAGCGTGCCGCGGCCGGCCAGCGCGTCGGACACCTCGCGGAACCCGTTCTGGATGGCCTGCTCGTAGCGGGCGATGCCGATGTCCTTCTGGATCTTGGCCAGGTCCAGGCTGGCGCGCAGCGCCCCGCCCGCGAAGATCGGCACGCTGATCTGCGGCGCGAAACTCCAGGCGCCCGACCCGGCGTCGAACAGGCCGCCCAGGCTGGCGCTGGCCGTACCGGCCGAGCCGGTCAGGCTGATGCGCGGGAAGAACGCCGCGCGCGCCGCGCCGATGCTGGCGTTGGCGGCTTGCAGCTGGTGCTCCGCGGCGCGGATATCCGGCCGGCGCGCCAGCAGGTCCGACGGCAGGCCCGCCGGCAGGTCGGCCAGGACCACGCCGTCGGGCAGCGCCGCGGCCTGGTCCAGTTGCGCGCTGATTCCGGCCGGCAGCGGCTGGCCCACCAGCAGCACCAGCGCGTTGCGGTCCTGCGCAGCCATGCGGGTGTACTGCGACAGGTTGCGCTCGGCGGTGCGCAGCGAAATCTCAGCCTGGCTCAGGTCCAGTTCGGTCGCCACGCCCAGGTCGTAGCTCTGGCGCGTCAGCTTGTACGACTCCTGCTGGGCCGCCAGCGTCTGGCGCGTCAGCGCCAGCAGTTCCTGGTCGGCGCGCAGCGTCAGGTAGGCGTTGGCGGTCTCGGCCACCAGCGTCAGCTGGGTGGCCACGCGCGTTTCGTCCTGCGCCAGGTAGAGCTGCAGCGCCTGCTCGCTGAGGCTGCGGATCCGCCCGAACAGGTCCAGCTCCCAGGTCGACAGGCTGGCGCCGACCTGGTAGCTGCGGCTGATGCCGGCCTGCCCGCTCGGGTTGAGGTCGGCCGGGGTGCGCTGCACCGAACCATTGCCGCCCACGCCCACGCTGGGCGCGAGGTCGGCGCGCTGGATGCGGTACTGCGCGCGCGCCGCCTCCACGTTGAGCGCGGCGACCCGCAGGTCGCGGTTGTTGGCCAGCGACAGCGCCAGCAGCTCCTGCAGCAGCGGGTCGCCGAAGAAATCGCGCCAGCCCACGTCGGCGGCGGCCGGCGCGCCCGCGGCGGGCTGGCCCGGCGCGCCGTAGGCCGGGCCGGACGGATAGGCCGCGTCGACCGGCGCCTGCGGACGCTCGTAGGTGGGCGCCAGCGAGCAGCCGGCCAGGGCCGTAGCCACGGCAAGGGACAACAAGGTTCTCATGACGGCAGGCTTCATTGCGGCTGTCCTCCGTGCGCGGCCGGCTGGGCGCCGCCGTGCGGGTCGTCGTCCTCGCGGTTCTCCGAGGCGCGCTTGACCTTGAACAGGCGCAGGGTAAGGACAAAGAACAGGGGCACGAAGAAGATCGCCAGGAAGGTGCCGGTCAGCATGCCGCCGATCACGCCCGTGCCGATGGCGTTCTGACTGCCCGAACCGGCGCCGGTGGAGATGGCCAGCGGCACCACGCCCAGGATGAACGCCAGCGACGTCATCAGGATGGGGCGCAGGCGCTGGCGCGCGGCGTGCACCGCCGCCTCGGTCAGGCTGGCGCCCTCTTCGTAGTGCTCCTTGGCGAACTCCACGATCAGGATGGCGTTCTTGGCCGCCAGCCCGATGGTGGTCAGCAGCCCCACCTGGAAGTACACGTCGTTGGACAGGCCCCGCGTCAGGGTGGCCAGCAAGGCCCCCACCACGCCCAGCGGCACCACCAGCATCACCGCCGTGGGAATGCTCCAGCTTTCATAGAGCGCGGCCAGGCACAGGAACACCACGATCAGCGAGATCGCGTACAGCGCCGGCGCCTGCGCGCCCGACAGGCGTTCCTCGAACGACAGGCCGGTCCAGTCGTAGCCGATGCCCAGCGGCAGCTTGTTGGCCAGGCGCTCCATCTCGGCCATGGCGTCGCCCGAGCTGTAGCCCGGCGCGGCCTGGCCCTGGATGTTGTACGACGGCACGCCGTTGTAGCGGTTCAGCTTCTGCGGCCCGAAGGTCCATTGCGCCGACGAGAAGGCCGAGAACGGCACCATGTCGCCCGCGTTGTTACGCACGTACCATTTGTCCAGGTCCTGCGGCAGCATGCGCGAGGACGCCTCGCCCTGCACGAACACCTTCTTGACCCGGCCGCGGTCGATGAAATCATTGACGTACGACGAGCCCCAGGCGGTGGCCAGCGTGTTGTTGATCTCGGTGATCGACACGCCGAGCGCGCGCGCCTTCTCGCGATCGATGTCCAGCTGGTACTGCGGCGCGTCCTCGATGCCGTTGGGGCGCACGGCCACCAGCATGGGGCTCTCGCCGGCCTCTTTCAGCAGCTGGTTGCGCGCCGCCAGCAGCTTCTCGTGGCCGACGCCGGCGCGGTCCTGCAGCTGGAAGTCGAAGCCGGTGGCGTTGCCCAGCTCCATCACCGCGGGCGGCGCGAACACGGCCGCCTGCGCGTCGCGCAGTTCGGCGCGGAACCTGGCGTTGGCGCGCGCGGCCACCGCGGCGGCGCGGTGCTCGGCGCCCTTGCGTTCATTCCAGTCGCGCAGCTTGATGAACAGGATGGCGGCGTTCTGGCCGCGGCCGCCGAAGCTGAAGCCGTTGACCGCGAACACCGAGGCCACCGATTCCTTCTCGTCTTCCAGCAGGTACTTCACCGCCGCGTCGATCGTGGCCTGGGTGCGCTCGCTGGTGGCGCCGGCCGGCGCCTGCACCTGGGCGAACAGGATGCCCTGGTCCTCGTCCGGCAGGAACGCGGTGGGGATGCGCATGAACATCCACGCCATGCCCAGCAGGATCACCACGTAGATCAGCAGCAGGCGCTTGGTGCGGCCCATGCTGCGGGCCACGTTGTTGGCGTAGGCCTGGCTGGAACGCTCGAAGGTGCGGTTGAACCAGCCGAAAAAGCCCTTCTTGGAGCCATGGTGCCCCTTCGGGATGGGCTTGAGCATGGTGGCGCAAAGCGCCGGCGTGAACACAATGGCCACCACCACCGACAGCACCATGGACGACACGATGGTGATGGAGAACTGGCGATAGATCACCCCGGTGGAGCCGCCGAAGAAGGCCATGGGCACGAACACGGCCGCCAGCACCATGGCGATGCCGATCAGCGCGCCGGTAATCTGGCTCATCGACTTGCGGGTGGCCTGGCGCGGCGAGAGCCCCTCCTCGGCCATCACGCGCTCGACGTTCTCGACCACCACGATGGCGTCGTCGACCAGCAGGCCGATGGCCAGCACCATGCCGAACATGGTCAGGGTGTTGATCGAATAGCCGAACGCCGCCAGCACCCCGAACGTGCCCAGCAGCACCACCGGCACGGCCAGCGTGGGGATGAGCGTGGCGCGCACGTTCTGCAGGAACAGGTACATCACCAGGAAGACCAGCAGCACCGCTTCGAACAGCGTCTTGACCACGCCCTCGATCGACAGGCTGACGAAGGGAGTGGTGTCGTACGGGTACACCACGTCCATGCCCGGCGGGAAGTACGGCTTGAGGCCGTTGATGGTGTCGCGCACCGCCTGGGCGGTGTCGAGCGCGTTGGCGCCGCTGGCCAGCTTGATGGCCAGGCCCGAGGCGGGCTTGCCGTTGTAGTAGCTGTCGATGGCGTACGTCTGCGCGCCCAGCTCGATGCTGGCCACGTCCTTCAGGCGCACCTGCGAGCCGTCGCTGTTGACCTTGAGCAGGATGCGGCCGAACTCTTCCGGGGTCTGCAGCCGCGACGGCCCGATCACCGTGGCGTTGAGCTGCTGGCCGCGCACCGCCGGCTGGCCGCCCAGCTGGCCGGACGAGACCTGCACGTTCTGCTCGCGGATCGCGGTGGTGACGTCGGAGGCGGTCAGGCCGAAATTGACCAGCTTCTCGGGGCTGATCCATATGCGCATGGCGTATGGCGCGCCGAACAGCTGGAAGTCGCCCACGCCGGGCGTGCGGCTGATCGGATCCTGGATGTACGAGGCCACATAGTCGGCCAGGTCGGACTTGTCCATGGTGCCGTCGGTCGACACGAAGCCGGCGACGATCAGGAAGTTCTTGGTGGCCTTGGTGACGCGGATGCCCTGCTGCTGCACTTCCAGCGGCAGCAGCGGCTGCGCCACCGCCAGCTTGTTCTGCACCTGCACCTGCGCCGTGTCCGGGTTGGTGCCTTGCGAGAACGTGAGCGTGATCGACATGCTGCCGTCGGAATTGCTTTCCGACGAGATGTACTGCAGGTTGTCGATGCCGTTCATCTGCTGCTCGATGACCTGCACCACCGTGTCCTGCACGGTCTGGGCCGAGGCGCCCGGATAGGTCACGTTGATGCTGATGGCGGGCGGCGCGATGTTCGGATATTGCGCGACCGGCAGGCTCAGGATGGAGAGCGCGCCGGCCATCATCAGCACAATCGCGATCACCCAGGCGAACACCGGCCTGTCGATGAAAAACTTTGCCATGCGGGGACTCCCTTACTTCGCGGCGGCCGGTTGCGCGGCGGCCCTGGATGCGGGCGGGCTCCATTCGGCCGCCTTGACCTCGGCGCCCGGGCGCACGGATTGCAGGCCTTCGACGATCACGCGGTCGCCGGCCGCCAGGCCGCCGCTCACCAGCCATTGGTCGCCGATGGCGCGATCGGTCTTGATCGTGCGCAGTTCGACCTTGTTGTCGGCGTTGACCACCAGCGCGGTGGGCAGGCCGCGCTGGTTGCGCGTGACGCCGCGCTGCGGCACCAGCAGGCCCTCGGACGCCACGCCCTCGGCCAGCCGGGCGCGCACGAACATCCCCGGCAGCAGCTTGCGCTGCGGATTGGGGAACACAGCGCGCAGCAGCACCGAGCCGGTGCCCGGGTCGACGGTGACCTCGGAGAATTGCAGCTTGCCGTCCTGGTCGTACTGCGTGCCGTCTTCCAGCGTCAGCGTCACGCGCGCCGACTGCTCGTCGGCCTCGCGCTGCAGCAAGCCGCTGTCCAGGGCGCTTTTCAGGCGCAGCAGCTGCACGCTGGACTGCGTCACATCGACGTAGATGGGGTCGATCTGCTGGACCGCCGCGACCGCCGCGCTCTGGTTGGCCGTCACCAGCGCGCCTTCGGTGACGTTGGAGCGGCCGATGATGCCGCCGATCGGCGCCAGCACCTTGGTATAGACCAGGTTGATGCGCGCGGTTTCCAGCGCGGCCTTGGCCGCCAGCACGTCGGCCGAGGCCTGGTCGCGCGCGGCGACCGCATCGTCGTAGGCCTGCCGGCTGACCGCGCGGGTATCGACCAGCGGCTTGTAGCGCTGCACCAGCAGCGTGGCGGTCTTCAACTGCGCCTGGACGCGCGCCAGCGCGGCCCGGCGGCTGTCGACCTCGGCCTGGTACAGCGCCGGGTCGATCTGGTAGAGCTGCTGGCCGGCGGCGACTTCGCCGCCTTCGGTGAACAGACGCTTCTGGACGATGCCGCTGACCTGCGGGCGCACTTCGGCGATGCGGTAGGCGGCGGTGCGGCCGGGCAGTTCGCTGGACAGCGCCACCGGCTGGGTTTTCAGGGTGACCACCCCGACCTGCGGTTGCCCGCCTCCCTGCGCCGCCTGCTGTTCCTTGCCGCACGCGGCCAGCGTCAGGGTCAATGCCGCCAAGGAAAGCGCGGCGATGCCGCGCCCGACCAGATAGTTATTCTTCATAGCTTGCCTTTCCGTTCAAACCAAGCGCCGGGATGCCTGTGCGCACCCGCTGCACGCCACAACGCAAAAAAGGAAACACACCGCGCCCGCCATGCGGGCTTGCCGGCCAACATAGTGCTGCGTTGCAAAACGAGCATTTTGCGTTATCCCGCGGTGGAAACAAACAACTTGTTTTCGAAAACATCATTCCAAATATGGGACAATCTCATCTTTCGCCCTCTCACCATCCACCATGAACCGTCTGCAAGGCATGGAACTCTTCGTCGAAGTGGCCAGGACGCTCAGCTTCAGCCGCGCCGCCGAGAACCTGGCCGTTCCGAAATCCACCCTGTCGCGCCAGGTGGCCGAACTGGAGCGCTCGGTCGGCCTGAGGCTGCTCAGCCGCACCACGCGCCGGGTCGAGCTGACCGAAGCCGGGCAGCTGTACTTCGAGCGCTGCCAGCGCATCGTGGCCGAAGCGCGCATCGCCCATGAGGAGCTGCAGAACCTGGTCGAGACGCCGTCGGGTCCGCTGCGCGTGAACATGCCGGCCGACTTCGGCACCGACTTCCTGTCCGAGGCGTTCACGGAGTTCTCGCGCCGCTACCCGGAGGTCAACTTCTACCTGGACCTGGCCAGCCCCGAGCACGCCGAACGGGTTTTCCAGACCTGCGATGTGTCGATCGAGATCGGCGATCTGCCAGACTCCACCCACATCGCCCGCCTGCTGGGCGTGCTGCCAGCCCACCTGTATGCATCGCCCGATTACCTGGCGCGCCACGGCGAACCGCAGCACCCCGATGACCTGCCCCGCCACGAATGCATCGAGTTCCGCGCCGGCACGGGCCGCGTCACCCGCTGGCCCCTGAACAGCGGCGAGCGCCACATCGAGATCACCCCGGGCAACCGCTTTTCGGTCAACAGCGTGTCGATGGTGCGCAACCTGGCCACGCTGGGCGCCGGCATCGCGATCCTCGCGCCCATGGGCAATGTGCGCGAGGACATCGAATCGGGCCGCCTCAAGCGCATCCTGCCCGACTGGCTGGCCGGGCCGTTCCCGGTCTACGCGGTCACGGACACCCGCATGCTGCCGGCCAAGACGCGCATCTTCGTCGAATTCCTGATGGAGCGCCTGAGCAACAAGGCACTGGCAGGCCAGAATAACCCGGCGTTTTTAAATTTGCGTTAATCGCCGGGCCGCGGCGGCCGCTTGGAAATCGACTGAAACGGTTACGTCGCTCAGAAGCGCTCGTCGGCGCGCAGATAGCGCCATTGGCCCACCGGCAGGTCGCCCAGCGACACCCGGCCGATGCGCACCCGCTTCAAGCCCACCACGCGCAGCCCCACCAGCTCGCACATGCGGCGGATCTGGCGTTTCTTGCCCTCGCGCAGCACGAAACGCAGCTGGTCGGCGTTCTGCCAGCGCACCTGGGCCGGGCGCAATGGCTTGCCGTCGAGCGACAGGCCATGGTTGAGCAGGGCCAGCCCCGCCTCGGACAGCCGGCCCTGCACCCGCACCAGGTATTCCTTGTCGACCTCGGAGTCTTCGCCGATCAGCTTCTTGGCGATACGGCCGTCCTGCGTGAGGACCAGCAGGCCCTGCGAATCGATATCGAGCCGTCCGGCCACGGCCAGGCCCTGCAGCTGGCCGCGCTCGAAGCGCTGGGGCGCGCGGTCGCCCGCATAGCGCGAGCGCGCGTCGATCAGCGCCACCGCCGGGGTGTAGCCTTTCTCGGCCTGTCCCGATACATAGCCCACGGGCTTGTGCAGCAGGATGGTGACCCGCGCGGTCTGGCGCGCGGCCGCGGCGCGCTCCAGCGTGATGACCTGATCGGGAAAGGCGCGCGCGCCCAGCTCGGACACCACCACGCCGTCCACGCGCACCCAGCCCCGTTCGATATAGCTGTCGGCCTCGCGGCGCGAACAGAGCCCGCGCTCGGACATCAGCTTGGAGATGCGTACTTTTTCCATGGCGCGTATTGTAGGGCCTGCACCACGGGCGCCGCGCCGGCTTGGCATAATACACAGCCATGACCACCCCCATTCCCCTCGCGCGCGGCTGGCTGCCCGCCGCGCCCTCGACGCTGGACCCCTTGCGCAAGTATTGGCTGTTCCGCCCCGGCGCGCTGACCGCCGGCCTGCGCCAGCTGGGCCACGTACGCCTGCGCGTGCTGGCCGAGTACCCTACCGGCGCGCCCCGCGACGAGGCCGACGGCATGCGCATCGCCCCGCACAGCCCGGTCTGGGTGCGCGAAGTGCTGATGTCGATCGACGGCGTGGACAGCGTCGTGGCGCGCAGCCTCACGCCGCTGCGCGCCTCGCATGGCGTCTGGCAGGGCATGCGGCGCCTGCTGACGCGCCCGCTGGCCGACATGCTGTACAACGACCCCGGCATCCATCGCTCGGTCTTCGTATGCCGCCGGCTGGCCGCCGGCGTGCCCTTCCATGCCACCGCCATCGCGCGCGCGCCGGCCGGCGGCCCCGAACCGACGCTGTGGGCGCGCCGCTCCGCCTTCTGGCGCGCCGGCCAGCCGCTGCTGGTGGCCGAGTGCTTCCTGCCCGCCTTCTGGTCGCTGGCGCGCGCGCCTGTCGCGCCGCGCTGACGCCACGGGCGGTTTTGACGCAGAATCAGGGTTGCGCGGCGGCCCGCCGCGCCCCGTTCGCGCCTGGTGCCCATGACCACGACCGCCGAATCGCCGCATATCCGCCGCAACACGCGCCTGCTCAGCTGTGCGCAGGCGCTGGGCGGGGCCAGCCCCGCCATCGTCATCTCGATGGGCGGCCTGGTGGGCCAGATGCTGGCCAGCGACCCGGGGCTGGCGACGCTGCCGGTCAGCCTGTACAACCTCGGCCTGGCCGCCGGCATCCTGCCCGCGGCCGCCATGATGCGCCGCCGCGGCCGGCGCGGCGGCTACCAGCTGGGCGCCCTGCTGGGCCTGCTGGGGGGCCTGCTGGCCGCCTGGGGCATCTGGAGCGGCCGGTTCGCGCTGTTCTGTAGCGGCACGGCGCTGGCGGGCCTGTACGGCGCCTACGTGCAGAGCTACCGCCACGCCGTCACCGACGGCGTGCGCCCCGAGCACCGGCCGCGCGCCATTTCGGCCATCATGAGCGCCGGCCTGGTGGCGGCGGTGCTGGGCACCAATACCGCCATCTGGACCCGCAACCTGTGGCCCGCGGCGCCCTTTGCCGGCAGCTTCGTCTCGCAGGCCGCCCTGGCCTTGCTGGCGCTGGGCGTGGTCAGCCGGCTGCGCGCGGTGCCGGTGGGCCTGGCCACGGCGCAGGCCGGCCGGCCGCTGGCGCGTATCGCGCGCACGTCGCGCTTCATCGTCGCGGCCGCGGCCGGCGTGGTGTCGTTCGGCTTGATGAGCCTGGTCATGACCGCCGCCCCGCTGGCCATGGTCGACTGCGGCCACAGCGTCGCCGCCGCCGCCCTGGGCATCCAATGGCATGTGCTGGCCATGTATGCCCCCAGCTTCGTCACCGGCCGGCTGATCGAGCGTTTCGGCAAGTTGCCGGTCACCATGCTGGGCCTGGCGCTGATGCTGGCCGCGGCCGGCGTCGCGCTGACCGGCCTGAGCGTGCCGCATTTCTGGGCCATGCTGGTCCTGCTGGGCGTGGGCTGGAACCTCGGCTTCATCGGCGCCACCGCCATGCTGGCCGACTGTTGCGAGCCGCACGAACGCCTGCGCGTACAGGCGCTCAACGACCTGCTGGTGTTCGGCTGCGTGGCCGCCGCCTCGTTCTCGTCCGGCCAGCTGCTGGCCCATGGCGGCTGGTCCATCGTCAACCTGGCGGTCTTTCCCGCCGCCGCCGCCGTCCTGCTGCTGCTGGCATGGCAAGGACGCAAGGCGCGCGGCTGATCCGGCGCGCCGTGGCTGCCCCGGGTGCCTGTCCCCGCTGCGGCAAGGGTGCCTGTCCCCGCTGCGGCAGGGGTGCCTGTCCCCGCTGCGGCAGGGGTGCCTGTCCCCGCGGGGACAGGCACCCTTTACCCCCTCAGCGCCAGGATTGCGGCTCGACCTGGATCTGGCCCTCGTCGGTGCTGACGAAGGCCGCGCCGTCGGAGATGTTGACGTGCACCTGCATGGTGCGGCGCGCCAGCTGCGCCAGCGCCTGGGTCTGCGCGGCAGGCAGGCAGACCACGCGCAGGTTGCGCGCGCGCTCCAGCTTGCCGCGCACGCCGTCCCACCAGACCTGCGAGGCATGGCCGCCGTAGCAATACACCACGACCTCGGCGGCGCGCCCGCAGGCCTTGAGGATGCGCCGCTCGTCGGGCTGGCCGACCTCGACCCACAACTCGATATCGCCGGTCAGGTCCTTGCGCCAGAGGTCCGGCTCGTCCGTGTCGCTCAGCCCCTTGGTGAAGGCGAGCTGTTCGTCGGCGTGCAGCGCGTAGGCCAGCACCCGCACCATCATGCGCTCGTCGGTCTCGGACGGATGACGCGCGATCGTCAGGCCGTGGCTGGCATAATAGTGGCGGTCGGTATCGGCGACATGCAGGTCCGCCTTGTAAATGGTTGCGCGCAGGGCCATGAAGAGTGCCTGATCCAGTTGCTGGGTTGCCAAAGACCGGCAATGATAACTGCCCGCGCGCCGCGCCTGCTCCGTCCCTCGCCATGACACCGCTTGCCGCCCTGCTGGCCTTCACCCTGGCCGCCACCCTGCTCACCATCACCCCGGGCCTGGACACCGCCCTGGTGCTGCGTACCGCGGCGCTGGACGGGCCGCGCCGCGCGCTGCTGGCCGGCCTGGGCGTATGCGCCGGCTGCCTGGCCTGGGGCGTGGCCGCCGCCCTCGGGCTGGGCGCGCTGCTGGCGGCGTCCTCGCTGGCCTACGACGCGCTGCGCATCGCCGGGGCGGCCTACCTGTGCTGGCTGGGCGCGCGCCTGCTGGCCCGCAGCCTGCGCCGGCGCGCCGGCGACGCGGCCCCCGGCGCGCTGCCGGCCGCGCCGGTCGGCGGCGGCGCCTGGCAATGGTTCTGGCGCGGCTGCCTGACCAACATGCTCAACCCCAAGGTCGGCGTCTTCTACGTCACGTTCCTGCCGCAATTCATCCCCGCCGGGGTGGATGTGCTGGGGTTCAGCCTGCTGCTGGCCGCGCTGCACGCCGTGCTGGGCCTGTTGTGGTTCGCCGCGCTGGTGGCGGCCACCCGGCCGCTGTCGCGCTGGCTGGCGCGCCCCTCGGTGGCGCGCGGGCTCGACCGCCTGAGCGCCGGCGTGTTCATCGCCTTCGGCCTGAAGCTGGCGCTGGAGCGGCGCTGAGCTCAGGCGTACACGCCCACGGGATGGCGCGCCACGTAGTGGCCGTCGCCCACCCGCACCAGCGGCGCGACCACCGGCTCGTCGCCGACCTTGCGCACCGGGCTGGGAATCTCGTCGACCAATAGCGAACGCTCGCGGTGGCGCCGGCGCGGATCGGCGATCGGCACCGCCGCCATCAGCTTGCGGGTATAGGGATGCTGCGGATTCTCGAAAATGGCGCGGCGCGGGCCGATCTCCACGATCTGGCCCAGGTACATGACGGCCACGCGGTGGCTGACGCGCTCGACCACCGCCATGTCGTGCGAGATGAACAGGTACGACACCCCCAGCTCGCGCTGCAGGTCCAGCAACAGGTTGACGATCTGCGCCTGGATCGAGACATCCAGCGCCGAGACCGATTCGTCGGCGATCACCACCTTGGGGTTGAGCGCCAGCGCGCGCGCGATGCAGATGCGCTGGCGCTGCCCGCCCGAGAACTCGTGCGGGTAGCGGTCGGTCATTTCGGGCAACAGCCCGCACTTGTCCATCAGCCAGCGCACCCGCTCGCGCGCGGCGCGCCCGCTGGCCGTCCTGTGGACCAGCAAGGGCTCCATGATGGAGTCGCCCACCGTCATGCGCGGGTTGAGCGAGGCGAACGGATCCTGGAAGATGAACTGGATATGGCGCCGCAGCGACTGCATGGCCGCGCCGCGCAGCACCCCGATGTCGCGGCCGTCGAACTCGATGCTGCCGCCCTGGCTCTTGACCAGCTGCAGCAGCGAGCGGCCCGTGGTGGTCTTGCCGCAACCGGACTCGCCCACCAGCGCCAGCGTCTCGCCGGGAAACAGGTCGAAGCTGACCTGTTCGACCGCATGCACGCGCTTGTCGACCCGCCCGAAGATGCCATCGGCGATATCGAACCGCGTCACCAGCCCACGCACTTTCAGCACCGGACCGCCGTCGCGGCGCACGGTGTCCGTCTCGGCCGCGCCGGCCCGCGGGGCCGCCTCGGCCTGGTCGACCTGCAACAGCGGAAACGGTGCCGGCTGGTCGGTGCCCTGCATGGCGCCCAGCCGCGGCACCGCCGACAGCAACGCGCGCGTATAGGCGTGGCGCGGCGCGGCAAACACGCCGTCGCACCCGCCCTCCTCGACCTTGTCGCCGCGGTACATCACCAGCACGCGATCGGCCACCTCGGCCACCACGCCCATGTCGTGGGTGATGAAGATGACGCCCATGTCCATTTCCTCCTGGAGCTGGCGTATCAACTGCAGGATCTGCGCCTGGATGGTGACATCCAGCGCGGTGGTGGGTTCGTCGGCGATCAGCAGTTGCGGCTTGCACGACAGCGCCATGGCAATCATCACGCGCTGGCGCATGCCGCCCGAGAGCTGGTGCGGATAGCGGTCCAGGATGGCGCGGGCCTCCGGGATGCGCACGCGCTCCAGCATGCGCAGCGCCTCGGCGCGCGCGCCGGCCGCGTCCAGCCCCTGGTGCAGTTGCAGCGCCTCGGCGATCTGGTTGCCGGCGGTGAAGCTGGGGTTGAGCGAGGTCATCGGCTCCTGGAAGATCATCGCCACATCGGCGCCGCGCACCCGCTGCAGGGTGCGCTCGTCGGCGCGCGCCAGGTCCAGCACGTCGCCGCCGCGCCGGCGCAGGCGCATGCCGGTCGCGCTGAGCCGCCCCCCGCCGTACTCGACCAGCCGCATCAGCGCCAGCGAGGTCACCGACTTGCCCGAGCCCGATTCGCCGACGATGGCCAGCGTCTCGCCGCGGTCGACGTGGAAGGACACATCGTTCACGGCCTGGACCACCCGCCCCGGGGTGTTGAAGCGCACGCTCAGGCCGTCTACCTGCACTACACGGGTGGCGTCCATGCCTATTTCTCCTGGCGCGGGTCCAGCGCGTCGCGCAGGCCGTCGCCCAACAGGTTGAAGCCCAGTACCACCAGGAAGATCGCCGAGCCGGGAAAGATGGACATCCAGGGCGCCTGGGTCATGAAGTTCTTGGCCGTGTTGAGCATCGACCCCCAGGATGGATTGGGCGGCTGCAGGCCCAGCCCCAGGAACGACAGGCTGGCCTCGGCGATGATGGCGGTGGCGATGGTGATGGTGGCCTGCACGATCAGCGGCGGCATGACATTGGGAAAGACGTGGCGGCCGATGATGCGCAGGTCCGAGGCGCCCAGGGCGCGCGCGCTCTGCACGTAGTCCTCGTTCTTGACCGCCAGCACCTGGCCGCGCGTCAGCCGGATGAACTTGGGCGCGGCCGATACGCCGATGGCGATCATGGCGTTGGTCAGGCTGGGGCCCAGGAAGGCGGCCAGCGCGATCGCCAGGATCAGGAACGGGATGGCCAGCAGCGCCTCGGTGGCGCGCGAGATGACGCTGTCGGTCCAGCCGCCGAAATAGCCCGCGGCCAGTCCGAACGGCACGCCCACCGCCAGGGCGATCAGCACCGACACCATGCCCGCCATCAGCGAGGCGCGCGCGCCGTACACCATGCGGCTGAAGATGTCCCGGCCCAGTTCGTCGGTGCCCATCCAGAACGCCGCCGAGGGCGCCTTGCGGATGGTCATGAAGCTGGTCTGGAACGGGTCGTGGCTGGCCACCCAGGGCGCCAGCAGCGCCAGCGCGACGAACGCCAGCACGATGAGCGCGCCCAGCATCGCGATCCGGTTGCGGCGGAACTTGCCCCAGGAACGGTTGGCGCGGCGCGGCGCGCCCATGCCCGCGCTTGCGATGGGTGCGCTCATGCGTGCCTCAGACGGGGATTGACCAGGATGTACAGGATGTCGGCCAGCAGGTTCATGACGATGAAGCCGACCGCCACGCACAGCACCACCCCCTGCACCACGGCGTAGTCGCGGTTGAAGACGGCGTCGACGATCAGCTTGCCGAAGCCCGGGATGGTGAAGACCTGCTCGGTCAGCACCGCCCCGGCCAGCAACTCGCCGAACAACAGCGTCGCCAGCGTCACGATGGGCATCAGGGCGTTGCGCAACGCGTGGCGCAGCACCACCTTGCGCGGCGAAACGCCCTTGGCCCGCGCGGTGCGCACGTAATCGGCCGACAGCGCCTCCAGCATGGCCGAGCGGGTGTGCCGCATCAGGTAGGCGGCGATCGCCGTGGACAGCACCAGGGCCGGCATCAGCATGGTCTTGATGGAAAGCCAGAAGTCCTCCGCCGGCGAGACGTACCCCGAGGCGGGCAGCAGCTTCCACTGCACCGAGACCACCATGATGAGGATGATGCCCAGCCAGAAATTGGGGATGGACATGCCCGAGAGCGCCGCCATGTTGGCGCCCATCTCGACCGCCGTGCCCTTGCGCACGGCGGCGACGATGCCCAGGGGAATGCCCACCAGCAGCGCGAACGCCATCGCCATGACCGCCAGTTGCAAGGTCACCGGCAGCTTCTGCGCGATCAGGGTCAGCACCGGCACATCGGTGCGCATGGACTTGCCCAGGTCGCCTTGCAGCACCTGGGTCACCCAGGCGCCGTACTGCACCGGCAGCGGGTCGTTGAGGCGGTATTTCTCGCGCAGGTAGTCCAGCACCGCGGGGTCGCGCTCCTCGCCGGCCAGCGTGAGCACCGGATCGCCGGGCAGGATTTTCTGCAGCATGAAGACGATCATCGACACCAGGATCAGCGTCGGGATCGCCACGACGACGCGTCGCAGGATCAGTTTGAACATGGTCGCCACCGAAAAACGGGCGCGGCGGCGCCCGCGCGCCGCGCCGATCGCGGCAGCCGCCCGCCGTTGCGGCGGCCCGCCGCCCCCACCCGCGCTACTTGGCCAGCGTCACGCCCTTGAGGCGGACCATGCCATCCGGGTACGGCTTGAAACCGCGCACGTTCTTGCCCAGCACGAACGGCCACGGCTGGTAGTACAGGTAGATGTCGTGCGTGTCGGCCTGCAGCAGCGCCTGCGCCTGGTCGTAGATCGCCTTGCGCTTGGCCTGGTCGGGCACGGTGCGCGCCTCGGCCAGCAGCTTGTCGACCTCGGGATTGCAGTAGCGGCCGTCGTTCAGCGCGCCCTTGCAGGTCACGAACTGGTAGATGTTGCCGTCCGGATCGACCCGGCCCGACCAGCCGCGCATGATCATCTCGAAGTTGCCGGCCTGCGCCTCGTTGAGCATGGCGGCGTACTCGGTGGGCCGCAGGCTCAGCTCGAAGCCGGCCTCGGCCGCCATGGCCTGGATCATTTCGGCGATGGCCGACGTCGTGGTGTTGTTGCCGAAGGCGAACTCGGCCTTGACCTTCTGCAGGCCGGCTTCCTTGAGCAGCGCGCGGGCGCGCTCGACATCGCGCTTGGGCACCGGGAACTTGTCGCTGTGATAGGGGCTGGCCGGCGGGAACGGCTGGCTGGCCGGATCGAAGATGCCGCCGCCGGCCACTTCGTTGATGATGGCGCGGTCGATCGACAGGGCCAGCGCCTGGCGCACCCGCCGGTCCTTGAACGGGTTGGTCTCGGCGCGCTTGCCGTTGCCCGTATTGAAGAAGACCTCCTGGAAACCCAGCCCCGACACCGGCATGAACTGCACGCTGGCGTCGTTCTTCACCTGCGGCGCGTCCGAGGGGTTCATGCGCTCCAGGATGTCCAGCCCGCCGGCGCGCAGATTGGACAGGCGCACCGTGGTGTCCGGAATGGGCAGGAACACCAGCTTGTCGAAGTGGTAATCCTTGGCATCGTAGTACTGGTCGAACTTCTGCAGCACGATGCGGTCGTTCTGCACCCGTTCGACGAACTTGTAGGGGCCCGAGCAGACCGGCTTGCGGCCCACCGCGGCCGCGTCGCCCTCGAACGCCTTGGGCGAGAGCATCATGCCGGCGCGGTCGGACAGCTGCGCCAGCAAGGTGGCGTCGGGACGCTTGAGCGTCAGCACCAGGGTGGCGGGATCGGGCGCCTCGATCTTCTCGACCGAGGCCAGTTCGCCCTTGCGCATGCTGTCCTGCAGCGTCATGGCGCGCTCCAGGTTGGCGCGCGCCGCCGCGGCGTCGAACTTGCTGCCGTCGTGGAACTGCACGTCGGTGCGCAGCTTGAACGTCAGCGTCTTGTTGTCCTCGCTGAAGCGCCACGACTGCGCCAGCTGCGGCACGAACTGCAGCTTCTCGTCGATATCGACCAGCTTGTCGCACAGCGAGGTGAAGACGATGCGGCCCACATAGGTACGGGCGCGGTGCGGATCGAGCACGTCCGGGTCTTCCTGCAGGCCGATGCGCAGGTCCTGCGCCAGGGCGGCGCCGCCCGCGCCGGCCAGCACGGCCGCGCCCATCATCATGCTCAGGCTCTTGGTCTTGGTCATGTTGTGGAGTTCCCCTTGGTGGTCGTGCGCCCGCAGGCGCGTCAGAAGCCTACGGCCTGCCCGTCGCGCCTGCTGTCGCTGGCCGCCACGTAGCCGAGATCGTTGTCGCTTTCCGCCATGCGCCAGATGAACTGGCCCGCGCCGAAGTCCATGTACGGGTCGTCCACCGCCTTCAGGCGATGGCCCAGGTTCTTCAGCCCTTCGACCGTCGCGCGGTTCATGGTGGACTCGATGTCCAGCGTGAAATCGCGGTTGACCTTCCAGCGCGGCGCGCAGCAGGCCGCCTGCGGCTGCTGGTGGTAGTCCAGCATGCGGATGACGGTCTGCAGATGGCCCTGCGGCTGCATGTCGCCGCCCATCACGCCAAAGCTCATGACCGGCTTGCCGCCGCGCGTCAGGAAGCCCGGGATGATGGTGTGGAACGGCCGCTTGCCGCCTTCCACCACGTTGGCCGAGGCCGGGTTCATCGAGAAGCCCACGCCGCGGTTCTGCAGGCTGATGCCGGTGCCCGGCACGACCACGCCCGAGCCGAAGCCCATGTAGTTGGACTGGATGAACGAGATCATCATGCCGTTCTCGTCGGCGGCGGTCAGGTAGATGGTGCCGCCGGCATGCGGGCGCCCCGCCTCGAAATGCGTGGCGCGGTCCGGGTCGATCAGCCTGGCCCGGCTGTCCAGGTACGCGTCGTCGAGCATCTGCTGCGGCGTGACTTCCATGCTGCGCGGGTCGGCCACATAGCGGTACAGGTCGGAGAACGCCAGCTTCATGGCCTCGATCTGCAGGTGCTGCGATTGCACCGAATCGACCGGCATGTCGGCCAGGTCGAAACGCTCGCAGATGCCCAGCGCGATCAGCGCGGCGATGCCCTGCCCGTTGGGCGGGATCTCGTGCAATTCGTAGCCGCGGTACGAGCGGGAAATCGGCTTGACCCATTCGGGGCGGTAATTGCGCAGGTCCTCCAGCGTCATGGCGCCGCCGCACTCCTGGCTGAATGCGGCGATGCGCTCGGCCAGCTCGCCCTCGTAGAAGTCGCGTCCGCCCGAGGCGGCGATGCGGCGCAGCGCGTACGCGGCGTCGGGGAAGCGGAAATGCTCGCCCACCCGCGGCGCGCGCCCCTCGGGCATGAACGCCTGGGCGTAGCCGGGCTGCTCGCTCAGCTCGGCGGCCGCGGCGGCCCATTTATGCGCCACCACCGGCGGCACCGTGTAGCCGCGCTCGGCGATCTCGATGGCGGGTTCGAACAGCTGCTCGAACGGCAGCTTGCCCAGCTTCCCGTGCAGCGCGGCCCAGCCCGCCACCACGCCGGGCACGGTCACGGCGTCCCAGCCGCGCTTGGGCTGCACGGCCAGCCCATCGGGGCCGGTGCCGTACTTGCGCTTGAAATACTCCACATTCCACGCCGCCGGCGCCACGCCGGACGAATTCAGGCCGTGCAATTGCCGGCCATCCCAGACGATGGCGAAGCAGTCGCCGCCCAACCCACAGGACACCGGCTCGACCAGCACGATGGTCGCCGCCGCCGCGATGGCCGCATCGACCGCGTTGCCCCCCTTGAGCAGCATGCGCAGGCCGGCCTGCGCCGCCAGCGGGTGCGAGGTGGACACGACGTTGCGGGCGAAGACGGGAATACGGGTGGACGGGTACGGATTGACCCAATTGAAGGCTTTCATCTGATGATCTCTATCGATAGCGCTGGCACAAGTTGAACCAGATGACGTTACTCTCGTGATCTAATTAAATCAATTTGATTTTTTGTTCCGTCATTCAAAATATTTTTATGAGCAGCATACGGTTCCTGCGCACTTTCCTGGCGGTGGCCCAGCACGGCACGTTCTCGGAAGCGGCCGAGCAGGTGGCGCTGACGCAGGCCGCGGTCAGCTTCCAGATGCGCGCGCTCGAAGCCGAACTGGGCCGCGAGCTGTTCGACCGCGGCGGGCGGCTTGCCATCCTGAATGCGGCGGGACGCGAACTGGTGCCGGAAATCAAGCGGCTGCTCGATTTATACGACCACCTGAAGGCGCCCCGCAATGTGCCGGGCGAACTGGCCGGCTCGGTGTCGGTGGGCGCCATCGTCTCGTGCATGGGCACCCTGTCCAAGGTGGTTTCGCAGTTGAAGCGCGACCACCCGGCGCTGGACGTGCGCGTGTTCTCCGGCAAGGCCAGCGAACTGGCCGGCAAGGTCGAGAGCGGCGAACTGGACGCGGCCCTGGTGGTCGAGGCCGGCCGCAAGATGGCCAGCACGCGCTGGACGCCCCTGTACGAAGAGCCGCTGGTCGTGCTGGCGCACCCCTCGGCGCCCGGCGCCGACGCGCGCGAGGTGCTGGCCGCCAACCCGTTCCTGCGCTTTGACCGCACCCAGCGCACCGGGCGCCAGATCGACCGCATCGTGCGCCGGCTGGGCGGGGGCCTGAACGAGTTCCTCGAGCTCAACGCCATCGAAACCCTGGTCGAACTGGTGCGCCAGGAGGTCGGCGTGACCCTGTTGCCGCTGCTCAATGGCGCTAACTGGCAGGCCAGCCCGCAGCTGCGCGTGCTGCCCCTGCCCGCCGAGCTGGGCCCGGCCGTGCGCGCCATCGGCATGATCGAGCGGCGCGACCATGCGCGGCTGGCCGTCACCGCCGAAATCTGCGCCCAGTGCGGCGCGCTGTTCGGCCGCTGAGGGCCGCGAACAACCCCAGCCTTCCCCGGTTTGCGCGTAGCATCACGTGCGCACCATCTCCAGGAACCCGCCCATGCATCCCATCGTCATCGTCTCGGGGCCGCCCGGCTCGGGCAAGACCACCGCGTGCGGCCTGCTGGCGCAGGCCGATCCGCATGGCCTGCACCTGCCGTCCGACCTGTTCTATGGCTTTCCGGCCCACCCCATCCCGCCATACCGCCCCCAGGCCGATGCGCAGAACGCCGCGGTCATCCGCGCGGTGTGCCGCAGCGCCGCCTCGTTCGCCGCCGACGGCTATCGCGTCTACCTGGACGGCATCTTCGGACCGTGGTTCCTGCCCCTCATCGCCGCGCAATTGCAGGCCGCGCGGGTTCCTGCCGCCTACGCCTTGCTGGATATCGGCCTGGACGAGGCCCTGGCCCGCGTCGAGCAGCGCAGCGGACCCGGGCAGGCGTCGATGGTGCGGACCATGCACGATGCGTTCCGCGCGGCCGGCGGCCTGGCCGGCCACCGCGTCGTCACCGGGGGCCGGCCGGCCGCCGAGATCGCGAACGAGATCGCCGGGCGACTGCAGGCCGGCGCGCTGGCGCTGGACCTGGCCCGCTGGGCGCGGGGCTGAACGCGGCAGGTGCGGGGGCGCGAGGTGCCTGTCCCCGCCGGGACAGGCACACTGTCGGGGACAGGCACCGGGAATTACGGCGTTATCGTGATGTACCCCACCGAGGCGCCGAAGCCGTCGCGGTAGTTGGCCTTGACCAGCGGGTCCAGCGTGGCGCGCACGACGGCGTGTACGCCGCCCCAGTCTGCAGCGTGCTGGAAGTTGCTGGTGATGTAGGTCCAGCCGTTGATCTCGTCGACCGCCTGCAGGCCGGTGGACTCGCCGCCGGCCGGACACGACAGGATGCGCGAGAGCGCCCCGCTGTCGACGTTGTAGGCCCACAGGAAGTTGTTGACGTGGCCGTTGCTGTCCTCGCCGATGAACAGCGTGCGCAGCTTTTCCGAGAACTTGATGTTGTCGGGGTTGGAGATGCGGTCGGCGTGGTGGCGGTTGCCCAGCGCATCGGGCGCGGCCAGCTTCTCGCCGACCAGGGCCGGCACCGCCGCCATGTCCACCGGCACCCATTCGCTGTCGATCGCCGCGCCGGCGCTGTCGCGCTGGCCGCCGCGCAGGTTCAGCGCATACACCGCGCCCGGCTCGGGGCCCTGCACGCGCAGATCGGGCGAGGTGCCGTCCACCATCGAGGTCTCGATGCGCGACATGGCGCTGTAGGCGATGCGGTCGCGCGCATTGACGGTGGTGCCTTCCATCTTGGAAAACGCCATCGTGCCGCCCATCAGGGCCGCATAGCGGTGCGTCTCCAGGAAAGCCGCGGCCTGCTCGCGCCCCGGCGCCAGCCTGACCCAGTTGGCCTTGCCGTTCACGCGTATCGCCGTGAAGGCCGCATCGCCCGGATCGGCGGTGCGCACGTCCATGATGTCGGCCGCCGTCAGGGTATCGGCCAGCGCCTCGATGTCGGCGCTGCGGGCATGGCCCAGATTGATCCAGCCCAGCGCGCCGGCCCCCGGGCCCTCGCCCGAGGTCTGGCGCCACTTGGCGACGTAGAGCGTGCCTGCCGACAGGTCGGCCTTGCGGTCGGCCACGAACATGAACAGCCCGCCGTTGGTGGCGTCGTCGCCCATCAGACAGGTGCGCTGGTCGGGCATCACCTGGATCAGCTCGTGCGAGATGCGGCCCAGGCAGTAATGCTTCCTGATGGCGCCGGTGCCGTCCGGGTGGACCACCACTTCGGGCAGGTGCCCGTAGTGATACGGATTGGCCTTGGCCGGATCGCCGTACAGGTTGCGGCTGAACGCCTGGAACTGCGCCGAGGCGCGCGCGGTGGTCGCGTCCGGCTCGTATTCTTCGCTGGCCAGATGGGTGTTCCACGGCGACAGGCTCGCGCCGCAGGTGATCCACAGGCCGTGGGCCGGGGCGGTATCGACCTGGCTGTACTTGACCAGCGCCAGCCTGCCGGTGGCCGGATCCTGCGCCAGGGTCAGCACCGCGATGGGCGACGGCAGCAGGCCGTACATGGGCTCGCCCTTCCGGTTGTTCGAGGCGTACTCGAACTGCACCACGGCGAACACCGTATTGCCCTTGACGCCGGGCACCCGGGCCGACGGCAGGGCCAGCAGGGACATGCCGTCGGGGCAGTCCGAAAAGAACTGGCGCGCCTTGCCGGGCACCGACCGGTCCATGATGGGCTGGCCATGGATATCGAGATAGCCGCCCGCGACCACGGTCGCGCCCGTGCCATCGGGCACGTTGTCGCCGGTCATGAAGAACGGTTCGTACCCCAGCTGGAAGGTCTGCCGGCCGCCGTCGCCGTAGCTGACTTCCAGGGCCGACTCCACGGTGGTGACGGCCATTTTCTCCGGTGCGTCCAGCGACGGCGCGGCCATGGACGTGAAGGCGGCCGCCACGAAATCGCCCCGCGGCCGGGCGCCGCGCGCGGCGCCCCGCGCGCCATCGGCGCCCGTCCCGCAGCCGGCCAGCAGCGTGGCCGCGCCCACGGCGCCCAGCGGCAGCATGGGCGCGCCGCCCAGCATCTTCAGCACCAGGCGGCGCTTGCTCATCGTCGGTTCGTGCATGCCAGTATTCCCTCCGGATCGCGTGGTGGCGTGGGTATGACCCCCCGCATCCTAGCGATCCGCGATGACAATTCCGCTGCACTGCGCGGGGCGTGCGGCCCCGCCTTGCCGATGTCCTATGAGCCGCGCCACTTGTCGATCAGGCGGCGGTCGCGCTTGGTGGGACGGCCGGCGGCGATATCCAGCGCGGGTTCGGGCGCCAGCCGCCGCATCTCGGCGGCCCGCTCGCGCGCCGCCGCGCTTTCCGGCGTTTCCTCGTACAACTGCCGCGCCACCGGCGCCGGGCCGCGCACGCCGCTGACCGCGCATACCCGCACATGGATGGGCGGGTCTTCCTTGCGGATGCACACCAGGTCGCCCGGCGCCACTTCGCGCGCCGGCTTGGCCGGCTGGTCGTTGACCTGCACCCTGCCCTTGCCGATCTCCTGCACCGCCAGGCTGCGCGTCTTGTAGAAGCGCGCCGCCCATAGCCATTTGTCCAGGCGTATCTTGTCCATCTGCCGTCGCTCCACTGCCTTTCTGATCTAATGCGTGGCCGGATGGCCGCCGCCGCCCCCCTTCAGGAGCCCTGCCTTGACCCGCATCAATTGTGTCCCCGTCGAAGAACTGAGCGGCCCGCACCTGGTCGCCGAATACCGCGAACTGCCGCGAGTTTTCGCGCTGGCGCACAAGGCCGCCGCGCGCGGCGCGCTGGCGCAGCCGACGGTCTACACGCTGGGCAAGGGCCATCTGCTGTTCTTCTACACCCGCCTGGGCTATCTGGCCAGGCGGCATCGCGAACTGGTCGAGGAAATGCGGCGCCGTGGCTACCGCCCGGCATTTTCCGGCGTGACGCGCGAGGACTTCCCGGATATTCCCGCGCCGTTCTGGAACGACTGGACCCCGACCGAGGAGGCCCTGGCGCTCAACCGCGCGCGCATCGCCGAGCGCGGCGGCGGCAGGGCCTGACGGGCCCGGCGCCTACAGCGCCTCTTCGTCGCTCTCGCCGGTGCGGATGCGGATGGCCTGTTCGACCGGGGTCACGAAGATCTTGCCGTCGCCGATCTTGCCGGTGCGCGCGGCCTTGACGATGGCCTCGATGGCCGGATCGACCATCTCGTCGGCCAGCACGACCTCGACGCGGATCTTGGGCAGGAAATCCACCACGTACTCGGCGCCGCGATACAGCTCGGTATGGCCCTTCTGGCGGCCGAACCCCTTGACCTCGGTGACGGTCAGGCCGCTGACCCCGACCTCGGCCAGCGCTTCGCGCACTTCGTCCAGCTTGAAGGGTTTGATGATGGCGGTTACTTGTTTCACGTTGTGCTGTCCTGGCTTTTTCTGAATTGGGTGCCCGCCGGCCTCAAACCGTCTCGCGGAATCCGTTGGTCACAGGATACCGCCAATCACGGCCGAACGCGCGCGGCGTGATGCGGGGCCCCGGCGGGGCCTGGCGCCGCTTGTATTCGTTGATGCGGATCAGCCGCACCACCTGCTCGACCGCCTCGCGCGGAAAGCCGGCGGCCACGATATCGGCCGCCGAGGCGTTGTGCTCCATGTAGCGCTCGATGATGCCGTCGAGGATGTCGTAGGGCGGCAGGCTGTCCTGGTCGGTCTGGTCGGGCCGCAGCTCGGCCGACGGCGGGCGGGTGATGATGCGTTCCGGGATGATGGGCTGGCGCCGGTTGCGCCAGTTCGCCAGGCGGTAGACCAGGGTCTTGGGCACGTCCTTGATGACGGCGAAGCCCCCCGCCATGTCGCCATACAGCGTGCAATAGCCGGTGGTCATTTCCGATTTGTTGCCGGTGGTCAGCACCAGCCGGCCGGTCTTGTTGGACAGCGCCATCAGCAAGGTGCCGCGCGCGCGCGCCTGGATGTTCTCCTCGGTGGCGTCGACCGGCAGGCCGGCGAACTGCGGCGCCAGCGCCTCCTCGAAGCGGTCGACCACCTCGCCGATGGCGATCACGTCGTATTGCACGCCCAGGCGCCGGGCCATGTCGGCGGCGTCGGTCAGCGAGATATCGGCGGTATAGCGCGAGGGCATCATGACCGCGCGCACGTTGTCCGCGCCCACGGCGTCGACCGCCACCGCCAGCACCACGGCCGAATCGATGCCGCCCGACAGGCCGATGATGGCGCCGGGAAAGCCGTTCTTGCCCAGGTAGTCGCGCACGCCCAGCACCAGCGCGTTCCAGACCTGCTCTTCCATGCCGTAGGGCTGCACGGCGGCCTGTTCGGTCACCGGGCGCACCGTGCCGCGCGCATCGACCTCGAGCACGTTCACGCCTTCGGTGAAGTCCGGCAGGCGGGCGCTCATGCGGCCCTGGGCGTCCAGCGCGAACGACGCGCCGTCGAACACCAGTTCGTCCTGGCCGCCGACCAGGTTGGCGTAGATCAGCGCGCAGCCGGTGTCCTGCACGCTGCGCCGCGCCACCGACAGGCGTTCTTCCTGCTTGCCGGTGTTGTAGGGCGACGCGTTGGGCACCAGCAGCACCTGCGCGCCGTCGGCCGCCGCCGCGCGCGGCGCGCGCTCGAACCAGATGTCCTCGCAGATGTTCACGCCGAAGCGCACGCCCTTGACGGTGAAGCCGAAGGCTTCGCCGTGGGCCGAGAAATAGCGCTGCTCGTCGAACACCGAATAGTTGGGCAGTTCGCGCTTGCAGTAGCTGCCCAGCACGCGCCCCTCGCACACCACGGAGGCGGCGTTGTAGAGGCGGTCCTGGCGCGCCAGCACATGGCCGATCACCACATGCAGGCCGGCCAGGCCGGCCAGGTCCTGGCACAGCCGCTCGAACACCGCCTGCTGTGCCTCGATAAACCGGGGACGCAGCAGCAGGTCTTCCGGCGGATAGCCGGTCAGGACCAGCTCGGGGGTGACCAGCACGTCGGCGCCCTGCCCGGCCGCCTGTTGCGCCGCTTGCAGGACCCGGGCCGCGTTGCCGGCGAGATCGCCGACGCAGGCGTTGATTTGCGCGATTCCAACCCGGGCAAGGCTCATGAACGACGGTTCCAGAATGGGGAAAAAGGGAAAGAAAAATTATCGCACGGGCGCGGCGCCGTCGCCGCGCAGCGCCAGCGGCGCCTCGCCCGCGGCCACCTGCTCGCGCCGGAACTCGTGCAGGGCCGCCTCGCGCATGCCGCCGGCCAGGTTGCCCAGGTCCGAGCCGGAGGGCTCCTGGAACAGCCGCAGCCCCAGCTCGGGCAGGATGGCCAGCAGATGGTCGAAGATGTCGCCCTGGATGCGCTCGTACTCGACCCAGGCGGTGATGGCCGTGAAGCAATAGATCTCGATCGGGATGCCGTTGGGCTGCGGCTCCATCATGCGCACCATCATGGCCATGTCCTGGCGCACCTCGGGGTGCTGGCGCAGGTAGGCCAGCGCATAGCCGCGGAAGGTGCCGATGTTGGTCAGGCGGCGGCGGTTGGCCGGCACCTCGGCCAGCTCGCCCAGCTGGCGGTTGGCCTCCAGCAGCGCGTCCTCCTTGGCCTGCAGGTAGTCGCGCAGCAGCACGAAGCGCTTGAGCCGCCCGCCCTCTTCCTCGCTCATGAAGCGCACGCTGGCCGCGTCCAGCCGCAGGGTGCGCTTGATGCGCCGCCCGCCCGACTCGAACATGTGGCGGTAGTTGCGGTAGCTTTCGGAAAACAGCTTGTAGGTAGGCACGGTGGTGACCGTGTTGTCCCAGTTCTGCACCTTGACGGTATGCAGCGCGATGTCCTTGACGAAGCCGTCGGCGTTGGCCTGCGGCATCTCGATCCAGTCGCCGATGCGCAGCATGTCGTTGGAGGTGAGCTGGGTGCTGGCCACCAGCGACAGCAGCGTGTCCTTGAACACCAGCAGCAGCACCGCCGACAGCGCGCCCAGGCCGGAGATCATCCACAGCGGCGAGCGGTCCAGCAGGATGGATAGCACCAGCACCGCCCCCACCGCGCACAGGATCAGCTTGCCGATCTGGATATAGCCCTTGATCGAGCGCGTCTGCGCCCGCGTGGTGGCCGAATACGTATCCTGCCAGGCACTGAGCACGCCGCTGAAGGCCACGAACACGCAGATCCAGGCCCCGGCATGCGACAGCCGGCCCACGATGGTGACCGCGCGCTCGGCATGCGGCACCAGTTCTATGCCCATGGACACCACCGCGAACGGCACCGCGTACCAGAAGTTCTGGTACGCGCGGCGGCGGCTCAGGGCGCGGTCCCAGTCCTCGCGGCCACTCAGCACCAGCAGCCGGTGGGCGAAATACAGCACGACGCGCGCCACCACCCACTGCACGAACAGCGCCGTCAGCACCAGCACGCCGATGCCGACCAGCGTCTGGCCCCATGGCGTATCCGGCACATAGTTGTCCAGCGTGGCGACCACGTTCTCCAATTCCTTCGGCAGCACTGCATCCTCCTGAAAGCGCCCTGTCGCAGATTATCCGACAAGTCGGCCGGCGCGCCGTTCCATGGCGCCGCCGCGGCGCGCGCCGGCCCTATATAATTGCCCGCATCATGGCAAATACTTCCCACTCCAGCCAGGACCAGTTCGCCAACAAGGCGCAGGCGTGGTCCGCCCGTTTCTCGGAACCCGTTTCCGACCTCGTCAAACGCTATACGGCCTCGGTCGATTTCGACAAGCGCATGGCGCGCCACGACATCCGCGGCTCGCTGGCGCACGCCGACATGCTGGCCGCGCAAGGCATCATCTCGGCCCAGGACCTGGCCGACATCCAGCGCGGCATGCGGCAGATCCTCTCCGAGATCGACGCCGGCTCGTTCCAGTGGCTGCTGGACCTGGAAGACGTGCACCTGAACATCGAGAAGCGCCTGGTGGAGCTCGTCGGCGACGCCGGCAAGCGCCTGCACACCGGCCGCTCGCGCAACGACCAGGTCGCCACCGACATCCGCCTGTGGCTGCGCGACGAAATCGACACGCTGGTCGACCTGCTGCGCCAGTTGCGCCACGCGCTGGCCACGGTCGCGCTGGAGAACGCCGCGACCATCATGCCGGGCTTCACCCACCTGCAGGTGGCCCAGCCCGTCACGTTCGGCCACCACCTGCTGGCCTATGCCGAGATGTTCGGCCGCGACGCCGAGCGCCTGGCCGACTGCCGCCGCCGCGTCAACCGCCTGCCGCTGGGCGCGGCCGCGCTGGCCGGCACCAGCTATCCCATCGACCGCGAGCGCGTGGCCCGCACGCTGGGCTTCGACGGCGTCTGCCGCAACTCGCTCGACGCCGTCTCCGACCGCGACTTCGGCATCGAGTTCTGCGCCGCCGGCGCCCTGATCATGACGCACATCTCGCGTCTTTCCGAGGAACTGGTGCTGTGGATGAGCCCGCGCGTGGGCTTCATCGACCTGGCCGACCGATTCTGCACCGGCAGCTCCATCATGCCGCAGAAGAAAAACCCCGACGTCCCCGAGCTGGCGCGCGGCAAGACCGGCCGCGTCAACGGCCACCTGGTGGCGCTGCTGACCCTGATGAAGGGCCAGCCGCTGGCCTACAACAAGGACAACCAGGAAGACAAGGAAGGCCTGTTCGACACGGCCGACACGCTGCGCGACACCCTGACCATCTTCGCCGACATGGCCGGCGGCATCAAGGTCAAGGCCGACAACATGCGCGCCGCCGCCCTGCAGGGCTTTGCCACCGCCACCGACCTGGCCGACTACCTGGTCAAGCGCGGCCTGCCGTTTCGCGACGCGCACGAAATCGTCGCCCACGCGGTGCGCGACTGCGAGCAGCGCGGCTGCGACCTGGCCGACCTGTCGCTGGCCGACCTGCAGGCCTACCACCCCAGCATCGGCGAGGACATCCACCAGGTGCTGACGCTGGAAGGCTCGGTGGCCGCCCGCAAGCACATCGGCGGCACCGCCCCCGAGCGCGTGCGCGAGGAAGCCCAGCGCGTGCTGGCCGAGACCGCCGGCGCCTGACCCGGTCCGCCCATGAAAAAACCCGGCGCGAGCCGGGTTTTTTCATGCCGCGCGCGGATGCGCGCTCAGGCGGTCACGCCCTGCCATTCGGACACGAACTCGCGGAAATCGGGACGTTGCGCCGGCGGCACCGCGCAGCCCGGCGTGCCCAGGGCCACGAAGCCCAGGAACCGGTAGTCCATCGCGTCCAGGCCCAGCGCGTCCTGGACGTCCTCGACGTAAGTGCCCAGGCCCGTGCTCCAGAACGCGCCGTACCCCAGCATGTGCGCGGCGTTGAGGATATTCATGACCGCCGCGCCGGTGGCCAGCAGCTGCTCCTGCTCGGGAATGCGGGTGTTGTCGTGCGAAAGTTTCTGCGCCACGGCGATGAACAGCGGCACGCCCGCGGCCCACTCGCGCACCGACTTCTCTTTCTCGGGCGTCATGCGCTTGTCGCCGCTGCGCTTGACCGCATCGATCGCCAGGTCGGCCAGCCGGCCGATGGCCTCGCCGCGGATCAGCACGAACCGCCACGGGCGCAGCGCGCCATGGTCGGGCGCGCTCATGGCGGCCTGCAGGATTTGCTCCAGTTCGTCCTGCCTGGGCGCGGGCGCGCGCAGGAATTTCATCGAACGGCGCGACGTCAGCGCGTGCAAGGGAGATACGGTCATGGGCGCGGAAACTCTCGACGAGAAGAAAACATATTCTCATCATAGCCCAGCGCATGGGGCCGGCCGGCCTATTCCCGGCCTCGCGCCAAGGGCATGGCCGCGCAGCTAGCCGAGGTGGGTGTGGCGCTCGGGGCGCTCTTCGACCTGCATCTCGCTCAGGCCGTGCAGGATGCCGCAGTCCTCGGCGTCCGGACGGGCCGAGGCGCAGCGCCGGCGCAGTTCGCCCAGTTGCGCCTTCAGTTGCGTCAGTTCGGCGATGCGGGCGTCCACGTGGGCAATGTGCTCGTCGAACACCTGGTTGATCGGACCGCAGCCGGCTTCGTGGTTGTCCGCCAGGGCCAGGATGCTGCGGATCTCGTCCTGCGTCATGTCCAGCGCGCGGCAATTGCGTATCAGGCGCAGCCGCTCGACGTGGGCTTCGCCGTAGCTGCGGTAGTTGTTCAGGCCGCGCTCGGGCGCGGGCAGCAGCCCTTCCTTCTCGTAATAGCGCACGGTTTCCACCGTGGTTCCCGCGGTGCGGGCCAGTTCGCCGATTTTCATGGGGGCTCCTTGATCCGGGTGCTTGACCCTATAGTAACTCCAGGGTGTGAAATGCGTCCAACATCAAGACAGGACGTACCAGATGCCCTCCACGACTCGCGACCTTGCCCTCGATACGCCAGCCGGCCAACGCACGGACGCCCACGGCCATGACCATGCCGACCATAAGCACGCCGGCCATGACCATGCCGGCCATGAGCACGCCGGCCACGGCCATGCCGCACACGACCATGGCATCCCGGCCTGCTGCGGCCATGACCACGGCCAGCCGGCCGCGCCCGCGGCCGGGCCGGCCTGGCAAGCCGGCCCGGGCCAGCAGGTCACGCGGGTGCGCATCGGGCAGATGGACTGCCCCACCGAGGAAACGCTGATCCGCAAGAAGCTGGCCGGCCTGCCCGAGGTGCACGAGCTCGACTTCAACCTGATGCAGCGGGTGCTGACCGTGCTGCATGCCGACGGCGCGCTCGACCGTATCGACGCGGCGATCCGCTCGCTGGGCATGACGCCCGAGCCCCTGGCCGCCGACGCCCCGGCGGCCCCGGCCGGCGCTGCAGCGCCCGCGCGCGGCTGGCGCCTGCTGGCCGCCGGCGGCGTGCTGGCGGCGCTGTCCGAGGTCGCCCATTTCACCGGCCAGCCCGTGTATGTCGCCGCCGCCCTGGCGCTGGCGGCCATCCTGGCCTGCGGGCTGTCGACCTACCGCAAGGGCTGGATCGCGGTGCGCAACGGCAACCTCAACATCAACGCCCTGATGAGCATCGCCGTCACCGGCGCGATGCTGATCGGCCAATGGCCGGAAGCGGCCATGGTGATGTTCCTGTTCAACGTGGCCGAACTGATCGAAGCCCGCGCCCTGGACCGCGCCCGCAATGCCGTGCGCGGCCTGCTGGACCTGGCGCCGCAGACCGCCACGATGCGCCAGTCCGATGGCACGTGGATCGAGGTGCCCGCGGCGCGACTGCGTCCGGGCGACCTGGTGCGGGTGCGCCCGGGCGAGCGCATCGCCGCCGACGGCGCCATCGTCGAAGGCCAATCCGCGATCGACCAATCGCCCATCACCGGCGAAAGCCTGCCGGTGGAAAAAGGCGTGGACGACGAGGTCTACGCCGGCACCGTCAATGCCTCGGGGTCGTTCGACTACCGCGTCACGGCCGCGGCCGGCAACACCACGCTGGACCGCATCATCCACGCGGTCGAGCAGGCGCAGGGCGCGCGCGCCCCGACCCAGCGCTTCATCGACCGCTTCTCGCGCATCTACACGCCGGCCGTGGTCGGACTGGCGGTGCTGGTCGCGCTGGCGCCGCCGCTGCTGCTGGGCCATGCCTGGCTCGACTCGGTGTACCGCGCGCTGGCGCTGCTGATCATCGCCTGCCCCTGCGCGCTGGTGATTTCCACCCCGGTCAGCGTGGTCAGCGGCCTGACCGCCGCCGCGCGGCGCGGCATCCTGATCAAGGGCGGCGTCTACCTGGAGGAAGGACGCAAGCTGCGCTGGCTGGCGCTGGACAAGACCGGCACGCTGACCCAGGGCAAGCCGGTGCAGACCGACCTGGAGCTGCTGCACGACGCCAGCGCTGGCGGGCGCCCGGCGCTGCGCGCCGCGGTCAGCCTGGCGGCGCGCTCGGACCACCCCGTGTCGCGCGCGCTGGCCCAGGCCGATCACGCCCTGGACGCGCCGCTGGACGACGTGGACGGTTTCGCCGCCCTGCCCGGCCGCGGTGTGCAAGGCGAGATCGGCGGCGAGCGCTTCCAGTTGGGCAACCGCCGCCTGATGCGCGAGCTGGGCGTCGGCACGCCAGAGATCGAGGCCCGCATCGACGCCTATGAGGCGGCCGGCAAGACCGCCATCGCCCTGACCGACGGACAGCGCGTCCTGCTGGTGGCCGCGGTGGCCGACACGCTCAAGGCCAGCAGCGCCGCCGCCGTGGCCGACCTGCACCGGCTGGGCGTGCGCACCCTCATGCTGACCGGCGACAACACCCGGGCCGCCCAGGCGGTGGCCGCCCAGGCCGGCATCGACGAGGCGCGCGGCGACCTGCTGCCGCAGGACAAGCTGGACGCGGTCCAGGCCAAGCTGGACCCGGCCCTGCGCGTGGGCATGGTGGGCGACGGAATCAACGACGCGCCGGCGCTGGCGCGGGCCGACATCGGCTTCGCCATGGGCGCGGCCGGCACCGGCACCGCCATCGAAACCGCCGACGTGGCCCTGATGGACGACGACCTGCGCAAGATCGGCACGTTCGTGCGCCTGTCGCGCGCCACCCACCGCATCCTGACCCAGAACATCGCCCTGGCGCTGGGCATCAAGGCGGTGTTCCTGGTGCTGGCGATGGCCGGCCAGGCCACGCTGTGGATGGCGGTGTTCGCCGACGTGGGCGCCAGCCTGCTGGTGGTCGCCAACGGCTTGCGGCTGCTGCGCGCGGGCGGGCGCCAGGCGTCCTGACGACGGGGTGCCTGTCCCCGCAGGGGGACGGGTGCCAGTCCCCGCAGGGGGACCGGTGCCTGTCCCAGCGGGGACAGGCACCTGAGGCGCCGGCCAGTGCAAGCATGGGGTGCCTGTCCCAGCGGGGACGGGCACCTGGGGCGCCGGAAAGTGCAAGCATGGGGTGCCTGTCCCAGCGGGGACGGGCACCTGGGGCGCCGGAAAGTGCAAGCATGGGGTGCCTGTCCCAGCGGGGACGGGCACCTGGGGCGCCGGAAAGTGGAAGTCAGCGGGAGCCAGTCCCCCTGCGGGGACAGGCTCCCGGGCATATTGCTTTTTCTTATGTTTTCACGATTTCTTATTCTTTGTGGAAAAATAGGCGCGTTGCTAGAGTGCTCAGTTCCGCGGGGCGCTGCGCCCCGTCCACCTCTTCCTGTGGAGCACGCGCCATGAACTTCTCCTTGCGCAAACTGCTGCTTGCCGGCCTGGTGCCGCTGGCCATGGCCGGCACGGCCGCCCAGGCCGACGACCTGGCCGCCATCAAGGCGGCTGGCGTCATCAAGATCGGCACCGAGGGCACTTACGCCCCGTTCAGCTATCACGACGCCAGCAACAAGCTGACCGGCTTCGACGTGGAGATCGGCCGCGCCATCGCCCGGAAGATGGGCGTGAAGGCCGAATTCGTCGAAGGCAAGTGGGACGGCCTGATCGCCGGCCTGGACGTCAAGCGCTACGACGCCGTCATCAACCAGGTCGGCATCACCGATGCGCGCAAGGCCAAGTACGACTTCTCGGACCCCTACATCTCGTCCCAGGCCGCGCTGATCGTGCGCGAGGACAACCAGGCCATCAAGTCGTTCGCCGACCTGAAAGGCCGCAAGTCGGCCAATACCCTGACCAGCAACTTCGGCAAGCTGGCGCAAAGCTATGGCGCCGAAGTGGTGCCGGTGCAGGGATTCAACGAAGCCATCGACCTGCTCATGTCGGGCCGCGTCGAGGCCACCGTCAACGACAACCTGTCGTTCCTCGACTTCAAGAAGCAAAAGCCCAACGCCAAGGTCAAGGTGGCGGCCTACGACAAGAGCAAGGAGTTCAGCGAATCGGGCGTGCTGATCCGCAAGAACAACCCCGAACTGCAAGCCGCCATCAACAAGGCGCTGGCCGACCTGAAGGCCGACGGCACCTACAGGAAGATCTCCGAGCAGTACTTCGGCGCCGACCTGTCGGCCGCCCAGTAAAGCCCGCCGCCGGCCCCGCCCGGCGGCGGCGCCCTTCCCCGCCCGCAACGCACAGGAGCCCCCATCGTGCCGGCCTGGCTACAGCTCATGCTCGATTCGTTCTGGCCCCTGCTACATGCGGGGTTGATGTTCACCGTGCCGCTGACGCTGCTGTCGTTCGCCGCGGGCCTGGCGCTGGCCTTCGTGGTGGCGCTGCTGCGGCTGTTCGGCCCCTGGCCCATCGTGGCGCTGATGCGCTTCTACGTCTGGCTGATCCGCGGCACGCCGCTGCTGGTGCAGTTGTTCGTGATCTTCTACGGCCTGCCCAGCATCGGCATCGTGCTCGACCCGCTGCCGGCCGCGCTGATCGGCTTCACGCTGAACGTCGGCGCCTACAACTCGGAAGTGATTCGCGGCGCCATCGAATCCATCCCCAGGGGCCAATGGGAAGCGGCCTATTCGCTGAGCATGACGCGCGGCCAGGCCATGCGCCGCACCGTGCTGCCGCAGGCCGCGCGGGTGGCGGTGCCGCCGCTGGCCAATTCGTTCATCGCGCTGGTCAAGGACACCTCGCTGGCGGCGGTGCTGACCGTGCCCGAAATCTTCCAGGCCGCCCAACGCATCGCCGCGGTGACCTACGAGCCGCTCATTCTCTATACCGAGGCGGCGCTGATCTACCTCGTGTTCAGTTCGGCCCTGTCCTCGCTGCAGGTGCGCCTGGAAAAACGCTTCGGCCAGCACGCCGTCTTCGCGGAGCAACATCGATGATAGGGCTGCAAGGCATAGACAAGACTTTCGGCGGCAACCGGGTATTGCACGGCGTGGACGTCGTCATTCCCGAGGGCAGCGTCACCGCCCTGATCGGCCCCTCGGGCAGCGGCAAGAGCACGCTGCTGCGCTGCGTGAACCTGCTGGAGATCCCCGAGGCCGGCGTGCTGCGGCTGGGGCCCGAAACGCTGGCGTTCGACGGCCGGCGCCCGGCGCGCGACGCCGTGCAGCGCATCCGCCGCCAGACCGGGATGGTGTTCCAGAACTTCCAGCTGTTTCCCCACCAGAGCGTGATCGACAACGTCATGGAAGGCCTGGTCACGGTGCAGCGCTGGGACAAGCCGCGCGCGCGTGCGCGCGCCATGGCGCTGCTGGAGAAAGTCGGCATGACCGCCAAGGCCGACGCCTGGCCGGTCACGCTGTCCGGCGGCCAGCAGCAGCGCGTGGCCATCGCCCGCGCGCTGGCGCCGTCGCCGCGCGTCCTGTTGTGCGACGAACCGACCTCGGCGCTGGACCCGTCGCTGGCCATCGAAGTGGTGGACGTGCTGCGCCGGCTGGCCGGCGAAGGCATGACCATGCTGATGGCCACCCACGACCTGCGGCTGGCCGCCAGCATCGCCCAGCAGGTGGTGTTCCTGGAGGGCGGCGCGGTGGTCGAGGCGGGTACGCCGCGCGAGGTCTTCGCGCAGTCGCGCGACCCGCGCACCGCCGCGTTCGTCTCCACCCTGACCCAGGGCCTGCCCGAGGAATGGGGGGCGCCCGCCTAGGGCTTGGGGCGGCCGTCGATATGGCCGAGCGGACGGCCCGGATCGAGGTGGTCGCGCACCCGCTGCTTGAGCACCTTGGCCTCGGGAAAGCCGCCGTCGACCTCGCGGTCCCAGAGCGGCGCGCCGTTGTAATGGATGCGGAACACCCCGCCGGTGCCGGGCACCAGGGCCACCTCACCCAGGTCGGCGCCGAACGTCGAAAGCAGTTCCTGCGCCATCCATGCCGCGCGCAGCAGCCACTGGCACTGCGTGCAATACTGGATGGCGATGCGGGGGCGATGGTCTGGCGGCGTGATCATGGCGGCTGGGCTGCGGAATGCGCGGGCGCGTGCCCGACGGCCCAGTGTAAAAGAAAGCGCCGCGCGCTTGCGCGGCGTCAAGGCCCCGGCCCTTGCCTTCCCATGCCGAAGCCATAAGATGTATTATAGATACATCTTATAAACCGCAGGAGTGGCCTCGTGGGCGCGCCCGATCTCTGTACCGAAGAAGACATCACGCAACTGGTGCACCAGTTCTACGCCGAAGTGCGGCGCGACGCCGAGTTGGGGCCGATCTTCAACACCCATGTCGACGACTGGGACGTCCACCTGGCCAAGCTGGTCGACTTCTGGTCGTCGATACTGCGCGGCACCGGACGCTTTCGCGGCACGCCCATGCCCAAGCACGTGGCCCTGCCCGGCTTGCACGCGGGCCTGTTCGAACGCTGGTTGCGGCTGTTTCGCGCCACGGCCGCGGCGCAGCCCAACCAGGCCATGGCCGAGCAGGCCTGCCTGATGGCCGGCCGCATCGCGCAAAGCCTGTGGTACGGCTACCAGTTGCACCGCAGCCCCGACCAGGCCCCCACGGATCTCGCCCATGGCTGAACTGCTGCAGATCGACGAGCCCGTCGCCGGGCGCGCCGCGCCGCAATGGCGCGCCTTCCTGGAACTGGGCTTTCGCCCGCTCTACCTGCTGGGCGCGGCCTGGGGCGCGTTGTCGGTGGCGCTGTGGATCGGCGCGCCGCAGTGGCTGGCCGGTGCCATGCCGGGCGTCATCTGGCACGCGCATGAAATGCTGTGGGGCTTCATCGGCGCCATCGCGGTCGGTTTCCTGCTGACCGCCGCGGCCACGTGGACCGGCGTCAACCCCCTGCGCGGCGCGCCGCTGGCCGCGCTGGCCGCGCTGTGGCTGGCGGCCCGCGCCGCCTTCCTCGCGCCAGGCATGACCGCCTTCTGGATCGGCCTGGCCTGCGAACTGCTGTTCTTCGCCTGGGCCGCGGCCGCGCTGGGCCGGGTCATCTACCGGCGCGGCGCCAGCCGCCGCAACCACGGCGTGCCCCTGCTGGTGCTGGGGCTGGGCGCGGCCGACGCCCTTTATCTGCTGGCCGCCCGCGCCGGCGACTATCCCTTGCTGCTGCAACGCTTCAACGCGGGCCTGCTGTGCATGGCCGTGATCGCCTTGCTGATCGCGCGCCGCATCATCCCCTTTTTCGCCATGCGCGCCATCGCCGGCCTGCAGATCCCCATGCATACGCGCAGCGGCCAATGGCAACTGGCCGCCGGTCTGGTCGCCGTGGCGGCGACGCTGGCGCAGGCCGGCGCGGTGACCGCCGTGGCGGCGACGCTGGCGCAGGCCGGCGCGGTGACCGCCGTGGCGCTGGCCGCGGCCGGCCTGATCGCGCTGGCGCAGTGGCTGTCCTGGCGCCCCTGGGCCGCGCGCGGCGTGCCGCTGCTGTGGATCCTGTACGCCGGCTACCTGGGCCTGGCCGCCGGCCTGCTGGTGGCGGCGGCAGGCGCGGCGGGCGGCATCGCGCGCGCCGCGTGGCCCGTGCACGTCATCGGCATGGCCGGCTTCGGCCTGCTCATCATCGGCATGATCACCCGCACCGCCCTGGGCCACCTGGGCCGGCCGCTGCGCACCGACGGTCTCATGGTCGCCTGCTACATACTGGTCATCGGCGCGGCCGTCCTGCGCCTGGCCGCCCTCTGGCCCGGCCCGCACACGCCGGCCGCGCTGCACGGCGCCACCGCCGCCTGGGTGCTGGCCTTCTTGCTGTACCTGTGGCGTTTCGCGCCCCTGCTGGTGCGCCCGCGCCTGCACGCACCGGCCCCCACCGTCGCCACGCCCGCCCGGTCCCGCCCATGACCTACCCCATCCTGCTGACGCTGCACCTGCTGGCCGCCTTCGTCTTCATCGGCACCGTCTTCTTCGAGGTCCTGATCCTCGAAAGCGTGCGCAAGCAGGTGCCGCGCGAAGCCATGAACGCGGTCGAGCGCGGCATCGGCAACCGCGCCCGCGCCATCATGCCATGGGTGCTGCTGGCGCTGTTCGGCGCCGGCGTCGGCATGGCCTGGCAGCACCGCGGCGCGCTGGCGCAGCCGCTGGCCAGCAGCTTCGGCCTGCTGCTCAGCCTGAAGATCGTGCTGGCGCTCAGCGTGCTGGGCCATTTCGCCGCCGCCATGCGCTGGCGCCGGCGCGGCGAACTGCGCGGCCGGCGTTCGCGGCGGCTGCACCTGAGCGTGTTCTGCCACGTCGTGGCGATCGTCCTGCTGGCCAAGGGGATGTACTACATCGACGCGTTCCGCTGAGCGCTTCCTGCCCGCTTGGCCCAAATCTGCGAAAATCCGCCGTTGGCCGAACTTTTGCAGTGAGACCCCGTGAAACTCGCAACCTGGAACGTCAACTCCCTGAATGTGCGCCTGCCGCAGGTGCTGGACTGGCTGGCCGCCAATCCGGTCGATGCGCTGTGCATCCAGGAACTCAAGCTGACCGACGACAAATTCCCGCTCGACGCCTTTACCGAGGCCGGCTATCACGCCGCCTGGGCCGGACAGAAAACCTATAACGGCGTGGCCATCATCTCGCGCGAGCCCGGCTTCGCGCTGGTGCGCAACAACCCGCGCTACGAAGACCCGCAGCAGCGCATCCTGGCCGTGACGCTGCCCAGCCCGGCCGGCGACGTGCGCGTGATCTGCGCCTACTGCCCCAACGGCCAGGCGGTCGACAGCGACAAATACGTCTACAAGCTGGCCTGGTTCGACGGCCTGCGCGAGTGGCTCGAGGAAGAAATGCGCACCTACCCGCGCCTGGCCATCCTCGGCGACTACAACGTCGCGCCGGCCGACGCCGACGTGCACAATCCGGAAAAGTGGGAAGGCCAGGTGCTGGTCTCCGAACCCGAGCGCGCCGCCTTCCGCGCCCTGCTGGACCTGGGCCTGACCGACTCCTTCCGCCTGTTCGAGCAGCCCGAGAAGTCCTTCAGCTGGTGGGACTACCGCCAGTTCGCGTTTCGCCGCAACGCCGGCCTGCGCATCGACCACGTGCTGCTGTCCGACGCGCTCAAGCCGCACTGCGTGGCCTGCGTCATCGACAAGGCGCCGCGCGCCAACGAACAGCCGTCCGACCACGCGCCGGTCATCGCCACCCTGGCGTTCGACTGACGCCCGGCGCCGCGACGGCGCCCCACGCCTGGGAGGCAAGCATGCATATCCTGGTTGCCGGTTTCCAACACGAAACCAACACCTTCGCGCCTTCCAAGGCCGGCTATGACAACTTCCTGCGCGGCGAAGGCTTTCCCGCCCTGGTGCGCGGCGACGACCTGCTGGCGCTGCGCGCCGTCAACATCCCCGCCGGCGGCTTCCTGAACGCCGCCCTGGCGGCCGGCCACAGCGTGCACCCCGTCATCTGGGCCGGCGCCAGCCCCTCGGCGCACGTCACGCGCGACGCCTTCGAGCGCATCGCCGGCGAGATCGAGGCCGCCGCCCGCGCCGGCCGCTACGACGCCGTCTACCTGGACCTGCACGGCGCCATGGTCACCGAGCACCACGACGACGGCGAAGGCGAGCTGCTGCGCCGCCTGCGCGCCGCCGTCGGCCCCGGCACGCCCATCGTCGCCAGCCTGGACCTGCACGCCAACGTCACTCGCGCCATGCTGGCGCATGCCAGCGCGCTGGTGGCCTATCGCACCTATCCGCACGTGGACATGGCCGACACCGGCGCGCGCGCCGCCGCCCTGCTGCAAGCGCGCGCGCAGGCCGGCAAGCAGTGGCACGGCGCCGCGCGGCGCCTGCCTTTTCTCATCCCCATCAACGGCATGTGCACCCAGCTCGAACCCGCCCGGGGCGTGTACGCCCTGCTGGCCGAACTCGAGCGCCGCGAACCCGGCGTCGCCAGCCTGTCCTATGCCCCCGGCTTTCCGGCCGCCGACTTTCCCGAATGCGGCCCGGTCGTCTGGGCCCATGGCACCGACCGCGACGCCGTCGAACGCATCGTGCAGACGCTGGCCGAGCGCATCGCCGAACTCGAGGCCCGGTGGGCGCCCGATTTCCTCGCCCCGGACGAGGCCATCCGCCAGGCCCGGCAACTGGCGCAAGGCGCGCGCCGCCCCGTGGTCATCGCCGACACCCAGGACAACCCCGGCGCCGGCGGCGACGCCAACACCACCGGCATGCTGCGCGCCCTGATCGAGGCCGACGCCGACAACGCCGCCATCGGCCTCATGTGCGACCCCCAGGCCGTCGCCCAGGCCCTGGCCGCCGGGGTGGGCAACCGCGTGCGCCTGCGCCTGGGCGGCCAGTCGGGCGTCGCCGGCGACGCCCCGTACGAGGCCGAGTTCATCGTCGAACACCAGTCCGACGGCAAGACCCGCTACGACGGCCCCATGATGCACGGCATGGCGGCCGACCTCGGCCCCACCGTCTGCCTGCGCCACCGCGGCGTGCGCGCCATCGTCAGCAGCAACAAGGCCCAGACCCTGGACCGCAACCTCATCCGCCTGGGCGGCGTCGATCCCGAGAACCTCGCCATCCTGGTCGTCAAGAGCTCGGTGCACTTTCGCGCCGACTTCGAACCCATCGCCCACGCGGTGCTGATCGCCAAGGCGCCCGGCCCGATGCAGGCCGACCCCGCCGACCTGCCCTGGACGCGCCTGGCCCCCGGCATGCGCACCCGCCCGCGCGGCCAGCCCTTCGCCCCCGCCCAGCCCTGAGGCCGCGGCGGCCCGCAAGCCGGCAAAAATTTTCCGCCGGCCGCTACCAAAACGGCCGGAATCCGTGTATAGTTGCGGACTTCATTGGGGCGGTAGCTCAGCTGGGAGAGCGTCGCGTTCGCAATGCGAAGGTCGGGAGTTCGATCCTCCTCCGCTCCACCAAACACCAGACGGAAAAGCCTTGGACACGCCACGTGGTCCAGGGCTTTTTTGTTTCCGGCGTGCCTGTCCCGGCGGGGACAGGCACGCCCACCCCACGCCGCAACAAGCGCCTTGCGTCTGCCTCAGAACGCCGAATACCCGCCGTTGGCGGCGATGGCCTCGCCGGTGATCATGCGCGACTCGTGGCTGGCCAGGAACAGCGCGATGTGGGCGATGTCGATCGGGTCGCCCTCGCGGCACGGGTAGCGTTGCGCCGCGCCGGCTTGCGCCGGTGCGCCGGCATCGAGGTTGCGCAGTATGCGTTCGGTGCGGATGCGGCCCGCGCAGATCGCGTTGACCCGCACCCCGTGCGGCGCATATTCGGCGGCCAGCGCGCGGGTCAGCGCGATGACCGCGCCCTTGGCGGCCGTGTAGGCATGCCCGCCGAAGCTGCCGCGCAGGCCGGCCCCGGACGACATGTTGACGACCGTGCCGCCGCCGGCGCGCACGATGGCCGGCACGGCGTGGCGGCAGCACAGCATGGTGCCGTCCAGGTCCAGGCGCAGGGTGCGGTTCCACAAGGCGAGGTCCACCTTGTCCACCGCCGTGTCGCCCGCCACGGATCCGCCGGCGCAGTTGAACAGGGTATCGATCCCGCCGTAGTGCTCGACGGCGCGCTGCACGGCCTGGCGCACGCTGTCGTCGTCGGTCACGTCGGCGGCCACGCCGATCGCCCGCCCTCCCTCGCCGCGGATCCGGCCAGCCAGTTGCTCGATGGCGTCGGGGCGCCGGTCCAGCAGCGCCAGCGCGGCGCCTTCGGCCGCGAAGCGCAGCGCGGCGGCGCTGCCTATGCCGCCGGCCGCGCCGGTGATCAGGGCGACCCGCCCCGCCAGCCTGCCGGCCGCCGGCGCGCAATCGGTGCGGCCTGCCATGTTCAGGCCCCCGCGCCTGCCGAAGGCGGGACCCGTCCCGCCCACGGCGCGGCGCGCTCGAGGTCGGCGGCCAGGCGCAGCACCAGGTCGTCGCGGCCCAGCGCGCCGATCAGCTGCACGCCGATGGGCAAGCCCTGCCCGTCGCGGTACAGCGGCACGCTGGCCGCCGGCTGTCCCGAGGCGTTGATGACGGCCAGGAACGTCGTGTAGCGGGCCGCCTTCTGGCGAAACGACACGAAGTCGTCCGCCATGCTGATTTCGCCGAGCGCCACCGGCGGGCGCGTCAGGGTGGGCGACAGCAGCAGGTCGTAGCCTTGCATGCAGGCGGCCATGGCGCGGCCCACCGCGTGCAGCGTCTGGATCATGCCCGCGTAGTCGGTAGCGGAAATGGCGCGCGCGCGCCGATAGCCGTCCAGGATGGCCGGCTCCAGGTCGCCGTCGCGCAGGCCGCGCCGCAGGACGGCCAGGCGGGCGTCGACGGCCAGCGCGATATGCGTGCACAGAATGCCGATATGCGCCCGCACGAAGGCCTGGTAGTCGATGGGCGGCGCGGCGATGGCTTCGGTGGCGTGGCCCCGTTGCCGGCACAATGCCTGGGCCTGCGCGAGCGCCGCCGAGCATGCCGGGTCGACCTCGATGCCGTCCCAGGCATGCTGCCACACGCCTATGCGCAATGGCCGCTCGAAAGGCTGGTCCAGGGCGGCCAGGTAGCCGCCCGCAGGCGGCGCCGGCGCCGCATAGGGGGCTCCCCGCTCCATGCCGGCGATCGCATCGAGCGCGGCGGCGCTGTCGCGCACGCTGCGGCTCAGCACGCCGTCGCCCGCCATGCCGCCCCATGCCTCGCCGCGCGCCGGCCCCAGCGGCACCAGGCCGCGGCTGGGCTTCAGGCCGAAGACGCCGCAGCACGACGCCGGAATGCGGATCGACCCGCCGCCGTCGCTGCCGTGGGCCAGGGGCACCACGCCGGTGGCGACCGCGATGGCCGCGCCGCCGCTGGAGCCGCCTGCGGAACGCTGCGGCGCCCAAGGGTTGCGGGTGGGCCCGCCGTTGGCCAGCGCTTCGGTGGTGGGCGCCATGCACAGCGCCGGCACGGTGGTGCGGGCAAAGGGCAGCAGGCCGGCGGCGTCGAAGCGTTCCACCAGCGTGGCGTTGCCGGCAAAGCGCATGTCCTTGCACAGCGCCAGCCCGATGCTCGATGGCAGGCGGTCGCAGGCCAGGCCGGAGTCCTTCAGCAGGAACGGCAGGCCGCCGAACACGCCCGTCGGCCGCCACGCCGCCGCGCGCGCCAGCGCTGCCTCGTAGTCGGGATAGCACAGGGCGTTGAGGGGTTCGGCGCGCTGCCGGGCCAGCGCGATCGCGCATTGCATCAGGGCCTGCGGGTCGGTGGCGCCGGCGCGCAGTTGCGCCGCCAGCGCCAAGCCGTCGTGCCGTACGTATTCGTCGATGTTCATGACGGACGCCAAAGTCGCCGACCGCGATGGATCAAGGCCAGGCCGGCCCGCCGTGGCGGGCCAGGAAGCTGCGCAGGTCCGCCACGCAGCGTTGCGGCAGGTACTCGCAGATGCTGTGCCGTTCGCCTTCGTAGACCAGGATTTCGGCCCGCTTGATATGGTCGCGCATGGGCTGGTAGGCGTCCATGGCGCCGATGCGGCCGGCGCCCGGGATCACCACCAGTGTCGGGCAGGTGATGCGGTGGACCTGGTCGCCCCACTCCTGTTGCGCCATGTAGCCGACGAACCTGCCGATGTAGGCCATGTCATGGTCGGACAGCGCGTCGAGGAACTGCTCGCACCGCGGGGTGCCGACCAGTTCGGGCGGGAAACGGTCGTCGATGGTGTCGGCCAGGAATTGCCGCAAGCCCTGCCGGGCCACCCGGTCGAGCCAGGTCGAGGCCTGGCTGTTGCGCAGGCCCGGCGCCGAACCGAACAGCGCCAGGGTCTCGATGCGTTGCGGGTGCTGCATGGCCAGATGCTGGCCCACGTAGCCGCCGGCCGAATTGCCGGCCAGGTGCACGCGCTCGCAGCCCAGGTGATCGAGCAAGGCCAGGATGTCCTCGGTCAGCACCTGCATGTCCAGCGGCTTGTCCGCCGGCGGTACGTCGGACAGCCCATGCCCGCGCAGGTCGGCGCGCACCACGCGGTAATCGCGGCTCAGGCCGGGCACCCAGGAATAGAAGCGCTGGGCATTGGCCATGGCGCCGTGCAGCAGCAGCAAGGTGGGCGCCTTGGTCCACGGGTCGGTGTAGTCGTCGAGGTAATAGCTCAAGCGCACGCCGTCGCGCTCATAGTAGTGCTGCATCATCGTCCTTCCATCGTTGGTCATGCGGCGCCGGCGGCCAGCGCCTGCCGCCGCCGGTAGGTATCCACCACGTCTTCCATGCGCACGAACGTCGCGCCCTCGTCGATCAGGCGGCGCAGCATGCGTTCGAGCATGCGCATGCGGTGGCCGCGTCCGATCACGAACGGATGGAAGGTATAGGTGATGACGCCCCAGTCGAAGTTCTCCTTCAGGTACAGGAAGTCCTCGATCCAGTTGTCCATCACGCTGTTGGCATTCATCAGGCCGGGGATGACGCTCTGCCCGGCGCGCACGAACTCGAAGTGCGGATAGTCGTCCAGCGACCAGCTGACGGGCACCTCGACCAGGCGGGTGGGCTCGCCGAACACCGCGGGTTCGTCCAGGGGAAAACTGTCTCCCTGGCGCACCGGATACGGCAGATAGTCGTGCCCCATCATGCTGCTGTCGTAGTCGAAGCCGTGCTCGAGCAGCAGCGCCAGGGTGTGCGGACTGAGGTCCCAGGACGGCGAGCGGTAGCCGCGCGCGGCCCGCCCCGTCAGCGCGCGGATCGCCTCGTTGGCGCGCACCAGGCCGCGGAGCTCTTCTTCGCGCGTCATCAGGTTGGGCGCGACGTGCGTCCAGCCGTGGTGGCCGATTTCATGGCCGGCCTCGTGGACGCGCCGGCAATGGTCCGGATAGCTGGCCAAGGTATGGCCGGGGATGAACCAGGTCGACGGCAGGCCCAGCCGTTCGAGCAAGGCCAGCACGCGGTCGGCCGCCACGGCGCAGAATTCGCCGCGCGACACCGGCGTCGGGCTGTCCATGCCGCGCGCCAGCCATACCGAGATCGCGTCGAAATCGAAGGTCAGGCAGACCAGGGATTGTTTGGCGGCCATGGCTTACTCCAGTCGGATATCCGCTTCCTTGACGAAGGCGCCCCAATCGCCAATCATCGTCTTCATCTGCGCCGTGTGCTCGGCGGCGCTGTTGCCGATCAGGGTCAGGCCCAGGTCGCGGGTGCGCTGTTGCACGGCGGGGTCCCGCAAGGCGCCGGTGTAGTAGGCGTTCAGCTTCTCGATGACCGCATCGGGCGTCCTGGCCGGCGCGTAGACGCCCCAGTACGTATCGGCGTTCACGCCCTGGATGCCGCGCGACACGAAGGTCGGCACCCCGGGCAGCAGCGGGCTGGGCTCCTCGCCCGTCACCGCCAGCGCGCGCAGCTTGCCCGACTGGATATGCGGCAGGCCCGTCGTGGTGCCGCCGAAATACATCTGCACCTGCCCGCCCAGCAGCGCCGACATGGCCGGCGCCACCCCCTGGTACGGCACGTGCACGACATCGATGCCCGCGGCGCGGCGGAACATCTCGCCCGCCATGTGGGTCGAGGTGCCGTAGCCGCCCGAGGCGAAGTTCAGCGTACCCGGCTTGGCCTTGGCCAGCGCGATCAGCTCGTCGAGGCTGTTGGCCGGCACCGACGGGTGCACCAGCAGCACCAGCGGCGCGCGCGCCAGCATCGTGACGCCGCGGAAGTCCCGCACGGTGTCATACGGCAGGTTCTTCATCAGCGAGGGGTTGACCAGCACCGAGAGGTCGCCGCCCAGCACGGTGTAGCCGTCCGGCGCCGCTTGCGCCACGTGCGAAGTGCCGATGACCGACGCGCCGCCGGGCCGGTTGTCGACCACCACCGATTGCCCCGCGGCGTCGGCCACCGGCTTTTGCAGCAGGCGCACCAGCACATCGGTCGTGCCTCCCGGCGGATAGGGCACCACGACCCGCAGCGCCCGTTCGGGAAAGGTCTGGGACAGCGCGGCGGCCGACATCCCGGCCATCGATACCGCCAGCACGGCAAGCAGCATATTCCTGATCTTCATGTATATCCTCGCGACGAGCGTCTGATGTCTGATGCGCCACGATTCTAGGGCGCGCCCCGGGCCGCGAATATGATCTACATTACATTCCCGCGCCCCTGCGGCAGCGCCTTCACAGTCAAGCAATGAGCCAGGCAGCCAATCCGACCGCCTCCCCCGCCTGGGACCCGCCGGCGATCCTGGCGCAGCTGCGCGCCAATACCTGCTTCGGAAACATGACCGAGCCCACGCTGGCCGCGTTCGCCGCCATCGCCCAGTGGCGCCGGCTGGACCATGGCGAACTGCTGGCCGGGCGCGGCACGCCCGCCCCGGGCGTGGTGATCATCCTGAAAGGCGCCATCCACACCAGTTCGTTTTCCAACGACGGCCACGAGTTCGCGCTGTCGATGCTGGAGTTCGACGGCCTGTGGGGCGTGGCGGCGGTACTGGACGGCGGCGGGATGCTGCGCGACAGCCGGGCCTACCAGCAGACGGACATCCTGCTGCTGCCGCGCGCGGCTTTCCTGGAAATACTGGACGGCGACCCCGGGCTGTACCGCTACTTCGTCAAGCTGCTGTGCAGCCGCATACGCACCGCCCACGCCATCATCGACGAGCTGGCGCTGCGCAGCCTGGCGCAGCGGCTGCCGCGCCTGCTGGGCGCGCTGACGGCCGGGCGGCCCTGCGACGACGAACGCGGCATCGCCGTGGCGCAGACCCAGGACGCCCTGGCCACCCTGCTGGGCGTGTCGCGCCACGCGGTCAACCGCGAACTCAAGCAATTGGCGAACCAGGGCCTGGTCGGCCTGGGCTATGGCGAAATCTGGGTGCGGGACCTGGAGCGCTTGAGACAGCTCTGGCACGAACACGGCGCCCAGCCCTGAGCCGGGTTGTTGCCGCGCGCGGCCGGTGCACGGCAGATGCATACGTGTACATTATTTGGGGTATTTTTCGCCTGAAGCAGGCCTGCCACGGCACAGTCGGAAAAACCGGGAAGCTGGGCATTCGCGAACCATCATTTCGATAAATACCCGTATGAACAAATAGTATTGCTAGCCATCGCCTAAGGAAAACCCTAATTTTCCTGTTCCGCATTCCCAGCCTAGACTCCCGCAAAACACGAATGCACACGTGTGCTTTTCAAGCCGTCGCGCGGCCGGCCTGCATGAACATGACCAGAACGCGGGGGATGCAATGGAATACCGGTCACCGGCCCTGGCGGCCATGCAGCCAGCCATGCTGTCGCGACGCCTCCCGGCCAGGCGCGCGCAGGCCTGCGCGCGCCCGCTCCCCGCATCTTGCACGGCGCACGCCCCGCGCCTGACGCCCTTCCCGAGCAAGGCCTGGCCGTTCCAGGCCCACGGCTAGGCGTTTCCCGCCCTCCCTTCTCTGTCCGCGCGGCGGCCCGGTGCCCGCCGCGCGGCACGCCCACATTCTTTTCATCAGGAGCGTTCATGCTAGACCTCGACAATGCCCGAGGCGGTTTCATCGGTTCACACCCGTTCGGGCGACGCCCGGCCCTGGTGGTGATCGATTTCCAGCGGGCTTTCACCGACCCGGACGTCAGTCCGCTGGCCAGCGATTGCGCGCCCGCCATCGCGCAGACCAATCGCCTGATCCGGGCGATGCGCGGACGCGGTCCGGTGGTGTTCACGGTGGTGGGCTACGACGGCAACCATGGCGACGGCGGCTGTTTTCATCGCAAGTGCCCGCCGCTGAAGGACTTGGTGCGCGGCTCGGCGGGCTGCGCGCTGGACGAACGGCTGGACTACGACGCGGCGACCGACGTGCTGCTGTACAAGACGCAAGCCTCGGCGTTCTTCGGTACGCCGCTGTCCGCCATGCTCGCCCACGCGGGCTGCGACACCGTGCTGATCGCCGGCTGCACCACCAGCGGCTGCGTGCGCGCCAGCGCGGTCGACGCCATGCAGCACGGCTTTCCGCCTTTCGTGGCGCAGGACGCCGTCACGGACCGTTCCGCGGCCCAGCACCTCAGCAACCTGATCGACCTCAAGAGCAAATACGCGGAAGTCCTGCCGACCGACGCGCTCCTCCCCCTGCTTGCCAACCCGACGGCCTGAGCGCCACTGCGGAGTACATCAACCATGAACAAGACCTGGATCGCCAAATTGCTGCCGGCCGCGCTGCTGGCGCTGTCCGCCAACGCCGGCGCGGCGGACAAGCCGATCGAATTGACGCTGTCGACCTACGCCCCGCCTTCCTATGAGTACATGTGGAAGCCGCTGGAGACCTTCATCGAATATGTGGAGAAGGAAAGCCAGGGCCGCGTGAAGATCAAGGCTTTCCACTCCGCCCAGCTGTTCGACGGCTACGAGGAGCTGCCGGCGCTCTCGCGCGGCGACATCGATATCACCACCGTGGTGTCGACCTACGCCAGCGGCGCCATGCCGGTGCTGAATCTGTTCACCATGCCGTTCGTGTTCCAGGATACGGCGCACCTGGAACGGGCCGCCAAGGCCGGCCTGCTGGACGTGAGCATACGCGGCGAAATGCGCGACAAGCACGGCATCGAGGTGCTCGGCCTGGCGCCCATCGACCCGTACCAGATCTATTCGCGCCGCGCGCCGGTCCGCACGGCCGCCGATTTCAAGGGCAAGGTGTGGGCCACGACCGGCGCCGCCGACGCGCGCGCGATCCAGCTGCTTGGCGGCTCGCCCACCAGCATGCCGTCGTCCGAGCTGTACCTGGCGCTGGACCGTGGGGTGGTCGACGGCACGCCGCGTCCGCTGATCACCGGGCTGGGACGCAGCCTGCACGAGGTGGTCAAGCACCTGTCGCTGGCGACGCTGGCCATCGACACCTCGCTGCTGTCGATGAACAAGGCCAAGTTCGATTCGCTGCCGCCGGATATCCAGGACATCATCCGCCGCGGCGCGCAGGTGCGCGACGACGAGCAGTTCCGCCAGGTGTATGCCTACATCGAACAGGGCGTGGCGAAGTTCGAGAAGAATGGCGTGTCCGTCTACACGATCGAACCCGCCGCCCTGCAGGACATGCGCGCCGCGACCCGGCCGGCGGTCGAGGAATGGGTCGCGCAGGAGCCCGCGGCCAGCCGCCACCTGGATCTGCTGGAAAAGACCCGGGCGAACTGAGGCCCTTTCGACATGACCGCCTATCGACCTGGATCCCCCCCATGAAATCGCTTCTTGATCGGCTGACGCGGATCGGCCACGGAACCAACCGGGCCGCCGTTTTCATCGCGCAGGCAGCCTTGCTGCTGATGATGCTGCTGACCGTCTACTCGGTCATCGCGCGGTACGTGCTCCAGCAGCCCAGCGTCCACGCCGTGGAGATCAGTATTTACCTGCTGCTGCTGGTGACCTGGCTGTCGGTGGGCTGGACGCATCTGCTCGAGCGCCACGTCAGCATGGAAATGCTCAGCATCCGCGTGCGCGGACGCGGCAAGCGGGTGCTGAACGTGTTTCGCGAGCTGGTGGTGCTGGTGTTCTGCGGCTTCCTGCTGCATGCAGGCGTCCAGATCGCCGCCACGGCATTGGCGCGCAATTACCGCTCGACATCCCTGCTGGCCTTCCCCATGTGGATCGCCTATGGACTGATCGCGGTCGGCGCGTTGCTGCTGGCGATCGCCGCCGCGTGCAAGCTGAACCATCCCGACGGCAACGCCGCCATTGCGCCACCCAGCCCGGAGGCATGATCCGTGGACGCCGTACTCATTCTGACCCTGATCCTCGGGCTGTTCGGCCTGCTGCTGGTACTGGGCATCCCGATTTTCGCCGCGCTCGGCGTGCCCAGCATTCTCGGCATCTATCTGGTGGGCGGCGCCTCGGCGCTGAACGTCGTGCCGTCCGTGCTGCATCGCGGCATCGCCAGCTACTCGCTGATCTGCATTCCGCTGTTCATCCTGATGGGCGAGACGCTGGCCCGCACCAGCATCGGGGCGCGCCTCTATACCTTGTTCCATACCTGGCTGAGCCGCGTGCGCTGCAGCCTGGCGATAGCCAGCGTGGGGGCCTCGGCCATCTTCGGCGCCATGAGCGGCGTCAGCGTGGCCGGCGCCGCCACGATAGGCCGGGTCGCCATTCCGGAGATGCTCAAGCGCCGCTATGACCCGGGGCTGGCCGGCGGATCGGTGGCCGCGGCGGGCTCGCTGGCCTTGCTGATCCCGCCCAGCGTGGGCTTCGTGCTGTATGGCGAGATCGCCAGCCAGTCGATCGGCAAGCTGTTCAGCGCCGCCATCGTGCCCGGCCTGCTGCTCAGCGTCCTGATGATGCTTTATCTGTACGGATTGAGCCGCATCAGACCCTCGATGGCGCCGGACGAAGCGCAGAAGGTGTCGTGGCGGGAGCGCTGGCAGGCGCTGCGCGATGTATGGGCCGCCATTGTGCTGATCGTCGCCGTGCTGGGCACGATCTACCTGGGCATCGCCACGCCGACCGAGGCTTCGGGCCTGGGCGCGGCCGGCGCGCTGCTGGTGGCGCTCGGCTACCGCGAACTGGATCGCGCCAAGCTGCGCGAGATCGTCCGCTCCACCATCGTCACCAGCAGCATGATCCTGCTGATCGTGGCGGCCGCGCTGTTGTTCGGCCATGTCCTGATGCGCCTGCAGGCGCCGCAGATGCTGATCGCCTGGGTCGCCGCGCTGGCCCAGCCGGACTGGGTGATCCTGCTGCTGATCCTGGTGTTCCTGCTGATCGTCGGGATGTTCCTGGACATCGTCTCGATCATCCTGATCACGACCCCGATCGTGCTGCCGGTGATCACGTCGCTGGGCCTGGATCCGATCTGGTTCGGCGTGGTCATGATCATCATGTGCGAAATGGCGGTGATCACGCCGCCCATCGGCCTGAACCTGTACGTCATCAAGGGCGTGGCGCCCGAGATCTCGCTGCGCGACATCACCATGGGCGCCTTGCCGTTCGTCCTGGTGGAGGCCCTGGCCGTGCTGATCCTGGTGCTGTTTCCGCAACTGGTCCTGTGGCTGCCCAGCCATATGTAGGCCGGACCGAGGGCCTGGCCGCCGCGCCAGGCCCGCTTTCCGTCCGCCCTACCCCTGGCTGGCCACCGAGACCGACGCCTCGCTCGTGAGCATGAGGAAGGTCAGGGTTTCGCGCAGGTACAGGCGCACGACCTTGTCGGTGTGGCTCTGGTAGCCGATCGACAGGTCCTGCCCGAGATGCAGCTCGAAGTCGCCGCCGCGCGTGGAGAGCACGCAGCCGCCGTTGAGCGCCGGCGCCCAGATGATGTCGCCGCTGACGATGCGCTTGATGTGGTCGATGGTGGGATAGCCGTCGTCGCTGCCCTCGCTCAGGGCGGTGTAGGCGTCGGCGCCCAGCAATACCGAGTATGGCCCGTCCACGCCGGCCAGGCGCAGCTGTTCGAGGGCGCGGCCGATGGCCGCCGGGTAATCGGCGGCGTCCTTGGGCAGGTTGAGCCGGCCGTTGGACGAACCCTCGCGGATGCCGACGATGCCGGCGGCCTTGTAGCCGTCGAAAATGGCGCGGTCTTCGGCGTACGCCAGTTCGGTGGCGGCGTCCTTGGCCGGCTGCCAGTCGGCATCGTTGGCGCCGCGTTCGACGGCGTCGATTTCGTCGCGCTGCAGCTCGAAGGGCACGGTCAGCTCGACCAGGGCCTTGACTTCGCGCAGCTTGGCGTCGACGCCCTTCTGCGGCGCGGCGATGCCGCGCAGGTGGCCGGTGCCCACGGCGGCCAGGCTGAAGCCGCCGGGGTCCTTGACGTCGACCACGCGCCGGCCGGCGACCGAGCGCTTGAAGGTGCGCGCCACCTCTTCTTCGATCTGCGCCCAGGCGGCGGCGGAAATGGGAGCCAGGTCGCGATACAGGTTGTTCATTGCTGGGGGTTTCCTTTCAGGGAGCCAATGTTCAGCGAGCCGTCGTGCTGCGTGCGCGTGGCCGGCGCGGGGTCCGGCTGGCTGCTGTCGGTATCTTGCGGGTCGCGGTCGGCCAACGCTTCGAGCAGATCGGCCGAGGGCGCGAAGAACAGGCCGCCGGTCACCGCGCGGCTGAAGTCGAGCAGGCGGTCGTAGTTGCCCGGCGGGCGGCCCACGACCATGTTCTCGAGCATTTGCTCGATGGGCGCGGGCGAGCGGGCATAGCCGATGAAATAGGTGCCGAACTCGCCGGAGCCGGGCCGGCCGAACGGCATGTTGTCGCGCAGGATCTTGATTTCCTGGCCGTTTTCTTCCAGGGTGGTCAGGGCGCTGTGCGAGTTGCTGGGCTTGACGGCGTCGTCCAGTTCGATGTCCGACAGCTTGGTGCGCCCGATGATGCGCTCCTGGGTCTCGACGGACAGCGCGTTCCAGCCGTCCATGTCGTGCAGGTATTTCTGCACCAGGACGTAGCTGCCGCCGGCGAAATCCGGATCGGCGTCGTCGACCAGGGTGAAATCCAGCGCTTCGCGCCCGATGGGGTTTTCGGTGCCGTCGACGAAGCCGACCATGCTGCGCAGGTCGAAATAGCGAAAGCCATGCACTTCGTCGACCACGGTGACGGCGCCGCCCAACTGCGCCATCACATGCGTGGCCAGCTCGAAACAGAGGTCCATCTGCTCGGCGCGGATGTGCAGCAGCAGGTCGCCCGGGGTGGCCGGGGCGCGGCGCTCGCCGGCGCTGAATTCGCGGAAGGGATGCAGCTCGGCCGGCCGCGGCTGGCCGAACAGGCGGTCCCAGCCCGCGGCGCTGAAGCCGCATACACAGGAAAGATTGCCGGCCGGCACGCGCTTGCCGACGGCGCGCGCCAGGTCGGCCAGCTTGCCGCACAGGGCGCGGACCTTGTCGGCGGCTTCGTTGTCGGCGCCGACGGTGGCGACGAGGAAAATGGCGCTGCGTGTGATGGGACTGACGATGGCCTGTGGTTCCGGATTGTTCTGAGGCATGGGCTTCTATAGACGGTTGGCAATGTCTGCGGTCGTGCTCGCACTCATTCTAGTCGGCGCCGCGCCTTGGAGCCACATCACGGCATGGGCGGGCGCCCGGCGGCGTCCGCGCCAGGATAGACCACCATGCCGTCGGGACGCACGCGCGCGCCCGGCGTGAGGCTGGCCGGATCGATGCGGCCCGCTGCCATGATATGGAGCACGGTCTCCCCGCGGGCCAGCAAATGGTCGGCCACGATGCGGCGGTGGCAACGCCACCACACGGCTTCCGAACACATGACCGCGCTGCGCAGCGCGCGCCCGCGCGCGACCAGATGGTCCAGGCCGGCATGAAAGGCCTGCGAGAGCGCGTAGTCGGCATAGTTGTGGAAGCTGTCGTTGTCCCAGTAGCCGTTGACCTCGCGCGGCACCGTGCGCGACCTGGGGCGCAACCCGCCCAGCGCCGCCAGGTGCTCGTAGGCGATGCCGCGCCCGTCCAGCGAAGCCGGCAGCGCATCCTGGTTGAACTGCGGGTTGGCGCGCGAGCGCGGCACGGTCCGGATATCGACCAGCAGCTCGATGCCGGCCGCCTCCAGCAGGCCGACGAAGGCCTCCAGGCCGAGGTTGGAATGGCCGATGGTGTGAAACGGCGGCGTCATGCCCCGCCCTTGGCGCGCGCATGCCGCAGCGCCTCGCCCCGGTGCGCGGCGATGTGATCGGTCTTGTCGCTCTTGATTTCGTACTGGGGATGGTCGGGGGAGGCGCGATGCGTGTGCCCCTTGTAATCGAAGTCGCGCGTGTGGATGGCGATGATGGTGCCCGACACCTGGCCGGCCTCCGAGTTCCAGGCCACGTGTTCGCCGATCCTGAATGCCGTCTTGCCGGACATATGTTCGCCTCCGTCTCGCCCATGCCGGGCCGGCGCGCGGCCGGGCCTCCCGCATAGGCTACCGCATGGCGCGCCCGGACGTCACGCCGGCGGCGCGCCCGCCGGCCCGGCGTCCTCGGCCAGCAGCCGGCCGATCGCCGCGCCCAGGGCCAGGTCGTCGAGCCGGCCCAGGTGGTGGAGGCGGATCCGCCCGCGGCGGTCCAGCAGCACCAGGCTGGGCGTGCCGCCCAGCCTGTAGGCGCGCATGGTCAGGGGCATGTCGCCGTCGGGATCCGGGCGGTCGATGCCGATCGGAAAGCTCCAGCGGTACTCGTGGTTGAACACCCGCAGCGCCTCGGGCCCCATGACCGCGTGGTGCTCGAAGACCGTATGCAGGCCGATCACCGCCACGCCGTCGTCGCGGAACAGGCGGTGCAGGCGCTCGGCCTGCGGCAGGCCGTGCGCGAGACAGCCGGGGCACAGCATCTGGAAAGCGTGCAGCACCACAACCTGCCCGCGCAGCCGGGCCAGCTCCAGGGGTTCCGGGGTATTGAGCCACGCGTCCACCTGCAGGGGCGGCGCGGCAACGGCGGCAAGGGCTTGGTGGCGGGACATGGCGGCTCCTGGGAAACGGGCGCGGCCCGCGGCGCGGCGCCGCGGGCGCGCGCAGCGCTTACGCGGCCTGGCGCAGCGCGACCTTGGGAAAGTCTACCGGGACGGCGAACGCGACGTTGACATAGTTGGTGAACAGGTTGAGCGCCACGTGGGCGAGGATCTCCACGATCTCCTCGTCGCTGAAACCGGCGGCCCGCACGGCCTGCACCTCGGCCTCGCCGACCTGCCCGCGCGCCTCGACCAGCTGCAGCGCGAAGCGCAGCGCCGCCGCCGTGCGGGGGTCGGCCGAACGGCCATCCTGCGCGGCGGCCATTTCCTCGGCGCTGGCGCCGGCCTTGCGGCCCAGCGCGGTGTGCGCGGCCAGGCAATACTCGCAGCGGTTGCGGTTGGCCACCGCCACGGCGATCTGCTCGCCGAGCCGCGCGGCAATGACGCCGCCGCCCAGCGCGCCAAAGGCCTCCCACATGCTCTTGAGCGCCGCGGCGGAGTTGGCCACGGCCTTGAACATATTCGGCGTGGCGCCGAACGCGCCTTGGATCTGCGCCAGGATCGCCTGGCGTTCGGCCGTGGCCTGGGAGGGGTCGATAAGGGAAACGCGTGACATGGCTTGCTCCTGGAAACGGTGTGGATACGGTCCGCCGTGACGGACATCCTCATCGTATGTAGAATTTCTGGACGATAAATGGAGTTTCGTCCATGAAAGTTTCCAAATCATCCATAAACGCCGTACGCCCGGCCGCGGCGCCGGTGGACAGGCTGTCGGCCCTGTTGGAACGCTTTCGCGTGCGCACCGCGCTGTTTCACGCCGGCACGCTGTGCGGCCACCATCGCTTCGAGGCGCGGCCCGGGCGCGCCTTCCTGCACGTATTGCGCCGCGGCGACATGGAAGTGCGCCACCGTCCGGGCGAAACCGCGCTGCCGCGCCTGCGGCTGGCCGAGCCCACTCTGCTGTTCTACCCGCGTCCCTTGCATCACGAGTTCATCAACCCGCCCGCCGAGGGGCCCGACTTGACCTGCGCCACACTGGATTTCGAAGGCGGCGACCGTCATCCGCTGGTGCGTTCGCTGCCGCCGGTGGTCTGCGTGCCGCTGGACGCGGTGGCGGGCCTGCGGCCCGCGCTGGACCTGCTGTTCGCCGAGGCCGATCAGGTGCGTTGCGGTTCGCGCGTCCTGGCCGACCGCCTGTTCGAGGTCGTACTGATCCAGCTGCTGCGCTGGATGCTCGACCACCCGGCCCAGGTCGGCGTGAGCAACGGACTGATCATGGGCCTGTCGGACCCGCGCCTGGCCAAGGCCCTGGCGGCGTTGCACGGCGCGCCAGGCCAGGCCTGGCCCCTGGCCCGGATGGCGGATATCGCGGGCATGTCGCGCAGCGCCTTCGCCGCGGCGTTCAAGACGGCGACGGGGGTCACGCCCGCGGCCTACCTGGCCGATTGGCGGCTGAGCCTGGCGGCGTCGATGCTGCGCGCCGGCCACCCCATGAAACGCATCGCGCCCGAACTGGGCTTTGCCGGCGTGCCGGCGCTGTCCAAGGCCTTCCGCCAGCGGATGGGCGCTTCGGCGCGCCAGTGGCTGGACGCGCAGCGCTGAGGCCGCGCCCTTGCCGCATTGATTGCATTTTGCTAAAATGCAATCAATGCATGCAAAAAAGGAGGTGCTGTCGTGTCTTCGATTACGGTAAGAAATGTTCCCGAGGAAGTGCATCGCGCCTTGCGCGTGCGCGCCGCCACGCATGGGCGCAGCACCGAGGCCGAGATCCGCGCCATCCTGGAAAACGCCGTGCTGCCCGACGGGCGCGTCAAGCTGGGCACCCTGCTCAGCCACATCGGCCGCGGCGCGCGCGGCATGGATCTGACCATCGAACGCAACCCGGCGCCCGCCCGCGCGGCCAGCTTCGAATGATCCTGCTCGATACCGACGTGCTGCTCGAACCGCTGCGGCCGGCCCCCGACCCGGCCGTCGCGGCATGGCTGGATGCCCAGCACGTCGAGACCCTGTACCTGGCCGCGCTCAGCGTGGCCGAGATCCAGCTCGGGCTGGCTCGCCTGCCGCGCGGCAAGCGGGCCGAGACGCTGCGCCACGAATTCGAGCGGCGCATCCTGCCCCTGTTCATGGGCCATGTCCTGCCTTTCGACGCGGCCGCGGCCGATGCCTATGCCGCCGTCATGACGCAAGCCGCGGCGGCCGGCCATGCGCTGGACGCGATCGACGGCTGCATCGCCGCCACCGCCACCGCGCACGGCCTGGCCATCGCCACGCGCCACCCGGCCCGCTTCGAAGCCGCCGGGCTCACCGCCATCGACCCCTGGCAAGCCGCCGTTTGATGGCAGGCCGACAACGCCACCGCCCTATTTCTTCTAGAATGGCCCTTGCGTACGCGCCCGTCCGGTTCGCGCGCGGTCGAAAATGTACAGATCATAGGCCGGCCTTGCCATGTCAGACGTCCAGACCTCTCCCCCGAACTCCGCGCCGCCGCGCGGCCGCAAGCTGGATAAAGCCGATTTTGCCGCCCTGGCGGACCTGCGCTACGCGCTGCGCCGCTTCATGGCGTTCAGCGAAGCCGCCGCCACCGAGAGCGGCCTGACCGCGCAGCAGCACCAGGCACTGCTGGCCATCAAGGCATCGGACGACACCCTGAGCGTGGGCGAACTGGCCGACCGGCTGCTGATCCGCCACCACAGCGCTGGGGAACTGGTCGACCGGCTCGCGCGCATGGACATGGTGCGGCGCATTCCCAGCAACGCCGACCGCCGCCGCGTGCTGGTGGCCCTGACTCCGCTGGCCGAGCACACGCTGGACGCGTTGTCGGCCGCGCACGTCGAGGAACTGCGCTCGGTGGGCCCGCTGCTGCGCACGCTGCTGAGCTATTTCGATTCGCCGGCGTATCGGCGCAAGTAGCCCGTTGCGGGGCGCCAGCCCCAATGCGACGCATGGCCGTCCAAAAAAAACGGGTGCCGTCGCCAACACCCGCAATCACTCAACTTCACGCTGCGATCATTCTTCTTCGACGAAGGTCTCGTCGCGCTTCTTGCGGATCGACGGCAGCGCGACGATGACGACCAGCAGGGCCGCCGCGCCCAGCAGCGAGGCCGACAGCGGCCGCTCGACAAAGGTCAGGAAGTCGCCGCGCGACAGCAGCAGGGCGCGCCGGAAGTTCTCTTCCATCATGGGGCCCAGCACCAGGCCCAGCAGCAGCGGCGCGCCTTCGCATTTCAGCTTGGACCACACGTAGCCCACTACGCCGAAGATGGCGGTGACGAACACGTCGAAGACGTTGTAGTTCAGCGAGTACACGCCGATCGTGCAGAACACCAGGATGGCCGGGTACAGGATGCGGTACGGGACCTTGAGCAGCTTGACCCACAGGCCGACCAGCGGCAGGTTCAGCACCACCAGCATCAGGTTGCCGATCCACATCGAGGCGATCAGGCCCCAGAACAGCTCGGGGTGGCTGGTCATGACCTGCGGGCCCGGCTGGATGTTGTGGATGGTCATCGCGCCGACCATCAGCGCCATCACGGCGTTGCCCGGGATGCCCAGGGTCAGCAGCGGGATGAACGAGGTCTGCGCGCCGGCGTTGTTGGCCGATTCGGGGCCGGCCAGGCCGGCCGGATGGCCCTTGCCGAAGCGCTCGGGATTGCGCGACAGCTTCTTTTCCAGCGAGTACGAGGCGAAGGCCGACAGCACCGAGCCGCCGCCCGGCAGGATGCCCAGGCACGAGCCCAGCGCGGTGCCGCGCACGATGGCCGGCGCGGCCTCGCGCATTTCCTGCTTGTTCGGATACAGCGAACCGACCTTGTCGGTGATGTCGACGCGGTTTTCCTTCTGCTCCAGGTTGGTGAGGATTTCGGCGAAGCCGAACACGCCCATGGCGACGATGGCGAAGTCGATGCCGTCCTGCAGCTCGGGGATGCCGAAGTCATAGCGGGCCACGCCGGAGTTCACGTCGGTGCCGACCATGCCCAGCAGCAGGCCGAGGATGATCATGGCCACCGCCTTGAGGATGGAGCCCGAGGCCAGCACCACGGCGCCGATCAGGCCCAGCACCATGAGCGAGAAGTATTCGGCCGGGCCGAACTTGAAGGCGACCTCGGCCAGCGGCGGCGCGAAGGCGGCGATCAGCATGGTGGCGACGGTGCCGGCGAAGAACGAGCCGATGGCCGCCAGCGCCAGCGCCGCGCCGGCGCGGCCGTTGCGCGCCATCTGGTGGCCATCGAGCACGGTCACCACCGCCGAGGTCTCGCCAGGCAGGTTGACCAGGATGGCCGTGGTCGACCCCCCGTACTGCGTGCCGTAGTAGATGCCGGCCAGCATGATCAGGCCGGCCACCGGCGGCAGCACGTAGGTGATGGGCAGCAGCATGGCGATGGTGGGCACCGGCCCCAGGCCGGGCAGCACGCCGACCAGGGTGCCCAGCACGCAGCCCAGCAGCGCGTACAACAGGTTTTCCGGCGTGAAGGCTACCGAGAAGCCAAGCGCCAGATTTTGCAGCAGTTCCATTTCGCCCCTTTCCTTTCTTTTGCTGCTGCCCCCGTCGCGGCACATGGTCACGATACCGGCCGAACGGGGCACAGAGTGGTGTAACGGATTGCGACCGGAACGCCGCCATCAGGAAAACGGAATAGATCGTAGCACGATGCTTTTGCTTGAAAACCCCGGGTTTACGATTAGCTTACGGTTCGCTTTCAAACTGAAAGGATGGCTGCAACGCGCTGATATTACGATGAAATAATTGGTCCGCAGTACGATTTTGCAGGCCTTCCGCGCGTGATTCTCGTGCCGGCCTAATCCAAAAGCATTAATTCATATCGCCCTACGATATAGTTTTTCTCATCCAGACGGCGGATGGAATGAGGCCGGACTCAGCCCCGCGGTTGATTTCCGCCGTTCGCGCCGATACGGTTGCGCAACGCCGACCCCGCCGCCCATGCCGCCCATGCCGCTCTTGAACCCGCCTGTCCCCCGCCATTCGTACCGCCTGCCCGCGAGAAACCGCCGATGATGCGCCATGAACGCCTGCGCTTCTGGCTGGCCGGCCTGGCGGCGGCGGCCACCGGCTGGCTGTGCTACGCCGGCCTGGCGCGGCTGGCGGGCGCGCTGGGCGTGGCGACCTGGATTCCCTATCCGGCGCCGCGCCGCCAGTGGCTGCTGATCGGCGAGAGCTGGCAATCGGCCGAATTCAGCGGCGCCATCGCCGACGCGTCGGTTTTCCTGGCGGCGCTGGCGGCCGTGGCGGCGTATTACTGCGCGCGCATCGTGTACCACCTCAGTTTCGCGCCGGTCCGCCAGCGCCGGGCGCGCTGGCTGATTGCCGGCTGGATCGTCGGCACGGTCGCCATGGTCGCGCTGTCGCAAGGCCTGGGCTGGCTGTACGGCGCGTTTCCCGGTTTCGCGCGCATCGGCTGGCTGTCGGCCGCGCTGGGCTTTGCCGTGCTGGCCGGCGCGGCCAGCGGCTTTGCGCACGCATGGGGCCGGCTGATGCGCGCCCGCAAGGTGCCTGCCACCGACTGACGCCCGGGCAGGCGGCGCGTTACGGCTTGATGCCCGCCGCCGCCACCACTTTTTCCCAGCGCGCCGCGCGCGTGCGCATCCACTGCGCCGCCTGCTGCGTATCGCCAAAGGTCGGCGCGATATCGAGGGCCGCGAGACGCTCGAGGAATTCCGGATTGGCGAAGATCCCGGCCAGCACCCGCTGCCAGGCCTGGACCGCCTCGTCCGGCGCGCCCGCGGGCGCCATCAGCAGATAGCCGAAGCTGGTGTCGAAGTCGCGCACCTGGGCCAGGCCGGACTCGGCGATCGTCGGCACCTCGGGCAGCGCGGCGTCGCGCTGCGCGCCCGAGACGGCCAGCGGCACCAGCTTGCCCGCCTGGATATGCTGCAGCACGCCCGGCACCACCAGAAAGCCCGCCTCGACCTGGCCGCCGAGCAGATCGTTGACCGCCGGCGCGGTGCCGCGGTAAGGCACGTGCGTGACGTCGAGGTCGAGCGCCTGGCGCAGGCTTTCGAAGGTCAGGTGGCCCGGCGTGGCGTTGCCGGCCGAGGCATAGGTGCCGCCGTGCTGCTTGAGATAGGCCATGTAGTCGGCCAGATTGCGCACCCCCAGGCTCGGCTGGACCACCAGCACCTGGTTGAACGTGCCGGTCAGCGCCACCGGCTGCAGGTCCTTGAACGGATCGGCCGGCATGCTCGCATAGACGAACGGGTTGACGGTGGCCAGCGTGTCGGTGGTGATCAGCAGCGTATAGCCGTCGGGCGCGGACTTGGCCACCACGTCGGCGCCGATGTTGCCGCCGGCGCCGGCGCGGTTCTCGACGATGACGGGCTGCCCCAGTTCGCGGCTGGCGCGCTCGGCCACCAGCCGGGCCAGCAGGTCCAGCGGGCCGGCCGGCGTGAAATTGACGACCAGCCGCACCGGCTTGTCGGGATAGGCGGCGACCGCCGCCCCCGCCCCCAGGCACAGGGCGGTGGCCAGGGCCGCGTGGCGCAGGGCTTGGAAAATACGCATGTCTTGTCTCCTCGAATTCTGTTGGCGCGCTTGCCCGGCGGTCAGGCCAGCGCGGTCGGATGGGGGCTGGTCTCGCCATGCCCGATCAGGTTCTGCGCAAGCTGGAACAGCAGCTCCTGGCGCAGCGCCGCGCTGCCCGGCTCGTCCCACAGGTTGCGCAACTCCAGCGGATCCTCGCGCAGGTCGTAGAGCTCGCCCCAGGACACGCCGTGATAGACGCTCATGCGATAGCGGCCGGTCTGCAGGGTGCGCATGCGCACGCGCTTGTCGAAGCCGAACATGACGCGCTGGCCTTCTTCCTCGATCAGCACGGCCTCGCGCGGCGCGGCGTCCTCGCCGCGCATCAGCGCGCCGAGATCGGCGCCCTGGATGCCGTTGTAGGGCAGCAGGCCGGCGCGCGCCAGGATGGTGGGCGCGATGTCGGTGGTCGAGCACAGCGCGTCGCTGCGCGCGCCTTGCGCGCCGGCCGGGTCGGCCCAGATGAACGGGGTGCGGATGACGCTCTGGTAATGGACCGGCCCTTTCCACAGCAACTGGTGGTCGCCCAGGTAGTCGCCGTGGTCGCTGGTGAAGATCACCACGGTGTTGTCCGCCAGGCCCAGCCGCTGCAGATGCGCCAGCACTTCGCCCACCGTGTGGTCGATGTGCGAGATCGATCCGTAGTTCAGCGCGATCGCCTCGCGCGCCTCGCGCTCGGTGCAGGCGAACATCGCCGGCGTGTGCTTGACGGCGCGGCCGCTGTCGCGCTGCGCGTACATCCATTGCACGTGCGGCGGAGGCTGCCTGCCGGCGGCCGCGCTGGCATGGAAGGACGCGGGCAGTTCGACGTCCTCGGGCCGGTACATGTCCCAGTACTTGCCCGGCGGCGTGAACGGATGGTGCGGATCGGGAAACGAGCACTGGATGAAGAACGGCTGTCCACGCTGCGCGTAGCCGTCCAGGGCCTGCATGGTGCGGCGGCCCAGGTAGGCGGTGGTCGAACAGGATTCGGGCACGCGCGTGCGCCAGGCCTGCCCTGCCCGCACCAGTTCGAAGCCGGGCGCGGGCAGCGCATGCTCGGGCCCGGCCTGCGCCGCGACCTCCGGATGCTCGCGCTGCAGCCAGCGCCAGTAATGCCCCCAGACCCGGTCGCCGTGGTCGACCGCCAGGTCCACCTGCGCAAAGCCGTAGAACGGCGTGGCCAGGTCATGCGCCGGATCCTCGCGCCACAAGGGGCCCCACTCCTGGTCGTAGTCGCCCGGCTCGGGCGCCCAGGCCTCGCCTTCGGTAGGCGGATCCTGCGGGCGCGGCCAGACCGGGCCGTTGCCCGTCATGTTCTGCAGGTGCGATTTGCCCACCAGCGCCGTGCCGTAGCCGGCCTGGCGCAGGCGTTCGACGAAGGTGGTGGCGCGCTGCGACAGCGGGATGCCGTTGTGGCGCGCGCCGTGCGACGAAGGCATCCGGCCGGTCATCAGGGTGGCGCGGTTGGGCATGCAGATGGGCGAGGCGACGTAGAAGCGCTCGGCCAGCCAGCCGCGCCGCGCCAGGGCGTCGAGCGCCGGCGTGCGGATCTGCGAATTGCCGTAGGCGCCAAGGTGATCGGCGCGGTGCTGGTCGGTAATGAACAGCAGGAAATTGGGCTGGGACATGGCAGGTACGGCGCAAGCCGGACATAAGTACACGACGAGGCCCGATTGTGCGTGCCCTAAACATAAATGAAAAATGAAAAGATATTAGAATTCCATAACCAATTAGTTATGTCATATCCGACGCCCATGCTCACGAACTGGATCGACCGGCTGCGGCCCCGCCACCTGCGCCTGCTGATACGCCTGTGCGAAACCGGCAACCTGACCGAAGTGGCCAACGAATACGGCATCAGCCAGCCCGCGCTGTCGAAGTGGCTCAAGGACCTGGAAGACGACATCGGCCAGCGCCTGTTCGTGCGCGAGCCGCGCGGCGTGACGCCGACGGCCTGCGCGCGCGAACTGCAGGCGCACGCGCGCGCCATCATCGGCCGGCTCGAACGCGCCCGTACCGCGGTAGACCACATCGCAAGCGGTTTCGCGGGCCATCTGTCGGTGGGTTTCTCGCCGGTGGTGGGACCGGTCGTGCTGCCCGAAAGCATCCGGCGCTTTCGCGCCGCCTATCCGGACGTGCTGGTCAGCGTGATCGAAGCCTCGATCGATCTGCTGCTGCCGGGCCTGCGCAACGGGGATTTCGATATCGTCGTCGGGCGCCTGGAAGAGGTTGCCATGCCGGAGGATGTCCGCTGCGAGACGCTGTACGACGAACCGGTCTGCCTGGTGGCGGGCCGCGCGCATCCGCTGGCCGGCCGCCGGCGCATCAGCTGGGAGGACGCGCAGGCCTATCCGTGGGTCTCGCCGCAACAGGGCACGCCGCTGCGCATGCGGCTCGAAATGGAACTTGCCCTGGCCGGCCAGCCCCTGCCGCGCCATGCGGTGGAGTCGACCTCGGTGCAGACCAACGTCGCCCTGCTCGACCGCTCGGACATGATCGCGCCCATGTCGCGCCGGCTGGCCGAGCATTTCCAGCGCCAGGGCGTGCTGCGCATCCTGCCGCTGACGCTGGGCAGCGGCGGGCCCATCGGCATGCTGTGGCGGGCCGACGGCGTGCATGGCACCCACACGACCCATTTCATCGCCTGCCTGCGCCAGGCGGTGTGAGGCCTAGGCGTTGCCCGCGGCCCCGGCCGGCAGCGGCTTGAACCAGCGCAGCGCGAACGCGGCGACGGCCAGCGGCGGCAGCGCCAGCCAGCACACGATTTCCCAGCCATAGCGCATCAGCAGGTCGCCCGAGGCGAACGAGCCGACCACCATGGTGCCGAAGATGATGAAATCGTTGGCGGCCTGCACCCGGGTGCGCTCCTGCGGCAGATGGCATTCCAGCACCATGGCCGAGGCGCCGGCGAAGCCGAAATTCCAGCCCACGCCCAGCAGGGTCAGCGACACCCAGAAATACCAGACGCCCATGCCCGCCAGGCCGACCACGGCCGCCGCGGCGGTCAGCAGCAGGCCGGCCGCGACCACCGGCACCGCGCCGTAGCGCGTGATCAAGCCGCCGGCCACGAAACTGGGCGCGTACATCGCGATGACGTGCCATTGCACGCCCAGGTTGGAGGCGTGCTGCGACAGGCCATGCATGCGCATCGCCAGGGGCGCCGACGTCATGAGGAAGTTCATCAGCATGTAGGTCACCACGCCGCACACCACGGCCGCGATGAAACGCGGCTGGCGCGCGATGACCCGCAGGGGCCGTCCGCCCGCCGCGGCGGCGCGCGCCGGCCGCGGCAGCTCGACGCCGCCCAGCACCGCGGCGGCCAGCACGGCCACGGCGGAAGCGGCCAGGTAGGTGCCGGCGAAAGCATGGCCGCTCCAGGCGTCCATGGTGTAGGACACCAGTTGCGGACCGAGCACGCCGGCCAGCACCCCGCCGGCCAGCACGGTCGACAGGGCCCGGGCCTTGCGGTGCGGCTCGACGCATTCGGCGGCGGCAAACCGGAACGTCAGCACCACGGCGGCATAGGCGCCGCCGAAGGCCATGGCGGCGCAGAACAGCGCGAACGATTCCAGGTAGATGCCCAGCGCGGCCAGCAGGCCGAGCAGCACGCCGCACAGCGTGCCCAGCATGAACGCCGCGCGTCGGCCATGGCGTTGCGCCACCGCGCCGGCAGGCAGCGTGCTGGCGGCCATGCCGACCACGAACACCGAAATCGGCAGCGTCGCCAGCGATTTGGACGGCGCGAGCGCCTCGCCGATGATGGCGGCGGTGGCGTACACCACGGTCGTGTTGGCGCCGGCCAGCGCCTGCGCCGCGGCAAGCCGCAGGACGTTGGAAGAGGACTGCGCGGAACGGGACGGCATGACGGCTTCGGCGGGAGGGAACGGGGCCCGCGCCTGCGCGCCGGCCCGCTTATAACTGCAAGAAATATGCGACCGGTCGCATTATGCCCGATTCCGCGCCCCGCCCCGGAAGCGGCCGCCGCTCAGCCCGCCGGCGCGAGCTGCGGATTGTGGACCACTTCCCAGAGATGGCCGTCCGGATCCTGGAAGTAGCCGGCGTAGCCTCCCCAGAAGGTGTCGCCGGCCGGCTTGACGATGGCCGCGCCGGCCCGCGCGGCCTGCGCCATCACCGCGTCGACCTCGGCGCGACTGGCCACGTTGTGGCCCAGGCTCAGTTCGGTGGCGCTGGGCGGCGCCAGCGCCAGGCCGGTGTCGTGCGCCAGGCTGCGGCGCGGCCACAGCGCCAGCTTCAGGCCGGCCTGCAGGTCGATGAACACGACCGCGCCGTGCTCGTACTCCTGCCCCACGATGCCGGCGGTGGGCAGCCCCAGCCCCTCGCGGTAGAAGCGCAAGGCGCGCTCCAGGTCGTCCACGCCCAGGGTGATGACAGTCAGGTTGGCTTTCATGATCCGCTCCGCAAGGCGCCGGCCACGGCGCGGCGCAAGCGTCGATTATGCGGCCGGGCGGCGCCTGCGCCGACATTACCGCGTCATTGCACTGGCATTCTGTTGCAGTTTGAAAATCAATAACACCCGCCCATCCGTCACTGGTAATTACAGTCTAGCCCGCGAACTTTCGATCCGGCCTGGGCCGCGAGCCAGGAAGCGCCGCCTCGGGACGGCGCGCGCACCTGCCGGACGAACGCGCTCCCGCCCAAACTCGGCTTCGAAGAAAGAGGAATGCATGATGAAGAGCAAGACGAAACTGCTCGGCGGCGCCCTGGCCGCCAGCCTGCTGCTGGCCGGCTGCGCCAGCATGAAGAGCATGGACACCAACAGCCTGCTCTCGGCGGGCTCCGACATGGCCAAGGCGGCCAATCTGTCCGACGCTGACATCATCCAGCTGTCCGACGCCGCCTGCAAGCAAAGCGACCAGGAATCGAAGATCGCCCCGGCCGGCAACAAGTACAGCGTGCGCCTGACCAAGCTGATGCGCGGCTTCGGCAACATGACGCTCAACGGCCAGAAGGTCAACTACAAGGTCTATGTGACCGAGGACGTCAACGCCTGGGCCATGGGCAACGGCTGCGTGCGCGTCTACACCGGCCTGATGGACCTGATGAACGACGACGAGCTGCGCGGCGTGATCGGCCATGAAATGGGCCACGTCGCGCTGGGCCACACCAAGAAGGCCATGCAGACCGCCTACGCGGTCAGCGCCGCGCGCCAGGCCGCCGGCGCCGCCGGCAACAGCGTGGTGGCTTCGCTGAGCGCTTCGCAGCTGGGCGACATGACCGAGAAATTCATCAACGCGCAGTTCTCGCAATCGCAGGAAACCGCCGCCGACGACTTCTCGTTCGACCTGCTGACCGAGAAGAAGATGAACCGCAAGGGCCTGGTGACGGCCTTCCAGAAGCTGGCCGAGCTCGACGGCGGCGAGAGCAGCATGTTCAGCTCGCACCCGTCCTCGCCGGACCGCGCGGCGCGCATGGAAAAGCGCCTGCAAGCCGGCAAGTAAGCAGGCCGGCGCCCAGCGCCCCCGCACACCCGCCCCTCGGGGCGGGTTTTCCATGGGCGGGCGCGGGACAGGCCAACGCCTTGGGTCCCGCGCCCTCGCCGCATGCGACGCCCCCTTTCGATCCGCCTGGATCAGGCGAAGCCGCCATTGACGCGCAGCACCTGCGCGTTGACCCAACGGCCGTCCGGGCCGGCCAGGAAGGAAACGGCGGCGGCGATTTCGTCCGGCATGCCAATGCGCTCCATCGGCGCCTGCCTGGCGATGCTGGCGACGGCTTCCTCGCTCTTGCCGTTGAAGAACAGGTCGGTGCCGACCGGGCCGGGCGCGATCGCGTTGACCGTGATGTTGCGACCGCGCAATTCGTTGGCGAGCACATGCACCAGGCCCTCGACGCCGGCCTTGCTGGCGATGTAGGGCCCATAGCCGGGCAACGACTTGGCGATCACGCTGGTCGACAGCGCGATGATGCGCCCATCGTCGCCGAGGTTGGCCGCCGCCTGGGCCAGCACCAGGAAAGCGCCGCGCAGGTTCGTGGCGATGACCTGGTCGAAGGCGTCGAGATTGGCGGCGTCGATGCCGGCCATCGGCATCACGCCGGCGCTGTTGACGACCACATCGATGCGGCCGAAGGCTGCCCTGGCCTGGGCGAACAGGTTCGCCACGTCTTGCGGCTTGCCGACATCGCCCTGGATGGCGATGGCCTTGCCGCCGGCCGATTCGATGGCGGCCACGGTTTCGTGGGCCTTGGCGCCATTGCCGGCGTAGTTGACGACGACCGCAAAGCCATCGGCGGCCAGCCGCGCGGCAATGGCCCTGCCTATGCCGCGCGAGCCGCCCGTGACGATGGCGGCCTTGGATATATCCATGTTCATTGACGTGCTCCAGGTCGAAAGGCAGGACATGGCGCCCATTGTCCACGTTTAAAATTAATGAATAAATGCATGCGGATTGGAATCTAAATTCCAGCATGGACAACAATCAGGCCTATGGATCGCTTCGACTCCCTGCAACTGTTCACCCGCATCGTCGAGCTGGGCAGCTTCAGCCGCGCCGCGGCCGCGCTGGATATTCCCCGCGCCACCGCCACGCATGCGATCAAGCAACTGGAGGCCCGCCTGGGCGCGCGGCTGCTGGACCGCACCACGCGCCACGTGCGCGCGACGCCCGACGGGCAGGCGTTCTACGAGCGGTGCGTCCATGTGCTCAGCGAACTGGACGATGCACAGTCTTCGCTGCAGCGCGTCGCTTCCAATCCGCGCGGCCTGCTGCGCGTGGACATGCACAGCACGCACGCCACGAAAATCGTCCTGCCTCGAATCGATGATTTCCGCGCGCGCTATCCCGGCATCGACCTCGCGGTCAGCGGCGGCGACAGGCTGGTCGACCTGGTCAGGGAAGGCATCGATTGCGTGATCCGCGCGGGCAATCCGCGCGACTCGTCCCTGGTGGCAAGGCGGCTGGCCGTCATGCCGCAAGTCATTTGCGCCAGCCCCGAATATCTCGCCGCCTTCGGCGCGCCGCGCCACCCGGACGAACTTCCGGCGCATCGGGTCGTGAAATTCTTCGCCGCCAGCGCGGCCGTGCACTATCCGCTGGAACTGCGCATCGGCGGCGAGATCCGGGCGTTCGCGCTCAATGGCTGGATATCGGTCAGCGACGCGGAGAACTATGTCGTCTGTGCGCTGCGCGGCTGTGGCTTGATTCAGTTGCCGCGCTTTCACATCGAGGACGATCTGCGCGCGGGACGGCTGGTCGAAGTGCTGAGCGATTGGCCGAGCCCGGACTTGCCGGTGTCCGCGCTGTATCCCTCGCACCGCCACCTGTCCCCCCGCGTGCGGGTATTCGTGGACTGGCTCGGCAAGCTGTATGAGGAGGCGTTCCCCGCTGCCGCGCCGGCGCGACGCTAGCGAGGCCGGGCGCCTTCAGCGCCCGGCGCAGGCGGCGCGCAGGGCCGCCAGGTCGGGCGTGACGCCCAGCCCGGGCTCCTTGCCCAGCGTGATGCAGCCTTCGTGCAAGGTCGCCAGCGCCGGGCTGAGCAGGCTGCGCAATGGGTTGTCGTTGGCGTCGACTTCGAGCAGCCCGGGGCTGGCCCGGCCCGGCACGGCCGCCAGCAGGTGCGCCGACGCCTGCAGGCCGACCCCGGCGCCCAGGTAGTGCGGGCAATAGCGCAGGCCGGCGGCGACCACGGCGCGCGCCACCGGCAGGCAGCCGCTGAAACCGCCCCACTTGGCCAGGTCGGGCTGCATCACGCGCAGGCTGCGCGCGGCCAGCGCCGCCTCGAACCCCGCCACGCCGGCGATGTTCTCGCCGCCGGCCAGCGGCATGGGCGCGGCCCGGGCCAGTTCGGCCCACTCGGCGTCCGGACGGTCGGCGCGCAGCGGCTCCTCCAGCCAGTCCAGCCGCGCCGGCCCCAGGCGCTGCGCCATCTGGCGCGCGTGCGGCAGGTCCCAGCCCTGGTTGGCGTCGGCCATCAGCGGCGCGGCCTGGCCCAGCAGTTCGCGCACGCGCAGGGCATTGCGGACGTCGCGCGCGTCGTCGAAGCCCACCTTCAGCTTGAAGGCGCGGTAGCCTTCGGCCGCCTTGCGCGCCACGACGTCCTCGGGGTTCTCGGGGTTGATGCCGCTGGCGTACACGCCGATGCGGTCGCCGCTGCCGCCCAGCCAGGCCCACAGCGGCTGGCCGGCGCGGCGCGCGGCCAGGTCGCACAGCGCGATGTCCAGCCCCGCGATGGCCTGGGCCAGCGGGCCGGGCTCGCCGGTCTGGATGGCCAGCACCGCGGTGCGCGCCTCGAGATGGGCGAAGGCCTGCGCCGGATCGGCGAACGCGCGCGCGGTCAGCAGCGGCGCCAGCACGGTTTCGACCAGGCGGGCGCGGTGTTCGGCGCCGCAGGCCGGAAAGTTGCACCAGACCTCGCCCCAGCCCACCGCGCCGTCGCTGTCCTCGACCTCGACCAGCACCGCCGGCCGGTCGTGCATGGTGCCGAACGAGGTCTTGACCGGCGTGCTGACCGGATAGCGGAACACATGCGCGCGCACCCGCGCGGGCGTGATCGAAGCGGCATCGCGTGTCATGGCGTCCTCAGGGGATCAGGTTCATTTCCAGGTGGATGAAATCGCCGCGATACGAGACTTCGCTCAGGTACACCACCTTGCCAGTCTCGTCGAGGAACAGCCGCCGCACCTCGGCGATCGGCGTGTTGACCGGCACCTGCAGATGGCCGGCGACTTCCATGTCGGCGGTGCCGATGGTCAGCACCTGGTGCGCGCGCGCGATGCGCAGGGCCGGGTCGGACACCAGCAGCGGAATGACGGTTTCGTTGCGGTAGCGCACCGGGTCGCGGCGGAAGATCTGCTCGTCCAGGTAGATATTGATCACGCAGTACGGCCGCCCCTCGCGTTCGTGCACCCGGCGCATATAGACATAGCGCTCGGCCGCCACGCCATCCTGCGCGGTCAGCGGCGGATTGGTGATGGTCTCGTCGATGTTGACGATCTTGGGCCTGGTGTCGCGGTAGACCTTGGCCAGCTCGGCCAGCGTGGTCTGCACCTGCAGCCAGCGGTCGTTGGGCGGCAGGCCGGTGACGAAGGTGCCGCGCCCCTGCTGCGGCGACACCAGCCCCTCGCGCGTGAGCACGTCGATGGCCTGGCGCACCGTCACGCGCGCCACGCCGAACTCCGCCACCAGCTCCTCCAGCGACGGCAGCCGGTGCCCCTGGCCCCACTGGCCCCGGGCGATGCGCTGGCGCATCAGATCGGCCAATTGCAGGTAGCGCGGGATGGGACTGTCGTGGAAATTGATGGCCATAAGCTCAGCGGAATTCTTTATTTGCTTAACGTATGGTCTATGGTACGATCTGATCACAATAAGAGCAAGTCACTGCCGATCATCCCCCAAGGAGGAAACGTGAAGCGTCGATCCGCGCCCATGCGCGCGCTGCTGGTCCTGGCCCCGTGGCTGCTGATCGTGCTGCTCTGGTACGGCATACGCGCCAGCGGGCTGGTCAGCCCGGCCCTGGTGCCCAGCCCCGGCGAAGTCTGGACGCGGTTCGTGGCCCTGATGCAGGCGCGCCTGCCGCACGACATCCTCATGTCCACCCAGCGCGTGTTCGTGGGCGTGTGCCTGGGCACCCTGCTGGCGGTGCCGGTGGGTTTCGTGCTGGGCTGGTACCGCGGCGTGCGCAGCTTCATCGATCCGGTCATCAACTTCTTCCGCGCCCTGCCCCCCATCGCGCTGATCCCGCTGGTCATCGTGTATTTCGGCATCGGCGAGACGGCCAAGATCGCCATCCTGTTCTACGCCTCGTTCTTCGCCGGCGTCATCGTCATGTACGAAGGCATCTCGCAGATCAACCCGATCTTCGTGCGCGTGGCCAAGACGCTGGGCGCGACCGACGGCGAGATCTTCCGCAAGGTCATCGTGCCCCTGACCATCCCGCACATGCTGACCGCGCTGCGCGTGGCGCTGGGCGTGGCCTGGGCCACGCTGGTGGCCTCGGAACTTATCGCGGCGCAGCAGGGGCTGGGCGCGCTGATCCAGGACGCGTCCTCGTTCTTCCAGCTCGACATCATCTATGTCGGCATCATCTGCATCGGCTTCATCGCCCTGGCCATGGACCTCGCCCTGCGCGCGGCCGCGCGCCGGCTGGTGGCCTGGCAGGACCGCATCGCCTGACCGACCACGGAGACCCTGCATGAGCGCGACTCCCGCCTCCGACGTGCGCATCCGCTTCGAGGATGTCTGCGTGGACTACCCGACCGCCGACGGTCCGATGCGCGTGCTCGACGGCATCAACTACGACATCCGCCAGGGCGAGTTCGTCTCGGTGATCGGCCCCTCGGGCTGCGGCAAGACCACCATGATGGGACTGGTGGGCGGCTTCGTGCAGCCCACCGCCGGCCGCGTGCTGCTCGACGGCCGGCCGGTCGGCGGCCCCGGGCCCGACCGCGGCGTGATCTTCCAGGAATACGGCGTGTTCCCCTGGCTGACGGTGCGCGAGAACATCGCCTTCGGCCTGAACCTGCGCAGCAACCGCGTGGCCGCCGGCGAACGCGCGCAGATCTGCCAGCGCTACATGACGCTGATGGGCCTGGGCGATTTCGCCCACCACTATCCCAAGCACCTGTCCGGCGGCATGCGCCAGCGCCTGGCGCTGGCGCGCGCCTATGCGGTCAAGCCGCAGTTCCTGCTGATGGACGAGCCGTTCGGCGCGCTCGACGCGCAAACCCGCTCGGCCATGCAGGACCTGCTGCTGCAGGTGCAGATGACCGAGGGCAAGACCGTCATGCTGATCACGCACTCGGTCGAGGAAGCCATCTACCTGTCGTCGCGCATCGTGGTGGTCACCGCGCGCCCGGCGCGCATCCGCACCATCATCGACGTGCCGTTCGGCTATCCACGGGCCGAGAACCTGCACGAGGACCCGCGCTTCGGCGAGCTGCGCTCGCACATCCGCGCGCTGGTCATGGAAGAGTATGCCAAGCAGGCGCGCCAGACCGTGCGCCTGTCCGATTGAAGCCCACTCGAGGAGCCACACCATGATGAACCCGCAGCGCAGAACCTTGCTCAAGACCGGCGCCCTGGCGGCCGCCATGGCCGGCATCGGCATCCCCTCCCTGGCGCGCGCCCGCGACAAGGTGCGCGTCGGCTACCTGCATACGCCGGCCGTCGACGGCCAGATCTGGACCGGGCAGCAGACCGGCGCGTTCGCCAAGCACGGACTGGACCTGGAACTGATCCAGTTCACCACCGGCCTGGAACTGTTCCAGGCCATGATAGGCGGCAGCCTGGACATGCTCTCGACCGGCGCGGTGGTGTCGAACTTCCCGGCGCGCGGACAGGGCAAGGTGTTCCTGGTCAACAACATCGAATACGCCACCGCCCAGCTGTGGGTGCGCGAGGATGCGGGCATCAAGACTCTGGCCGACCTCAAGGGCAAGAAGATCTCGACCACCACCGGCACGACCGCGCACGTGTTCCTGGACCGCGCCCTGCGCAGCGTCGGGCTGCAGGCCGGCAAGGACGTGCAGATCGTCAACCAGCGCATGGCCGAGGCCGTCACCTCGTTCATTTCGGGCGCGGTGCCGGCGGTGGCGCTGTGGGTGCCGTTCGACGTGACCATCCGCCAGAAGCTGCCCGGCGCGCGCAAGCTGCTCGATGCCTCGGCGTTCTACCCGGAGGCGGCCATCGTGGGCGGCTGGGCGGCGCGCAACGACTACTACGACAAGAACCCCAAGATCATCAACGCCCTGATCCAGGCCTGGGCCGAGACCAACGACTACCTGCTGTCGCATACCGACGAGGCGCTGGTGGCCCTGCAGAAGAACCACTACCAGCAAGTCCCGCTGCCGGACCTGAAAGAGCAGTTCAAGGCCTCGAAATACTTCACCGCCGCCGAATGGCGCCAGCGCTACGCCGACGGCACCGTGACCAAGTGGCTGCAGCAGGTCACCGATTTCTTCGTGCAAAGCGCCAACATCGCCCAGCCGGTGCCGGCCGAGCGCTACTTCGACCCCAAGCCCTACATGGAGGCCGTGCGCGCCTGAGCGCGCCCAGGATCCGATGCCGCCCGCCCTGTCCGCTTCGTATGACTACATCATCGTCGGCGCCGGCTCGGCCGGCTGCGTGCTGGCCAACCGCCTCACCGCCGACCCGGCCTGCCGCGTGCTGCTGCTGGAGGCCGGCGGCGAGGACCGCAACTTCTGGCTGCGCCTGCCGGTGGGGTACTTCCGCTCGATCTACGATCCGCGCTTCTCGTGGCAGTTTCCGGTCGAGCCCCAGGCCGAGACCGGCAACCGTCCCATCGTCTGGCCGCGCGGCCGCGTGCTGGGCGGCTCCAGTTCGATCAACGGGCTGATCTACATCCGCGGCCAGCATGCGGATTACGATGACTGGGCGCGCGCCGGCGCGCGCGGCTGGGGCTATCGCGACGTGCTGCCCTACTTCCGCAAGTCCGAGCGCTACAGCGGCGGAGCCAGCGAATACCACGGCGGCGCCGGCGAGCTGTGCGTCTCGGACCTGCGCAACGACCACCCGCTGTGCCGCGACTGGGTCGAGGCCGGACTGCAGGCCGGCTTCGACCCCAATCCCGATTTCAACGGCGCGCGCGACAGCGGCCTGGGCAATTACCAGCTCACCCTCAAGGGACGCTGGCGCTGCAGCGCTGCCACCGCGTTCCTGCATCCGGTGCGCGGCCGGCCCAACCTGACCGTGCTGACCGGCGTGCGCGTCACGCGCCTGCTGATCGACGGCGGCGTGTGCCGCGGCGTGCAATGGGCGGACGAGCGCCGGCGCGGCCAGCCGGCGCAGGCCCAGGCCGAGGCCGAGGTGCTGCTGGCCGCCGGCGCGCTGCAGTCGCCGCAGCTGCTGCAGCTGTCGGGCGTGGGCCCGGCCGGACTGCTGCGCCGCCACGGCGTGGCCGTGCAGGTCGACGCGCCGGAAGTCGGCCGCAACCTGCAGGATCACTACCAGGCGCGCGTCATCGTCAAGCTCAGGCATCCGCTCTCGCTCAACGACGACGTACGCAATCCCATGAAGCTGCTGGGCATGGGCGCGCGCTGGCTGCTGCGCCAGGACGGCCCGCTGACCGTGGGCGCCGGCCAGGTGGGCGGCATGGTGCGCAGCGAGCATGCGCGCGACGGGCGCGCCGACGTGCTGTTCAACGTGATGCCGCTGTCGGTGGACAAGCCCGGCGACGCGCTGCATGGCTTCTCGGGCTTTTCGGCCTCGGCCACGCAGTGCCGGCCGCTGTCGCGCGGCACGGTGGAGCTGCGCAGCGCCGATCCGTTCGAGGCGCCGCGCATCGTCTCCAACTACCTGACCGACCCGCACGACATCAAGGTGCTGGTGGCGGGGTTGAAACTCTTGCGCGAGATCTACCACCAGCCGGCGTTTCGCCATCACCTGAGCGGCGAGGAATACATGCCGGGCGAAGCGGTGCGCGGCGACGCCGACCTGGAACGGTTCGCGCGCACGCGCGGCGGCACGGTGTTCCACGCCAGCGGCTCGTGCCGCATGGGCGGCGACCCGGCCTCGGTGGTGGACCCCGAGCTGCGGGTGCGCGGGGTGGAGCGGCTGCGGCTGATCGATGCGTCGGTGATGCCGGCGATGGTATCGGCCAACACCAATGCCGCGGCCATCCTGATCGGCGAGAAAGGCGCCGACCTGGTGCGGGGCAGGCAGCGGCTGGCCGCCGCCTGACCCCCGCCGGGCTTACTCGGCCTTCACGCCGGCCTCGGCGATCACGCCGGCCCACTGCTTGCGCTCGGCGCTGATGCGCGCGGCGGCGTCGGCGGGCGTGGTCCAGGTCGAGATGGCGCCCTGGTTCAGCAAGGCGGTCTGCACCTCGGGCTTGGCCAGCGCTTCCTTGAGCACGGCGTTCAGGCGCTCGACCACCGGAGCCGGCGTGCCGGCCGGCGCGGCGATGCCGAACATCGAACTGACCTGGAAATTGGCCAGGCCGGCCTCGGCCGTGGTGGGCACATCGGGCAGCGACTCGACGCGCTGCGCCGAGGCCACCGCCAGCGCGCGCAGCTTGCCGCCCTTGACGTTGCCCTGCGCCGCCGGCACGGTCTCGATCATGCTGAGCACCTGGCCACCCATCAGGTCGGTCATGGCCGGGCCGCTGCCCTTGTACGGCACGTGCAGCAGATCCACGCCGGCCACGCGCTTGAACATTTCGCCGGCCAGGTGCTGCGGCGAGCCGTTGCCGGCCGACGCCATGGTCAGGTAGCCGGGCTTGGACTTGGCCAGCGCGATCAGGCTTTGCAGCGAATCGGCCGGCACGCTGGGGTTGACCACGAACACCAGCGGCACCGTGCCCACGATGGCCACGGGCGCAAAACTCTTTTCGATGTCATACGACACGCGGCCCTGGTAGAGCTCCGCGTTGATGGCATGGCTGGTCATGGCGCCCATCAGGATGGTGTAGCCATCCGGCGTGGCCTTGGCCACGACGTCGGCGCCGATGTTGCCGGCCGCGCCGGCGCGGTTCTCGACCACCACCGACTGGCCCAGCGCACCGCTCATTTCCTTGGCCAGCACGCGGCCGATCACGTCCGTGGCGCCGCCCGGAGGGTACGGCACGATCATGCGGATGGGACGGTCGGGATAGGCGTTCTGCGCGGCGACGGGCTGCAGCGCGAAACCGGCGCACAGCGCCAGCATGGAACAGAGGACGGCGCGGCGCGGCAGGCGCGCGGATTGACGGTCGGACATGGATGTTCTCCTCCTGTGTGCCGGGTGGTGGATCTGACGGAGCAGGTGCAGGCGCCCCGCTCGCTTTGGCCGCAGTGTAGGCGGCATTTCTTGATTGATGAATCCGTATTTTTCTATTGAATGATCTACAAAACAGATCAATAAAGAAAATCCTGGAATTCGCTTGCGGCCGGGATTGCGCGCTGGCTATGATAGCCGCCTGAATTATCAATAATATTATCGAGGCATTCGATGACCCAGCACGACCAAGGCGGCCAGCCGCCCGGGGGCCTGTCCAAGGGCCTGACCAATTACGGCGACACCGGCTTTTCGCTGTTCCTGCGCAAGGCCTTCATCAAGGGCGCCGGCTATACCGACGATGCGCTGGCGCGCCCGGTCATCGGCATCGTCAACACCGGCAGCAGCTACAACCCCTGCCATGGCAACGCCCCGCAACTGGTCGAGGCGGTCAAGCGCGGCGTGATGCTGGCCGGCGGGCTGCCGGTGGACTTTCCCACCATCTCGGTGCACGAGAGCTTCTCGCAGCCCACCAGCATGTACCTGCGCAACCTGATGTCGATGGACACCGAGGAGATGATCCGCGCCCAGCCCATGGACGCGGTGGTGCTGATCGGCGGCTGCGACAAGACGGTGCCCGCGCAGCTGATGGGCGCGGCCTCGGCCGGCGTGCCGGCCGTCCAGCTGGTGACCGGCTCGATGCTGACCGGCTCGCACCGCGGCGAGCGGGTCGGTGCCTGTACCGATTGCCGCCGCTACTGGGGCCGCTACCGCGCCGACGAAATCGGGACGGCCGAGATCACCGACGTCAACAACCAGCTGGTGGCCAGCGTGGGCACCTGTTCGGTGATGGGCACGGCCAGCACCATGGCCTGCCTGACCGAGGCGCTGGGCATGATGATCAGCGGCGGCGCCTCGGCGCCGGCGGTCACGGCCGACCGCATCCGCGTGGCCGAACGCACCGGCGCCACCGCCGTGGCCATGGCGGCGGCGCGCCTGACCCCCGACCGCATCCTGACCGGCAAGGCCATCGAAAACGCGCTGCGCGTGCTGCTGGCCATCGGCGGTTCGACCAACGGCATCGTGCACCTGACGGCCATCGCCGGGCGCCTGGGCATCGACATCGACCTGGCCGGCCTGGACCGCATGAGCCGCGAGACGCCGGTGCTGGTGGACCTCAAGCCCTCGGGCCAGCACTACATGGAAGACTTCCACAAGGCCGGCGGCATGCCGGCGCTGCTGCGCGAACTGCGCCCGCTGCTGCACCTGGACGCCCTCACCGTCTCCGGCCGCACGCTGGGCGAGGAACTCGACGCCGCGCCCGCGCCGTTCGCGCAGGAAGTGATCCGCGCCTTCGACGCCCCGATCTATCCGGTGGGCGGCCTGGCGGTGCTGCGCGGCAACCTGGCGCCGGGCGGCGCCATCATCAAGCAGTCGGCCGCCGATTCCCGGCTGATGGAGCACGAAGGCCGCGCCGTGGTGTTCGAGGACGCCGAGGACATGGCGCGCCGCATCGACGACGAGGCGCTCGACGTCACGGCCGACGACATCCTGGTGCTCAAGCGCATCGGGCCCACCGGCGCGCCCGGCATGCCCGAGGCGGGCTACATGCCGATCCCGCGCAAACTGGCGCGCGCCGGCGTCAAGGACATGGTGCGCGTCTCCGACGGCCGCATGAGCGGCACCGCCGCCGGCACCATCGTGCTGCACGTCACGCCCGAAGCCGCCATCGGCGGGCCGCTGGCCTACGTGCGCAATGGCGACCGCATCCGCCTGTCGGTGCGCCAGCGCGAAATCAGCCTGCTGGTCGACGAGGCCGAGCTGGCGCGGCGCGCCGCCGCCCAGCCGATCGAACGGCCGCGGGCCGAGCGGGGCTACCGCAAGCTGTTTCTCGACACGGTCACGCAGGCCGATCAGGGGGTAGACTTCGACTTCCTGCGCGCACCCGCCAGCAAGCAGACCGTGCCGCCCCGCTGAGCCCCCATGACCCTGACCGCCCTGCCCGCCGACCCGCCGCCCGCCGACGCCCTGGACCTGGCGGTGGAACAGCTGGAAGAAGACATCGTCTTCGGCCGGCTGTTTCCGCGCCAGCGCCTGACCGAGGACGAGCTGATGGCGCGCTTCGGACTGAAGCGGCACGCGGTGCGCCAGGTGCTGGCGCAGCTGGAGCAGCGCGGCGCGGTCGAACGCAAGCGCAACGTGGGCGCCGAGGTGCACGCGTTCACCGCGCGCGAAGTCATGGACCTGTACGACCTGCGCGAACTGCTGGAGACGCGCGCGGCCGAACGCATCGCCCTGCCGGTGGACGAGGCGCGCCTGGCCGCGCTGGTGGCCGTGCAGCGCGAGCACGACGCCGCGGTGGCCGCGGGCGACGCCCGGCGCGTGTTCCGCAGCAACCAGCGGTTCCATCGCGAATTGTTCGGGCTACTCGACAACCCGGTGCTGCGACAGGCCATCGAGGAGTACGCGCGCCGCACCCATCCGATCCGCTTCGGCAGCCTGGCCGCGGCCGGCTACCGCGAGCGCGCGCGCCAGGAGCACTGGGCCATGATCCAGGCCCTGCGCCAGGGCGACCGCGCCGCGCTGGTGGCGCTGTGCCGCAGCCATCTGCTGCCTTCGCGCGACGCCTATCTGGCCGCCGCCGGGCTGCGCGCCGGCGGCTGAAGCCCCTGCCTGACACGAAACAGCCGGGCAAACCCCAATGGCGGGGTCGACCCCCGGCCCGGTAGCGTAGCGAAAAATCTTTGATCAAAGATCAAATGCCTGCGCTCACCCACCCCGATCCGCTCGTCCATACCTCCGTCAACGAAGCCATCTACCGCCGCCTGCGCGACCACCTGATGCGCGGCGACTATGCCGCCGGCGCGGTGCTCGGCATCCAGGAGCTGGCCGATGCGTTCGGCACCAGCGCCATGCCGGTGCGCGAGGCGCTGCGCCGGCTGGTCACGCAGCGCGCGCTCGAACCGATGAAGAGCCGCTCGGTGCGCGTGCCGGTGATCTCGCGCGCCAGCCTGGAGGACATCCGCCGCGCCCGCGTGCTGATCGAGGGCCATGTCACCGCCTGGGCGATCGAGCACATCACGGCGCCGGAACTGGCCGAACTGCGCGCGCTGGCCGACCAGATCGGCAGATCGCTCAGCGACACGGCGTCGGTCCAGGCCGGGCTGGAGAACAACCAGCGCTTTCACTTCACCATCTACCGCGCCGCGCGCTCGGACTCGATGCTGGCCACCATCGAAAGCCTGTGGCTGCAGTCCGGGCCCTACCTGCGCGCCACGCGCGAGCTGATGCATTCCGACGAGCGCCCCTCGGCCGAGCTGCACGCCGCCATCGTCGACGCCATCGCGCGGCGCGACGCCGACAGCGCGCGCGCGGTCATGGCGCAGGACATCAGCTGGGCCTTCGACAGGCTGCAGGCGCTGCAGCCCGCCATGCCCTGAACCGGCCCCGACCCGTTTCGCCTTTTTCCATGGAACCGATTCATGTCCCTGCATAAGCACCGTTCCCGCATGGTTACCCAAGGCCTGACGCGCACGCCGCATCGCGCCTTCCTGCGCGCCACCGGCTTCGACGACGCCGCCCTGGAGAAATCCATGGTCGGCATCGTGAGCACGCAAGGCGAGAACACGCCCTGCTCCATGGCCCTGGCGCCGCAGGCCGACCGCGCCCGCCTGGGCGTGGCCGCCGGCGGCGGCGTGCCGGTCAGCTTCTCGACCATTTCGATCTCCGACGGCACCTCGATGAACCACGCCGGCATGCGCATGAGCCTGCTGTCGCGCGAGACCATCGCCGACAGCGTCGAGCTGGTGGTGCGCGGGCACGCCTATGACGGGCTGGTGGCGTTCGCCGGCTGCGACAAGACGCTGCCGGCCATGATGATGGCCATCGTGCGGCTGAACGTGCCGGCGGTGTTCCTGTACGGCGGCGCCACCCTGCCCGGCCACGCGGCCAGCGGCCAGGTCACCATCCTCGACACCATCGAAGCCGTCGGCCGGGTGCAGCACGGCACCATGGCGGCGGCCGAGCTCAAGGCGATGGAGCGCACCTGTACGCCCTCGGCGGGCTCGTGCCCGGGCCAGTTCACCGCCAACACCATGGCCATGGTCGGCGAGGCGCTGGGCCTGTCGCCGCTGGGTTCGGCGATGATGCCCGCGGTCTACAGCGAACGGCTGGCCATCGCGCAGCGCGCCGGCGAGCATGTGATGCGCGCCCTGGCCGCCGGCGGCCCGCTGCCGCGCCAGTTGGTGACGCGCGCCAGCCTGGAGAACGCCTGCGCCGCGGTGGCCGCCACCGGCGGCTCGACCAACGCCGCCCTGCACATTCCGGCCATCGCGCACGAGGCCGGTATCGCTTTCACGCTGGACGACGTGGCCCGGGTGTTCAAGCGCACGCCGCTGATCGCCGACCTGCAGCCCGGCGGCCGCTACCTGGCGCGCGACCTGCACGAGGCCGGCGGCGTGCCGGTGGTGCTCAAGGCGCTGCTGGACGGCGGCCATATCGACGGCAGCGTGCTGACGCTCGACGGCCGCACCCTGGCCGAGGCCCTGGCCGACACGCCCGCGCCCGACGGCAAGGTCGTGCGCGCCTGCGGGCAGGCGCTGCATCCCACCGGCGGCGTGGCCGTGCTCAAGGGCAATCTCAGCCCCGATGGCGCGCTGCTGAAGATCGCCGGCCTGAAGTCGCTGAAATTCTCCGGGCCGGCGCGCGTGTTCGAGAACGAGGAAGCCTGCATGCGCGCGGTGTCCACGCACGCCTACCAGCCGGGCGACGTCCTGGTCATCCGCAACGAAGGCCCCCGGGGCGGGCCGGGCATGCGCGAGATGCTCAGCGTCACGGCCGCCCTGTATGGACAGGGCATGGGCGAGAAAGTGGCGCTGCTGACCGACGGCCGCTTCTCGGGCGCCACGCGCGGCCTGTGCATCGGCTACGCCGGCCCGGAAGCGGCCGCCGGCGGCCCCATTGCGCTGCTGCGCGACGGCGACATGATCCACATCGACGCCGAGGCCGATACGCTGGAGGTGGCGCTGTCCGACGAGGAGCTGGCGCGGCGCCGCGCCGCCTACCGGGCGCCGCCGCAGGCGCGCCTGGCCGGCGCGCTGGAGAAATACGCCGCGCTGGTGCGCCCGGCCTGCCAGGGCGCGGTCACCCACTCCGGCCAGGTCGATTGGCCGTACGAAACGCCGGAGGCCGAATGAGCGCCACCCTGGCTTTCTGCGGCGCCGGCCTGATGGGCGCGCCGATGATACGGCGCCTGCTGGCGGCCGGCCACCGGGTGCGCGTCTGGAACCGCAGCGAGGCCAAGGCGCACGCGCTGGCGGCCGACGGCGCGGTGGTGTGCGCCACGCCGGCCGAAGCGGCGGCGGGCGCGCAGGCGGTGTTGCTGTGCCTGACCGACCAGGCCGCGGTGCAGGCCACGGTGTTCGGGCCGCACGGCGTGGCCGAAGTGGCCGGCGGCCTGCTGGTGGACCACTCCAGCATCGAACCGGACGCCACCCGCGCGCTGGCGGCGCGCCTGCTGGCCGCCAGCGGCCGCGTATGGATCGACGCGCCGGTCTCCGGCGGCGTGGCCGGCGCGCAGGCCGGCACGCTGTCCATCCTGGCGGGCGGGCCGGCCGCGGCGATCGAGGCCGCGCAACCCTGGCTGCGCGCCTACGCCGGCCGCGTGACGCGGCTGGGCGACACCGGCGCCGGCCAGATCGGCAAACTGTGCAACCAGACCATCGTGGCCACCACCGTCAACGCCATCGCCGAAGCCGTGGCCCTGGCCCACCGCAACGGCATCGACGCCGCCGCCCTCGACACCGCCCTGGCCGGCGGCTGGGCCGATTCGGTCTTGCTGCGCATCTTCGTGCCGCGCATGACCGCGCCGGTCGAACAACCGCTGGGCGCCCTGCAGACCATGCTGAAAGACCTGGAGAACGTGGCCGCCCTGGCCGCCGCCAGCGGCACGCAACTGCGCGGGCTGCAGGGCGTGCTCGACAGCTACCGCACGGCCGCCGCGCGCGGCCTGGGCCCCGGCGACCTGTCCGACATCGTGCGCGTGGCGTGGCCCGAGCGGCCTGCCGCGCCCGCCAGGGAGCCCGCATGAAACTGGCCGCCAACCTGACACTGCTGTATCCCGGCCTGCCGCTGGCCGCGCGCATGGCCGCCGCGCGCGAGGACGGCTTCGCGGGGGTGGAGATCCTGTTTCCGTACGACCTGCCGCCCGAGGAGTTGGCGGCGCGGCTGCGCGAGCACGGCCTGACCCTGGCGCTGGTCAACACGCCGCTGGGCCCGGCCGGCGAGAAAGGCCTGGCCTGCGTGCCCGGCCGCGAAGCCGATTTCGCGGCCGCGCTGGAGCAGGCCCTGGCGGTGTGCCGCGCCACCGGCTGCCGCATCGTGCACGCCATGGCGGGCATGCCGCCGGCGCCGGCCGGCATGGACGAATGCCGCGCCACGCTGGTCGGCAACCTCCAGCGGGCCGCGCCGCGCGCCGCGCAGGCCGGCGTCACGCTGACCCTGGAGCCGCTCAATCGCGCCGACATGCCGGGCTATTTCTATTACCTGCCCGAACAGGCCGCCGACATCGTCCGCGCGGTCGGCCAGCCGAACGTCGGCCTGCAGTTCGACATCTACCACAACCTGCGCGAAGGGCTGGACCCGCACGCCGAGCTGCGCCGCGTGCTGCCGCTGGTGCGCCACGTGCAGTTCGCCGGCCCCGACGGGCGCCACGAACCCGATCCGGCCAGCCCGCCGGTGGCCGCCGCGCTGCGCCTGCTGGCGCAAAGCGGCTACGACGGCTGGGTGGGCTGCGAGTACACGCCGCGCGACCAGGCCAGCGCCGGCCTGAAGGCCTGGCGCGGCGCCTACGACGCCGCCTGCGGCACGGGAGGCGCGACATGCGCGTCCTGATCACCGGCGCCAACGGCTACATCGGCCGCGCCCTGGCCGAGCGCCTGTGCGCCCCGTCCGGCGTACCCGGCCATGACGCGCTCGAACAGCTGACGCTGTGCGACCTGTCCTTCGACGCCGCGCCGACCGACCCGCGCGTGCGCCAGGTGGCCGGCGACTTCGCCGACCCCGCCACGCTGGCCGCCATCACCGACCCGCCGCCGGACCTGGTGTTCCATCTGGCCTGCGTCGCCAGCGGGCGCGCCGAACTGGAGTTCGAGCTGGGCCTGCGCGTCAACCTGGAAGGCTCGCTGCGGCTGCTGGAGCAGTTGCGCCGCCAGGGCCGCTCGCCCGGGCTGGTGTTCACCAGCAGCATCGCCGTCTACGGCGCGCCGCTGCCCGCACTCGTCACCGACGACACGCCGCTGGCGCCGGCGCTGAGCTATGGCGCGCAGAAACAGGCGGTCGAGATCCTGCTGGCCGACTACACGCGGCGCGGCTTCGTGCGCGGCCGCGCGGTGCGTCTGCCCGGCGTGGCGCCCCGCCCGCCTGCGCCCAACGGCGCCTGGTCGGCGTTCTCCAGCACGCTGCTGCGCGCGCTGGCGACGGGCCAGCCATGCGAAATGCCGGTCGGCCCGCAGGCCACGCTTTGGCTGATGTCGCTGCCGTGCTGCGTGGACAACCTGCTGCGCGCCGCCGAGCTGACCGCCCAGGCGCCGCCGCCCGGCGGCCGCATCGCCTGGACGCTGCCGGCGCTGCACGTGTCGGTGCGCGACATCGTGCAAGCCTTCGATGCGCGCAGCCAGGGGGCGGCCACGCCATTGGTGCGTTACGCACCGCGCCCCGATATCGAAGCGCAGTTCGGCAACCAGCCTCCCCTGCGATGCGATGCCGCGCAGGCGGCGGGCTTTCGCCACGACGGCAGCCTGCCGGCGCTGCTGGAGCGGGCCGTCGGCCCGCCGCCTTGATCCTGCCGCACCAACGGCCCGCCGCCTGGCGCGCCACCCCATAAAACAAGGAGACATGATGCACAAGACCTTCGCCGCCGCCCTGTTCGCCCTAGGCCTTGCGGGCTCGGCCCCCGCCATGGCGCAAAAGCCGGTCGAGCTCACCCTGTCGAGCTGGCTGCCGCCCACCCATGCGGTCGTGGCGGACTTCCTCATGCCCTGGGGCGAGGAAATCCGCAAGGCTACCGATGGGCGCGTGACGCTGCGCCTGCTGCCCAAGGCGGTCACCAACCCGGCCGGCCACTTCGACGCCGTGCGCGATGGCCTGGTCGACGTGACCTTCGTCTCGCACGCCTATTACCCCGGGCGCTTCCAGCTGACCAAGTTCGCCGTGCTGCCGTTCTCGGGCGACACCGCGACCTCGCGCTCCATCGCCGCCTGGGACACCTACGAGAAGTACCTGCTCAAGGCCGACGAGCACAAGGGCGTGCGCCTGCTGGGCATCTATGCGCACGGCCCGGGCATCGCCTTCACCACCAGCAAGCCGGTCAAGCAGATCGGCGACTTCCAGGGCCTGAAGATCCGCGTCGGCGGCGGCATGGCGGCCGACGTGGCCAAGGCGCTGGGCGCCAGTCCCATCGCCAAGCCGGCGCCCGAGTCGTACGAACTGCTCAGCACCGGCGTGGCCGACGGCGTGTTCTTCCCGGCCGAATCGCTGGTGTCGTTCAAGCTGGACAGCATCATCAGGCACGCCACCGAATTCCCCGGCGGGCTGTACTCGGACACGCACGCGGTCATCATCAACCGCGACGCCTTCGCGCGCCTGTCCAAGCAGGACCAGGACACGCTGGTGCGCCTGTCGGGCCGCCACCTGGCCGAGCTGGCCGGGCGCGCCTGGGACAAGCACGACGCGGCCGCGCGCAAGGTGCTCGAAGGCGGCGAGATCGAGCTCGTCAAGGCCGACGACGCGCTGGTCGAGGCGGTGCGCGAGCGCACCAAGGGGTTCGAGCAGGCGTGGCTGGACGCGGCCAAGGCCAAGGGCATCGACGGGCCCGCCGCGCTGGCGTCGTTCCGCGCCGAGATCAAGCAGCTGGACCAGCAACGCTGAGCGCGCGCCATGCGGATCCTGGACCGGGCCGTCACGGCCCTGCTGCGCGCCATCGTGGTCATCAGCCTGTGCGGCATGAGCCTGCTGACGGTGGCCGACGCCACCGGACGCTACCTGCTCAACCGTCCCATCATGGGCACCGTCGAGATGGTCGAGCTGCTGATGGTGGCGGTGATCTTCGCCAGCATCCCGCTGGTGACCCGCGCGCGCGGCCACATCACGGTCGACAGCTTCAGCCACCTGTTCTCGCCCGCGACCCTGCGCGCGCAGGACTGCGTGGCCGGCCTGCTGGCGCTGACGGTCAGCGCCTGCCTGGCCTGGGTGGCGCTGCGCAAGGCGCAGAGCACCGCCGACTACGGCGACATGACGCCCATGCTCAACATTCCCCTGGCGCCCTTTGTATACGCCATGGCGGCGCTGCTGGCCCTGGACGCCGCCTACCGGCTGGCGGCCCTGGTCGGGCCAGCCGCTGCGCAGCCGGAACCGACCCAAGATGATTGAATCCCTGTCCGCCCTGGGCGCCATGCTGGCGCTGGTTTTCATGCGCGTGCCCGTGGCCTTCGCCATGGCGCTGGTCGGCTTCGTCGGCCTGGGCCTGCTGCGCGGCTGGCCGCCCGCCTACGCCATGGCCGGCTCGGTGATCTACGAAAGCGGCTTCCAGTACCTGCTGTCGGTGCTGCCGCTGTTCATCCTGATGGGCAACTTCGTCACCGAATCGCGCATGTCGCGCGAACTGTACGCCGCCGCCCACGCGCTGCTGGGCCACCGGCGCGGCGGCCTGGCGATGTCCACCATTGCCGCCTGCGGCGGTTTCGGCGCCATCTGCGGCTCCAGCCTGGCGACCGCGGCGACGATGGCCAAGGTCGCCTATCCGGAAATGCGCCGCATGGGCTACAGCGAGAAGCTGGCGGCCGGCTCGATCGCCGCCGGCGGCACGCTGGGCGTGCTGATCCCGCCCTCCATCATCATGGTGGTGTATTGCCTGCTGACCGAACAGAGCATCGGCAAGATGTTCGCCGCCGGCGTGCTGCCCGGCGTGCTGGCGATCCTCTGCTACATGGCGGCCGTGGCCTGGGTGGTGCGCCGCGACCCGGCCGCCGGCCCGCGCGGCCCGCGCAGCACCTGGTCGCATACCCTGCACGCGCTGCGGCAGGTCTGGATGGTGCTGGCGCTGATCGGCATGCTGCTGGGCGGCATCTACGGCGGCCTGTTCACGCCGGCCGAGGCCGCCGGCGTGGGCGCCTTCCTCAGCTTCCTGTTCGCCTGCAGCCGGCGCGCCATGACGTGGCGCCGCTTCCTGGACGTGGTGGTCGAATCGGCCAAGACCACCGGCATGATCTTCGTGGTGATGATAGGCGCGCTGATGCTGGCCAATTTCATCAACTTCACCTCGCTGCCGCAGGACCTGCTGGACGTGGTCGCCCGCCACCAGCTCAGCCCGCTGACGGTGATCCTGGCCATCTGCGTCATCTACATCGTGCTGGGCTGCGTGCTGGAGAGCATGTCCATGATCCTGCTGACGGTGCCGGTGTTCTATCCGCTGGTGCAGAGCCTGGGCTTCGACCTGATCTGGTTCGGCATCATCGTGGTGGTGGTCACCGAGATCAGTTTCATCACCCCGCCCTTCGGCATGAACGTGTTCGTGCTGCGCGGGCTGCTGCCCGGCGTGTCCACGCCCACGATATTCCGCGGCGTCATGCCGTTCGTCGTCAGCGACGTGGCGCGCCTGGCGATACTGGTGCTGTTTCCCTCGATCTCGCTCCTGCTGCCGTCGTTCGTGCGCTAGGGGCGGCCGGCGCGGGCTTGTACGCCGAGGCGGCCAGGTGCTCGCGCAGCTGCGCCACCAGCGCGGCCGCCGCCGGCGACAGGGTGCGGTTGCGCGAGGTCACCAGGCCGATGGAGCGCTCGGCCACCGGCCCGGTCAGCGCGCGCTCGACGATGCCGCTGTGCGCCACCGCCGCGGCGGCGATCTCCGGCAGGGCCGCCACGCCGAAGCCGCATTCCACCATGGCGACGATGGTGGCCAGGTGCTCGGCCTCGAAGGCAGGCTGGAAGCGGATGCGGTTCTGCAGGAAGGCCCACTCCGTGTACTGCCGCACGCTGCTCGGATGCACCATCGACACGTGCGGCGCCGCCAGCGTGTCGACCCAGCGCAGCGGCCCCTTGCCGCGCGCCAGCGCATGGTCCTGCGGAATCAGCAGGATGAAGCTGTCGGACATCATGGGCACGTAGTGCAGGTCCGCCTGCTGCGGATCCGCCGCGGTCAGCGCGAAATCGACTTCGCCGGCGCGCACCAGGTCGAACGCCGGGCCCGACAGCGTGTCGTGCACTTTCAGCGCCACCCCGGGATGGGCCTGCCGGTACGCCATCAGCACTCGCGGCAGCAGGCGCGCGGCCAGCGACGGCAGCGCCGCCACCGCCACCTGGCCGTGCTCGGCGCTGGCGATGCCGCTGACCGCGTCGATGGCCTCGCGAAACGCCACCTGCAGCGACGCGGCCTGCTGCATGAAGACCTCGCCGGCGGCCGTCAGCCGCACGGTGCGGGTGGTGCGGTCGAACAGGCGCACGCCCAGCGCCTCCTCGATGCGCAGCACCTGGGTCGACAGGGCCGATTGCGACAGGTGCAGCTGCGCCGCCGCCTGCCGGAAATTGAGCGTGCGGCCCAGCACCAGGGTGGTCTCGATATCGCGCATGGACAGATTGATTTTCATGGCGCCCCACTGATCTATTTTATCGATCATTCTATCCAAAAAATCTGATTCATCAATCAAAGCCGTTTCCCTACACTGGCTGGCATTGCGAACACTCCTGCGAGAAGGAACAACATGAGCTCTCCCGATTCCGCGCTGGGCCGTCCCGGCGCCAGCCATGCGGTCGTCATCGGCGGCGGCACCATGGGCGCCGACGTGGCGGTGGTGCTGGCCCGCGCGCTGTGCCGCACCACGGTGGTCGAACCCGACGCCGGGCGCGCCGCCGCGCTGCCGCGCCGCGCCGCCGACAACCTGGCGCAGGCCGGCCGCGCCGAGGGCGCCGCGCACATCACGGTCGTGGCCAGCCTGGACGCGGTCGAATGGGATTCGGTCGGCCTGGTGATCGAGTGCGTTCCCGAGCGCCTGGACATCAAGCAGGCGCTGTTCGCCGAGCTGGCGCGCTGCGCGCCGGCCCACGCCATCCTGGCCAGCAACAGCTCCAGCTTCCCGATCAGCGCCATCGGCGCCGGCCTGCCCACGCGCGAACGCATGCTGGGCCTGCACTTCTTCATGCCGGCGCACCTGGTGCCGCTGGTCGAGGTGGTGCTGTGCGAAGCCAGCGATCCGGCCCGCGCCGACGTCCTGATCGCCTTCATGCGCCGCTGCGGCATGGTGCCGGTCAAGGTCGCGCAGGACCTGCCGGGCTTTCTGGCCAACCGCCTGCAGCATGCGCTGTCGCGCGAAGCCTTCGATCTCATCGACCGCGGCATCGCCTCGCCCGAGGACGTGGACGCGGCGGTGCGCTTCGGTTTCGGTTTCCGCTTCCTGGCCGCCGGCCCGGTCATGCAGCGCGACCACGCCGGCATCGACGTGCACGCGGCCGCCGGCGCCACCATGTATCCGACCTTCTGCAACGCCGATACGCCGGCGCGCTGCCTGACCGAGCGCGCCGCCGACGGCCGCCACGGCATGAAGGCCGGCACGGGGTTCTATGCATGGACGCCCGATACCATCGCCGCCGAGCGCGCCCGCTACGACCGCCTGCTGCGCGCCGGGCTGGACCTGCTGGCCGCCGAGCTGCCGGAGATCCAGCCATGAGCCCGTCGCCGTTCGCCGCGGGCGCGCAGGCCGCGCTGGCCGACTCGCCCCTGATCGTCACGGTGGCGCCCAACGGCGCCTACAAGACCGCCGCCGACCACCCCGCCGTGCCGCTGACGGCGGCGGCGCTGGCGGCCGAGGCGCGCGCCTGCCTGGACGCCGGCGCGGCCATGATGCACATGCATGTGCGCACCCCCGAGGGCCGCCACTCGCTGGACGTGGCGGCCTACCGCGAGGCGCTGGCGGCGGTGCGCCAGGCCGTCGGCGACCGACTGCTGGTGCAGGTCACCAGCGAGGCGGCCGGCGTCTACCGCGCCGCCGAGCAGATGGCCATGGTGCGCGAACTGCGCCCCGAGGCCGTCTCGATGGGCCTGCGCGAAATCGCCGTGCCCGATATCCCGGAACGCGAGCTGGCCGACTTCCTGGCCTGGGTCGCGGCCGAACGCATCATGGCGCAGATCATCCTGTACGACGCCGCCGACGTGGCCAAGTGGCAGGCGCTGCGCGCGCGCGGCCTGGCGCCCGAGGGCGCCTGGTCGGTACTGTTCGTGCTGGGCCGCTACGCGGCCGGCCAGGTGTCCTCGCCACGCGACCTGCTGCCCTTTCTCGAGGTCTACGACGGCTCGCTGCCCTGGGCCGTGTGCGCCTTCGGGCGCGAGGAAAACGCCTGCGTGGCCACCGCGGCCGCGTTCGGCGGCCACATGCGGGTGGGCTTCGAGAACAACCTCAAGCTGAGCGACGGCACGACCGCCCCGGGCAACGCAGCCCTGGTGGCCCAGGCCGCGCAGGCCGGCCGCGTGCTGGGCCGGCCCATCGCCACCGCCGCGCAGGCACGCGAGATCTACGGACGGCTGGGGTAGCCAGCGGTGCCTGCCCCGACGGGGGCAGAGACCGTCTTGGCCGTCAAGCGTCGATGGCGTACGGCAGTGTGCCTGTCCCAGCGGGGACAGGCACACCTCGCTGCGGATGTCAGCTCCCGCCCGGGACAGGCACACTGGCCGCAGGCGTCGTTCCCCCTACGGGGACAGACACGCCGAAGGGTCGGATGACGCCGGCGCGATCGCGCGCCAGGCCCGCAGCTTGGCGGCGAAATCCATCGCCGCGTGCGCCGGGCTGGTGGACGGCAGCGCGACGTAGCGCAGGTGCGCCAGGCCGTGCAGGCGCGGCAGCACGTGACGGCGGTACAGCGCGGCCGCGGCCGCGCCGTTGAAACCCACGCAGGCAATGTCCGGATGCGCGGCGAAGAAGGCCTGGAAATCGTTGGGATGCACGCTGCCGGCGACGATGGCGGCGTCCAGGCTGCCCGGGCGCTCGCAGGCCTGCAGCACGTCCCACAGGGCCACGCCGGCCTGCAGCAGGGCCTGCACGCGGCGCGCGTATGGCAGCGCGGCGTCCACCCCGAACAGCTCGGCGGCGATCGGCCAGAAGGCATTGCGCGGATGCGCGTAGTACTGCTGCGCCCGCAGCGAGGCCACGCCCGGCATGCTGCCCAGCACCAGCACGCGCGCGTCGGCGCGCGCCAGGGCCGCGAACCCCGCTACCTGCGCCATGCGCTGGCCAGCCATTGCTGCTGCTCGCGCGGCAGTCCGGCGGGCCGGTAATAGTGCTCCAGGGCCTGGAAACCGGCGGCTTCCAGCAGGGCGCGCCAGGACTCCCAGTCATGCCATACGCCATAGCGGCCGCGCGACCAGCCCTCTTCGTTGCCGCCGCGCGGGTTGGAGCAGAACAGCACGCCGCCCGGCTTGAGCGTGTCGCGCAGCTCGCCCAGCACGCGCGGCAGTTCCTGCGTCGGCACGTGAAACAGCGAGGCGTTGGCGAAGATGCCATCGAAGCGTTGGGGCGGCAACGCCAGCCGCAGGAAATCCTGCTGCCACACTTCGCAGCCGCTGGCCTGCCGCGCCATGGCCACGAAGTGCGCCGCGCCGTCCAGGCCGACGGCAGCGTGCCCCAGCGCCGCGAACGTCTTGAGGTCGCGGCCCGGGCCGCAGCCGAAGTCCAGGATGGTATACGGCGGATCGCCCTGTATATGGCGCAGCAGGGCCGCGATATTCTGGCTCACGTCGTGGTCGCGCGTGCCCACCTCGAACGAAACGGCGTTGTCGTCGTAGTGGGCCAGCGTCAGCGCCGCGATCTGGCGCAGGTCGTCGGAAGTCAAGGTCATGACGCGATTGTGCCGCAAAGCGGCGCCGGCGCGGCGCCGCAACGCCGCGCCGGCCGGACCTCAGGCCGCCATGCGCCGCTCGATGGCGGTGCGCGTCATCGGCAGGTCCTCGGGCAGGCGCGCGGCCAGCTGGGTGAACAGTTCGTCGTGCAGCGCCAGCTCGGCGCGCCACGCCGGCAGGTCCACCGAGATGACCTGCTCGAACTTGTCCGGGCTGAATTCCAGCCCGGTCCAGTCGATATCGCCGTAGGCGGGCGAGATGCCGAACACCTGGTCGACCCCGCCGGCCTGCCCATCCAGGCGGCCCAGCATCCAGCGCAGCACGCGCATGTTCTCGCCGAAGCCCGGCCACACGAACTTGCCGTCCGGCCCCTTGCGGAACCAGTTGACGCAGTAGATGCGCGGCAGCGTGGCGCCCAGCTCTTCGAGGCGGCGGCCCAGCTTGAGCCAGTGGCCGAAGTAGTCGCTCATGTTGTAGCCGCAGAACGGCAGCATGGCGAACGGATCGCGGCGCACCACCCCTTGCTGGCCGGCCGCGGCCGCGGTGGTCTCCGAGCCCATGGTGGCGGCCATGTAGACGCCCTCGACCCAGTTGCGCGCCTCGGTGACCAGCGGCACGGTGGTCGAGCGGCGCCCGCCGAAGATGAAGGCGTCGATCGCCACGCCCTTGGGGTTTTCCCATTCGGGGTCGATGGACGGGCACTGCGCGGCCGGCGCCGTGAAGCGGGCGTTCGGATGCGCGGCCTTGCGGCCGGTCTCGGCGGCGATGGCCGGCGTCCAGTCCTGGCCCTGCCAGTCGATCAGGTGCGCCGGCGGCGTGTCGGTCATGCCTTCCCACCACACGTCGCCGTCGTCGGTCAGCGCCACGTTGGTGAAGATCACGTTGGCCTTGAGCGTGGCCATGGCGTTGAAGTTGGTCTTCTCGCTGGTGCCCGGCGCCACGCCAAAGTAGCCCGCCTCGGGGTTGATGGCGTGCAGCCGGCCATCCGGGCCCGGCTTGATCCAGGCGATGTCGTCGCCGATGGTGGTGACCTTCCAGCCGTCCATGCCGTGCGGCGGGATCAGCATCGCGAAGTTGGTCTTGCCGCAGGCCGATGGGAACGCCGCGGCCACGTGGTATTTGCGGCCCTTGGGCGAGGTCACGCCCAGGATCAGCATGTGCTCGGCCAGCCAGCCCTCGTCGCGGCCCATGGTCGAGGCGATGCGCAGCGCGAAGCATTTCTTGCCCAGCAGCGCGTTGCCGCCGTAGCCCGAACCGAAGCTCCAGATCTCGCGCGTCTCGGGGTAGTGCACGATGTACTTGGTGGGGTTGCACGGCCAGGCCACGTCCTGCTGCCCGTCGGCCAGCGGCATGCCCACGCTGTGCACGCACGGCACGAAGGCGCCGTCGCTGCCCAGCACGTCAAAGACCTTGCGGCCCATGCGCGTCATGATGCGCATGTTCACCACCACATAGGGGCTGTCGCTCAGCTCCACGCCGATGTGGGCGATGGGCGAACCCAGCGGCCCCATCGAGAACGGCACCACATACATGGTGCGGCCGCGCATCGCGCCGTCGAACAGGCCGCCGAGCGTCTCGCGCATGGCCTGCGGGGCGGCCCAGTTGTTGGTGGGGCCGGCGTCTTCCTCGCGCTCGGAACAGATGAAGGTGCGGTCTTCCACGCGCGCCACGTCCGAGGGATCCGAGCACGCCAGGTACGAGTTGGCGCGCTTGGCCGGGTTGAGGCGGCGCATCGTGCCGGCCTGGACCATCTGTTCGCACAGGCGGTCGTATTCCTCCTGCGAGCCGTCGCACCACACCACGCGGTCCGGCTTGGTCAGGGCAGCGATCCGTTCCACCCACGCGATCAACCCGCTGTGCTTGACGTAGTCGGGCACGTTCAGCGCGACGGGTTTGACTTCGGATGGCTTGTTCATCGGTAGGGTCTCCTGCGGTGTAACAACGCTGGCCGGGCCATGGCCGGGCCAGCAGCATTGGGATGGGCCTCATCATACTTGCGACCTCCGGCCCCACCAACTCGGCCAGTTGCATGAGCCGGGGACAAACCCGGGTTTACCCTAGGAAAAAAGGTAATATCCCGATTCAAAATCAATGGGAGGGCGCATGCCCCAATCGACAGCCCGCGCCGCCTGGAAGCGCGAGCTCGCCGCCACGCTGGCGCTCAGCCTGCCGCTGGTGCTGACCAACCTGGCACAAATGGCCATGACTGTTACCGATGTGATCTTCATCGGACGGCTCGGATCGCAGGCGCTGGCCGCCAGCGCGCTGGGCGCCAACCTGTTCACCGCCATCGAATTCTTCGGCCTGGGCCTGGTCGCGGCCACCGCGCCCATGGTCGCGCATGCGCTGGGCCGGCGCGGCAACGCCGTGCGCGACGTGCGGCGTACCGTGCGCCAGGGCCTGTGGACCGCGGTGATCTATTCGGTGCCGGGCTGCCTGCTGCTGTGGCATGGCGAAGCCATCCTGCTGGCCATCGACCAGCCGCCCGAACTGGCCGCGCAGGCCGGCACCTACCTGCGCGCGCTGATGTGGGCCATGCCGCCCTTCCTGGGATTCCTGGTGCTGCGCTCGTTCGTGGCGGCGCTGCAGCGCCCGCGCTCGGCCTTCCTGATCGCGCTGGCCGCGATCGTGCTGAACGTATTCGGCAACTGGGTGCTGGTGTTCGGCAACCTGGGCGCGCCGGCGCTGGGCCTGGTCGGCGCCGGCCTGGCCAGCGCGCTGGCCACGCTGGGCCTGTTCCTGGGCATGGTCGGCGTGGTCTGCCTCGACCGCCGCTTCCGGCGCTACCATCTGTTCGGCGGTTTCTGGCAACCGGACTGGCAGCGCCTGGCCGAGTTCTGGAAACTGGGCCTGCCGATCGGCGCGGCCACCGCGTTCGAAGTCACCATCTTCAACGCCGCGGCCTTCCTGATGGGCTGGCTGGGCGAACCGGAGCTGGCCGCCCACGCGGTAGCGATCCAGATCGCCGGCGTCACCTTCATGGTCCCCTACGGCATCGCCCAGGCGGCCACGGTGCGCGTGGGACACGCGCACGGCGCGCGCCAGCCCGACCAGGTCGCGCGCGCCGGCTGGTGCGCGTTCTCCCTGGGCATCGGCAGCATGGTGATCGCCGCCGCGCTGATGCTGCTGGCTCCCGGCCTGCTGGTGTCGGCCTTCCTGGACATCGGCGACCCCGCCAATGCCCAGGTGCTGCGGCTGGCCACCGCCTACCTGGCGGTCGCCGCCCTGTTCCAGATCGTCGATGGCGCGCAGGTGCTGGGCGCCGGCATGCTGCGCGGCCTGCACGACACCCGCGTGCCCATGCTGTACGCGGCGCTCGGCTATTGGGGCGTGGGCCTGCCCAGCGGCGCGGCGCTGGCGTTCTGGGCCGGCTGGCGCGGCGTGGGCATCTGGAGCGGGCTGGCCATCGGCCTGGCGCTGGTGGCCGTGCTCATGATGCAGCGCTGGCTGCGCCGCGACCGCGTGGGGCTGCTGCGGCACGCGCCTGCCTGAGGCGCCCCGCCCCGCCTGGGCGTCGGTCACGGGCGTTCGGGCATGCCGGCCAGAAAATGCTCCGCCGCGACGATATCCAGGTCGTTGCGCCGGTCCCGCGCCAGGAACGGCACCACCGCGCGGAAATCCCGCCACAACCGGCCCGTGCCCGCGCCCAGCGCGCGCGGGCCGCCGTCGCGCTGGCGCAGGTCGATGGCCTGCGACGCGTGCAGCAGCTCCACCGCCAGCAGGGTGCGCAGATGTCCCAGTTGCGCCGCCACCCGCTGGCCCACCAGCGGCGCATTGGTGCCCACGTCCTCGATGTTGCCGGTCTGCGGCTGCACGTCGGTCAGCACCGGCGCGGACAGCGCGCGCACCTGGGTGGCCAGCGACGAGGCGGTCTTCTGGATCGGACCGTAACCGATGGCGCCGCCGCCGGGGCTGAGAAAGCGCGGCAGGCGCGTGAAGGCCGGATCGGTCAGGCGCAGCGTGCGCTGGGCCGACAATTGCGCCACCTGCGACAGCGCAACCGCCAGCCCCTGCAATGGCTGGGCCCAGGCGCTCGGGTCGAAGCCGGCGCTGGGCAGCACGGCGCCGCGCACCGGCCCGTCGACCACATAGAACTGGCGTTCGTACGGGCTGGCGTTCTGCGCGGGCGCCACGTCCAGCGCCACCGTGGGGTTGTCGTCCGAGCTGTTCAGCTGCACCGCGAGTTGCCGTTCGAGCAGCCCCAGCAGGTCGCGCGCCGCGCCATGGACCTGGCTGGCGGTGCGGAAGCTGAGCGGATCCTGCAAGGCGCGCGCGCCGTCCGGCGACCACAGCGCGCTGCCGCGCAGCAGCTCCGCCATGTGGGCGGCGGCCTGCCGCTGGCCGTCATAGGGGCGCTGCGCCTGGGTGACCGGCAGGATGGGCGCGAGGTTGCCGTCCAGGGCCTCCAGCGACAATGCCGCCAACGCGTCGGCCTGGCGCAGCGCGCGGGCGGCATCGATGGCCGCCAGCGTGGCCAGCGCCGCGCCGTAGGCATTGGCGCTGACGATGGACAGCGCATCCTTGCCGAACGGGCGCACCGGCGCCAGCGCCTGCGACCGCAGCGCCTCGGCGGCGGGCTGGCGGCGGCCGCCATGCCATACCTCGCCCTCGCCCATCATGGCCAGCCCGATCTGGGGCAGCACGGTGATATCGGCCTCGCCCACCGAGCCGTTGCCGAACATCACCGGCGTGATGTCCCGATTGAGGAATTCGGCGTACTGCCGCACCAGCGCCGGCTGCATCCCCGTTCCGCCGTACAGCGCCGTATTGAGGCGGATCAGCATGGCCGCGCGCGCCACGTCAGCCGGCACCAGCTCGCCGAACGCCGCGCTGTGCGAATGCAGCAGCGTCGCATTGAAGCGCTCGGATATCGCACGCACTTCGGGCGAGAGACGCCCGCCTTCGAACAATGTCTGGTCCTTGTTCAGGCCCACGCCCCGGTTCAGGCCATAGACCGGCCGGTCGCTGGCCGCATACGCCAGCAGCAGCGCATGGGACCGCTCGACGCGCGCGGCCGCCCGCGGGTCGATCTCCACCGGACAGCCCTGCCGCGCCACCTGCGCCACCTGCGGCAACGTCAGCGAACGGCCATCCAGGCGCACCGCCGTGCAATCCGCCCCTGCCGCCACGGGCGCGCCGAGCAGCGCCAGGATGGCGAGCGCCACGGCCGCCGCCCGGGGCCCGCACTGTTTGAATCTGTCTTGCATCGCCACTCCGTGTGAAACCGGCGCGCGCCGGCCCGGCACCCTGCCCATGGCAAGGCGCCGGGCGCGCGGCGTCCGGTAAAAGGCGGCCGGGCGGCGCCCGGCCGGCAATCAGCGCGCCGCCTCCAGCGGCAGCTGCATCAGGTCGTGACCCACCACGACCGGCCCCTTGAAGGTCTGCTGCGCCTGCATCCAGTGCTCGCGCGGAGCGTTGCCCGGCACCAGGTGCGAAAGCACCAGTTGCCTGACGCCGGCGCGCGTGGCGACCTCGCCGACCTGCTGCGGCGTCGTGTGCGCGTCGAACAACTGGCGGCTCAGGGCCTGTTGGCGCGCATTCCACGGCTTGGGCCCGACGATGTGGTCGATCCAGGCCGGATCGATCGCCTCGTGCACCAGAATGTCCGCGCCCCTGGCCAGGCGGATCAGGTTCTCGCTGACGGCGGTGTCGCCGGAGAACACCACCGAGCCGGCCGCCGTGTCGAAGCGGAACGCCAGGTTCGGGTAGACGATGCCGTGCGGCACCAGCGTGGCGGTGACCTTGACACGCTCATCCTGCCAGACCGGAAACGGCTCCATGGGCGGCGCCGGATCGACGTTGGGATCCTTGACGATGCCCGGCGGGATCGCGATGTCGTGCGCCTTGAAGAACTGCCGCACGTCGGGCACGCCCTCGTGGCGCACGCGGATGTTGAGGTCGGCCGCCATGCCGGCCACCACGGACTCGACCAGGTCCACCGTGCCGGCCGAAGGGTTTTCCGCATGCACGACCACGTCGTCGTGCATGCCGGGCGCCAGCGGCGGCAACACGCCGCGCCGCCCCGGCCCGAAGATCTGCAGCGACGCCTTGGCGCGGCGCCGCGCGCTGGGGTCGTACATGAGCAGGTTGGCCAGGTCGATGACGTGGTCGGTATGCAGATGGGTGAAGAACACCGCCTGCTCGTCGCCCGGCTTGATGCCGGCCTTGCGGATCTGCCGGTAGGCGCCCGAGCCGAGGTCGACGATATAGGCCTTGCCGTCGACCACCAGGGCCGACGAAATGCCGTGCGGCGAATCCTCGCCATACCAGGTCGGGCCGCCGGCCACGCCCAGCAGCACCAGCCGCGCCGCGCTGGCGGACACGGGCTGGGCCGCGCCGGCGGCCTGCGCGGCCCCGCCCGCGCTCCAGGCGGCCGCCGCGACGGCGACCGCGGCGGCCGCCATGCGCCAGCACGCGCGCGCGCCGGCCAGGGAAAGAATGCTTGCTGCGCACATGCTTGCTCCTCGGATTGTCATTGTGGTTGATCTCATGCGGACAGCCGGCGCGGCGCCAGCCACAGGGCCGCCAGGGCGATGACGCTGGCTCCCATCACGTACAGCGCCGGCGCGAACGCCACGCCGGTCGTGTAGGTGATCCAGGTCAGGATGGCGGGCGCGAAGCCGCCGAAAATGGTCACGGCCGTGTTGTAGGACAGGGACATGCCCGACGAACGCACCGCGGTCGGGAAGATCTCGGACAGCGCGGCCGGCGCCACCCCCACATACAGCGACACCATCAGGCAGCACAGCGATTGCGTGACGACCAGCGCGAACGGCGTGTGGTTGGCCTTGAGCCACATCATCAGCGGATACACGGCCACCAGCATGACGACCGCGCCCAGGGTCAGGACGGCGCGCCGGCCGATACGATCGGACAGCGAGCCGGCCGCCACGCAACCGCCGATGAGGAAGAGGTTGCCGATCAGGGCCGCCAGGAACGCTTCCGAGCTGGCGAAACCGAGGTTCTTCTGCACATAGATGGGCATGAAGATGATCAGCGAATAGGGGCCGATCGCCCACAGCACCGACAGGCCGATGCCCGCCAGCAGCTGCCCGGGATACTCCCTGATGACGCGCAGCAGCGGCGTCCTGTTTTGTTCCTGGCTGCGCGCCTGGCGCGCCTGCTCCTCGCGGAAATGCGGCGTCTCGTCCAGCGCGCGGCGCATCCACAGGCCCACCGGCGCGATGGCCAGCCCCAGGATGAACGGAATGCGCCAGCCCCATTCGCCGACCTGTTCTTCGGTCAGCACGGTGGTGACCACGGTGGCCACCAGCGCGCCCAGCAGATTGGAGATGCCCATGCTGGCCTGCAGCCAGGAGGCGTACTGGCCGCGCTTGCCTTGCGGCGCATGCTCGACCAGGAAGGCGGTGGCGCCGCCGACTTCGCCGCCGGCCGAGAAACCCTGCAGCACGCGGCCGCAGACGATCAGCAGCGGCGCGCCCACGCCGATGGCCGCATAAGGCGGCGCGGCGGCGATCAGCAGCGTGCCCAACGCCATCAGCATGATGGTCAGGGTCAGCGCCGCCTTGCGCCCGGCGCGGTCGCCGTACGATCCGAGCACCAGCGCGCCCAGCGGCCGCACCACGAAGCCCAGGCCGAAGGCCAGGAACGACGCCATCAACTGTACGGCCGGGTCGTCGTTGCGGAAGAAGTTCTGGCCGATATAGACCGCGAACAGCGCATAGACGGTGAAGTCGTACCACTCGAGCGCGTTGCCGGCCGAAGCCGCGATCACCGCCTTGCGGCCGGAGCGCTCCTGGGCCGCGCATGCCGGCGCGCCATGCGCCGACATGCCGCCGACGCCCGGATTGATTGCCACGTCCTTCATGTTGGTTTTCCCCTTGTGTTTGCGCGCCGCTCAGGCGGCGCGCGCGTCGGCCAGCCGCGCCAGATGGTGGCGACTGGATCCGAACTGCGTTTCGATCACCGTGACGCGCTTGAAATGCGCGCCCACGCTCAGTTCCTCGGTCATGCCTATGCCCCCGTGCAGTTGGATGGCGCCCTGCCCCACCACGCGCGCCGCGCGACCGCACTGCGCCTTGGCCATCGAGACCAGGCGGCCTGCCTCGGGCAGGTCGTCGGCCAGCGCCATGTTGGCCGCCATGGTGAGCGAGCGGGCCTCCTCCAGGGCGGCATACATGTCGACCTGGCGATGCTGCAGCGCCTGGAACGTGCCGATCGGACGGCCGAACTGCTGGCGCACCTTGAGGTATTCCAGCGTGGCGTCGTGCATGGCCTGCATGGCGCCCAGCGCCTCGGCGCACAGGGCCGCGACGCCGTGCGCGTGCATGTCGTCGATCAGGTCCGCGCCGCCATCGGGTGGACCCAGCACGGCCTGCGCATCGACCCGTACGCCGTCGAAGGCCAGGTGCGCCGCGCGGCCGCCGTCGAGGCGGCGAAAGTCGCGCCGCGCCAGGCCCGGTGCGTCGCCGCGCACCAGGAACAGCGTCAGCCCGTCGCGTTCGCCCGCCGCGCCAGCGGTGCGGGCGGACACGATCAGCCCGTGCGCGCCGGGCGCATCGAACACCGTATGCTTGGCGCCCTGCAGCACGAAACCGTCGCCGTCGCGGCGCGCGCGCAGCGCCACGGCATAGCGATTGTCATGCGCGCCCTGCTCGGTATGCGCCCATGCCATCTTCAGCTCGCCGCGTGCCAGCGCCGGCAGCCAGGCCTGGCGCTGCGCGGCGCCGCCATGGCGCACCAGGCAGCCCGCGCCAAGCACGGCGGTCGAAAAAAAGGGTTCGGTCGCGCGCGACTTGCCCAGCGCCTCCATGATGAGCATCGCCTCCAGCGGCCCGCCGCCGAAACCGCCCAGCGACTCGGGCAGCAACACCGCGCACCAGCCCAGCTCGGCCATCAGGCGCCAGTCTGCCTCGGCATAGCCGCAATCGCTGTCCATCAGGGCGCGGCGGCGCTCGAAATCGCCATGCTCGCGCGCAAAGGTCTCGGCGCTGTCCTGCAGCATGCGCTGCAGCTCGTTCAACGAAAAATCCATGTCCGCTCCTACAGCCCCAGCACGTGCTTGGCCAGGATATTGCGCTGGATCTCGTTGGAGCCGCCCCAGATCGTGACCTTGCGCAGATTGAAATACAGCGGGCCGGCCGCCGCCGCGAACTCGGGCCCCAGCGCCTGCGCGTCGTCCGCCTTGCCGTCAAGCAGCGCCTCGTCCAGCGCCAGGGCGTCGGCGCCCATGCAATCCATGGCCAGCTCGCTGATGGCCTGCTCGATCTCGGTGCCGCGGATCTTCAGGATGGATGCCGCGCTGCCCGGGCTCTGTCCGGCGTTCATCGCGCTGAGAAAACGCAGCTCGGTGTACTCCAGCGCGCACAACTGTGTTTCGAGGTCGGCAAAGCGCAGCCGCAGGCCGGCGTCGTCGGCCAGTACGCCGCCCAGACCGTCCGGGCGCCGCGCGGCGAGCCCTTTCAGGCGCGCCAGCAAGCGCTTGGAGCGAGCCACGCCGGAGATCACGAAACGCTCGTGCTCAAGCAGGAACTTGCCGTAGGACCAGCCGGTGCCCTCGCCGCCCACGCGTTGCCGGACCGGCACGCGCACATTGTCGAAGAACACCTCGTTGACCTCGGCGTCGCCATCGAGCATGCGGATCGGCCGCACGCTCACGCCGGGCGAACGCATGTCCAGCAGCAGGAACGAGATACCCTGCTGCGGCCGCTCTTCCCGGCTGGTGCGCACCAGCGCGAACATCCAGTCGGCCCATTGCGCCCAGGTGGTCCAGATCTTCGATCCGTTGACCACGTAGTGGTCGCCATCGCGCACCGCCGTGGTCTTCAGCGAGGCCAGGTCGGAACCCGAGCCCGGCTCCGAATAGCCCTGGCACCACCAATCCTGGTTGGCCAGGATGCGCGGCAGAAAGCGCGCCTTCTGCTCCTCGCTGCCATAGGTATAGATGACGGGCCCGACCATGTTGACGCCGAACTGCACCAGCGGCGGGCACGGCTGGGCGCCGTACTCCTGCTGGAACAGGTACTTCTGCACCGCCGTCCAGCCCGGGCCGCCATACTGTTGCGGCCAATTGACCGCGTACCAGCCGCGCGCGGCCAGGATGTCCTGCCAGCGCGTGAAATCGGCGCGCTCCAGGCGCAGCCCCAGTTCGACCTTGCGCCGGATATCGGCCGGCAGATGGGTCGCGATGAATTCGCGCACCTCGAGCCGGAAGCGCTCTTCCTCCGGCGTGAACCGCATGTCCATGCTTCTTCTCCTCAGATCACACCGTCGGCGCGCAAGGCCGCGATGTCTCCCCCGCCCAATCCCAGCACGCGCGCCAGCACCTCGTCGCTGTGCTGCCCCAGCATCGGCGCCGTGCCGATCCGGCCACGCGCCACGCCCGAGAAATGCACCGGCTGCTCCACCAGGGCAGTCTCGCCCAGCACCGGGTGCACGGCTCGCGTGGTCAGTTGCCGCACCCGGGCCTGGCTGCTGTCGACGGCCTGGGCCGTGTCCTGGATCGGCGCGGCCGGCACCCCGGCGCAAGTCATGGCGGACACGGCCTCGGCCACGCTGCGCCGCAGGCTCCAGCCTTCGATGATCTCGCGCAGTTCGGCGTCATGGGCGCTGCGCAGGCCGTCGCTGCGAAAGCGCGGATCGGCGGGCAGTTCGGGGCGGCCGATGGTATCGGCCACCGCCTGGAACAGCTTGTCGTTGGCCGCCGCGATCACCAGGTGTCCGTCGCTCGCCGCGTAGGCGCCGAACGGCGAACTGAGCGGATGACGGTTGCCCACCCTTGCCGGCGCCGGCCCGCCGAACAGGTACTGCGCCAGCGCCGTGGGCTGCATGGCCAGCAGCGCGTCGAACATGGCCACGTCCACGTGACGCCCGCGGCCGGTGCGCTCGCGGTCGTAGAGCGCGGCCATCACCCCCCACGAAGCGAACATGCCGGCGCAGATGTCGCCGACCGACTCGCCGATGAGCGTGGGTGCGCCGTCGGGCTCGCCGGTCAGGCTCATCAGCCCGCTCATGGCCTGCGCCACCACATCGTAGGCAGGCCGTCCCGCGTTGGGACCGCTCTGGCCGAAGCCCGAGATGCTGCAATAGACCAGGCCCGGCGTCGCGGCGGACAGCCGCGCGTAGCCGATCCCCAGCTTGTCGGCCACGCCGGGCTTGAAGTTCTCGACCACCACGTCGCTGCGCGCGGCCAACGCCTGCGCGATGCGGCGCCCCCCCTCGTGCTTGAGATCCAGGCGCAGGCTGTGCTTGCCTCGGTTGTTCAGCACGAAATTGGTGCTTTCCCCTTCGACCATGCGGCCCATGTGCCGCTGGTCGTCGCCGTGCGGCGGCTCGACCTTGATGACTTCGGCGCCCAGATCGGCCAGCATGGCCGTGCAGTACGGCCCGGCCAGCACCCGGCTGAAGTCCAGCACACGCACGCCCTCCAGCATTTTCTTGTCCATGATCGCTTGTCCGGCTCCGTAGGTCAGCGCGCCGCCGCGGCGGTGTCGATGCGCCCGATCGCCTTCGCACGCACTTCGTCCAGCGCTTCTTCATAGCCGGCGTCGGCATAGCGCAGCACCCCGCTGGCCGTGTCGTTGGTCAGCGACAGCGACAGGCGGCGCTCGGCCGCCGGCGTGCCGTCGGCCACCACCGTCACCCCGGCGCTGGTCATGTAGCCGCTGTAGCCGCCGCCGCCCGAGTGGATCGCCACCAGGTCCGCGCTGGAGGCGCAGTTGATCATGGCGTTGAGCAGCGGCCAGTCGGCAATGGCGTCCGAGCCGTCGCGCATGTTCTCGGTCATGATGTTCGGATGCGCCATCGCGCCCGCGTCCAGATGGTCGCGCGTGAACGCGATGGGGCCGCTCAGTTCGCCGTCGCGCACCATCCTGTTGACCTGCAGCCCCAGCTCGGTGCGCTCGCCGTGGCCCAGCCAGGCGATGCGCGCCGGCAGACCCTCGAAAGGCACCTCCTGGCGCGCCAGCCGGACCCAGTTCGACACGATGCGGTTGTCGGCGAAGCGCTCGAGCAGGAAATCGTCGATCTTGCGGATGTCGTCCGGATCGCCGGACAGCGCGATCCAGCGGAACGGGCCGATCGCGCGCGCGAACAGCGGCCGCAGGAATGCCTCGGTGAACACCGGGATCTCGAATGCGCGCGCCACGCCGCCCTGCTTCGCATGCGTGCGGATCAGGTTGCCGTTGTCGAACACGATGGCGCCCTGGTCCTTGAAGCCCAGCATGGCGGTCACATGGCGCACGATGGACTGGCGGCTGGCGTTCATCAGCCGCTCGATATCGGTCTTGCGCAGTTCGGCCACCTGCTCCAGCGTATGGCCGGCCGGAATATAGCCATAGACCAGGTCGTGCGCCGAGGTCTGGTCGGTCACGATATCGGGCACGATGCCGCGCGCCAGGATTTCCGGGAACACCTCGGCGGCGTTGCCCAGCAACCCCACCGAGACCGGCTCGCGCCGCTCCTGCGCCTGGCGGATCAGCGCCAGCGCCTCGTCCAGCGTGTCGGCGCGCTTTTCCAGGAAGCCCGCCTTGATGCGCTTGTCGATGCGCTCGGGGTTGACCTCCACGGTCAGGATGGCGGCGTTGGCCATGCGGCCGGCCAGCGGCTGCGCGCCGCCCATGCCGCCCATGCCGGCGGTGAGGATGAAGCGCCCGCGCAAGTCGTTGTCGAAATGGCGCTCGGCGATGCGCGAGAAAATCTCGTAGGTGCCCTGGATCACGCCTTGCGAACCGATGTACTGCCAGTCGCCCGCCGTCAGCCCGCCCCAGCAGATCAGGTTGTCCTGCTCCCACTGGTAGAAATTCTCGGCCTTGGCCCACTGCCCCACCATGTTGCAGTTGGCCATGATGACGATGGGCGCATCCGCGTGGGTGCGCAGCACGCCGATGGGCTTGCCCGACTGCACGATCAGGGTCTGGTCCTCCTCCAGTTCGCGCAGCGCCTTGACCATCGCATCGTGCGCCGGCCAGTCGCGCGCGGCGCGGCCCAGCGCGGCGTAGACCACCAGGTTGTCCGGATCCTCGCCCACCGCGAGCACGTTCTCCAGCAGGCGCAGCAGTGCCTCCTGGCGCCAGCCCTTGCAGCGCAGCGTCGTGCCGGAAGGAATATTGAATTCTCGTTTCATGCCCGCGCCTCAGGATGCCAGTGCGTAGTCGGTGAAGTTCATGCCCAGCGCCTGCTCCACCACTGCGTAGACGGACGGGTCGGTCACGCTGGAGGACAGCGGGATGTGGCGCTTGTGCACGTGCAGGATGCGCACCTCGACGCCCTCGCGCAGCTTGCCGGCGCTGACCGGATTGCCGTCGGCGTCAAGGGTGGTGATGACGTCCGGATAGCAGGCGATGCGCTCGCCGTGCCCGTCGGTGACCGCCATGTGTTCGTTCATCACGTGCAGCACGCGCTTGCCGGCGCCTTCGCCGATTTCCACCGTGCCGATGTCGAAGGCTTCCTGGGTGTACTGCAGCGTGTTGCGCACCACCTTGCCGGCGCCGATGATCTCGCCATGGGTCTGCTTGCAGATCGCGTCCACGACCGCCGCGCCGCCGCGCGCCTGCGCGGCCAGGATCGCCTCGCCCAGCGCCAGCGCCATGCCGATGCCCCCGAGGGCGGCGTGGCGGCGCACATAGCTCGCGCGGATGGGATTGCGGCAACTGGCGATGAAGCCGCCCGACATGTCGGACGCCTTGCGCAGCACCGGCGAGACCTTGCCGGTCGCGCCGCGCACCGTCAACTCCATATAGGCATGGTTGGCCCGGTTGCCGCCGACCGCGCACTGGATCATCGGCTCCGGGCTGTTGGCCAGGCCCAGCGACCCCATGTCGCCGGTGGGGTGGGCGCGGATATCGCCCACCGCGTCCACCACCTTGGTGCCCAGCATGGCCGACGGCAGCCAGGCATTCAGCGTGCTCGACATGCCGTTCTGGCCGATGATCAGGCCGTACAGGCGCTCGCCCAGCGCATCCTGCACCAGTTGCGCCGCCTTGACATAGTCCACGCCCAGCATTTCCCAATCGGTCAGGTCGCCCGGCGCGCCGATCGCCGCCGCGGTGGCGATCCAGGCGTCGTCAGGCACCTCGTCCATGGTCACCAGCTCCGGACGGCCGATGGTCACGGCCAGCGTGCCCAACTGTCGACCATGCTCGGCCCAGCCGCCGCCCCCGCACGCAAACACCGAGCCGCCCCTGACCGCGGCCTCCACATCCTTGAGGGTCAAGATTCTTCCCATGAAATACCTCTTTCTTCGTTGATCACGGTTGTTCACCAGGCATCGGGCGGCGCCAGGCCGGGCGATGCGACGAAGGGATCATAGGAACGAAAATTGATAATGTCGTATTACCTTTTATGCCTCATGCATAACGTCGTGTTAATGAAATGCGGGCTCCCTGGGGCGGCATGCGCGCGCGGCGCGCCTGGCGGTCGGTGCCCTAGGGATATCCCCTAGGCACGGGAAGGCCCGGCGGAGTCGTCCAGGCCCGCGCCGGCGGCCGCACCGGCGGTTTCCAGGTTGCGCAGCACGCGGATGAATTCCTGCGCCAGGCGCGACAACGGCTCGAGCTGCACATGGAAGACGTTGACCGGCGCGCTCACCTGCTCGGCCACGGGTATCGCCACCACGCCCGACCAGATCGGCCCCTTGACCGTCATCTCGTCGACCAGCGCCACGCCGGCGCCGGCCTGCACCATGGCGCAGGCCACGTGCGCCTGCTGCACCTCGATGCGCGCCTCGGGCTGGGCGTCCTGGTCGCCGAACAGTTCGCGCACCAGCATGGCGAAGGGGATATCGGCGCTATAGCCGATCAACGGCTCGCCGGCCAGCTCGCGCACCGAGACCTCCTCGCGCGCGGCCAGCGGATGGCCGTCGGGCAGCACCGCCACGAAGCGGTTCTCGTACAGCGCGCGCGATTCGAGGCTGGGATGGTCGATGGGCATGTAGGCCACGCCCAGTTCGACCTGCTGGGTCAGCAGCGATTGCAGCATGACGCTGGGAATCAGCGTCTGCAGCACGATGCGCACCTCCGGGAACTCGCGCCGGAAGGCGGCGATCGCGCGCGGCATCAGCGATTGGCCCAGGCTGGGGCTGCACGACAGCCGCAACTGTCCGACCCGGTTCTCGGCCAGGTTTTCGGCCACCTCGTTGACGCGCTGCACGCTCTGATACAGCGTGGTCACCTCGTTGAACAGGCGGCGCGCCTCCGGCGTGGGATAGAGGCGGCCCTTGATGCGCTGGAACAGCATCAGGCCCAGGCGCTGCTCGGTATAGGAGATCAGCCGGCTGACCGCGGGCTGCGAGACGAACAGCAGCTTGGACGCGCCGCTGATCGACCCGCTGAGCATGATGGCCCGGAACACCTCGATCTGGCGCAGATTCAGCTTCATATGAATAACCTGATGTTAATTGGCACGCACATATAAGCATAAGACGTTTTGGAATGTGACTCCTAAACTGGCGGGCATCCCTCTTGAAGAATGCATTGGAGACAGCAATGAGCGATTTCGATCTGGTAGTGCGCGGCAATATCGTGGAACCCCGCCGGGTAGTGGACGACGCCTGGCTGGCGGTGCGCGACGGCCGCGTGGCGGCGCGCGGCACGGGCCAGCCGCCGGCGGCGCGCGAGTCGGTCGACGCCCGCGGCCAGTGGATCATCCCCGGGGTGATCGACGGCCAGGTGCATTCGGGCAGCCAGGCCAACCAGGAAGGCCTGGGACAGGCCTCGCGCGCCGCGGCCGCCGGCGGGGTGACGGTAATGGTGGACATGCCCTACGACGACCCGGAGCCGGTGGCCTCGCGGGCGCACCTGGACGCCAAGATCGCCGAAGTGGAGCGCGACTGCCACGTGGACGTGGCGCTGTTCGGCACCCTCAACGCCGAACACGGCATGCAGGCGGCCGCCGGCCTGATCGAGGGCGGCGTGTGCGCGTTCAAGTTCTCGACCTTCGAGGCCACGCCGGGGCGCTTTCCGCGCATCGACGAAGACGACCTGTACGAAGCGTTCCGCCTGATCGCGCCGTCGGGCCTGGCCTGCGGCGTGCACAACCAGATGCAGGAGCTCACGCGCAAGAACATCGCCCGCATGGTCGAGGCCGGCGACACGGGCTGGGACGCCTTCATGCGCGCCCACACGCCGCTGATCGAGAACCTGGCCACCGCCCTGATCTACGAGATCGGCGCCGAGACCGGCGCGCGCGCGCATGCCGTGCACGTCTCGACCTCGCGCGGCTTCGAACTGTGCGACATGTACCGGCGCGCCGGCCACCAGGCCAGCATCGAAACCTGCGTCCAGTACCTGATGCTCAATCACGAAGAACACACCCGCCGCTTCGGCGCCCGCACCAAGCACTACCCGCCCATCCGCCCCAAGGCCGAAGTCGACCTGCTGTGGACCCACATCGCCAACGACGCGTGCACCTTCGTGTCGTCCGACCATGTCAGCTGGGGCCTGGAGCGCAAGCAGAATCCCGACGTGTTCCGCAACGCCTCGGGCGGCCCGGGCCTGGAGACCCTGCTGCCCGCATTCTGGACCGGTTGCGACGAGCACGGCATCGCCCCGTCCATGGTGGTGCGGCAGTTGTGCCATAATCCAGCGCGTCATTTCCTGCTGGACGACCGCAAGGGGTCGCTCGATGTCGGCAAGGACGCCGACATCGTCATCCTCGCTCCCGAACGCTACGCGTTCGACCCCGCCGGCAGCCTCAGCGCGGTGCAATGGAGCTCGTTCGAGGGCCGCGAATTCACCGTGCGCGTGGCCGCCACCTGGTGCCGCGGCCAACAGGTCTACGACGGCCGGCGCATCGTCAACCAGGCGGGAGAAGGCCGCTTCCTGCGTCCGCGCCAGGCATGACGACGCCACGCGTTTTTTCAAGAGATTTTCCCATGACCGCCGCCTTTCCTCCCCTGAACGCCGACCGCCTCTGGTCGCGCGTCGAAACCCTGTCGCGCATGACCTTGCCGGACGTGCCCTGGACGCGGCGCGCGTTCTCGCCGCTGTTCGAGCAGTCGCGCCAATGGCTGCGCGCCGAGTTCGAGGCGGCCGGGCTGGCGGTGCGCCTGGATGCCGGCGGCAACCTGGTGGGCACGCGCCCCGGCCGGGGCACCGCCCGCAACCCCATCGCCACCGGCTCGCACTGCGACACCGTGATGGCCGGCGGCCGCTTCGACGGCATCATCGGCGTGCTGGCCGGCATCGAAGTGGCGCACACCCTGCACGAGCAGGGCGTGACGCTGGAGCATCCGTTCGAAGTCATCGACTTCCTGTCCGAAGAGCCGAGCGACTACGGCATCTCCTGCGTGGGCAGCCGCGCGCTGAGCGGCCGGCTGACGGCCGACATGCTGGCCGCGCGCAATGCCGATGGCGAGACGCTGGCCGAGGGGCTGCGCCGCATCGGCGGCGACCCGGACGCGCTGGGCGCCCCGCTGCGCGGCCCCGGCGGGACCGCGGCCTTCGTCGAGCTGCACATCGAACAGGGGCCGGTGCTCGAGGGCCGCGGCCTGCCGATCGGCGTGGTCACCAATATCGTCGGCATCCGGCGCGTGCTCATCACGGTGCGCGGCCAGCCCGACCACGCCGGCACCACGCCCATGGACATCCGCCGCGACGCGCTGGTGGGCGCGGCGCGCGTCATCGACGCGGCGCATCGCCGCGCCAGCACGCAAAGCGGCAAGCCGCACTATGTGGTGGCCACCATCGGCCGCATCGCCATGACGCCCAACGCGCCCAACGCCGTGCCAGGGATGGTCGAGCTGATGCTCGAAGTGCGCAGCGACAGCGACGCCGTGCTGGACGCGTTTCCCGAAGCCGTCATGGCGGAAGTGGCGGACGCGCTGACCGCGCTGCGCCTGTCGGCCGAGATGGCGCCGGTCAGCCGCGCGCATCCGACCGACTGCGCCCCGCTGGTGATGGATGCCGTCGAGGATACCGCCACCCGCCTGGGCTATGCCTCGATGCGCCTGCCCAGCGGCGCCGGCCACGACGCCGTCTACATGGCGCCCACCGGCCCGATCGGCATGATCTTCGTGCCCTGCCTGAACGGCCGCAGCCATTGCCCCGAGGAGTGGCTGGAGCCCTCGCAGCTGCTCGACGGCACGCGCGTGCTGTACGAAACCGTGCTGGAACTCGACCGCCGCCTGTCGCGCTAGCGGCCGGCGGGCCGGCGATGCGGTAGCATAGCCGGCCCGCCCCCGAGTTTCCCCATGGACCAGATCGAACTGACCGACGGCACCGCCGACCGCTACCTGCTGGACGCGCCCGGCCTGTCGCTGCTTGTCTTTTACAGCCGCACCTGCGCCACCTGCGGCGTGGCGCGCGAGCGGCTGCCCGGGTTCGACCTGCCGGTCGAACGCCTGTGCTGGATCGACGCCGGCGAGAACGGCGGACTGGTGCGGCGCTATGAAGTCTTCCACCTGCCGGCGCTGTTCGTCACGCGCGACGGCGCCTACTACGGCCCGGTCAGCGCGCAACTGGCCGACTGGGACCTGCGCCAGCAGATCAGCCTGGCGCTGGACAGCTACCCGGCCGAACTGCCATGACCGTGGCCGCCGCCGCGCCGCTGCGCCGTCCGCTGGACGGTTTCGCCACTTACGTCATGCTGGCGCTGTGCATCTGCTGGGGCTTCCAGCAGATCGCCATCAAGCTGGTGGCCGCCGACGTCGCCCCCACCCTGCAGATCGGCCTGCGCTCGGCCTTTGCCGCCGTGGTGCTGATGTGGGTGGTGCTGCGCCACGAAGGCCTGGGCGCGTTCCGCGACGGCACGCTGGGGCCCGGCCTGGCGGTGGGCGCGCTGTTCGCGCTGGAATTCCTGCTGGTCGGCGTGGGGCTGGACTACACCACCGCCTCGCACATGGCGGTGTTCCTCTACACCGCGCCCATCTTCACGGCGCTCGGGCTGCACCTGCTGCTGCCGGACGAGCGTCTCAAGCCGCTGCAGTGGCTGGGCGTGGCGGTGGCCTTCGGCGGCATCGCCACAGCCTTCCTGGGCAAGGGCCACGCGGCCGTGCCCGGCATGCTGCTGGGCGACCTGCTCGGCGTGCTGGCCGGCGCGGCCTGGGGCGCCACCACGGTGGCGATCCGCAAGTCCTCGCTGTCCGAGGCGGCGCCGGCCAAGACGCTGTTCTACCAGATGCTGATGGCCGGGCTGGCCCTGCCCGCCTTCCATTTCGCCAGCGGCGGCGCCGCGCCGAACTGGTCCGGCGCGGCCCTGGCCAGCCTGGGTTTCCAATCGGTGGTCGTGGCGCTGTCGAGCTACCTGGCCTGGTTCTGGCTGCTGCGCCGCTACCTCGCCACCCGCCTGGCGGTGCTGTCGTTCATGACGCCGCTGTTCGGCGTCACCTTCGGCGTGCTGATCCTCGACGAACCGCTGGACTCGGGCTTTGTCATCGGCGCGGTGCTGGTGCTGGCCGGCATCACGCTGGTCAGCGGCGCCGAGCTGCTGCGCGAGAAACTGCGGCGCCGGACATAAGGCTGCACCCGCAGGAATGCTGGTGCCTGTCCCGGCAGGGACGGGCACCTATTACGGCTGGCGGCAGGCATCCAGCCGCTTGCGCTGGCGGCCCGCGGCGTCGAAGTTCTCCGGCGCCAGCCACTGCTCGAACGCGGCGCGCAGCGCCGGCCATTCGCTGTCGATGATGGAGAACCAGGCGGTGTCGCGCGTGCGTCCCTTGTAGACCAGCGCCTGGCGGAAAATCCCCTCGAACAGGAAGCCCAGCCGCAGCGCGGCCGCGCGCGACGGCGCGTTCAGGCTGTCGCATTTCCATTCGTAGCGGCGATAGCCCAGTTCGTCGAAGGCGCGCCGCATCAGCAGGTATTGCGCCTCGGTCGAAGCCGCCGAGCGCCGCAGCGCTGGCGCGAAATTCACATGCCCCACTTCGATCACGCCGTTGGCGGGATCGATGCGCATCAGCGACAGCGTGCCGATCGCGCGCCCGCTGGCCAGGTCGATCACCGCGTGATGCAGCGGATCGGCGCTGTCGGCCGCCTTGCGCAGGTATTCGTCGTAGCCGGCGCGGTCGGCGAACGGGCCGGCCGACAGGTAGGTCCAGCCGCTGGCCGCGTCGGGCACGGAAAAGGCCGCGTACAGATCCTCGCCATGGCGCGCGGCGTCGAGCGGTTCGAGCCGGCAATAACGGCCTTCGACGGGCTGACGCGGAGGACGCGGCCGCGCCTGCCATTGCGGCATGGCCTGGCCGATGGGTTGACCGAATTCGTTGACGCGGGCGGGCATGGACGGCTTCCTTTGCGGGTGGGCGGCGCGCCACCACGGCGCGCCCGCCACGGCATCAAGATAGGCGATTCGTGGCATGATAAAAAGTGCCACGAACTACCTTTTTGATAGGGCCATGGATTTTGCCGCGATCCTCCAGCAGGCGCCGCCGTCCGGCGCGCGCCTGCCCCTGCAGCGCCAGCTGCTGCAGCGCTTCAAGAACGCCATCCTGGACGGCCGCCTGGCGCCGGGCAGCCGCCTGCCCGCCTCGCGCGCGCTGGCGCAGCAGCTGGGCATTTCGCGCAACACCGTGCTGCTGGCCTACGAACACCTGGCCGCCGAAGGCTATGTGCGGGCCGATCGCCAGGGCACGCGGGTGGCGGGGCTGGCGCGCGCGGGCATGCCGGCGCGCGCGGGCGCCGCGTCCAGCGTCGGCCCCACGGCCCGGCGCCTGGCCGCGCTGAAGGCCAGCGCGCCGCGCACCGACACCTACCTGCCGCTGCGGCCCGGCACGCCGGCCCTCAACCATTTTCCCGCCAGCGCCTGGCGCAACGCGCTGGAGCGCGCCCTGCGCGAGGCGCCCTCCGCCTTGCTGGGCTACGGCGAACCCGCCGGCGAACCGCGCCTGCGCCAGGCCATCGCCGCCTACCTCGCGGCCGCGCGCGGCGTGCGCTGCGAGGCGCGCCAGATCGTCATCACCGAAGGCGCCCAGGAAGGGCTGGCGCTGTGCGTGCGGCTGCTGGGCAACCCCGGCGACACCGCCTGGGTCGAAGACCCGGGCTACCGGGGCGCCAAAACGGCGCTGCGCTGCGGCGACATGCGGGTGGTGCCGGTGCGGGTGGACGCCGATGGCCTGCTGGCGCCGCCTCAGGCCTGGCGCGATGCGCCGCCGCGCCTGATCTACGTCACGCCGTCGCACCAGTACCCCACCGGCGCCGTGCTGCCCGTCACGCGCCGGCTGGCGCTGATCGAACAGGCGCGCCGCGCCGGCGCCTGGATCATCGAGGACGACTACGACAGCGAATTCCGCCACCAAGGCGAGCCCATCGCGGCGATGCAGGGCCTGGTGCCCGATGCGCCGGTGCTGTACGTGGGCACCTACAGCAAGACCATGTTCCCGTCCTTGCGGCTGGGATTCGTGGTGCTGCCCACGGGGCTGGCCGACGAGGCCGCCGAGGCGCTGGCCGAAATGCTGCGCGGCGGCCACCGCCACGAACAATGGGCCCTGGCCGCCTTCATCGAAAGCGGCCAGTTCACCCGCCACCTCAACCGCATGCGGCGGCTCTACCGCGACCGCCAGCAAGCCCTGCGCGCGGCCCTGGCGCGCCACCTGCGCGTGCCGCACGAAGTGCTGGGCGGCCACTGCGGCCTGCACCTGACGCTGCGGCTGCCCGCGGCGCTGGATGACCGCGCCATCGCCGCCCAGGCGCTGCGCCTGGGCATGGCGCCGCAGGCGCTGTCCGGCTTTGCCATCGCGCCACGGCCCGAGGACACCGGACTGGTGCTGGGCTACGGCAATACCTCGGCCGAGCTGTTCGAACCGCTGATCGCGCGGCTGGCCCGGCTGATCCAGGCCTAGCCCGCGCCCCTTAGCGCGGCGTGCCCGGCTGGCCGAACAATACGGACCGCTCCTCGTCCGACATGGGCGCCTTGGGCCGGTAGCTGTCGCCGGCCTCCTGATAGGCGCGCACCGTGGCGGGCCGCGCGGCGATCGCCGCGAACCAGCGGCTCAGGTGCGGGAAATGGGCCATTTTCTGGCCGTGCGCCTCATGCGGCACAACCCACGGATAGCAGGCGATGTCGGCGATCGAGTACTCGCCCGCCAGGAACTCGCGGTCGGCCAGGCGCCGGTCCATCACGTCGTACAGGCGCGCCGTTTCGGCGGTGTAGCGGTCGATGGCGTACGGCACCTTTTCGGGGGCATACACGTTGAAGTGTCCATTCTGGCCGGCCATGGGGCCCAGCCCGCCCATCTGCCAGAACAGCCACTGCAGGACCTCGGCGCGGCCGCGCACGTCGGCGGGGATGAAGCGGCCGATCTTCTCGGCCAGGTACAGCAGGATGGCGCCGGACTCGAACAGCGAGATCGGCGCGCCGCCGCCGGCCGGCGCCTGGTCGACGATGGCGGGAATGCGGTTGTTGGGTGCGATCGCCAGGAATTCGCGCTGGAACTGCTCGCCCTTGCCGATGTTGATCGGATGCTCGGTATAGGGCAGGCCGGCCTCTTCCAGGAAGAGTTTTATTTTCAAACCATTGGGCGTGGCCCAGAAATACAGATCAATCATGATTGGGACTCGCCTGAGTTGCAAAACGGTCCAGCATACCTCATCGCGACATTCCGCCATGGCGGCGCCGGCGCCACAGCAACCCGTAGACCAGCGCATTGCCGGCCAGCGCCAGCGCGCCCAACGTCGCCTGCACCGCCCGGCTCAGCCCCTCGGGATAGATCGCCGCCAGCAGATAATGGGCGATGAAGCCGTCCTCGTACCCCTGCTGGCCGGCCTGGACGCGCCAATGGTTCTCCAGCGGGGTCAACGGACAGACGCCCCCGGCCAGCATGATGCCCGCCCCCCACAGGGCCGCCGGCACATGCAGCCAGGTCAGCCGCGGCCAGCGCAGCGCCAGCAGCGCGCCCAGCGCGACGAAGGCCACGAACAACGCGTGCAGCACCAGCACCAGGTCGGCCAGGACGCGGTAAAGCATGGCGCCGTCCATTCCCGGCCGCGCTAGCCGATCAGGCCGCCCAGCAGCAGCATCGCCAGCACCAGCCAGAAGATCCCGGCCACGATGGCGCGCCCCATGAAGGCGCGCACCGCGGTCCACAGCAGGAGCAGGCCCAGCACCAGCAGGGCAAAATTGAACACCGACGGGCTCATGCCCAGCGCCGACGCCAGGCCACCGAAGAAATCGCCCAGCGCGCTTCCCAGCCCGCCGAACACATAGCGCAGGCCATCTACGATGGCGCGTATCACCGCGCCCAGCATGGCGCCCAGCGAGCCGAAAAAACTGTCTTCGTTCTGCATCTCGTTCCGTGACGCGTGCGTCGTGCATGGCGGCCGGCCATCCGGCCGCGCTGACTGCTGTTATATCCGATTCGGCGCGCCTGCCAAGCAGAGCGGCCCGGTTGGTTGTTTAATACGGCTTCCAGATGTTTACACGCGCGGCCGCGCTGGACGGCCGCGGAAGGACCGACAGACATGGCATTTGATTTCGATTTGTACGTCATCGGCGCCGGCTCCGGCGGCGTGCGCGCGGCGCGCTTCGCGGCCGGCTACGGGGCCCGCGTGGCGGTGGCGGAAAGCCGCTACCTGGGCGGCACCTGTGTCAACGTGGGCTGTGTGCCCAAGAAGCTGCTGGTCTATGGCGCGCATTTTCACGAAGACTTCGAGCAGGCGGCCGGCTTCGGCTGGAACCCGGGCCGCCCGGAGTTCGACTGGCCTACGCTGATCGCCAACAAGAACCGCGAAATCGAACGCCTGAACGGCATCTACCGCAACCTGCTGCTCAACAGCGGCGTCACGCTGCACGAAGGCCATGCCCGCATCGTCGACCCGCATACCGTCGAAATCAACGGGCAGCGCCACAGCGCGCAACACATCCTGATCGCCACCGGCGGCTGGCCGTTCGTGCCGGACATCCCGGGCAAGGAACACGCCATCACCTCCAACGACGCCTTCTTCCTGCCCGAGCTGCCGCGCCGGGTGCTGGTGGTGGGCGGCGGCTACATCGCGGTGGAATTCGCCTCCATTTTCAATGGCCTGGGCGCGCAGACCGTGCAGGTCTACCGGCGCGAACTGTTCCTGCGCGGCTTCGACGGCAGCGTGCGCGAGCACCTGCGCGACGAACTGGTCAAGAAAGGCCTGGACCTGCGCTTCAATACCGACGTCAAGCGCATCGACAAGCGCGCCGACGGCGTGCTGGCGGTCACGCTGTCCGATGGCGCGGTGCTCGAAACCGACTGCGTCTTCTACGCCACCGGCCGGCGCGCCATGCTCGACGACCTGGGCCTGGAAAACACCGGCGTGCGGCTGGCCGAGTCGGGCTACATCGAGGTCGACGACGAATACCGCACCAGCGAGCCGTCCATCCTCGCCATCGGCGACGTGATCGGCCGCGTGCCGCTCACCCCCGTGGCGCTGGCCGAAGGCATGGCGGTCGCCCGCCGCCTGTTCCGCCCGGAGGAATACCGCAAGGTCGATTACGACCTCATCCCCACCGCCGTGTTCAGCCTGCCCAACATCGGCACGGTCGGCCTGACCACCGAGCAGGCCCTCGAGCGCGGATTGCGGGTCACCCGCTACGAAAGCCGCTTCCGGCCCATGAAGCTGACCCTGACCCAGAGCCAGGAAAAGACCCTCATGAAGCTGGTGGTCGACGCCGACACCCAGAAAGTGCTGGGCTGCCACATGGTCGGCCCGGACGCCGGCGAAATCGTCCAGGGCCTGGCCGTGGCCCTCAAGGCCGGCGCCACCAAGCAGGTCTTCGACGACACCATCGGCATCCACCCCACCGCCGCCGAGGAATTCGTCACCATGAGAACGGCAACCTAACCCCCGGGTGCCTGTCCCCACTGGGGGACTGGCACCCGCCAATTGCTTGCCTGTCCCCACTGGGGGACTGGCACCCGCCAATTGCTTGCCTGTCCCCACTGCGGGGACTGGCACCCGCCAATTGCTGTGCCTGTCCCCACTGGGGGACTGGCACCTGCAAGATTTCATGGCGTCTGCCCGTGCGTGTGCCTGTCCCCACCGGGACAGGCACCAAAAATTCCCCCTGTTACGCAACAGTTCTGCGCTAGAGTGATAACCGCGCGCCGTCCGCGCGCGTCCACCAAGCGTGCCGCCATGCCCGAACCGACCCAGTTGCTTGCCTTCGCCCTGATCTGCCTGGGCATGACGCTCACGCCCGGCCCCAACATGATGTACCTGGTGTCGCGCTCGCTGTCGCAGGGTTACCGCGCCGGGCTGGTTTCGCTGGCCGGCGTGGCGCTCGGGCTGGTGTTCTACGTGCTGTGCGCCGTGCTCGGCATCACCGCGCTGCTGATGGCGGTGCCGCTGGCCTATGAGGCGCTGTGCGTGGCCGGCGCCATCTACCTGATGTACATGGCCTGGCAGGCGCTGCGCCCGGGCGGCCAGTCGCCATTCCAGGTGCGCGCCCTGGCGCCCAGCCCACCGCGCCGCCTGTTCGCCATGGGCCTGTTCACCGCCCTGCTCAATCCCAAGATCGCCGTGCTGTACCTGTCGCTGCTGCCGCAGTTCATCGACCCGCAGCGAGGCAGCGTCCTGACCCAGTCGCTGGCCCTGGGCTTCACCCAGGTCGGCATCAGCATCTGCGTCAATGCGCTGTTCACCGTCATGGCCGGCGCCATCGCGGTCTTCCTGGCGCGTCGGCCCATGTGGATGGTGGCGCAGCGCTGGCTGATGGGCTCGGTGCTGGCCGGCCTGGCGGTGCGCATGGCCCTGGACGCCCGCCGCTGATCCGCAACCCTCACCCCTGCTGGAGCACGTCATGTCGCTGGAAACCTGGTTGGCCTACGTCGGCGCCTGCGCCGTCCTGCTGGTGATTCCCGGCCCCACCATTCTCGCCGTCATCGGCTACGCCGCCACCCATGGGCGGCGCGCCCGGCTGCCGCTGGTGGCGGCCGTGGCGCTGGGCGATTCCACCGCCTTGCTGCTGTCGCTGGCCGGCCTGGGCGCCCTGCTGGCCGCCTCGGCCTTCTGGTTCACCGTGGTCAAGAGCATCGGCGGGCTGTACCTGCTGTACCTGGGCTACCAGCTGCTGCGCGCCGGCGTGGCAAGCGCGCCCGAGCAGCCCGCGGCCGCGGCCGTGTCGCGCTGGCGGCTGTTCGCCAACACCTACCTGGTCACCGCGCTCAACCCCAAGGGCATCATCTTCTTCGTGGCGTTCCTGCCACAGTTCCTGCGCGCCGACGCGCCGCTGGCCGGTCAGCTGTGGCTGCTGTCGGCCACCTTCGTGGCGCTGGCCACGCTCAACGCCACCCTGTACGCCGTATTCGCCGGCCAGGCGCGGCGCCTGCTGCGCTCGCCGCGTGCGCACCAATCCTTCAACCTGGCCGGCGGTTCGCTGCTCTCGGGCGCCGGCCTGTGGGCGCTGCTGTCCCGGCACCCCTAGCGCCGCGCGGCAAAGTGCGATAATTGCCCGTTGCGCCGCCGGGGCGCACCGGAGAAATTGCCTTGACCCGTATCGATGACCCGCTGCACGATCGCGAGGCCGGCCAGGCCGACGCGACGCAAGACACCACCCGCATCGACGACGTGCGCATCGGCGCCGTGCGTCCCCTGATTTCGCCCGCCCTGCTGCAGGACGAACTGCCGGTATCGGCGCCGCTGCAGGCGCTGGTCGAAGACAGCCGCGCGCGCATCGCCGACGTGCTGCACGGCCGCGACGACCGGCTGGTGGTGGTGGTCGGCCCCTGCTCCATCCACGACCACGAACAGGCCATGGAGTACGCGCGCCAGCTCAAGGAGGCCGCCGACACGCTGGCCGACGACCTGCTCATCGTCATGCGCGTGTACTTCGAGAAGCCGCGCACCACCGTGGGCTGGAAGGGCTACATCAACGATCCGCGCCTGGACGGCAGCTTCCGCATCAACGAAGGCCTGCGCCGCGCGCGCCACCTGCTGCTGGAAATCGGCGCCCTGGGCCTGCCCATCGCCACCGAATTCCTGGACCTGCTCAGCCCGCAATACATCGCCGACCTGATCGCCTGGGGCGCGATCGGCGCGCGCACCACCGAAAGCCCCAGCCACCGGCAGCTGGCCTCGGGCCTGAGCTGCCCGCTGGGCTTCAAGAACGGCACCGACGGCGGCATCCAGGTGGCGGCCGACGCCATCGTGGCCGCCAGCGCCCCGCATGCCTTCATGGGCATGACCAAGATGGGCACCGCCGCCATCTTCGAGACGCGCGGCAACGACGATACCCACGTCATCCTGCGTGGCGGCAAGCAGGGCCCCAACTACGATGCGGCCGCCATCGATGCCTGCTGTGCGGCGCTGGCCAAGGCCGGACTGCGCGAACAGGTCATGGTCGACTGCTCGCACGCCAATTCGAACAAGTCGCACGCGCGCCAGATCGAGGTGGCGCGCGACCTGGCCCGGCAACTGGCCGGCGGCGACCGCCGCATCATCGGCGTCATGATCGAAAGCAACCTCGAGGAAGGCCGCCAGGATCTCAAGCCCGGCGTGCCGCTCAAGCGCGGCGTGTCCATCACCGACGCCTGCCTGAGCTGGGTCCAGACCGAACCGGTCCTGGCCGAGCTGGCCCAGGCCGTGCGCCAGCGCCGCCAAGGCTGAGCCCGTCTCAGGCCGGCGGCTCGCCGGCCCATTGCCCCACGGCCGCCAGTTGCGCGGCATACTCGCCGAACTCGGCCCGCAGCCCCAGCGCCGCGGGCCGGCTTACCGCCCGCTCCACGTGCACGCGCCACAGGCGTTGCGCGCCCGGGTACGCGGCCGGCGCCGCGGCCTCGGCCAGCACTTCGGCGCGCCCGCACAGCTGCAACAGGTCGCCGCGTGCGAAATCCACGAACACCAGGCCGGCGCGCGGATTGGCCAGCAGATTGCCCAGGGTATTGAAGAAACGATTGCCGGAGAAATCCGGAATCGTCAGCGTGTCGCCACGCAGGTGCACGAAGCCGGGCGGTCCTCCCCGATGCGACACGTCCACCGCGTACGGGCCGGCCGGGCGCGCGTAGCTGGCCACGAACAGCGTGTCGGCCTGTCCGATCAGCGCGCGCGCGGCCTGGTCCAGGCCTGCCAGCCAGCGCGCCGGCTCCGGCGCGGGCGCGGCCTGGCGCGCATGGCGGATCTGTATGTATTGCGGACAGTTGCCGAACGACTGCGTCACCGCCACCGAGAACCCCTGCCCGTCCAGCGCGGCGACGAGGCCGTTGACGCGGTTGCGCCGCCGCGTGGGCAGCTCGATGCCCAGCATGCCCACGCCGGCGCCGCGCGCCAGTCCGGCGCGCGCGGGGTCGTCGCCGGCGGGCAAGGCATCCAGGCGCAGGGTGCGCTCGTCGGGGCTGCGCGCGAAACCCGGCGGCCCCTCCAGCAGGGTGGCCCAGGGATCGCCTTGCGCATCGACCGCGCCCAGCAGCATGAACGGCAGCTGGGCAAAGAAATCGCGATGCTGCTGCGGCATGTAGTCGCGGATGACGCGCGGCCCCAGTTGCGCCATGCGCGCGCGCACGCCGGCGCGCTCCTGCATGGCGAGCTCGCCGCCGTGCCAGGGGCCGTCGGCCAGGCCAGGGAGATCGGTATGGAAAACCAGCGAATCGCTCATCAAGGCACCGGGAATGTCGTATCGAACAATCGCCATGATGCCCGCCGCGCGGCCCGCGCGGCGCCGGTGCAAAACAGTGTTGCAGCCGTCGCAATGCCGCGCGCGGCGGCGCCGTCAGGCCGGCAGGTCGGCCAGTTCGGCGCGCAGGCGCTCGACGCAGAACTCCACGAAGCTGCGCACCTTGGCCGCGCCCTTGCGCCCCTCCGGGTACACCACGTGCACCGGCAGCGGCGGCGGCTCGAATTCGCGCAAGACCACCCGCAGCGCGCCCTCGCGCAGCGCGCCGGCCGCCTGGTAGGACACGACCTGCGCCAGGCCCCAGCCCTGCACGGCGGCGCGCACCGCGGCCTGGGACGACGTCACGGTCAATTGCGCCTGCACGTCCAGGTCGCGGGGCTGGCCGTCGCAGACAAAGCGCCAGCGGTCGATTTGCCCTTCCATCGCCACGCTGACCGTGCAATAGCGCGGCAGCATGTCCGGATGCGACGGCACGCCGGCGCGCGCCAGGAAATCCGGCGCCGCGCACACGATGCGGCGCACCTCGCCCACGTGGACGGCGGTCAGGCTGGAATCGGGCAGGCGGCCGATGCGCACCGCCACATCCACGCCTTCGTCCGGCAGCCGCACCACGCGATCGACCAGCAGGGCGCGCAGCCGTACCTGCCGGTACAGGCGCAGGTAATCGACGATGACCGGCATCACGTGCAGCTCGCCGAACAGCGCGGGCGCCGTCACCGACAGTTCGCCGCGCGGCTGGACCCGCCCGCCGGCGGCCGCCTCCTCGGCCTGCGCCAGGCTGTCGAGCACCGCGCGGCAATCGTGCGCGAACTGTTCGCCGGCGTCGGTCAGGCGCACGTGGCGCGTGGTGCGCACCAGCAGCAGGATGCCCAGGCGCGCCTCCAGCGCCGCCACCGCGCGCGTCACGGTGGAGGCGGACAGCCCCAGCCGCCGGCCGGCGGCGGCGAAGCTGCGCGCCTCGGCCACGGCCAGGAACAGGCTTACTTCCTGGAATTTGTCCACTGCGCCATCTCCGGCTGCGCTCCAAAGCGGGCATCATCCCGCGTCGGCGCCGCGCCGTCCAGCCGGCGTGCTGCGCGCGCCCCACCCGCGCCCGGCCTCAACTATCATGGACATTCCGTCTGTTCCCAGTTTTAAGGAGTTGCCCATGATCTGGAAGTTGATCCCCATTGCACTGCTGGCCGGCCTGACCGCCTGCGCCTCCGGTACCCGGACGGACTCCAGCCCGCCGGCCTCCAGCCAGACATCCTCCGGCACCGCGCCCGGCTCGGCCACGACGCCCGCCGGCCCGGACTGCGACGCCCAGCCGGTGCAGAACCTGGTGGGGCAGAAATACTCGGACTCGGTCGGCAACGACGCGCTGCGGCGCTCGAACTCGGGGTCGATGCGCCTGCTCAAGCCCGGCCAGGTCATGACCATGGAGTACAACGCGCGCCGCCTGAACATCATCCTGGAGGCCAACGGCAGCATCAGCGCCCTGCGCTGCGGCTGATGCCCCTGGCCCCGGCGCCGCCCGGGGCCGCACTCTCGCAGGATCAGGCAAGAATCCTGCAGCAATCGGCATTGCCCCCACGGGCGCCGGTTTCCTATCCTTTGCGGGTCTTGCGCGCCGCCATGGCGCGCCCCGCTCACCGGAAGGAAACCCGCAATGCCGACCCTCAATATCAATGGCAAGGACACCGTACTGGACGCCCCCGGCGAGATGCCGCTGCTGTGGGCCTTGCGCGATGTGGCCGGCCTGACCGGCACCAAGTACGGTTGCGGCATGGCGCTGTGCGGCGCCTGCACCGTGCACGCCGACGGCCAGCCCATCCGCGCCTGTGTCACGCCCGTGCAGGCGATCGCCGGCCGCCGCATCGTCACCATCGAAGGCGTGGCCGCCGACCGCGCCGGCCAGGCCGTGCAGCAGGCCTGGCGCGAACTGGACGTGGCCCAGTGCGGCTACTGCCAATCAGGCCAGATCATGGCCGCCGCCGCCCTGCTGCGCGGCAATCCCGCCCCCACCGACCGCGACATCGACGACGCCATGAACGGCAATATCTGCCGTTGCGCCACCTATGTGCGCATCCGCGCCGCCATCCACGCCGCCGCCGCGGCCCTGGCCTGAGGAAGGAACCATCATGCGCATCGCCATCCAGAACCTGAGCCGACGCCGTTTCGTGCAAGGCGCCGGCGGCCTGCTGCTGGGCCTGTCGCTGCCGCCGCTGGCGCGCCGCGCCATGGCCGCCGGCCCGCAGCCGGGCGACGGTTTCGCCGCCAACGCCTTCGTGCGCATCGGCGCCGACGGGCGGGTCACCGTCCTGGCCAAGCACCTGGAAATGGGCCAGGGAGCCTATACCGGCCTGGCCACGCTGCTGGCCGAGGAGCTCGACGCCGACTGGCGCCAGGTGCGCGTCGAGGGCGCCCCGGCCGACAGCGCGCGCTACGGCAACCAGGCGCTGGGCGGCCTGCAGGGCACCGGCGGCAGCACCGCCATGTTCGACTCGTGGGAGCCCATGCGGCGCGCCGGCGCCACCGCGCGCGCCATGCTGGTGGAAGCCGCCGCGCAGCGCTGGCAGGTGCCGGCCGACACGATCGAGGTTTCCGAGAGCGTGCTCAGCCACCCGGCCTCGGGGCGCCGCGCCGGTTTCGGCGAGCTGGCCGAGGCCGCCGCGCGCTCGCCCGTGCCCAAGGACGTGCCGCTCAAGGACCCGGCCCGCTTCAGGCTGATCGGCAAGCATCGCCTGCCGCGCGTCGACAGCGCCGCCAAGAGCGACGGCAGCGCCCTCTACACGCAGGACATGAAGCTGCCCGGCATGCTGGTGGCGGTGGTGGCGCATGCGCCGCGCCTGGGCGCGGCGGTGGCGCGCGTCGATGACGCCGCCGCCCGGGCGGTGCCCGGCGTGCGCGCCGTGGTGCGCTTCGGCGGCGCCCCGCTGCGCCACGCCGGCGTGGCCGTGCTGGCCACCAACACCTGGGCCGCGCGGGCCGGACGCGATGCGCTGCAGATCGAATGGGACGACGGCCCGGCCTACCGACGGGGCAGCGCCGAAATCCTGGCCCAGTACCGCGACGCCGTCGGCCGGCCCGGCAACATCGCCGCGCGCAAGGGCGACGTCGACGCCGCCTTCGCCGGCGCGGCCAAGGTCATCGAGGCCGACTACACATATCCGTATCTTGCGCATGCGGCCATGGAGCCCCTGAACTGCCTGGTGCGGCTGGACGACGAGCGCTGCGAGATCTGGAACGGCGAACAGTTCCAGACGGCCGACCAGCGCGCCATCGCGCAGTACCTCGGCATGCCGGCCGAGAACATCACCCTGACCCAGCTGTACGCCGGCGGCAGTTTCGGCCGCCGCGCCAGTCCGCATGCCGACTACATGCTGGAGGCGGTCGCCATCGCGCGCACCGCGCGCGCCCAGGGCGTGAACGCGCCGGTCAAGCTGGTGTGGATGCGCGAGGAGGACATGCGCGCCGGCTACTACCGGCCGCTCAACCTGCACCGCGCGCGGCTGGCGCTCGACGCCGACGGCGCGCTGCAGGCGGTGCACGTGCGCATGGCCGGGCAATCGATCCTGCAGGGCACGCCGATGGCGGGCTGGGTGCGCGACGGCATCGACCCGGTCTCGGTCGAGGGCCTGTCCGACCTCGCCTATGCGGTGCCCAACCTGCAGGTGGAGCTGCATACGCCTACCGATGTGCCCGTGCCCGTCCTGTGGTACCGCTCGGTGGGGCACACGCATACGGCGTTTTCCGCCGAGACCCTGATCGACGAGGCCGCCGCGGCGGCCGGCCAGGACCCGGTGGCCTACCGCCTGGCCCTGCTGGCCGAACACCCGCGCCACCGCGAAGTGCTGCAGCTGGCGGCCGCCCGCGCCGGCTGGAGCGAGCCGCTGGCGGCCGGCCCGCAAGGCGCGCGCCGCGGCCGCGGCGTGGCGGTGCATGAGTCGTTCCGCTCGGTGGTGGCGCAGGTGGTCGAAGTGACCGTCGCCGCCGACGGCGCGCTCAAGGTGGACCGGGTCGTATGCGCCGTGCATTGCGGCCTGGCCGTCAATCCGGACGTGGTGCGCGCGCAGATGGAAGGCGGCATCGGCTTTGCCCTGTCCACCGCGCTGCACGGCGCCATCACGCTGAAGGACGGCGCGGTCGAGCAGAGCAACTTCCACGACTATCCGGTGCTGCGCCTGGCCGAAATGCCGGCCGTCGAAGTGCATATCGCGCCGTCCACGCAGCCGCCCACCGGCGTGGGCGAGCCGGGCGTGCCGCCGCTGGCGCCGGCCCTGGCCAACGCCATCGCCCAGGCCACCGGCCAGCGCCTGCGCACGCTGCCCCTGGGCACCACCGTCAAGGCGTAGGGAGCGTCGCCATGCAAGCCGCCGACCTGTACGTGCTGCAAACCGCCCAGGCCTGGCTGGACGCCGGCCAGGCCGCCGTGCTGCTGACCGTGGCGCGCACCTGGGGCTCTTCGCCGCGCCCGCCCGGCGCCATGATGGCCATCCGTGCCGACGGCGTAGTGGCCGGCTCGGTATCGGGCGGCTGTATCGAGGACGACCTGATCGACCAGGTCCGCCGCCGCGGCATCGCCGCGCTGTGCCCCGGCGCCCGCCCGGCGCTGGCCACCTACGGCGTGGACGGCGAACAGGCGCGCCGCTTCGGCCTGCCCTGCGGCGGCACGCTGCAGCTGGTGCTCGAACCGCTGGGCGCGCACAGCCGGCTCGCGGACCTGCTGGCCCGCCTGCGCGCGCGCCAGACCGTGCGGCGCGGCGTGCGCCTGGCCGACGGCGCGGTCTCGCTGGAGCCGGCCGCCGCCGACGCCGAGCCGCGCCTGGACGGCGCGGGCTTTGCCAGCGTGCTCGGACCGCGCCACCGCCTGCTGGTGGTCGGCGCCGGCCAGCTGTCGCGCTACCTGTGCGAAATGGCGGTTGCGCTGGACTTCGACGTCACGGTCAGCGATCCGCGCGAGGAGTACCGCGCCGGCTGGCAGCTCGAGGGCGTGGCGCTGACCACCGCGATGCCCGACGACATGGTGATCGCCGCGCGGCCCGACGCGCGCACCGCCGTCATCGCGCTGACGCACGACCCCAAGCTGGACGACCTGGCGCTGATCGACGCCTTGCAGACGCCGGCCTTCTACGTCGGCGCGCTGGGCTCGCGCGCCAACCATGCGCGGCGCGTGGCGCGCCTGCGCGAATATTTCGGGTTGACCGAGGCGCAGCTGGCGCGCCTGCGCGGCCCGGCAGGCATCTACATCGGCAGCCGCACGCCGCCGGAGATCGCCCTGTCCATCATGGCCGAGATCGTCGCCGGCAAGAACGGCGCGCCGCTGCCGCCCGCCGCCAGCGTGGCCGCCGGCAAGGCGCGCCAGTCCGACAGCGGCGGCGCGATCCAGGCGGGCCTGTGCGCTACGCTATAGGCTTGCCAGCCCAGCCCGCCCCCAAGCAATGAGCGCCCTGCCCGACTCCCGATCCGCCGGCCCGCCGCCGCGCCACGACGAACTTGCAGACCTGATCGAACGGCACACGCCGGCCGACGGCGGCACCGCGACCGCCCTGCCCGGCCTGAACTTCTACCGTTCGTCCAGTCCGACCGAGCTGAACGTCAGCTTCTACCGGCCGTCGCTGGCGCTGCTGGCGCAGGGCGCCAAGCGCGTGCAGCTGGGCGACGACGTCTACGAGTACGACACCTCGCACTACCTGCTGACCTCGTTCGACCTGCCGGTGGCCTCGCGCGTCACGCTGGCCACCCCGGGCACGCCCTACCTGTGCTTTGCGCTCGACCTGGATCCGCACCGCATCGCCGGCCTGATCAGCGAGCTGGGCGCCCCGCCGGCCGGCCAGTCGCTGCTGCGCGGCCTCACGCTCGACCGCCTGACCCAGCCCTTGCTCGACGCCGTGCTGCGCCTGGCGCGCCTGCTCGACACGCCGGCCGACATTCCGGTGCTGGCCCCGCTGATCGAGCGCGAAATCCACTACCGCCTGCTGTCCGGTCCGCTGGGCGGGCGGCTGCGCCACATGGCGCGCGCCGAAGGCACGGCGCTGCAGATCGCGCGCGCCATCGACTGGCTGCGCCGGCACTACGCGCAGCCGCTGCGCGTGGAGCACCTGGCCGCCACCGTCAACATGAGCGTGTCGTCGCTGCATCACCATTTCAAGGCCGTCACCGCGCTCAGCCCGCTGCAATACCAGAAGCAGCTGCGCCTGCACGAGGCGCGCCGGCTGATGGTGGCCGAATCCCTGGACGCCGGCGCGGCCGCCCACCGCGTCGGCTACGAAAGCGCGTCGCAATTCAGCCGCGAGTACAGCCGCCTGTACGGCGCGCCGCCCCTGCGCGACGCGGCGCGGCTGCGCGGCGGAGCCGCGGCCGATGCTCAGTCGCCCGGCCTGGCGCGCGCCTCGGCCAGCGCCACGGTCAGCTGAACCACTTTCTTCTTGAGGGCATCGCGCTCTTCGGCCAGTTGCGCCACCAGGCGGTCCAGCCGCGCCACCTCGGCGGGATAATCGTCCACCACGCGCGGCTCGGCCGCGGGCTCCGCCTCGCCTTCGGGCACCCGGCGCACCGGCAGGCGCGCCTCGCGCACCTGGCGCGCGGCGGCGCGCAGCTCGCTGCGACCGCCGGCGGCCGCGGCCGCCTGCTGCGGCGCCGGCAGGGTGGCCACCGCCGCGGCGGCATTGATGGAGATCTCGCCGCTCTGCACCGCGCGCACCAGTTCGGGCGCGGCCTGCTGGCGGATTTTCTCGATCTGGCCCAGCGTCGTGCTGCTCAGGCGCGCCTGGCGCGCCAGGGTCTGGCGCGTCAGCGGCGCGGGCGCCGGCCCGTCGCTGCCGGTGGGCCCCGCCTCCGCTTCGCCGGCCTGGCGCCGGCTTTCCAGGATCTCCTTCTTGCGCAAGGCCAGCACGCCGCGCTGGAAATCCGAAACGCTGCGCCGCCCGAGGTGGTTGTCTATCATCCACAGCCGCACATCGTCCATGGACTGCAGGCGCGTGTTCTGCACCGTATTGAAAGCAATGCCGTGCTTGCTGCATATGGCATGGCGATTGTGGCCGTCGATCAGCAGGTCGCCCCACAGCACCAGCGCGTCGCGGCAGCCCTCGGCCAGCAGGCTTTGCTCCAGCGCCGCGTATTCGTCAGGCGTCAGCGGGTCGATATAGGCCCGCAGTTCTTCGTCGATCCGGATGGTCATGGTTCCCGTCATGTTGCGCCTGCTCAGGCGTGCCCGTCCGCGGCCAGCAGCGCGTCGATCTCGCGCAGCCGCTCCAGCGGCGGCAACAATAGCAGACGCGCCTTGTCGGCCGGCGGCAGCGACAGCATCTCGGCCCAGCGGTCGGCCACCCAGCCGCAGTCGTCGAGCCGGAATGGCGCGGCCATGGGCATGATGTGGGGTGGCACGCCTTCGCGCTGCAGGCGGGCGATCAGGCGCCCCAGCGCCGCGGCGCTGCGCGCCAGCTCCGGCGGCACGTCCAGGGGCGGGTCGTCGGGCACCGGCTCGGCCTGGCCGGTCCACAGGCCGTATCTGCCCTGCGTACAGGCGTGCAGCCGGAATCGTCCGGTGCCGGTGCAGGCCAGCTCCAGCAGCGCCGGCATGGGCGCTTCCCAGTGGTCGATGCGCGCCATCGTGCCGGCGCGCGCCAGCACCTCGCGGCCTTCGGGGCTGCGTACTTCGGTGCCCTGCTCCAGCGCCACGACGCCGAACTCGGCGCCGTCGGCGATGCAGCGCCTGACCATGTCCAGATAACGGATCTCGAACACCCGCAGGCGCAGCACGCCCGCGGGAAACAAGGCGTTGCTCAATGGAAATAATGGAATCTCGGCCATGGGCCTATGATGACACGATCGTGCCGCCCCCGCGCGCCGCGGCGCCTCTTGCCGTCCTGAAATTACTAGCAATTTAGGACTAATCTGTATTAAATTAGCACCTCAAAAGGCCCGTCCCACGAGACGCGGCCGCCTTCCGGAGGATGACACCATGCCGCAAATTTCCGCATATCTCATGTTCGACGGCGATTGCGCCGAGGCCATGCGCCTGTACGAGCGCATCCTGGGCGGCAAGCTGGACGCCTTGATCACCTACGGCGAGAGCCCGCCCGAGATGCCCTGCGCGCCGCAGGACCGCGACCTGATCATGCACGCGCGCCTGCGCCTGGACGACCAGCTGCTGATGGCCTCCGACAGCAACAGCCAATGCCCGTACGAAGGCAAGAAAGGCTTTTCGCTGTCGCTCGTCTACCCGACCGTCTCCGACGCGCAGCGCATCTTCAACGCGCTGGCCGAGGGCGGCCAGGTCACCATGCCGCTGCAGAAAACCTTCTGGGCCGAAATCTTCGGCGTGCTGGTCGACCGCCACGGCACGGCGTGGATGATCAGCGGCGGCCAGATGAGCAGCTGACTCCCAAGGACCGCATCCATGCACCACACCCTCGACGAACGCAAACGCTGGCTGGCCCTCATGGTGCTGTGCCTGGGCGTGCTGATGATCGTGCTGGACACCACCATCGTCAACGTCGCCCTGCCGTCCATCAAGGCCGACCTGGGGTTCACCGAAGCGTCGCTGGTTTGGGTGGTCAACGCCTACATGCTGACCTTCGGCGGCTTCCTGCTGCTGGGCGGACGGCTGGGCGACCTGCTGGGGCATCGCCGCATGTTCCTCGCCGGCCTGACGCTGTTCACGCTGGCATCGCTGGCCTGCGGGCTGGCGCAGGGCCAGGCCATGCTGGTGGCCGCGCGCGCGGTGCAGGGCGTGGGCGGCGCGGTGGTATCGGCGGTGGCGCTGTCGCTGATCATGACGCTGTTCACCGAGCCGGCCGAGCGCGCCCGCGCCATGGGCGTCTACGGCTTCGTCTGCGCCGGCGGCGGCAGCATCGGCGTGCTGCTGGGCGGCCTGCTGACCAGCTCGCTGAGCTGGCACTGGATATTCCTGGTCAACCTGCCCATCGGGGCGCTGGTCTACGCGCTGTGCCTGCCCCTGCTGCCGGCCAGCCAGGGGCCGGTGGGCCACCCGCGGCTGGACCTGGCCGGCGCGGCGACCATCACCGCCTCGCTGATGCTGGCGGTCTACGCGGTGGTCAATGGCAACGAGGCTGGCTGGACCTCGCCCCAGTCGCTCGGGCTGCTGGCGCTGGCGGTGCTGCTGCTGGCGCTGTTCCTGCGCATCGAGGCGCGCGTGCCGGCGCCGTTGATGCCGCTGTCGCTGTTCGCGCTGCGCAATGTCGCCACCGCCAACATTGTCGGCGTGCTGTGGGCCGCGGCCATGTTCGCCTGGTTCTTCATCTCGGCGCTCTACATGCAGCTGGTGCTGGGCTACTCGGCCATGCAGGTGGGGCTGGGCTTTCTGCCGGCCAACATCATCATGGCGGTGTTCTCGCTGGGACTGTCGGCCAGGCTGGTGATGCGCTTCGGTATCCGCGCGCCGCTGGTGTGCGGCCTGCTGGTGGCGGCGGTGGGGCTGGCGCTGTTCGCGCGCGCGCCGGCCGCCGGCTCGTTCGCCGTCGACGTGCTGCCGGGCATGCTGCTGCTGGGCCTGGGCGCGGGCATCGCGTTCAACCCGGTGCTGCTGGCCGCCATGAGCGATGTGGAGCCCGGCGAAGCGGGCCTGGCGTCCGGCGTGGTCAACACCTCGTTCATGATGGGCGGCGCCCTGGGCCTGGCCGTACTGGCCAGCCTGGCGGCGGGCCGCAGCGCCAGCCTGCGCGCCGGCGGCGCCGACGTGCTGACGGCGCTCAACGGCGGCTATCACGCCGCCTTCGCGGTGGGCGCCGTGTTCGCCGCCCTGGCCGCGCTGCTGGCCGGCGTGCTGCTGCGCCGCCCGCAGCCCGGCGCGGGCGCCCCGGCGGCCGACGCGCATTGACCCCTTACCCGACAGGAGCCCCACCATGCACTATCACGGCAGTTGCCATTGCGGCACCATCCGATTCGACGTGGAAGGCGACCTGACAGGCGCCATGTCCTGCAATTGCTCGATCTGCCGGCGCAAGGGCGCGCTGCTGTGGTTCGTGCCGCGCGACCACCTGCGGCTGGCCACACCCGACGAACAGATCGCCACCTATACCTTCAACCGCCACCTCATCAAGCACCGCTTCTGTCCCACGTGCGGCATCCACACGCATGGCGAGGGCGTCGATCAGCAAGGCCGGGCGATGGCGGCGATCAATATCCGCTGCCTGGACGACGTGGACCTGGACGCGGTCGCCGTGCACCAGTACGACGGCCGCGCGGCATAGCGCCGGCGCTAGCCGCGGCCGCCCATGGCGTCGCGGATCTTGCGGTCGGTATGGAACTGGCTCAATGCGTAGACCGCCCACAGCGCGGCGGGAATCCAGCCGATCAGGGTGATCTGCAGCAACAGGCAGATGATGCCGGCGATGGGACGGCCGATGGTGAAGAACACCGTGAACGGCAGGAAGATGGCAAGCAGCAGACGCATGGCGCAATCCGGATCTGGAAAGCCGCCATGATAGCCGGGTTTACACTGCGCCCCATGCCATCCGCCCCCGCCACGTCCGCCGTCGTCGTGCGCCGCGCCCAGGCGCGCGACGCCGCTCTGCTGCCGGCCATCGAACGCAGCGCCGCGCGGCGTTTCCTGGACGCGCCCGGGCTGGCCTGGATCGCCGCCGACGAAGTCATGAGCGAGCAGGACCACCGGACCTGGATCGCGGCCGGCACCAGCTGGGTGGCCGAATGTCCCGGCGCCGGATTGGCGGGCTTCCTGGTATCGGAACGCACCGCCGACGCGCTGCATGTCTGGGAGCTGGCGGTGCGGCGCGACCTGCAGGGCCGCGGCATCGGCGCACGCCTGGTGCGCGCCGCCATCGACGCCGCGGCGGCGGCCGGCCTGCCCGCCGTCACCCTCACCACCTTCCGCGCACTGCCCTGGAACCAGCCCTTCTACGCGCGCCTGGGCTTCGCCACGCTGCGGTCCGACGAGCTCAACGTGCGCCTGCAGGCCATCCTGGCGCGCGAGGCCAGCCTGGGCCTGCCGGCGGCGCGCCGCTGCGCCATGCGGCTCGGGATCGGGGCGGCACGCCGCTAGCCCGGCAGGCCTGCCGTTGCGCCGCGCCCCGCTTGCCGGGATACTGGGGGCCCGCTTTCGCCCGCGAGACCCTGACGATGCGCATGCTCTGGACCTACCTGCGGCCCCATGGCGGCCTGGCGCTGCTGGCCTTGCTGCTGGCCGCCGCCAGCCAGGTGCTGGCGCTGATCGACCCCATCATCTTCGGCCGCATCATCGACGAATACGCCATCGGCCGCGCCGGCAAGACCGGCGACCAGCTGGTCGCCGGCGTGCTGGGCCTGCTGGCGCTGGCGCTGGTGGTGGCCATCCTGTCGCGGCTGGCCAAGGCCTTGCAGGAATACGTCACGCGCCTGGTGATGCAGAAACTGGGCACGCAGATCTTCAATGACGGCCTGCGCCAGGTCATGCGGCTGCGCTTCCAGGAGTTCGAGGAGCTGCGCAGCGGCGAAACCCTGTCGCTGCTGCAGAAAGTGCGCAGCGACAGCGAACGCTTCATCAATGCCTTCATCAACACGGCGTTCGCCGCCGGCGTGGGCGTGGCCTTCCTGTGCTGGTACTCGGTCACGCGCCATTGGCTGCTGGTGCCGGTGTTCTTCATCGGCGTGCTGCTGCTGGGCGGCCTGACCGGGCTGCTCAGCCGCCAGATCCGCAGCCAGCAGCGCTCGATCATGCGCGAAACCAGCCGCAACTCGGGTTTCATCACCGAGTCGCTGCGCAACATCGAACTGATCAAGAGCCTGGGACTGACCTACCCCGAGATCCGCCGCCTGCAGGCCCAGACCCAGCAGATCTTCGCGCTCGAAATGCAGAAGGTCAAACGCATACGCCTGCTGTCGTTCCTGCAGGGCATGATACTCAGCGTGCTCAAGCTGTCGGTGCTGTTCGCCCTGCTGTGGCTGATCTTCCGCGATGTGCTGAGCACCGGCGAGCTGATCGCCATGCAGTTCATCTCGGTCGCGATCTTCGCGCCCCTGCAGGAACTGGGCAACCTCATCCTCGCGTACCGCGAGGCCGACGCCTCGCTGAACCACTATGCCGCGCTGATGGCCCGGCCGGTCGAGCGCAACCCCGAATCGGCGCAGGACAGCGGACCGATCCAGCGCGTGCGCTTCGGCGAGGTGCGATTCCGCCACCAGGGCGCCGCCGAGAACGCGCTGGACGGCGTGTCGTTCGAGGCGCGGCTGGGCGATACCGTGGCCTTCGTGGGGCCGTCGGGCTCGGGCAAGTCGACCCTGGTCAAGCTGCTGGTGGGCCTGTATGCGCCCGACCATGGCGAGGTCTACTACAACGACGTCTCGACGCGCGACCTGCGCTTCAACCCGACCCGGCGCCAGATCGGCTTCGTCACGCAGGAAACCCATCTTTTCTCCGGCACGCTGCGCGAGAACATGCAGTTGGTCAAGCCCGATGTCACCGACGAGGAAATCGTCGCCGCCATGCGCCAGGCGTCCTGCGCCAACGTGCTGGCGCGCTCGCCCGCCGGACTGGACACGACCATCGGCGAAGGCGGCGTCAAGCTGTCGGGCGGGGAACGGCAGCGCCTGTCCATCGCCCGCGCGCTGGTGCGCCAGCCCCGGCTGCTGATCTTCGACGAAGCCACCTCGGCGCTGGACTCGCTGACCGAAGAGCAGATCACCCAGACGATACGCGAGGTGTCCCGGCGCGCCGGCCAGATCACCATCCTGATCGCCCACCGGTTGTCCACCATCATGCACGCCGACACCATCTTCGTCCTGGAGAAAGGCCGCGTGGTGGAGCAAGGCAGCCACGCCGAACTGCTGGCCGGCAAGGGCCTGTATTACGCCATGTGGCGCCAGCAGATCGGCGAACGGCCGGCCGTGCGCGCCCCCGAACCGCAGTCCGAGCCCGATACCGCCGGCGGCGGCCCCGAAGCCGGCGTATCGCTGCTGTGACCGGCTGAAACCGGCCTAACGTCTGGACACCACTTTCGTGCGCACGGCGCGCGCGCCAGCCGTTACAGTATTGGTGCCGTCCCTGCGCGCGCCGTTGCGCGCCCACCGGGCGGTTCGGGAGCAAGACATGAAGTCCAGACGTTTGCAGTTGGCCGGCATCGCGCTGATGATGGCGGCGGCCTGCGGCCAGGCGGTGGCCGGCGGCGGCCACCACGGCCATCATGGGTACTACGGCGGCTACGGCCACTCGCACGGCAGTTCATCGGATGGCTGGTGGATCGCCGGCGCGCTGGCGCTGGTGGCGGCCGGCACCTACCTGGCGGTCAGTTCGCAGCCCAGCTACGCGCCGGCCGCGCAGTACAGCGCCGGCGGCATTACCTACACCACCCCCGGCGGCTACGCGGCCAGCCCCTACGACGGCACGGTCTACAACCCGCCCAGCTACGACCCGCCCACCGCCTACGAGGACGCCGGCTACGAGGACACCGGCTACCCGCAAGCCGGCCATGGCCAGCCCGCCTACGACGACGGCACCGTGGCCGGCTACCCGGTGGCCCCGCAAGGCGCCAGCGTGCAGAGCACGGCCAGCCGCCAGCCGGGCGACGAAGCGGCCTGCCGGCGCGAAGCCATCAACCAGAGCGGCTACGACCCGGCCACGCCCTCGGCCTGGACCACCAGCGTTTCGGTCGATTCGTACCAGCGCGCCCTGTCGGCCTGCCTGGGCGGGCGCGGCTGACGCGCCCGGCGGCTTCAGCCCAGCGCGGTATCCAGGAACATCATCACCGCGAAACCGGCCATCAGGCCCACCGTGGCGGTGGTCTCGTGCCCGTTGCGATGCGTCTCGGGAATCACTTCGTGCGAGACCACGAAGATCATCGCCCCCGCGGCCAGGCCCATGCTGACCGGATACGCCAGCGCGAAGCCGCTGGAAATGCCCACGCCCACCAGCGCGCCCAGCGGCTCCATCAGCCCTGAGGCCACAGCCACCAGCACGGCACGCCCGATGGGCAGGCCGACCGCGCGCAGCGCCAGCGCGACCGCCAGCCCTTCGGGGATGTCCTGGATGGCGATGGCCGAGGTCAGCGGCAGGCCGATGCGCAGGTCGCCGGTGGCGAAGCTGACGCCGATGGCCATGCCCTCGGGCAGGTTGTGCAGGATGATGGTCAGCACGAACAGCCAGACGCGATTGACGCGCGCCGCTTCGGGCCCCTGGTGGCCGGTGCGTTCGTGCTCGTGCGGCGTGAAGTAGTCCAGGCCCAGCATCAGCAACACGCCCAGCCCCAGGCCCAGCGCCACTACCGCCGCGGCGGCCGGCCCCGGGCCCACGATGGTCCCGGCCGCGTCCAGGCCGGGCAGGATCAGCGAGAACGCGCTGGCCGCCAGCATCATGCCGGCGGCAAAACCCAGCATCGCGTCCTGCGTGCGGGCCGAGATCGCGCGCAGCCCCAGGGCCATCAGCGCGCCCAGCGCCGTGGCGGCAAAGCCCGCCGCGCCGCCCAGCACCGCGTAGCCCACGTGGGCGCGGTTCTCGCCGGTCAGCGCGTTGACGATGCCCGCCACCAGCAGCAATACCACGCCGGCGGCCGAAGCGGCCAACCCGAGGGTGATCAGGGGGTGCGACTGCGCCTGCGCGTGCCAGGCGCCGCGCAAGTCGGCGGCAAGCGACGAGGGTTGATTCATGGCGATGGGCCCGTGTCAGTGGTACGGCTAGTTTGCCAGACCCCCGCGGCCCGCCCAAGGCATGCTTTTCAATCGCGCCGATTGAGCCGCGGTATCGGGGCGGCGCGCAGGCAGGGATATTTCCGCCGACGACCATTGAAAATGGCCGCTGGATGGCGGCGCGGGCCTGTCGCACACTCGTGCCCGTCACCCACTGCCCCGCTGCCTGCCATGCCTGCCTCGCTGCCCGCCCGGGCGTACGCCCTGCCCCTTGCCCTGTTCCTGGCCCTGCCGCTGGCCGCCTGCTCCGATGCCGTGCAAACGCAATACCGCGATCTCGACGAGGCGCGCGCGGCCGGCGCGCTGCAGCGCGGCTGGCTGCCGGCATGGCTGCCCGCGCGCGCCGGCGCCATCATCGAAGCGCACGACCTCGACACCAACCGCCGCGCGGCCCGCTTCGCGCTGCCCGACGGCGCCCGCATCGAGCCCCCCGGCTGCGCACCGGCCGACGGCCGGCTGCCGCCGCCGGCCCTCGCCTTGCCGGGCTGGCCGGCCTCGTTGCACCAGGACGGTGCGGCCGGCCGCCACCGGCTGTTCCGCTGCGGCGACGGCTACGCCGCATTCGATGCCGGCCACGGCTACCTGTGGAATTAGCGGGCGCGCCACACTCCGGGCGCGCAAGCCATCAAATTTGTACACAAATTTTGGGCTATCACGTTTAATAGCAAAATCCTTCGCCCTTCGAGCCGCCGCCCGGCCCCTGCCGGGCGGCGGCCTGGGCGATGGCGGCTTTCCTGGCGGCGCGGGCCGCTCGCCGAGCGCGAGCCCCGGGCCCCGGGTGTCCAGGCCCATTCCTGATGCGCAAACGCCTCGCGCGCTGCGCATGTGAGGAGCACCGACGATGCGCAGCTCCACCGACCTCAACGCCGAGGGCATCTCCCAGGCGATCGCCACGGCCATCGTGTCGCACCGCCTGCCGCCGGGCACGCGCCTGCGCGAGGAAGCCCTGGCCAGCGTGTACAAGGTCAGCCGCACCAAGATCCGGGCGGCCTTGCTGATGCTGTCCAAGGACAAACTCATCCAGATCGTGCCCGACAAGGGCGCCTTCGTCAGCAAGCCGAACGCCCACGAAGCGCGCGAAGTCTATGCCGTGCGGCGCATCCTGGAGGCCGCGCTGGCGCGCGAGTTCGTCGCCCGCGCCGCGCCGCAGGACTACGAACGGCTCGAACAGCATCTGCACCAGGAACGCGAAGCCATCGACGAGGGCGACGTGCAACGGCGCAACCAGCTGCTGGCCGGCTTTCACCTGCAACTGGCCGAGATCGTCGGCAACTCGGTGCTCACCGGCATGCTGCACGAGCTGCTGGCGCGCACCGCCGTCATCACCGTGATGTACCAGAGCGCCCACGACGCCAGCTGCTCGTCCCAGGAACACTACGCCTTCCTGGCGGCCGCGCGCGACGGCGACGCCGAGCGCGCCTGCGCCCTGATGGACGAACACCTGCTGCACCTGCAGACCGCGCTGGACTTCGACGGCGCGCCCGCGCCCAACCGCGACCTGGTGGCCGCCCTGCTCAGTTGAGCGGATTTTTGCGCAGGATCATGGCCCAAGCGCGCGCGAAGGGCTACTATGCCGCATTCTGTTGCCTGCCTGGACCTTCGCGTGATCGCCCTGCTCGAAGCCAAGCGCGCCGGCCTGCTGCGACGCGCCCATTGGCTGCCCAATATTGTCTCCGGCCTGATCGTAGGCGTCGTAGCGCTGCCGCTGGCCATGGCCTTTGCCATCGCCAGCGGCGCCAAGCCCGAACAAGGCCTGTACACCGCCATCGTGGCGGGACTGCTGGTTTCGCTGTGCGGCGGCAGCCGCGTGCAGATCGCCGGCCCCACCGGCGCCTTCATCGTCATCCTGGCCGGCATCACCGCCCAGCATGGCGTGGCGGGCCTGCAACTGGCCACCCTGATGGCCGGCTGCATCCTGCTGGCGCTGGGCGCGGCCCGGCTGGGGGCCATCATCAAGTACATCCCCGCGCCGGTCATCGTGGGCTTCACCGCCGGTATCGGCGTGATCATCTGGGTGGGCCAGTGGAAGGACTTCTTCGGCCTGCCCTCCCCGGCCGGCACGCACTTCCATGAAAAGCTGTGGCAGCTCGTGCACAGCCTGCCGCAACTGCACCTGGCCACCACCGCGCTGGCCGCGCTGTCGCTGGCGCTGCTGCTGGCCAACAACCGGGTGCCTTACCTGCGCCGCGTGCCCGGCCCGCTGGTGGCGCTCGTGGTGGCCACCACGCTGCAGGCCGTGCTGGGCCTGGACGGCGTGGCCACCATAGGCAGCGCTTTCGGCGGCATTCCGCAGGGCCTGCCCAGCTGGCAGTGGCCCGAGATCACCGTGTCGCGCGTCATCGAACTGATCGGCCCGGCTTTCGCCATCGCCATGCTGGGCGCCATCGAATCCCTGCTGTCGGCCGTGGTGGCCGACGGCATGGCCGGCACCCGCCACGATTCCAACCAGGAACTGGTCGGCCAGGGCCTGGCCAATATCGTCGCGCCGCTGTTCGGCGGTTTCGCCGCCACCGGCGCCATCGCGCGCACGGCCACCAACATCCGCAACGGCGGCACCAGCCCGCTGGCCGGGGTCGTGCATTGCATCACTCTGCTGCTGATGGTGCTGCTGCTGGCGCCGCTGGCCGAGAACGTGCCGCTGGCCGCGCTGGCGGCCATCCTGTTCGTGGTGGCCTGGAACATGAGCGACGCGCCCCACTTCGTCCGGATGATCAAGCGCGCGCCGCGCGCCGACGTCGGCATCCTGCTGGTGACCTTCGTGCTGACCGTATTCGCCGACCTGGTGGTGGCGGTCAACATCGGGGTGGTGATCGCCATCCTGCATTTCCTGCGGCGCATGGCGTCCAGCGTGCAGGTCCAGGCGCAGAGCCCGGCCGAGCTGAGCGACGAACTGGGCAACCGCGGCTACGGCCCGCTGCCCGACGACGTGCTCGTCTACGCGGTCGAAGGGCCGCTGTTCTTCGGCGCCGCCGAGAACTTCGAGCGCGCCCTGGCGGCCACGCACACCGACCCGCGCACGCTCATCATCCGCCTGCGCTGGGTACCGTTCATCGACATCACCGGCCTGCAGGCGCTCGAAGAGGTCATCACCGACCTGCAGCGCCGCGGCGTGCGGGTCATCCTCAGCGGCGCCAACCCGCGGGTCAAGGCCAAGCTGCATCGGGCCGGGCTGGTGAACCTGGCCGGCGCCGGCAATGTGTTCGACCGCTTCGAGGACGCGGTGCTGGCCTGCCGCCCGCCAGTCGCTGGCGCCGCGGCCTGAACGGCGCGCCGGCCGCCGCGCTACAGGCGCTGGTCGTAGTCCTGTTCGGCCTGCGCCAGCGTGGTCCAGAATGGCGGCGGCGCCAGTCCGGCCAGCTTGCCGGCCAGCACCGCCAGGTGCGCATGCCAGCCGCCCGCCACATCCAGCATCGCGGCGCGATCGGCCAGCCGGGTATGGGTCAGCACCAGGCGCACCTGCTCGCCGGCCTCGCTCAGCTCGAACAGGACTTCGGACGGCGCTTCGCCGGCGCCGCCGCCCCACGTCAGCGCCAGCACGCGCGGCGGCTCGCAGCGCAGCAGCGTGTGGTGCCCGACGATGGGCCTGTCGTATTGCGCGTAGCGCGCCGGCGCCGTTTCGGCCGTCAGCGTGGCGTGGTTGAAATGCAGCTCGAAGGTCTGTCCGGGCTGCCGCGGCAGTTCGCCGCCGGCCAGCCAGCGCGCGCGCTTGTCGGCGTCGGCCAGCCAGGCCCAGACGCGCTCGATCGGCCCGGGCAGGAGACGCTCGAAGCGGATGCTTTGCGCGTCCAGGCGCGCGCCGTGGCCATCGGGGGAAGCGGAAGATGGGGATGTCATGGAGTCGGGTCCTGATCGGGTTGGGAGGGAACGGACGGCGCCGCGTCGGCGCGCAGCAAGGTCTCCAGCATGTCCAGCCTGGCATTCCAGAAGCGCTCGTAGAACTTCAGCCACTGGTCGATGGCCGCCAGCGGCGCGGCATCGATGCGGCACAGGTGCGAGCGTCCCTGCACGCGGCGGCTGACCAGCCCGGCGCTCTCCAGCACCTTCAGGTGCTTGGAAGCGGCCGTGAACGACATGGCGAACGGCGCGGCCAGCGCGCGGATATTGTGTTCCCCATCGGCCAGGCGGCGCAGCATCGCGCGGCGCGTGGGGTCGGACAGGGCGTGAAAGACGCGGTCCAGAGCGGGAGCTTGATATTCAACCATTTGGTTATGTTAGAGCGGTCCGCCACCTTATTCAACCAAATGGTTATGTTTTTTGTAACAACGGCGGTGCTGGCACAATGGAGCGCAAGCCACGCACCGGAAAATCCCGCCATGACGCCGCCCGCCCGTTCTCCCGCCGCCGCGCCCGTGCAATACGCCGACGTGCATTACGCCGACCGCCCCATGCGGATCGAGTACGCGCTGCTCGCGCCCGAGCGGCGCGACGCGCCCCTGCTGGTGTTCCTGCACGAAGGGCTGGGGTCGCTGGCCATGTGGCGCGACTGGCCGCGGCGCGTCTGCGACGCGGCCGGCTGCCGCGGGCTGGTCTATTCGCGCTACGGCTACGGGCGCTCGACCGTGCGTCCGCGGGATGAGGCCCGGCCCATCGACTACCTGCACCAGCAGGCCGCGCAAGCGCTGCCCGCGTTGCTTGCCGCGCTGGACATCGACGCGCGGCGCGACAAGCCGGCCTTGTTCGGCCACAGCGACGGCGCCAGCATCGCGCTGCTCTATGCCGCCCTGTGCCCGGACGCCGTGGCCGGGATCGCGGTGGCCGCGCCGCACATCTACGTCGAGGACATCACCGTGGCCAACATCGCGGTGGCGCAGCGCGCCTACCGCGAAACCACGCTGCGCGACCGCCTGGCCCGCTACCACGACGATGTCGATTCGACGTTCGCGTCGTGGACCGAAACCTGGCTGGACCCGGCCTTCCGGCAATGGAACATCGAGGCCTACCTGCCCGCCATTACCTGCCCGGTGCTGGCCATGCAGGGCGTGGACGACGAATACGGCACGCTGGAGCAGATCCGCGGCATCCGCCGCCTGGCGCCGCAGACCCGCCTGCTGGAAATCCAGGACTGCGGCCATTCGCCGCACAAGGACCAGCCCGCGCTGGTCACGCGCGCGCTGGCCGAATTCGTGGGCGCGCTGCCGCGCCCGGCGTGATGCGCGGCGCGGCGGCCCAGGCGCGCAATGCGGCGGGAAAACGGCATACGGGTACTCCTGGAGAAACAAGCGGAAAACCGGGACATCGCATATTGCACCCCGCTACCCCTCGTTGCAGTTCCCTTTGCGCGGAGTTGCTACGCTGAAATCACCGTTCCCGCATCGACATTTCTGGAAGGAGGTACATCATGCCAGCCAAATCCAAAGCCCAGCAAATGGCCGCCGGCGCGGCGCTCGCGGCCAAGCGCGGCGAATCCAGGGTGAGCGACCTCAAGGGCGCCTCGCGCGACATGTACGACTCGATGAGCGAGCGCGAACTCGAGCACATGGCCGGCACCGCGCGCAAGGGCAAGCCGTACCACAAGTGACCCTCCGGGAGGCAGTCCCCGCATGGGGAGCGACATCTGCGGCAAGGGTGCCTGTCCCCCGTCGGGACAGATACCGTCTTGGCCGTCAACCGTTCATGGCGTAGAGCGGGGTGCCTGTCCCAGTGGGGACAGGCACCCCTCGCCGCGGATGCCAGCCCCCGTCGGGACAGCCACCCCGTCATATTCGGCAGGAGCCTGTCCCCGTCGGGACAGGCTCCTGTGTCATAGGTATCTTTCCTTGTACATCAGCGGCGACATGCCGCAGTACTTGTTGAAGATGTCGCGAAAGGCCTTGGTGTCGTTGTAGCCGACCTCGTACATCACTTCGGCGACCGATTTGCGCGAGCTTTCGAGCTGCTTCTTGGCCGCCTCGATGCGGATGCGCTGCACGTACTCGACGATGCTGTTGCCGGTGGCGTGGCGAAAGCGCCGCTCCAGCGTGCGCCGGCCCAACGCGACGCGTTGCGCCAGCTGCTCGACGGTCAGGCGCTCGGTGTAGTTGGCCTCGATATGCTCCTGCACCTGCCGCACCACCCCGTCGCCGTGCATTTTCTGCCCCACGAACACCGCGAAAGGCAATTGGCTCTGGCGGCTCCAGTCCAGCTGGAACAGCTTGGCGCACCAGATCGCCGTCTCGCGGTCGGTGTACTTGTCGACCAGGTGCAGCACCAGGTGCGCGGCCGAGAAGGCGCCGCCGCTGGTGTAGATCCCGTCGGCCTCCAGCACGACCCGGTCGCTGACCCAGCGCACCGCCGGAAACAGGCGGCCGAAGTCGCTCTGCGCCGCCCAGTGCACCACCGCGCGCTGTCCATCGAGCACCCCGCCGGCGGCCAGCAGCGCCGCGCCCACGCACAGGCTGGCGACCTCGCCGCCGTTCTTGTAGTAACGGGCCAGCCAGTCGATCAATGCGCCGTTTTCCTGCAGCGCCGGCTGCGGATCGCCCTGGATGGGCGGCACGACGCACAGGTCCACCTCGCCCGCCGCCTCCAGCACGGTGTCGGCCTGCAGGGTGATGCGGCCGTTATCCAGCCGCACCTGCGGCGTGGCCGCCACCAGGCGCACGTCGAAGCGCGGCGCCTGGCCGCGCTCGCGCAGGAAGCCGTTGGCCGCCAGGAACCCCTGGCGGGCGTTCTCCAGCGAGGCGATGTTGGCCCGTTCGGGCACCAGCAGGGCAAGACGTTTCATAGCGCCCAGCATACTGCCGTCGGCCTGTCGCGATCCACCCGCAACAATGTCGCAATCCCCCGTCGGCAATGCCATGCTTTCCCGCTACAGTGCCAGTTCCAACCAGGGGGCCGCGGGGCCCCTGCCACACGGGAGCAGTGCCATGGATCAATACGTAGACGGTTTCCTGCTGTCGGTGCCCAACGACAAGCTGGACACCTACAAGCAGATGGCCACCAAGGCCGGCGCGATCTGGAAAGAGCATGGCGCGCTGGCCTATTGCGAATGCACGGGCGACGACCTCGACATCGAAGGCATGGTGTCCTTCAAGACCTCGGCCGCGGCGCGCGAGGGCGAAACCGTGGTGTTCGCCTGGATTGTCTACGCCAGCCGCGCCGAGCGCGACCGCATCAATGCCGCGGTCATGGCCGACCCGCGCCTGAAGGAACAGTGCGTCGAGGGCGTGTTCGATTTCAAGCGCATGGCCTACGGCGGATTCAAGACGCTGGTCAATCTGTGAGGGCGGGCTGGCGCGCCAGCGCGCGCGCCGTGCCGGCCACCCGCACCGAACTGCCCGGCTCGGGGCCGTACTCGGCCCGCAGGCGCGCGGGCACGCCCATGTCGAAACCCTGCAGGATCTCGATGGCCCCGGCGCGCAGCCAGCCGCTGTCGCGCAGATGGCCGGCCAGCGCGGCGGCCGCCGCCCCGGTTGCCGGATCCTCGTACACGCCGCCGGCGGCGAAGGCGTTGCGCGCATGCAGCAGCGTGGCCGACTCGGCATGCACCCAGGCGATCGTCACCACCCCCGTGCGCTTCATGAAGGCGCGGCCGGCGGCCAGGTCGTAGCGCATGGCCGCCAGCCGCTCGCGGCTGTTCAGCGGCAGGATCAGGTGGGCGGCGCCGGCCTCGGCGTAGGCGGGCGGCAGCCGGCTGTCGAGGTCGGCGGGCGTGTAGCCGAACAGGGCCAGCGCCTCGTCGCGCACGGCCGTCTCCAGGGGCGCGCTGCGTGTGCGCGGCGATTGCAGCGCGGCGCTGTACAGCCCGCCCTGGCGGCGTCCCTCGACCGTGATGCTGGCATGGTTGGTCGTCAGCGCGAACACGCCGTCGCCTTCCTGTTCGGCCAGCACGGCGCCCAGGGCGATGGTGGCATGGCCGCAGAACGGCACTTCCGCCTCCGGCGCGAAATAGCGCACCCGCCAGCCGCCATAGGCCGGCGCGGCGAACACGGTTTCGGAATAGCCGATCTCGGCGGCCATCTGCTGCATGGTCATGGCGTCGGGCAGCACCTCGGCCACATGGACGCCGGCCGGGTTGCCGCCGCGCGCGCCGTCCGAAAAGGCGGCGATGCGCCGCACCGAGGCAATCAGGGATGTCGTGGTCTGCATGGCTATCTCCACAAAGCGATGAGAGGTACGATAGCCACACGCCTAACTTTAGGATATCGAATTCTTATAATCCCCAGTATCACGAATCCTAATAGATCATGAGCCGCAATATCGACACCGCGCTGCTGCGCGCCTTCCTGGCCGTACACGATACCGGCAGCCTGACCGCCGCCGCCGCCCTGCTGCATCTGACGCAGGGCGCGGTCAGCCAGCAGCTGCAGCGCCTGGAGGCCCTGTTCGGCTGCACCCTGCTGGAACGCCGCCGCAGCGGCGCGGCGCTGACCGGCGAAGGCGCGCGCCTGCTGGGCCGCGCGCGCGAAATGGTGCGCATGAACGACGAGCTGATGCAGCACATGACCGGCGCCGGCTGCGTCGGCGCGGTGCGGCTGGGGGTGCCGCACGACCTGATCGGCACGCACTTGCCGGGCCTGCTGCGCGCCTATTCGCTGCGCTATCCCGATGTGGACATCTCGCTGATCTCGGCGACCTCGCCCGAACTGCTGGAGCAGGTGCGGCGCCGCAAGCTGGACTTGACCCTGGCCGAGGAACCCATCGGCGCGGCGGGCGGCGAGCGGCTGGCCGTCGACCGCGTGGTGTGGCTGGCCGCCCCGGGCGGCCAGGCATGGCGCAAGAACCCGTTGCCGGTCTCGCTGGTCAGCGATGCCTGCGCCTTCCGCCCGGTGCTGGCCGACGCCCTGGACGGCGGACGGATTGCCTGGCGCAGCGTGTTCGAGAACGGCAATGCCGACGCCACCCTGACCACCGTGCGCCTGGACCTCGCGGTCACGGCCAGCCTGTTGTCGGTGGCCCCTGCCGACCTGGAAGTGCTCGATGCGGCCAGCGGCCTGCCGGCCCTGCCCGACTACGCCATCAATCTCTACCTCGCGCCCGGCGAGCGCTCGCAAGCCGTCGAGGAAATGGCGCGCCATATCCGGCAGGCCTACCAGGAACGCCGGCCGGCCTACGCGGCCGCCGCCTGAGCGCGCCCGCGCCGCGGCGGCTCAGCCGCCGACCCGCTGCACCAGCAGCACCCCGGCATGCAGGGCCAGGCCGATCAACCCGCCCACCAGCGTCCCGTTGAAGCGGATGTACTGCAGGTCACGGCCCACGCTCAATTCGAGTTCGCGCACCAGGTGGCGCTCGTCCCAGTTCTTGACGGTGCGCGAGATATGCTCGGTCACGCCGCTGCGCAGGCTGTCGGTCAATTTGCGCGCGCTGTCGAGCACATGCTCGTTGACCACGCGGCGCAGCTCGGGGTCGCGCGACAGGCGTTCGCCCAGCGCCTGCAGCGCGCCCTCCAGGTGGCGCGCCAGCGCCGAATCCTCGGCCTCCAGGTCGCGCCGCAATACCGCGTGGATGTCGCGCCATAGCCCCAGGGCGTACTCCTGTACGCGCGGATCGTCGATCAGGCGCTGCTTCAGGGCCTCGATCTGGCTGGCCAGTTCGGGGTCGTCGCGCAGCCGCGCGATGTAGTCGGCCACCCAGGCCTCGTAGTTGCGCCGTACGGGATGATCCGGGCGCGACAGCACGTCGCGCAGCTCGTCGACCAGGGCGCGCGCCATGCGGTCGGCCAGGTTGTCGGCAATGCCCTCGACCGAGCCGATGACATCCACCGCGGCGATGATGCGCGGCCATTCCTTGCGGGCGAACTTCACCAGCAGCGCGGAGGCGCGCTGGCGGATGTCCTCCTCGCCGAGATAATCGCCCAGCCGGTGCAACGCGGCGTCCAGCAGCTCCTGGTGGCGGCCGTCGCGGGTCAGCAGGGCCAGCACTTCACCGGCCGTGCGCGCCGCGTCCCAGCGGCGCAACTGCGCCACGGCGAAGCCCTGGATGGCGCGGCTGACAGCCTGCTCATCGAGCAGGTCCAGCGCCTGCAGCGCCACCTGGCGCGCGCCCTGGCCCAGGCTGCGGGTCTGGCGCGGATCGGCCAGCCAGCGGCCCAGGCGCGCGGCCGGATCGAACACGCGCAGCTTCTCCAGCAGCGTCTCGGGATCGAGGAAATGATCGCGCACGAACACCGCCAGGTTGTCGCCGATGCGCGCCTTGTTGGCGGGGATGATGGCGGTATGGGGAATCGGCAGACCCAGCGGGCGGCGAAACAGCGCCACCACGGCAAACCAGTCGGCCAGCGCGCCGACCGTGGCGGCCTCGCAGAACGCCCGCACCCAGGCCCAGGCGCCCTGCCCGCCCATCAGATGGCTGGTGACGAAGCCGGCGATCATGGCCGCCAGCAGCGCCAGCGCCCAGCGCTGCATGCGGCGCAATTGCGCCAGGCGCGGATCGGCCGGCGCGCTCATGCAGACCGCCCCGGCCGCCCGCGCGGCGCGGCCAGGCGGACGGCGCGGCAACGTCGGCGCAAGCGGTTCAATGGCATGGCAGGCATCATATCAGCGCGCCGCGGCGGCCTCGAATTCGCCAGCCAGCCAGTCCAGGAAGGCGCGCACCGGCGGGTGCCGCTGGCGGCCCGGCGCGGTCAGCGCGGTATAGCGCAGCCCCGGCACGCTGATGTCGGGGCGAAAGCACGCCAGCAGGCCGCGCGCCTCGCTGTCGGACACCATGGCCGAACTGGCCAGCACCAGCCCCTGGCCGGCAATGGCGGCCTGCATGGCGTAGTTTTCCTCTTCGTAGCCACGCGGCGCGGCGCGCGCCAGCCAGTTCACGCCGGCCGCCTGGCACCATTGCCGCCAGCCGGTCTCGTACACGGTGGAGTCGCGCCATTGCACCGAGATCAGCGCGGGCCGCCGCCGCGCCGCGCTGGCCACCGCGGCGGGCGCGCCATAGACGGCGAAGCGCTCGGGCAGCACGGCCGCGGCCTGCAGCCCGCGGTGGCGGCCGGAGCGGTCGCCGCCGCCATAGCGGATCGCCACGTCCACGCTGGCGTCCTGCAGCAGATCCACCAGACTGCTGGTCGCGTCCAGCCGCACCTCGTAGCCGGGATGCGCCTGGTGGAAGCGGCCCAGCCGCGGCACCAGCCACAGCGCGGCAAACGAATGCGTGGTCGACACCGTCAGGCCGCCCGTGCTCGGCCGCGGGCGCAGCGCGTCCAGCGTCTGCGCCAGATCCAGCAGCATGCCATGCACCCGCTGGAACAGGCGTGCGCCCTTGGGCGTGAGCAGCACCCCGCGCGGCAGGCGCTCGAACAGGGCAAAGCCCAGCCGCTGTTCGAGCGCGCGGATCTGGTGCGACACGGCGGTGGGCGTGACATGCAGCTCGGCGGCGGCGCCCTTGAAGCTGAGCAGGCGCGCCGCGGCCTCGAAGGCGCGCAGCGCGCCCAGCGGCAGATCATGAAACATGCCGGGCCCTCATAGAGATGAATTTAATTCATCTTAGTGTAGGCATCGTCACTCGCCAAGCACGGCAAGCAGGCCATAAATTTGGCCTTTCAAGAACGCTCATCCGCCCCATTCTTCTGACGAGGAGTAAAAATGAATTCATCCCAAACCGCCAATCCCGTGCTGGCGCTGGTCGGCAGCCCGCGCCGCGACGGCAACAGCGCCCTGCTGGCCCGGGCCGTGGTCGAGGGCGCGCGCCAGTCCGGCGCCGCCGCCACGCTGCTGTTTCTCGACGACTACATCGCGGGTTTCCTGACCGACGAGAAACAGGCCGACGCGCGCCGCCCCGACGACCGCTACGGCGAACTGTTCTTCGACCACTTCCTGCCCGCGCGCGCCGTGGTGCTCTGCACGCCGGTGTACTGGTATGGCATGTCGGCCCAGGCCAAGGCCTTCTTCGACCGCTCTTTCACCTATTACTCGGCCGCCCATCCGCGCCACGCCGAAGTATTGCGGCGCATGACGGGCAAGCGGCTGGCCCTGGCCGTCTCCTCCGAGGAGACCTACCCCGGCGCGGCCCTGGGCATCGTGCACCAGTTGCAGGAGTTCACGCGTTACACCCACTCGCAGTTCGTCGGCATGGTGCACGGCGCGGGCAACCACAGGGGCGAAGTGGCGCGCGATCCGCGTCGCCCGCTGCAAGCCGCGCACCGGCTGGGCCGCGACCTGCTGTCGCTGCCCTATTCCGACTATCGCATCGACAGCCCGCGCGACCGCCGGGTCTGGCCCGGCGCGCCGGCGTGAACGCGGCGCCTTGGGTGCCTGTCCCAGCGGGAATCCGGTGCCTGTCCCAGCAGGGACAGGCACCTCAGGAGTCGGCGGGCGCCAGTCCCCATGCGGGGACAGGCACCTCAGGAGTCGGCGGGTGCCAGTCCCCATGCGGGGACAGGCACCCGGGTTAGAAGAAGCCCAGTGCCTTGGGGCTGTAGCTCACCAGCAGGCACTTGGTCTGCTGGTAATTCGACAGCGCCGCCTTGTGCGTCTCGCGCCCGATGCCCGACTGCTTGTAGCCGCCGAAGGCGGCATGCGCCGGATACAGGTGATAGCAGTTGGTCCACACCCGGCCGGCCTCGATGCCACGGCCCACGCGGTAGGCGCGCGCGCCGTCGCGGCTCCAGACGCCCGCGCCCAGGCCGTAGAACGTATCGTTGGCCATGGCGATGGCCTCCTCCTCGTCCTTGAAGGTGGCCACCGCCGCGACCGGCCCGAAGATTTCCTCCTGGAAGATGCGCATGCTGTTCTTGCCCAGCAGCATGGTCGGCTGGACATAGAAACCCTGGTCCAGCCCGCCCGGCAGCATGTCGTTGCGCGCGCCGCCGGTCAGGCACTGCGCGCCTTCCTGGCGGCCGATGTCGATATAGGACAGGATCTTGTCCATCTGCACCTGCGAGACCTGCGCGCCCACCATGGTGCCGGCATCGAGCGGATGGCCGGTCTTGATGGACTGCACCCGCGCGATGGCCTTCTCGATGAAGCGCTCGTAGATCGACTCCTGGATCAGGATGCGCGACGGGCAGGTGCACACCTCGCCCTGGTTGAGCGCGAACATGGCCAGGCCCTCGAGCGCCTTGTCCAGGAACTCGTCGTCGCGGTCCATCACGTCGTCGAAGAAGATGTTGGGGCTCTTGCCGCCCAGCTCCACCGTGGCGGGGATCAGGTTGTCGGCCGCCGCGTGCAGGATGTGCTTGCCCACCGGTGTCGACCCGGTGAAGGCGATCTTGGCGATGCGCTTGCTGGTGGCCAGCGCCTGGCCGGCCTCCTTGCCATAGCCGTTGACCACGTTGAGCACGCCCGGCGGCAGCAGGTCGCCGATCAGTTCGGCCAGCACCAGGATCGAGGCCGGCGTCTGCTCCGCCGGCTTGAGCACCACCACGCAGCCGGCCGCCAGCGCCGGCGCCAGCTTCCAGGCCGCCATCAGCAGCGGGAAGTTCCAGGGAATGATCTGCCCCACCACGCCTATGGGTTCGTGGAAGTGGTAGGCCACGGTGTTGGCGTCGATCTCGGAGATGGCGCCCTCCTGCGCCCGGATGCAGCCCGCGAAATAGCGGAAATGGTCGATCGCCAGCGGCAGGTCGGCCGCGGTGGTCTCGCGCAGCGGCTTGCCGTTGTCGATCGACTCGGCCACGGCCAGCATCGGCAACTGGCCCTCGATGCGGTCGGCGATGCGCAGCAGGATGTTGGCCCGCTCGGCCGGCGAGGTGCGCGCCCACGCGGCGCGCGCGCGATGCGCCGCGTCCAGCGCCAGCTCGATGTCGGCCGCGCCCGAGCGCGGCACGCGGCAAAACGGCTTGCCGGTAATGGGCGACAGATTGTCGAAGTACTCAGCGCCTGTCGGAGGCACCCACTGGCCGCCGATATAGTTCTCGTACTGGTCCTTGAACGGGTAGGCCACATCCAGGCCCAATTGTTTCAGGTCGGATAGATCCATGGCTTGTCTCCTGATGTCGTTGTGGCGCCGTGACGATTGCCGTCGCGCGGCGGGCGCGCGGGGCGCCGCCTTGGTTCATGCAAATGCCGTGCCAGCCCGCGGCGACGAGCTGTTACCTCTGCGCGGCCGGCGCGAACGCGCTTTTCATGCATAATTTCCCTATAAAAAACAGCGGCTTGTCGCATCTTGCGACACGCCGGCGTTGCCGGCGGCGACATCGCGTCGCGGCGCGCGACACGCAAGGAGACACCGCATGCCCGGCTACCCGCTTTCCGCATCCGGCCAACACCTGCCATCCACGCAGGCCGCCGCTCCCATCGCGCGCTCCTGGGAGCGCTGCGCCAGCGCCGCCGCCGACCTGCACGACGACCCCATCGCCCTGCGCCGCGGCGACCTGCAGGAGCGCCTCGAACAGCATGCCTGCGTGCTGCGCGCCGCCCAGCCCGAAATCGAAACCCTGGCCGGCATGGTGGCCAGCGCCTCCAGCCTGGTGCTGCTGGCCGACGCCAGCGGCGTGATCCTGCAGGCCACCGGCAATACCGGCTTCCTGCAGCGCGCCGACCACGTGGCGCTGCGGCCCGGCGTCAGCTGGGCCGAAAACCATCGCGGCACCAACGCCATCGGCACGGCGCTGATCGAAGCCGCCGCATTGCGCGTGCACGGCGCCGAACACTTCCTGCGGCGCAACCAGATCCTCAGCTGCCACGCGGCCCCGATCCGTTCGCCGCGCGGCGACATCCTCGGCGTGCTGGACATCTCGGGCGACGCCGGACGCATGCACGCCTACGCGCTCAGCCTGGCCAGCATGTGCGCGCGCCAGGTTTCCAACCGTGTGATCGAACAGGCCGGCGAGCGCTGCCTGTACCTGGTCTTCCACAAGCAGGCGTCGCTGCTCGATTCGGTCGAGCGCGGACTGCTGCTGATCGAGGACGAGCGCATCGTCGGCGCCAACGACGCCGCCGTCGCGCTGCTGGGCGCCACCTGGCCCGCGCTGCTGGACCAGCCGCTGGACGGCTGGCTGGTCGATTGGCGCGCCGTCGCGCGCACGCCCGGCCGCGTCCATACGCCGCGGGGCACCCCCTTCCACGCCGTGCTGCGCCAGGGCGGACATGCGCTCTCGCTGCCCGCGCCGCCGCGCCCGCCGCGCGCCGCGCCGGCGCAGGCGGCCGAGGAAGCGCTGCCGGTGCTGGCGCCGGCGCTGCAGGCCGGCTTCGAGCGCGCCCGGCGCGCGCTGGACGGCGGCCTGTCGGTGCTGCTGCAAGGCGAAACCGGCGCCGGCAAGGAGGTCTACGCACAGCATCTGTACCGCCACAGCATCTGGCGCAACGGTCCGTTTGTCGCCGTCAATTGCGGCGCCCTGCCCGAAAGCCTGATCGAGGCCGAACTGTTCGGCTACGAGCCGGGCGCCTATACCGGCGCGCGGCGGCTGGGCGCGCGCGGCCGGCTGCGCGAGGCCGACGGCGGCGTGCTGTTCCTGGACGAAATCGGCGACATGCCGCTGGCCCTGCAGACCCGCCTGCTGCGCGCCCTGCAGGAGCGCATGGTGCAGCCGCTGGGCGCCGACAAGGCGGTGCCGGTCAACTTCGGCCTGATCAGCGCCACCCATCGCGACCTGGACGCCATGATCGCCGCCGGCGAATTCCGCGCCGACCTCTATTACCGCCTGCACGACTATGCGGTCGCGCTGCCGCGGCTGCGCGAGCGCGACGACCTGCGCCCCTTCATCTGCGCCGCCCTGCGCGCGCTGGACGACACCCCGGCCGGCCTGACGCTGGCCGACGACGCCCTGGACGCGCTGGCCGCCTATGCATGGCCGGGCAACTACCGGCAGCTGCGCTCGGTGCTGCGCACGCTGGCGCTGTTCCATCCGCCCGGCAGCCTGATCCATCGCCACCACCTGCCCGCCGCCATCGCCGCGCCCGCCGTCCGCCAGGCCGACGCCGCCGCGCCGCGCCCGGGCGTGGCGACGCCGCCCGCGGCGCCCGCCTCGCTGCGCGACGCCAGCCTGCAACGGATCGACCAGGCCCTGGCCGGCCACGGCGGCAACATCGCCGCCGCCGCGCACGAGCTCGGCATCCATCGCAGCACCCTGTACCGCCACCTGGCGCGCCAACGCGCGTAGCGCCGGCCTGCTACGCTTGCGGCTTGCCTGCGGGAGCCACCATGAAACAGCATCGCTTCGGCGCCACCGACCGCATGGTCGCGGCCATCGGCCAGGGAACCTGGAATCTCGAGAACAGCGCGCGCGCCAGCGCGGTCGACGCCCTGCGCGGCGGGCTGGACCTGGGCATGTCCCATATCGACACCGCCGAGATGTACGGCGCGGGCGCGGCCGAACGCCTGGTGGGCGAAGCCATCGCGGGCCGCCGCGACCAGGTGTTCCTGGTGTCCAAGGTGCTGCCGGAAAATGCCTCGCGCGCCGGCACGCGCGCGGCCTGCGAACGCTCGCTGCGCCGCCTGGGCACCGACCGTCTCGATTGCTATCTGCTGCATTGGCGCGGCGCCCATCCGCTGGAAGAAACCTTCGCGGCGTTCGAGGCCTTGCAGCGCGAAGGCAAGATCCGCAGCTACGGCGTCAGCAATTTCGACGTCGACGACCTGCAGGAAGCCCTGGAGATCGTCGGCCCCGGCAAGCTGGCCTGCAACCAGGTGCTCTACCACCTGCGCGAGCGCGCCATCGAGCATGCCGTCATGCCGTGGTGCGCGGCGCATGGCGTGGCCGTGGTGGCCTACAGCCCGTTCGGCCACGACGACTTCCCGGCGCCAGCCAGCGCCGGCGGGCGCGTGCTGGCGCGCATCGCGCAGGCCCACGGCGCGACGCCGCGCCAGGTCGCGCTGGCCTTTCTCACCCGCCGGCCCGGCGTGTTCGCCATCCCCAAGGCGGCCGACCCCGCCCACGTGGCGGCCAACGCCGCCGCCGGCCGCCTGGCGCTGGGCGAGCAGGACTGCGCCGAGCTGGACGCCGCGTTCCCGCGCGGCCCCCGCCCGGCCAGCCTGCCGATGATCTGATCAACCCTGCGCGGGCTGCACCGCCTGCAGATGATTGGAAAAGCCCGTCTCGGTCTCGCAGCGCCAGCTCGCCCACAGCTTTCCGGCCTTGCCCGCATCGAGTTCGAAGGCCAGCCAGTTGCGCGCCGGCATCACGTAGCGGTTGTGGCCGGGAAACAGCATCATCTCCACGCTGAGGTTCACGTCGATGGGCTGCGCCTGGGCCGCCGTGCCGTTGAGCATGAACAGGAACAGGCGCTCGGCCACGCCGAGCAGCGACGGGTGCACCACCGCCGACGAGGTGAATTGCTGGATCTGCGCCCAGTTCGAGGTGGGCGGGATGTCGCGCCGATAGGCGTTGCCCCACGCCGCCACGTGCACATCGCCCGAGGCGATCGACACGCGCAGCAGCTTCTCGTTGGCGACCTGCATCAGCGTTTCCAGCAGGCGCTTGCGCTCGCCTTCATGGTCGTCGTGCGACCAATGGTCCTTCAGGTCGTCGGCATTGCTGTCGAGCACGTGATCCTGCCCGAAAGTGTCGAGCAGGCCTTCGGCCACCGACAGCTTGGGATGCGCCACCGGCACCGAGGACATGAAGATCAGGTGCCGGCAGCCGCCGGCGGCCGAGGCCGGCCGGTTGCCCTTCAGGCCGTGCAGCCACCCTTGCAGCGCGGTCCACGCCTGCGAGCCCAGGATCTGCGTGCGCGAGCGTTCCGTGCGCAGGTCGGCGGCCACCAGCGCCAGCGGCCCGAGCCGATAGGCCGAGGTGAAGCCGGGCTGATCGTCGAGCAGCGGCAGCGCCAGCCGGTCGCGCTCGAGCAGGCGGCTCCAGGCGATGCCCTGGTACTGCGGATCCTGCGGCAGCACATTGGCGCGCGCGATCGCCTGGAGCGGCGGCAGGTCGGCCAGCGCATGCTGCATCTGGAAGACCCAGAAAGCGCGCCGCGCGTGCCGGAACAGGGTCTGGAACAGCTCGCAGCGCTGCATGGCCGGACTGTACGAGCCCCAGCCGTCGAAGATGTCGTGGTCGTCCCACATCATGATGGTGGGCACGCGGGCCATGGCGTCGGCGGCGTCCAGGCTGGGCTGCGCGTCGGCCCATGGCGCGCGCGACGGCGGCAGCCAGCGGCGGCTGTACAGGCCGAAGTAGTACGCCTCGATCTCGTCCTCCAGCGCCTGGCTGACCTTGAATTCGAGCTGCTGCGCACGCGCCAGCCCCACCCACTGCTTGAGCGCCGCGATATCCTCCCAGATCGAATCGAAATAGATCTGGTCGCCGCCCATCAACAGCAGGTGGAAGCGCTGCAGGCCTTCGTCATGGGTGCGCGTTTCGTGCCACAGCTGTTCCTTGTCCAGCAGGTAATCCGCCGGCCGCAGGTCGCGATCGTGGTTGCACAGCAGGTCCGCCCATACGGCATTTGCCGGGCGCACCAGCTTGCGCATGCCGCTGGGGTCGGAAAAGCCGTTGCACGACACATAGGCCAGGCGCGGCGCGGCGCCCTTGGCTGGCACGGTGAAATGCCAGGCCGGCCCGCCCCTGGGGCCGAACTCGACCTTGCGCTCGCGCGCCTGCATGTCGCAGCTGAGGTCATAGCGCAGGAACGTTTCGCGCGCGGTCCGGTGCAGCACCACGGGCGCGGCACAGGCCCGCCCCTCCACGCGCAGCGCGGGCGCCTTCGCCTCGCGCGGGATGCCGATCAGCGCGCTCACGCGCCACTGGCGCGTGCCCCCCACGCCGCGAAACGACAAGACTGGTCCGACGGTGTACGCCTCTTTTGCCATGGTCCCCTCCAGACGGCCGCCCGGGTCGGGGCCGCGGTGGCGTCAATGTAGCAGAGGCGTCAGCGGCGCGGCGCGGTGGCGCTGACCGCGTCCAGGCCGGCCAGCGCGAAGCGCTTGAGATGCTCGGCCAGGTCGGCCGCCGGCTGCGCCAGCACCTGCTGCGGCGGGCTGGGCGCGTTGCGGTCGACCACCATCAGCATCATGCAGGGCGCCACGATGCTCACGGCGCAACGCGCCAGCGCCGGGTCCCCCGGCGCAAAGCCCGTGATGTCGCCCAGGATGCCCGCCACCAGCCGGAACTTGGGCAGCACCTCTTCGTCGATCAGCGCGGCGAAATGCGCCGACGGCGCCAGCACCTCGCGCGCGCAGACCCGCGTATGCCAGCTCTGCTCCCACAACCCCGCCACCATGCCGTCGATGAAGGCGCACAGCTTCTCGCGCGGCGGCAAATCGCTTTGCGCCAGCGCCGTCAAGGTGTCGAGATTGATGAAATGCTTGTGCCCCTCGATCAGCACGGCGCGGTACAGGCCGTCGCGGCTGCCGAAGTGGTAGTTGATCGCCGCCAGATCGGCGCCGGCGGCCGTGCAGATCGCCTTGCTGGCCACGCCCGCATAGCCGTACTGGCCGAACAGCTGGCCGGCTGCCTCGAGAATCCTGGCGCGGGTGCTGGCCCCGTCGGCCCGCAGCGAACGGCGCGGTCTGGTCATGGTGATCGGTGTGGCGGTGCATTGAAAGAACGGCTTAGTGTCACCCGAAATTACTTCAAATTCAATTTGAATTTAATGTATAGTCGGCCCATCGACCCCTCCGGTGCGAGCGCCGACCATGAAGAAACCCCTCATTGCCGCGGCGGTGGCCATCGTGCTGGCGATAGCCGGCGCGGCATGGTGGCTGACCCGCGCGCAGCCCCCGGGCGATACCCTCACCTTGTACGGCAATGTCGATATCCGCCAGGTGGCGCTGGCCTTCGACAACAGCGAGCGCATCGCCGACATGCAGGTCGAGGAAGGCGACCGCGTGCGCGCCGGTCAGGTCCTGGCGCGCCAGCAAACCCGCACCCTGCAGCTCGAGGCCGAACGGGCCCAGGCGCGCGCCAGCGCGCAGGAACAGGCCCTGCTGCGCCTGCGCAACGGCTCGCGCCCCCAGGAGATCGCCCAGGCGCGCTCGCGCGCCGACGCGGCGACGGCCGACGCCGCCCTCGCGCAGCAGGACCTGCAACGCCTGCAGGGCACCGCCCGCGCCACCGATGGACGCGCCGTCAGCCGGCAGGACATCGACCGCGCCGCGGCGCGCCTGCGGGTGGCGCGCGCGCAGGCTGAAACCCAGGCCAAGGCGCTGCAGCTGGCCCTGCTGGGGCCGCGCGACGAAGACATTGCCGAAGCAACGGCGCAGTGGCAGGCCAGCCAGGCCGAACTTGCCCTGCTGCGGCACCGGCTGGCCCAGGCCGAACTGAAGGCGCCCACCGACGCGGTCGTACGCGCGCGCCTGCTCGAGCCCGGCGACATGGCCTCGCCCCAGCGCCCCGTCTATACGCTGGCGCTGACCGACCCCAAATGGGTGCGCGCCTACCTGTCCGAACCCGACCTGGGACGGGTGCGGCCGGGCATGCGGGCGCAGGTCTACACCGATAGCCAGCCCGACCGCGCCATCGACGGCCAGGTGGGCTATATCTCGTCGGTGGCCGAATTCACGCCCAAGACCGTGCAGACCGAAACCCTGCGCACCAGCCTGGTGTACGAAATCCGCATCCGCGTCGAGGACCCGGGCGACCAGCTGCGCCTGGGCATGCCGGCCACCGTGCGTCTGGACCTGGCCGACGCGGCGGAGCCCGGCCCATGAACGAAGCGCCCGTCATCGAGGCGCGGGACCTGGCCAAGCGCTTTGGCCAGACCCTCGCGCTCGACGCGCTGTCGCTGTCGGTGGCGCGCGGCCGGCTGACCGCGCTGGTCGGGCCCGATGGCGCGGGCAAGACCACCCTGCTGCGCCTGATCGCGGGCCTGATGCGGCCCGACGCCGGCACGCTGCGCGTGCTGGGCATCGATGCCGTCCAGTCGCCCCAGGCGGTGCAGGACCGCATCAGCTACATGCCGCAACGCTTCGGCCTGTACGAGGATCTCAGCGTGCAGGAAAACCTCGACCTGTATGCCGACCTGCACGGCGTGCCCGCGCGCGAGCGCCGCGAACGCTACGCGCGCCTGCTGGCCATGACCGACCTGGCGCGCTTTACCGCGCGGCCGGCCGGCAAGCTGTCGGGCGGCATGAAGCAGAAACTGGGGCTGGCCTGCACCCTGGTGCGCTCGCCCGAACTGCTGCTGCTGGACGAACCGACCGTGGGCGTGGACCCGCTGTCGCGCCGCGAGCTGTGGCAAATCGTCCAGCAGCTGGTCGAGCAGACGCAGCTGAGCGTGCTGGTCAGCACCGCCTACCTGGACGAAGCGCAGCACTGCGCGCAAGTCCATGTGCTGTATCGCGGCAGGCTGCTCGCTCAGGGTACGCCGCAGACGTTGCGCGAGCCGGCCCAGGGCCTGTGCTTTCTCGCCGCGCCGCCGGCCGGCGTGCCGGCCCGTGCCTTGCAGGCGCGCCTGCTCGACGACAGCGCGCAGATCATCGACGCGGTGCCCGAGGGCGGCGCGGTGCGCTACATCCAGCGCCCCGACGCCGACCCGGCGCGCCTGCGCGCCCTGCTCGACGGCGCGCGCGCCCACGCCACGCCGGCGCGCCTGGAAGACGGGGTACAGATGCTGCTGCGCGCGCGCCTGGCGGCCGACGCGCCCACGCCCGCGGCCACGGCCACGGCCGCCAGGCGCCCTGTCCCGCAGGCGCCACGCCCCGGCGACGCCGCCCCCGACCCGGCCCAGCCCGCCATCGAAGTCCATGACCTGGTGCGCAAGTTCGGCGCCTTCACCGCCGTGGCCAGCACTTCGTTCAGCGTGCGCCGCGGCGAGATCTTCGGCCTGCTCGGCCCCAACGGCGCCGGCAAGACCACCACGTTCCGCATGCTGTGCGGCCTGCTGCCGGCCAGCAGCGGCCAGCTGCGGGTGGCCGGCGTGAACCTGCGCAACGCGCCGGCCCGGGCGCGGCGCCACATCGGCTACGTATCGCAGAAGTTCGCTCTGTACGGCAACCTGACCGTGGTCGAGAACCTCGCCTTCTTCGGCGGCGTCTACGGGCTGGCCGGCGCGGCGCTGCGCCGGCGCATCGACGCCGTATTGGGCGAGTTCGACCTGCGCGGGCATGCCCAGGCGCGCAGCGGCGAGCTGCCCGGCGGCTACCAGCAACGCCTGGCCATGGCCACCGGCCTGCTGCACGAGCCCGAGATCCTGTTCCTGGACGAACCCACCAGCGGCATCGACCCGCTGGCGCGGCGCGCGTTCTGGCGCCGCATCACCGCGCTGGCCCTGGACGGCACCACCATCGTCGTCACCACGCACTTCATGGAGGAAGCGGAATACTGCGACCGCATCGCCATCCAGGACGGCGGCCGGCTGCTGGCGCTGGGCACGCCCGACGAGGTGCGCCGCCTGGCGGGCGATGCGGGCGACATGAACACAGCCTTCATCGGCATCGTCGAACAGGCGCGCGCGCGCCAGCACCTGCAGGCGCAGCCATGAGCCCGGGCGCGAGCGCAAGCGGATTCTGGCGGCGGCTGGCCAGCCTCACGCGCAAGGAGTTCCGCCAGCTGCTGCGCGACCGCAGCAACCTGGCCATCGGCGTGGTCCTGCCCATCGTGCTGATCCTGATTTTCGGCTACGGCCTGTCGCTGGACCTGCGCAACGCGCCGATCGCGGTCGTGCTGGAAGACCGCTCGCCCCAGGCGCGCGACGCGCTGGCCGGCCTGGCCGGCTCGGACTACCTGGCGCCGGTCTGGCTGGCCGACATGCATACCGCGGAAACACTGATGCGCAGGCGCGAGGTCGACGGCATCGTGCGCGTGCCCGCCGATTTCGCGCGCCGGCTGGCTGCCGGCGATGCGCAGGTGCAGCTGCTGCTGCATGGGGCCGACGCCAACAGCGCCGCGGCCCTGGCGCGCTACGTCAACGGCGCGCTCGAACACGCCGCGCGCCTGCGCGCCGACCGCGCCGGCCACGCCGCGCCGCCGTCCGGCGTGGCCATGGTCGAACGGCTCTGGTTCAACGCCGCCAACACCAGCACCTGGTACCTGGTGCCCGGCCTGATCGCGCTCATCATGACGCTGGTCGGCGCCTTCCTCACGGCGCTGGTGGTCGCGCGCGAATGGGAGCGCGGCACGCTCGAAGCGCTGTTCGTCACGCCGGTGCGCCCCACCGAAATCCTGCTGGCCAAGATGATTCCCTACTTCGTCGTCGGCATGCTGGGGCTGGGGCTGTGCCTGGCCGCGGCGCGCCTGCTGTTTCACGTGCCGCTGCAGGGGTCGCTGGCGATGCTGCTGCTCAGCGCCATGCTTTACCTGGTCGTGGCGCTGGGCATCGGCCTGCTGATCTCGGCCACGACCCGCAACCAGTTCCTGGCCAGCCAGGTCGCCGTGCTCAGCAGCTTCCTGCCGGCGCTGATGCTGTCGGGCTTTCTGTTCGACCTGCGCAACGTGCCGGCGGCGATCCGCTTCGTCGGCTCGCTGCTGCCCGCCACCTACTTCATGGAGCTGGTCAAGACCGCGTTCCTGGCCGGGGACAACTGGCCCCTGATCGCCCGCAACTGCGCCATCCTGGCCGTCTACGCCGTGGCGCTGCTGGCCCTGGCGCGCCGCCTGACGCGCAAGTCCCTGGACTGACGCGCCATGTTCGCCCGCCTGTCCGCCATGCTGCGCCGCATCGCCTTCCTGTGCCGCAAGGAGGCGCTGGCCATCGTCAAGGATCCGGCCAACCGCGTCATCCTGATCGCCCCCGTGGTGGTGCAAAGCCTGCTGTTCGGCTATGGCGCCACCTACGACCTCAACCATGTCCCCTACGCGCTGCTCGACCAGAGCCGCGGCGCCGGCGCGGTCGAACTGGCCGCGCGCATCGACGGCTCCGGCGTATTCCAGCGCGTGGCGACCCTGCGCACGCCCGCCGACATCGCCCGCGTGATCGACGCCGGCCAGGCGCTGCTGGTGGTCCACCTGGCCGCCGACTTCGACCGGCGCCTGGCGGCCGGCCAGGACGCGCCCATGCAGGTCGTGCTCGATGGCCGCAACTCCACCACCGCCGGCATGGCCGCCGGCCATCTCGGCGCGCTGGTGGCCGGCTACAACGCCACCCTGCCGGGCGCGGGCGCGCCGCCGGTGCGCGTGAGCACGCGCGCCTGGTTCAACCCCAATCTGGAAACCCGCTGGAACATCATGCCCGGGCTGATCGCCACGCTCAGCATGATCCAGACGCTCATGCTGGCCGCGCTTTCGGTGGCGCGCGAACGCGAGCAAGGCACCTTCGACCAGTTGCTGGTCACGCCGCTCAATCCGCTGGAGATCCTGGTCGGCAAGGCCCTACCCGCCATCCTGATCGGCCTGGTGCAATCGACTCTGATCCTGCTGGTGGCGCGCTACTGGTTCGCCATTCCGCTGGCCGGCTCGCCCGCCACGCTGTACCTGGGGCTGCTGCTGTTCACCACCGCGAGCGTGGGCATCGGCCTGTCGATCTCGGCGCTGTCGGCCAACATGCAGCAGGCGATGGTCTATACCTTCGTGCTGATGATGCCGCTGATCCTGCTGTCCGGCCTGGTCACGCCGGTGGGCAACATGCCCGAGGCGCTGCGCATCGCGACCTGGGCCAACCCGCTGCGCTTCGCGGTCGACCTGGTGCGCCGCGTCTACCTGGAAGGCGCCGGGCTGCGCGATATGGCCATCGACTTCCTGCCCATGCTGGCCGTCGCCGCCGTCACGCTGCCGCTGGCCGCGTGGCTGTTTCGCAACCGTCTCGTCTGAGCCGCCGATACGCCATGCCTCCCCGCCTCTCCCTGTCCGCACCCTGCATCGCGCTTGCCTGCGCGCTGGCGGCCTGCGCCGTCGGTCCCGACTACCAGGCGCCCACCCCCGCCGCCCCGGCCGACTGGACCTCGTGGCGAGGCGGCCCGCCCGAACTGGCCGGCCATGCCGGCGCGGCCGGCGCGCCGGCCGCGCAATGGTGGCACGCCTTCGGCGACCCCACGCTGGACCGCCTGCAGGCGCGCGCGCTGGCCGCCAGCCCCGACCTGCAAAGCGCGGCCTTGCGCTACGCCCAGGCGCGCACGCAACGGCAGACGGTAGCCGCGCAGCGCGGCCCGAGGGTCGACGCGGCGGCGGCCGTCACGCGCCAGCGCCAGAGCGAAGACGCCGCCGCCAACCGCATTCTCGACGCCATCGCGCCGGCCAATCGCGAAGCCGTCACCGAGTTGCTCAGCGAGCCCTACACCCTGTACCAGGCCGGCTTCGACGCCTCGTGGGAACTGGATCTGTGGGGCCGCGTGCGGCGCGCCGTCGAGGCCGCCGACGCCGACGTGGCAGCCTCGGCCGCGCTGTACGACGCGGCGCGGCTCAGCCTGGCGAGCGAGGTGGCGCGCAACTATTTCGAGTTGCGCACCGCGCAACGCCAGGCGCGGCTGTTGCGCCAGGACATCGCGGCCCTGCAGGAACAGCTGTCGCTCATCCAGGCGCGCGCGCACGGCGGCCTGGCCGCCGATCTCGACGTGGCGCGCCAGCGCACGCAACTGGCCGGCCTGCAGGCCCAATTGCCGCACTGGCTGGAGCAGCAGGCCCAGGCCGGCAACCGCCTGGGCCTGCTGCTCGGCGCGCGTCCCGGCGAACTGGGCGACGTGCTGGCCGCGCCCGAGGGCGACGGCTCGGCGCGGCCGCTGCCCGACTACGCGCTGGGACTGCCGTCCGAGCTGGCGCGCCGCCGCCCGGACATCCGCGCCGCCGAAGCGCGCCTGCACCAGGCCACCGCCCGCATCGGCCTGGCGCAGGCCGATCTGTACCCCAGCATCCGCCTGGGCGCGCGGTTCGGCTACGAGTCGTACGAAAGCGGCAAGTTCGGCGACTGGGGCAGCCGCACCTGGTCCATCGGGCCATCGCTGGACCTGCCCATCTTCGACAGCGGCCGGCGCCGCAGCGTGGTCACGCTGCGCGAACTGCAGCAGCAGGAAGCCGCCGTCGCCTACCAGCAGACCGTCTTGCGGGCCTGGCATGAAGTCGACGATGCGCTGAGCGGCTACCGCGCCGAACAGCTGCAATATGCGCGCCTGCGGGAAAAGGCCGAGAGCGCCGCGCAGGCCCGCGACTGGGCGCGGGCGCGCTATCTCGGGGGCCTGACCGACAACCTGGCCGTGCTGGACGCGCAACGCGAAGACCTGCAGGCGCGCCGCGACCTCACGGCCAGCGACGGACGTCTGCGCACCCGCCTGGTCGTGCTCTACAAGGCCCTGGCCGGCGGCGCCGGGGCGCAGCCCTAGCCGCCGCTACGGCCGTGCGCGCCCCAGGATTTCCCGGCGCAGCGTTTCGAGGATGCGGCAGAACACCGCGGCGGGCAGCGAGGTGTGCGGCGCCTCCGGCTTGCCGGTATCGTGCACCAGCGTCATGCCCTCGGTCGCCCGCAAGGTGCGGCGCAAGCCTTCGCATTGCTTGATGCGGGCGCGGATGGCCCGTTCGATCAGTTGGTGGTGCTCGGCCGAACCGTACCGAATGCGCAAGCCGCCCCAATAGGCCCCGCTGCGGTCGGCCGTGTCGCCCAGGTGCTTGGCGTCCCAGCCGCTGGACAGGAACGCGGTGGCACGGCGCGGATCGTCCTCGCGGAACTTGATCCCCTGGATGAACCCTTCCACCGAGGCGAACAGCTCGCCATCGAGCACGAACGGCGACAACGGGAAATTGGACAGCGCCAGGCCGCGCCAATCGTCGGACGTACTGGAGATGTTCAGGCGAGATGCGGAGTTCATGGCACGCTTCCTTCTGGTGTCGCTGACGGCGGTCCCGATGATACCCCGTACCCCGCGCGGCGGGTCACGCCGCGCCCGGCACTGGTGGTATGATGGATCCAAAACAGTATCCACTGCATGCCGCACAGGGCGCCCGCCGGGCCGCGCGGTGTGTATGATCGGGCTCCATCCTCGGCGGCCATCCGGCCGCGCGGCTCTTCCAGGTTGACCAGGCATGACCGACGCTAATGCAACACCCTTGACGCTGACCGCCGATGGCGTGACCGACGAGTTGCGCGCCCTGATCCTCGACGGCTCGCTGGGCATCGGCGTGCAGCTCAAGCAGGAGGTGCTGGCCAAGCGTTTCGGGGTCAGCCGCATACCGGTGCGCGAGGCGCTCAAGCGGCTGGAGGCCGAAGGGCTGGTCACGCACGCCCCGCACCAGGGCTCGGTAGTGGCGTCGCGCTCGGTCCAGGAACTGCTGGAAACGCTGGACATCCGGGTGGGGCTGGAATCGCGCGCGCTGGTGCTGGCCATTCCGCACATGACGCCCGCGGTCTTCAAGGAAGCCGAGACCATCATCGCCCGCTACGACGCCAGCGAATTCCCGCGCGAATGGAGCGAGCTGAACCTCGAATTCCACATGTGCCTGTACCGGCCCAGCGGCCGCCCGCGCCTGCTCAAGACCATCGAGAACCTGGTGCGCGGCATCGACATCCATCTGCGTGCGCACCAGTCCTATGCCGTGGGCCGCAAGTCGCCCCAGAACGAGCACCGCGCCATCCTGGACGCGTGCATCGCCGGCAAGGCCAAGCGCGCGCGCGACCTGCTCGAAGCGCATATCGAGCACACGCAGGACGTGCTGCGCAAGGAACATGGCCTGATCTGAAGCGGCGCCGCCCGCCTAGGGCCGCGCCAGTTCGCGCGAGCGCGCCTGCGCCCGCCGCACCGCATCGCGTACCAGCGTGCGCAGCGCCCCCGCCTGCTCGAACACTTCGATCGCCGCATGGGTGGTGCCCTGGGGCGAAGTCACTTCGCGGCGCAAGGCGGCGAAATCGGCGCCCTCCTCGCATTGCAGGCTGGCCGCGCCCAGCGCCGTGCGGGCTGCCAGGCTGCGCGCCAGCGCGGCCGGCAGGCCGAGTTGCTCGCCGGCCTGCGCCAGCGCCTCGCTGAACAGATGGTAGTAGGCCGGGCCGCTGCCGCTCAGGGCCGTCACGGCGTGCAGCTGGTCTTCCGTATCGACCCAGAACGCCGCGCCCACGGCCTCGAACAGGCGACCGATCGCGGCGCGCTGCCCGGGCCCGATATCGTCGCCGCCGTATAGCCCGGTGCACCCGTGCCCCGCCATGACCGGCGTGTTGGGCATGGCCCGCGCCACCGGCCGGGCCGGCTGCAACGCCTGCCGCAAGGCGGCGGCCGGCACGCCCGCCATGACGGACACCAGGCAGGCGCGCGCCAGCCGCGCCGGCGGCACGGCGCGCAAGGCCTCCAACGCCATGGCCGGCTTCACCGCCAGCACCACCAGGTCGTAGGCCTGGTCCGGCAATTCGTCCGCCGCGCGAAACAGCCGCGCCCGCAGGCCGGCGCCGGCACGCCCCGGGTCGACCGCGTCTATCCCCGCCAGCAAACCGGCGCGCAGCCAGGCTTCGCCCAGCGCCGCGCCCATCCGGCCATAACCCAGAAACAATGCCTGCCTCATCCTCGCGCTCCTTTTCCTGCCGCATCAGGGTTTCCCGCAACACCGCGGCCCCGCCAGCCATGATTTAATTGGATCCAATAAAGGATACATTTTCCTCAACATCGGAATCGGGTGCAAGTCATGGATCAGCCGCAGGTTCAGCAGTACGACATCGTCATCATCGGCGGGGGCATCATCGGCTCCAGCGTGGCCTATCACGTGCTGGCGCGCGACCCGGCCGCGCGGGTCTGCGTCGTGGAGCCGGATCCGAGCTACGAGTTCGCCTCGGCGCTGCGTTCGTCGGGCGGCTGCCGGGTGCAGTTCACCTGCCCCGAGAACATCGGCATGTCGCTCTACAGCCTGGACTTCATCAAGAACTTCGAGGACACCATGGCCGCCAATGGCCGGCCCGCGCCGGTCGACTGGGTGCAAGGCGGCTACCTGTTCCTGGTGCCGCCCGAGCGCGTCGCCATGCTCGAGCGCAACGTGGCCCGGCAGCGGGCCATGGGCTGCCACGTCGACCTGCTTACTCCCGCCGAACTGAAGGCGCGCTTTCCCTCCATCCATGTCGACGACCTCGGCGCCGGCGCGCATACGCCGCAAGACGGCTGGTGCGACCCCAACGGCCTGCTGTGGGGCTTTCGGCGCAAGGCCGTTGAACTGGGCGCGGTGTATCTCAAGGACAGGGTCGTGGCCGCCGACGTCACGCCCACCCGTGCGCGCCGCGTCACGCTGGAAAGCGGCGCGCAGCTGGACGCCGAAGCCTTCGTCAACGCCGCCGGCGCCTGGTCGGGCCAGGTCGCCGAGCTGTTCGGCATGCATCTGCCGGTCGTGCCGATGCGCCGCTTCGAACACTACTTCACGTGCGGCAACCCGATCGAACCCCTGCCCTACGTGAAGGATCTCAGCCGCCTGGCGTTTCGCTCCGAAGGCCAGGGCTTTTCCGGCGGGCTGGTCAACGGCGACGAAACCCGTGGCTTCAACTTCGACGTCGACCACGACTATTTCGAGAACGTCGTCTGGCCGGCCGTGGCGCATCGCTTCCCCCCGCTGGAAGCGGCCAAGTGCCATCGCACCTGGTCGGGCCTGTACGAGCAGAACGAACTGGACGGCAACCCGGTGATCGGCGCGTGGAACGCCCGCCTGAAGAACCTGTACACGGTGGCGGGCTTCTCCGGCCACGGCATGATGCACGCGCCCGCCGCCGGCCGCGGCATCGCCGAACTGCTGGTGCACGGCGCGTTCCAGAGCCTGGACCTGTCCAACCTCGGCTACGAACGCGTACAGGCCAACCAGCCCTACCGCGAAGAAGGCATTCTCTGAGGGGCGCGACCATGACGATCTCTCCCGCCGCATCGCACGACGAACTGGCCGGCCACCTGGCGCGCTGCGCCGACGCGGGCGCGCCCTGCCGGCTGCACGCCGACCAGCTGGCCATGCTGCTGGCGCGGCTGTTCGAGCGCGCCGGCGCCAGCGCCGCAACCGCCGCCGTACTGGCGCAGACCTGCGCCCTGGCCGAGCAGGACGACGCCAAGAGCCACGGCCTGCATCGCGTGGCCGGCTATGTGGCTACCCTGGGCACCGACTGGGTCGACGGGCACGCCGAGCCGCGGGTCATCGACGCCAGCGGCGCGACCATCGTCGTCGACGCGCGCAACGGCTTTGCTCAATGCGCCCTGCGGGCGGCGCGTCCGCTCATCGAGGAGCGCGTGCGCCAGCACGGCCTGGCCATGCTGCTGACGCGCAACTCGCACCATTTCGGCGCGCTGTGGTTGGACGTGGAGCCCTATGCGCGCCAGCAGTGGATCGCGCTGACCGCCGTCAACAGCATCAGCCACATGGCGCCGCATGGCGGCACCACCCCGCTGTACGGCACCAACCCCATGGCCTTCGCCTGCCCGCGCGCCGGCGCCGACCCGCTGGTATTCGACCAGGCCTCCAGCGTCATGGCCAAAGGCGATGTGCAGCTGGCGGCCAACCATGGCCGCACGCTCCCGCCCGACGCCGGCGTGGACAGGCACGGACAACCCACGCGCGACCCCGCGGCCGTGCTCGACGGCGGCGCCCTGCTGCCGTTCGGCGGCCACAAGGGTTCGGCCATCGCCATGATGGTCGAGGTGCTGGCCGCCGCGCTGACCGGCGGCAGCTTTTCCTGGGAAGTCGATCGCAGCGCCCACCCCACGGCCCAGACCTCGCGCACCGGCCAGTTCTTCCTGTGCATCGACCCGGCGCGCTCGGCCGGGCATGGCTTCGCGGCGCGCATCGACCAGTTGGCGCAAGCGCTGTTGCGCAGCGGCCAGCAACGCTTGCCCGGCGAGCGGCGTTACGCGGCGCGCAGGCTGGCCGCGCAACACGGCGTCGCCATCGACCCGGCCGCACTGCTCGCGCTGCTGCGGCTGGCCTAGACACCCGTTCGACCCACTCTCTCCAAGGAGACGCCATGCAACCCCGACCGACCGCGCCGTACAGCGCCCTGGTGGCGCTGGCGCTATGCCTGCCCGCCGGCCCGGCGCGCGCGCAAGCCGACGCCGCATATCCTGCGCGCCCCATCACCCTCATCGTGCCCTTTTCGGCCGGCGGCGGCAGCGACGTGGTCGCGCGCATCCTCGCCACCGGGCTGGGCAGCCAGCTCAAGCAGACCGTCATCGTCGAGAACCGCACCGGCGCCGCCGGCAATATCGGCGCCGAGGCCGTGGCCCGCGCCAGGCCCGACGGCTACACCCTGCTGTTCGGCAGCATGGGCGTGATGAGCGTCAACAGCCACCTGTACCGCAACATGCCATTCCAGCCCGAACGCGATCTCGCGCCGGTGGGACGCATCTACGATACGCCGCACGTCATCGTGGTGGGCCAGCAATCCCCGCTCAAGAACCTGCCGCAACTGATAGAACAGGCCAAGGCCAGGCCCGACGCGCTCACCTATGCCTCGGCGGGCAACGGCACTTCGACGCACCTGGTCGGCGCCCTGTTCATGCACGAGACCGGCACCCGTCTGATGCACGTCCCGTACAAGGGCAATGCGCCGGCCCTCAACGACACCATGGCCGGCCACGTGGACATGATGTTCGACCAGGCCACCAACTCCACCGGCCAGATCCAGGGCGCGCGCCTGCGCGCGCTGGCGGCCACCTCCCATGCGCGGATTCCGGACCTGCCCGATGTGCCCACGGTGGCCGAACTGGGCTATCCCGAGCTGGAGGTCACCTCGTGGACAGTGCTCGCCGCGCCCAAGGCCACCCCGGCCGCCACCATGGCCGCCTTGAGCGCAGCGCTGAAGAAAACCCTGGCCGACCCCGCCATCAAGGAAAAAATCCGCCAGACCGGCGGGGTGATCAATTACCAGGACCTTCCGTCCACCACCGAATTCGTCAACCGCGAAACCGCGCGCTGGGGCGCCCTGATCCAGTCGGCCGGCATCACGGCCAACTGAGCGCCGCGACAGGCCGATCGCCCAGGCACGACCAGGCGCCCGTCATGCGGGCGCCTTGCTCTTTCGCCGATCGCGCGGGCCGCGCGCTCACTCGGGCTGGATGTGCGCCTGCCTGGCCAGATCGACCATGCGCTGGCGGTCCTTGTCCACGAACTGCTGGAACGCGCCGGGCGCGAAGTCGCGGATCGGAATGCCCATGCCCAGCAGCTTCTTGCGGAAGGCTGGATCGCGGCTCACCGCCGCGAAGGCCTCGGCGATGCGGTCGGCCACCGGCGCGGGCGTGGCCGCCGGCACGCACAAGGCCAGCCACCCCGTGAAGTCGAAATCGGGATAGCCCGACTCGGCGATGGTGGGCGTATCCGGCAGATCGTGCGTGCGATAGGCCGTGCTGACCGCCAGCGGCCGCACCTTGCCGGCCTGGATCAGGGGCATGCCCGCCGTCGAGGTATAGAAGATCGCGTCCACCTCGCCGGCGGCCACCGCAGTCAGCCCCTGCGGCCCGCTCTTGAACGGAACATGCAGCAACTGCACGCCCGCCGTCGCGCCCAGCATCTCTCCCACCAGGTGGCCGGTGGAGCCCACGCCCGAGGACGCATAGGTCAGCTTGCCCGGATTGGCCTTGGCCTGGGCGATGAAATCGGCCAGCGTCCGGTATGGCGACTGGCTGGAAACGATCAGGAAGCTGGGCATTTCCCCCGCCGAGCCGAGCAATCTGAAGCTGCGCTGCGGATCGTACGGCAGCCTCTTGTAGAGAATCGGATTGACCGCGAACGTCGCGTTGGTGCCGAGAAACAGCGTATAGCCGTCGGGCGCGCTGCCGGCCGCCTGCTGCGCGCCGATGGCCGTACCGGCCCCCGGCTTGGTTTCCACCACGACCGGCTGCCCCAGCCTGGCGCCCAGCCCGGCGGCGATCTCGCGGCCCAGTGTATCGGTCGCGCTGCCTGGCGCAAAAGGCACGATCATGCGAATGGGCCGATCCGGATAGTCCGCGGCGCACGCCGGCATGGCGCCCGTCACGGCCAGCGCCGACGCAAGCCACAGGGTACTGACGAATTTCATATCGCTGCTCCAGAAACCATGAATGCCGGGCGCCGGGCCCGGCCGGGTGTCGAACTACAGTTCGTTCTTGTGGAACGTGCCCTGCTTCATCACCGCGCGCAGGCGCGAGCCCTCGGCGTCGAACACGCCCAGGTCTTCATAGGGATCGCCGTCGACCACCAGCAGGTCGGCACGCGCGCCCGCCACCAGTTCGCCCAGCACGCCTTCCTGGCGCAGGATGGCGGCGTTCTCGATGGTGGCCGAACGGATCGTCCGCGCCGCGCCCAGGGCCTGCGCGTGCAGCGCCAGGCCTTCGGCCTGGAACTGCTGGGTATGCATGGACAGATCGGTGCCAAAGCCGATGCGCACGCCCGCCTCGGCGCAGATGCGCAAGGACTCCAGTCCGGCGGCATGGACCTGTTCGTTCTTGGCCAGGCTGGCGGGCGATTTGCCCGAAGCCGCCCCCAGCCGCTTGTTGATCTCGTAGACGATGAGCGTGGGCACCAGATAGGCGCCGCGCCCGGCCATCAGCGCCGCCGTCGCCGCCGACAGGAAATTGCCATGTTCGATGGTGCGCACGCCCAGCTCCACGGCGCGCCGCACCGCCTGGTCCGAGTATGCGTGCGCGCAGACGTAGGCGCCCCAGCGGTTCGCCTCCTCGACCGCCGCCTCGATCTCGTCGGCGCGATACTGCAGGCTTTCCAGCGGATCATTGGGCGAGGCCACGCCGCCGCTGAGCATGATCTTGATATGGTCGGCCCCCTTGCGCAGCTCCTCGCGCACTGCCTTGATCACCTCCGGCACGCCGTCGGCCAGCGCGCTGAACAGCGACAGGCCAGTGCAGCAGGCGCATTGCATGGCGCCCTCGTCGGCGCGCGAGCGGAAATCGCCATGACCGCCGGTCTGGCTGATCGCCCGCCCGCCCATGAACAGGCGCGGCGCCTGCACATAACCGGCCTCGATCGCGTCGCGCATGCCATAGTCGCCGCCCGCCACGTCGCGCACGGTCGTAAAGCCGCGCATCAGCATGCCGCGCATGACCGCCGTGGCCTTGGCGGCCATGTAGGTGGGCGTGACCTCGCCCAGCGCGGCGATGTTGCGCTCGTTCATGTAGATATGGACATGCGCGTCGATCAGGCCGGGCATCACCGTCAGGCCGCGCAGATCGAGCCGCCGGGCGCCGGGCGCCTGGATCGGGCCTTGCCGCACCTCGCGCACGCAGCCGCCTTCGAGCAGCAACTCGCAGCCGTCGACCAGACGGTCCTGGCGCGGGTCCAGCAGGCGCCCGCCCTTCAATACATACGTTTCTTCCATGGCCTCCTCGGCTCGTCATGGCGCCCATGCCGCGCGATCCGGCCGTGGAGCGCCCTGGCATGGCCATGGCTTATATTGGATCCAAAAACGGATACTAAAAATATCCGAACTTACCCTAGGAAGCGGCGGCAAAAGCCTGGCGGCCTCGCAACCCCGCACCTGGGCCGGCCAACGCGGCGAATTTCCAGCCTTGCCCTTCAAGTCATTCTAATATTAGAATTACAGAATGACATGGAACACACCAGACGAAATCTGAACATGGCCAACGTGAAAGACGACTTGCTGGCAAGCGGTTCGAACAAACGCTATGTCAACCTGGCGCACCTGCTGCGCATGCGCATCCGCGCCGGCGACTATCGGCCGGGCGACCGGCTGCCCGCCATCGACCAATTGGCCCGGCAATTCAACACCGCCGTCGTCACCGCGCGCCAGGCCCTGGCCCTGCTGGAGCGCGATGGCCTGGTCCAGCGCCGCCAGGGCGTCGGCACCTTCGTCCTGGACGACGCCGTGGCGCCGGTAGGCCTGGAACTCCCGCTGGACCAGGACTGGAGCGGCATCCGGGCCCTGTGGGGCGCCAGCCAGGTACGCATCCTGGCCGAACGCGACCGAGTCGAGTGCCCCGCCGACTATGCCCAGCATGGACAGCCCGCCGACGCCTATTTCTACATGCGCCGCGTACACGAGGCGCAGGGCGTTCCCTACACCGTGGCCGACATCTACATCGACCGCGAGGTGTACCGCAAGGCGCCCAAGCGCTTTCGCAATGAGATTGCGCTGCACGTGCTGCCGCAGCTCCTGCCGCAGCGCAAGCTGGAGGCCTTCGAAATGATCCAGGTCGATGCCGCCGACGTGGAACTGGCCAAGTGGCTGGATATCGCCGTGGGTGCGCCCATCGTCATCATGAAGCGCGTCGTGCGCGACGAGTCGGGCCGCATCCTCTACGCAGGAACGCCCGTCTATCGGGGCGACATCGTCCGGCTGGACCGGACCTTCAAACTATAAGTGCAATCAGCTAAGGAGAAGCATCATGTTTTGCCGCAAACTGGCCCTGGCATTGGGCATGGCCGCCTCGGCGCTGTCGGCGGGCGCCGCCGCCGCCCCCTACCCCGCCGAACCGGTCCGCCTCGTCGTGCCCTACGCACCTGGCGGGACGACGGACCTGCTGGCTCGTCTCATTGCCAGCAAGCTGTCGGCCAAGTACGAGCGCCAGGTCGTCGTCGAGAACAAGACCGGCGCGGGCGGCAACATCGCAGCCACCTTCGTGGCGCGCAGCCGGCCGGACGGCTACACGCTGATGATGGCGTCGATCGGACAGTTCGCCATCAACCCGCTGATCTTCACGGCGCCAGGCTATGACGCGGCCAAGGATTTCCAGCCCGTGATCCAGGTAACCCAGGTACCCAACGTCCTGGTGGTCAACGCCGCCAGCAAGCTGGACTCGCTGCAGGACCTCGTCAAGCTGGCCAAGGCGCAACCCGGCGTTACCTATGCGTCGTCGGGCAACGGCTCGTCCAACCACCTGGCCGGCGCGCTGCTGGCGCACATGGCGAACATCGACATGCTGCACGTCCCCTACAAGGGCTCCGCGCCCGGGCTGCAGGCGCTATACGGCGGCGATGTGCAAGTCATGTTCGACAACCTCTCGTCGGCGCTGCCGCATGTCCAGGGCGGCAAGCTGCGCGCGCTGGGCGTGAGCTCCGAGGCGCGCTTCTCGAAGCTGCCCGACGTCCCCACCATCGCCGAATCCGGGCTGCCTGGCTACGAGGCTTCGGCCTGGTTCGGCCTGGTCGCCCCGGCCGGGACGCCGGCGCCCATCATCGAACAACTGAACCGCGACGTCGCGGCCGTGCTGGCCGACAACGAAGTACGGTCCAAGCTGCTGGAGATGGGCATGACCCCGCGGGGCGGCAGCGTCGCGCAATTCCAGACCGTCATCGATGCGGATATCCGGAAGTGGAAGCCCATCGTCCAGAGCCTGAATCTGGCCGTCAACTGAGGAGCAGCCGGTCGTGAATGTGCAAGCATTGTTGGCGCACGAGTTTCCCGTGCAGACGCAGTCGTACGGCGCGCGGGACTGCAGCCTGTACGCCCTGAGCGCGGGCTATGGCCAGGATCCGATGGACGAGCGCCAGTTGCAGTACGTCTATGGCGACGCGCCCAAGACCGCCGGCGGCATGGCCCTGGTTCTGGCCAACCCCGGCTTCTGGCAGCGCCAGGCCTGGACGGGGATAGACTGGGCCCGGTGCGTGCTGGGCGAGCAGCATATCGCGATGCACCGGCCGCTGCCCGCCGCCGGCCGCATCGCCAGCCGGCTGCGCGTCACGCGCATCACCGACAAGGGCAAGCAGTTCGGCGCGATGCTGCACTCCGAACGTACGCTGCACGACGCCGACAGCGGCACACATTACGCCACGCTTTCCATGGTAACGATATGCCGCGGCAACGGCGGGTTCGGCGGGCCGCCCGACGACTCGACGCGCCTGCCGGCCGTCGCGGCGCGCGCGCCCGACATCCAGACCGAGCAGCCGACCTTGCCTCAGCAGGCGTTGCTATTCGACCTGCACGGCATCGTGAACCCTGTGCACTCCTGGCCCGCCGCGGCGCGCGAGGCCGGCTACCCCCGCCCATTCCTGCACGGCGTATGCCTGATGGGCCTGGTGCAGCACGCCATCGCGCGCGAACTGGCGGCCTATGACACCGATGGCGTCACCGCCCTGTCGGCGCGGTTCCGCGGAGTCTTCTATCCGGGCGAGACCCTGCTGCTTTCCATCTGGCGCGATGGCAGCCAGGTACGCTATGAGGCGCGCGCCAAGGAGCGCTCGACCCTGGCGATCGAGGGCAGCGCCCAATTGCGGCCGGCAGGAGCGGGGCAATGACGGGAGCACTGGAAGGTTTGCGCGTCCTGGACATGGGCCAATGGATCGCGGCGCCCTATTGCACGGCGATGCTGGCCGACTTCGGCGCCGAAGTCATCAAGATCGAAAAGCCCGGCGGCGGCGACGACCAGCGCCACTCCTCCCCCTTCGTCGATGGGCAGAGCGCTTTCTTCAATCTTTTCAATCGCAACAAGCACAGCGTCACGATAGATCTCTCCACGCCGGCCGGCCGCGCGCAATGCCGCGACCTCATCCGCGACGCCGATGTGCTGGTCGAAAACTACCGGCCAGGCGTCATGGCGCGCCTGGGCCTGGACTACGCGACCCTGCATGCGCAATTCCCGCGCCTGGTCTACTGCTCCATATCGGGCTTCGGCCAATCGGGCCCCTTGCGTGGCGAAGGCGGCTTCGACCTGGTCATCCAGGCCATGTCCGGCCTGGCCGCGCAATGCGGCCCGACCGAGGGGCCGGCGCACCGGCTGCCGATTCCCATCGTCGACGTTTCCACGGCGCTGTTCGCGACAATCGGGGTACTTACCGCGCTAGCCGCGCGCCAGAAAACCGGCGTGGGGCAATTGGTCGACGTCGCCTTGCTGGACGCCGCGCTGGCCATGGCGCCGCTGGAAGTCGCGGACTACCTGGCCACCGGCCGCAACCCCGAACGCATGGGACAGGCCTCGCGCAACGCCGCCCCCTACCAGATATTCCGGACGCAAGACGGCGCCATTGCGCTGGGCGCGGCCTCGCAGCCGCTGTGGGAGAAAACCTGCGACCTGCTCGACCGTCCCGCGCTGAAGGCCGATCCACGTTTCGCCGACAACACGGCCCGGCTGGCCCATCGCGCGGTCCTGGCCGAACTGGTCGAACAGGCCCTGGCCACGCAGCCGTCCGAACACTGGCTGGCGCGCCTGCGCGAGGCGGGCATCCCCGCCGGCCCCGTGCTGAGCTACGCGGACATCCTCCACCATCCGCAGGTGGCGGCGCGCGAAATGGTGCGCCGGCCCGAAACCGCCAGCGCCGCCACGGCCGCGACGCTGGCCAGTCCGATACGCCTGTCCGATACCCCGGCCCGCTTCGTCAGCGGCGCGCCCGCCCTGGGCGCGCACAATACGCTGCTGAACGCAGCCGCGCCGGCCGATCCGGCCGCCTAGGACGCATCCCCGCCGGCCTCCCCGGCGGGGATGCGCCAACCCGCAGGCCAGCCACGCCGCGCCCGGCCCTGTTCACGGCCAAGCCCATACGATCGCCGCTGCGGCCAGATACATGCCCAGGCCAAAGACCGCATGCGTGACGACGCTGCGCAGGCAGTTGCGAACCGGCGTGGGCGTGCGCGAAGAAGCGACCCCCGCACCCAGCGCGGGCTGCATCACGAACCACGGCAACAGCACGGTCGCCACGCCCACCGCCAAGGCCGGCCCCGGCGACGGCGCGCGCAGCCATGCCTGGCCCGCGAAGCCGGCCAGCAAGCCGGCAAACAGCACGCCGGTGGCGTAGTGCAGCCCCCAGCCCAGCGCCGCCTCGCCGCGCACCGCCGGCGCCTGCCGGATATCGGCGTACGCAAACCGGCCATGGCGCCAGTGGCCCACCCAGCGGCCCACCAGGGCGTAGTCCAGCACGGGCACGCCCAGGCGCCTGAGCGCCATCGTCCACGCGTCCATCACGACCGTGGCGCCCATGCCGACCAGCACGACGCGCACGATCATCTCCTGCGATGCCATATTCCCTCCTGTGCGTTGACCCGCTGCATCAAGGAGGCCTAGGATAGAAGTTGAAGTCAACTTCAAGTCAACAAGGTTCGCGCATGGATATTGCCGAAGTCTCCAGGCTCACCGGCGTTCCCGCCTCGACATTGCGGTACTACGAAAAAGTGGGGCTGGTCGCGCCGGTCAGCCCGCCCGGCGCGCGCCGCCGCTATGCGCCGGCGGTGCTCGAGCAGCTGGCCCTGGTCGCGCTGGGCCAGGCCGGCGGCCTGTCGCTGGATGAAATACGCGCGATGCTGTCGCCGCAGGGCGCGCCACGGGTGGACCGGCAGGTACTGCTGGCCAAGGCGGACGAGATCGATGCCACCGTCAAGCAATTGCAGGCCATGAGCCGCGGGCTGCGGCACGCCGCCGCCTGCCCCGCCCCCAGCCATGCGCAATGCCCGACCTTCAGGCGGCTGCTCAAGGCCGCCGCCGCCGGCGCGTTGAGCAGCCGGCGGCCGGCGTCAACGGGCGCGGCGCCGCGCTCGCCCCGCAAGCGCGCGCCCGCCAGGCCATAGGCGGCAAGTCATCCCACCAGGGCGTCGAGGCCGGCGCCGGCCGAGCGCGGCAGGCGCCGCGCCTCCTTGGCCACATTGACCTTCAGCGCCATGCGCGCCACATCCAGCGTGGCCTGCGCCAGCGGATAGCCGCCGCGGGCCTGCAGCCAGCCCAGCACGTCGGCCAGGTGCCACAGCGAGGCGCTGCCCTCGTGGATGGGCGCCGGAAAGGTGGCGGGGTGCGCCAGCATCAGCTTGCGCATGTTCTGCCGCGACACGCCGACGATCTGCGCCACGTCGGTCAGGCCGACCAGGTCGGGCGCGGCCTCGATCAGCACCGCCGTGGGCATGGCGCGGCGCACGTCGGCCAGCGCGCTGCGCACGGCCGCCTCGGCGCTGTCGGCCTCGCGGGTGAATTCGAGCGCCAGGCGGCCGGGCAGGCCCATGCCCACCAGGGCGTCGTCGCAACCGGCCTCGCCCAGACGCTCGACCAAGGCGTCCAGGTCGCTGTCGGCGTCGGCCAGCTGGTATTTGAGGGTGAAGAGGTATTCCATGGGTTACTCCTTGCTGCGGCACGCATGCGCCCGGCGATGCCTGGCGCAGTTATCCACCACGCGCCGCAGGGCGCGCGCGTGGTGGCCCGGGTTCCTGGGGGTGCTCCAGATGCTGGTGATGCAGAACTCGCCGCAACGGCATTCGCTGTCGTCGTATGGGCAGTACATGCGCCCCCAGGCATGGCCGCCCCGTCGCCGGATGTACCAGCCGTGCGCCTCGGCATGCTTGAGCGCGGCGTCGACGTCTTTGTCTGGGTGCGGGCAACGTGTCATGCGGTGTTTTCCAGTTTGAGGCGATCCGTTCAGGGTGTCAACAGACAACCTGTCGATTACGACGGTTCCGACCCCTGGATGCGCCATGCGTGCCGTTCGAGCCGTGTCCGCCCAGGCATGAAAATGCCAGGAATCGGGCCGGCTGCCCAGGGCAAGGATGACGGTTTCGGCACGCTGCCCGGGCCTGTCGGCCCGGCGTCTAGCGGGTTGCGGCGCGCGCCTTGCGGCCGGGCGGCCGGGCGGTGGAGTCGCGCACGATCACGCTCTCGTGCGGCAGGCACAGGCCGGCGTGGGGAACGTCCCGCCCCTCGACGATATCGACCAGCAGCGCGGTGGCCAGGTAGCCCATGCGCTCCAGCGGAAAGCGCACCGCGGTCAGCGCGGGGCTCAGCAGTTCGGCCACGATGCCGTCGGAGAAGCTGGCGATGGAGAGGTCGCGCGGAATGCGCACGCCCTGCCGGTGCGCGGCCGCCATCGCGCCGGCGGCCACGATCTCGTTGGTGGCCACCACCGCGGTGGGCGGCTCGTCCAGGGCCAGCAACTGGCGCAGCCCTTCCTCGCCGCCGGGCTTGTAGTAGCCGGCGTCGACCACCAGCTGCGGCGTCCATGGCAGGCCCGCCTCGGCCAGCGCATCGGCGTAGCCCGCCACGCGGCGCTCGCCCACCCGCCGCTGCAGGCCGCCCAGGAAGGCGATGCGGCGATGTCCCAGCTCGATGAAATGGCGGGTGATGGCCGCCGCCGCGCCGCGCTCGTCGAGCTCGACGTACGGGTGCTGGTCGTCGAGGTAGCGGTTGACCAGCACGAACGGCGCGTTCAGCGTGGCCAGCTCCTGCAGCATCTGCTCTTCGTGCCGGCCGGTCGTCACCAGCAGGCCGTCGATGCGGTTGCTGCGCAGCAGCCGCCCCGCCACCTTGGGGTCTTCCTCCTCGCCGCCCATGCCGCCCACCAGCAGCGAATAGCCGCGCTCCCAGGCGGCGCGCTGGGCGCCCTGGATGATGACGGGAAAGACCGGGCTGTTGAGCTCGGGCACGATCATGGCCAGCGTATTGGAGCGCGACAGGCGCAGGCCGCGCGCCTGCAGGTTGGGCGTGTAGCCCAGTTCCTCGATGGCCTGCTGGACGCGGGCGCGGGTTTCTTCGCGCACCACCAGCTTGCTGTCATTGCTGAGAATGCGCGAGACGACCGCGGGCGAGACGTTGGCCGCTTTGGCGACGTCCACGATCTTGACTACCTTGCGGTTGCCCGTAGCCTTGGTCGTCATGGCGTCATGCGCCCGGGTGCTGAGTCATGCGTCGGATTATAGGGGCAAGGCCCGCCCGCCGCCGCCAGCGGAAAGGCCCCGTTCAGGCCACGGCGGCCTCCCGCGCGCGGCGCGCCACGAAAGCCGGCACGCTGTCGAGCAGCAGCCGCGTGTACTCGTGGGCCGGGGCGCTGAGCACCTGGTCGGTGCGGCCCTGCTCGACGATGGCGCCATGGCGCATCACCACTACCCGGTCGGATATCTGCGAGACCACCGCCAGGTCATGCGAGATGAACAGCATGGCCACGCCCAGCCGGTCGCGCAGGTCCTTGAGCAGCTCCAGGATCGACGCCTGCACCGACACGTCCAGCGCCGAGGTGGCTTCGTCGCACACCAGCACCGAAGGCTCCAGCGCCAGCGTGCGGGCAATGCCCACGCGCTGCTTTTCCCCGCCGCTCAGCTGGTGCGGATAGCGCTCGGCGTAGGCCGCCGGCAGGCGCACCAGATCCAGCAGCTCGGCCATGCGGCGATCCTGCTGGCGGCGGTCCAGCCCCATCAATTGCAGCGGGCGGCGCAAGACCTCGCCCACGCGCTGGCGCGGGTTGAGCGAGGAATCGGGATTCTGGAACACCATCTGCGACTGGCGCCGCAGCCGGCGCGCCACATCCGGGCTGGCGCGGTACACGTCGTGTTCGGACAGCTCCACCGTGCCCTGGTCCGGGGCCTGCAGGCCCACCAGGCAGCGGCCCAGGGTCGACTTGCCCGACCCGCTCTCGCCCACCAGGCCCACCACTTCCCGCGGCCGCAATTCCAGCGACACGCCGGCCAGGGCCGCCACGCCCTCGGCGCGCGGCAGGCGCAGCAGCCTGGCCCAGCCGCCCAGCGGATGGGCCGGCCGGAATGTCAGCCGCACGTCGCGCACGCGCGCGATCGGCGCGCCGACGGCCGGCACGGCCGGCGCGCGCTTTTCCAGCAGCGGCAAGGCGGCCAGCAGCTTGCGCGTGTAGGCATGGGCGGGATGCCACAGCACCTGTCGCGCCGCGCCGGCCTCCTGCACGCGGCCGCCGTGCATGACCGTCACGCGCGAGCACATGCGCTCGACCAGCCCGATGTTGTGGCTGATGAAGACCATGCTCAGGCCGCGCTGAACCCGCAGCTCGTCCAGCAGGTCCAGGATGCGGGCTTCGACCGTGACGTCGAGCGCGGTGGTCGGCTCGTCGAGCAGCAACAGGTCGGGCGAGCAGGCCAGCGCCGTGGCGATCACGATGCGCTGCTTCATGCCGCCGGACAGCTGGTGCGGGTAGGCGTCCAGCAACGTGCTGGCGCGCGGCAGGCGCACCTCGTCCATCAGTCGCAGCGCTTCGACGCGCGCGGCGCGCGCATCGGCGCGCCCGCGCTCGACCAGCGCCTCGGTGATCTGGCGGCCGACCGGCAGGCTGGGGTTGAGCGCGGTGAACGGATCCTGGAATACCATGGCGATGCGGTCGCCGCGCAGCCCGGCGGCGCGCGCGCCCGTGATGTCCTGGCCGTCGAAGACCACGCTGCCGCCGGTGACCGCTGCGCCGGGCGGCAACAGGCCCAGCACCGTCCAGGCAATCGTGCTCTTGCCCGAGCCGCTCTCGCCCACGATGCCCAGCGATGCGCCGCGCGGCAACGCGAGGTCCACGCCATGCAGCACCTGGTTGCGGCCGTAGCGCACGCCCAGGCCCTTGATATCGAGGATAGTGTCTTGGTGCATCTCAGTTCCTTTGCTCGCCGCGCGCGTCCAGGCGCTTGCGCAGCCCCTCGCCCATCAGGTTGACGGCGATGACGGTCAGGCAGATCGCCAGCCCGGGCGACAGCGCCACCCAGGGCGCCCGCTCCAGATAGGGACGCGCCTCGGCCACCATCAGGCCCCAGTCCGACGACGGCGGTTGCGTGCCCAGGCCCAGGAAGCTGAACACCGCGCCCAGCAGGATGGCGAAGCTGACGCGCAGCGACGCTTCCACCACCAGGGGCGGCAAGGCGTTGGGCAGGATCTCGCGCAGCAGGATCCAGGCCAGCCCCTCGCCGCGCGCGCGGGCGGCGGTGATGAACTCTTCGTTGGCCAGCGACAGCGTCATGCCGCGCGCCAGGCGGATCATGATGGGCGTGTAGATGATGCCCACGGCCAGCGCGGCCTTCCACAGGCTGGGGTCGGTGGACGCCAGGATGAGCAGCCCCAGCATGACCGGCGGCACCGAAATGACGATGTCCACGGCGCGCATCACCGTGTCGTCGATCCAGCCGCGCAGGTAGCCCGCCAGCAGGCCCAGCGGCACGCCGACGACGAAGCTGAGGGCGGTGGCCGACACGCCCAGCAGGATAGACGTGGTGCCGCCGTACAGCACGCGGCTGAACACGTCGCGGCCGAACTCGTCGGTGCCCAGCCAATGCTGCGGCGACGGCGGCATCATGCGCGCGGCGGCGTCCATGGCGTCGAAATCGTAGCGGGCCAGCCAGGGCGCGCCGAGCGAAACCAGCACGATGGCCGCCAGCATCAGGGTGCCCACGACCAGGGCCGTGGGCAGCGGCGCGCGGGCGCGGCCGGCTTCAATGGGTGTCGAGATTTCCATAGCGGATCCGGGGGTCGAGAATGGCGTAGGCGATATCCGCCGCCAGGTTGGCCAGGGCATAGATGACAGTGACCGCGAGCACGCCGGCCTGCAGCACGGGCAGGTCCTTCTGCTCCACGGCGAAGATGAGCAGGCGGCCCAGGCCGGGATACGAGAACACCGTCTCCACCACCACGATGCCGCCCATCAGGATGCCGAAGTCCAGCGCCAGCACCGTCACGGTGGGAATCAGCGCGTTGCGCAAGGCGTGGCGGTACAGCACCGTGCGCTCGCGCAGGCCCTTGGCGCGGGCCGCGCGCACATAGGGCGCGCTCAGGGTCTCCAGCATGCTGGAGCGCTGCAGGCTGGTCACGTGGGCCACCAGGCCCAGCACCAGCGTGCATACCGGCATCACCAGGTGCGACAGCCAGGCGCCGAAACCGGCGGACAGCTCCACATACCCGGTGGCGGGCAGCCATCCCAGCGTACCGGCCACCAGCAGCACCAGCACGATGGCGATCAGGAACTGCGGCAGCGAAATCGACAGCCACGAAAACGCCAGGATCAGCCGGTCCTGCCAGCGGCCGTGCCGCACCGCCGCCACCACGCCCAGGAAAATGCCCAGCGCGGCCGTCAGCACCAGGGCCGCCACCGCCAGCAGCGCGGAACGGCCCAGCGCCTCGGAGATCAGCGGGCCGACGGGCCGGCCCATCACCAGCGACTGCCCCATGTCGCCGTGCAGCGCGGCGCCGGCCCAGCGCCAGAACTGCGTCCACAGCGGATCGTTCAGGCCCAGGCGGGCCTCGATGGCGGCGACCTGCTCGGGCGAGGCGAAGTGCCCCGCGATGGTATAGGCCACGTTGCCGGGCATGGCCTGCGTGATCAGGAAGATCAGCACCGCCATGGCCGCGACCACGAACACCACGTGCCCCAGTCGCCTGACGAGATAGGCCCACATGGCTCAGCGCGCCCCGCCGGTTTTCTCGACGTCGTACAGGTCGAGCCAGAGGAAGGGATTGGTGTGGTAGTTCTTGATGTCGGCGCGGTAGGCCGTGGCGACGTTGGTCACGTAGCCGATAATGCCCGGCACTTCCTCGGTGAGCGCGCGCTGGAAATCCTGGTAGTGGCGGATCTGCTCGGCGCGGTCGGTGCTGGCGCGCGCCGCGTCCAGCGCCTCATCCACCCGCTTGCTCGAGAAATGCCACATGCGCGCGTTCCACGAACCCGTGCTGTAGAACCAGGGCGACGTCGCCGCGTCGATCACCGGGCTGGCGAAAAAGCCGTCCACATACATGGGCGCGATTCCCGCCACGCCGGCCGAATAGCGGTTGTAGGGCACCCTCTGCACGTTCAGCTTGATGCCCAGCGGCCGCAGCAGCTGCTGCGCGGCCACGCCCAGGCGTTCGCGCGAAGGCCGGCCCGCCGGCACGAAGATATCCACCGCGAAACCCTTCGCATAGCCGGCCTCGGCCAGCAACTGCCTGGCCTGCGCCAGGTCGGTGGCAAAGCCGATATCCTTGTTGAACGCGGGATCGGTCGGCGCGATCGGGCTGTGGGTGGGCGAGCCCTCGCCGAACAGCGCGAAGTTCACCAGCTCCTTCTTGTCCAGCGCCAGGAACACCGCGCGGCGCACCCGCACATCGTTGAACGGCGGCTTGGAATTGTTCAGCACGATGCCATCCCAGCTGGCGCTGGGCACCGAGTCCACCACCACCGCGGCGTCCTTCTTCAGGTCCGGGATGGTCTCCAGCGGCAGGTTCCAGATCATGTCGATGCTGCCCGAGCGCAAGGCCGCCACGCGCGCGGCCGCTTCGGGCATCACGCGCATCACCACCCGGTCGATCTTGATGCGGTCCTTGTCGTAGTAGTCGGGATTGCGTTCCAGCTCGAGCTGGTCGCCCGGCGTATAGCGCACGAAGCGAAACGGCCCCGTCCCGCTGGGCTGGGTCTTGATGGTGTCGATACGGTCCTGCGCCACCACGCGCAGCTGGCGACCGGTCAGCAGCCCGGGAAAATCCGCGTACGGCTGCGTCAGGGTGAAATGGACCGTGGCCTCGTCGGGCGCGTCCACCGACTTCATCACTTCCAGCTGGGTGCGGCCGGGCGAGCCGGTCGCCGGGTCGACGATGCGCTGGAACGAAAACACCACGTCGGCGGCCGTCAGCGGCTTGCCGTGGTGGAACTTCACCCCGGGCCGCAGCTTGAAAGTCCATTCGCGCAGATCGGCCGACGGCGTCCAGCTCACCGCCAGGTCGGGCACCACCTTGGAATTGGCGTCGATGCGGGTCAGGCCGCCGAACACCAGCCCGTTGAACACATACTCCTCACCCAGCGTCGTGACGTTGGGGTCCAGGCTGTTCAGGCTGGTGGACAGAGCCACCTGCAGCGTCGACTCCGCCCGCGCGGCGCCAGCCAGGCCCACGCTCAAGCACAGCGCGGCCAGCGCGGCCGCCATCTTTCCCGTCTTGCTCATCATGTATTCCCCTTGTGTTGTGTGCGGCCGTGGCCGCTCTCAGGCAGCGCCGTTCAGGTAATCCCACCCGGCCGCCGCATGGACCTTCGCGACCGCGATGAACTCATCCAGGTCGACCGACTCGTTGCTCATCGCCATGCGGCCCGGCGCCGGGCCGTAGACGTACGCCGGCACGCCGGCGCGGCGCCAGTAGCGGCAATCGGTGGACCCGATCGACGGCACGGCAACGGGCCGGCGCCCCACGATCGCCTGCGCATTGTCGGCGATGAAATCCACCATGGGATGATCGTGCGCGCAGACATTGGGCGGCGTGCTGTGCCATTGCTGCACTTCCATCGAGGCCTGCGGAAACTCCGCCATGATGGCCTCCAGCCGGGCCAGCGCCACCTCGGGCTCGGTGCCCACGGGCAAGCGGATATCGACCTCGAACACACATCGGTCCGGGATCATGTTGATCTTCAGCCCGCCGTTGAGCACGCCGACGTTCAACGTGGTGCGCGTGACCACGTCGGCCGCGCCCTCGCCCATCGCCACGTCGAGCGCGCGGCGCACGTCCTCGCGCTGCAGGTGCGCCTTCAGCGCCGCCGGCAGGGACGGCTCGATCGCCTCCACTTCGGCCAGGCGGCCGATCAGCGCGGCCGCGATGCGGGTCGGGCTTTCGCTGCGATGCACATAGGCGCCATGCGCGCCGGCGGCCAGCACCTCGAATTTCAGCCGCAACGTGCCCTTCTCGGAAAAGCGGATCGTGTCCAGGCTGCTCGGCTCGCCATTGAGCACGCAGTCGCCGCGCCAGCGCGTATCGTTTTCCAGCAGCCAGCGCGTGCCCCAGCGCCCGCCCGTCTCCTCGTCGGACACCGCGGTCAGCGCCATGCTGCCCGCCAGCTGCGCACGCCGCGCATACAGGTAGGCATAGGCGATCACGGACGCGGCGGTCCCCGTCTTCATGTCGCAGGTGCCCCTGCCGTGCAGGCGCCCGTCCTCGATGTCGCCCGACCACGGGTCACGCGTCCAGCCGTGGCCGTCACCCACTGGAAACACATCCATGTGGCCGTTGTAGACCAACCGCGGGCCGGCGCGCCCGCCCTCGCATTCGCTGACCACATTGGGCATGCTCTCCTGGGGGCCAAGCAGCTCGTTCGGCACGCCGCGCGCGCTCAGGAATCCCTGGATCACCGCCGCGGCGGCCCGCGTGTCGCCAGGCGGATTGGGCGACGCCGCCCGCACGAAATCCTGCAGGAACCCGATCAACACTTCGCGCTCGGCCTCGATGGCATCGAGCATGGCTTGCTTGGACATGGCCTCTCTCACGACGTTAGTAAAACGATTTAACGAATCGTACGAGCGTGGCCGCGGGACGGTCCATCATGGTTTTCCCGATGCGGGTTTGCTTGGAATGTCCACACTCCAGGTGCCTGTCCCCGCGGGGACAGGCACCTGCCGATCGCTACGCGCCAGCCAGGCCTGCCTCATCGCCGCGCAGCGCCGGGCCGCGGGCTTTCACATGCGCTCGCCCGGCAGCCGGCTGGCCTGCGCCACCCAGTCGGCGAAGCCGGCCTCGTCGAATGGCGCGTCTTCGTAGATGTCCAGGTAGCGCACATCCTTCTGCTTCGACGCGCCCGGCGGCAGCGGTTGCAGCGACGCGCCGCGAAAGAAGGCGACCTTGATGTATTTCGTCATGCAATGGAAGCTGAGAAACCAACCTTCGCCCTCGAAACCGTAGAACGGCGAGTTCCACTTGACGGCCTTGTACACGCCGGGCACCGTGCGCTCGACTATCGCGTCCAGGCGTTCGCCGACCGCGCGCTTCCAGCCCGGCATGGCCGCGATGTACGCCTGCACGGGGGCATCGCCGTAGCCCTTGGCGATCTGCGGGTTTCCGCCGGACAGCAGCACGACCTCGCCCGGCCCGTCCTTGCCCGCAGCCTTCGCGCCCCGGGCGCCGCCCTTTCCAGATCCTTCGGTACGCTTGCCAGCCATCGCATCTCCTTGTCGCGCGCCGTCGGCGCCGGCCGCTAGTCTCGCCGCGCCAGCGCCAGAAAGACGCCCAGGCCCACCATCGTGGTTCCCGACACGCGCGTCAGCACGCGAGCGCGCGCAACGCGAGCCGCCTCGGATCGCAGCAGCCGATGGGCGGCGACCACCGCCACCACATCGACCAAGGTATTGAGCGTAACGCAGATGCATCCCAGCAGCGCCAGTTGCGGCGCCAGGGGCGCGCCCGGATCGACGAACTGCGGCAGGAACGCCAGGAAGAACAGCGCCGTCTTGACGTTCAGCGCCTCGACCACGATGCCCTCGGCCAGCGCGCGCCGCGCGCCCTGCGGCGCCACGGCCCGCACCGCAGCCAGCCGCGGGCGCAGCCACATGCGCAGGCCCAGGTACACGAGGTAGGCGGCCCCCGCATACTTGAGCAGGCTGAAGGCCAGCGCCGACTCGGCGATCAGCACCGACAGGCCGAACGCCGCCGCCACGACGTGCACCAGGCCGCCCAGCGCCGTACCCAGGCACGAGGCCAACCCCTCGGCCCGCCCGCCAGCCACCGTGCGGGCGACCACATAGGCGATGCCGGGGCCGGGCGTGATGGCCAGCAGCGTGGCGGCAAGCAGAAAGGCCAGCAGGGACATGGCAGTGCCGGGTTCAGCGATGGGCCCGCTTCATTCGGCCCGCGCCATGCTCTGCGCCAGCGCGTCCTGGCCACGCGCCTGCAGCGCCTGGACCGCGCCCAGGCGGTCGCGCTCGTCCTTGTTCTGGCTCAGCTTGCGCTTGCCGACCAGCGAGGTGACGGCGACCTCGATACCCACGATGTTGCGCAGCATGCTGTCGATGTACTCCGGCGTGGAGTCCGTCATCTTCCAGGGCCGCGGCTCGCCCGCCTCGTGCCGGCGCGTCAGCCGCGCGACCACGCCGCGCACGAAGCGCTCGTCGTCGCGCACCGCCAGCGTACCGTGCGCATGCACCACCTCGTAGTTCCAGGTGGGCACCTGCCGATGCGCCTCGTGCTTGCTGGGATACCAGTTGGGCGAGATGTAGCCCTCGACCCCGCGGAACACGACCATCACCGCCGCCCCGCCGGAACAACGCTGCCACAGCGAATTGGCGCGCGCCACGTGGGCGATCAGCGTGCCGTGCGGCCCAGCGTCGGGATCGAACTCGAAGGGCAGATGGTCGGCGTCCAGCCCCTGGGCATCCTGGGTGACCAGCATGCCCAGCGGATGCGCGCGGATGATGCGGGCCAGTTCCTCGGGCCGGGTTTCGGCGAAATGGGCGGGCAGATACATGGCGGGCAATGGATGGAAATGGAATGGCCCCACTGTGGCGCCAAACCGGCATAATGAAAAGATCCAGTTCCAAGGTATTTAAATGGGCCAGTCAGGCAAGACCGCCAGCCGCCCCAGCGGCCCCAACGGTGCGGGCCGGCGCATCTACGACCTGCTGCGCGGCCAGATCGCCGACGGCACGCTGGCCGCGCGCGCGCCGGTGCCGTCCACCCGCGCCCTGGCCGCCGAGCTCGGCGTCTCGCGCACCACGGTCACCGCCGTCTACGAACAGCTCGCGGCAGAAGGCTTTCTGGATACCGCCGCCGGCCGCGCGGCCCGCGTTGCCAGTCCGCTGGCCGCGCCCGGCCCCGACGCGGCGCCCGCCTGCCCGGCCGCCCAGCGGTCTGCCGTCCTGTCCGCGTGGGGCCGGCGCGTGGCCGGCCTCGGCGCACCGGCGCCGCCCGATCAGGCGCCGGCGCCGGTGCGCTGTGACTTCCTGTACGGCGCGCTCGCCTCGCGCGACTTTCCGGGCCTGGCCTGGAAGCGCGCCTATCAGCAGGCGCTGCTGCGCCCGCCGCACAGCCTGAGCTACGCCGCGCCCGAAGGCGAACCGGCGCTGCGCCGCGCGCTGCAGGGCTACCTGCGGCGCGCGCGCGGGATAAGCTGCGAAACCGGCCAGATCCTCATCGTGCATGGCTCGCAGCAGGCCATCGATCTGTGCGCGCGGCTGCTGCTGGACGCCGGCGACGACTTCGTGTTCGAGAACCCCGGCTACCTGATGGCGCGGCACTGCTTCGCCGCCACCGGCGCGCGCCTGCTGCCGGTCGACGTCGACGAGCACGGCCTCGACACCGAACGACTGCCCGAGACCGCGCGCGTGCGCCTGGCCTACGTCACCCCCTCGCACCAGTTCCCGCTGGGCGGCGTATTGCCCATCGGCCGCCGCCAGCAACTGCTGCAATGGGCCCGGCGCCACGATGCCTGGATCGTCGAGGACGACTACGACGGCGAATTCCGTTACGGCCAACGCCCCATCGACGCCCTGCAATCCATCGATACCGATGAACGGGTGATCTACGTCGGCACGTTCTCCAAGGCCCTGTCGCCGCGCCTGCGGCTAGGCTACATGGTGCTGCCGCGCCACCTCGTCGACGCATTCCGGCAAGCCAAGCGCCTGGCCGACCGGCACGCGCCGGCGCTGGAACAGCAGGTGCTGGCGTCGCTGATCGACAGCGGCGTCTACGAGCGCCATGTGCGCCGCATGCGCCGCGACAACGAGCGCCGCCGCACCGCGCTGCTCGAGGCCATCGCCCGCGAACTGCCGCAAGGCGCCCGGGTCGACGGCACGGCGGCCGGCCTGCATGTGGTGCTGTGGCTGCCCGGGCTGGACGCGCGCGACGAGCCCGCGCTGGTGGCGACGGCGCGCGCCATGGGCGTGGGCGTGTACCCCGTGGGGCCGCTGCACGCCCCGGCCGGGCCCGGCCGCCCGCGCCGGCCCGCCGGCCTCATCCTGGGCTACGCCAGCCTGGACCTCGAGCAGATCCGGCAAGGCATCGCCATCCTGGCCTCGGCCATCGAACGCATGAAGGACTGACGGCAAGCTGGCGCGACCCGGCCGCACGAGGCGCGCCGCGCCTTGCCCTAGCGCCAGATCCGCAGCTTGCGGTAGCGGCGCGCCAGGTGGACGCGGTCGTCGACGGTGGAGAAGATCACGGCGAAGACGATGCCGATGGCCGCGCCCACAATGGTGTCGACCACCCGCTCCACCGGCATGTTGCTGGCCGGCGCCGGCGAGGCCATATAGGTCATCAGGAGCGCCATCGGCGTCACCGTGACCTGGCCCAACGCGTAGTTGAAGCCGATGGTCACTTCGGTGATGACCTGGCACAGCACGACCGCCGCCACCAGCACCCAGAAGGACGGATCCTGCGCCAGGATGGCCCACACGATGCAGGCGCCGACGATGGTGCCCGCCATGCGCTGCAGGGAACGGTTCATCGTCAAGTGCAGATGCGTGCCCTGCATCACCGCGGCGGCGCCGATCGCCGCCCACGCGGGATACTGCCAGCCGGCCCGGAAAATGATCAGGGCCGCGGCGCCCGCGCCCACCGCGATGCGTCCGGCAACCATCAGCTGCAACGATAGCGGCGGCAAGGGCGCGGCCGCCATCGCCACGGCGCCGTGCGGCCGCAGGCGGTCGGTCAAGGCGCAGGCCAGCCAGGCCACCAGCGCGCCCCAGGCGGTGGCCAGGGTCCGTTCCATGACCGCCGCCGCCGAATCCACCGGCGCCAGCGCCGCGCCCACGGCAAACACGAAAATGACCGCGCCCGGCCCGCCGGTCAGCCCCCAGCGCCACACGGCCAGCGTGTACAGCCCGGCCGACAGCGCCAGCAGCAGCACCATCGACAGCGCGCCCGCTCCCGCATAGGTGGCCAGCGACGGCACCAGCACGCCCGCCACCAGCAGCAGGCCGCAGACCATCACGATACGCTGGCGGCCCTGCGCCGACGCGAAGCGCCCGAACAGCGCCGCCAGCCCGCCCAGCGCGGAAAACCCCACCAGGTGCGGCCAGGGCGACAGATGCGCGCTGACCAGGGCCACGAAAATCGCCAGCCCCGCCTGCAGGCCGGCGACCAGGGCCACCCGGACCGAGGCCGGCCGGGCAATCAGCAGGCTCTGCCGGAGCTGATTGCCGGCGAGCAGGTGGCGCACCGACTGGCCGCGCGAGGCCTTGCGCCCGCCATGCGGCGGCCTGGGCGTGGTCGTTCTTGCGGCGGAGGGTTTCCTGGAAGCCATGGGTCGATGCGGAACTGGCGACCAGCCATGATACTGCGCGGCCCCCCCGCCCGCCCCGGCCGTCCTATTGCGTTTCGATATTGGCCTCTTTGATGACCTTGGCCCATTTGGCGATGTCGTGCCGCATCAGCATCAGCGTGCCGCGCCGCTCACAGCCTGTAGCCGTGATCCTGCAAAGGCACGGTGGTCTGCCAGCTCAGTTCGCGCTGGATGCGCTCGCGCAGGGCTTCCGAGGCCTGCGGCTCGCCGTGGACGATGAAGACCCGCCGCGGCGCCTCCCGAAAGCCCGACAGCCAGCGCATGAGCTCATCGCTGTCGGCATGCGCGGACAGCATCGGCAATTCGGCGACTTCGGCCTTGACCGGTATCCATTGCCCGTAGATCCGGGTTTCGGTGGCGCCATCGAGCAGCTTGCGGCCGCGCGTGCCGGCCGCCTGGAACCCCGCGAACAGCAAGGTATTGCGATGGTCGCTGCCGAACGCGGCCATATGGTGCAGCACCCGGCCGCCGGTTGCCATGCCGCTGGCCGAAATGACGACCTTGGGGTAGCGGTTGGCCGACAGCGCCTTGGAGCCCTCGACGTCGCGCACATAGGTCACGGCCGCGCAGGCGGCCTCGCAATCTTGCGCGCTCAGCTTGTGTTCGCTGGCATGGCGCGCCAGCAGTTCGGTGGCGCTGGTTGCCATGGGGCTGTCCAGGTAGACCGGGACGTTGCGCAGCCGGCCCGCCTGGCGCAGCTTCCAGAGCGCGTGGATCAGGGTCTGCGCCCGGCCCACGGCAAAGGCGGGAATGACGACGGTGCCGCCGCGCAGCACGGTACGCTCGATGACCGCGCCCAGCGCCTCGATGGGGTCGGCGGCGTCATGGCGCCGGTTGCCGTAGGTGGACTCGACGACAATGTAGTCGGCCTGCCGCACATCCTCGGGATCGTGCATCACCGGGTCGTCGTAGCGGCCCAGGTCGCCGGAGAAAACCACGCGCATGCCGCCGATGTCGATCTGCGCCGTGGCCGCGCCCAGGATATGCCCGGCGCGGCGCAGCGTCAGCGTCGCGCCGCCCGGCAAGGCGGTCTCCCGGTGCAGCGCCACATCGGAGAAGCGCGCCAGCGCGCGTTCGGCGTCGACCACGCGATAAAGCGGCAGCGCCGGCCGGTGCTTGGAAAACCCCTTGCGGTTGGCGAACTCGGCGTCTTTCTCCTGCAGGTTGGCGCTGTCGAGCAGGATCAGCTCGGCCACATCGCGAGTCGCCGGCGTGGCGTGGATCCTGCCCCGGAAGCCTTCGGCCACCAGCCGCGGCAGGTAGCCGCAGTGATCGAGATGGGCGTGGGTCAGCACCACCGCGTCGATATCGGCCGGCGCGACCGGCAAGGGCTGCCAGTTGAGTTCGCGCAGGTTCTTCATCCCCTGGAACAGGCCGCAGTCGACCAGCAGGCGGGTGTCGCCGTGGCGCAGCAGGTGCTTGGATCCGGTGACGGTGCCGGCGCCGCCCAGGCAGGTCAGTGTAGGCATGATGTTCTCCTTTCGCTTCAGGCTTGCACGACCAGCAGGTCGGCGGGGTTGCCCCGGCCGTCGACGGCGCTCAGCCTGGCCGCGTCGAGCACCGCCTCGCGCCGCCAGCCGGCCACCGCGGCGGCGGCATCGACCGCATGCGCCCAGGTGCAACGGTTGGCGAACAGCATGCCCGGCACATCCAGCGTGCCGCCGCGGCTGATATAGCCCAGCGCTCGGGTGCGGGCCGGGCCGTCGTCGAGCCGGCGCAGGATGCCCAGCATGGGCTCGGGCCTGGTGTGACAGAGCAATACGCGCGGCAGGCCCGGCGGAAACAACGCGTGCAGCGCGGCGTCGGACAGCACGAAAGCGGCCTCGATCGCATCGCGCGGGATGCGCAGGCGGCCGGGCTCCAGCACCACCGACACGCAGCACTCATGGCCCAGGCGCGCCAGATGGGCCCGCGCCTTGAGGGCCTCCTCCAGCTGATAGGCGCCGATCGCGACGAACTGCAGCGAGCAGTCTTGCGGCACGCCCGCGACGTGGCCGGCGCCCTGCTCGACCAGCGCCCGGGCCGCCGGCCCATCGAAGCGATGCGCGCCGTCGCGCTTGGACACCACCACGCAGGCCAGCTGGGCGCGCCGCGCATAGACGTCGCGCAGCGCGGCCGCCGCGCTGTTGCCATCGACCGGAAACAGCACGCGCGAGGTATCGGACATCTCGCCCAGCAAGGCCTCGCCGATGGTAGGGTCCTGGTGCGATTGCTCGTTCTTGGCGTTCTCCCAGGTATGGGAAGTCACCACCAGCGGCACCGCCAGCCATCCCGGCGCCTGCCCGAGTTCTTTCTGGCGGCGCGCGAAGATGATCTCCTGGCGCAGCAGGCCCAGCATCTTCATCGCGAAGGCTTCGTAGCTCACGATGAGATTCAGGCCGGCCTTGTTGGCCAGCGCGGCGGCGGCCACGGCCTCCTCGTTCAAGGCGGTGATCACGGATCCCAGCAGGTCCTCCGCCACCCCGGCTTCAGGATGGTTGACGCGATGCTTGAGCCGCGCCAGCGCGCCGCCCATCTTGTTGCTGGCCAGCTCGTCCGGGTTGCCGACGCGCACCCGCAGGCCCGGGTTGGCCCGCACCAGGTCGAGGAACCAGCGATCCAGCGCGGCCATGGCGCTGCCCTGCCCGCCGACGGCCTCCCAGGCGGGCTCGGGCAGGGCCGGCGCATCGGGATGGCGATGCGCCATGGGGTGCGCGCTTTCGCGCGGCCGGGCCTGCGCGCCGTGGTTGGCAAGCGCGGCGATCGCGGCATCGAGCTGCGCCGCGGGCACGAACAGCGCGCGTGCGCTGGCGTTGAAGGCATCGCGGGCCGCGCCGTCGACCCGCGGGTTGCCGCCCAGCGGCAGGTTGTGCGCGGCGTTGGTGCCGGCGCCGGGAAACCCGAACCCTTTCTCCGTCTCGGCGATGACGTAGGGCAGACGCGCCGGATACCGGAAGTCCGCCGCCGCCACGCCGGCGGCCAGTTGCTCCTCGGCCGCCAGGATGCCCCAGGCCATCGCCGCGGGGTCGCGTCCATCGACGATGAGCGGCTCGAAACCGTTGTGCCGCAGGTCCTCGGCCAGCCAATGCGCGCCGCCCTCCTGCACGATCTGCGTGCGCTGCTCGATGCGCCGGCCGTTGAGAATCATCACGGGCACGGCCTGGCCGCAGTCCTCGGCCCGCCACCAGCGCGGGGCCCAGTCGGAGCCGCGCTGCTCCTCGAAGGCCCCATCGCTCAGGAAAGCAACCAGGCCCTCGCCGGGCAGCGGCATGTGCACATATTGCAGGCCGGCAAAGCCCAGATAGCCGCCCTCGAAGACCGCGCCGGCCGTGCCGGGTCCCGCATGGCTGCCCAGCGGAACGGCGGGCAGGCCGGCGGCGTCGATGGCATAGGAATAGAAGTCGGTGAGCAGGCGCGCCAGCCCGGCCTCGGTGCGATCGTAGCGGCCCCGCTGCGCCGCGGACACGTCGCCGGTCAGGGCGTTGACGGCTTCGATGGCGGCCACGCAATGGCCCTGTCCCATCAGCCAGCCCCGCGTGCGGCCCGTCAGCGCATTGGCCAGCAGGTAGGCCACGAAGGCCGGCACCATGTTCAGGGCCCCGCCGGTATGGCCCTGCGGATCGGGCTTGAAGTCGGACGCGGCCAGCGGCGCGCCGGCCAGGTCGATGCGCCGGGCATACGTCATGTGGACCACTACGCTCATGGCCATGCAGCTCAGCCGGTCGGCCGCGGCCAGCATGGCGTACGCGCTGTCCGGGCCGGCGACCCGCCCGCTGGCCGCCAGGCGCCGCACCAGCGCGTCCACGCGCTCGACCGTGTCGGCGCGGTGCCCGATCGGCCCGTATCCGGATTGCCAATGCTCGCGCGGATTCATCGCAGTCTTCCTCCGAATGGCCGCGGCGGCGCCCCATGGCGCGGCAAGCCGCGCCGCGCCCGGCGGATCTTCCCCGATTATGGATCAGCCGGCCCGGTCGGGCGACCCCGCGCCGCAGGCGGCGCTTGACCTGGCGCAATGACCGGCTCGCCGCACGCCTCGCCCCGCCGCCGGCGCGGGGCCGGTAGAATCGGCCCACCGTACCACTCCCCGCGAAAACGCTGCATGGCCTCCTCCTCTGCCGACACGCCCCACCGGCCCTGGCTGCGCTGGCTGCCCGGACTGACCGTATTGAGGACCTACCGGGCGGCCTGGCTGCCGCGCGACCTGGCCGCCGGCCTGGTGCTCACGGCCATGCTGGTGCCGGTGGGCATCGCCTATGCCGAAGCGTCGGGCGTGCCGGGCGTCTACGGCCTGTACGCCACCATCGTCCCGCTGCTCGCCTACGCGCTGTTCGGCCCCAGCCGCATCCTCGTCCTGGGGCCGGATTCGGCGCTGGCCGCGCCCATCCTCGCGGTCGTGCTCAGCGTCTCGGACGGCGACCCCATGCGCGCGGTGGCCGCCGCCAGCCTCATGGCCATCGTCTCCGGACTGTTCTGCATCGTCCTGGGCCTGCTGCGGCTCGGCTTCGTCACCGAACTGCTGTCCAAGCCCATCCGCTATGGCTACATGAACGGCATCGCGCTGGTCGTGCTGGCCAGCCAGCTGCCCAAGCTGTTCGCCATCCCCACCGACGATGGCGGCCCGCTGCGCGAACTCTGGCAGCTCGCGCGGGCCGTGCTCGACGGCCAGGCCAACGGGTACAGCCTGGCGGTGGGCGCCGCGACCCTGGCACTCATCCTGCTGCTCAAGCGCTTCCGGCGTCTGCCCGGCATCCTGATCGCGGTCGTCCTGGCCACGCTGGCCGTCAGCCTGTTGGGCCTGGACGCCCGCGGCGTGCAGGTGCTGGGCGAGATCCCCCAGGGGCTGCCCGGCTTCACCATACCGTGGCTGAGCAACGCCGATCTCGCCAGGATCGTGCTGGGCGGCTGCGCCGTCGCCCTGATCTCGTTTGCGGACACCAGCGTGCTGTCGCGTACCTACGCCGCGCGCACGCATACCCGCGTCGACCCGAACCAGGAAATGGTCGGCCTGGGCGTGGCCAACCTCGCGACCGGCTTCTTCCAGGGCTTTCCGGTCAGCAGCAGCGCCTCGCGCACGCCCGTGGCCGAAGCCGCGGGCTCGCGCACCCAGCTGGCCGGCGTGGTCGGCGCGCTGGCCGTGTCCGCCCTGCTGCTGGCCGCGCCCAACCTGCTGCGCCACCTGCCCAGCAGCGCCATGGCCGCCGTCGTGATCGCCGCCGCCATCGGCCTGTTCGAATTCAAGGACCTGCGGCGCATCTTCCGCATCCAGCAATGGGAATTCTGGCTGTCCATGCTGTGCTTTGCCGCCGTGGTCGCATTCGGCGCCATCCCCGGCATCTGCCTGGCCGTCGTGGTCGCCGTGCTCGAATTCCTCTGGGACGGCTGGCGGCCGCACTTCGCCGTGCTCGGCCGCGTGCCCGACCTGCGCGGCTACCACGACCTCAAGCGCTACCCGCATGCGGCGCTGATCGACGGCCTGGTGCTGTTCCGCTGGGACGCGCCGCTGTTCTTCGCCAATGCCGAACTGTTCCAGCAGCGGCTGCTGGAAGCCGTGCAAGCCTCGCCCACCCCGGTGCGACGCGTCGTGGTCACGGCCGAGCCCGTCACCAGCGTCGACGTCACCTCGGCCGACATGCTGCGCGAGCTGAGCCATCACCTGGCCGAGTCCGGCATCGCCCTGCACTTCGCCGAAATGAAGGACCCCGTGCGCGACAAGCTCAAGCGCTTCGAACTGTCCGAGGTATTCGGCGCCGACCGCTTCCATCCCACGGTGGAGAGCGCCGTGGACGACTACCTGAAGCCGCCCCCGCAAGGGACCATCGACCCGTAGCCCAGGTAGTGGTAGCGTTGAACCTGACGGCTGACGCCTCCCCCGCGGAGAACCCCGATCATGTTCAAGCGCCGCCTCCTCCGGGCCGCACTGCCCCTCCTGCTGCTCGCGCTGGGAGGCTTCGGCGCCTGGCTGATCAGCCTGCCGTCCGCTCCCGCCGGCCCGGCCGGCCCGCCCGTCGCGGCCGGCGAAACAACCGCCCTGCTGGCCTCGCTGGCGCCCACCCGGCGGCAACGGCCGCTCATCGCCGTCGTCGGCATCAACGACGCCACCGAAACCACCGACTACCTGGTGCCCACCGGCATCCTGCGGCGCGCCGACGTGGCCGACGTCGTCACGCTGGCGACCGGCCCCGGCCCGGTCAGACTGTTTCCGGCGCTCGCCGTCGAAGCCGACGCGACCCTCGACGCCTTCGACGCGCGCAACCCCGCCGGCGCCGACTACGTCATCGTCCCCGCCATGAGCCGCGACGACGACCCCGCCGTGCTCGCCTGGCTGCGCGAGCAGGCGCGCAAGGGCGCAACCATCATCGGCGTGTGCGCCGGCGCCAAGGTCGTCGCCGCCGCGGGCCTGCTCGACGGCAAGCGCGCCACCACCCACTGGTACTACCTGAAGGAAATGCTCGGCCGGCACCCGTCGATCCGTTACGTCGCGGACCGGCGCGTGGTGGCCGACCGCGGCGTCGCCACCACCACCGGCATCACCGCGTCCATGCCCATGACGCTGCTGTTGATCGAAGCCATCGCCGGGCGCGACAAAGCCCGGGCCGTCGCCCAGGACCTGGCCATCCCCGCCTGGGACATCGGCCACGCCAGCGGCGCCTTCGCCCTGACGCGCCCGTTCGCCGCCACCGTACTGGGCAACGTCCTCGCCTTCTGGAAGCGTGAACGGATCGGCATCGAACTGCGGCCCGGCATGGACGAGGTCTCGCTGGCCCTGGCCGCCGACGCCTGGTCGCGCACCTACCGCTCCCAAGCCGTCTCCTACGCCCAGGCATCCGGCGCCATCGCAACCCGCAACAGGATCCACGTCATTCCCGACGCGGCCGCCGACTGGCCGGCCACACGGCGCATCGCCACCTACACCGACCAGGCGCCGGCGCAAACCCTCGACCGGACCCTGCGCGCCATCGCCGGCCGCTACGGCGCGTCCACCGCCAGCGTCGTCGCCATGCAACTCGAATACCCGTGGCGCGGCGCGTCCGCGGCAACGAACGCCCTGGCCGCGCGCGCAACCGGAGGCCTCCCATGATCCCCACCATTACCGCTTTTGAACGCTCGCCCGACGGCGGCAACGGCCTGGCGCGCGACATGCGGGTGCGCTGGGCCCTCGAGGAAGTCGGCCAGCCCTACCGCGCGCGGCTGCTGTCATTCGAAGCCATGAAGCAGCCCGCCCACCTGGCCCTCCACCCCTTCGGCCAGATTCCAACCTACGAAGCAGACGGGCTCGCCCTGTTCGAATCGGGCGCCATCGTCCTGCACATCGCCGAGCGCCATGGCGGCCTGCTGCCGGGCGACGCGAAGGCCCGGGCACGCGCCATCGCCTGGATGTTCGCCGCGCTCGACACCGTGGAGCCGCCCATTTTCGAACGCGCGATCGCGACCGTCCTCGAGCGGGACGCGCCCTGGTACGCGCAACGCCTGCAGGTACTCGAAGACCGCATCCGGCAGCGCCTGGCAAGCCTCTCGCGTCGCCTGGGCCGGGCCGACTGGCTCGACGGCCCATTCAGCGCCGGCGACCTGCTGATGGTGACGGTATTGCGCAGGCTGAACGGCTCGGACATGCTGGACGCATACCCCAACCTCGCCGCCTACATCGCGCGCGGCCAGGCGCGGCCGGCCTACCGGCGCGCGTTCGACGCGCAGCGGGCCGCGTTCAACGCCGCGCCCAAGGGCTGACCTGCCGGCGCAGCGTCTGGCCCAGCGCGCCGACCAGCCCCAGCGCCGCCAGCGTCCAGGCGCCCAGCGCCACCCACATGAAAGCCCGCGCCAGCGGTTCCAGCCAGGCCTGCTCCAGCGCCAGGGCCAGATGGTGCGTGGCCATCGCGTACATGCCCAGCGGAAACACCATCGCCCAGTACAGGCCCTCGTAGCGCAGCGGATGGCGCTGCAGGCCATGGCGCCACACGCCCAGCACCAGCAGCAGCGGAATCCACCAGCTGCCGCCGGCCCAGAACAGCAGGGTCAGACCCTGCACGAAGGGCCGCACCGTCTGCAGCAAGGGCCAGGCATGCGACTGCTGCAACAGCAGCGTGCCGGCCAGCGTCGAAATCGCCATCGCGCCCATATTGATCCAGTACGGCGGCGACAGATCGGTCGGCGACAGCGGCAGGAACATGATGCGATAGAAAATCAGCGACATCAGCAAGGCATACAGCACGCCGCCCCACAGCCACAGCCCCAGCAGCGCCAGCGCCAGCCGCTGCTGCCACGCCGCGTCCAGGCCCGGCGCAAGCAAGGCGCCCAGGCCCACCAGCGCCTGCGTCGCCACCACCGCCAGCAACCAGCCGCCGCTCATGCCCTGCTCCAGGCGCGGCTTGTCGCGCTTGACCATCACTGCCGCGAAAATGCCGTAGCTCAGCACCACCCACAGCACCACCGCGACCGCCTCCAGCCACATCGCCGGCCCTCGCGCGTCGGCCAGCAACAGGCACTGCCCGCCCAGC